>Ga0105240_10000018_pt1 | contig 434461 bp, 346 predicted proteins | sample KBSC54metaG_FD_80426 | JGI IMG/M metagenome (GOLD analysis project Ga0105240, IMG submission 80426) | Corn rhizosphere microbial communities from Kellogg Biological Station, Michigan, USA - KBS C5-4 metaG | ecosystem: Host-associated > Plants > Roots > Rhizosphere > Soil | place: Michigan...
CGTAACGACAAAAGCCGCTTCTTCACAGAACATCGCCCGTGCGTTTTTGCTGCGTCTAGTGCTCCGACGCCCCTCCAGGGCTGGCCGGTACCTGTACCATCTCCGGGCTGTCGCCCGGAGCTACTGTCCAACGGCCCTCCGGGCCTGAAATCAGACAAGGCAAACGCTTATTTAAGCGCCATTACCCCGGCAGGGGTGCCGGGCTGAAATAGCTATGCCATCTATTATATTGCTCCAATCCAGCAGGCCGATTCCCATAAGTCCTATTCGTCCCATTAGTCCCATAGGTCCCATGCGGGGGATGAAGACAAAGATGATGATGAAGAGGAAGAGGTGCCTGCCACACTCTCTCCTCCAGTAACTTCCCCCAACCCACCCACATGACCCTGAGTTTGTTCATCCGCTCCCTGATTAAAGGCTGGCTCTGCAGTTTTCTGGCGTTCGGTTTGCTGGCGTTTTTGCTCCTGGGACAGTTTGCTTGGTCTAACTCGCTACCCTGGAGCGTTGCCCTCCACATCGCCGCCCGGGATTGGCTCTTTTGGGCGATCGTCACTCCTTTTATCTTCCAATTAGTCACCTACCTGCCCGTCGGGCGCAGCCGCTGCAAGATCGCCATCCCCGTTCATTTGTTATGCGCGGTCGTGATTCTGGCGCTGAGTAACTGGTGGACGGAAAGCGTTTTTCCTCCCCGTTTTGACCGCGGTCCCGAAGGCCAGCACATGCACAATCCCGGAAATCCGCGCGGCGGAGGCGGAGAATTCCACGTCCATCCCGGGATGGGCCCTGCCAATGAGCCCCCACCTCACGGTCCGCCGGGTCCGGGACCTCACCACCCGCCACCTCGCGGTGTGCCGTGGATGGCTATTTTCCAATTCAGCTTCCGGCTGCCGATTTACCTCGCGATCGTCTGCGCGGCTCACGCGCTCCATTTCTATCGCCGTTCGCAAGAGCGGGAACGCCTCGAAGCGAGTCTCGCAAAAGCGCGGCTCGAAGCGCTGAAGATGCAGCTTCAGCCTCACTTTCTTTTCAATTCACTCAACGCCATCACCGCGCTGGTCCACAAAGACGCAGATGCCGCGGAAGAAATGCTCACCGCCCTGGCAGACTTGCTCCGACTTACTTTGGAGACTTCCAATGATCAGGAGCTACCGCTCCAGCGCGAACTGGAATTCGTGGAACGTTATCTAGCAATCGAGCATGTGCGTTTCGGCGATCGCCTGCGTTTCCAGCTCGAGATTGCGCCCGAAACCCGTTCGGCGCTGGTTCCCACTTTCATCCTTCAGCCATTGGTGGAAAATGCGGTGCGGCATGGATTGGAGCCGCGCTCCGGCGAAGGCCTGCTCACGGTCGAAGCCAAACGCGACGGCACAAATCTTTGCCTCGCCATTCGTGACAATGGTGTCGGTATTCCCGAAGGCACGCCATCACACGAAGGGATCGGCCTCAAAAACACCCGCGCCCGCCTGCACGAGCTCTATGGGGAAAGCGCAGAGCTTGCACTGCACAATGCCCAAGGCTTTTGTGTAACAGTCACCCTTCCCTTCCGTACTGCGTGATGAAACTGCGCGTAATCATCGTCGATGACGAACCCCTGGCCCGCGAGCGCCTGCAGCATTTACTGAGCAAGGAAACCGATATCGAAGTGATCGCCGAATGCGCCGACGGTCCCGCCGCCGTGGAAGCGGTGCGTCAGCATTCGCCGGATCTCCTGCTGCTCGATGTGCAAATGCCGGGGATGGACGGCTTCGAAGTCCTTCGCGCACTTGAGCAGCCGCTTCCTTCCGTGGTCTTTGTCACGGCCTACGAACAGCACGCCGTGCGCGCCTTTGAAGCGCGGGCGCTCGATTATCTGCTGAAGCCAACGACAAAAGCGCGGCTGCGCGAGACGCTGACGCGGACAAGGGAACGCCTTTCTTCGACGAAGCACTCTGGTATTCCACAGGGTCTGCTCGATCTGCTCGCCGAACGCGAATCGAACGGCAGCCGCGTGCGACGGATTCCTGTCCGCACGGGAGAGCGGGTCGTCTTCGTGAATACCGAGGACATCGACTGGATCGAAGCCGCGGGCAATTACATCATCCTCCATGTCCGCAAGGAAACCTTTATCCTGCGTGAAACGATGAGCACGATGGAGGCGCAGCTCCCGGATGACTTTTTCCGGATCAGCCGCTCGGCGATTCTCAATCTGCGGCGGGTCAAAGAAGTTCAGTCGGTTTCCGCCGGAGAAAATGTCTGTATCCTGACCGATGGCCAGCGCCTGCCCATGACCCGGAGTCTGCGGGAGGTGGAGGAGAAGCTGCGGTTTTTGTAATTGGGGAAGCGATGCTCCGACGGTGTGGTGCTGAAACGCTGTATTGAGATAGGCGGGGATAACACCCAACTCCCGTGGGGTAATGCTTCTTCGGCGACACTCCCGTGTCGAGTGGGTTGGGCAATGCGCTTGGATTGGACAGATGGCTCTGCGCTTTCAGCATTGCTCACAGGGATTGAGAACACACAACCGGTCATCGGCGCGGTTCGCCCCCGCCGCCGGACACAGGAGTGTCCCCGAAGAGGCATTACCCCACAGGAGTGGGGTAACGAGAGGAGAACGAGAAGGTATAACAGGACAAGAGACCATGGCTCTGAGCCGCTTCGCTCCCATTCTTCGCCATCTTCCCCCCTCGTTACCCCACTCCCGTGGGGTAATGCTTCTTCGGCGACACTCCCGTGTCGAGTGGTGGGCCGATGCGCTTGGATTGGACAGATGGCTCTGCGCTTTCAGCATTGCTCACAGGGATTGAGAACACACAACCGGTCATCGACACGTCTCTCCCCCACCGCCGGACACAGGAGTGTCCCCGAAGAGGCATTACCCCACGGGAGTGGGGTAACGAGAGGAGAACGAGAAGGTATAATAGGACAAGAGACCATGGCCCTAAGCCGCTTCGCTCCCATTCTTCGCGAGCCTTTGCGCCCCTTGCGGTCTTTGCGTTAAAATTTTCGGGAATAAATCCGCGCGCCGTTTCTCACACCTCCGTCCACTCGAATCGGCAGCGCACAACGCGCACCGACCGGGAGGATGTAACACCAAACCAGACAAACATCATCAGGATGAAGACATCAACCAAAGCAATGATCGCTGGCGCCGCTCTCGCGGGCCTCTTCGCCGGTTCCGCCGCCCAGGCCGCCACGACGGCCACGAGCACGAACGGCTCGACCCAGATCACCAAGACCGCCGCTGGCGTGCCGATGGCTGACGAGAAGAAGGACACGCACTCCTGCGCAGGCAAGAACTCCTGCAAAGGCAAGGGTGGATGCAAGACCGGTGATAACGGCTGCAAAGGCAAGAACTCTTGCAAAGGCAAGGGCGGCTGCGCGACCGATAAGAAGGAAAAGTAAACCTTTTCTGATTCAAGGCCCTTCGCGGCCGAACCTCACGCGCGCCCGGTCCAATCCCAGGCGCGCCTCCCTTCCTTTTCTCGTCACATCTCCATGCCTGCCAACGAATTCAACGGCCAAACCGATCTCGGCATCGGCATCGGCCTCCGTGTTCCGCACTACCGGCACATTCTCGAAAAGAAACCGGTGGTCGACTGGTTCGAGATCATCTCGGAGAATTTCATGGTGGATGGAGGCAGGCCGCTCGAGATCCTCGACCAGATCCTTGAGCAATACCGAGTCGTGCAGCATGGGGTGGCCATTTACTTTGGCTCGACGGATAAGTTGAACCGCACGCACTTAAAGAAACTCAAGGCGCTCGTGAAACGCACGGGCACGCCGTGGCTCTCCGATCATCTCTGCTGGGGAAGCTCGGACGGACGTTACACGCACGATCTGCTGCCCATGCCGTATACCTTTGCGGCGGCGAAAGTGACCGCGCAAAAGATCCGGGAAGCGCGCGATTTTCTCGAAGTCCCGATCTGCGTGGAGAATGTCAGCTCCTACGCGGAGTATCATGTCTCGGAAATGACGGAGTGGGAATTTCTCTCCGAAGTCGTGGAACTGGCGGACTGCGGCATCCTTCTGGACGTCAATAACATCTACGTCTCTTCACAGAATCACGGCTTCAATCCGTACGATTACGTGAACAACCTCCCGCACCAGCGCGTCGGCCAGATGCACATCGCGGGACATTCCAAGTTCGAGAAATACATTCTCGATACGCACGACCATCCGGTCCTCGACCCAGTCTGGAAGCTCTATGCCCATGCCACACGGCTCGCCGGGCGCACCGCGACGCTTCTCGAGTGGGACGACAGCATTCCTTCCTTTGATGAAGTCCACCACGAAGCCCTCAAGGCCAACCAGTTCATCGCCGACCTCCAGGAAAGCGCCCCTGCTCTCGCCTGACGATCCCGGGTTCCGGCAGCTTCGCGATCTGCAGCGCGATGTCGCCAACGCACTTTTCCGGCGGCTGGCTCCAGGTGACCGGATGCAGAGCCAGTGGACGGATGGACGCGCAATGCGCGAGGTCGCGGCGGAATGGATCAAGCCGAATGATCGGCTGACCTCTTTTGAGCGGCTCCAGATTTACAATCGCTGCTACTGGTACCGGGTTCTCGATTGCCTTTACGACGATTATCCCGGTCTCCAGGCGGTGCTCGGCGAACGGAAATTCCGGGCGTTGATTACGGCTTATCTCGAGAGTCATCCTTCGATCTCGTTTACGCTGCGGGATCTCGGAAGCCAGATGGAGGCTTTCATGGAAGCCCATCCCGAGATGATCGCCCCGCGCGGTGATCTCGCGCTGGATATGGCCCGCTTCGAATGGGCGCAGATCATCGCTTTCGATGACCCGGCGTATCCAGCCGTGGAGGTCGACGAGTTACTCGGGACGAATCCGGCGGAGCTGCGCCTCGGGATTCAACCTTATGTCACTTTTCTCGACCTGAAGTATCCGGTCGATGAGTTTGCCCTCGCGATCAAGGCGAGCGAAGAGGACAGCCTGAGTTCGCAGGCGAGCAATGTCGTGAATGAAGCGCCCAAGGCGAAGCGGCGGCGGACCGTTCGGCTGCCCAAGCCGGAAGCGGTGAAGGTGGCGGTCCACCGCTGGCATAACATGCTCTACTTCAAGCGGCTAGGCGAGGAACAGTTCGCCCTGCTCCAAGCCCTGCGCCGCGGCGAGACGCTGGAGGAAGCCTGCGGAGTCGCTCTGGAATTGTGGCAGGGAACGCCCGAAGCGTTTTCGGCTGAAGTCCGCTCCTGGTTCGAAAACGGGGCCGCCTTGAAGTGGTTTTGCCGGTATCGGGAACCGAAAAAGAGCGAGCATTCGTGATTGACCATGAAGCGCTTCAGTCGTCTCCTGCTCTTCGATGAAGGTCGCCCCGGACTTCGAGCAGCTTGTCGATGCTCACTACGCGGCGCTTTATCGTTTCGGGCTCAGCCTCACCCGAAACGAAAGCGAGGCGTCCGATTTGACGCAACAGACCTTTTATCTCTGGGCGACCAAAGGACATCAGCTCCGGGACGGCGCGCAGGCGAAGTCATGGCTCTTTACGACGCTCTATCGGGAATTTCTCGGCAGCCGCAAAAAGCAGGAGCGTTTTCCCCATGCGGAACTCGACGACATCGCGGAGGAAGTCTGCGCGGAAACGCCGCCGCCCCCGGAAGATTTCGATACCACCGCCCTCATGGAGGCGATGGCGCGGCTCAGCCCCGTCTTTCGCGCCCCGCTGACGCTTTTCTATCTGCAGGACTTTTCTTATCGCCAGATCGCCGATGTGCTCGAAATCCCTCCGGGAACGGTGATGTCGCGTCTGGCCCGGGGAAAAGCCGAATTGCGGCGCCTGCTCCTCGAACAGGAAAAACAGAACGCGTCTCGGCTCGTTCCCCTTCCCTCCCTGGCAGCGGCCGGGAAGAAGCATGAATAGAGACGAAGCCAAAGCCATTCTTCGCGTTCATCGTCCTGGCCACCATGAGCATAATGACCCGGAACTCGCGCGCGCGCTGGAATTTGCCCGGCAGGATCCCGAACTCGCGCAGTGGTGGGCAAAGGAAAACGCCTTCGATACGAGCGTAGCGGAGAAGCTATCCCACGTTCCTCCCCCGGCGGATCTCAGGGAGCGCATCCTGGCGAATCCGGCCGTCGGATCGGAGAAGCCGTCCGCGGCGACTCGCCAGCAGCCGTGGTGGCGAGGCTTTTCCGCACTGGCTGCGGCACTGGCCATCTTCGCGACGGGCGCATTTTTCGTCTGGAATCATCAGCCACCCGCCATTCCCCCACCCACCCTTGCGGAATGGCAATCGGGCTCGATCGAAACGCTCACGCACATTTTGGCCGGCGCGGATAAACTCGATGTGGAATCGCCCGATTCCTCGAAACTCCGCCAGTGGCTGCAACAGGTAGATGCGCCCTCACCCGCCGCGCTTCCCAATAGCCTCACTCATCTCGATACGGCGGGCTGCAAGACGATCGCGATCGGGAATCAGCGTGTCTCGATCATCTGTTTTCACACCGGCCCCAGACAACTTGCGCATCTGGTCACAGTGGAAGAGCGAAGCCTCTCCAATCCGCCCCCTGAGCATCAGCCGCAATATGTCCGCCACGGCGAATGGGTCACGGCCAGTTGGAGCGATCGCGGACAGTCTTTCATGCTGGCGATGAAAGGGACGGATGCGGAACTGAAAGGATTGCTTTCGCCGGCGGCGTAGCGGCAGTGGAGGTTAGGAAAAGAAGTGCGATTCACTTTTGCGTCCAATACCCTTTCGAAAATTGTATCATCACCAGTATGAAATCACCCCTCGGTTTGTTTGCGGTCGGACTGCTATTTGTGAGCTCGTTATACGCGGAGGATTTCACGACGATCGACGGCAAGAAGTATCAGAATGTCACGCTGAGCCGTGTCGAACCGGATGGCCTGGTGGTGATTGCGGAAGACGGCATCCTGAAGATTCCCTTTCTGAAGCTGAGCAAAGAGGTCCAGGCGAAATATGGCTACGATGCAGCGCAGGCCGCGGAGTTTTCCAAAGCGGTGGCAAAGACCCAGCATGAGAATTTCGTCCAGCAGGTGGAAGATCTGCAACGGCTCGAAGCGCAACGTGTCGCCGAGGCTTCCACACCCGATCCCGGTTCGCTGCGTCCCGATTTCCCGAAATACGCCCCGCCAGGCGGCGCGCTGACGAGTCCACGTCAGTTTCAGTTCGATCACGAGCAAGGGCTCTATTTCAGTGCGGATGATCTGCTCAGCTACTATGTCGACAACGCGTTGAAAGGAGACGCGATCTTCAAGAATCGCCGGGTAACCGTCCGTGGAACCGCCTTCAAGTTTGCCAAGGATTCCACGGGGAAACCGGCCGCCTATCTGGCCACGACGGCCACAGGGTGCCAGGTGGTTTGTGTCTTTGCGAATTCCACCCCCATTGTGGATCTGCATGCCGGACAGCTTTTATATATCTATGGCAAGGTCCGGCATGGCGATCAGAATGAGGTGAAGCTGGAGGATTGCAGCATCACGGCTTATTCCGATCATCCGTAGGGGGCCATTCCCCTCTTCCTCATCATCATTATCCATGATGGACGGGATTAGAGCAGTTTAAGAAGTGACGTAGTCGTCTCGACTCACCCAGCCCGGCAGGGCTGACGGAAAGTAGCCGGGGGTAACACCCCCGGTTTTCAAAAAAGAAGGGCCGCACCCCGGCAGGGTGTGCCGGAACTGATGCAGCATGGATACACACTCAAATGCTGATCTACACAGCCAAATTCCAACTCGATCGACGTCCAGAATGCTCCGGCACCCCTGCCGGGGTGCATGGTATTCCCCGCACAACCGGGGGTGTTACCCCCGGCTACTTTCCAGCAGCCCTGCCGGGCTGCACCCGTGAATGCCAGCCACAGTGTTATTTACATCGCTCTATGATGAAGAGGAAGAGAATAGGGAAATTGCCGGCTGGATTTTTCATCGTGTCCGGCGAAGCTGCGCATTTTTCTTCGCCATGAATCTCCTGCAGCTACCCCACAGGACCGAGAAACCCCGCCAACACGGACTCACGGCCATTGCCGATCTGGGTCTTACCGTTCCCGAGTTGCGCAATGTGCTGGAAGCTTACGCGCCGCTTGTGGATATCGCGAAATTCGGAATCGGCTCCGCGTATCTCACGCCTGGCATCGACGAAAAAATCGCGATCTATCGTGAGCACGGGGTCATTTCTTACTTTGGCGGCGCGCTGTTCGAGAAATTCTATCAGCAGAAGAAAGTCCCGGCCTATTTGAAATATCTGCGCGCCCACAACATCGAGTGGATCGAGATCTCGAACGGCGCGATCGAATTCCCTCTCGAAAAGCGGGTGAGCCTGATCAAGGAAATCTGCGGCGAGTTCAAAGTGATCGCCGAGGTGGGCTGTAAAGAAACGGATTTCGTGATGCCGGCCTCGCAATGGGTGGCGGAGTTATCGACCGCCCTCGAAGCCGGATCGAGCTATGTCATCACGGAAGGGCGCGATGCCGCGACGGCGGGCATTCTGCGCGAGAGTGGCGAAGTGAGCGACGATTTGCTCGGCGATATTCTCAAGTTCATCGATCCGAAACGGACCATCTTTGAAGCGCCCACCTCAAAGACGCAGATGTTCTTCATCAATCTGGTCGGCGCGAATGTGAACCTGGGCAACGTGGCTCCGCACGATCTCCTGATCCTCGAGTCGCAGCGCCAGAGCCTGCGGTACGAGACCTTTTTCAACAAAAAGGAGTGACGGTAGCGAAATCAATCATATCGCCGTTTTGAGCCCAGCCCGGCAGGGCGAATGGCGCTTAGATAAGACAGATTTCACATTCAGCCCGGCAGGGCTGCCTGGAGCCTTAGCCGGGGGTACCACCCCCGGATTCCGCCCCCACACGGCAGCACCCCGGCCAGGGGTGCCGGAGCATTCCGGATGCCGTGTAAGTTAGAACCGGGCTGGTGTAGATCAGTATCTATCATGTACCCACGCCGAACCAGTTCCGGCACGCCCTGCCGGGGTGCTGCCTTCTTATTCAAAACCGGGGGTGTTACCCCCGGCTACTTTCCGTCAGCCCTACCGGGCTGAATCAGAAGCGGTGCTCTTCATATTGAAACGCCACTACCCCAACAGAGGCACCGGAAACGAGCACAAAGCGCGCGGACGTATGACGGCAGCACTCCCCCACCAACAAATGGACTCGTCGAAAGATAGTCCTATGCATTCGAAGGATGTTCCTATTTCAGGAATTGCCACGCTCCGATATAAGTCAGAACCGCTGCGACAAATCGCAGCCCGTTGTTTCTCAACGGCCAGTTACCCTCCAGCCTCTCCAAAACATGTTCCCCATTTTGGAAATCGGGAGTCACTGCGCATTGCCGCCGGCAATGTCGAGCGGTCTGACTCCAACTATTCCGGAGCGATACCGCTGTCGGCTCGTAACGTTGATGCAACCGCCAAACGGCGCGGTTATGACAGAACTGGTTGTGCATTCACGCATCCCAAAGGGGGACTTGGACCCGGTCGAAAACATCCATTCCAACATCCTTCCTGACAGTCCGTAATATCTCAGATTCCACGGTTACCTGACTAACCCGTGGCCCGAGTGTTTCCGAATCGCGCGGCGCGCTTGCCTCAAGCAATCAAGCGATTGCCGGGAGCTCGTCGAATACCTCGAACCTTGCAGCCATGCCTGTTTCCCGGGCAGGCACGGATCCCCTGCTGTCTCACGAGCAACCTATGCCTATGTCTATCTATAAAATCGCGGCGCCGGCCCTGATATTCCACCTTTTCGCCCTGGCCGGCCCTTGCCACAGCCAGACACCGGCTACTCCTCCACCGGTCGCTCCGGGTTTCAACGGCCAGCCACCGGGCGAGGCACAAAAGGTGTTTCACAAGGTCACCGGCGTCGTCAAGGCCGTGGATGTCAAAGCAAAGACGATTACGATCCAACTGCCGGATGGACCCCGCACTCTTGCCGTGACGGACGGAACGAAATTCAGCCGGGCGGGCGGCAAGGCTTCCATGGATGACATCGTGGCAGGAGCAACGGTCGAAGTCACCCTCACCAGCTCGCACCGTCGCGCCACCGGGGCGAAAGCCGACGCTGATGAGGTATCGGCCATAGACCTTCGGGAGCGCTGAACTTTGGGAGGGGTAAGTCAACAACAACTACAAACAACCAAAATATAACATCGATGACACGTCTAAAACGAATCGTGCAGGTTGCAGCAATGACGGCCCTGGCGCTGACCGCGCTGGACGCCCCGCAGGCCTTCGGGCAGGCGACACTTACCACTGGGTTTGCCGGGTCGGCAGGCACAGGCTGGACGCCCTCCGATACGAACGCAGCGGTGGGACCCAATCACATTGTTCAGGTAGTGAATAACAATATCATTATCTTCAACAAGGTTGGGACCCAGATATCCGTGCAAAGCCTGCCCACATTTTTTGGCGTGGGCAGCAGCACCGGCGATCCCCATGTCATTTACAATGAAATTACCGGACGGTTTGCGGTGGAGGAAATCGGGACATTAAACAGCAGCGGCACGGGCACGGCCTTGTTTGCTGTTTCCGACAGCTCAGATCCGACCGGAACCTGGCATAAGACGACGATCAACGTGCCCGGATTCTGGGATGGATACGGCGCGAGTGGCATCGGATATAACGCGGACGCCTATGTGGTGCACGTGAATGGTTTCAACAACCAGTTTGCCGTCATTCCCACTGCCAATAATGCCAATCTCAACTACACCCTGTATACGGCGCCGGGCGGCGACCGTGTCGGGCGGCCGGCGTGCATGCCGGGCTCCACCTCAGGCGGACCGTTTTATTTTGTGGAGGCCAATAGTGATGGGGCCAATTGGACAGGCGGCACCCTGGGCACTTTGGAGATTCTGAAAGTCTCCAATATTGCCGGCACGCCCACTTATACCGATTATCAGGTCTCGGCAAACAGTCAGGAAGCCTCGGCCATCCATACCACGTGGCGGAACAATCAGCTCGCGGTCATTGGCACAGTCGGCGGGTCGGCGGTAGTGCAATGGTATTTGCTGAACACCAGCAGCGGCACGCCCACGCTCACACAGTATGGCAACATTCTCGCGCCGGACGGCGGCAGCGTGTTTGACCCCGCCATTGCCATCGCCCCGAATGGTGACATCGGAATGGAGTACATTTCCGTCGCGAATTCGGCCATGACGACGTTTATCACCGGCCGGACAACAAACGACGCACCCAACACCGCGCGTGGCTCGATCCAGGTAGTGACCGGCCCCCAATCGGACGGGCGGTTTGGCGATTACCATTCCTGCGTGGTGGATATCAACTCCTCGGGTGTGGCCCAAAATACCTTCTGGGAGTGCAGCGAATACATGAACACGAGCGGCCAGTTCGACTGGAGGAGCCGGATCCAGAATTTCTCCATGGGCTCGTTGCTAAACTCCGGGTTTGAATCCCCCTCCATTGCGAATTTCCAATATAGCCCAAGCGGTGGGTCGTGGACGTTTAGCGGCGCCAGCCCCAGCGGCTCCGGGATCGTTCACAATGGCAGTGGCTTTAGTAATCCGAATGCTCCCGAGGGTGCGCAGGCGGCGTTTGTCCAGGAGTTCGGCGCCATGTCCCAGTCCGTCTCCGGCTTCTCTCCGGGCCAAACCTATACCATCACGTTTTCCGCCTGCCAGCGTTCCGGGGTGAACCAGCATGGCGGCCAGTCGTGGAATGTGAAGATCGATAACAATGTGGTCGGCAGTTACAATCCCGGGCCGGGAGCGACCAGTTACGTGGACTACTCCTGCACCTTCACGGCCACGGCATCCACGCACACCCTTACCTTTGCGGGCACCGATCTGGTGGGCGGCGACAACACGGTATTCATCGATAACGTCCGCATCACGGTGGCTTCCATGCCGCCTCCCAACTCCAGCTTTGAAGCCCCCGGCATCGCCAACAACAGCTATGTCTATAATCCCGGCGGCGGCTCCTGGACCTTCAGCGGATCTCCCGGAAACGGCTCTGGATTGATCGCCAACGGCACCTCCGCGTGGGGCAGCCCGGTCGCACCCGCGGGACGCCAGATCGCTTTCGTGCAGGCGAATGGAAGCATTTCGCAATCGCTTTCCGGCTTCACGGCAGGCGCCAGTTACCTGATGACATTTTCCGCGTGCCAACGTTCCGGCAACTCACAATCCTGGAACGTCACGGTGAACGGAAGCGTGGTGGGCAGTTATAATCCAGGTTCCGGCGCCTCGAGTTTCTCGGATTACACCGCCACATTTGTGGCGCCGGCTTCATCATTCACGCTGGCCTTCGTCGGCACCAACCTGGCGGGTGGCGACAACACCATCTTTCTCGACAACATCCGCATTCAACTGGTTCCCCCGGCGCCGGCAAACCTTGGCTTTGAAACGCCTTCCATTGCCAGTTACCAATACAACCCGGGCGGCGGCTCCTGGACCTTCAGCGGCGCCAGTCCGAACGGGTCGGGCATCGTTCACAATGGCAGCGGCTTCAGCAATCCCAATGCGCCGGAAGGCGTGCAGGCGGCGTTTGTGCAGGAGCTCGGCACGATTTCCCAATCGATTCCCGGCTTCGTTCCAGGCCGCACCTACACCATCACGTTTGCCGGCTGTCAGCGTCCAGGCGGAAACCAGCACGGTGGCGAGTCATGGAATGTGCAAATCGATAGTACGGTCATCGGCAGTTACAATCCTGGCCCGGCCGCGACCAGCTATGTCGATTACAGCGCCACCTTCACTGCCACGGCAGCCACACATACCCTGACCTTTGCCGGCACCAACCTCGTGGGCGGTGACAATACGGTATTCATCGATAACGTGCGCATCACAGCCGTAGCTGCACCGAGTGGAGAAGACGACGACAGCGGACCGCCCTATTTGCCGCCGCCGTTCCTGGCCATTAATATCGGAGTCAACGGTCCAGCCGGTGACGCCAATTACGATGTCACCGCGCAGGCTTTCCAGGTGAACGAAGCCGGTGACGGCGTGGACGGCCCGGCCGATTCCTTTAATTTCGTCTATCAGCCGGCTGATGAGAAATGCGCGATCACGGTGCACCTTACCGCGCTGGATAACGATTATCCCGACGCCGAAGGCGGTATCGTCGTCCGCGAATCGTTGGATCCAGACGCGCGAGAAGCGAGCCTCTGGGTCAATCTCAACGGCGATCTCCAATTCAAATACCGCAGCACGACCGGCGGCGCCACGGCAGCGGCGCGCCTGGCTGGAGTAATGCCCGGCTCGGGCTGGCTGAAGCTCACGCGCTATGGAAATGAATTCCGTGGCGAATATTCGATAGACGGGGCGCGGTGGCAGCCGTTTGGCCAGTCGACCGTCAGGATGAGCCGCTCCACTTACATTGGCCTGGGGACATCCGCCGGCCTCGTTCCCAACCCGGCTGCAGGGCAAGACGCGGCCGGGCACTTTGACAACGTCAATGTCCATCCGTAAACGCGCGCCGATGAATCGCGCACTGAAGAATGACGCTAGCGCCCCTCGCTTCGTGCGGGGGGCGGTCTGGCTGTCCATCTTAATCCTGCTGCCAGCGATCGCAGGACTGATCTGGCCCGTCAAGTCTCCGTCGACTCAATTCACACAGCCGGCCCGGGCTATCCAGTCGTATCAGCCCGAGCCCGCAGCATCGGGCATCCCGGCGGTTCGAGCAGTCAGTGACGCCTCAACAGGTAATACCAACGATGTTGCTCCCGAGCCAGGCTCACTGACGGATCAGGTGAGAGCCATAGCAGCGGAGAAAAACTTACATCGGCGGCAACACTTGGTTGCCGAACTGGTGAATCATATTCCAACCGCTGATGTGGCGGGCGCCTTGCCCACACTCCGTGAAGAGGCAGGCGGCCGCGAAATCGCCAGACAGTTGCTGCGCCGGTGGGCGGAAACTGACCTGCATTCCGCTGCCCAATGGGCCAGCCGATTGCCGCCCGGCTCAAGCCCTGAAGACAACGCGTGGCAGGCTGATGTTTTGCGGACGGTTGCTCTGGTTTGGGTGGATGCCAGTCCGGAGGAAGCTATCAACTGGGCCAGCCAGTTGCCTGAGACCACCGGTAAAAATGCAGCGCTGCTGGCCATGGCCAATGAATCGGTGCGCACCGATCCCATGGAGGCGTTGAAGCTGGCGGCCAACCTTGCAGCTGATGGTCCGCGCGACCAATTGATTCAGCGCGCCGCCCTGGAATGGGCACTGCAGGATCCCCTCGCAGCCCGTGACTGGGCCCGGCAGATTGCCGACGCTGGATTGCGCAACCAAGTCCTGTCCGCGGTGGCGACTAACTGGAGTGTGAGCGATCCCGCGGCAGGCGCCGGGCTGGCGATCCAGGAGCTATCCGGCCAGGCCCAGGAAAATGCCGTGATCGCCATCGTGCAACGCTGGGGCAAAGCGCAACCGGACGCTGCCACCGCGTGGGTCAGGCAATTCCCGGAAGGCAGCTTGAGACAAGCTGCCATCCAAAATCTCGCGTCGTTAGGAATTGCTCTGAAATAGCACTTACACCAGCCCGGCCACCGGCCGGATGATGGGCTCCGGAACGATCAGGGCCGGGCCCGGCAATGCGGAAAGCAGCAGAACGAGTGGCTGCGGTTGCTCTTGAAAACCACCGATTATTGGCGCCAAAGGTTCCGTGAACGGCGCAGTCGAGTACGTCATGCCGGTCTTCTTGTTGGTCGCGAATGGAATGCTGTCCGGGTTCGAATCAATCAAGGTCTTGTACTTGACATGTATGTCGGTCCCAACCTGTGGTTTGAATTTCGTGAGGCTGTCTCCGATCAGCGTATTGCGGCCTTTGCCACCACCCAGAATATCGTGGGTGCCACTCAGTTCACCGTTTCCATAGATGTTATTGCTGAACTGATTGCCGGTCAGAGTATCCGCAAAGTGGCTTCCCTGCAGATCGTCGTACACACCGACCAGCACCAGCCAGCCCGTGTCGGATCCGCTTTCCACGGAGGAGATGAAGGAGGAGACGCCTCCTTGCGTCGTCTCGTTGTGCGTCGCGCCGGTGCCGACGTTTTGCGCTTTGATCGCCGTCAGGCTCTGCACGTTCGTGCTGATACCAATAGCCCTTATGCCATTTTGCGCATACTTGGGGCTATCGCCCCAGGCTGGTATTGCGTCGCGCCGTTGGCGCTGAAGACAGCCCTCCACAAGTCCGTTTTCAAGTTGGACATACATTGTCCAACAACGCAATAGCTACCCACCTAGAAGCCAAAATAATCAACAGCGCCTCGCAAGCGAAGCGCCGTTGATCGTAGTCCTAACGACCTATCGCCGCAGCCGCCTCAATTGTAATCTTCTGTGAGCGAAAGAAGAAAGGCGGTCAGAGCCGCCTCATCGGTCGGCAGGATGGATATCCGAGACATTTCCGGATCTCCGTTCCGCAGGGAACCGGCACGAGCAAGACCGGCATTCACCCGGTAGGACTCCATCACATCATCAATGGTGTCTTTCGTACCAGTATGAAGATACGGAGCAGAGTCGGCCAGATCCCGGAGTCCCGGAGTCTTGAACAAGGCGATCGTCTTGGGCAGCAGTTGCGTCTTATTCGCCGGTTTGCCTCCGGTCAATGCGCGCAGAATAGCAGCCTGTGAGAGGGGACGATCCGGATTGGCGAAGCTGTTCCAAAGACCCAAGTCTATCTGTCCCGAGGACTGGACATCCGGCACGGCCACAAACGGGCCGGCAGCAAATGGGTGCTTGGCTGATGGCGGCAGCCACGCGTCCGGATCAGCCTGACGATCCTTGAGTCCTGGGATATTCAGAGCGCTGAATGTCCCCACGCCATGGATGGAGTCATACTCCTCCTGCGCAGCTCCCTGGTTGTGAAACTTGAAATCGGTGAAATTCGGCGGTGCGTGGCAGGCGGCACAGTTTCCAATGCCTCCCTGATTAAGTTCCGCTTGTGACAGCTGCGCCTTTGCGGGCTTGCGGAGAAACATCTTCAGGCCGTCCAATTCCGTCTGCCCGAAAGCGAACGTCTGGGTGTGATTCTGAAAGGAGCCGTCCGCGCCAGTGACAAACTGCGGGGAAGTCAGTTTGTCTAATGCACGCAACAAGCGTGCGGAATAGGCGACGGGACTTTCCCCGGCGGCCGGACGCTGCGGCAGCCTGTTCTTGGCCAGAAAAATGTCGAAAGGCGAACCGTTGTAGTTTCCGTGCGCATCCTTCGAGAAAGTCAGTGACTCCATATAAGCGGCCATCAGGTTGCCGATCGCCTTGATGATCTGGACATCGGTCGCCTTGTCCACATCGAGGCGATAGGCTTTGGGAAGAAGATATTCCGGCGGCACCGTGGATTTTCCGGCAAAGATATCCCGATAAGTCGTTGCGGCGTATTGCTGAGCCAGATCGCCCAGACCATTGTCATCCCGGATGATATGGGCAACATGCGCGGTCGCCCGTGTTTCCTCACCGGCCAGCCAGCCGTAGTTCCGGCCCGTCAGCGTTCCGATGACCAAATCACGCAGAGAGGGAAACTCGGCATCAAAGTGGAGAACAAAGAACGGCCTGCGCAACGAAGCATTGACTAAGGGCGGCGAGTTTCGTGGCGTCACCGTCTTGCTATCCTCGATTCGCGCCGGTATCGGTGAACGCCGCGCAAAATCACAGTAAGTACGATTTCCCAGCGTATCGTGTTGCTCGTCCACCAGATGGCAGGCGCGGCAATTCATGGATTGACCGGCAAAAGGTCCCGTCTGGGATGTCCCGGTGGTCACGGTATCATCCATTACCGGATCCCCTGCCGCCAGGGTGGTGTTCGCATCTCCTCCGCTGTGGGCCTCGAAATACTGGGCAAAGCGTGTCTCGAGAAAGAGCCGCTCCCCGATTGTCACTTGCGGCGGATCGTCATCCGCGCGAACGACGGAGCCGAAAAATGGGGCAAGAATCAGTGGAAGTGTGAGCAAGCGGATAAGCGTTTTCACGGGTTTTGTGAGTAAGTGGATCGGTACCGGAAAGGTGGACCGAAGGTGTTAGTGGAAAATTGATGCCTTTGTGCGGCTGAATAGCTCCAAATAGCGGCGGCTCAGAACCTCTTCCTCCTCATCTTCATCTTCATCATTATCCCGTCCATTTTTGGATAATGAGGAAGATGAAGAGACAGAGATAGAGAAGGCAGACGGCAGATTCTCTTAAAGCATCATCTCGTTCCTCTCGACTTTGCTACAAGCCACCAAGAAGCCTGTAGCTCCACCGAGAGGTTGCCTCGGACTCAGCAACTAAAATCCTGTCGGGACTGGATCCGAAACAGATGATGACCAAAAGTCTGCCGCCTGCTAACCAACCGTTACCAATAAGTGACCGGCGCTGTTTGTCGCCGTAGCCAGAATGGGAAGATCCTTCACCGCAGGTCCCTCTGTTACCTTCCCTTTGGCATCGAAGGTCGACCCGTGGCACTGGCAATAGAATGTCCGATCCGGCTCGCTCTCGAGCTTGCACTGGCGATGAGTACAATACGACGAGAGGGCGAACAGGCGGCCTTCGCTGCGCACAACGAAGAAGCCGCTGCTCATGAACGACGTGTAGACGCCGTCGTGCTGATAGAGATTCGCCGGACCCGCATCCACTACCCGCGGCTGACCTCCAGCTCCGCCACCAGTCTGATTGACCGATGTGCAACCGCCGGTCAACCCGGCAGCAAGGAGGAGGAAATCCCGGCGATTCATAGTGGACGCGGATGTTACAGCAATAAACGAGATTTTTAGAACTCGAAAACGAAGCTGGTCGCGAGGCCCCAGTGCGTGTCCGCACGGCCGCCGTCATCGAGTGGCAATACCACGCCGATACCCAGACGAGGCTGGAGTGGACCCATGGCTTTCATGTTGGCCCGGAAGCCGATGGTCGCCAGCAAGGCATTTTGGCCGGCATTACTCTTGTTGAGCTGGGTCTCACCGGAGAGTTCAAAAACCGGCACGATATTCTGCACACCGGGAATCGACAGGACATCGTGCGGGATGGTGTAGCCGAGAACGACGCCGTATTCGAAGACGTGCAGGCCGTGATCGCCGTCAGCGCCACCGCCGGAACCGAGAATGCTGGAGTAACCAACGATCGCCTGCACGGTGAAGTTCCCGACCTTGAGGTCGTCGAAAATCGCCGGAACGATTTCGGTATTGTGGCTGATCGTGGAGTGCGTTGGGATGCCCAGCTCAAAACTGACGCCCACCGTGTTATCGACGAATCCGGATGGCGAAACGTACTGATAAATCGGCGCACGAATGCCGAAGCTGATGTTGTCGGTGCCTTCGGAAATCGTTCCCGCGTCGGAATCGCGTTCGTACGGAAGTTTCACTTCGACCGTCACTGGGCCGAATCCCTTTTCATACTCCACGGAGAAAACGTTGCTGTGCGCGCTGCCGGCAGAGGTGTGCAGGTAGTCGAGCCGGAATTCGTTTACTTCGAGATCCGAGTCATCGACCAGGAATGGCTCAGGGAAGACACCCTTGCCGTAAACGCTGTTGTGATCGAGCCAGTCGAAAAGACCGTAGCGCGAATTGCTCGCACCGGTCGAAATGGCGGCATCCACCGGGGCACCCGCGTGGGCCGTGGAAAGAAGAGCGAGAGCGGCGACCGGGGCAAGTACAGCTCCAGCCTTCATGCTGAAAAAAGGATGGGATTTCATGGAGCCGGCACTGTCTATTGCTCCTGAGACTCAGTCGCAATAACAATTTTCAAAAAAAGTTCGTCACATTCCGCCGGATGGGGACGCTTGTCGGCGTCTCCCCCGTAATTTGTCCCCTTCCCTCCCAGAGCCTTGGAACTGGCCGGCTGCCGAAGCCGCGCCGCTGCGTGCCGCGCTAGTGGCGTATGCCTTCGGAATCGCGCGGGATTGGATGCTGGCGGAGGACGCGGTCCAAGAGGCGATGGTTATCGCCTGCCGCAAGTGGAGCGGAGAACGCGCGCAATCGGCCGTCTTTCCATGGCTGCGCGGGATTGTTCGGCTGGAATGTCTACGGCTGCTGCGCGAACGCCGCCGGGAACAACCGATCGAGCAAACTGCCCTGGAGGAATTGATTCAGCGGCACTGGGAACATGTGTGGGATGAGCCGGATACCGATTACCTGACGCGGCGGGTGTATTCGCTGCGCCAGTGCATGGCCCAGCTGCCGCGCTCCGTGCAGCAGCTCCTCCACGATTTCTACATTCGGCGCACTTCCGCTCAGGAAGTGCTCGCGGCGTCGGGTGAGCAGGAGCCGGTCGATACCGACGCCCTGCGCTCCTACCTTTACCGCCTGCGCAACCGGCTGCGGCGCTGTGTCCGACAGCGGATGAATGAAATGGTCGCGCAGGATTCCGAGGCGCTGGATCGTCTTCTCGAGGAGTATCTCACGGAAGGAAATACGGCGGATGCGCCAGATTACGCGGCAGCGGATCTCGCGACGCTGGAAACGGCTCCGATGGATGTGTTGTTGCGCGAAGCGCTTCAGGATTGGCGGACGCTCTTACTGGCCCTGGTCGAGTCGGCCGAAACGGAGGCGTTCGAACCTGCCGAGCGCGTATCGCCAGCGATGAGCGTGGCTCCCGCGCCTTTCCCGGTCGCCCCGCGAGTTCAAAGCCGGCCTGCAGTTTGTCCGCCTCCTTCGCGCAGACGTACCGCGTGGAGATGGGCTGCGGCAGCGGTCTTTCTCGCGCTTGCCGGTTGGGGTAGCTGGACGTGGCTTACTCAATCCCAGCCTGCGGTGGAATTAACCGTCGCGGAAGGAGCAGCGACTATTGTTCACGGCAGCCGCCGAACGGCGATCCACGGGGAAAGAGCGGTTCGCCTCGGGGACGAAGTACGCATTCCGGACGAGGTGCTTTGCCAGTTGCGCTGGCCCGATGACGGCACACTCTTCCGAAGCCGAGGCCCGGCGCACCTCGTGCTGAAAAGTCGCGAGGATGGTGCGAAAGAGATCGCGCTGCTTTCGGGCGTTATCGAATGCGAAGCCGCCCACCAACCTGCCGGACATCCCCTGCGCGTCACAACACCACACGGCCACCTTCTGGTCGTGGGCACGCGCTTCCGGGTTCATGCGACGGGTGAACGCACCATCGTCGAAGTCGTGCGCGGGCGCGTTCAAGTACTCCCCACGGGCGGGCCGGCGGCCGAGATTGGCGCGGGAGAAATCGCTGTCCTCCAGCCGGGGCGCGTGGAAAAGCGGGAGCTGGGCGGCGCTCAGCTCGAGATGTGGTCCAACCTTCACGGCAATAAAATCGCCCCTGCCCTCGCCGACCCTCACTTACAGGATCCGCCCGACCGTTCCGAACGTCTCACGCAGTTACATTTTGCCCCGGCAAATGAAGAGAACTTTCTGGCTCGAATCCGGGGCAGCCTGCATCCGCCAAGGGATGGCTTTTACCGGTTCCGAATCGCCGCCGACAACGCCGGCGAGCTGCATATGCAGCTACCGTCGGCATCGGGAGATCACTGGGTGAAAATCGCCGAGGCGCCCGAGTACGTGAAAGAGGGCCAATGGGACGTATACCCTGAGCAAACCTCCGCGCCGATATATCTGCGCGCCGGAGCGGCGTACCCGTTTGAAGTGCTCCACAAACAAGGTGTTCTCGATAGCTTCGTCACCGTGGAATGGCAGCGTCCGGGAGAGCCGTTCCAGGTGATCGACGGCGCATCTCTTTTGCCTCCATAGCCGCGAGGGTACAGCCCTCGCCCCCATCAGTTCCCCGTTTCCCCTATGAAATACCCAATGCGACTCGTCCTGGCATTGGCCGCCCTCACTGCGGCGGCACAAGGCGCCACCACTTACTACGTCAGCCCGTCTGGAAATAACACGGCCGGCACATCACCGACCACGGCATTCACGACTATCCAGAAAGCGGCCAATGTCATGGCCGCGGGCGACACCTGTTACATCATGGCCGGCACTTATCGCGAAACGGTGCGACCGACAAACTCCGGCACGGCGGCGTTGCCGATGCACTTCACTCGCTACGGGAGCGACTATGTGGAGATCAACGGCTGCGATCTCCTGCCCTCTATGGGATGGACGGTTTATTCCGGTTCCATTTACAAAGTATCGTTCTCTTCCACAGTAAGCGAAATGTTTGTCGGGGATCTGCGCGTACCGAAAGCGTGTTATCCCAACGAGCCATCGAATCCCTACGACATCGGCTCGTGGATGGACATCAGCATGGCAGCGGGCCAGACTGGACAATTCTACGGCCGCAATTTCAGTTCCGGATACTGGAGCGGCGCCACCATCATCGGCCTTGTCGGCTCACAGTGGGTGACAAATTGTGGCACCATCAGTTCGTCGAGTGGCAGTAGTTATACGGCGACCACCGCTTCTGCCGAATGGGCGACTGGCTCGGCTGCCTATGTCGGTGATGGCAAAGGTTTCATCACAAATCACCTCAATGCCCTCGACAGCCCGGGCGAGTGGCACCAGCAAAGCGGTGTGTTGTATCTCTGGGCACGCAACAGCCAGAGCCCGGCAGCACAGAAGGTCGAGGCACGCGTCCGCACGTATGCCTTCGACTTGAACGCGCGCAATTACATCCAGGTCGACGGCCTCAACGTAAAAGCGGCGAAGCTCAATCTGCGCAACGCACAGAATTGCACGGTATCGAACTGCACGGTGCGATTCGTTGCGCCGTTCCAATATCACAGCGCGGGTTTCAACCGGGATGCGGCGAGTCCGGATCAATGGGAATACACGGGTATTGAAATCTCCGGCAGCGGCAACATGCTTCGGGATAGCTACATCGCCGAGTCGTGGGGCGACGGCGTTACCGTGTGGGGAACGGGTAACACGGTTCAAAACTGCCTGATCGAGAATACAGACCGATCGCTGACCGACGCCGCCAGCATCAGCGTCACCGGCACTGGCCACGTGGTAAAGAATAATACGTTACGCGCCAGCGGCCGCAGCATCGTCGTGCATCGGTATCTGCAACAAGGGCACATTACGCTGAACAATCTCTATGAGGCCGGCCTGGCGACCGGAGACCTGGGATTGACTTACTGCTTTCAGACCGACGGCGCAGGCACGGAGATCAGCTATAACTGGGCGCACGATAACCGTGCGATCCACACAGCTTTCGGCATCTATCTGGACAATGGAAGCAATCACCATCTGGTGCACCACAACGTGGTATGGAATTGTGAAACCGGCCTGCAGGTCAACTCGCCCTCAGACACGGCGAATGTCTTTAACAATACGTTCTGGAACGTCACAAACGCGGCAGTGAACGGCTTCATCAGCACGTACGGCAACGCCCTCAACGTGCAGATGTCGAATAACCTTTCACAGGCCGGTCCTCTCTTCGGGCAAACCATGAGTAACAATATCCAATATGGCGACACCCCGCCCTTCGCCGATGTGAAGAACTACGACTTCCGTCTGGCTCCGGCGACAACCGCGGTGGACGCTGGACTGGTCATTTCCGGGATCACCGACGGATACAACGGCTCTGCGCCGGACGTCGGAGCGTACGAGTTGAACGTGACCTGGACACCAGGCTCGACGATTTCGGCGCCGTCGTTTTCGGATCTGCGTCCGGTCAATCCCGACCGTTTGCGCGCCGTTCAAGGTGGCTTACAGCAGAATCTCCTCACCTGGCGCGATTGTTCAGCAAATGAAACGGGGTTCTGTGTGTACCGTCAGGACGAGAGTGGCGGAGCCTTCACACTCCTCGCCACCCTGCCGGCGAATACAACGTCTTACCTCGATACGACCGCCGTGTCGGACGCGAGTTACACTTATCGCATCACCGCCATCAATGCAGCGGGAGAATCTGCGGGCACCTCGCGTGAAATCGTCCGCACTTTGACCGCCGGCGACAAACTGATGCTCGAGGCTGAGAACTACGATGCGGCTCAGGGCGTGACAAATTTCGGCAGCGGGATCGGCTCTTGCGACAACGGCGACTGGATTAAATTCAGCGGCCTGGACCTTCGCGCGCGCTTCGGTATCATTCGCGCGCGGCTGGCCGTTCCGGCGGATACCGCGGGACATAGCGTGGAGGTGCATCTCGACAGCGCCACTGGCACGCTGCTTGGAACACTCGTCACGACCTCCACCGGCTCCTGGGATACCTATGTCGAGCAGACGGCCGCACTGACAACGCCGACCAGCGGCATTCACGATCTTTACTTCGTCTTCAAAGGCGGGAGCGGCGTGGGGAACTTTGACTGGTTCCAGTTGGAAGGCGGCACGATGGTCGGCACTCCATATGTCCGTACTTACGAGTTTGAAGCGGCGAGCGCGTACCAGGGCTCCACGCCAACGGCCCGGGGTTTCGGATCGGATGACGACGGCGATTGGATTCGTTTCAACCAGGTCGATCTCGGGCTCGGTGCAAAGAGTATCGACGTGCTGCTTGCCGTGCCCGCCTCGAATCAGGGCCGCTTCATCGATATACGCGCCGACAGCGTGACGGGGCCGCTGCTGGGAACGCTCACCACCGTAAGCACGGGCAGTTGGGATACGTATCGTCCGCAGCACGTGGCACTGAGTTCGCTCAGTGGAATCCATGATCTTTACTTCATGTTCCGCGGCGGATCCGGCGTCGCAAATGTCGATTCCTTTGATCTGACGCTCATGTCTCCGCCGGCGGGAAACGTCGCGACAACCATCCAAGCGGAATCGGCCAACGCCATATCCGGAGCTTCGTCCTTCGGCACGGGCATCGGCTCATTTGATAACGGCGATTGGGTGCGATTCGACAACGTTTACTTCGGCCTGACGGGCTCGAGGATGGATCTGCGCCTGGCGGTTCCGGACACTTATGCTGGACAGACGATCGAGTTCCGGCTCGACGCACCGAATGGCCAACTCATCGGCGTCCATCACCCTGTTAGCACCGGAAGTTGGAGCACCTACCAGACGCAAACCGCGCTACTTTCGGCGGTCGGAGGAACTCACTCGCTGTATCTTGTCGCCCGGGGCGGATCGGGCGTGGCCAATCTCGACTGGCTGGAGATTGAAGCACAGGGCGCTTATACCTTCCAGGCGGAGAATTGCGACGCCCAGAGCGGATTGACAGTTAGCGGCGGGGTGATCGGTTCGTGCGACAACGGAGATTGGGTGCGGTATAACGATGTCTGGTTCGGCGCACAGACTTCGAAAGTAGCGATGAACCTTGCCGTCCCGGCGACGAACGCCGGACAGACAATTGAGATTCGCGTCGACAGCCTCACCGGCCCAGTGATCGGAAACCTCGTGTCGACCAGCACGGGAAGCTGGACGAGCTACACGGACCAGACGGCGAATATCACCCCCACGAGCGGGCTCCACGATCTCTATCTGATCTTTCGTGGGACCACTGGTGTCGCGAATGTGAACTCGATATCGCTGGAGTGAAGGAGGCCCAATGAAAACCGATTTGTGAATTTCCCCTCGTTACCCCCTCTCCGTGGGGTAACGCACTATCGGGCGACACTCCGTATCGCGCGGTGGGACGCGAGAGACGATGAGTTGTCCAGTGACCGCAATGGTTCGATCAACACTTGTGGATGAAAAGACCGCGGCAGCCCGTTGGTGTCCTTGATCGCGCGCGTCTATGGGCAAAAGACGCGCAGCGTGCCGGTTTTCGACTTATCGATATCCACCTCCATTCCACCCTGGTCCGACCACTGGGACAGCCTCTTTTGATATCCCGCAACCAACTCTTATCCAACAGCTTCCACCAAACCATCTCCCGCTCCACCAAAATTCCGTGCAGTATTCCACGCAGGGAGTTGACTCCGCGCACCCGGCAAAAAGCCATGCGCCGCAGATCCGTGAGAGCCGCAACCTTCAAAGGTCCCGACGCGCTGCCCGCCATTTTTACACCGGCTGAATTGCGGCTCATCCTGGCGGCCTCTCGGTTCGCGATTGCTGCGTGCATGAGGGCGGCCGCGTCGCTGCATTTCGATGGGCTCTGGGCGCGAACGCAGCGCACGGATTGCCGAGAACTCGCCCGACCAAAAGCCATCGAAGGCTCGAAACCATAGCGAGGAGATTTGTTATGAGTCGAACGGCTTCTTTCCGCGAAAACACCGGCAGCGATGATGCCGAGATCGACCGAATTATTGGTGACTCGGTAGAGCTCAAAGCGAAGTTCGACGAGATTTTGCGCCGGTTCGAGCGCCTTGAGGAAGACATCACATCCCAGAGGAAGCGGGGGAGGAGCATCCGTCTGAGTTTGCAACGGGAGCGGTAAGGTAGGATGGCGCATCACGAGGGACTTGTTTGAAAGGACGCGCGCGATAAATCGCCGACCTTTCGCGCTATCCGAGGAGACACAAAAAGCGCGCGTTCGTCGCGGCTCTGTCCCATTCCGCACTCAGCGCAACCTTCCCGGATAGCAGATCGGTCTCCGCCAGAGGTATGCCTATCGACGCCCCAGGCGCGCAACGACCATGAGCAACTCCAAGCCATCCGCTGGTTTTGAAATGTTGCATTTGGAAATCAGTCGCCGAGACCTGATGCAATCCTCAGTGCGCGTATCTGCAGTCAGAGCGAACGCTGGGATTTTCCTGCCCTGCTTCGCATGCTCACAACCGCTTCAGGAGTTTTGTCTTTTGTTACATAGCCGCGCACCAGCCCGAAGTGCCGTAGCGCATATATCGCCTTATCGTGCATCGAAATTACGAAGTCATGTTATTCAGCATCCACGGCAAAAGTTGGCGTACCTTGCCGTTCGCTTTGTGTTTGCTCAATACGGTCGCCTCCGGTGATTTTGTCATGTTTTGCAAGTAGATTGGCATGATCCGCTAGTGACGAAAACCATCATCCAGTTTACGTATGAGGCCATGATCGCGATCAAGTCCGACTTGTTTTTTCCAATCTGCCGAACCTTCGCTCTCGCCTTCGCAGTTTCAGTTTTCGCGCAAAACGGTTTATGCGAACAGTTCGATTGGCCCCAGTGGCAGGGACCGGAGCGGACGGCAAATTCGAAAGAGACCGGCCTGTTGCAGGAGTGGCCAACGGAGGGGCCACCTCTGGCGTGGAAGGTTAAAGGGCTCGGCGGTGGCGATAGTACCCCATCGGTGGCGGCCGGATGCATCTACGGAATGAGCCACCGGGAAAGTGATGAGGTCGTCTGGACACTTTCTGAAAAAGACGGCAAGGAAATCTGGGCGGCGCGAATCGCGCCAGCAGCGTCTCAGAACTGGCCGCAATCCAAGGAGGGTCCGAGTGCGACTCCGACGGTGGATGGGAACCGGCTTTATGTGATGGGGTTGGCAGGGAATGTGGCTTGCCTGCAGGCGACGGATGGCAAGGTGCTTTGGCAACGCAACTTGGTGGCGGATTTCGGCGGCAGAAGCCCGATGTGGAGTTTCCGGGAGTCGCCGCTGGTGGACGGTGACAAAGTGATCTGCACTCCGGGAGGGGAGCAGACGACCATTGTGGCGCTGAACAAGCTCAATGGGGAGACGATCTGGAAAGGCTTTGTGCCGGAACGTGCGGACGGTGGTACGGAACCGAACCGTGGCCCCGGCGGGGGCGGCCCGCGGATGGGGCCGCCGAACACTGGTGCCGCCTACTCCTCAGCCATAGCCATCGACTTCGGCGGCCAGCGGCAGTATGTGCAGTTTTTGGCGACGACCGTCGCTGGATTTTCCGCCACGGATGGCAAACTTCTCTGGCGCTATGACAAACCGGCCAACGGGATGCGGATCAATATTTCCACGCCGATCTTCTACGATGGCTACGTGTTTGCCGCTTCGGCTTATGGAGCCGGCGGCGGCTTGGCGCGATTGACGAAGAGCGCGACTGGCGAATTCGCTGCGGAGGAAGTCTGGTTCTCGAAGTCTATGGAGAACCATCATGGCGGCGTGATCCTCTACAATGGGGCACTATTTGGCTCCCATGGCGGCAACGGCGGCGGTTATCTGGCTTGTCTCGATTTCAAGACGGGGGAGGTGTTGTGGAACGAGCGGGATTTAGGCAAACGTCGCGTGACCAAGGGTTCGGTAGCGTTCGCCGACGGCCGAATTTACTATCGCACTGAAAAGGGGCCGATCGTGCTCATCGAACCTAGCCGTAAAGAATATCTGGAGCGCGGGCGGTTCGACCAGCCGGAACGCACCGACAAACCGGCTTGGGCGCATCCAGTGATCGCGAACGGCAAGCTCTATATTCGGGATCAAGACGCCCTGTTCTGTTATGACGTCAGAGCGAAATAAGAACTCATGATAGGAGGAAAAAACAGTCGATCCTAGCTTCGGACGGTAATTTCAGACATTAAAGTAATGGCGGATCGCTTTCGAATCACCAAAGGTTGGGCGCAACGGTTCGCGGCGGAGAAGATAGACGTACCGACATTACTTCGCCGCGCGAAATTACCTGCCAGTCTCTTCCATCAAGAAAAAATCTTTGTCACGACGGCCGAACTCTTCGCGCTTTGGCGGGGCGTTGCCGAAATGAGTCCAGAGCCGGGTTTTGGGCTAAAGTTGGGCACGGAACTGCGATTCGAGCGCAGCCACCCGGTAGCAATCGCCGGTATTTGCAGCCGATCATTCGGCGATGCCTTACAACGCCTCGCCCGTTACAAACGACTGACGTGCCCGGAGGAAATTCGCGTCCAGAGAAAGGCGCGGGAAACCTCGGTGGAAATCTTCTTCATCGAAACTAGGGAAGCTCAACCCGATATCATGGTCGATTTGGGTCTGTCATGGATTCTGAATGTCGGTCGGCGGGGTTCCGATGGCGAAATCACACCGCTCCGATTGGAGCTGACGCGGCCCGTCAAGTATCGCGCGATGCTTGAAAGCCATTTCGGTTGCCGAGTGAGTTTCAAGTCGAATCGCGACGCGCTGATTTTTCACACCAGTGATCTCGACCGCCCGTTTCCAACCTATAACGAAGAACTGGTGACGGTGATCGGAACGCATTTGGATGCCGAACTAAAAGAGCGGAACGAAAGTGACAGTGTGAGCGGACAGGTGAAACAGACGCTGAAACAATTGTTGGCTGGGAGACGGCCGACACTGCAAGACGTCGCCCACGAGCTCGGTCTGGGCTCATGCACGCTTCAGCGTCGACTATCTGACGCAGGCATCACCTTTCAGCAGGTCGTGGAAGATACCAGACGCGAACTGGCCTATCATTATCTGAAGCAAAGCACCATCGAACTTAACGAAACAGCGTTCTTGCTCGGCTTTGCAGACGCCAATTCTTTCTTCCGAGCGTTCCACATATGGGAGGGAACTTCGCCCGGGGAATGGCGGACGCGCATGCGGAAAGAATGATCCGAGCACACACGCGGAGGTCATCGCGATCCTGAAAGAGGTTCACTTCAAGTCATACCCTGTATAACCCGCTAAAATCGAGACAATCTATGCAAACAGTCACCTTGAACAACGGAGTCGAGATGCCGATCCTCGGTTTCGGCGTTTTCCAGATGTCAGACATGGCGGAGTGTGAAGGCAGTGTATTGGACGCGCTAAGCGTAGGCTACCGCCTCATCGACACAGCAACTTCTTACGGCAATGAGGAGGCCGTTGGCAAAGCGATCCGACGAAGCGGCGTTGCTCGTGAAGATCTCTTCATCACCACGAAGCTCTGGGTCTCGGATGCTAGCTATGATCGGACAAAAGTGGCGTTCAAGCGCTCTCTGCAGAAGCTGCAGTTGGACTATCTTGACCTCTACCTCATTCACCAGCCTTACGGGGACATTTACGGCTCCTGGCGGGCGATGGAAGAGTTGTACCGCGAGCGCCGGATCAGGGCGATTGGAGTCAGCAACTTTCATCCGGATCGCTTGATCGACCTGATTCTTCACAACGAGGTTAAGCCCGCAATCGATCAGCTCGAGACACATCCCTTCCATCAGCAGGCTAAGACTCAACAATTCCTCCAAGAAAACGATGTCCAGATTGAATCATGGGGTCCGTTTGCCGAAGGCAAAAATAACATCTTCCAAAACGAACTCCTGCGGTCCATCGCTGAGAGATATAACAAGACTGTTGCCCAAGTGATTCTTCGATGGCTCACCCAGCGAGGAGTGGTTGCCATTCCCAAGTCTGTGCGAAAGGAGCGGATAGCCGAAAATTTCGCAATTCTTGATTTCCAGCTGAATCCTGAGGACATGATCGCCATCGCCTCCTTGGATACGAAGCAGACCGCCTTCTTTGATCACCGCGATCCCGAGAAGGTTAAATGGATCAGCAGTCGGCACCTTTGATCGTGTTCTACTCGAATGTGCTTGATTAGTTCCAAGCCATCGATCCCGGGAAGGCAAACATCAACGGCCACCTGATCGAACGGAGTAGTGCGTAATATTGTTAGCACTTCAGGGCCATCCCCACGTCAGCACAAACCGCGAGAATGCGATACCTCAGCGCGCCCGTCGACACGCCCCTCGTGCTCCACGGGCTGTTCCGAAACCCGTTTCCCATCCACTAAGCTGAGGATTCAGTAATTCGACTGATTATTTGCCGCTTGACCATCCCGGCGCATCTTCCCTACGACGAATGCCGTGCACCGCACGCTCCTCCGGCTTGGACAAGTCCTCTCCCTCGTGGCGCTTCTCGCTACGTTTGGGGGCCATTGGGTCGTGCTGCAATCGTTCGCGTGGGTCACAATGCTCGTCGAAAACGCGGAAACAGCGCCGCTTTCCGTGGCGGTGGAGAAGACGTTCGATGGACAGCATCCCTGCGCGATTTGTAAAAGCATCGCCAGCGCGAAAGGCAAGGAAGCCGGTCAGCAGAAACCGGCGCCGGTCAGCAAACTGACGCTCTTCTGGGAACGGTCGCAAAGTGCCGAGAGCCCATTAAGAGAAGTCAGCCGGATCGTTCCAGGTGGGAACGAAATGGAGACGCGTTCCGCGGCACCCATCGTGCCGCCGCCTAAATCCGTGACAGTGTAAATCAGCGGACCATCTCCGCTGAATTAATCGCCATTACGCCGATGCAGCCCGTCGCTGCTTTGGCGTGCCCTCGTGCATCCGGCAAATCGGCGCACGAGCCCTTCACACCTTCTTACTGACACTGTCATGCACCTTTCCAAAACCGTCTCCATTCTTTCCTGCCTCGCCCTGAGCCTGGCACTCCAAAACACCACTCACGGCCACGGCTTTGCCGGCAACCGTTTTTTCCCGGCCACACTCACCACCGATGACCCGTTCGTGGCCGACGAAATGTCGCTCCCTACGATTTCCACAACCGTCGACTCGGACGGCACTCGTGAAACCGATCTCTCATTTGCTATCGCGAAAAAGATCACACCAAATTTCGGCATCGAAATCGGTGAGACGTTTTCCAAGTTTGCCACCCCGGGTGAACGGACCGTCAACGGACAACAGAACCTCGAATTGGGCGCGAAGTACCAATTCTACATCAACGACGAACACGAGACGATCCTCTCGCTGGGCCTCGATACGGAAATCGGCGGCACCGGACGAAAACTGATCGATGCAGACCGCTTCACGACATGGTCTCCAGCGATCTTCTTCGGGAAAGGCCTTGGTGATCTGCCAAACAGCCTTTCACTGCTCCGCCCGCTGGCGATCACCGGTCTTGTCGGCATCGATATTCCCAGCAGTTGGCAATCGGTCACGATCTCACACGAGGAAGGCGAACGGAGCGTCGATATCGAGCAACATCCCGCCTCGCTCAACTGGGGCTTCGCCATCGAGTACAGCCTCCCCTATCTGCAATCTCAGGTGAAGGATATCGGGCTCAAGAAACCGTTCAATCAACTCATCCCACTCGTCGAGTTTTCCTTCCAGGATCCAGTGAACCGCGGAGAGAGCGGACAAGTGACAGGGACGATCAATCCCGGCGTCATCTGGTCCGGTAAATACTGCCAAATCGGGGCGGAAGCGATCATTCCCATTAATTCCCGGTCGGGCAGCGAGGTTGGTATGATTGTGCAAGTCCACTTCTATCTCGATGACGTGCTGCCCAAGGCGTTCGGACATCCATTATTTGGAGGTCAGAAATGAAATCCGCACTTCGCCAGCTTCTCGCGATCTTTGTCGTGCTGATCGCAGTCTCCGGAAGAGCTCACGCCCATGCCTTCCTGGATCATGCCGACCCTGCCGTTGGCGGCAAAGTCGCACATACCGCCGGACAGGTCCGGATCTGGTTCAGCGAGAATCTCGAGGCAGCGTTCAGCAGCATCAAGGTGCTCGATTCGGCCAAACACGAAGTGCAGCAGGGCAAGGCGCAACTGGATAAGGCGAACCGCGCCCTGCTTGCCGTCACAATCCCCGCGCTACCGGCGGGGACTTACAAAGTCGTGTGGCGTGCGGTCTCCACCGATACGCATATCACCAACGGAGACTTTACCTTCACTGTCGCTCCTTAGCGGCGCGAGTTACTCCGCGTGAATATCCCGCTCGTCGTCGCCCGGGGCGTCCAGTATCTGTCGTCCTGGGTGATGGCGGGCGGGTTTGCATTTCTCGCCTTTGTGCTTCCGCGCGACCGCGGGGGGCCAACGGCGGCGACGGGGAGTTTTTTGCGTTGGCTCAGGATTTGCCTCGCGGCGTCGGCGGTCCTGAGCATCGCATCCGCGACACTCTGGTCGTGCTGCGAAAGCGCAGCGATGAATGATCTGCCCATCGGCGACGCGTGGCATTGGGACGCAATGGGGCCTGTTCTGCAGGAGACAAATTTTGGGCATATCTGTCTTGTGCGTATTGGCCTGGAGATGGTGCTCGCGGGATTTGTGGCTGTCGTGTGCCTTTCTTCGAAGGCGGCTTTAAGCCGACCGGTCGCGGCCGCAGCGTGGCTCGTCGCGAGTGTCGATCTCGCCGCACTGGCACAAATCGGCCATGCCGCTGCATCCCGCTCGACGGCTTTTGTGGCTTCCGACATTGTCCACCTCGTCGCAAGCGGAGTGTGGCCGGGGAGTCTCGTTCCCCTGCTCCTTTTCCTGGTCGCAGCGACAAAATCGCGTGATCTCCTATTGGACGTTCCGATTGTGACCTGCCGGTTTTCCAACCTCAGCCTTTTTGTCGTCGCCACACTGACCGCAAGCGGCTTGATCAATGCCACTTCGGTACTGCCATCCGTTGGGGCCCTTTGGCATACGCGCTACGGGGTCTTTCTTTTGATCAAACTCGCGCTGTTCCTTCTCATGCTGCTTTTCGCAGCGCTGAACCTGCTCCGCGTGACACCGAATCTTGCGTTCGGCGAAGAACCGAATGGCGGCATTTTCGCTGCGCTTCGGCGTAATGTGAGTTGTGAAGTGGTCATTGGTATAGCAATCGCGGGAGTGGTCGCAATGCTGGGGATGACGGCGCCTCCTCGGTGAGGAGGAAGATAACTACCAACTCCCAACGCTAAACTACCAACATTCAACGGCGTGGGTTTCGCGAATTATGCGCCCGTTGGATGGGACTTATGGGGCTCATAGGACCTATGCGACGGATGGGACAGGCCACGTGAACTTTGCATCGCCTAAGTCAAGACTGCGCGGAATTGGACTCATTGAATGTTGGTAGTTTGGCGTTGGGAGTTGGGAGTTCTCTCCTTTCTCCCTCCCGAAGGCGCTGACTTAAAGCTCCCCGCCCTCAAGCGGCGGGACGCCGCTTCCACTATGGTGCCTTCTCTTCCGAGAGCGCCTTGTCCAGGTATGCCGACACCTTCTCGGCCCACGCCTTCCCATGCGCCTGGAGGCCTTTCGCATTGAAATGTACACCCTTTCGGTACTCTGCCCCCAACGCATCAGTGTCGGGGCCGGGCAATGCAACGCCCGTGCCCCAGAGAGACTTTTGCGCGGCACGAAATTCGTCGTCCGATGGATCCTGTTCGCTGTGATAAGTCGCTTCGGCCACAAACCACGGCATCTTCCAGCCGGCTTTTTCACGCGAGGCTTCGATGAGTTTTTGCATGAACTCGCGATACTGATCACCGGTAATCTGGCTATCCGGGTGACCGCCGCGTGCTTGTCCGGCGTCGGACTCACCCTGATGCCAGAGAATGGCGCGAAAACCGTTGGGACCGAGTTGCGCGACCCGCCTTATCAATCCTTCGAAGAGTTGCCCGGTCGACTCCCATCCTCCATCCGGAGCCGGCTTCACATGCCGTCCGGTCGTGGGCGGCTGTTTAAAACGCACGCCTTTGGGCAGCCACTCCCGGACACTCGTTGATCCGCATCCTGTCACCGCGACGCCGATTGGCACATGATATTTTTCGGCGAGGGCATCGCCCAAAGCGGGCCAGAAGCTGCCGCCTGTTGAGTTATCCTGCGTGCCGGGTTGTGGGTCGTTTGCAACCTGCCAGAGCTTGCCGCTGAAGCTTGCCACCATTCCGGTCGATGACCGCTGGGGCTCGGAGCCGTAGTTGGTAGAGTTCGATTGGCCTGCTCCAACGAAGACTTCGCCGATGCCGACATGCTCGATGGCAACATCGCCGATGACTTTGCCCGCGTTCTTTGCGCGCACCTCCAGCCGATACCATCCGCCGGCGGGAGCTTTGATGTCCCCGGAAAAACCGTCTCCCTCGACATCCGGGCGGAGGCTCTCCCACTGCCCCATCCAATCCCCTTCGAGGGAAGGCCCGGTCAGGCGCGCCTCCAAAGCTTCGCTCTCATAGGCGACGCGGCCAGTCACCCGCACAACGCCGCGCTCAGTCGTTTGCCGTTGAAATACCTGGAAATCCATTGGGGATGAAACCTGCAGTCCGGGTCCAGGGATGGTTGCCGGATCCGCACGGCACAATATGCCGGCGAGAAATCCGAAGACGACAGCCACCAATCGAGACATCGAGCGCATTTGTGTGAGAACTAGACATGCCCCCTCCACCTACCGCTGCGCTGACGAAGCAGCGCCCTCCACTTGCCTTTGCCGCCTTTGATAAGTGCCGCTCCGCAGGACTACGGAGCGGCACTTAGTCGATAGTTTGATTACTTCTTCTCGGATGCCACGGCTGGAGCAGGCGCAGCGGCTTGCGCTCCTTCTTTCTTCGCGGCGGGGGCCTCTGGCTGACGCTTCTCGAGCGGTTTGCCAAGGGCGAGATCGGCCGGTTTCAGGCCATGACGATGACCGTCAAATCCGTACGTGCTGGGATTGTAAGGATCGACATACTCGACATCCGCCTTTTGCGGCACATCGAGGCCGAGGCCCCAGTAGACGCCATTCACGACCAGACGGCGGAGGCTTTCATTTACGAGATCGCTGGCCGCGCCCATGGTCGTGCAAAGGGTCCGGTTCTTCTTCCCGGCCTCATTCGGCACTTCACGCTTCCAGGCGATCGCCATCATCGGATCATTGATCCCCTGCTCCTCCTTGTCGGTGCTGCGCTTCTTTTTGTAATCAGCCGCTGCATCGTCCGGATTCATGCCCTTCAGCACCTGGCCACGGAAAAGAATCGTGGCATCGGCAGGCGGATAGGCCTCGTACACGTCTGTGGTAACGAAGATATCCGAAACTCCGCGCAGGACCGGATCGTCCTTCGCCGCCGGCTCCATAATCGCCCGGGTTGCTTCCGACTTATGCCGGCCCCAGTGATTCACCCAACGCTCGCCCAGCACGCGCTTACCAAAGTCATTGAAGCTGGCATAAGTGCCCTTCAAACCGGAGAAACCGTGGGTGCTCGTGCGCAGGCCGATCACCGGGATGCCTCGCTCATAGGCATCGACAAAGTGCTTCATCTGATCATCCGGCCAGGCGCGGAAACGAAGTAGCATGACGATGGCGTCGGCGGTATCCAACGCCTCGGCGCCGGGGAGATTGCTTTTCACGCCGGGATTGATCGTCCCGTCTTTGTCGATGGAAAAAAGGACGGTCGTCTTGAAGCCGTGCCGCTGGCTGAGAATCTTCGCCAGCATGGGCAGGCCTTCTTCGCTGCGATACTCTTCATCGCCAGTCAGAAAGACGATGTGCTTGCCGGCGCCCGGCCCGGTCTTGCCCTCGAATGTCAGCCATTCCTGGGCGTGCAGTGGCGCAACCGCCAATACGAGCGGGGCCAGCCAACTAATGATGTGGGAGGTTAGTTTCATGGGTTTGGGAGATGGGGAGTTGAGAAACAGGTCCGGCAACTAGTGAGCCGCGGCCAGCGCATGCGCCGGTGGCGCCATGACCTGGAGTTCGTGAATGGACCAGAAGAGACCGTGCACCGTGCCAGTCTGGGTGATGCGGATGAATTTGGCGGGCGCAGCGGCGAAATGAATCTCCGTCATGGCGTCGTCTCCATCGCCCGTGGCGGCGGTCTGCCACGCTTTGCCATCGGACGAGAGCTCGACTTTGTATCCGCGTGGATAGTCTTTCGGCGACTTGCTGGAATCCAGTTCGAGCCCAGAAACGGTGGTCTCGCGCGGCAGCTCGATCTGGAACCATTGTCCGGGTTCCTGCTGCGCACCGGTGGTGTACCTCGTCTCCGGCTTGCCGTCGATCGCCAGCGCGCATTGCTCCGAATTGTGGTTGGCAGTGAGCTTCCATTCCTGCCGATTCGTCAGCGGTTGCGGAACGGCGGCGCGCAGTTCCGCAATCGTCCACGGTTGGGTACGATCCTTGGTCGCGACGCGAAGCTTGCTCACTTGGGCAGGCGTCACGAATCCACCGTGATTGCCGAAGGAATTGCGCACGTATGAAAGCACCGAAGCGATCCATTTGTCATCATTCGTCGCCATCGAGATCATCACGCCTTCGTACTTATGCCCGTCGATATCTCCGGTCAGACCATTCAGGAGCACATAGATCGCGCCTTCCGGAACGCCATTGATCGTTTTGGATCCAGCCAATGCCGGGGCCAACCGCGTGCCAGGAGCTCCGCCGACCATGGGCAGACCTTTTCCATCCAACCCATGGCAGGTGGCGCATAGGGTATTGAAGACATCGGCGCCGGCCGCCAATACTTTCTTTTCCTCGGGAGTATAACTCTTTTGCGCAGGCGCCTGGGTCGGAGGATGCAGGAGATCATTGCCAATCGTCTTCACGCCCAGCGGCGGATTTTCCGCCAAGGCTCCGGCGAGCAGCGCCTTGGCCTGGGGATCGCCGAGATAATTGAGCGTCAGCAGCGCCTGCAGCGAAATGTCCGCATCCTTGTCTTTGGTAAGTGCGGCGAGATCCGCATCGAACGAATGATCGCCTTTCTTGATCAGCGATTCACTTACCCGGATCGCGGCGATCCGCACCTGAGGATCCGAATCTTTCAGTTCCTCATGCACCAGCGCCGGGGTAGCTGAATCGAGTCCTTCGAGCGTCCAAAGCGCGTGGACTCTGGCCAGCGGATTTTTATCCGCCTTGGCCATCTGCGTGAGCGCTGGGATGACTGACTTATCCTGCTTCAGGATCAGAAGCTTCTGCGCGGTATCCCGCCACCAGCCATTCGGGTGATCGAGATGAGCAACCAACTGGGCAGACGTCTCCGAGAACATCTTCGGCTGCGGCCCGGGCTTCGTCGTGTCGTGAACGAGACGCCAGATGCGCCCATGATCGACGACTTTGTCGAACGCATACTGCTCCACCACCTTCCGCAGATAGGAGCCTTCCCGCACCCAGTTTCCCTCCTGGATGATGCCGCGGTACATATCCACGACGTAAAGAGTGCCATCCGGCGCATTTGCGATATTCAGCGGGCGGAAGAGCGGATCGGTGGAGCGGATGAATTCCGATTTCTGCTCCTGATAGGGATTGCGCAAAACCGTGAGGCCGCCTTCCACATCCACCTTGGCGCGGCGGATCAGGCGCCCGACCGGTTCGCCCATGAGCAAATCTCCACGCAACTCCGCAGGCAAGCGGTCTCCACGATAGACTTGCGGTCCTGTGCAGGCCGTAAAGTGGTTCAGCGTGCCATCGGCGGGACGGAACCGGCTCTTGCCACCCTGCACATCCGCCTTCCCGACGGCGGGCCACACTTCTTCGAAGCCGGGCGCAAACTGCTCCTTCGGATTGAAGCCGCCATAGACGACCGGCACCTGGAAACTCTGTGGGCCGCGTTCGCCACCGGCATTTGTGAAATAGAGGTGCCCACGATCATCCTGGCACACGCCCCATTGGCCGTTGTTGTTGCCGGACGGTTCCTTCACCACGCCCACCGGTGTCCAGCGCAGACGATAGGAGTTGTAGCTCGTGTAAATCCCGTTATCCAACGCCCACACCAGGCCGCTGGGCTGATGCTCGAGATTACCACCGCGCGGTCCGCCCTGGAACCACGGTTCCTTTTTGTCCGAGATGCCATCGCCATCGGTATCCGTGTAGAGATTCAGATCATTTGTGTTCGTCTCTCCGATGACCACCTGCCCATTTCCGAGCGGAAGAATCATGCGTGGGAGGAGGAGATGATCCGCAAAGATGGCGTGTTTATCGAAAACTCCGTCGCCCTTGCTGCTCCAGTGCACAGACACGCGGCTGACCGGCTCGAGTTCCTTGTTGCCGTCGATGTCCTGCATATAGGTGCGCATCTCGGCGACGTACATGCGCCCATCGCCGTCGAATGCGCAGGCGACCGGCTCCAGGACATCCGGTTCGCTCAGGACCAGCTCCAGATGATAGCCCGGAGGCAGTTGGAAGGTCTTCTGCTCGTCCTGCGGCGAAAGGGCCTTCACTGGCGGCTGAGGAGGAAATTCCTGCGGCGGGTCGGCAGCAAAGGCCGCGATGGGACAGCCCAAAATGGCCGCGCTCAGGGCAAAGGGGCGGAGGGAACGAGGGGAGATCATCAGATTGGCAATGGGGATCGACGACAGGTAATGGCGCCGATAGGGGGAATCTTAGCTGCCGAATTTGAGGAGGGCGAGATTCGGTGGCGGCTGCCCCGGACGACGCCGAAAGAAATCCCCGCGCTATCGCCGGATCAGGCCCGAGGATGAGCAACTTTCAACGCTCAACTTTCGACGTCCAACTTCCAAAGAAAACGGATTCCGCGCCTTCTGGAATCAGAAGGCGCCGCCCACTTCCTCCCTGACCCTTTTCCCGCGCTCAGATCACCGCACTTGGCGCCGCGCCTTTCCCGGTTCCGGCCCGGACCGGCGAGACCTTCACGACATTCTCGGCATCGTAATCGATCAGTTGCAGCCAATCCTCCGTGATATCGCTCGGCGGGAAGATATCGTTTTCCAGATACTCCGCTTCGAAGGAACCGCGGAGATCCGTCTCGCTGATCCCCTCCTCTTCCTTGCTCGCAATGGCGCGCTTGATGGCCAGGCCCTTTGCGCGTTCCACGATACTGGAGATGATCGCCCCGGAAATGAGGTCGCCCCGATAGAGCGTCTCCTTTTTGCCAGAGCGCAAGGTGATGCTCAGAAACCGGTTTTCATCCCGATGCGAGAACGCCAGATCCACCATGCTATCAACCAGCTTTTCAATCGCCTCCGGCACACCTCCGGCCTCGCGTACGAGAGCGGGATCGTAAGGTAAATTGCGGGACAGGTAGATACGGAAGATTTCGCGGGCTCCATCGCGGTCCGGACGGTTGACCTTGATCTTCCGATCGATCCGGCCCGGCCGGAGAATCGCTGGATCGATAAGGTCCGCGCGGTTCGAGGCGAGAATGATGACGACTTCGTTCAATGACTCGATGCCGTCCATCTCCGTGCAGAACATGGGAACGAGCGTGGAGAGAATATTTGAGAATCGGGTCGCCCGCCTCGTGCCGAGGATGCTCTCCGCTTCATCGATAAATAGAAACGGCAGAAACCCTTCACGCCGCTTCTCCCGAGCCGTGGCGAAGATCTCGCGCACCATCCGTTCGCTTTCGCCCACCCACATATTGAGAATCTCCGGCCCCTTGATGTGCATGAAATACTCGCGCATCTCCTGGCCCGTTTCCTTTTGAAGCTGCTGAGTGAGGTTGTAGGCCGTGGCTTTTCCGATGAGCGTCTTTCCGCACCCGGGCGGTCCATGAAGCAGGAAGCCCTTCGGCGTGGAGTGTTGAAAACGCGCAAACAGATCCGGATGCAGCAGCGGCAACTCGATCGCATCGCGGATGGCAGCGAGCGCCTCCTTTTGTCCACCGACTTTCTCCCAGGGCAACTCGGGCACCGAGTCGAGATAGTATTCGTCGGAGTGCGGGCGGGCGAGCACTTCGATCGCAACCTTGTAATTGGAGTCGACACGCACTTCGTCCCCCGTCTTCAGCTTCTCCTTCATCAGCAAGTCGCTGCGCTGGAGCACGGTCGATTGCACCCCATGCTCCGTCCCGACACGAAGCCGGTCATGCCCGAGCACTTCGGTGACTTTCGTCACCGGCCCGGTCTTTTCGTAACCCATGTCGCCGACGATGACATAAGCTTCATTGACGAGGACCCGCGTGCCGCGCCGGAGCGAACGCACATCGATTCGCGGATCCAGATTGCAGTAGTAATCCGCTCCACCGACCACGATCTGCGCCGTCTCCGGTCCTGGCGCGCCGAGAAATGTCCCGATGCGATTCGCCGGGGCGGTTACCTTTTTCACGATCTGTTCCAGCTTCTCAATCGCCTGTCGCGCTTCGATGACCATGTCTTCCTGTTCCGCTGCGTGCATCCGCAATTCCAGCAGCTCCCGCCTCAAAACCTCTCCCGGGGGCAGTGAAGCGATAATCCTATCGAGCGATTCAAGAATCCCGGCCGGTGGGCCGGACGGAGGGAAGTCGAAGTGTTCTTCGTCCATCGATGTATTTCGGTTCCTCCACAATACGCCGGGTAGCGCCACTCGCAAATTTCGTGTGCAAATCTGTTAAGGAACACTGCGGCGCGATCGGACAATCTTCCGCGGGCCGACGCTGTTAATTTATCTCACGCGGACGCCGGAGATACCTCCTCGGTCTCCGGGCACGGCTTCGCCGTACCGGCGATCTCCTTCGCAGCTTCCACGAGGCTGGTGTAGACGGCATCCATGCGGACACGGTTCAAACGCCGCATCTGCCGCTCGTCCGGGCTTCCCCACATCCCAACTACGATCCGCGCATCCGGAAAACGATCTCTCAGCCGTAGCGCGATATAAGTCGCCTGCCGCACCGAGCCGGGAGGGATGACCGAGATGCAAAACTGGCGGGTTTCACTTCGCTCCACGCGCTCGAGCATTTCACTGGCCAGCAATTTCGACGGAGCAACCCACGAGGTGACGCCGCCCTGCGCGAGAACTCTCGCCAGCATGACGCAACCGGCTTCATCTGCATCATCACGCGCGGGAACACAAATCACCGTCGGCGCTTCTTCCAGCGGCGTTGCTCCGGCCGGAGGAGAGGCTGGCGTATCCGGCTCGCCAAGTTCCGCGACGACTTCGTGAATATCATGAACGATGCGCTGACGATCCTCGTCATTCAATGTGCCGGTGTGAAGGTCGCTCCCGATCAGCTGCAGGGTTGGAATCACGAGTTCATCGAAAGTCGCGGCCACGGAATTCTTTTTCGCGTATTCTTCCGCGATTTCGGCCACCTCGAGGTCATCAGCCGCCAGCAAACGCTGGTAGAACCGGTCCTCGCACGCGATGGGCGGTTTATCCCCGATGAGCACGTCGATAAATTGGAGGCGCGGAATATATTTTCCCAATACGGCGATACACACGGTGAGCGGAGTGGCGAGCAGCAGTCCAATCCCACCCCATAGCCAGGTCCAGAAAGCCGCCGCCGCGATGATGGCGATGGGTGACATACCGGTGCTGGATCCATAGAGCCACGGCTCGAGGATATTTCCGCAGATCAGTTCGATGATCAGGAATAACCCGAAGGTTTCCGCCGGTCTCGTCCAACCCGGAAAAATCGCGAGCGAAAGCAAAATGGGCAGCGAAGCCGCAATCCAGACTCCGACATAAGGCACAAAGCGGAACAACGCCGAAAGCAATCCCCAGAGAATGGCGTTCGGGACACCGACAAAATACAAACCCGCTCCGACAAGCACCCCATAAGTGACATTAATCGCCAATTGCGCCAGCAGATAACGGCTCACCCTTCGCCCAGCTTCGTCCATGGCATTGGTAGTGACCTGCAAATGGCCGCGTCCGACGAGGTGAATGATACGATCCCGCATATCCTCGCGTTCGATGAGGAAAAAGATCACGAGCAGTAAGACGAGGGCAGCAGTGCCGAGTGGGGCAAAGATCGGGCCAACCACTGCTTTGAACGTATCGAAGGCATTTGTCGGCGTATTCACCACCTTGACCGGCAACGGCTTGCCGGCGCCCGCCGGCGCCGCGTTTCCCGACTCTTCAGCACTCGATGCCGCCACCTGCTCGGTGACCTTTTTCACGGTCTCCTCCACCCGGCTGATCGCACTATCCTTGGGCACTTTGAAATCGGCGATCTTTGTCTGCAGATTGCTTTGGTAGTCGGGCAGCTTTTTCGCCAGGTCGATGAACTGACCGACGACCATGTAGCCGATGCCGACGACCAGCAAAAGGGCCATCAAGGTCGACGCGACGACAGCGGTTACGCGGCCCAGCCCAATCTTCTCCAACCGGTTGATCAATGGCGCGAGCAGAAAACTGATCAGAATGGCGAGAGCGAGCGGGATCAGGAATTCGCGCGCAAAGTAAAGGGTCGCCACTACGACGACGAGCGGGAGTAACACATCTTTCGCGGGGTGCTTGGCGATTCCATTCATGGCTTCAGCACGGTTATCGGATCAACCGATGAAACTGCGTTTACAGCCTTTCAAAGGCTACCTCGGCAGTTCCGGAATCGCCCACAGTCCCATCCTGAAATTGCGCCCCTCCTCCCTCCGCGTGAGACCGGTAAACGAACGCACCGGCCGGAGGATCTCACGCGGAGCCGCGGAACCGCGGAACCGCGGAGGGGAAAAGGTTTTAGAAGTGAAGATCGGTCTGAAATTCGAACCGCTATGCAATCCGGCGACGGAAGCGCTGCAGACCCAGTAGCAATGCCATTCCGGACATCACGCCCGAATAAACATCCGGCTCGGGAACGACTGTGAGCACGATCGCCGTGCCGCTATTCGCGGTATAATTTACGGCGAACAGATTGGAGCCGATCAGCAGGTCCGCGCCTTGCGGCACGTTGGCGAAGCTTCCAACAATGCCCCCCTGCGCTTCCGCGATCATGAACTGTGTGCCGAGATTCAGCGACGTGCTGCCCAAATCGGCGCCGCTCAAAATCGATCCGTTCAAGGTTAAGGTTCCGGTAATCATGAGTTCGTCGGAGACGCTGCTTCCGGAATCGAGCTGGAGTTGAAAGACAGCATCCGAGTTCATCAAAACCGATCCATTGATCTGCAATGTCTGTGGCACCCCTGCCCCGCCCGCGCTCGGCGCAAGGATCGCGCTGCCTGCCACACCGAGTCCTGTACCGAGGGTTACGTTATTATTGATGGTTCCATTCCCGCCAAGTGTTCCTCCATTTACCACGACCTTTCCCGCCAGGCTCCCGCTTACCATCACGGTTCCTCCATTGATCGTTGTGTTACCAGTGTACGTTGCCGTGCCGCCGTAGTTGAACGTGCCCGGTCCATTCACGATCAGGGCGAGGTTATTCTGGTTCTCGCCATAACCACCCAACGCCCCATTGTAAGTCGACACTCCAGTGTTATTCAGCGTGAGCGTCGAGATTGACGCACTCCCTCCCGCGACAGTGTCGAAAAATTCATAGCCGGCACTCTGCAGTCCCGCAATCGTTTGGTTCACCGGCCCATTTGCGTCGCCCAGCACCAGCGTGCCACTCGAGCTCCCGGAGCCCAATATTACAGTGGTCCCCACCGGCAGACGATTGTCACTTCCGGACAGGATAATCGATCCTTCCCCGATGCCCGTTGCGGCGCTGTAGGTGCTAGCTCCCGTAAGGGTCAGACTTCCCGCGCCAAATTTCAGCAAACCGGTGGCGATCGAGAACCCCACGTTGGCATTGCCCGTGCCGGTGATGATGCCATTGATCGTCAAATCGCCCGTTGCCGTATTGCCACCCAGATCCGTCTGAATCTTGTATCCATACACGCCCGTATTGATATTAACCGTAGACGCCAGGACCGAACCCGATGCGCTTCCGGCAGAATAAAGGAAATATGGGGAATTGACATCAAACCCCTGCAGCGTCGCACTTCCCGTCCCGTATGTCTGAATCGTGGTCGGAGCCGTTTGGAGGACGATCCCGTCGTTTGATTGAACTGTCGTGCCGCCGAGCAGATACAACCCAGCAGGGTCGGAAACCCCGTTGCCATTGACGGTGATCGATGGCGTGTAACCGCCACCGGTGCTATATCCCATTTTCAGCGTGGCTCCCTGGGCGACGACATAGGCGACATCGCCGCTCTTCGCTTGCACCTCAAGAGTGCCCGCCAGCACATTGGTCATTCCGGTATAGGTATTGGCACCGGTCAAAGTGAGATAGCCGTTCCCCACTTTTGTGAATGAGCCCGGACCCGAGAGGACACCGCTGTAGGTTGTGTTTGCCCCATTATTACCAACGCTCAGCGCAACTGCTCCAGGCGTTGCATTTTGATTCTGCAACAGAAGGTTCTGATCGCCCTGCAAGCCGCCAAATGTCGCCGATGTCAGGCTGCCGAAGTTCAGCGTTCCACCGGAACTGATATAGTTCAAAGTGCTGTTTTGCAACGCCTGCGCATTTCCCAAAGTCATGGATCCGGCTGCGATCGTCGTGGTGCCAGTGAAGGTATTGGCTGCTTTCAACGTTACGCTGCCCGCACCCTGCGTAGTCAACGATCCCGTGCCGCTGATCACCCCACCGATCGTTAGCGCGCTTCCCGCATTCGTCACCTCCACCACGCCGCCTCCCGGGTTGAGCGTCAGAGCCCGGTTCGAACTCCCTAGGATGCCCGTAAACTGCAGCGTTCCCACGTTCGTTCCGGAATCACCCAGGCTGATCACCGTGCCCGCTCCCAGGGGACTGCTGACTCCGCCATCCGCAACCGCACCCACGCTGACTATGCCCTGGTTGATCGCGACCGGGCCGCTAAAGCTATTGGTGTTTGTAATCGTGAGCGTACCCGTGCCACCCTTGATCAACCCGGTCCCACCGACGATACTTCCAGTTCCGCCAAATGTGTAGTTTTGGGACGCGTTTACGCTGACCGAGCCTGGTTGAATGTTCCCTGCAATGGCCACAAGCGGAGCAGCGGACCCCGTGTCATCGAAGATGACATGGTCGCCATTGTAGAATTTGTCCGCGCTTCCGCTGTTCGAGAAATTCGACGTCGTGACCAAGTCCCACACATTGGCCGAACCATCTCCGCTCCACTTGAGATCCCCCACATTGCCGGAAACGGTCAAGGTCAGACTGCCATTGTTGAGCCCGGTTGAACCAAAGGTAAATGTCTGCCGGGTGAACGCTGCGCCGAGCACGGAAAGGCTGCCGGTGTCTCCTGTCAGCGCACCGGAATAGTTCATCAACGTATAAGTGCCGGCCAGAGCCCCACCGAGGGCATTGGCCGCGATGCTGGTGGGGGCATTCAGATTGAGATTCGTTGCATTGATCAGGTCGTTCGTGCTTCCGTCAGCGATCGTGGAGGGCGCAAGGTCGAAGGCCACTACACCGCCGTTCAAAGTCAGATCGCCGCTCACGGTGAGGGTACCGGTTACTCCCAAACCGGCCACATTGATCGTTCCAACACTGCCCACATTGCCGACAATATCATTGGCAAATGCCGATCCGCGACCGGCGGTCAACGTCTGACCCGCGCCGATCTGGAAATAGCCGCCTCCAATACCGGATACGTCCAGAACGCCCCCTGACGCCACATTGATGGCTGCCGATGCGAGAGACGCTGACCCGGTCAGGGCCAGCGTTCCGCCATTTATATTTGTCGGACCTGTATAGGATGTCGTGCCGCTGAGCGTCAGCGTCCCGTTGCCGGTCTTGGTAATCGCCAGATTGTTCTGATTGGTGCCATATCCACCAAGCGATCCGCCGTAACTCAACGCCACGCTGTTATTGATCGTCAGCGTGGAAACAGTCGAACTCCCGCCGACCACGCTATTGGACGTGCCGGTACCATTCGTTTGCAGCCCGGCAATCGTCTGATTCACCGGCCCAGCCGCATCGCCCAGCACCAGTTGCCCGCTCGCAGTACCGCCACCAAGAACCACGCGCGTCCCAATCGGCAAGCGATTGTTCGCCCCGGAGAGAATGATGCTTCCGTTCGTGATTCCCGTGGCATTGCTGTAGGTGCTCGCCCCCGTCAGCTTCAGGCTGCCCGCCCCCACCTTGATCAGGCCCGCCGAGATCGGGAGACCGTGCGTACCGGCGCCGCCCGTCCCTCCGATCACGCCATTGATCGTCAAATCTCCAGTCGCCGTATTCGTTCCGACATCTGTTTGAACAACATAGCCGTACTGACCGGTGTTAATGTTGATGGTCGGAGCGAGGGTCGAACCCGATGCCGCCGCCGTGGAATAGAGGAAGTAACTCGAGTTTGTGTCGAATCCCTGCAAAGTCGCGTTACCCGTCCCGTAGGTTTGCACTGTTGTGGGCGCCGTTTGCAAAACGAGCCCGCCATTTGTCTGAATGGTCTTGCCCCCGAGCAGATAGAGACCTGCAGGGTTATCGAGCCCACTTCCATTCACCGTGATCGATGGCGAATATCCGCCGCCGGTGCTGTAGCCCAGTTTTAATGTGGCCCCTTGCGCGACGACATATGGGACGTCGCCGCTCTTCGCCTTCACCTCCAGGGTCCCGGCACTGACGGTGGTCGTCCCTGTATAGGTATTCGCGCCACTTAGCGTCAGATAGCCGTTCCCGATTTTCGTCAGGGAACCTGGTCCTGACAAAATGCCACTGTAGGTGGTCGTCCCGCCATTGCCGCCCACGGACAAGGCCACGGCGGCAGGCGTCGCGGCCGCATTCTGCAAGACCAGATTCTGATTTCCCTGCAACCCGCCAAGTGTCGCACTCGTCAGGAGCCCGAAACTAAGGGCGCCGCCCGCGTTGCTGTAATTCAGCGTCGCATTCTGAAGCGCCAGGGCATTTCCCAGGATGAGTCCGCCTCCGCCGATCGTGATCGTTCCACCGAAAGTATTCGCACCGCTCAGTGTTACGGTGCCCAAGCCCTGCAGCGTCAAAGGCCCCGAACCGCTCAACGCACCACCGAGACTCAGATTTGTGCCTTGCGTGGTCACTTCAATGATCCCACCGCCGGAATTCACGGAAAGCGCGCGATTCGAACTCGCCGTCACCCCCGTGTATTGCAAGTCCCCGGTATTCGTTCCGCTGTCACCAAGAACGATGGATGTTCCAGCACCCAGCGGGCTATTGAGACCGCCATCCGCGATCGTTCCGACGCTGACGATTCCCTGGCTGATCGTCACCGGACCGGTAAAACTATTCGTATTATTGATCGTGAGCGTGCCGGCCCCGATTTTCGTCAACCCGCTTCCTCCCGCGATGCTCCCCGCTCCACCGAAGGTATAACTTTGTGAGGTATTGACCGTGACACTCCCTGGTTGAACCACCCCCGTGATGCTGACGGACGGTGCACCAGAGTCATCAAACGTGACCATGTCTCCGTTGTAGAACTTATCCAGGCTGCCCCCATTCATGAAATTTGCGGTTGTCCCAACATCCCAGGCGTTCGCCACATTATCCCCGACCCAGGTGAGATTGCCGACGCTGCCGGCAACGGTCAGAGTAATACTGCCATTCGACCCGCCGGTCGTGCCAAACGTGTACGATTGCCGGGTCGAGCCGGAGGCGCCGCTCACGGAGAGATTCGCCACACCACCCGTCAACGCGCCGGCGTAATTGATCAGCGTGTAAGTTCCGTTCGCCAGTGAGCCGCCAAGAATATCGACCGCGATATTCGTCGTCCCGGTGAGACTGAGGTTCCCAACACTGAGCAAATCATTCACACCGCCTCCCGCAGTCGTTGCGCCCGAAAGGTCGAAATTCAACGTGCCGCCGCTTAAGGCAAGATTGCCCGCCAGCGTGAGAGTCCCGGCAACACCCACGCCAGCTATATTCAGTATGCCGCCGCTGGTTACGTTCCCGATGATGTCGTTGGCAAATCCGGAGGTGCGGCCGGCTGTCAAGGTCTGCGAAGGGCCGATCGACAAGCTCCCCGAAATGAGTCCGGATGCGTCGAGGACACCACCTGCGCCGATGGAAATGCTATTGGAGGCAAGATTCGCATTCGCCCCCAGGACCAACGTGCCTCCACCGGTCACCGCCGTCGCGCCGGTGTAACTAGTCGGACCCATCAATGTTATCGAACCCGTGCCGGCATGCGTCAGCGAACCGGATCCGGAAATGGTATTCGCAACAACAATCGAATCGCTCCGATTGAAAACCAGTGCGCCACTGTTTGTGACCACACCAGCTCCCAACGAACCGCTCGTTCCCCCACTCCCGACCTGCAATGTACCGTTGGAAATCGTCGTCGGCCCCGCATAAGTATTGCCTCCGGTGAAGAGCAGTGTCCCCGCTCCCGTCTTGGTGAGATCGTTGGCGCCGGAAATATTTCCCGAGATAACTGTATCCACGGCGGTACCCGCCACAGCATCCGCCACCTGAAAAGTTGCGCCGGCGTAGTTCAGTTTGATATTGGCCGAGACCGTGGAAAGCGCAGTGTCAAACGTCCATGTCGTCCCCGTATAGGGCACGAAAGCCGAACCGCCGGTCGTTGTCCCGGCCGCGACGACTGCTCCATTCGCACCGAATCCCAACGTTCCCCCATCGACCGTCAATCCTCCATGCGGTTCGAAAAGAATGCCATAGGTGCTGCCGTTATTGATCAGCAGCTTCGCACCCTGTCCAACCGTCACGGCGCCGGTAGCCGCCAGCGTCCCCGCTGTAAAGCCAAGCGCCGAACCTCCGGTCCAGGCGCTGTTATACACGGTCGCCACCTCGTCACCGATCAGCACGTTGCTGCCCGCACCCGTCAACGTCAATTTCCCCGATCCCCAGCCGGATGCATTGCCAAAGACAACGTAACCAGTCGACGCCGTCGATGTACCGACGCTCACGTCCCCACTATACCCGGCCATATCGCCCTTGAGGTTGAGGATGCGCAGGAAGCTGGCGTTCGCCCGATTGAGATTGAGTGAGCCGCTACCGGTCAGCGTGCTATCGATGGCGAAGTTCTGGCTGTAACTGCCTCCCACCTGCGCGATCGTATTCGCGCCGCTCAAGTGCATCGTCGTGGTGTTCAGCAAGCGCTCAAACAATGCGCCGACCGTACCGCCACCGTTCAAGGTCGCGCCATTCAGATTCAAGTTCGTTCCGAGAGACCAGTTCCGAGCCGCCCCGTAGCCGAAGCTCTCCGTCTGGACCAGGCTGACGACCGTGCCACTTTCCGCCTGCAGAGTGACATTTCCGCCCGAAGCGAGATTCGTCGCCGTCCCGGAGTTATCGAAAGAAAATGTACCCGCTTGAATATCGATCGTCGAATTGCTGGTGACGATCTGTTTATTGATCGTCAGTCCTCCAGATCCCGTCTTCACGATATTTCCTAAGCTGGTCACCGTACCGGCAATCGTCAGCGTCCCAGTCTTGGTATTGAATGTTCCACCAGCCGGACCCACAACTACTGCCCGGTTATTCGTGCCGGAAGTCCCGTTGAACAGTCCGAATCCCGCGGTGGTTTGCAGCGTGCCACCGTTCAGATTCAAAGTTGCACCGGAAGCCGGAGCCCCAAGGGCCGAGTTGGCCCCGATGCTGAGTATGCCGCCATCGATATATGTCTGGCCGGTAAAGGTGTTTCCCGACGGCAGGATCAGAGTTCCCGCGCCGCTCTTGGTAAGTGCATTACTGCCATTGCCGAGGATCGGCGTACTGATCGTCAACTGATCGTTTGGCCCATCGGTCCGAATCACGAGCTCTGCTCCCGTCGCGGCCTGGATGCCAGTTCCGCCGGTAATCGTTGCCCCACCTGCCACATTCCCCGAGACGAGGATGCCATTCACCGTCAGGGTCTGTGAATCGGCCATCGTCAGGGCGCTATTGGCATTGAAATTCAGATCCGAAATCGTCGCGGAGTTCTGCCCAAACTGGTCACCGGTGATCTGGACGTGAAGCGTCCCGGATGCCGGAAAGTTATTCGCTCCCGAGCTGAACGTCGCGGCCTCTGCATCCGCCGAGTAGTTAAGCGCGCGGACAAATCCACCGGCGTCGTTCCAGGCATAGCTGCTTCCGCCAAAAAACGTCCCTTGATCGACAAAGCTATTCACGGGCAAGCCAGTCAGAACGATCCGCCCCGTTCCTCCGCCAACGCCCGGCGTCACCACGAAGTTACTCGTCGCTCCAAGACTGCGCGCCGCAACCGAACCGAAAGTCAGCGTGGTGACTCCTGTATTCCCGGCCGTCACTTGCACCGCGGCGTCGCCTGCATTGAAAGCGACCGCGCCGAGAGCTTGCGAGCTACCGGTCGCTGTGCCCTGGAAATTCAAAGTGCTGGAGCCGCCAAATGTCACCGCTGAAACCGATGGCAGGCTGCCCGCGATCGTCAGTATGCCGGCATTCAACGTCGTGGAACCGGCATAAGTGCTGGCTCCGGTCAATGTCAGCGTACCTGCTCCCGACTTTGTCACCGAGCCAGAGCCGGAAATCACCCCGCCATAGGTCACAGCGCCCGGATTTGCGAAGATCAGAGCCGCATTGTTCACGATATTCCCACTGACCGAGCCGCTACTGACGAAACCATCGCCAAGTTGGAGGACGCCGGCACTCACCGTCGTCCCGCCAGCGTAGCTGTTCGTACCAGTCAGGATCAGTGTTCCCGCCCCGGTTTGTGCAAGCGCACCGGAACCCTGCAAGTTCGCCCCGATCACGTTGTAGCCGCTGCCATTTGCCGACGTATACGACGCACCGGTCATTGTCCCATTTTGAACCGCAATCCCTCCCGCTGTGGCGGCAAGAGTTACGGCCCCCGTCGATTGAACATTCCCTCCCAAGTCCAGGGTTGCAGCCCCGCTGAAAGTCAGCGCGCCCGAGCCAATTGCCCCACCTGGTGTGAGACTCAACGTTCCGCCGGCAATAGTGGTCGGACCGGAATACGAGTTGGCGCCCGCGAGAATCAATGTATTGGGCCCCAGTTTGGTTAGACCCAACACATTCGCACCACCGTTCGGATTTGCGATGACACCGGCGTAACTGAAGCTGCTACCCGTCGTGTCGATGCCCACCGTCGACCCGCTTTGAAATCCGCCGGTCGCCGTCCCGAGGCTGAGCAGGATCCCGAGATCCGCCGATGTGAACTGCCCCGCTCCTACGCCCAAGCTCAATGTCGCACCGGAATTCACCGTGATGTTCGAAGCCGTCCAACTTGCCGGCGTATTGTTATACAGAGCGGCTTCCGTGGTGAGTTGCAAAGTACCGGCAGCCACAGTAGTTGCCCCCGTATAAGTGCTGGCACCGCTCAGAATAAGCGTTCCGTTGCCGAGTTTGGTCAATGCAGTTCCGGACCCCGAGACGCCACCGCTCACAGTCAAATCCTTCCCTCCGCTATTCGTACTGGAGTAAACGGTGAAGCTGCGGTTCGCGGCGAGCGTCAGCGGCGTGGAAATCGAGGCCGGACCAGGATTACTCGCGCCGCCATTGTAAGTGACGTCTCCGTTCAAGGTCAGCGTTCCGGTCCCGGTAATGGTGGCGACGCTGCTCACGGAAGCGCTGCCGCCGAGCGTCAGGCTGCCAATGCCATTGCTGAACGTGCCCAGAGCGAGCGTGCTCGTGAAAGCGCCTGTCGAGGCGATGGTCACATTCTGGCCCGGCAAAAGTGCACCAGCCGCGCCGAGCGTCAGTGTCGTATTGCGCGCCCCCGCGACAATCGAAACAGGACCGGTTCCAAGCGCGCCGGCGCTCGCCGCCGTGACCGCCGCATTGACGATATTCGTTCCGCCTGCGTAGGTATTCGGCACCGTTCCATTGACCGTAATCGTGCTCAGCGCCCCGGTCGGCCCACCGAAGGTCAACGCATTGCCCGCCGCACCGGAGATCAATCCCGTAAGTGTACCGGTGCTGCTATACGCCGTGATCTCCGCGTTGCCATTGAGAGTGATGGGACCACTCAGAGTCGCGCCGCTCAGACGGAGGGCACCGAGATTCCCCGCCGTTTCCAATGGCCCAGTCCCGCCGATCGTAAGTGGATTCGCCAGTGTCACGGCAGCCGTGACAAAGAGCTGGCCTCCACTATTAATTGCAATGGGGTCCGTCACCGCGCCGAGCGCCGCTTGAGAAGCCACCCCAAGCCGCCCTTGATTCAAGGTGTAACTCCCGGTGAAACCTGAATTCGCACCACTCAGTGTCACGGAGGAAGGAAGGCTCGCCGCATTTCCATTGAGCACGATGGCACCCGAACCCGTGATGGCATTCGACAAAGTGGTCGCCGCAGTGGAACTCGGCTCAAGAATCAGCGTGCCATTCACCGTCAACGCCCCGGTCGGCAGCGCACCGCTGGCGGTCTGGTTTCCAAGCTGCAACGTCGCGCCGGTGTTAATGGTGACCGAACCGGTTCCCGTGTTGGCGCCAGTGAGAATCAAAGGGCCGGTGCCAGTGCCGCCAACCGTCAGACCGTTCGCGCCAAAGGCAATAACTCCACCAACGGTCAGCGACGCCGGTCCGTTGATGCTGATGGCTGTATTTCCGCTGACCGCTACCGCTCCTGTTCCAAGATTCAGCGCCTGCGTACCCCCGAAAGCGAAGCTGCCACCCCACGTCTGCGTGTAATTGGCCGTCGTGAGCGACGCTCCGCTCGTGTTATCGAGCGTTCCCCCGTTGATGACGAAGTTATTCCCAGCGCTTCCAAGGGCGGACGCATTGTTGATATTCAGCGTTCCGCCGTTAAGGGTGAAACTGTTTCCGCTGCCTCCAAAGGTATTGGCGCCAGCAAGGGTAAGTGTTCCCGAGCCGCTCTGTGACAGGCTGAAAGCTCCGGTAATGACCGAATTCGCCCCGAAGATAAGTGATCCCGTTCCAGCCCCGAGATTGAAATTCCCACTCGCGGCCAACGCCACGGTCAGAGTTCCCACGCCGCTATCCACACCGATATTGACCGTGCCGGTATTTGTCGCCCCGAGCGTGATGAGATCGCCCGATCCGGCGAGGGTAAGTGTCCGGGAAGTTGAAGTCCCAGCCGCGTTGGCGTCGATGTTGAACGAGTCAATGCCAGTGCTGAAGTTCAACCCCGCTACGGTGAAAGAGTTATCCAGAGTCACTACACCCGGTTCCTGTAGCAGCACGCCGTGATCGAACGTCACCGTATCTGTGAGAGAGGGCGTCTGATTCAGGCTCCAGTTACCCGCGGCATTCCAGCTTGTGCCCCCGATGAATTCATTCACCGCGGCCCATGCCACATAGCTGCCGACTCCTGCGGCAAGCACCACCGAAATGGATTTGGCCAGAACGACTGGCTTCTTGAGGATGGAAACATGCCCGGCACTGGATTGATTCTCCTTTTTGTTAGCTGACATATAGCTGAGACGGATCGGTTGGTTGGCTTTTCACGCATACGGCTCCTCGCTTTGTCCGCTCCCAAACACCCCGAACACTCGGGCCTGCTTCAGGAGCGTGAGACGATCTCCACTCATCGGTTCCTATAAAAAGCGCTGTGCCCCGAAATCGGCAAGCGAAAAATAATCATATTCGTTAAATTTATAACTGTCTATTACTGATCTGCTCGATGCTATTTTTTGCGCAAACTGGCTAATTGTCGCCGGGGCATTACACGTGGTTTCGGCCCTCTCCCGCCCTGATTTGTCGTCCCTTCCTGAAGAGCGCTGAAATATTTTTCAGGCTTCACGAACTCTTAATGAATGGTGTGGCAGAATACGCCCATGAACTCCGTCCCATCTTTCACCGTTCGCCAGCGCTGGCTGGTGGTGGACGATCAGCCCGATCTATCGGAACTGATGGCCGATGTGCTGGCTGGCCTTGATTGCGCCAGCGTGGAAAACTTCACCGATCCGAGTGCGGCGTTCGATGCCTGCACGGAGCGCGCCGAAGGATTCGATCTTGTCGTAACAGATCGCGATATGCCGGGAATCAATGGGCTGGAGTTGGCCCGCCGGATTCACGCGCAATCTCCAAATACCAAGCTGCTGCTCGTCACGGCCACCGCATCCGACGTCACATCGACGGATCTCGTGGATACCGGCATTAGCGCCGTTCTCAGCAAGCCCTTCCCGCTGAACCGTCTCGAAGAAGCCGTGCGCGCCATTGCGATCGCTTCCGCGCCGGCAAAAGCGCCGTCCCTGCATCGAGCAGCCTGAGTGACCTATTTTTGGCGAAGCAAAACGGTATCAGTACGATGAGCTCCGTCCAATTTGGTAATTTGGTCCTAAAGAAAATCGTGGGATTTCGGAAGCGCATCCAAGTTGACCGTGGACTCGAAACCGCGACTCAGAAAGGGCGCGGAAGGATTTCACCAGATTACCAAATTTTGCCAAATTACCAAATTGGGAATCATCGTATCGGAGCCCCGTTTGCGAGGGCGGCACGCTTGGTTCTGTTCGCGATTCTACTCCTCGTTAACGCACTCCCCACATCAGCGTCCTCTCTCCAAATCTCGGTTCGGCATGTCTGGAATGGAGAAGGTTTACTCATGGATTCACTGCGCTGGGAAAACGCCGCACGCGAAACCCTCTCCGTCACACGCCTGAGTTACCTCCTCAGCCATTTTGCCCTGGAGCGCGAGGGCGGCGGCTGGGTCGAGTTACCGGGACAATATGCCTGGATCGATGCGGAACGCCACCGGACGGTTGCCCAACTCGACGATATTCCCGCCGGCCAGTACCGCGCCTTGCGTTTCGATGTCGGACTCGATACGGAAACAAACGCTTCAAATCCATCGAAGTGGCCCGCCGAACATCCGCTGAATCCCAACCTGAATGACCTGCACTGGAGCTGGCAGGGCGGTTATATCTTTCTCGCGCTGGAGGGCCGATATCGCGCCGCGAATCAGGAGCTCAAGGGTTACGCCCTCCATCTCGCGCGCGATGGGAACCAAACGCTCATTTCGCTCGTGGCGCCGATCGATCTCATCCATGGCGATGCCGGGGTTGCTATGGATTTCGATATCGCCGCCCTGCTGAATGCGCCGCGCCCATTGAGTTTCGAGCACGATGGCGCCTCCACGCATTCACACGATGGAGATCCGGTCGTGTCCACGCTCCGCGCGAATCTGCCCGGTTCTTTTCGAATCAATCGGGTCACATCCTCCGCTCCAGCCATCGCCCGTCCTTCACAAATTAAACCGTTGTATCTGCCGGAGCACTACACCGCCTATCGCTTTTCCATGAACGGTACGTTCCCGATTCCGGAACTGCCGCGCGACAATCCCCTCCTCGTCGAACGCGTGGAACTGGGCCGCAAACTCTTTCGTGAGCCTGCGCTCTCACGCGACCGTTCGCTGGCCTGCGCTTCGTGCCACGTCGAGCAATCTGGCTTTTCCGATCCGCGCCGATTCAGTGTGGGTGTGCGTGGGCAGGCCGGAACACGTCACGCCATGCCTCTGTATAATCTCGCCTGGAAATCCAGTTACTTCTGGGATGGCCGCGCCCACACCCTTCGCCAGCAGGCGCTTATGCCCATCCAGGACCATTCGGAAATGGATGAGTCGCTGGATAACATCTGTGCCAAGCTCTCCGCCAGTGATGAGTATCCCGCGCTCTTTCGCTCGGCCTTTGGCTCGCCTGAAATCACTCCGGAAAAGATCGGGCTGGCGCTGGAGAATCTCCTCCTCACGCTCACCGCGGGAAACTCCAGATTCGATCGCGCCATGCGCGGAAAGGTCACGCTTTCCTCTGATGAGCAACGCGGCTTCGAGCTGTTCATGACGGAAAATGAGCCTCGCACCGGCCACCACGGCGCGGATTGTTTCCACTGCCACGGCGGGCCGCTTTTTACCGATCACGGTTTTCATAACAACGGCCTCTCACTCTCAGAAAGTGACCTTGGCCGCTTTCGAGTCACCAGTGCGGAAGGCGATCAGGGAAAATTCGCCACGCCCAGCCTGCGCAACGTCGCACAGCGCGCCCCTTACATGCATGATGGCCGTTTCGCCACGCTGGAAGAAGTCGTGGCCCATTACTCCACTGGTATCGAACGGACGCCGACACTGGATCCGAATTTGGCGAAACACCCCGTTGGCGGGCTGGGGTTGAGTGCAAGCGATCAGGCAGCGCTTGTCGCGTTTCTCAAGACCCTGAGCGAACCGGAGTAGACAGCGGGTAAGTCGGTTGGCTGGCAGGATCGAAGCGGAGTAACGTGGCACCAATCAGGCCCCGAGCTGCTCTCAGGCGGGTGCGGTAAGTCCGGCCATGCGCCCTGTGAATCGTACTGATCCGGTCTTCATTGTTTCGACGACTGTTCCAAAAAGCACAGCCTCTCTGCACAGAGTGTTGATTTTCAAACACACCGGTCCGCTAGCGCTCTACGGTCACCCACTCCTCCCAAATTTCGCATGGAAGCGTTCCGCGTCATAAACACATCGTATACGATATCATTATTTGATATTTACCTTTTCTGACTACACGATGTTCCCGTGCAGCATGCGCTCGAATTGGATTCGATGTCGGTGACTGCCTCCCTCCAGTCCTCCAAAAATTTTCAGGCTGCCCCGTTATGCACAGCCAAATTTTCTCCGCTACCTCTGCGAAAACCGCTTCATTTCATGCGGGTCTCCCTGCATCGCTGACTCATCGGAATCTGGAGGCCCAATTCCTTTCACATGGGCCGGCATCGGCGAAGAGCCGCCATAGCGCCGCACGTTCGATCGCACTTCCGACCGATTGCGATCCGGTCGCCTCGGCACGCAAATCAGGATCCTCAAACAGCTCAATTTTTTCCGTCGGCGAAAGTTTTTCATCGAAAAGGACAACCCTGAGCATCGTTTCTGCTAAAGCGACTCGCGAATGCATCGAACACCGATGCGAGCAGTTTCAGCAGCGGGTATGTCCCTCGGATACCCGCCACGGAATGCGGTCCGGTTTACCGGAATTACCTCCCCGCAAACCTTGCAAAACAAACAACCAGGAAAATCGTAATTATGTTTAGCCGAAATAACATCGCGCCAGCACTGGCAACGATTCCCCCCTCCACCGCCGCTACTTGCGTGGCCGCGAACCGGGCCGAAACCACCTCGCCCACATTCCGTAACGCTTTTCTTCGTAAAGCCAGACACCGGACAGCAGCCGGCTTCAGCATGGTGGAACTCGTCCTTTCTCTCGGAGTCCTGGCCTTCGCCTTTGTCTCGCTCCTCGCCCTCCTGCCCGCAGGGATGTCAACGTTCCGCAAAGCCGTGGACGCCTCGGTCACCAGTCAGATCAGTCAGAGAATCGTGAACGAAATCCAGGAGTCGGATTTCAGCACTTACCTGAAGAAGTACGCAAACGCCCAGCAACCTCCGCGCTATTTTGACGATCAGGGCAACGAGCTACAGGACAAGACCAACGCTCTCTACTGGGTCAATGTGAAGCTTGCTGCTTCGCCTACTCTTCCTGGTGCAACGGTTTCCAACGAGAATCTCGCCACGGTCACGGTTCAGATCGCCAATAACCCGGGCAATAAGGAACTGACACCATCGGTAGATGATCTCTGGCCTTCCACCAACGGGGTCTCGTTGACCGCTTACACCACGGTAATCGCCGGAAACTATATCGCCACGACGAATTAGAAGCGGATCCCGAATGAGCCATCACTTTCCGGTAATGCATTTACCTCGCACCATAAGGCCAGACAATACCAAACATGCTTTCACGTTGGTGGAACTACTCGTGTCCACCGCGATCCTCTCACTCATCATGGTGGTCCTCGTCTCGATGGTCGGACAGACCGGATCGATGTGGCACTATACGACATCAAAAATCGAACAGTTTCGCGAAGCTCGCGAAGGATATGAAGCCATGACGCGGCGCCTGAGCCAGGCGACCCTCAATACCTACTGGGACTACGACAATCCCAACAAGCCGACACGCTACATCCGGCAGTCGGAGCTGCGCTTCATTTCCGGCCCCGGCCTGGCCGGCACAAATAGCAGCACGCCGCCTCGCCCCACTCACAGCGTGTTCTTTTTTGCGCCGCTCGGCTTCGTCATTCCAGACAGTACTAGTGACACGACGGCGCAAAACTATGAAGGCCTGGAAAACCTGTTGAACCTCTGGGGCTATTTCACCGAGTACGGAGACGATACCCCGACAAAACCGACCTTCGTCACCGCCCTGCCCCGCAACCGTTTCCGGCTCTACGAACTGATGCAGCCTTCACAGGATCTCACGCTGTATCAGCTGGAAAAAAGCAAATCCGGCGGCAATCTCGCCTATGTCGGCCACGATTGGTTTCAGAACGCGATCGCCCCGGCCGCCGCCAGTGGCAGCTCCCGTCAGGCGCATGTTCTCGCCGAAAATGTCATCGCCCTGATCATACTTCCGAAACTCACCCCACAGGCACAAACGGCGGGCAACTATACGGATGCCTCCCTTGCCCCGAACTATTTCTACGACTCCACCGGGACGGGCATGACCACGCTCGGAGATGCGAATCTCAATCCGAAGAACCAACTACCGCCAATCGTGCAAGTCGCGATGGTGGCAATCGATGAAACATCCGCACTTCGCATGACCAACGCGGACACCTCCGCGTTGAATCAGAAGCTCGGCTCACTCTTCACGAATCCGAATAACTTCGAAGCGGATCTGGAAGGAACGCCGGGTGCATCATCCGATAACTCGCTGCAGGCCTATCTCAACAAGAAGCGGATCAGCTATCGCATCTTCACGACAGATATCAGCATCAAAGGAGCCAAATGGAGTACGAATCAAAAGAACTGAACGGCTCGAAAAAGCTTCGGCCCATGCGCAAACACTCCCGTCATCATTCCGCCGAAGGCATCGCCCTGGTCATCGTCCTCGGCTTCCTGGTTCTCATCACCGTGCTCGTCGTGGCGTTCTTCACCAGCGTCACCACGGAATACTCGACCGTGAAGACCTACACCAGCGGCGCCAGCGCCCGGTTTCTCACCGATACAACGACAAACCTCGTCATCGGCCAGATTGCGAAGGCTACCAAAGGACTGCAAAACGGCTCCGTGTACACCTGGGCTTCGCAGCCCGGCATGATCCGTACCTACGGTGACAGCCTCGCCACGACAACGGGAAGTTGCTACAAGCTCTATTCGTCCGACAAAATGGTCCTCGACCCTTCGGACAATGTGCTGAATAGCATGGCGGCGGACGTTCCGACCGGCTGGAATACACATCCCGCGAATTACACCGACCTCAATGCTCCGGTCACCGATTCCGCAGGCCGACTGAATTTCCCAATTCTCGACGGCAATCTCAAGCCGCTGACGGTGAACGGAACGGATGTCCTGACTTACGACGAGGATGGAGACGGCAAGCCGGATATCGAGGGCTTTTCCATCCCGGCCGATAGCGTGCCCAACTACAAGAAGAGCCTTGCGATTTCGGCGGTAAACAACCCCGCGCCGATGCCCGTGCAATGGATGTACATCCTGAAAGACGGGACCCTGGTCACGCCGGATCCCGCCTCTGATAACAGCCCAAACAAGGCAACATTCCTCAATTCCACTCATCCGCCTACACCGGAAAATCCGATCACTGGCCGCGTCGCCTTCTGGACGGATGATGACACATCCAAGCTCAACCTCAACACCGCCAGCGAAGGAACATATTACGCGTTTCCACATACGAATTCGCCAACGGATATGAAGGCTGCGTCGAAGACATTCGGCTACGCCATTTCTCCTCCGGCAACCGGCGAGTACAATCGGTATCCGGGCCATCCGGCGAGCACCTGCCTCAGCGTGGCGCTCGGCCATTACCTCGGCATGTCGCCGACGCAGGTGACACCCTCCGCTTACTCCGGAGCGGATCCGGCTTACCTGAAAGTATTGCAAAACTTCATGAGCCTGCTCCCGAAGTATCAATACGGCGGGTCCAAAGCGGGCACGGTCGACGCCACCAGCAGCACGTCGGCTTACAGCACCGTCACGATTGACTCCGACCGCCTGTTCGCTTCACTCGATGAGAGCCTTTTTGCCGCGCCAGCCACCTCCGATACTTCGCGCCAACCATTTCCCGGACTCAATCGGAGCGCCCTGGAGTCGCTCAAATTCTTCCTCACCACGAATAGCCGTGCTCCGGAACTAACCCCGTTTAACACACCAAAAATCTCCATGTGGCCGCAGTGGAAGACGGCCGCCGACCGGACCGCCTATCAAACGCCCACAAGAAGCCTGCTCGCCTTTTGCTCCTCGTTTGGAACCAGTTCCGGCACCACATCCCCCAGCGGCAAAAACGAGTACTTCTTCCAACGCAACGCCGCTACGGGCAAAGTCCCGAGCTGGCAAAGCAGCATCCAGGACTGGAGCCAAGTGCCCAGAAATCAGCAACTCGCACTCTACCTTTACCACATGGGGGCAAAATCCATCCCCGGGTATGGCAAGGCCTTCACTCCAAACAAGTACAGCGCCTCGGCATTTGACAACATCATCGTCGACAGCCTGGACTTCATCCGGAGCAATGTCGGCAAGCTTGATTATATCATGCCCGCCGCCAGCGGAGGCGAAAGCTATATCGTTCCCCTGGTCGTCGGCGGCGGTCTGCCCGGGATGACTGGGACGATCAAGGCCTTCGGAGACTATCCCGTCATTACGCAGATCGCCCTCGGCATCGGCAATGTGCCGACAAGCGATGCGTCGGGTGCCCCCGCGCCTCAACCCATTCCGTTCCTGATCTTTGATACCTTCCTTCCCACACAAACGCTACCGGGCGCCAATCCGACGCTGAACATCGACATCCAGAACGCGGAAGGATTCGGCATCAAGCCTCCGCCAAACGGTGCAAAACTGCAGGGCGCATATCACATTGCCGGCATCTGGGATTGGAAGAATAACAAGACGCAAACCATGCGCGGCTGGGGTTGGGCGTTCAGCATCTCAAAGGCGGCAAACCCGCAGTACTACAACTTCGATAACACTCAGAAAACGACCCAGATCGGTTCCGGCACACCCGTTACGTTCATCGTCAGAGACGCGGAAAATAACCCGATCCAACAGCTAAAAGTCACCTTCCCCGTCGTGTCGGTTCCCACCCCGATCGCCGGGCAAAATGTTTCGCTGCCATGGTATTGGAAATATCCGTCGTACAGCGGACCAGTCAGTTCCATGTTCGCCCTGACCAATCCTCAAGCGGTCTCCGTTCGCTCTATCGAATGCGGACCAAGTAATGCGCTCAGGGGAGATTGGCGATTGCTCAGCGCCTTCTGGGACGCCTCGACCATTGGTGGACAGAGCGTTTTCTCGCCGACCCAGAATTACAGCGCGGACTATGCGCAGGCCCACACGCTTCGACTCGGCGATTGGTGGGACTCCAAAACCACGGAACCGACCTGCGGTAACAATCAGTCAAAGCCACCCACGACCTCGACCACTGGCTCTTTGGTCTCTCTTCTCAAGAATACCGACTATTACGACTATCAGGCTCCGTGTGTGCCCTACGGCTTGACCGCAGCCATGAATTCGGCAGGTCCGGGTGACTGGGATACTGGCCCCGGTTTGCAACCCGATGGCCCCTATATCAATCCGACTCAGCAGACATTCATTCCAGACGGAGGCACCAGCATCTATTTCGAACCCGATACCGTAAAAGCGATCTCGGATGGTGTCTCGTTTACGCCGAACCGCCTCGTTGCGTCTCCGGTAAAATTCGGATCACTTCCTACCGGCGTCGATACAAATGCTCCGAAGCCCTGGCAGACCTTGCTCTTCTGCCCCAATCCAGCATCGCGATCAAGCAGCGCGACATCCAAGGGGGCAGCCTCGGATCATTACGGGTTCACCTCGCCGTCCGACCATCTCTATCTCGAATTCTTCACCATGCCAGTCGTGGAACCGTATGCGATCAGCGAACCGCTCTCGACCGCAGGGAAGGTCAATTTGAACTATCAACTCGCGCCGTTCACCAACATCAACCGCAGCACCGCGCTCCGCGGAGTTCTCAAGAATACGCTCCTCTCGGCGATCTCGGGATATGACGTCAAATCAAGCGGCTCCCATCCGACATCGTATAACACGAATTCCTCTTACAAGCTGTCGTCGACCCCCGGCACCGCAAACGAAACCCATTACGAAATCAATCGCGATGCGACCCTCGCCGGCCTGGAGAAGTATTACTTCAACAAAGGCTCTCTCTTCCGCTATCCATCGGAAATCTGCGATTTGTATCTCGTGCCCAGCGCCATTTCCGGCGCCAGCTATCACCCACAGGCAGCGCGCCCACCGACAACTTACGACGGCATGGCGGCGTGGTGGCAGCCCACCGATCTCTCGAAGATGTTCATGACCGGCGACAATCTTCGCGAGGAACCTTACGACCGGCTCTATCCGCGCCTGACCACGAAATCGAATACTTACACGATTCACTACCGGGTGCAGACGCTGCAAAAGCGTTCTTCCACCGATCCACAGCAAGCCGCCACATGGGAGGAAGGCAAAGACGCGGTCGTCGCGGAGTATCGCGGTTCGTCCACCATCGAACGCTATGTGGATCCCAATGACCCGACACTCGATTCCTCGTGGGACAGCGACACGATCAATGTGAACATGTCAGGAAAAGCCGATCTTTCCCGCCTGTACAAATTCCGCGTCATCAACACCAAGAAATTTGCGCCATGATGCATCTCCGGAAACACCGCGCCTTCACGCTGCTCGAACTGCTCGTGGTGATGTCGATCATCGGGATCATCGCCGCCATAGTCGTTCCGGCTTCGACGTCGATGATGATGTCGTCCCGCCTGACCGATGCCTCCGCCCAGGTCGTCGCGCAACTTACCCGCGCCCGCCAGATCGCGATCGCGCATAACCGGACGGTGGAGGTGCGATTTTATCAATTTGGCGATGGCGAAATTCCTGGCGAATCCGCGGCGAATCCTTCCACCGGCAAGTATCGCGCACTTCAAGTCTTCGAGTATGCCGATAGTGGATCGGCCATCCCATCCACCAAGATAGAACGTTTGCCGGACGGTGTCATTTTCGATTCCGGCGCGACGCTCTCGACACTGTTTTCGCCAACTCAAAAGAAGACTTTCTCTTCGGCACTCGACACCGCCGTAAGCCTGCCGCGCGGCGTGGGAACCAACTATACCTGCTCCGCATTCCGGATCAGCCCTTCGGGGTCGGCAAAGCTGTCACTCGCAAATTGGTTTGTCACTGTGCACAGGGCCTCCGATGGCGACGCACTCGCGACACCGCCGCACAATTACTCGACGATCCAGATCGATGCAGCTTCCGGAGCGGTGAAAGTCTATCGGCCTTAGATCATCCCGCTCACTTCTCGAGCTTCAGTTCAGGATTCCGCCAGTGGAGCCAGACTCCGCCGATGGATCGTGCTTCGGGTGCATAGTAGTGAAAGACCACTCCCACGATCAAAAGCAGTAGCGCCGAAAGCAAAACCGGCTTGGCTGTCTGCCGTACGGCACCGGAAATCCACCAGCGCTGGTCCAGGCTGCGAACACGCTTGTAAAGAGCCGAGACTAATATCGCATCGAGGAAGATTTCCGAGATGAGCATGGGCGCGGCCGTGATGATGGTAATGATTGCTCCGAGTGCCGCGATGATGAGTGCGCCCAGGAGAATAAAGGCAATGACGCCCAGACAACCTTCCGGATCGAGATCCAGATCGCTCAGATCCAGCCAGTCCAGAAATGACCAATCCCGCTCTTTCACTCTCTGCCGCACCTCGACTGGATCACGCCCTTCCAGCAGACGGCTGATATCTTCGGCTTCCGAGAAGTAAGTGCGCTCGAATTCCGCCCAAAGCCTCGTAAAGAAGAGGAAAGCAACCCACGCGACCAGCACGGATAGCGGATAACGCACCCACATCCGGTAGATATGGCAGTGCAGCAGGACGTAGGAAGCGAGGAAGCCAACGGCCCACGTGCATAGCATGATGCCGCTCATCATCAGCCTCGGCCAGCGGCGGTGGGCAAAGTAAATGCGCAGCGCCTTCAACGCTCGTTGGCGTTGATATTCCGGATCCTGGGGGTGTTCTTTGCTCATCGACGAAAAAGCCAGCTCAACAGGCTCAGCACCACGCTGATAAGGATGCACGTAACGATGGGAAAGTAGAACGAACCATTCGGCCCCTTTACGTGGATATCACCGGGCAGCCGGCCAAGCGGCCCGAACCCGCCGGTCTTCCAGACCAGCAGGCCGGCTATGACGAGCACGGCACCGGCGAGAACCATGTACTTTCCAAGGTCTTGCATATTTCAGCGGCAGTTTGCGACCGGCTCGCAAAGGGATCAAGACAGGCTTTTCGTCCCGGCGCTCACGAATTCCCAATGAGAATACCGGCAAGGAAAACAAGCACTCCGCCCACCACCACCTGAAACGCCGCTGAAAGGAGCGGCGTATCCATATAGCGGTAGCGAATGTACGAGATCGCGGCCAGTTCCACGGCCACCACACCCACCGCCACCGTCGTCGCCAATCCGAAATTGCCCAGCAAGTACGGGAAGGTGTGACCGATCCCGCCGATCGTCGTCATCAGACCGCAGACCACTCCCCGCAGCAGCGGATGCCCTCGCCCGCTCAAGCTGCCATCGTCGGAGAGCGCTTCGGCAAATCCCATGGAGATCCCCGCACCGGTCGAAGCCGCAAGCCCAACGCGGAAAGCATCCCAGCTACTATGCGTGGCAAAAGCCGCCGCGAAAAGCGGCGCAAGCGTTGAGACCGAGCCGTCCATGAGCCCGGCCAATCCTGGCTGCACAACTTGCAGCACGAAAAGCCGCCGCTGCGCGTCCGCCTCCTGATTGCGGGCGGACTCCGTCAGATTCTCCCGTTCCAGGGAACCGGCGAGTTGCTCGTGCTGCCGCTCCGTCTCGGCCAGGTCATCGAGGAGTTGCCGGGTCTTGGCATCGGTGGTGCGCTGTGCCGCCACCTCGTAGAAGCGGCGTGTTTCGATTTCCATCGATTCCGCCGCCTTGCGCGCCGCTTCAATGCGCAGGGTACCCGCCAGCCACACCGGCCGGCGCTTGATGAATCCCTTTACATCATCACGGCGAATGAGCGGGATATGTTCGCCGAATTGCTCCCGGTATCGCTCAATGAGTCGCCGCCGATGCTCCGACTCCTCGTCGCGCATGCATTCGAAGACTTTAGCGGTCGCCGGAAAATCTGTCCGCAGTTTCTCCGCGAAGTCGGCGTAGACGCGCCCATCCTCTTCCTCCAGCGAGATCGCGAGAGCCAAAATTTCACGTTCGCCCAGGTTCTTAAATGCAATGGCCATAGTGATGAAAGTCCACGAAATACACCAAAGACACGAAAAGGGGAATTCTGGCGCGCGTCAGTGTGGAAAAGGCGGGCGGCTCGTCTTCAAGATCCGTTTCGTACTCACTTCGTTGTTCGCCTCCGCCCCCCCGCCGCAGCGCTGACGAAGCAGCGCCCTCCACACACCAAACCTGCCAATAGCGCGCAACTATCTAAGGTGTGAACAAAGTGGTGAAATTACGCTGGTTGGAATGGTAAGTCCGGCTTTTGGAGGACGCTGCTTCGTCAGCGCCGCGGCGGGGGCGGGCGGTATATGGCTCGTCTGCGAAATGCTTCATTTCACGCCAAACTCCGTTTTCAAGTTGAACTCCCCTTCTTTGAATGTTGGCAGTTTAGCGTTGGGAGTTGGTAGTTATATAGCCTTCCTAACCCGCCACGTAGCCTCCAAGAAACCACCTGTTGCAAACAAATAGCGGCCCTCACCAAAAACCTCTGAATACCCCGTCGCATTTCGCCGTCTTTCTCGCGATGCCTACGTCCCCTGCGCGCCTGGTCTTGCGCATGCGGCGTCCGCCCTACGAGAGCTTTCCTCGTAAATCCCCGCGCCCTCCGCTGAACTAACCCAACATCCCTTCCTCATGAAACTCGTCGTCCTCCTTACCGCCGGCTTCCTGCCACTGGCTTCGACGGCAGCGGACCCATCCGCACCGCCTTCGCGTGCGGAACGGCTTAAGCAACTCCGCACTCAAGCGGAAGCCGGCCTGCACGGCTTCGAGCAGCATAACGCCGGCCCGGACGCCAAGCCGACCGTTCGCGATTTCACCGCCGCCGGTTACGTCACGCTCGCACTGGGAGACACGCCGGCGCATGCGGAAGCCTTTTTCCGCCAGGCCTTCGCCACGCAGAATATGGATGCCGCTTCGCCGGATTTCGGAGACGTCCCGTGGCAGGTCGGGCACGCGGAAATCAAGGATCCCAATTCCATCGAGTTCACCACGCTGAGCCTCGCCGGTGCACTCCTTCATTTCAGCGACAAACTTTCGCCCGCCTTTCTCAAGGAATCCGAATCGCATCTGCATGGCGCACTCGCTGCCATTCGCCGCCACAAGGTAAAATCGAGCTACACGAATATCTTCACCATGAAGACGGCAAATCTGCTGATGCTGGGGCGGATCCTGAAAGATGACTCCGCGGTGCGCGATGGCCTCGCCGCGCTCGATGAATGGCTCGCCTTTACTCGCGCCAATGGCATCGGTGAATACGACAGCTCCACTTACAATTCGACCGACTTCGAATGTCTCCAGCACATACTCGCCGCGGCACCCGATGACACGGCGCGCGCCAAAGCGCATGCGGCACTTGACTATCTCTCAGCCGATCTCGCGACAAATTACTTTCCCGGAACCGCCGCCCTCTGTGGCCCGATGAGCCGCACTTACGATTTCCTCTATCATCGGGGATCGATCCAACGCTTTTACTATACTCAGAGTATCAGTTCGAATCTCGAACCGGAAAAGCCGCTCGATACCTTCTGGATTGCCGCGCAATTCGTTGGTTACGAGATATCGCATCATATCCGCGATCTCGCGACACTGCCGGAGCGGCTCATTCTTTCCCGTTTCGGACCGGAAAGCGGGCGTGACCGCACGGAGTACATCACTCCCGACTTTGCCATCGGCAGCACGAGCGCTTATTATGGACCGCAAGGCGTCGAGATCAGCGCGGAATTCGCCTCTGCCAAAAAGTTGCCCGCCACGTGGGTCCTGCTCGATCCCTTCGATGCTCCCTACGGAAAAGCGCGAACCCTCGATCGCAGCGGACACTCGAAGCCCAAGGTCCTGCCCAATCTCATCTCCGCCGTCCAGGACCGTGGCGCCGTGCTCGCGCTCTTCGACCAATCTCCCGGGGTGTCATCCAAAGAAGGCAAGGAAGCGAAGAGCATCAGCACGAATGTCATTTTGCCGGTGGAAGCCGATGCCTTTTACCTCGATGGCGAACGCCTCCACCTGCCCGGCGGACGCAAGCCTTTTGAATTTCCGCTGAAGCCCGGTTCCACCATTTGCGTGCGGGAAGGCAACGCTGTGCTCGCGGCACGTCTTTTCGCAGCCGATACCATGGATGGCAAACCCGCGCCGATCTCGCTGAAGTACGATGGAAACGAATGGGGCGCCGCGCGCGTTGTGGCGATGCATTCCTCTACCACACCAACGGCCTCACTCGCGTCTCTGCGCGCCGGCGTTTTCCTGGAGATGGCGCACTGCGCCGATGAAGCTTCGATCGGTGCCTTTGTACGCAAGACCTATGATCTCAAGATCAAAGAAGAAACGAAGGGTGGTGTCTGGTCCGCGGCTGTCGATCTGCCGGACGCCAAGCTTGAAGCAGGCCTCGACCTCGCCAAAAAGCACATCGCCTTCCGCCGTGTGAACGGCAAAGACATCCCGCTCGAACGCCTCAGCGTGAATGGCCGCGACCTTGCAGCGGAGCTTCTCGATCATCGTCTCGACTCCCTCGCGAAGGGGAAGAATTGAGTCTCTGTGCCTCAGCTTTCTCCCAATTCGGAGAGGCTCTCCTCCGTTTCGAAAAACTTTCTGCAAACTTTTCGAAGAAAAGCGTTGCCTTCCCTGTTCGCCCGTGCAAATTAACCGCCCTCTCAAACGGCTAGGTAGCTCAGTTGGTAGAGCAGAGGACTGAAAATCCTCGTGTCCCCGGTTCGATTCCGGGCCTAGCCACTCCCCTTGTATTCATCAGGGGTTGCGGTCGCGGGTAATCGGGAAAGGCATCTGCACCGAGAGATCAACGACACCACGGTGGAGAAAATCCTTGGAGTTTGTGGTCGTTCCGGCCCTCAGCTTCCTTCGGCGACAAAATTGCTCTCGCACCCATTCGGATCGGCACGCTTCCAACGAGCAGCGGAAGCGTCCGAAACGAAGAGCGCCGCCCTGGAGGACGGCGCTTCAGTTCGATTTTATTCGAGGCAGATTCTCTTATTGCGCGCCATGCGCAGCAGCTCCGCCGTTCGGAACGGACGCAGCCGCACGATTGCTCTCCGCTTGTTTCTGCGCAGCGCGGCGCGCCGCTTCACGGCGGGCGATTGCCGCCGCCTCTTCATTCAAGGCTTTCACATCGTCGGCCTGCCCCGCCGCGGGCTGAGTTGGGTTCGCTTCTTTTGCCGCCGGCGGCTGAACCGAAGTTTGTCCGTGTTGACCCGCCGTGGAAGTAATATCCGTGGCAGCGGTTGTCCGGCTCGCATAGACAAAGGAACTTCCTATTGCCACGGCGACCGCGATTGAAAGGTAAGAGTGTTTCATAGAATTATCGATGAGTTCGTTTGATAGCTAAGAGGCGCCGTTTCTGGCACATACTCACTTTAAGTTCGGTTCACTGCACCCAAGTGGTCTTTTCGACGCGAGTATCCGTTCTGTGTCTAAGTCAAACCATCTTCAGCCGGATTTATTGCCCAGCTTTATCTCCATTCCCAGCCTTGTTCTCACCGACGGCGGCTTTCCTGGCCGCAGCCGCCGCTCGAAGGTCATTCGCGTGCTTTTGCGCCGCCGCACGGCGTTCGGCCGCGTGTTGAGCAGCCTTCGCCGCATTCTCGTGGAGAGTCTTCGCATGCGTGCTGTTGGATGCGAGGACCAGGTTCGGCGCCGAGTTTGTTTTGCTGTTCCTAAATTCGCTCTCATTACTCGCTTGAACGGGCTTTTGTACATCCGAAGGCAATAGCATCTCGTTCGCCTGCAATGATGGTGTCCACAGACTGTAGTTCTCCAAAGAAGCGAGAGCATGAGACTGCAAGAAAAACGTCCCGGAGGCGATTGCGACGATAACGGGAAGATAGCGGGTTTTCATAGGGTTGGAATTGATGGATACGGAAGGCGCACGAACTGGTTCGCCTTTCTTCGTTTTCACATGCATATTTCGTCCCTCACGGCGCATTTGCGTCTCGCCTGGCCGGGTGCAAAACACCACCGATCTCGGCGTGGATAGGCCGTGTGCGGATGAATACTGCCTGCAGCATCATGCCGAACGGCAATTTTGATTCGGCAAAAAGGAATCCACATTTTTCCCTTGTCCGGCTCCAAATTCCCGCCATATTGCGCGTCCTGCCACGCCTTCGGGCGTCAAATTGTGGGGGTATAGCTCAGTTGGTAGAGCGTCTCGTTCGCAATGAGAAGGTCAGGGGTTCGAATCCCCTTACCTCCACCAATCAGTCGCAAAGGATTGAAAATCGGGCAAGCCTCTGAAAGATAGAGGGTTACGGAGCCGCCACGGGACACCGAACTGATACGCCGGCCCCTATTCACGACGCGCTGAAACGCACCTGTCTGCTTCGTCGAGGAAGCTGCTATTATTTCCGCATCAAGGTTCCCGATCAGAACTTGTCTAGTGGTTCAGGGGTGAAAGCCGGGAGGGCAGACTCGTTTGATGTTTCTTCCGCTCCTCGGCGTCCTTGAGTTGTTTCGTGTACTGTTCGCGCTCCGGAAAGTCGAAATTTTTCCAATCCACGCCTTCCCGGGGATAGACCTCAACAGTGAGGTTTTGAGGATCGCCGAAAACGAGCACGACTGACCGCCATTTCTCAACTTTGTCTTTCGTTTCAATCGGAAGGTAAACCTCGATATCCGTGTGCGCCTTCATGAGCGGCGGTACGCCGTACCCCCCGTCCGGGTGGTTCGCATTTGGGAGCTTATCGAATTTCGAGATGAGCCTGCGATCTTTGTCGTAGTAATACGCACGATTTACCGTCTCATCACCTTTGAGGTCTGCGTTGGTCCAGAGATTGATCTTCAAGCACGGCCAATTGATGCGAAATACTCCGTCCGCGGCGATCCAGTTGCGAAAAATCGCCGGATGGATGCTGCGGATTTCAACAGTGGGCAGTACGTTTTCAGCCGCCGACTGACCATAGCAGCCGGATCCCGCGGTAAAGAACAATCCAAGACCGAGTGCCAGTGAGCCGATTATTATTAGTCGCATACGGTTCGTCTCATTGATCAAATGCTGCCTCCGACATCACAAGGCGGACTTTTTAGTTTCAGTGCAAGCTCAAAAAAATGGCGGCCATGAGGATTTGAAAACTCCCGCAAGGACCGTGAGCTTGCCCTAATGCTCCGGCAAGGCCTTGACCTGACGGCAGGTGCTTGCAAACACAGGCGGATCGTGCAATTTCGTGGTGATTGGCTACCCGATGAACGACGAGCTACCGCATAACGCTTCCGACGGAGCGATACGGGACCGTCAAGATCTCCTGACATTGGTCTATGATGAACTGCGCAGCCTCGCCGCCGCGCGGATGGCGGCCCAGTCTTCCGGGCACACTCTCCAACCGACCGCCTTGGTCCATGAAGCGTGGCTGCGCGTGAGTAAATTGGACGATGCCCGCTGGAACAGCCGTGAGCATTTCTTCCGGGCCGCCGCGATGGCCATGCGCCAGATCCTGGTGGATCACGCTCGGGCAAAGGCCCGCCGCAAGCCTCCTCAAGATTTTAACGATGCTGCCATGGAGGATAGTATCATCGATTTCGAGGATCCCCGATCCGATGTCCTCATCATCCATGAATGCCTTGGCATGCTGGAGAACTCGTATCCGGACTGCGCGCGGGTGGTGCAGTTGAAGTTTTTCGCCGGGCTGAGCAACCAGGAAACTGCGGAGGTCCTGGGAATTAGTCTCCGTTCCACCGAGCGTTTGTGGGCGTTCGCCCGAGCCAAGCTGTTTACAATGGTGACCAGCGGGCGTCGCACTGAAACGTTATGAAGCCCGGATTCGAGGTGGCCATTTTCGATGCCGCCAGTGGAATCGAGGAGCCTGCGGAGCGCAGGAAATTTATCGAATGGGTCTTTCGTGATTCTCCGGAAGAAGCCCAGAGGATGAATATCATCCTCGGCGCGGAGAATGCGGCGCGAAGCTGGTTTGAGCGCGCCGAGAATTCCCTCGCCGATCTAGCTACGGAAATCCAGGGCGCAGAGTCCCTGCAATTGGACCACCTGCTCGAATCCGCGGAATTTGACGATCTCTCGCAATCGATCGCTCCACGTTACACGATCCTTCACCCAATTGCCGCAGGCAGCGGCGGTCAGGTCTATCTTGTGGAGCAGCTTCACCCTGTCCGACGCAAGGTAGCCATCAAGCTCCTCCGCTTCGGATTGCAAACGTCGGCCTTCGTCGCCGCTTTCCAGCGTGAACAGCAGATCCTGGCGGCCATGAATCACCCCGGCATTGCCGCCATTCTCGATGCCGGCATCACGCATTCCAGACGCCCGTACCTGGTGATGGAATACATCGAAGGTGCGCGAATCACCGACTACTGCAATACGCGGCAGCTCACGATTCGGGAGCGGCTCGACTTGTTTCTGGAGGTGTGCTCCGCCATCCAGCATGCCCATCAGAAAGGCATCATTCACCGCGACCTCAAGCCGTCGAACATCCTGATCACCCACGCGGATTCGCGCCCATTGCCGAAGGTGATCGATTTCGGCATTGCCAGCGCCGCCGGGGAAGGACGCGACGATCTCCACCACGTCACCGGCACACCCAGCTATATGAGCCCGGAGCAAGCCACTGCGGGAATTGACGCAGACACCCGATCTGACGTGTTCAGCCTGGGCGTCGTTCTCTATGAATTGCTGGCCGGCGCGGTACCTTGGGCTCCCCATCGATTGCTCCGGGCTGGACCTGCCGCCTCCGCCCGGCTTGGCTGCCTTCCAGCTCAGACTCTGACAGAGATCGCCGGACTTCGGCAACTGGGCCCGCGTGATTTGATCGCCCGGCTGAAAGGCGACCTCGATGCCATCACCGCCAAAGCGATCAGTTTGGACCGCCGCCAGCGCTACGACACCGTGGACGCCCTCGCGGCGGATCTTCTCCGGCACGCGCGCCGCTATCCCGTCAAAGCGCGTCCGGCATCTCGCCGCTACATTGCGCGCTGCTTTTTCGCCCGGAATCGCCTCGCCTGTCTTGCCGCCGCCGCCGTGCTCCTTGCCTTGTCGCTTGGAGCCGTGATTTCGGTGAATTACTTTTTTCGCGAGCGCAAAGCCCTGAAAGAGTCGGAGCGCGATCGGGCAAAGACCGTCGCATTACTCGCGCAGGCATCCGCGCGCGAAAACATGACTCGGGTGGCAATCCTCCTGGAACAGAATCAATTCGAAGCGGCTGATGCCTTACTGCGACAGTCTCCGATCTCGAAAATCGAGCCTTCTACCGAGGCCACTTATGTCTTCCGATTCCTCGGTGAGCGCAATGCCCTGCTCGGTCGTTGGAAAGAAGCTTCCGAGTGTTATAGCCGCTTGATGATGGCGAACCGCTTGGTTCCATTCGAACAACTAGCCAAGGGGAATGATTTCTTGTTTGGGATGCCTGCCATGCTCGAGGCAGGAGATATCGCTTCCTACAATGCACTACGCGAGGATCTGCTCGTGCGCTTGCGCCCAACGAACGACGCATTGGTTGCGGAACACACGGTGAAATCATGCCTCCTTACCCCTCCGCCTGACGGCATGCTTGGCTTGCTCCGGCCGATGGCTGATCATTTGCGGACCAAGGGGTTTAACGAATGGTTCGCCTTCGATACGGCCTTATTTGATTTCCGCGACGGTCGTTTCCAAAGTGCGCGAGAGATTGCAGCCAGCGCCGTGCCCAAGATCAAGAATCCGCCCTGCCGGATTGGCCTGGTGATCATCGGTGCGATGTCGGCGCACGCATTGGGAGACACCGAGACGGCTCGTCGCGACCTGATCGAGGCTTCCACGATGATCGAGAAGGCCACGTCGCGCGTCATTGTCGAAGATTATCGAGCCTACGATGCCAGCCAAGGTTCCTGGGCGGCGTGGGCGATAGCCCGGATTCTCCATCGCGAGGCAACCTCGCGCATCGGCCCCTGAAGAAGCGAGGTGTGGCGGTCTAGTTTAGATGCCATCGGCGATTTGCGAGGGTCATCAAACTTTTTTGGCGGGTTCGGCGCAGGTGCGTCGTTTCTCCGAGTGTGACGGAGCCATGCCTTCGCGGCCAGCTCGTCGCACCCAACTTAGTTGCCCATTCCCTCAAAACCGTGAAACGATTTGTACTTTGCTCCGCGATCATTGCGGCCACATCTGCTTCGGCTTTCGCAGCCGCGATCATCAAAGGAAACAATACCACCGGCACCGACCTTACCCTCGGCTCCGCCTGGAACGGCGGTAACGCGCCGGGAACCGGAGATGTCGCTACATGGTCATCCACCTCGGATGTCGCTGCGCAAACCGTCAACAGTGATGTCACTTGGAACTCTATCAATCTAACTTCAGGCCTGGCCGGCGCGCTCAACATTTCGGGCACCGGCGCCATCAATCTCTCCATCGCCCAAAGCGGAAACGCGAACGCCATCAATAATGCGAGCGGCAGAGACCTGACCATTGCCAACAGCATCAACCTGACGGCGACCCCCGGCACGACTTTTACGCCGCCGCCGTCCAATGTAGCCGCCACGAACCGGCTCCAGTTCGTCGCGACAAACAACATTATCCTCACCGGCAATGTTACGGCCAGCGGTGGCGCAGCCAATAGCATCTATTTGAATCTTCGCGGCACAAGCACCGCTTCCCGCATCGATGGAACCGTCACCGTCAACGGCCAACTGGTAAAGGCCGACGCCGGCACTTGGACGCTCAATGGCAATAACAGCGTCGGCTGGATTTATATGAGCAACGGCATCCTGCTTGGCGGCAATGACAACGCCTTCGGCGGATCCAGCGCAACGATTTACCTCGATAGCGCCAGCAACGGTTTTACCGGGATGACAATTGCGTCAAAGGATTCCACGCCACACAATTTCGGTAACAGCATCGACTTTACCTCCGGAACTGGTTTCACAGGCACCCTTAATCTCGGCCAGGCCAGCATCGGCACGGGGGCGGTGACTTTCTCGGGCGTAAACCTTGGAGGGGCGGTACGCAAGATTCAGACGAATGCCTCTACCTCCATCTCCGGGAGTATCTCCGGTACGACGAGCGGTGGTATCACCAAATCCGGCACGGGCTCGCTAACCCTCAGCGGCGATAGTAGTTCAACCTACGCGGGCGTCACAACGGTGAGCGCCGGTACGCTGATCACCGGGAATGCATCGGCGCTCGGTACAGGCAATGTTTCCATCGGAGCCGGCACGCTTCAGGTAGGCAACGGTTTAACGAACATCCTTATCGGTGTCGGCTCTCTCACGCTTAATAATAGCGGCAGTGTCCTCGATCTGGCAGCTCAGGCCGGAATTATCTCGTTCGCTAGCAATCAGAATTTCGTGATGTCCCTCGGCACGTGGAAATTGAATTCCGACAGCCTGACCACCGGTTCGAATGTTGATCAGCTCAGCCTGAGCGGCGCCGGCACCTATAACATTTCCGGCGGCACGATTGACCTGGCAGGATTCACCAGCAACGTGGCTGGCACTTATAATATCATTGGCGGTACGGGTACGGCCAGCGGGCTTTCGTTCATTAATGGAACCGCCGGGTTCAGCTACGGCTTCGATACGACGGGTGACTTAATCGTCACCGCGGTACCCGAGCCTTCGGCCTGCGGCCTGATCGGTGTTGGCCTGGCCGGAGTTCTTTCGGTAATGCGCCGCCGCCGTGCCTAATCGGCAAGGCAGGCTCTTCGAAAAACTGGCTAAGGCCACCTTCCAAAAATCAATCCGTCCTCCGCAATTCATGGAGGCGCAATCTTCGAATCCTCTCTTTTCTCAATGTCCCTTTCTCGAATCTGCACCCTTGTACTCCTGGCGCTGGCACCGCTGTCCGCCCGAGCGGACACCTATGTATTCCTGCTCGTCGGCCAATCCAACATGTCCGGCCGGGGACTGGTCAGCCAGTCCACCTTCGTACCCGACCCTCGCATTGAATCCTACGGCGACGGGCTCTTCGGCACCACCCCTGGCATCCAGGAGGCGACCGATTACCTCCGTCACGATTACGGCACGACCCAAACGAACGGAACCTTGAATACCACCGCCGTCGGCCCCGGCGGCGCGTTCGCCGACGCGCTGTTGCCAACGTTAGGCCCGGCCGACAAGATTCTCCTCGTGAACCGCGCCTGGGGCGGCACCGCGACGAGTCTGTGGCTCCCGACCGCGACTGCAAAACCCGGCTCCCCCTACCCGTCAGGTACTAACACCCTCTACAATCAGGCGCTCACAGACTTTTACGCGGCCATGACCGCAGTCACGAACTCCGGCGAAATCGCCCACGTCGGAGGGATCCTCTGGCATCAGGGCGAGACAGATGCGGACAATATCAATCAGTTCAAAACTGAATCTCTCGCGACTTACCACGCAAACACCGTGACCATCCTCGACGGCTTCCGCGACGCGATTGATACGCACTTCGGCCTCAGCGACAACGCCACCAAAATCGTCATGGGGCAGATTGGGCAGTTTTATGCCAACGGCAATGGTACCGGTGGCGATGTTCGCGCCGAAGAGCAAAGCATCGCGGCACAGCTCGGCGCCGGATTCGCCAACTCGGTAGGCCTCACCGACAAAGGTGACGCAACACACTTCAACTCCGCCTCCCAAGGCCAACTAGGCCAACGCATGGAAACCGCCTACGTCACCGCCGTGCCGGAGCCTTCAACCTTTGGCCTCGCGGGCATGGGCGCTATTGCCCTCGGTGCGCTCAGGCGCCGCGGGCGCGTGGCTTAGCGCCTTAATGATTCTTTCTGGGAATGAACCCGGGAACGCCGGTCTCTACGACGGCATTGAATCTCACCTGTGTCTTGATTCCCTCGCTAATCTCGCGCATGGCGTCTTCAGGAAGGGCGGAGACGTCAAAATTCTCCTTGAGCCGGCTGGGGGTCTTCGTGGTGGTCAGGAGCGCCGTTCCCCGTTGAATCCCCCAGGCGAGCGCGACCTGAGCCGGCGTTTTGCCGACCCGCTTGGCGATACCGGTAATGACGGGATCCGCCAGCAAGTTGGGTTCGCTGCTGTGACCCAGCGGAGCGAAAGCTTGCAGGACGATTCCGTTCTTTCGGCAGTAATCTAAAAGGTCCCACTCCGGGAGGTAGGGATGCGATTCAACGTGAACTACAGCCGGTTTTATGGCCGCAGCATCGAAGATATTCTTCACCTTTTCCACGCCGACGTCGGATAATCCAATCGCTTTGCACTTACCTTCGTTCACCAGTTCCTCCAGGGCTTTCCACGTATCTAACAGTGTCACTTCCTTGTCATAGATAACATTGCCATTTGCGTCTCGCGGATCTTGAGTATCGCCGGGCTGAAAGGCGAAAGGGGTGTGGATGAGATAGAGATCGAGGTAGTCTAACTGAAGCCTCTTGAGGCTCGCCTCAAAGGCCGGTTTGACGCGCTCAGGGCGATGATTGGTATTCCAAAGTTTTGTAATGACAAACACGTCTTCTCGTCTGATCTCCTCTGCCTTGAATACCTCCTGCATCGCCTCGCCGACCTCTTTCTCCGTCCCGTAACGTTCCGCGGTATCGAGCGCGCGAAATCCCATCTCGAGCGCAGCCTTGGTCGCATTTTTGGTGGCGATGGGATCAGGAATCAGCGTTCCAAAACCTAGCGCCGGGATCGCTCCGGATCCATTGTTGAGAGCCATCCTGGTGTCGCGAAAATTGTTGGGCTCGCTCATGAACGCAGCGTATGGAGCCAGGCATATGTGGTCAAGCCCTGTGGGCCGCGTCCGAAGACGCAGCACTAAGGAGCAATCGCCGCGGCAAACCTCATCTTTGAAACCGCTTCAAGAGCGAGCGCGCTTCGGGAATGTTGGCCAGCCAGGTGACCGCGCCATAGACGATGCCAAAGGATCCCAGGACTGCGGCGAGGTTCAACCAGCGATATCCAAAGTGAACGTAATGGCCAACAGCCCAGCTATCGGCGGACGCACAGATTGCAGCAGCCCAAATTTTCGCGGGGTAATGCCGAGGGAGGGCCGTGCTGCCGATTCGCGCCTGGAGAGCGTCACGCAGAAGAAGAAACTCGATCCAACCGGCCAAACCCGCGGACAACGTCAGCCCCACAACTCCCATTTTCAATTCAATCCCAGCCATCGCGGGAAGCGGCAGATGGAGCAACCGCTCGAAAGCGAGGTTCAAGGCCCGTCGAAGCGGAAAGGCAAAAAGCAAGCCGAGAACGGCAGTCAGAATCACGCGAACGATCGCGTAGCGGAGAGGCGTCCGCGTATCCCGCAGCGCGTAGAAAGCCGAGGAGTAAAGGCGCCCCCAGGTGGCCGCGAGCAATCCGACCGTCGATCCCATGAGGATATACCAGACATACAACGTATCATCGTGCGTGAAATCGCCAGTCTGCAAGTATGCCGCGACAATAAATTGGCCCAGAACGAGAAAACCGGCCACGCATGGGATCACATAGAAGGCGATGTTCCGCTTGCCGGCAATGAGCCGCTCACGAAGCTTTGCATGGATTTCCTCCCGAGTTCCCGTTGAACTCGACATCTCGGGTAGCTCTGCAGCCGCCACCGACATACCAAACAGACTAATGGGAAGGAGATAGAGGGTCTGCGCGTAGCCAAGACTGGAAACAGCACCCAATCCAAGCCAGCTCGCGATCCAGCCATCGATGTAGGCACTTAATTGCACCACGCCGCGACTAATGATGACGGGCCCGAGGCTTCTAAAAACCTGCCGAACGGGTCCCAGGCTGGTGTTAAGACCGAAGACAATTTTTTCTCCGATCGTGGAGCCATCCGCTGTCTTTCGCCAAAAGATGAACGGCAACTGCACGCCAAATTGCAGGAGCGCACCGACGACCGATCCCCAGGCCAGAATGATCGCCAGCGAGGACTGCGAATGGTGGCCCCCAAAACCGAGCAGCGTACCAATCATCGCCACGTTCCAGAGCACAGGGGCTGCATAGGAGACGAAGAACAAACGGTGGCTATTCAGGAGCCCCAGGCACCACGCCGACAGCACGAACACGCCCACACCCGGGAACATGATCTGCACAATGTGCATGGTCAGATCGCGTGTCTCCCCTTGGAAACCGGGAGCAAGCAAGCTCATCAGCACCGGAGTAACCGCTACCCCGATCAGCACAATAACGCTTACGGCCAGGGCCAGGAGGCTGCCGACAATTCCCGCCACCCGCCCGGCGAGTTCCGCCTCGCCTTCCGCGATCAGGCGTGAATAGACCGGAATGAAGGAAGCCGAGAGCACGCCTTCTCCGAGGAGATTCTGGAGGAAATTGGGAATGCGAATTGCCGCCTTGAAGGCATCAGCCGCCACGGAATTGCCGAGGTAATGCGCAAAAATGCTCTCGCGAATGAGGCCTGCGATCCGGCTCAAAAGAATGCCTGCTCCCACCAGAAAGGCGGAAGCGCGACGTGGCCGGGACGTTGGCGGAGTTGACGGATTTGGCATTGGACCCCGCTTTGGTTAGCCGAGAAATGCAAAAGCGAAACCTCAAATGCAGTTTCGCCTGCGCAGATCCTAGCAACTCCAGTGCCCACCAAGCCTGTGGGCCGTCGTCAAAGTTCAGGCAGCCTGTTCCACCACCGCATTGCTCCTGGCGTCCACCTCGAAATCACGCGCAGCTCGCCTGAGCAACCAAGCCTGAGGGCACCAATCCACAGCCCGTTTTCTCCATCGGGCGATTTGTCGTTCCGGAACGCCACGGCGCTTGAGGATCAGCGCCAGATAGAACGCAGCGACACCTTGATCCGCCTCGGTGAAATTGCCCCGAAGGACCTCTCGCACTGCCTCCTCTCCCCTTTCCACATCGCCACTCTCAACAAGGAGCGCAGCCTCTGTTGCGCGAAACCCAAACGATTTCGGACTCAAGCGAATGGCCTCCGCATTCCATCTCTTCCCGTGGTCCAGCCAATCACGGATTTCATAAATGGCCGGCATCCACGCGAAGAGATCGAGATAGATGGGTTTCAGTCCTGCTGGAGCATTTCGAAGTACCTGTTTAATCAGGGGGCGCGCCTCTTCAAGCCTCGCTGTCGCGGCGAGGCAGCAGGCCAGATGCGCGCGCGCCGACAAACGCAAAAATTCGGGATTCGATTTCTCCGCCAGCACCGTCTGAAATGAAGCGATCGCCTCGGAAAACTCTTCATCACAGAAGTGGAACCAAGCTTTGCCAAACTCCAGTCGCTTCCGAAGCTCCACGTCCTGCTCCAGTGCTTCATGCAAGCGCGCCCAAGCGCGTTTCTTTTGCCCTGATGTCCACAAATATGAAAGCTGCCGCCAACGCATGGCCCATTTGAGTTCGATCGGAGGCTCCCTCGAAGGAAAGAGTAACTTATATAGATGGTGTCCGTCAGACTGGAGCTTGATTCCGGAAAAGGAAATCGAATGAGGCACGAGCGAGCCGATGGCCGCACCCACCGTCGACATCAAGACAACCACGCCAGTCAAACTATAGACGAACCTCCCATTCGTCTCAATGGAGAAGGGAGCGTGACGAAAAAGAGCGGAGATGATCGCGGCGGCACCGAAACTGGCCAGCGGTCCCCCGGCAACAAAGAACCATCGCCGGAGCCGCGCCGGAGAAGCATCAGCCGGCCATCCGATGACCACACCACCGTACGGCTTCCATCTCCATTCCCAGGTAAATCCACTTCGCATTTTTCGTCGCAGGAGCAGCCATCCCGACCCGATTTGAATCTTTTGCAGCTCCAAACGAAACAACCAGCCGAACAGGAGATGTCCAAGTTCGTGCAGGAAAACGACAAGGTGAATTCCGAGCCACAAGGCAACGGCGGTCACCACTACCAGCAATGTTTTTTCCAGGACGCCACCACGTGCTCTCAAGAAAATGAGAAACGTCAGTCCCGCGACGAACAGAATGAGATATGCGGTATGCGCGTAAGCGGGGGAACTCGCCTCTTGAAATCGGACCACCTTTGAATCGAGGCGACGCAAGGTACGCACGGAAAACCACGTCAACGCGGAAGCACCTATCAAGCCAGCAAAACCATATTCCATCATCTGAATCACCCGGACATCCGCCGGCGCGCCGGCGCGATGAAAGAAGAGAACTGTGAAAGTCACCGTAAACACGGCGCTCAAGATCACCGCGAGAAGACCGACGACCGAAAGGACTTGGGCCAAGGCCTTGGCTAGAGAACGCGCATTCATTAAGGAGCATCAAATACGCCCACACCAGACGAGAGGGGCGGCGAGCGCAGAACCTGCCCGGGCCGGTTCGAGATCGCAAGCGCATTACACCCGCTTCTCGCAAAGCGCACTTTACACGATTTTTACGCGCCGGGCACTGTCTGTTGACCCAGTGGCGCGGTGAACATGAGACGCTCGCTCTCGATGAACACCAAACTTCATTTCCCTTCCTTTGCTCCCTGCATCATCGCCATCGCCGCGATCTTCCATCCGCTCGCGTTGCGAGCTGAGAGCGTTGAGCCGCCCGTCCAAATCTCCCTGCAGTTTGAATCGTTCTCCCTTTCTCTCGAAGACGCAGCAGCGCTCATGGCCGATCCCATGGATGACGGAGAGCGGCTGCGGCGCGTTCGGCTCATGGAAAAAGAGGGCAAAGCCCGGGAGGAGCGGCTTGTCATCGCTCGCACAAGGTCAGGCCAGCGGATGGTCGCGGAGAGCATCGATGAAGTTCGCTACGCAACGGAATTTGGCGCGGCGAGCTTCGGAACACTGGACGAGCGGAATCGCGACCTTCCGAAAGACGCGCCGCATGCGGAATTGAAACCGACGGATCCAGAGGTGACGCATCGCGATGAGTTATTCGCTCTCGGAGTGATTCCGACGGCTTTCGAGACGAGAAACACAGGAGAGACCGTTGAAATCGAACCGGTCATTGGCCCGGATGGGAAAACCATCGACATCAATCTGGTACCGCAGGTCGTTTACTACGCCGGCGAACGCGAGGTGAAGGCAGACAAGAAGATCACTCAGCCGCTCTTCGAAACGCAGAAGCTCACGACCACCATCACGGTCGAGTCAGGCCATCCTTTCCTGCTGGGAACCATTAATCCCCCCTTCGGAACGGGCCTCTCAAAAGACGACAAAGCACACCAGATCTGGCTGCAATTTATCACCGGGTATGTGGTGTCCTCACGAGGCAAGATTGTTTCTGATTCACCGATCTCACCGGCGACATCCGGCAGAAATGAAAGGTAAGTCACTCATCCGTGACCTGAACCTCGACTTCGGAGACCCTGCTTCTCGTCGCCCCCGCCTCACAGCGGGGGCGCGAGGCTTTAAGCAGATCAGTTATTTTACCGATACCGCACCGAAGCAGAAGGCGGTTCGCCGTGTTTGAGACGTTTGATTTTGCCCTGGCCGATATTGGCAAATAGCACATCACCATTCCGTGGATCGTAGCCCAAGCCCGAGACACCTGGCTCGCGAGTCAGCGTTTCCGCCACCCACCCCGCCTTGGTTTCGCGAAGCGTCATCACCAGTCCTGTCCCAAAGTCAGTAAAGATATACAGGCCGCGCAGATCCGGAAAGCTCTGCCCGCGATAGACCACCCCGCCGATCACACAGATACCGGCAGAGTGGGAGTAATCGAAGATCGGATCGATCGGCTTGAATCCGGAGGGCACGCGATCTCTTCCAGGGCCGTTGGTGAAGGGATGAGTTCCTTCCCGATAACTCCAGCCATAGTCACCACCCTTGGTGATGATATCTACTTCCTCATAGGTATTCTGCCCCACATCGCCCGCAAAGAGTCGGCCGGTGGCCGGATCGAACGAGAAGCGCCAGGGATTCCGTAGTCCGGTTGCCCAGTATTCCGTTCGCACCGCATCCTGATCGACGGGTGACCCGTGATAAGTCGTAGCGCCTACGAACGGATTATCCGCCGGCACCGCATAGAAGGCCGCTCCGCTCGGATCGTGCGCGATGCCGGGATGGGGATTTGGTGAGAGATTGCCCGGACGTTTGTCGACATCGATCCGCAGGATGCCGGCGAAGAAACCTTTGGTGATGAAGCGGGCATTGTCGAAATGATCATCCCCCGCTCCTCCGTCGCCAACGCTGATGTAGAGATACCCATCCGGCCCGAAATGCAAATCACCTCCATTGTGATTGTCCGCCGGATCCGGCTGTGTCCACAAAGGCTGCTCTCCTGCTGCGTCGGCTCGATTCAGATCATCGGATTTCACCAGGAACCGCGAAAGGCGCTGGTTCAGTTTTCCATCGATTCTGAGGCTGTAATAGACGAAGCAACGTTTGCTTTTCGCGAAGTCAGGCGGGAAGGCCAGTCCCAACACGCCGCACTCGCTGCTCGTCTCAAGCTTTCCGTCGCGTGGATTGCTGAGATCGAGGAAGAGTTGCTTCTGCGGGCTCGGTCCGTCGAGCCCTGAGACGAGTTGGATCCGGCCGGTCTTCTCCACGATGAACAAACGTTGCTTTTCTCCCGGTGCGCTGACAATCGCCACTGGTTGATCAAACTGCAGCGCGGGAAAAGCATCCTCCAGCGTATACACGGCCGAGGGCGTGGTCTGCGCAAATGGCGGAGGCGCCGAGGTCAGCGTTTCAGCGCTGGAGAAATGCGGCGCCAGCGCGGCGAAGATTCCCAGGAAAGGAATCCAACGGCGGCAATCGAGGCAGGCCGGGACAAGCGACGGTCGTTTGAGCATGCACGGACGATCCACACGAGACCGCCATCTCGCCACGGGAAAGATTGGCATATTTCATCACATTCCTTTCCCCTGCACGACCGAACGGCGGTTGGGGATTTCTTCTCGTCCGACGCAGGCTCCTCAGAGTACACCTTCGGAAAGAGACTTCGCCCGGATGGAATCACGCATTCACTTTTACAGCGTTGACGACGAGTACGGTGAATTCTCGAACTTCGCTCCATTTTCGATTGTCCTGAATAAGAAGAAGTGGCCTACCAGCGAGCACTTCTTTCAGGCTCAGAAGTTCATCGAGCCGAAGGATCAGGAACAAATCCGCCGAGCAAATAGCCCCCTTCTCGCGGCAAGGCTGGGGCGCGATCGAAAGAAGAAGCTTCGGAAGGACTGGGAGGCCGTGAAGATCAGTATCATGCGACAGGCCCTGCTTGCCAAATTCACGCAACACGAGGAGTTACGACAACTCCTCCTCTCTACCGGCAATGCCGCACTCATCGAGCACACTGAAAATGACGATTACTGGGGAGACGGCGGCGACGGCACGGGGAAGAATATGCTCGGTCGTCTACTAGTGGAAATACGCGGAAGATTGCGGTTGGAAGAGCAGACACCCGCTCGATGAAAACATATCATCTTTTCTATCGCGAAATCGAATTGGACGCGATCATAGAGGAGAACGCTGAATATTCTAACCTGTCAGGCGGGTTCCAGGCTGCCCATCGACAAAATAATTCGCGTGCAGGCGATCCATCCATTAGCATTTTCATCGTGAAAGCATCCTCCCTTCTCCTGCTGCTCACATGTCTGGCATGCCTGACCATCTCACTCCATGCCGCACCGGAAAAGTCTGCGCACTCCAGGCATACGGTGATTCTTCGTTACGAAGATTTTGCCCCCCAGGCAGCGGCGTATCAGCTCATCGGATTCGAATGGTACCAGTGGAATACGCAAGGACCCGACAAACCAGGCCACCGGGACGACGTGAAAGTTGTCGTCTATCGAGACATCCCTCTGGAACAGGTGAAGCGGCAATATCCGCTCATACCGAAGCGTCAGGATTACCGCTATATCTCTTACGATAGCGCCCTTCAATATTGCGCCCGGACACTTGGCGAATGTAGCGCCTGCACAAACCTGAAACACACGAGCACGGTGATTCGGGATCAACTCGGCAAGTAAGTGACAACATCCCGATATGCTGCCGGACTATCTTGCAACTTTCGAGCGCGCGAGACAGCGAGTCTCAGGCGCCTCCGGTTTCGAATCGTGGATCTGCAAGGCCGGCTTGTGGCCTGACGCCGCAGCGCCAAGTGCGGTCGTCTTAAAGCTTCTCAAACCGCATTGGTCACCTGATCCACGCGAAGCCATTGTGTCGGCTGCCGGCATCTTTTTCTCGGTCTGGATCGATGAACCGGCATTGGCCAAAGGCGGCTTGCACTATAATCTCCACGCGCTGAAGCTCCGTCAACTCACCGGCTATGCGCTCGAAAGTCGAAAATTCGCCACGTCATTCCGCGATCGATTCCAACTGGCACAGGACCGCTGGCCCAATGTCAGCACCGCCTTTGGACCACAAACATTGTTCCAGGGGTTTCGTGAATGCCCGATAAGTGCTTTTGGGTCAGCGATTTTCGATCTCGCGCATTCCTTTGTCCCGCTGGGAGAAGTGGTAGATAAGCTTCTCGCCGATCACAAAAGACTCGCTTCCTGAGGTCGTCCGTGGCGAAAGTCCGCGGCGGTAATTTCCAAACCGCCCCGTTTCAAACGCACCATGTTTTCCTGGTTCCGTCCGAAGCAACCTCCCGTCGTAGAACCGAAGCCTTGCGCAGCAAATCCCGGCAAGGGCGTGTCGGTTCGCATCGCTTTTGCCAATGGCACGCGCACGTGGGAAGAGAAAGCGGATCTGCCGGAAATCCTGGAGCGTATCTTAAAGCAAGCCGGACATGCCACAACCCGGAGCAAAGGGAGTGTGGCGCTGGAGTCCGGGCTCGTCCTGCTCCCCAGCATGGTGTCGTTTCAACCGCTCGACGGCGGCGGCGTGCGCACAGTGACGACCATCGAAACCAGTCATCCGGATCGCATTCCTCCTGCGGTCTTTGAATACCAACACGCCACGGGCAATACAACGGAAGCCTCGATCGGCAGCGGCTTTGATAACTGGGCAAAGCTGGATCTTCCCGTTTTTCTGGATGTGCTAACTCCAAAGCCTCAGACCTGCACGATCATGCAGATGGAGTTTCCCGCGGACGAATCCGGCGCGAAGCGGACACGGCAGGTCTTCCTTGGACCGGTCGCGCACATGATGGAACATCCGCTGCCCAAAAGCGAAAGCGGCGAAGAAACGCATGCATTTTGCCCTTGCTGCCTTTTCACAAACTCGGGCGAAGCCTTCCATGAACTGCTCACGCAAAAGACTTTCCACGGCATTCGCTTTTTCGCTTTGCGTGATCAAAACGGAGAAGTCTCCGCGGATTGCCGGGTGAATGGAGAAGACTGGCCGGCCGGTGTTGAAGCTCTGCGTCGCTATGCAGCATCGTGGCCCCAGCAGGGCTACGAATTTCGCAAGCAATTCGTGGTCATTTCGTCGCCTCCGGCTTGAATCCAGTAAATAGGTGCCTGATGCGATATCCCTCCCGGCACAGGAGTGTCGCCGAAAGGGCCAAGGAATGGTAACACCCAACTCCCAACGCTAAACTAGCAACATTCAATGATTCGCGGACGCGCCGCTCTGCAATGACAGCTTACCGCCGCCCTTCTCGAATATTTTTAGGAGCGAGGCGCTGAATCACGCATCGTTGAAGGTTGGGAGTTTGGCGTTAGGAGTTGGGTGTTTTCCGAGGTAACCGCAAGATCCACGCTGGTCTTGCAATCCATGCGCCTCAAGCGGCGGGACGCCGCCTCCACTATGGCGCTCCGATCGTGTCTGCCCGTTCAATCACGGCGACGCAACTTGCCGATCGTCCATGGTCATCGAGCGCGACGACGCGATAACTCCCGGGCGCCGGATTCCATGACAGGACAGCGCCGCCCGACGAGGCGCCGAGGAACGACTGGTTTGCAAACCAATAGAGCCGGCCCACATCCGCGTCGGTGAGCGCTTCGAGTGCGATCGCTCCATGCCCGTCACCATCCGATGCTATGGCGTATCGCTGGCGATTTCCCGGAGACAGAATCTGCGGCGCTTTCCCGCCTCGCGCGGCCATTTCGATGCTCCCCGTCGAGTCCGGCAGGAAAGGCGGCGGACGCCTCCTCGGCAAGCCCGCCTTGTCAAAGAGCGCAAGGAGATCGGATGGCCAAAACTCGAACACTTCTTTGCGCAATTCGCGTGTCCCGTCATCCACGGACACGCGCAGGCCGGTCTGCACATCGACGAGCACCTCCCGATGAATCTCGCATGGCGCGATCGGTGAGATTCCCGGAATGAACCAGCCTTTCACGCGATGCTTGCAGGCGGCGGTTGGAATCTGTCCCGAAACGGCACATAGCTCTACTTCACGGAGATTTACCCCGGGCGGTGGATCGCGCGGCGCAATCCGCGTTCTGCCGGAGGCGCGCATGGCGTCGATCATTTGAAAGAGTAAAGGCGCGGCGCAACTTCTCCCGATAAGCGCGGCATTGCGCCGGCCATCGAAATTGCCAAGCCATACCGCGAGCACATAGTGATCGAATACGGCGACGGACCAGGCATCGTGAAAACCGTGCGAGGTCCCGGTTTTCCACGAAATGCCTTCACAACCGGTGCCTTCATTCAATCCCGGACGTGGATTGTGCGCGAGCATATCGAGCGTCAGGTACGCCGCTTCGGGACTAAAAAGACGGAAGCTGGCGTTGTGCTCCGACGCGCCGGTCGACTGCTGTATACGATGGAGCGGGTGCAGTCTTCCACCATTGGCCAGCGCCGTATAGAGATGGACCAGCTCCTCCATGGTTACTTCGCCACCACCCAAGGGCAATGCGAGGCCATAGTAACTCTCTTCGTGCGGTAGCCGAACACCTCCACGTTTCAGCAGTTGATAGAGACTGGGATGAGAAAGCTGCGAAGCCAGCCAGACGGCGGGCACATTCCGGCTTCGCACCAGGGCATCCGTCGCCGTGATCGGGCCGGCAAACTCGCCATCAAAATTCTCCGGTGTATAGCCGCCAAAGCGGTGCGGTGCATCTTTGAGGATGCTTGAGGGCTGGATGACTCCCTGATCCAGCGCAAGGGCGTAGATAAATGGCTTCAGTGTCGATCCCGGCGAACGCCGCATCCGTGTTCCATCGACCTGCCCTTCGATGCGCTGATTGAAAAAATCCGCCGAACCCACCTGCGCAACCACTTCCATATTGTGGCAGTCGACGAGCATTGCCACGGCGTTGGTGAGACCCAGCCGGCGATTTGCTTCCAGATAAGCTGTGATCCGCCGTTCCAGCATGTGCTGGAGATCGAGATCGAGCGTCGTGACGATCTCGCTTCGTGCAGGTAATTCATTGAGCACGAGATTGGCAAAATGCGGCGCCGCGAAAGGACGCTTTACTTCGATGCGCGGCGAGAAGCTTTCCGCATCGGTTTCCTGCGCATGCAGCCTGACCAGCAGGCGTCGCTCGGCGGCGGCAAGAGCATCGTTCGTTTCCCCCGCTTTGGGCGTACGGCGCCTCGGGCTTTGCGGGATCACGCTCAACGCAACGGCCTCATGCAAGGAAAGCTCCGATGGCGTTTTTCCGAAATACAACAGGCTGGCCGCGCCAACTCCCTCGATATTCCGCCCATAGGGAGCAAAATTCAGATACGCTTCGAGGATCTGGGCCTTTGTATAGTGCCGCTCGATTTCCAGCGCCCGTACCATCTGCCATAGCTTCCCGCTCAGCGTCCGCGAGTTCATGTGATAGCGCAGCCGGGCAAGTTGCATGCTGATCGTAGAGGCTCCGCCATAGGCAGTATGCGTGCGCACGAAGTGCCAGGTGGAGCGGGAAACCGCGATCGGATTGATCCCCGGATGCTGCCAGAAATGCTGATCCTCATAGCACAGCGTGGCTGTCACGAGATCGGGCGAGATTTTGTCGAGGTTAGCGCGAATCCGATATTTTTGGTCGGCCGTCAGAGTTACCCTCAGCAGCCGCCCGTGCACGTCACGAACCTGCCGCGAGAATGTGGCTTCCGCAAAGAGTGGCGGCGGCTCAGGCAACAGCCACCAACCCACGAGGGCTGCGACCACCAGGCCAGCCGCAACGATTGCTAGTTTCCGGAGCGCCTTCATTTCCCAGCGGTCACCGTGATCTTGCCAGCCATGCCGTAGCCATAGATCTTCCGCTCATACATGGATTCGGCAAAGATCGGCGGCACGGTGAACTCCCCACAGGCTGTCGGTTTGATCTGGTAAGTGATCTCCGTCGCTCCCTGCCCAATGCTCGTAAAGAAGACGACGCGATCTTCACGCACTTCCACATAGTCACAGCCTTTGACGCCGCTGCCCGGATGCAGCGAATCGCTCGCGATCTCAAACCCACCCGGCAGGAGATCCAGGATGGCGGCATTGGTCACAGTTTCGCGACGCGCGCTCCGCACGCGAATTTTCACGGTGATCGGCTCACCCAGCCGCGCGTTGGTGATCGGTTCATGCCCGGAGACGATCTCACGTGTCACTTCGATCCCCTCCTCCTTCGCCACTATCGGCAAAGCCCGATCATAACCCGCTTCGACGAATTGGTAGAAAGCACCGATACCCCGTGCCTGATTTTTCGCCGTGAACCGAAGCGCCACGGCGCCCGGCGAGAAACGTCCACGCTCGAGCAGCGAGCCTCCATCGAGATGGAGCGCTGTCTCACGCTTTGCCGAATCGATTTCCGTGATGGAAAGCGCCGGCGGATTGACGGCGAGATGCTTCGAGTAACTCTTCAGCGCCATCACGGCATAGGCGGCCGAGAGCGTGTTGAATTCGCCGTGACCGATCGGGGCCAGGACCGTCTCGAATTCTGCCGCGGTCATCTTCTTCAGATGATCGGGGAAATGCCGCGCGACGATCGATACATATTGCGAATCGGCGCCGAGCGCGCTGTAGAAATCCCACCAGTCGAAGTTCCGCCGTCCTGTGCCCAAGCGGTAAGTTTTGATCAGTTTCTCACCCTCCTCCGCTTTCTTGAGGAGGACACAGGATCCCGCCAGGTAGACATTCGTCAGATCCTGCGCGGCTTCCCAATGGTGCCGCTGGATGGTGTCCCGCAAGTTGAGGAGATAGTTCGTCGTGATCACCCCCTCGCGGGTGAGAAGATAGATCGCATAGGCCTGAATCCGCGCCTCCCGGAGCGAGCCCGGATCCAGCGCGACCATGGCCTGGAGATGATGCAATCCGCTTTGGAAAACATTCTGCGGCGGGTTGAATCCCGCTTCCTTCGCCTCAATGAGGAAGTGCATGACATAGACCGAGATAAAATCGATGCCATCGTTTCCATCCGGTCCCCAATAGCCGAAACTCCCCTGATCATTCTGCCGGCGCCGCAGCATGGAGAAAGTACGCTCCATCTGTGCGGCGATCTCGGCCTTGCTCAAGCCGAAGTCCGTTTCATCGCTGAGCGTGAGTCGGCAAAACGCACCACTGGTGAGCTGCTCCGAACAACCGTTGGGATAGTTCTTCAGATACTCGTCCAGACCGCGCGCCAGCCCAAGTGGCAACCCGGAAATAGTGGCATCACGCTTCGCGAAGTCCGGCAGAAGCTGCCGCTCCGTTTTCGCCTCATAGTTTTCACGGGTGAAGTTACCACCCCTTACTTCTGTAACGAAGGGCACAGCGGGCCGCACGCTCAAGGTGGATCGCACGCGCGTTTCCTCGTTTTTGCCCGGCTCCACACCGTCGAGGGACGTCCGGAAGAGCAGGCTTGCCGAGCCCAGCTTTTCTTTGGCGCGCACGGTGAACACCGCGCTCCGCTCGGCGCCCTCCGGCACGTGCAGTGGCAAAGGCGGCGATTTCAGAATCTCCAGATGTTCGGACGGTTGCACGACCAGGCGCACCGGCGCGTCTTTCCCGGATCCCACCACATCATTCGCCACCGTGACACTCACATCGAATTGATCCCCTGGCGCGGCCATGGTCGGCGCGCTCGGCGTCACGACAAATGGGCCGCGAATCAAGGAATTCTTCTGCGTCGAACCGGTCGCATCCGGCGACATCGCCACAGCCATCACAGTCAATGTCCCGCTGAAATAGTCGGGCACTTCATACACGACTTCGCGCTCCCTCGGGCCGGAATCGACGATTCCGGACCAAAAAACGACCGGCTTTTCCGTCACACGCTTGAAGGGATTCAAATGCTTCGCATCATCATCTCCACCAAAGGCTGCCGTGTGCCGCAGGATGGAATACTCCGGCAGGATGAGATCCACGATCTGCGAGGTATCGACCATCAGCGCCTCCTTGCGGAAGAAGTGGCTCAGCGGGTCCGGTAACTCGTAACCAGTCACCTGCAGGATGCCTTGATCCACCGCAAAAATTGCGATGCGGGCGGGACGATCCGTTTTGTAACTGATCCGCAGCGGCTCACCCGGCTTGGCCTTCTCGGCGACCTTCAAGCCCACCTGGAGCCGGCGCTGATCGAGATTCGCGCGGAATGGCACGACCGCATAGGAAAGCGGACTCATAAAGATCTCTTTGGAATCAAGTCCGCGGACGAAACAAACATTCACATACCCTGTCCCCTCAAATCCTTCCGGCACGCGGATATGCTGCACGCTGCTGTTGCGATCGGCCTTGAACCAGGTCTGGGCGTAAACCTTGTCCCGCTCGATGGTGATCAATCCGCTGCCGATGTAAGGCGCGACGATGCTCACTTCGATGTCATCCCCGGTATTGTAGGCTTTCCGCGAAAGCTTCACTTGCAGCTCTGCATTCTTCTCCACAGAACGCGAGACCTGCCCACGGCCGACGACGCTGAACGAAACTTTGCTCAGGCGCAGCCCCTCCTTATCCCGCAATTCCAGCACGTATTCTCCAGGCACGTCCGTCGGCAGATCGTATTTCAGGCCGTCCGCGGGAATCGACACCGGCGTGCTGCGGATGGGCTGCTCTCTGAGAACGGACTGGTATTCATAGTTCCCATTATCCTGTTTCGTGAGGACCGAGATATACGTGCGTTCGATCAGCCGGCATTCCAGGTCGCTCACGGCGATCTTTTCCAAGGCCGGATTCACGGCAATCCAGCGTAGAAACCGCTGGCTGTTGTAAGTCACGTAGGAGAGATCTCCGTCTGCCTTGAACCCGACGACATAAGGCAGCGCCGATACAAGCGCGGTGTTTTGGGTGGAAACGCTTCGCCCGCTTCCCGCTTCAAATCCCTCCACATAGAAATTGCAGGCATAAGTCGCATCTTCAAAGCGCTCGAGATCGAGACTGAAACTCGCCGTTCCTTCCGCGTCAGTCGTGGCATCGCCTAGCTCGATTCTTTGCGTTTTTACCTCCGAGTCCTTGCCATCGCGCAACCGGTCGAAAAAATCGAAGTCCGGGTATTCGTCGAAGTGAAACCCTGTGGGCGAAAGGACGAGATGGGCCGTCATTTTTCGATCCGTCGCCGGAGTGCCATACAGGTTCCGCAGGGTCACGGCGGCCTTCACGGAGTCCGGTGTGATCCAGCCGCTCTTCGTTTCTTTCGATAAGTGCGACTCGATCTTCATCCGGTCGGGCAGGAACTCCTTCACGTTTGCGGAGGCCGATGCGAGCAGCGTGTCCCGTTTTCCATTCCGCACGAGATACACATGGATCTGGTAAACACCGGTCGGTGATTCATAGGCTGTCTGGTAAGACGTCTCGGCAAAACCCATCGCCGGAAGCGCAAGCTTGCGCACTTGCACGCTCGTCCCGCGCGCGTCGAGGATTTCGGTCTCGATGGGGAGTCCCTCCAGTTTTCCCAGCCAATTCCGTTGTTTCACGATGATCCCGATATGGATTTCGTCGCCCGGCCGATAGATGCCGCGTTCGGTAAAGGCAAAAGCGTCCAGTTCCGTTCCCGAGACACTCTGCACGCCATCAATACTGAAGCGCGAAAAATCCAGGCGCCGGTCATCGCGTGAATACGGCATGAAAGCCACATCGCTGCCGTTGCGCGCCACGATCGCGACCGCTTTCTTCTCATGTTTACCGTCGTCCACGGATGCAAAAGTCACGCGGCCTTCCGGTCCAGTCTTGCTGCTGACCAGCGGCACGCCGTTCTTCGCCAGGATCTGCACTTCGACTCCGACCACCGGCTCTCCGCTCCTGATGGAAGCGACGAATACGTCGCGGCTTTCATCCGCATTTTCCTTCACGATCAAGCCTAGGTCCGTGACGAGAATGAATCGATTATCCTCGGGCATCGATCGGTCGCGATCTCCATCGCTATCATCTTCCTCCTCTTCATCACTGTCATCTGCATCATCGCCTGAGGCAGCGCCCGCACGGTCTGCGGCCACTTCATTTGCCGCCTCCTCTTTCTTCTTCGGCGGCTTCCACTCGCGGGCACGGAGAAAGAACAGACCCTGCATCGGACTGCCGCCATCCGCCGCCGGCTGCAAGTGCTTGCCGAAATCGAACATCGAGTAGTTCGCCTTGAACCGGCTTTTCATATTGATCGTCTGCGTTTCAGTGGCGATGCGCGCGATGTTTTCTTCGTTGAAGGTGTAACCGCGAAACTCCGGCTTCTGGAATGCGCCTTCCGTCTGGCTGACTAAATGATTGATCTGATCCGCGGGCACGCGGGCGATACGATACTCGATCTTCTTCACACCCCGGGAACGGATGGACAGCTTGCGCTCGCCATTCAGCGCCAGCACACCACCCTCGCCTTCGATCGCCACTTCACGCGGAAGTTCCGGCACGGGCATCACTTTCTCATACTCCTCTCCCAGCATGAAACCGCCCAGGGCCCGCGTCCCTTTGGCCACCGTCACATAGAGCTGGCCATCCGTTTCCAGGCTGATTTTAAACAGGTGCACCTTCTTCTCTTCCTCATCGGATGGCACCAGTTTCACCGGCAGGAGGGTTGACTTTTGCAGCACAGCTTCATCCACCTCTTTGGCGCTTTTCCACAGCTTGTCTTCTTCTTCGTCATCCGCGTCTTTCTTCGGATGCTTCTTCGGCAGCAGATAGACCCGGAGCGATTTTTGGATGTCCTCTGGCTTCGCGGCGGTAGAGGACTTGAGAGTCAAGATCTGCTCCGGCTCGCCTTCCTTGTTCGAGACAATCATCCCTTCCGCCGATTCAATACGGAAGAAGCTATACAGATCCGGCACCCGCACTTTGGACACCACATCGCCATCCGTTCCGGCTCCGCCCTGTGTCGTATGCAGCCCCTTCGGCACGGTGATGCGCAGGAAATCTTCCTGCTCGGGCAGAGTAAGTGGGCAAGTCCGCACATAGGCGATGCGGCGATGCGGCCCATAGTTCACGGTGAATCGCGGTGCCCCCTCTTTGAAAACTTCCGTCCCACCGATCATTTCGACCGAGAGGAGTTTCTCGAATTCCGTCGCGTCGACACTGTGGGTGAAGCGAACCGTCGCGGTCACCTGTTTGACGGCCGGATCGGTCGGGTCGGTGTAGAACTCCGATTTCGCGAACTCCGCGGCAAATTTCGGCGTCTCGAAAGGCACCTCATATTTCTCCAAAAGGATTCGGTCCGGGAAGAGGCTCTTGCTCAGGATCACCCGGTACTTCTGTCCCGCCGGCCAATCATTCTTCGGATGAAATACGAGCCGGTCGTCCGTCGCCCAGGACCACGTTCCCTCCACCGTGGGAACGATCACCACGCCGTCGCCTATCGGCTTCTTTTTCAAATCCTCGAGCTTGGCCACCGATTCCCCAAATTTCAGCCACAGCCCTTCCGGCCTTAGCGTGTCCTTTTCCACCGGAGTGATGCCCGGCGCCTCCGCCCGGACGGAGACCGTCTTCGGTTTTGGCAGATGCCGATACCAGTGATACCCCCACCAGCCCCCTCCGGAGAGCAGCAGGAGAACGGCCGCGACGATAGCGCTGCCGAGTTGATGCGCTTTGATCGTCCCAAGGAGCCTGCGGCAAGCGGCAGCAAGCCAGCCGGGAGGTTTCCACGAAAAATCGCCGATGAGAATCGAGAGCAGTTGCCGCAGCCTGGTGAACATGGTGGACCGGAAATGAGTGGTGAACGGAAGAGGTGTCTTTCCGGAGTACGGGCCGATTTCGGCGCATCTTTCAGGGAATGTGTGAAAGATTGGTTTTTTCGGTGGCCAGCGACTACGCGGGTTCGTAGCACGCATTCCCACTCAGGCCGTATCCTCTCTCCGGTCTCCCTCGTTACCCCACTCCCGTGGGGTAATGCCCCTTCGGCGACACTCCTGTGTCGGTGGTGGGGAAGGACGTCGTGATCACACCGACGCCCTCATTCGGAATCCTCTGACCTCCGTCTGAAGCTCACCATCCCTTAATCGAAGCACGCCCCTCCCCCTGACACAGGAGTGTCAGCCGAAAGCGCGTACCCCCACAGGAGTGGGGGCACGAGGATTTTTTGAGATGAGTCCAAGTCAGACAACAACGGGACGCCGCTTCTACTATGGCGCGCCTTTAGCGCGCCCAAATCAAATCACGCAGTCCTTCAATAGTTCCCTCGCCCGCACATTGTCACTCGTCGACAGAATCACCGTGGCCCAGCCGCCATCCCGGCGCATGATCCGCAATGCGTTGATATTGATCTGCGGCTCGCGGAAACGGGCCGAGACCCGGGCGATGGCGCCAGGCTCATCCTTGATCCGGATGACCATGACTTCTTCGCTCAAGGCATTAAATCCGCCTTCGGAAAGTGCACGCAGAGCATCGTCGTACGGCTCAGCCTGGAGCCGGATCACGCCATGTGCGTGGTCATCGATAACTTCCATTTCCTGAATATTCACGCCGCATGCGGCGAGACGTTCCGCGACATCCGCGACGGTTCCGGGCCGGTCTGGAGCGGTGATAATGGTGATTTCCTTCATACGGAAGCAACGGCTGCTGCGGTTCGAGTCGGTAAAGAAGATGCCACATCGGCAACCACGCCGTCGATCATCTCGCGAGTCACGTGCGGCAAGGTGATGATATGCGCCACATCGCCACTCGGAGCGATCTGCCATCTCGCGATGACCGCGTCGGAAGGCCGAGGAAAAACCACCGTAATGGAATTGGCGTGACGCCACGCCGTAACGCCCGCTGCCGTGAAGCGTTCGATCGCGTAATCCGCGAGTTCCATGCATTGCGCAGCCCGACGGCGCAGTCCATGCTCACCCCAACGCTGAATCGCCGACCACAGGATGAGCGGCGTGAGCGCATTGCGGCTGCCGGCGATCGTCGTATCCATGCAACCCACGTACTCGACGCTACGAGCCACGCGGTCCACATGCGAGCGCCTGGCCAGGACCACGCCACAGGGCATGGGACTTCCAATGAACTTATGCCCGGAAACCGAGACGGAATCGATCCCCGCGTCGAAACCGAACGGCTGCGGATTCTTTACCCAAGGCAGAATCATCCCGGAAAGCGCCGCATCCGCATGAATGTAATATCGCGCGATAGCGAACTCCTTCATCATCGCGCGGATCTTGGAAAGATCATCCACTGCGCCGTGCATCGTGGTGCCAATGTTCGCCAGGATGATGGGCGGAACATCCCGCTGGAGACGCAGCGTTTCGCGCAAGTCCTGATAGTCGATCTCTCCATTGTCCTGCCCGCGGATCATGATGCTCCGGGCGCCGAGTACGCGAACGATTTTCGCCGCCGAGTAGTGGGTATGTTCCGAGTAATAGACGATGCCATTCGGAAACAGCTCCCGGCCCAGATACAATCCGTAGAGATTTCCCTCGGTCCCACCCGCGGTCATATACCCCCAAGTCTGCCCGTCCGGAGCGCGCAGGTGTTTTTTGAAAAAGTCGACGACTTCCCGCTCGAACACAAAACTGTTTTCCCGGTAGATCGATTCCGCAAAGGGATCGCCGACATTGTTGACTGCATAGCGCAGAAACGGAGCGATCTCCTGATAATTATAGTCCTGGCTGCACGGATAGCCGACAAAGGTCTGCGTGAGGGTCTCGAGCTGCTCGTGAAAGGCGCGCAGCCGTTCGGCAGCCTGCGGAGGCAGTGGCGGAAAGGAATTATCAGTCATATCCGGGCGGCGCCGGGCTCCCGCTTCGCATCGCCCTGGGGCGACACGGATGTCCAGCGGAACCGGCAGCAATGCTTCCAAATGTATTCGCGGCCGCCAGCTTGGCCAGCCGCTCACATGTCATACAGGCCCCACCCTCACTGGGATGGGGTCACGACGCGATAGAAACGGCCCGTTGCGCGTGTCCCGTCGGAAACACTCACCGTCCGCTTGCCGACGGCCGGCGGGACATCCTGCAGCTTCTGCCACTGGGTGTCGCTCAAGGCATTCTTATACTGGATGGTATAGCTCCGCTGCGAGTTGGCCGTGAAGGATACGATATAGCCACCATACACCGTGTCCGCCGTTACGCTCACGTCGAAACGGCTCGTCGGATCGAGCGGATTTGTTCCGGCCAGATATTCCTGGAGGTTCGTCCGGCCATCGCCATCCGCGTCATCCGAAGCTCGCGAATGGTCGGAAGCCATTCCCGTGGGATGCCCGAAATACTTTTGCAGCCAGGCATCCTGAATCCCATCGCTATCGGTATCGGTGAAGGTCACCGTCAGCGTGGCTGCAGTGCTCGTCGTACTGCCATAGCCGTCGGTGACTTTTACCGAATAGGATCCGGCATCCGATGGCAGGACCTCGGACAGGACGAGTGACTGCGAAGTAGCACCCGAAATCGGCTGGCCGCCTTTCAGCCACGAGTAACTCAAGCCCGTTCCGCTGGCAAAGACGCTGAAGCCGACATTGCTGCCCTGCTCCACGGTCTGCGAGGCCGGCGGCGTGATGATGATCGGAGCCGCTTGCGCCGGGAAGAGCTGGCTGGCAGGAACGAGCTGTTTGGTCAGCCCCACCTGGTTCGCTTCCCAGTATAGCTGGCAAATCGCACCGCCTGTCCCCTGGAAGTATTCCAGCGTGATATCATACAATTGTCCGGCATTCAGGGTGGCTGTGCCGACATCCGTGGTCGGCCCGTGATTCGTCCAGTTGGTAATCACGGATTGCCCATTGATCGTCAGGCGAACGCCATCGTCGGAGTTCGTGTAGAAGTTATAAGTTGTGGAATAGCGCGGAAGAATCTGCCCCGTCCAGCGCACGCTCATATTAGTCGTCGGCACTACAGCCGGCGGTTGATAGCTGTTGAACAAGTCAATCGGCCCATCGACCCGCGTGGCGATGACCGGCGGTGTAAGGCTGGTATTGTTGAAGTAATCGGCATGCAACCCGGCGCCATTTCCGATGGCGGGAGGATTGACCGTGAGCGTCACCGGCGAGGATGTGGTGACCGCCAGACCGGAGTCGATGGCGCGCCCCGTGAGCGTATGGACGCCGGGCGAAGCGCCGCTCCAGGTGAAGGTATACGGCGAGGAGACGGATTCGCCTAACTGCGTGCTGCCATCGTAGAACTGCACCTTCACGATCGAACCATCGGGATCGCTCGCCGTGGCGACGAGCACGATGGAAGCGGGCAACGTGACGGAGGCATTGTTCGCCGGCGAGGTCAGCGCCACGACCGGCGGCGCGTTGACGCCATTCTCCAGGCCCGGCGTGATACCGGTAGCATACCAGTTTGCCGGATCGTCACCGTACGCAGTCGCATCGCGGCGCTGCAGCGAAGGACCGGAACCCGCCGCACCGGCCGGCCAGGGAGCGTTCGGCAGATAGCTCACGGAGTCGATAACGATGTAGGAAACCGTCGGCGGCGTCTTCGTCGTATCCGGAGGCGCGGGCATTTCGAGCGAGATCGGCTCTCCTTTGTCACTTAGGACTCCGGTGTATGGGCCGAAGATCCGCACCTGCGCGGGGACGTTGTATTTGTTGCGAAACGATTGCGGGTCGATCGGAACAATCAGGGCCAGGGCGCCGGCGGGAAGGCTGCTATTTTGCGGGAAGGTGAAGCCGATGCCGTCGACCTTCCAGGTGTTCGCAGGATTTGCCGGATCATACAGCTGGACGGTCGCGTTGCTGATATTCTTGATCTCGACGAATTCGTCGTAGCCGGCGGGCGGTTCGTATTGCAGTTCATTCAGCACCACCGGACCAACCAGCGGACCGGCGTTTGCCGCGCCGAAAGTATTGCTCTTCTGTCTCGGGAAACTCTCCGTCCCGACACTGTTCACATATCTGCCAAAGGAGACGTTTGGTTCCGCCGCCAGGAACGCGAAACCATGACTATAGCCGGTAATTCCACCTGACGCATTGCCGGCAAAAAGATAGACTTCTTCGCCATTACCATCGAGCGCAAAACTGGTCCCGGCTCCGGGCGTCGGATTGAATTGCGACTCGTTGAAGGTCACGTATCCGCCCGCGGGAATAATCGTCCCGGCAGGAATTCGGTATTTTTGCGGCGTATTGTGATCATCCGACAACCACCAGTTACTGATGTCCGCTGCGGTCGTGCCGGGATTGTAGAGTTCGATTGTGTCCGTCAGCGGTGACACTGAGTTTGTTACCGCTTCGTTGACCACCACTTGCGGGGTGGTCGGTGGCGTAGGATCATCTGCTCCCGGCGAACCACCAACATTCGTGCTCGCGCGCCAGTTCGCGGGATTGTTGAGATCCGGATTGGAATTCGGATTCGAGAGCACGAGCGTGTAACCGCTTCCATCCGGCGCCGCCGGCCAGGGGGCACGATCACCGTAGGTAAGAGCGATGATGACACCTCCCGTGGAAGTCGAAAGGGTAATTGTATCCCCGCCATTACTCAGCTTGCCGGTGTAAATGCCATTCAACGTTACACCCGGATAGCGAGTATTGAAGACCGACTGGCTTCGTCCGATCACGTAAAAGCCGCCGGGGGCAATGCTCGCCCCGGTTGGGAATGTGTAAGTCAATCCCGAGGTAAACGTCAGGCCGCCAAGATCCATGGAATGCCCGCTGGTGTTCTTAAACTCCAGGAATTCAAACTGGTCACCGGAAGTCGAACCATTGGGTAATGGGTTGTAGTTGATCTCTGAAATCACCAAACCGGTGTAATCCTGCGAAGTGTAAAAAGTCGCCTCATCCAGCGCGCTCCATTCCGTGGTGCTCTTGATGCGGACGCGAATGGTCTTCGAAAGGCTGACGGTGATGGGGCCGGAATACACCTGAGCCGTGGCGCCGATTCCGCCTCCGTAGGCCCGGGGATCCGTGCCGTCCGTGGTGTAGTAAATGGTCTGACCGCTGGTGCTGGCATTCGGATTCGACAAGGTTAGCGAATAGCCCGGCAGAACCGTGCCGCCGCGTTGACTGAAGACCGCCGTATCGATTCCGGGAAAAATCCCGTGCTGGCGGAATTGGGCGATCAGATTCGCCGTGCGCACGGGCAGAACGGAATTGCGCACGAAATTGCAGGCATTCAGCCAGTCCGCACGCGTCAGTGCCGGCGTCCGTTTGGAATCGCCCCAGCGGGCCGATTCACCGATAATCGCGGAATCGATCGCCGCCGTGCGGGCATTGAACATGGCAAGCGCCCGCGCCGGGGTGCAGGCTCCATTGTTATAGCAGTGCTTCTGCACACGATCGGCAAAGGCCAACTTGTATTCCGGCGAATTGAGAAGCTGCTGCCAGATATATTGCGGGCTGCTGAAATAGAACTGCGAGACGCCCGAGACCGCACTCGCTTGCGATGAATTCCCCGCCGGCCACGGTCCGAACCGGTCATCGCTCGCATTCATGAAAGTGTGCTCGGAATCATGCAGCACGAATTTCCAGCCGCCACTCGCGCCGGTCCGGTCGCGGATGCCAAACCAGTTATTCGGACGCTGGTTATTGAGGAAGCTGGAAATCGCGGCGTCCTGATTTCCCGAGTACATGATGCAGAGCATGTAGTCCGAAAGATTCACGCTATCGAGCAGCACCGGATAATTCACATTGCGCGTGCCGTCCGGATTGTTGCCCAACAGTTCCTGGTAGACAGAATTGTTTTGCGTCACCGAATTGCTCGTCGAAAGCCCCTGATCCGCCCGATTCCAGAAGCGGTACCAGCCGGAGCCGAGTTGTTGTGGGTCGTTCGGATCCCCGGATACCGGAAGGCCGAGCGTGCCGTCAGTAGCCCCGATCTCGTAATTCTGATCGGGACTTACCTTGATCGTGTCGAAGTCATCCGGATTACCGCCAAAGTAAGTGGAGCCGAAGTTCGCCTCGGGCCGCTCATCGAAGTTCGTCAGCCCCCAGTACTGGCCATTGACATAGAGCTGATAGAAACCACCGTGGCTGCTCGCATCACCCATCGCGAGCTGAATGTCGCGGCAGAACTCATCCTTCACATAGGTATCCTGAGTGCCATCGCCGGGATCGAAGGACCACGAGTAATTTTGCGCATTCCGGATATCAAATTTAGAGAAACTTTGGGCGCCGATCCCTGTGCCAAAGAAGGGGTAGCTCAGTGACGAAGTTCCATAGGCATCGCGGAAAAAGATGCGCCAGGCGTGCTTCGGATTATCCGGACTGCGGCTGTAACCGCCGCGGATTCGAATGCCGCAGTTCACCTGGAAGCCGGCAGTGCCATCCGGATAAATCAGTTCCAGCGACGCCGGACGCTCCCACTGGATTGAATCATCTTCCGCGTTCACATAAATCCCGATATTCGGATCCATGAGAAACGGCAGATCCGTCACGATGGAAAATGAAGGAATCGCCTGAAGCGCCCCGTTGATCTGCCCATTGTACGGCGACACGTTGACCACGTTCGGATCCATTCCGAAGTTCAGGAACTGATTATGCAGCCGATAACCGAGCCCGCCGGAATCGGCGGAATCCACCGGCCAAACCGTCGATGCGGGAGAAGCCCCGGAAGGATTTTGGATCGATGGCGGAGCGCCGGTCGGTTCCTGCGTCACGACATCCGAGAGGAACACATAAGTCTGGGTGACGGAATCGCTCGGATCATAACCGGACTTCAGCGCGCCGTATCTTAAAGTCGTCGTACTCGAAATGGTCAGCGGCGCAGTATAGACGCCACTTGTGGCGGATGCGATCGGGTTGCCGCCGGTGTCTTTTACGACATTGCCATCCACATCGAGTTGATAAGGCGAGGAGCCATCGACGGTGTAGCGGATCGTCGCACCGGTCGTGCCGCAACTCAGCGTCACACTCTGCGGGGTGGTGTAGAACCCGCGCCCGATACTCGCGATAACCGGCGCGACTTTGTTGTAAGGAGCCGTGGTATTGAAAGCTGCCGGGGTCGGACTGACAAAGTATCCCACCGGTCCCGCAGTGACGAGGTACGAATCCACCTCCGGTTGCAGCAGGAAATCGCTGCTGTTAATCGAGGCATTCGCCCCGGCGATGGCCAGTACGTTCGAACCGGTTTGCAAAAGATTGAGCCAGGGGGTCAGGTCAATCGTCTCGTACATGCCCGCCAGTGTTTTCGAGCGGAGACCGGAGGCGGTGGTTGTATTCGAAGGATTGCCCGCGGGAACATTTCGACGCGCGACTTCCGTCCCGTTGAGATAGGCGACAAATCCTCCATCGTAACGCACCGGCAGCGAAAGCGTGGTCACGGAAGCTGGCGACGGCGCGTTGAAACCGTAACGCACATAGATCGCCGGCGACACATTCTGCATGGCTGTCTGCACGTTAGTGCGAATGTAATTCGTGAACGAACCGGCCGTGCTGACCGGGATCGAGCGTACGGCGAGACCGCTGTTTACCGTATCGCCTACCAGCCGGAAGGTGGAATCCCACGAACTCTTCGCCGATCCCGGCGACGTGGTTGAAAACAGCTCCCCGCCCGCCCCACCCACTCCCTGGAAAATCATCACGCGGATCTCGTAGTCTCCCGCAGTTGGAAATGTGTAGGATCCCAAGGTATCCGCGGCCGGCCTTCCTCCATTGTAGGAACAAATCGCCGCCACGCTGCTCCATGGCGTGGGACTTCCCACGGTCCGCACCTTCAACTCAAACCCGTCGTCACTATTCACGCCGAAGGTATAAGTGCCGGCAGCCGGGACAGTGAGGATACCCGTGGCTTCCACGACGAAGTTATCGTGTTCACTTCCCCCCAGCCACGGTGGATTGAGATCGGACGCATAGTGTCCCTGACCATTTTGGTCGTTATAGTTCACCACGGCCAAAGTCTGCTGGTAAAACGCGGTTTGCTGAGAGGGTGTATTGATCACCCCATTCGCTGCGGCGAGCGTGCTCAACGTGGAGGTATTGGAAAACCAGGTCTTGAACAGCCAGCCTGGCACGGTGGATTCGTAGCCGAGACCGTTTGTTCCACTGGACCATGAGGCATCGTTGAAACCGGGCGCAGTCCAGGAGAGACCGAGCGAGTTGTTCGTCGGTACGAAATATTTGAGCGACGAGGTGCTCGTCACATAGGAAGTCGTGGCGACGGTCTGCTGGATCCCGTATGGCTTGTCCTGATACTGCGCCGGGTACGGATTGAACTCGCTGGCCACACTGCCATCCGGCCGTCTCAGACCGAGATACCCGCCTCCGGCGCTGATCTTGAAATTCGTATGCAGCGGTTGGTTCAGCGTCGTGCGGTTCTTTCCCGAGCAGAAGATGACGAGAAATCCCTTCGGCTCCAGCGTGATGCCCGGAATGCTCCACTTCGTCGGACTGCCGGTATCGTCGGTCAGCGACCATCCGAGCAGGTTCACGGAGACCGGTCCATTGTTGTAAAGCTCGAGCCAGTCGGAGGTATCGCCGTCTTCATCGACCAGACCGGTCTGATTCGAGCCAACAAACTCAGAAATGATCACGTCGCCAAAGGCCTGACTGCAGAAGAAAACAGCAGCCACGAGGGAGAGAAACCGAAGAGCAGGAACGAACCGATTCATGGGAGGGGTGCTGTACGCGTAAACAAATTACCGTGTCTTGGGGTGAAGTACTGGAGGAGGAAAAGGAAGGCAGCTCAGCCGAGCGCCAAACGCTTCTCGAAGGAGAAGCGCCGGAAGAAGTGATGGGGAACTGGATGCGGGGATGACATCGCGAAACCGACAGACGGCCAATTCAAAACTGGCTGCCCGTCGAAAGGGTTATGATTTGTGACATGATTGTTACAAATGGCAAAGCCTTTCTTCCGGACCTCAATCGCGCAGGCGCAGCGCGAGCTTCCCGTTACCCGCTTCCATGGATAACGAGAGAACGAAGAAAACCGACGACCGCCCCTCCCCCCATCGTCGAAAGCAAACCGCAAGATCCGCCTACCCGACCAAAAACCGATTCGGCGGAGTGGTCGTCAACAGCACCCGATTATTCCCATTGAGTTGCTGCAACTCCGAAACGAATTCGCGCGGCTTGGTCAACTCCTTGAGATGCACCAGATACACGAGTTCCGTCATCATTCCCGCCTGGATCGACTCAACCGAGATCATGTCATAGTCATGCAGATGGCGCGTGAAGCTATCGGTGAAAACGCCGTCGTAGTCCACGTCGTTTGTCACCCGGATCCGCAGGTAATGCGACGCACGCGCCGGCGCGAAGAGATCCATCCGCGAGAACACATAGATGATCGCGCAGAGCAATACGGTCGTAGCGGTCGCCAGCATGTACACACGAGCCCCAACGCCCATGCCTGCCGCCATGGCCAGAAAGAGAAAGCCGATGTCTCGCGGTGTCTGTAACAGCGTTCGGAAGCGAATCACCGAGAAGGCCGCAAAAATGCCGAAAGCCGTGGCGTTCCGATGGTCCTTGTCTATTCGCACCACCATCACCACCACCGCGATACACGTGCCCAGGATCAGGAGTGTATGAACGTAGTCCTGCGAAAACTGTGATCCGCGAAATGTCCGCTGGTAGACGACGGCGATCAAAAAATTCAGTCCAAAACTGAGGACCATGGCGAATACGATCTCGGACAGTCCGGGGATTTCCTGGTTGAAACCGAGGGATTGGAAAAGGTCGGTGGGGTTGTTCATTCCTATGTAGTCTTCAAATCAAATCAAATCGATACAGTACTCTTCGCCGCCACCTCGGCCCCATTTACTGTCGGCGCGAGGACCCCAGGCTGGAAATTCACCAGCGGCGGGACGACGCCATATTGCACCTTTACGGGACCGCCCAGGCTGGCGTGGAGCACCGGGTCGCCGTCCTCCACCGCATTGCAGTACTTACTATGGCTTTGGTAGATGCAGCCGAGCTTGCCGATGAGGCACGAAAGCCAGTACGGCACGCAATAGGTGGTCTTCACTTCCAGAACGCTATATCCAGGCGGGAGCAGAGATTTTTCGAACCGCCTGTCGTCGGGGATGGGCGTGAGATTGTCGAAGCGGTAAGCGATGTCCGTATCGAAAGTGATGCGCAAGTCCGATTCCAGATCACGCGCCGCGTAAGCATAGCGGTCGTAACGCATGGCACAGCACGGACGGAAGCCATCCTCGTGCACAAGCCGCAGCGCTTCTTCCACGACCCGGCGATCGTTTTCCGGGAGAAAGACATCTTCGATCGGTTTTCCTTCGCCGACAGCCAGCGCCATCTCCAGAGGGATGCGGGCACGCCGTTTGACGACACGCCCCATATGCTTGTGCTTCACCTCCATGAAAGTCGTGGGAGGCAACAGGCCATCGAGGCTTCCGTAGACCCGCACGCGCATCTTGCGCCGGCTCGGCCAACCCCGGACTTTCTGCCAGTAGCAGTCGCGATCCGCGTTGTCGTAGTACAGGCTGACGATCGGGTAATAGGCCGTCTCCGTGGCGTTCTCGTCCGCCCGCATGTGCGGGAGCAAATGAGGCATGAGATCCTCACGCTGTTCAGGCGTGAGAACAAACTTCAGCTCAAATCGATCGAATCGGGAACTCACTTAAGGATGGGAAGACTCTGCCGCACTCGGCGCGGAAAAGTGCTCCTAAATAGGGTTGCCCTTCAAAAAAGCAACCCTCATGTCATCCATCTGTAACAACTTTCTTGGAGGAAATCGGCAAACACAGTTTACCCGTTACCCAGCGGAGTGAATGACAGCGCTCTTTCCGTCGCCGCAGACTCACCAGGATGGATTCTTAATCTTCATCCAAATCCCAATCTTAATCCCTGCAGCCCAAAGCGTTACAGCCATCTTCCTCCACCCAAAAAACCTCTTTCACCCCTCCCTCAATTCCCACCGAAGAACTTTTTAAACGAACGAAGAATTCCATCACCCGGCCCTTTTTTCGGCCCGTTATCCGGTCCAGAATGATCGGAGCCGTTCGAAGTCGTAATGACGCCTCCGCGATGAAGCTGGCAGGAATCTCTCGGCACCAGCGTCGTCGGCAAATCGATCGTGTACGTCGAGTCGGCCCGGTCGCAGCCGGTTGTGGCGAGCTGGTTCGACGCCGAGCAGATGGTGACATGCTCGAGCGGAACCGGCGGTTTGAATGGTGAAGCCGGATACCGCTGCGTAGGCGCGGCATTCATCACATCCACCCAGATGGGCAAAGCAAGCGCAGCCCCGTATCCATGCGGAATGATCGTCTCCGGATTGTCCAGGCCCACCCACACACCGCAGGTGAGCGTGCCGGTGTATCCGACAAACCACGCATCCACGTAGTCATTGGTCGTGCCCGTCTTGCCGGCAGCCGGACGATTCCATCCCAGGCTCTTTGCCGTGGCGGCCGTTCCGTGATCGAGCACTTTCGTGAGCATCGTCGTGACCGTCCATGCGACTCCTGGATCGATGGCTGGCGCTTCCACGTGAGCGGCGCGATACAGCACGTCGCCGGCAGCGTCGTCGATCCGCTCGATGACATAAGGTTGCCGCCGCAATCCGTTGTTTGGAAAGACGGTGTAGGCAGATGTGAGTTGTTCCAGATTTGCCTCAAATGTCCCGATATAGGCCGAGGGCAGATGCGGCATGTCCTTGAGACCCGCGGCGGTCGCCGTCTTCGCCACGTCATCCATCCCGGCAAATTGCCCCACCCTCACGCTCATCGTATTGCGCGACTGGATCAATCCTTCCTCCGCGCGCATCATGCCTTTGTACGTCCCATCGGAATTATGTGGATTCCAGTTCGGTGCCCCACGGATTTCTCCATGCCCCAACGGCCCGTCATCGATCATCATCCCTGGCAGCATCCCTTTCCGGATGGCACTGGCGTAAACGAAGGGCTTAAAGGTCGAGCCAATCTGCCGCTTGGGCGGCGTCACGAGTGCCCGATTGAAGGCGCTTTCCGGATAATTCCGGCCACCGACGATAGCGCGAATGGAACCGGAGCGATTGTCGATGACCACGACCGCGCCCTGCAGATAAGGCGTACGCGCGCCTTCCAAGCGTTGCTGTTCGGTAAATTCCGAGCGCTTCGGGTGGTTGTATCCCGGGCGCGCCTCGATCTTCCGGCAATCCGTTTCCACCGCATCCTCCGCGGCTTTCTGTAGCGTGGGATCGATGGTCGTATAAATCTTCATCCCGCCATCCGCCCGCTGCTCTTCGGTGAGGAGTTCGTTTAGATCGCTCTGCACCGCATCCATCGCGTAATTCTGCTGGGCGGAAAGCGGACGTTTCTTTGAGATATTGAGCCGCGCGGCCTTCGCCGTTTCGGCCTGCGCCTGTGTGATGTCTCCCATCTTCACCATCCGCTCGAGGACGGCATCCCGCGCCCCGGTCGCCCGCTCGAGATGGGTAAACGGCGAGTAAAATCCCGGTCCGCGAATCACCCCCGCGAGCAGCGCCGCTTCGCTCAGCGAAAGGTCACTCGCGTGCTTGCCGAAGTAAGCCAGGCTCGCCGCTTCGATGCCATATACACCGGCACCAAAGAAGATCCGGTTCACGTAGTTTTCGAGGATCTGATCCTTGCTGTAATGCTCTTCGATCCGCAAGGCGACGAAGGCTTCGAGCAGTTTTCGGTGAGCATTCTTCCTCTGTCCGCTGATTCGATCCGGGAAAGAATTGCGCGCAAGCTGCTGGGTGATCGTACTCGCTCCCTGCACCGCCGAGCGGGAAATGAGGTTGCGAACCACGGCGCGAAAGATGCCGACCGGGTCGATGCCCTTGTGCTGATAAAAGCGCGCATCCTCACGCGCGAGCAGCGCCTGAATGAAATTGTGCGAGACCTTGCCCAGCGGCACCACGATGCGGTTCTCACCTTGCAGCCGCGAATAAATCTTCCCGTCCATGTCGTATACCGTCGAGCGGGATGGCATCTCCTTCACCGCCTCGATGTCGAAGGTCGACGCCCAGATCCCGTAAGTCACCACCACCGCACCGACGCAGAGGATGAGCATCAGCAGGCACCACAGCAGCAGCCACCGGCCAAAGCCGCTGCCGCGGGGAGCAGCAGGCTTGGGCTTGTTTTTACTCTTGCGGGTCGAGGCGGCGGTTTTGGGCAAGGATTCGGGGCAATTTTCCGCTCAACGCGAAATTGGCAAGCAGCAATGTCCGAACAGGGAGAGCCGGACAGGAGAGGAGCCTGAGGGGAAAAACGTTCAACGTCCAACTTTCGACGTTCAACTTTCAAAGATTTCGGCTTCCACGCTCTGAGCCACGCGGCTGCGGCGAAGAAACCACTCTTGAACGTCGAGCGTTGAACGTTTTCCAATATCTCACCGCCCAGCGCTACTTCTGCACCGGCGCCAGTTCAACGATCCGCCCTGGCAAAAACCCGAGCTTGTCTTTGAAATTCGTCGGCCGCGTGTACTCGAGGATAAGCGCACGTCCCGGTCCACTCCGCGCGACATCGACCGGGCGTCCCATCGCCGCGAGCACCGTATTGGTGTGACAGATCCAGCCGTCGCCCTTGCGCTCGACTTTGCAGGACAGCACGTCGAACCCCACATCCTCTTTCACCGCGAGCAAATTGCCGAAGCGTGTGAGGAGAAATCCTCCACCAAGCGGAGCGGGAAAATCGTCCCCACACCAGATCATGCCGCACGGCGACGAATGCGGATCAAAGGTTCCGATCGGGTGTTCGGCACTGCCGCCACCCGCTGGTCCAAGGTTTTCCACCGGCGGCGTGAAGGTCACCCCTGCCGGTGGTGCCGGGGTATATGGATAAGGAAAGTGCGGCTTCACCGGCCAGTCGGAGAACTGATATGGAAAGCCATAGTGTTTTCCGGGAATGACGCAGTCCATTTCCTCCGGTGCATCGATGTCGGGACCATTGCTCGCGGTGAAGAAATTGCCGTCTTTATCCCAGGCAAAGCCGTAGGCGTTGCGAATGCCGTGCACAATCACGTCCACCGACGGATTCTCCGTCCTTGGATCGAGCCGCCAGATACCGGCCGTGAGATTGACTTCGCCACCATCGAAGTAATGCGAATCGGTCCCGGGCTCGCCGCCATCCGTGCGCGAGCCGCTGTTGACATACAGCATTCCGTCCGGTCCGATCCCGATCGTACTCACCCCGTGATTGTAGGGCCCAACTCCGTAAGGATAATGCGTTGTGAACCATTTCCTGGGCTTTGCCGGGTGCCCGTCCGACATCTCCGAAGTGCGATAAATGGTCACTTCGTTTTGAAAGTATTTCTCGCCCGCCATGCTGACGCGGTGATCGACCACGATCCACAACCGACCCTCGCTATCCTGCATCATCCCCATGGCCGAAAGATCATCGCGATTCGAGCCCAGATAATCCTCCGGCTTGATTACTGGCACGACGGCGCCTGATTCCTGGTCTACATAATAAACGCTGCCGACCTGCGCGAGCGCGTAGACTTTTCCGCGGCCATTTGTGGCCAAACGCGTGCAAAACTCCGGCACTTGAGCCACCTCACGCACCTTCCACCCTTCCGGAGGTTTGGGAAGAGGCGGGTATGCCGTGGCCTTGACCAAATCCGCATAAGTCGGAAACTGCGTATCCTTGCGCGCTTCGGCAACCTCTTCCGCCGTGTAAGGCTCATAGTGTGCACCCCACGAGTTGGTGACGAAGGTCAGCAGGTCCGCGACCTGCGCATCGTCGAGCACCTGCGCAGGCATGGTATTCGTGTAGCTCTGCCCCTTCACCGAGATCGTACCCGACAGCCCCTCGCAAACGATCCGGATGGCGCGCACGCGATCCTCCAGGAGGAAATCGCTCCCGGCAAGCGGTGGATAAACCGGAGGCACCCCCTGCCCCGCCGCCTGATGGCACATCACGCATTTCTCGGCAAAGATCTTCCCCCCCGCTTCCATCCGGGCAGCTTCCGGCTGCGCCCCCCGAACTGAGGCAAAGCCAATCAGAAAGGAGAACAAGATGATGAGGGGCCGGGGAGTCTGGAACAACATGCGCGCCAAATTAGGAGACCGGGCGAGCGAGTCAATGCGGACCGGATTCCATCTGGAGCCATGTGCAGACAGAAGGCCGTCGAGATTTCTTTGCCATCTCGATTCAGTCACGCATAATAGGACCCCGATGTGATTTCTGTCAGATTTCGAAATCTCACCTTCCGCTTCGACGGCGTACCGTAGAACCGGAAATGGAGGTTCCTGGAGAATGGCCGATTTACCTCGTAAAAGCGCCCGTAGCTCAGTGGATAGAGCAACGGTCTTCTAAATTTGGAAAGGCGTTTTCGTGGCTTTGCGCTGCTTTTCAAAAACGGAGAAAACCATCGTAAATACAGCCGTAACGGCGCTTTTCGTTTTCTCCGGCTTGCTTCCGTTTGCTCAAAATTTTTGCCGGACCGTAGAACAGGACCGTAGAACGGGGCGATTTTCCGGGGATGCGGGTTGGCCGAAGATGCACCCCAGCGTTGTCCGATTTATGATAAATTCGGAAGCGCAAAACTTTTTTCAGCGGGCCGCTTTTTCTTGTTGTGTTTCGTTTCGGAATGAGTACAAATTGTACTCATGCGAATCATCAAAGAAACCTCAGTCAAAAAGGCTGGCAAGCGCTATCCGAAAGCCGCCCCATCCCTTAAGAACTGGATCAAGGTGGTTCGCGCGGCGAAGTGGCGCACCCTTCTCGACATGCGCGAGACGTTCAACAGTGTTGATCCGGCCACCGTCAAAAGTGGGCGGACAGTGTACGTTTTCAATATCTGCGGAAACGAATTTCGCCTCATCGCCGCGGTTCACTTTAACCGTGCGATTGTATACTTCCTGAAGTTTCTGACGCACGCCGAATATTCGAAAAACACTTGGAAAGACGACTTATGAAAAAGACCGCAAAGGTGAAGCCAGCCTTCGCCACCATGCCGAAGGGGTACGAGGATCTTTGCAAGATCTTCCTTCCCCGCCCAATTCACGACAAGGGCGCTTATGAAAACGTTGTCGAGATCGCCGACATTTTCGCCGGCTTCGAAGATTCCATGTCTGATGACCAGGCGGATTACTTCGAGCTTCTTTGTGACCTTATCGCCAGCTATGAAGAGTCGGAGGCCGAAGCGGATTCGGAGACTTCCCCTCTCGAGACGCTGAAATTCTTGCTCGAAGAAAACGGGATGAGCGGTGCGGACCTTTCCAAGATCCTGGGCGCAAGCCGGCTTCTTGGTCCGATGATTCTCCGGGGCGATCGCAAAATCACGGCAAGTCATGCCGCAGCGCTCGGCAAGCGATTCAAGGTGTCGCCGGCCGTATTTATTGACGAACCCTCAAAATCCGCATGACCACTTCAGACTACCACGACGGCCGCGAAGCTGGTTACGCTACGGCGCAACTGGAAAAGGAAGAGCAGAAGGCGTGCGCCTTGAAACGCCTGCTGCTGAGCGCACGGTGCGCATCAAGTCGCGCACGTAAGGCGCGAGCGTCGTTCGAACTGCCTGCCTATGATTGGTCCTCTGTTCCAAAAATTGAGCGGTACAAGACCGCACAATCCGAACGAAAGGCATTCATGCGATCAGCCCGCACTCTTCTGGAGATTTTCGGGTGATCCTGGTACTTGCCGCTGATAAAGTGGAAGTCCGCGAACTCGTCGACGATTTCTTGGTTCGCGTCAACGCCCCTTCCAAGTAATGAACTCAGGTTTCGGCGGCCTTTTTTTGGTGCCTTTACAACCAAGTTCTGTATCCTCGAGGGATGCCTTCCCAGATTGACTTTGGTGATCCTAAGACGTGGCAAGCAATTATTGGCTTCGTAACCCTTCTTTTCGGATCAGGTATAGTTACGGCATTGGTTCGCGGAAGGAAGCGACCGAACGAATCAGCTCCATCGCCTGTTCCATCGCCTGTTCCATTGCCAGAGCCTGACCGCCGCGTGATCAAAATTGAAAAGGGAGCTTATAAGGGCCAATTTTCGATGAAGATTGGAGAGTACCGAGAAGTCATTGCCGGAAATTCCTGCATTGCCTTAATCACGTTGACGGGAATCGAGCAAGTAAAGGTAAGGGGCGGAGTTTTTGCTGGGCGCACAGACACCGATGATTTCCCATTAGAGACCGCCGCTGTGGTATCTATAGAGCGTGCCGGCGTGTTCCCGAGCGAAGGAACAACAAGGCTCTCATATTCAAAATACGCACTGCACACCGAGCATCCCCACGATGCCGAAAGGTGCTTGGTTTACTTCCATTCCTACAAAAGACGTTTCGAATTCCTTTCCATTTCGGTAAAGCATATCAATCCTCATGCGAACGAAGTTGAGTTTCGCATAACGTACGTGTGCGAGCCTCGTTTGTTTCCAGAGGACCAATAGGTTGTTCGCCTTTCAAGGCGACGATAATTTCCCCATTCATACGTCGAGTCACCATACGGAAGAGTATAGCAGCGGAGCCGAGCTGATCGCTTACGGCATTACGGTCAAAGACGTGGTCCCGGATGAATTTGCCGCGGGTGTAGTGGTTGGACCCGGCCCAGAGATACGGGCTGTTGATGCCTTCGGAGCGGTATCCGAAGCCGTTGAACGTCTCGAGGGCGAAGAGGATTTGCGGCAAGTCCCATTGCGAAATCTTGGTGAGGCGATCGTATTGGAGGGCGTCCAGGGCACTTTCCTCCCATGTCCCCTTCCCGGTCCAGCCCGGCGGCCGGTTGGCGGGGTCGTGGACGGTCGGCCGGCTCAGGCTGTCGCCGTTGTGCAGATGCTCCAAAAACGAGAGATCACACTCAAGATTGTGGATGAGTGCGACGACGAACCACGGAACGCCCGAAGCGGTCTCTACGGCCTTGTAGCGGTCGCCGTGGACGGTGATGCGCGCAATGGTGGCGTCGATGGCCGAAAGCTTGGCCGGGTCGATAACGCACGAGGCGAAAAGGGCGATGTAGCCGGGCGTGTAGTCGGAAAGGCTCATGGTCAGATGCGGGAGACGATCCAGGCGAGGACCGCGACGAAAAGGACGGTAATGACAATGACGGCGTCTTCGGAGAGCTCGCGTTGCGCCGGCGAGCGCGTGCCGTGCGCAGCGTGAATAGCGCGGCTGTCCAGCTCGTTCTCAAGGTCCGTCGAGAGTTGCGCAAGGTCGACGGTCCGAGCGTAGCGGGTCAGGATCCAGGCAAGCGGTTTCACAATAGCTTTTTGATGAGGCTCGGCGCCGGCGTAGCGGGTTCGCGGCGCCAGCGGTTCATACGGAGGAAGGACGCCATTGCCTCAGCGTCGAAAGTATAGGTTCCGTCGGGTAACGCTGTGACTCCGCGGGTGGTGTCGAGCGGAGGCGTTAAGCGCTGGCCATAGGTGGACGCCATCGCGGTGAAGCGATCGTGAAAATGCGGAGTGACGTGGAACAGGCCGGCGTCTTCGCCCAAAATGCCACTGTTTTGCTCGCGGCCGTCAAAGCTGGCGGTGCTTGAGTGGACAGCCGGCGGGATTTGGGTTCCGAGCGGCTGGTTGATTCCGCACGAACACAGCACGAAGAGCGCAAGCGCCAGCGCGATGATGGCAAGGATGGAAGAAATGGACTTCATGGACGGAGTGGACTCGGAGCCGTTGCGGGAATTCCCGCAACGGAATTACTCGGCGGCGTCTGCGGAGATTGCGCCGAGGGCGCGCTGCTTTGCGGTCGGGGTTTTGGCGCGAATCACCGCAGCTACTTCGTTTTCCTCGCGGCTTTCTTCGGTGACCTCCTGTTGCGCGGCGGCCGTGGCTTTCGCCTCCGGAGTGTTCTGGCCGTCGGATATGGTTTTGGCGATTCCGAAGAGGTTCGCGAGGATCTGAAGTAGCGCGGTGATTGCGTTCATGGGTTAGCCTTTGCTCGCGGTCGCTGCGTCGATGGCTTTCGCGGCCACCTCGAGGCCGCCGTTGACGTTCGGGCCGGCGGTTGCGCTGGCGACGATCGCGTTGACGACGTCCTTCCCGACTCCGCCCGGGATGTAGTTTTCAACCGCGCTGGCGACGGCCTGAGTATCCGGAGCTTTTCCAGTTTGCAGGCTGCGGACGGCAGCACTGATAGCGGCAGCGTTCGCGGTGGACTTCGGACCACCGCCGGCGGAAACGACGTAGGCGTTGATTCCGACAACCAAGTCGTTCAAGAGCGCCTGGCCCGTGGGCGATTGTGCCCAGGTTTCCGCCTTGGCAACGTCAGCCTGGAATTTGGTGACGGCTGCCGGCGCCTTGGTGATTACGCTATCCAGGCTGGAACAGCTCGAAAAGAGCAGAGACGATGCGGCAGCGATGCCGGCGAGGGGACGAAGAAAGATAGATTTCATACAGTTATGGACTAAGTGGACTTTGTGGACGGAGTGGACAAAGAGCGTTCAGCGAAACGCCTCGTTTCGTTCAAGGCTGTCAACGCATCTCCGAGCAGCCTGTTGAATTGAGATCCCTCAAATTCGAACGCCTTGCAGTCATCTTCGACAGTCGCGCTATATTCAACGCGAGCGTCCCCGTATGAACTTGCTGCGGAAATGGTTACTTTCACTGTTGCTGAATGAGCGGTTGATCTGCCGCGGCGCTCTTCGGCTCAGGCCTCGGCATGAGGATGCCCGCGAGCGTTGAGCCGGACATAAGCACCAACTCTTTGAGGTTCGTGAGGACGTCCGGAGCCGGAACGATGCGGAAAATAGCGCAGATGGCGAGCGCCAGCGCTCCGAGCACCGTAACGCTTGAAAATGCTGACACGATCACGCATCGCGCAGTTAGGCCGCGGAGAAACTGGAGGAATTGGGTCATCATGGGATTTCGTCTTCGTCGGAAGGTTCCGGAAACCAGTGGGAATCCCGGAGCTTGCGGTTGATTTTGAAGCTGCGTATCGCCTGGCAAATCCGGGTAGAAATCAGGATCAGCATCCAGATAATCGACACCAGCAACGACACGTCCCGGAGCAGCGGCGTGATTTGTTCGCAGAAGCCTGCGAGGGTCGCCAGCATGCCGAATTCCCAGTAACCGTTAACAAGTGCGATCATTGCGATTTGCACCGCGTGTCAATTGGCGAACATTACCCGGATAAAAGCGGATCCGTCCGGCTTTCGCTGAATGTTCACCTGCGTGATAGGATGGGTCTGGTCCAGCGTGATTCCCTGGGCCGCTAGTGCCGCCATCAGCGAGGCTTTGACGGACGTCACTTGATCGGCCGAGAGCGTCGTGGTGAACGGCGACGTGACCATTTGCTGAACGGGCGCTACAATGATCGGTGCCGGAGTGGCCGGAGCTTGCGACATGGATTTCCGAGGAGGGAAAGCGATTGCGGCGAAGATGAGAGCGATAAGGAGCGCGATTTTGGTTTTCATGAAGTAGTTTAGTTAATCGGACCCGATTACGACGTAATCCCACAAGTAAGTTGTTCCGGCGGAAAGTGCGCTCGTGACATTCACGCTAAATCCGCTTGTTCCCGTTATACTGTCGTCAGGGAATGCATGCCCAAGCGATGCCGCAGATGCGTTGGCCGGAGTTAGGCTAATAGCGCCTCCGCTAATCAATGACCTGGCAAATAGAAGTGTTGCCACCTTGCCTGTTGTCGTTCCGGTGCCAGAATCGACCTCAATCCTTCCAGCCAAATCGCCGCCACGAACAATAGATGCAGTCGCGCCAGATCCGGCAGCAGTTTCAACCGTGACACTAGGCGGCCCCATTCCTTCGGTGGCGTTTGCTCCACTAATGTGCAGTACCGTAAAACTTACTGAGGTGCTTCCGAATGTGCCGTTATTGGCCAAATGGAATGCAATCCCACCGTCCCCGGCTACAAAGTTATCATAAATATTATTGCCGCTTAAACCATTGGTCCAAAGCGGCCCCTCCATTCAAGTCGGGAGCTCCGAGGATCGTATGCGACGTGTTGAGCGTCAACGAGTTCGGGTTCAACGTCATATTCCCGAACCCGTCGTCGAAGATCTGACTTGCGCCTCCCGCGAAATTGAGAACGTGACCGCCCGGGACATTGCAATCGTTGAGCGTTGCGCCGTTGATGATAGCGCTATTCAGCGTGCCGCCGTTCGTAAGATCGGAATTTTGCTGAATCGTCGAGTGATAGTTTGTGCCGTCACTCCAAACCATCACGACCTGATTTTGATGGATGGCCGCGAGTGTTGCTGGAGACGTTCCGATTCGTCCGCTTCCGTTGTCCACCTTCACGAAAAGATGATACCAGCCGTTGCCGGCGGACGAAGCGCTCGGGAGCGTGGCCGTGATGACGCTGGAACCGCAAGTTACGGCATCCAGGCCGCCGTTTGTTCCGCTCGCGGACAACGCATAGCTTGCCGACTTCGATGTTACGGATGAGATGAACAGCCCGTTTGCGCTTCGGAAATTCGACGGAGTTGAAACGGCGCCCGTGGCCGGATTTACCTTCACGCTCTCTTGCGCGAACGCGGAAAGCGCCAGGATTGAAAAGGCCGCGACAAGGAAAGTGTACTTGATGGACCGCATGGACTTAGTGGACATGATTTTAGGAGACGATCGCCCATACCTTGGCGTTCGTGGTTGCGTCGAAGTCATCGCCGCGGACGATGCCCGGAGCGGCTTCGGCGTCGGTGCCGGCTTGAAGCTCGAACCATTGCAATCCGGCATCGGCGAGGCGAATTCCGGCCAGCAAGCCGACGGGTAAGCCAACGGTTGCAACCCCGTCCAGGTTTGAAGAGCCGCCGCCGGTGTATCCCGTGACAGCCTTGAAAAAGATAGGAATTCCGTTCGCCGCACAAAACTGGATAGCGGTGGGGTTGATGAGCGCTCCGGTCGATGGATCGACAAAGGCTTGCGTGGATAGCGGCTCACTCGAGACAGCGCCCACCGGCGTAAGGCTCGCGCGGATAATGGCATCATCCCGAACGGCGAGAACTGAAGGCACTCCGCCGGCGATCTGCGTGATTTGCAGATTTGTCACTGCCTGCGTGGCTCCGGCAAGGATCGATAAAACGCCTTCCGTGTTGCAATTTACGGTTCCGGCCAAGCCGAGCGGGACGCGCAAGCCCGAGGCGCTTCCTCCCATCGTATCGATCGTCATGCCGGCAAGCGCTCCCTGGAATGTCACTGTGTAGTCTCCGGGGCCGTTCTTTGTGACGGCGAAGCTGGAGCTAATGGCCGAAGAGGCGCCATGCAAGGCGAGCGCCGCGGCAAGGTCGGTATCGGCGGCATCGAATGCGATCGGTCCGACGGTGCGCGACACGGCGACCGTTCCGCCGGATCCGGCCCCGCTGGTGAGATCGACCGCAACGGAAAAGGTCGTTGCGGACAGAACGGTTGCCGTGTGCGTTCCATTGAGAGCGGCTTGCGAGTCGCCGGAAATCGTGACGCTTTCACCGCTCCGGAGATTGTGGGCAACGGCCGTTGTGACAACGGTCGGATTCGCCGCGCTGGCCCCGGAGATAGATTGTCCGGTCGGAAAGGATGCTGTGAGTGATACGGCGCCGGCGTAGGCGTCTGCGTTCCATTTCACCGACTGCACGGCATTGATGCCAGGCGAACCGCCGGTGTCAGGTGCAATTGCGATCGCTGCCGCAGCCAGATAGCTTCCGCTGAGCGTGGCGAGAACGGCGGACGGCTGATAGAGAGCGATTTGCCACCGCTCGTTAATCTTGCTTGTGCCGTCCTGAATGTTGACGACTTCGGCAACGCTATTCACTGGCGTGATGCCGTCCGTCCCGCCGGTCACGTCATGCGTATACGGTCCCGTTGTTCCGCGATCGATAACCCACGGACCGCCGGCATTGCCGGTAACCGTGGCCGCGGAAAAGTTCGTCGCAAGCGCCGCCCGGATGCTGCTTTGAATCGTGGCCGCTGTCGCATCGAAAGGAATCGCTGCGGTGGTCTGTACGGCTCCGGGGTCCGTGATGGTGAACGTCCCGCCTGTGACGGCCTGGAGATATTGGCCGATGGCGATTTCGCCTGTCGTGCCCGTGGGGTCGACGTAAACGAAAGGTTTACCGTCCGCTTCGGAATTCGGGTTTTCCTTGAGGAAGTGAATCTCGACGGGCCGCGCGGTGTCCCGCTGATTGACGGAAGACGGACCGGATGGCGCCTGATTGCTAAACGAAACAACAAGTGCGTCGGCTACATCTTGGGCAGATTGGTTGACGAAGAATTTCAGGGGCTCCGGCATGCATTGAGCCGGGCTGTGTCAACCATCCGTCGGAAGGCATCACGCGGAGGCGCGGAGGAAAGGCAATGGAAAACCAGGTTTCCATCAGGAAATCAGCGCGCCCGTGGCAGTATCGTAGAGCGCGGTTCCGGAGTCGTCGCTGAATGGCCAAAAACTCGCCGGAGTGATAGTCAGGCTGCCGGTCAGGTTTAACGTGCTGCCTTTGTACATCTGCACGGTGTGCAAGTACGCACCCCCGGTTACGATGTCGGCCCCGGTGACTGTCACGGAAAAATCGGAAGTATCGCGGCTGCCATCGCCTGAATCCGTCGTCACCACCGCGGCAACGCTCCCGTCCGGAGCGCGATAGGTAATCTCCAGGCTGAAGAATGGAAGCCATACCAAATCGCCGTTGGTTTCTCCAGGAAATTGCGGTGCGGCAAGGTCGCCGAATGTCCCTACAATAATCAGGATCTCAGAGCCGGTCACGCTCGGGCTGTAGCCAATGTCGAAATGGCCGGAATAATAGGCCTCGACCTCATCCACTGCCGGTATCAACGGAGTTTGGCCAGACATGGACACGTTGAAGTCCGCCGTTTCTGGAATGCTGCTCCCTTCTGCGGAAAAAATTCCGGCTACGCTGATTTCCTGGCAACGCCACAGCCAGAAAGCACGTTCATTGGCCGACATCTCCATGTTATAATCCGACGAACTTACTCCGGAAATATCAATGTTCGGTGGCCAGATGTGATAGAGCGCGTTAGGGCGTGCCATCAGTCTTTCCGCGCACTAAAAGGTAAGTAGGAACTCCGGCGATGGCTCCGAGAACCCGGATTTCTGACGTTCCGTCTCCAGCTCCGGAACCGTCAATCACAACGCCGTTTTCGCTGACGTCGACCTTGATACCGCCGGTTCCCTTGGCGAGACGCCACGCTTCCAGGATGCGCCAAGCTTTCTTGATGCTATCCAGGAACATGAACGGATTGAAGGTACGGGTTGGCTCGGGTATCGGGTCCATGGTTTAGGCGTTCGGGATGAATGGATCTGCCGCGACGATCTTGCTCTTGCGGACGTACATGTTGCCTTTCCAGTTATCTAGCGTCTGATCGGCGCCAAGCATCAGTCCTCCGGGTGTGTAGAGTGGTAACTTGCCGCGAAAGTAGACTTGCCCGTCCACGTCGACCATTGCGAAGGCCTTTTCGAGCTGTATCTTGGTCGGGTCGTTGGTGTGGAACCATTCGCTTTTGATGTAGGCAGTTACACCTACGGTGAAGGTCACAACCTTTCCGTCGACCAGGAATTGATAGGTTTGCGTGTCGGACTGAGGTACCGTGCGAATCGGTGGAATCTGCGCATAAGTGCGCGTCCATCGTTTCACACCGCAACCGGCGTGCATCGGGGCGCTCTCCTCGAGTAGATAGGAGTTTGCGGGGCCGATGCTCCCAATGACGGCCGGGATGTAGGTCAGAGACTCGAACTGTTGCGAGAACAGATTCGTGCGCTTTTCAGGGTCGAACGATTGCAGGCCGGGGCCTACAGGGGTAATCCTGGAGTAATCGCCGTCGTCGTAGATGCCTTTACTCATGTGGGATTAGCCAGGGATGGGAACGCCGTAGAGTCCGAGCGTCTGCGTGGCGATCTGAATCGCCTGCTGAATTGCGGCCGTTGTCGCCGGGTCAAGGGTCGCCGTGACGGGAGCGTTGCGAGTTCCAAGCTCGTGGTCGCCGAGCCGGTGCAGATTGTGGGCGCCGCGGGATGCGCGACCTTTTGCATCGTTCTCGCGATCGCGTGCCACGCGTTCAGCCTGGGCCCGATGGCGGGCGTTGGAGCGCTCGGCGCGGTGTTGCGCCGGCGTCTTCTGGATATCGTCGACGGAGGCAGCGTGAAGGGCCAGCGATTGCTGCCGCTGGAGTTGTTCAACAAGTCCAAAGTTTTTGTCGCGCTGTGCCTGGGCAATCTGCCTTCCGTACTCCGCCTGAATGCGCATAACGTCGGCCACGGTGTGATGACCACTTATTTCCTGCTGCATGATATCCGCTTCGGAGCGGGCCATATCCACGCTGTCTTTTCGGTGCTGCTCGATTTCAGCAATGGAGTTTTCGAGCTGCTTTACCTTCGCAGCCTGGCCTACAATGTCTTCCGCGCTTGCGTTGCTGCCTGGTAAGTTCAGGAAATCTTGATAATGACGGGCGTTTTCCAGATGGCGGCGCATGGCCTCCAAATGATTTCCCTCACCTGTTCCAGTTTCAGAATCAATAGCAGTATCTGAAATGGAAAATCCTCGGCGGATCGAGCTTTGCGCATATTCACGTTGTGCAGCATTGTTTTGCGCGATCTTCACGTCTAAGGCGGCCGCTTCGTCCGGTTTTGCGGATGCGCGTTGCTTTTGAAGTTCTGCGGACTGCTTTTGCAGCTCGATCAGGTGTTTCGAATCTGCGTTTAACGTAGAGTTTGCCATCTCCATGGCATCAGCCCTTTCGCGCTCGCTAATGGCTTCCTTTCGCTGAGCCATCTCTAGCTCTTCCTTTGCCGACTTTACCTTTATCTCTGCTGCACGTTGCTCTTCTTCGCTTCCATGGAATTTCGCCTCCTGAAGCTCGGCGTTTGCGAACTTCAAGTTTTCATTGGCCGTCCCGGTCTCCACCTGATCGCCGGATGTGTGGATATCAAGCAAGCTGCCTTGATGCTCAAGCGACATTCTCGACAGATTGGCGCGGTGCTTTACAGCTTCCTCAGCGAGCGCTTGCTGCCTTTTCAATTGCTCTACGATCTCGGGACCGCCTCCGTTTGTCACGTTCGACGCCTCTCCGATCTTCTCGGAAAATTCCGATTTTATCTTTGCCAATTCATACTCCCGGGCTGACCCATGCTGGCGAGTGTATTCCACGTTGCCAGCGGATCCCAGCTTCTCCGCTATGTTCCGCCTTGCCTCAGCATCGGCCTGCTCAAGCTTCTTCGCTTGTTCCTCCCTGAGCGAAATATCGTCCTGGTAATTTCGAAGATCACCGAAATTCCCGTGCAACAAAGCGCTGGCGTTATTGAATACGCCGGCGGCGATTGTCTTGATTGCGAATCCGTCGCTACTATCCGAAAGTTTGTCGTGCTGCTCTTTTACTTGCTTCAGCTTCGCCTGAAGTGTCTCCAGCTTGGAATAATCTGCCGACGATGTTGGATGGATCGCTTCGGTAATGCCGGCATTGAGTTCCTTGATATCATTCGCGGACTCCCGCATCTTCTCAAACACCATGATTCCAACGCCGAGGCCTGCAAGCGCTCCAAGCGGCAGACGCAAGCTTTTCTCCAGCCCGATTACGCTCGTGGCGAGAATGTCGGCGCCACTTGCGCCAGAGACAAAGCTCGATGTGACGTTTACTATTTGCTTAGCAACACGGTTGCTGCTCTTGAGAAGCTTTTGCTGTCCGGCTGCCGCCTTGTTTCCGGAATCGGCGATCTGTTTCGAGCCTTTCTCGATTTCGTTCGCAGCTTCCTGCATGCCCTGCTTGACGCTGGATGCATCCACGCCGGCCTTAAATATGAGTGCGTCTCCGGGCATGAGTTAGCGGAAGAGGTTTGTGATGGACGAAAGCAGCCCCGGCTTTTTCTCCGGCTGAGTTGATTCCTCGGCCTTTTTCTTACGTGACTCGACAAGCGCCTTGGCGACCATTTCCCGGCGCACGCGGCCGGAGATGACATTTCCGAAGCGCACGCCGCTTTCCATCAGGATATGCCGCCGGTACTGAGATAACTCAATCAAGGGAAGGTCCAGGATTTCATTCCGGAACGCAGTGAAGCCAGATGCGCCAATTCCATAGGTCATCGCGAGGCGATGAATGATCGATGCAACAAACGACGTGACTGGCGCGTCAGAGCCTCCAGCCTTGGACAAAATATCCATGAACGAATGATCGACGTACTCAAAGACGGCTTTCACAGCAGCCGCGAAGTCGAGTGTAAGCACCTGCTTGAACAGCTCGTTTCGCGCTTCGTTGCCGCTGCCGAACGCAGGCGACACAACCCACAGAAACTGACACAGCTCAACCGCTCCGAGTTCAGTATCATAACCGAGGAACGGCGATTTCAGGCGCTTTAAATACATCCAGTGCCGAAGTGTGAATAACTTCGACGGGACGCCGCAAATGTCTGTTTCCTGTGCGAAAAAGGGCAGCTCGCGGATGGCGGCTTCATTCGCCTCCGCGGCTGCCACAGCTTCGGCCAGGCCCGGAATGTTATCGAGAACCAGCCCCATGATTTAGAACGGCGTGCGCGCCGGTTAGTTCAGCTTCTTGGCGATGTCGACGGGCAAAAACACCTCTTCGTTCGTTCCGAATTCCTGGCCTACGCCGATGAGTACATAGCCTTGGTCGGTGCCGTACTGGTCGGTTGCGGTGAAGGGTTGCGGCCATGCCGGCGGCTTGTCGGTTGCGACAAGAAGCTGAAGCGTTCCGCTGCCTTTCACCTTGTCTTTGACGTAGCGGGATTTCACCACCTTGCCGTTGGCGTCGGTGCTGTTCAGCTCAGTGCTTCCGCCTTTCAGGGAGCACTTTTTCAGGATGTAATCGGTGTGGGTTCCATCATCTGTTAAGAGCGAAACGGTCTGCTCAATGATGATGACTCCGCCGTCATTGTAAGTTCCGACTGGATCGGGCATATACCCGCCGCCCGTGTCAATCCTTGCCGAGAACTGATCTCACGCGGAGGCGCGGAGAAGAGATTACGGTTTGGCGACTCCCCCAGAGAATGGCGCGAAGTCCATTTTGTTTCCGCCGATTCCGACACCTACGACCGTCGGAACGGTCCCGGAGGCGAGGTCTGCCACGGGACAGAGACCGCCAGGTGTGGCGGAGCCAACTACGACTTCGCCAGCCGCGAGCGTGAACCCTGGGCCGAAGTTCGGATCCGTCTTGGCTACGACGATCGGTTGCCCTGCGGCGCCGGAATCAAGCGCAATGCCGGCGAAGACGTTTGCAGGAGCGGCGGCATTGGCATCATAGAGCCCGAGCGTTCCGTCGGCAGCGACGTAAACAGATTGGCCGGCGTTGATAGCAACGCCTGCAGGGGCGGTGAATTTCGAGGCGCGGGAGGACGCGATTACGGCAGTGGGGTCTACGGTGTAGTTGGCCATTTGTGGCCAGCGCAATGTCAACCTCCGGAGAATCGATATGATCGAGATTTTGGGCTTGCGCTTAGAGCGAGACTAAGGCCCGATTCCCCGATGGGCACCCCAACAAATTCCGGCACGAAAAGGTCGCTGCTCAGCGTTTTCAGCAGCCCGCCTGCCGTGGCGATACTTGCTCTAATCTCAGTTTTCTCTCTAGGGTTTGCCATCTGGGAACATTTCCACAACATAAGAGAAAGATGCCTTACGTATTACGTCGATCCGGCTCGTGCAATATTTGTTTATGCCGGTCTTGTCTCCGATCTCTCTGTCTCCTATAAAAACCAGCTGGTCAAAGGAAGTGTATGCGGCGCGCAAATCCGCATTTGGAATTCTGGTAGGCAACCAATTGAATCAGGCAACGTACTTTCACAACCGCGAATTGTGATCCAAGGCGCACGCGTTCTAGAGGTAAAGGTAGTACAAATCTCGCGCCCCGTGACGGAGCTGAGCACGCTCAAGAGTGACAAAACAAACATCATTCCGATCGCTTGGCGCACACTCGAACATAACGACGGCGGCATTTTTCAGGTGATTTACGAAGGACCAGATGATGCTGCCATATCCGTCGAAGGAATAATCAGGGAACAGCCTAAAATCACTAGTACAGACGTAAAGTTACGCAAATATTCAACTTTCCCGACGACAGTCTTTGGGGTTTATACGGTGTTTCTTATTGTCTCGTCCTTTTTTATACGAAAAATAGATTATAATTCAAAAATTTTTCAAGAGGGTGTATTTTGGTTCACCGTTTTTTTTGCTGCCGTATGCCTATGCATTTTTGCATTTCAATTAATGCAGCCGCTGATTAGCGATGACACCTTTAATAGTTGGAGACCTTATATTAGCGAGGCATCCAGCAGCGGCTAGTCTTGACTTGGCCATGCATCCCGCCGGATACTTACCACTCCGTAAAAGTGCATTTCAGACGTATCATGACCGTCCTTGATTGATACGCCCGGAGTGATTCCCGCCTCGAAGACAGTGGAAAGGACTTGATAGGGGAAACTTCCGGGTCCGAAGGTTTCGCCATCCTGCATCATCGCCGCGAGCGCTCCGCGGATTGCGGAGTGACGACTCAGCGAGTCATCGGAGCGCGACTTGCTCACCTCGAGCGTCAACGTGTAGTGCCATGCGGAGCGGCGCAACACGTTATCTCGGCCCTTTTGAAAGCTGCCGGTCCACTGGCCTTGCGTGAACGTCACGTCGACGCGTTCTTTCGGCAGCGTGCCGTTTTCCTGTTGCGTGAAGGCCTTGACGCCAACCGGGAGCGCCTGGATAACAGCTTTAAGTGCTTTTTCAACGCCTGCCGTGATATCGAAAACGGTAGCTAGATCGGGAGCGGTTGGCATTGGATTAAACGATTCGGAGTCCGGAGTAACGCGCGGCGCGGGTTCGCATATCGGCAATGACGCCGAGTTTCATTTCCCGATTGAAGGCTGAGACTCGGGAGGCGATGGCGCTTTGCAGGATCCGGAAGCCGTCCATGCCGGCGGGCCTGCCTCGGCGTGTCTTGCGACCAATGGCGCCGAGCAAGGCGGGGTATTTGTTTTCGAGCTCGTAGAAGAGAGCATCGCCTTGTGTTACCCGCCGGCCGGTGCCGTTTTGATAGGCCGTGCCACTCGACGCCAAGGCGCCGACGACGTACCCGGGAACATCGCGGAGCTCGATTCCGACCGCGCGGGCGGATTGGAGCCAGGATTGTTTGGCAAGGCCGCGGGCTTTGACGGCGCGGGCCATGGCTTCGCGTTGCTTCGGGGCGAGTGCGGCAAGCTTGGCCTGGAGGGCAGCCGCGGCACCCTTCATTGCCGGCGAAAGGCGCGAATTCGGCAGATAGACGAACATGCCGCCATCGCCACCGGTGCGGCGTTGTTTGCTAGGTCCCTTCGCGCGCGCGGACCGCTCGGGCCAGAAGAGCCACTGTTGACCAGCTTCGCCACCTCGGCTGCCGGTGTTTTCGCTCAGCACGGCACCGTTTTCGTCCACGGTGTGCCATTTGCCCTGCGCGGCCACGCTCCGGCGGATCGCGGCGACCTTTGCGGCGGGCGTGCCACGCATGGCGGCTTGCATGACGAGGCGCGTTTGCTCTTTCAGCGCCTCCTCATAGGTGACGCCAGAGATACGCGCCAAGTCGGCCACTGCCTTGCGGAACCCGGTCGTGTCTACTGTCCAGGTAACGGCCATGGATTAGGCGTCGGACGCGAGGCGGAGTGTTACGATGGGGTTTGCCGGGTTCGGCTCGATTCCAACCACGCGGGAAGAGACGCCGCCAATGGTCACAATGTCCTGATCTTCAATTTCCATCGCTTGAAAATCTTCAATCAATACGAGCGCGGTTCGTACGAGCATGCTTACCCATCCAGTACCGACTTGCTCGCGCGTGAGGAACGGAGTCGAGGCAACGCATTCCCGGCTGATTCCGTTTGCCTCGATCGTGAGATTTTCGCCTTCGTCGCTGCCATCGTCCGCAGTGAAAGTGCATGAAGCTTCGCGGAACAGGTCGCGGAATTCGTCGGAATAGGACATGAACGGAATGGACTTATGAAAAGACGCCCCGGCCCTCTCTGGACCGGGGCGCAGTATTTCCCCAACCTCTTTGCTTCAGTGTGCGCGCTATTTAATAGAATGCTTACGAAGAGCCTTTGATAAGACCCAGCTCAACCAAGGCCGCCCGGAGTTCATTGATGAGGGTTTTTCCTCCGCCGGTGTCGACGATGATCGAAAACTTTTTCGCACTAAGGTCCGTGCCACTCGTTTGCTGCAACTGATTGATGACACTCACTGTGCCTTCGAAGGACGCCGCGGAAGAGACACCATCCGTAAGGTTGACGATGCCGACGACCGTATCACCGACCGACAAACCGGTAACGGTAATGGCGCCGGCGCTGGCCCGGCCGGCGAAGGCCAGGTACTTCAGCGAAGTGCCACTGAGGGCGGCCTGTGCGGCGCCGGAGCGTTGCACGACCGGCTCGGAGCCGTGGAATGCAATTTTCTGATTCACGGTGGTCCCGATGGTCAGGCCATTGCCCTGATTTTGGAGTCGCGTAGACTGGCAAAACGCCGTGGGGGCGAGGGCCAGAAACGCGACGAATGAAAAAACGCGGAAGAAATGTTTCATTTGCTTTGTGCGTGGAATGGAAGGGTTTCGGGGGTTGGAATCGAACCAACTACCTCCAGCTTATGAGACTGGTGAGCGACCGGTGCTCTTCCCCGGAATTGAAATTGTGCGTTGCTACGCGAGAGGGTCCGCGTCCGAAGGGTTGCCGGGCTTGGTTGCTGCCGATGGAATCCCGGTTTTCGGTGCTTCTGGATGCTTCGGCGGCTCGGGAGACTTGGCGGGCTCCTTTGCGGCCTTTTGTGGTTCGGGCTTTTGCGGCTTCTCGGGCTTCTCGGGATTTTCCGCCTTCCGATAGAACTTGCCAGCGACGAAGCTTCGGCGTCGGCTTGCTTGCGGAAAGCGGAACAATTCGGCGGTGGAGAAGCCATTTTCGCCAGCCTGAGAAAATGCCGTCTCGGCATCTTGGCCGCTTCGTCCGCAGTAGACCGGCTCGGGATCATCCGAGCCAGCCTTGTAGCCTACAACAAAGTGAATGCGTGGCATGATAGCTTATGCCGAGACGAGGAGCTGACCGGTAGCGGGATTGCCGACCGCGTAGCCCTCGAGCCACACAAGCATGACGTTTGCGGAGAGAGTCCCGATATCGACCCACTCAACGGCCATGATAGACATGCCGGTAATTGGCTCGGTAACAATACCAATCGACCCGCCAACAGGAACATTTGGAAGCACCTCGCGAGGGTCTCGAGGTACGCGCATGGCGAATACCGTGCTATCCATGGCGCCAGCGAACCCGATGAGGTTATTTGCCGTCGGGAGCGCCGGATACTCCATGATGCTCTTGAAGCCGGCCACGTCTCCAAGCTGGCCCGTAGAGATCGGATCGCCGTCAGTCTCCGTGACCTTCTGCACGCGATTGCAGAGAGGATCGTCGAGAAGGTTCGTGTAGACCGGCGTATTTACGACGCAGAAGCGATCATCCGGTGCGCCGCGGCCAGTCAGGGCGCCGCGCAAAGTTGTAAGAGTGGTGTATCCCGTATCAGCGACAGGAACAATCGTGGAGTTGCCGGGGAAGTTAGTCGGCGTCCAAAGCGCGGCCACGCTGTCGACAATGTGATTCGCGATACCGACGGCGATGGGTTCGGCAGATTCCTGAATAAGATCGCGGTCGGTGCTGGTGAGTTCAGCAGCCGTGAAGCTGACCTTGATTTGCTTGAACCCGGAAATCGTAACCGGTACGTCGACGTCCGAACGGTCCGCTGCCCCAGAGCCGAAGTCACTCACCGGAGGAACGGCGAAGATGCGGCTCTTGATTGTGTCGCCTTTCTTCGCCCTGGCATCACTCAGGTCGCGAGAGATTCGCTTCAGAATCGGGCGCTTGGTGAAGACAAGCGAGAGAGCCTTTGTGAGAATAACTCCGGCAGAGAGCGTGCCGAGACTGTTATTACCCAGAACGGAGCCAGTCGGCTGCATGATGCCATTCGCCATCGCCATGGCGATAACCAAGCCGGCAAGGATGCCGAACTTCGCCGCCACGATCGACGCGGGGACGATAACAACGAGGAGGGCGGCCAGCGCCAGAAAGCGAATTTTCATTTGTTTCCTCGCGGCTGGTGTCAACGCTTGCGGCCGCCGGCCGCTTCATCCATCGCCGCCTCGAGCTGGCGCCACAAACCCGCCCGCTTGCGATTGTCCTTTTCGGCATCGAATGCCGCGCGCAGTTCGGTGACCGTCTTCTTGCCGTTGTTTTCCGGGCTTTCGACGGTCTCGCGTCGGACCGGCGGGACTCCGAGCTCGGCATTGATCTGCGCAGCTTGTTCGCCGGCGGTCTTTGCTTCGCCTTTGAGCTTCTTTACATCGCCATGGAGTGCGGTGACTTCATTGCGCGCTTGGTCGCGCTCATTCGTAATATCTTCAATCTTTTCACGGAGATCCGTGATTTCCTTGAAGTTATCCTGTGCCTGCTTCGCCGCCGCGGCGTGCCTGTTGGTCATCTTCGAGAGCTGTCCATTTAGTTCGGCGACCTTTGCTTGAAGTTGTTCAATCGTCATTGCAGGCGCGGCAGTGTCAACCTGCTTGGGCGTCTGGGTGGACGCGGTGGCATTGAAGCGTTCGGGGATTTTCTTGAAGGCCGTGAGTGACTTCGGCTCAAACTTGGCGGTTGCTTCGATGGGCTCCGTGATTTCGTCGATGAAGCCTTTTTCCTTTGCCTCTTCCGCAGTCAGCCAGGTTTCATCGTCCATCATTTCGCTGATTTCGTCATCATCCAGCCCTGTCTTTGCAGCGTAGGCCGAAATGAGCGTGCCCTTCATCTTGTCGAGGATGTCGGCCGTTTTCCGCAGGTCGCTTGCCTCGCCATCCGCCCCGCCGGCGGGGTTGTGGATCATGAAATAAGCGTTTTGCGCCATGCAAACCTTGCTGCCGGCGAGCGCCACATAGGTAGCCATTGAAGCAGCAAGCCCGTCGATACAGGTAGTCACTTCGCCGTCGTGACGCTGGAGAGCGTTATACATCGCGGTGCCTTCCGTGATGGCTCCGCCGGGGGAATTGATCCGGACGGTAAGATCGCGGCCGCTATAGGCTTTGAGCGCATCGGCAAAGTCCTTTGCACTGACGCCCCATAGGCCAATAACGTCATAGATTGACACTTCGACTTCGCCATCGTCGTCTCCGGAAAGCGCGCGGATGGAAAACCAGCTTTTCTTTTTGGGCGTAGGCATTTGCCTGCGCCGGCTGTCAATCTGACTATCCGGAGACGGGGCTTGTGCCAGGCGCGGGAGCCGTAGGCATGTTGCCGTTTGGTGTGCGCTTTGAGAGCAGCATCAAGGCAACGTCGAAAGGGATATCTTTTCGGTTCGCAAGATCTTTTGCGTCGTCGATCAGAAGTTCCGTTTCCGTCTTCTTTTGTCGCCGTATGTGTAGCCAGTCCCTGCCGCGCTCTGCTGCATCTTCCTGCTCCGTACGATTTCCGAAAGCAATGTCATCGCGGTTTGCCTGGGCCTCGCGGCCTACATCGATCGTGACTCGTGGAGACGTTGGCAGGAAAAGCACTTTCCACCAATTTTCATTATATTTGATGGCTTTCCGCTTCACTTCCTTGCCGTACCAGTACGCCCAAAGGCGCCGATAAATGAGCCGGATCAAGAGCGAGATTCGCTCGTCGATGCGGCGTTGCGCCTTGCTGAGAAAGAAGCGTTGAGCCGGTCCGCCAAGATCCGAACGCCAAATGAATTCCAGCGGCATTCCGTAACCCGTGGCGAAGTCGCGATACCGAAATTCCGTCCAGTCCATCAAGCGCTCTTGTGGGTGCGGCGATGTTACATCCTGAATTTCCTCGCCCGGTCCGAGGCGTCGTATTTCACCGCCCTGTAACTCCTCGAGGAGTAGTCCGCCTTCGGTCACTTCGTTGCCGTCGTCGTCGAGATAGTCCTGCTCGTCTGCCTCTCCGGTCGGGGTCTTGATGACCATGCTTGTTTGCGCCCAATTTTTCACGGCCATTTGCGTGAAATCCATCGTCTCGGCAGCATCGAACATGATCTTAGCGCCGCGATGAATGGCAGAGATTCCGCGGCGCTGATCGGAGAAATAACGCTGCATGAACTTGATAATGTTCACGGCATCCACGTCTCGCTCTTTTTCCCCGTCTCCATTGAGCACGCGATAACCCACGAGGCGGCCAAGCGAGTCTTCAATGACGCCGTCATTCATCTGCGGACCGACAGCGGTTTGCATATTGCCGGAGCCGATGCGATGACCGCGGAGGGCCTGGACTTGCGCCATGCCGCCGGGCTCCGTGTTTCCGCCGCCCGTCTCCGTAAGCAAAAGATAGAAGTCGCCGTCTGTATCTCCGTGCGTCGATGCGTTGCCGCCAAGTTCGTTCAGATGGGACTCGCGAAAGAAGTCTGCGATTTTTGCCCAGTTCAGCCAGCGCTCTTTCAATTCGAAATCGTAGCCAGTGTCGCCGGTCATCGGCTCAGGCACGATGCCATCACTACCAAGTGCATACCGCGCGGTATCGTCGAATGCCCCTCCTACAAGCCCGTTATTCGCGTAGAGATGCCGGCCGTGTGACATTAGCGTCGTACGCACCCACGGCGTAATCGTACGCTTCGTGTCCGTGGCGACGATCTGGCGATATTGCCTCTGCCGGTTCGGGTTCGCGCCCTCGTAAGTAAGCGAGAAATCGCGCGGGACGAATATGCCGCTTTTCCTGGCCGTGAATGGATCGGCCATAGCTTACGAGTAGGGGTATTGCCGACGGAAAGACGCGTAGGTGCGCTTTACCCGTTTGCCGTATTTGGCAGGGTCGATGTGCTTCAGTGCCGCGCGGCATTCCATCAGCACTTGCGCGACGGGAAGCGTGAATTGCTTCTCGGCTTCGTTTCCCGCCGCGCTGACCTTCATGATCGTCTTGCCGTCTGTGACGAGTTTCTTGGCCTGCTTCCGGATGGCGAGGACTTCCTCTTCCTCGAAGTCGAAAAATAGGTTCTGAAGCGGGTAGTCCGGCATTTCACCGGAGCCGGAATGTCAACCCCGCCGGTGCCGGAATAGATACTCCACGCGAGGCTTTAGTGTACCGTCAGCCGAACGCAGCCCGCACGGTGCAATGATCTCTTTGACGATCTCGAAATCATCCGGTGCCTGGCACTCGGAAATGATGACAGTGTTTGTGGCGGACCATTGGCGAATGACTTCCCAGAACAGGACGTGGTCGAAGCGACCGACGGAGAAGCCGGCCGTACCGGCGTACGGCGGATCGCAGTAGACCAGAGCACCGGACGGTTTCAGTTCTTGGAAGTAGCACCTTTCGAAAGTTACGCCGTCCAGCGTGGCGAGTTTCCGGTCGAGCGACCGAATCGCGGATGCTGCGAAGTTTCGCTCTTTTGCCGAGCGGGCGTAACCGCCAAAGAATTTGCCGCCAAACGAGCAGCCGAAGCCAACGAATGCGCGGAGCGCAGAAGGTTCGGCACGCCGAAGCGAAGCGTGCAGTTCGGGTGATACTTCCGATGGTGGACGCCATCCTTGCTGAAGGGCGTTCCACATTAAGATTAGGTCCGGATGCGCGTCGTACGCGGCACGCCGGCCGGACATTCTTGCGATGATATTTGCGGCACCGACGAACGGTTCAATGTAGAGCTGATCGACTTGCCGAACGGATTCCAGATAACTGGCTATTTGCGGGGCGATTTTCGCCTTTCCTCCCATGTATTTCACTCAGCCCCTGCCGCGCTGTCAACGGCACCGCCGACGCGGGTGCGTTCAGCCTGGCAGCTAGCAATTGCTCAGAAGTCCGAGGCTTGACGCACCCGCGAAGGTGCGGCGTGTAACCACGGGTCGCGGGCTGTCAATTTGCACTCGCGTTTTGGGATGGAATTTTGGCAAGCGTTCGGTGCAAAATCGGTCTATGGCTACCCCAAAACCTGCGCCGGAAACGTCCACTGAGGAGAAAAAGAAGACGTGCTTCATGATCATGCCGATTTCCACGCCGGTGGATTTGGTGCCCAAGTACGGGGATGATCCGAAACACTTTATTCATGTGATGGATGAGCTTTTTGTCCCGGCCATCGAAGAATGTAAGTTTAAGCCTATCCGTCCGATCATGAAGGGCGGAGAAGTAATCCACAGCGAAATAATCCGGAATCTGGAGAATGCTGATCTGGTCCTGTGCGATATGTCCGCATTGAATCCAAACGTGTTTTTCGAACTAGGAATCCGCACAGCGTTGGATAAGCCAGTCGCTCTTGTTAAGGACGAATTCCTGCCGAAAGTTCCTTTCGATGTCGAGGCGCCAAACCACCACCTCTATAAGGGTTCGCTTCGCGCTTACGAGCTTCGAGACGAGATTCCAAAGTTAGCGGAACATTTGAAGGAAACGCTGAACAGGAGCGAAAACAGGAATGCGATTTGGAAGCATTTTGGAATTTCTGCCAGAGCAGATCCAGCCGGCAAAGACATGACCGGAGCGGACAAATTCGCTGCGATTGCAGATGAGCTCTCACGTATCAACAAAGAAATTGCATCAATACGGGATGGCGAAGTACTCCGCCCCAGAATTGCACCTATTGGTCCGAAAGAAGCTTCTCGGAGATTGTCGAAAACCATTCGTGAACTGTGTCTCCAATTTGGGTATCACTTCGTCGCTGGTGAAGATTGGCTAGATGATGAACTCACGATCACCGTAATGGAGGAGGTGAAGAAAGATAACGACCCACTGGCTGCACTTATTCAGAATGCGTACATAGCCGAAGGCTTAAATGCCCCTTTTGTGATTCGCTTTCGGAGCCTTTAATACATATTTACGCACATTCGGACGAACCTCTTTCATGTGCTCCGTATCGTCTTCCGTCGCAGGTCTCTCTCGAACCGGGTCTGGAGTATCTGCGATGTCTGGCTTGAGTAAGCCGCTCATCAGCGCGGCAACGGTAAGCATGGCTTCGATGTCGCGCGCGTGATTGTCGATGCCTACTCGGATCTGTACCCACATGAAGCGAAGCCGTCCACGTTTGTCGCGGACCTGCTTCTTGATTTCCGAATTGAGCTGTTCGGAATACTCCTTTGGCTCGTTTTTTGGACGTCCCCAATAGGAAGACGTTCCAGCGATTAGCCCGGCCAGGATGTCTTGCACGGGTGTGCGCGCCCAGAGGAACAAGCGAGCGAACCGGGTCGAGCCAAGCGGGATTCGGGCGAGCTTGCGGCCCGCTTTGGTGCCCTTCGTCTTTTTTCGAACGCCGATGGGGTCGCCATTGATTTTACGGCTCCACAATTTGCGGACGGGTGCGGTGCGGGACTGTGACCACGAGAAAAACTCGACATCACGGCCGGCGAATGCGGTCCAGCCGTATTTGCAACAAACGGAGTAGACTTCGCGCGCCTGGTCGCCAGCGTCGATGATGACGCGGTTATCCTGAATGCCGAGCTCTCGCTGTTTTTCGCGGCACGCTTCGTATGACTCGAGGCGACCAAACCACACGAGACGGCTTCCGTGCTCGCTGCTGATATCGCGGACGCCCGCCCAGAAGTGCAGTCCCTCTCCTTGCTTGCCGCGCTGCCGGTCGATGGCCATGCATCGGCGGGCGTCGACCGGGTTGCCATCCGGATCGAGCCACGCGTCTCCGAGCATGTAGTCACCAGTGGGTTTGCTCTCCGGCTGAATGGTGATGGATGAATCCCACGCTTGCGCGAGCCGGTTCTGGACGAACGTTTGGAGCGGTCCGAAATTGCCGGCGCTCGCCGCAGCGATGGCTTTCAACCATTCGACGGTAAGGGTGCCCCATCCGACCAGCTCGCTAACCATTGCCGGAAACGTGAAGCTGCGCACGCTCGGGTCGGCGAGCGGGTTAGTGACTTGGTAGCATGCGCCAGCGTCGAGAGCGTTTAGCGCTCGGATATTTTCGGGGGTGTCGCGAAGGATGAATCGGCACGGTTCCGTGATATCCTGCCGGACTGTGGCGCCGCCGCGCCGTTCGTAAGTATAGGTGCGAATGCCGAGTGCGTCCGCCTGGCACTGCCAGCGGGCCGTTTTCTTGACCTTGCCGAAGTTCCACCGGCCGCCCGGTCGAGTTTCTTCGTTGTCGTCCCAACCGAAACCGAAAACTGGGTTTCCATCGCTGTCCCGGAGGTCGGAGCCATCGGACGCGCGATGGCGCCATGCAAGGGGCTGGAGGCGGCCGCACTTCGGGCAGCAGACACTCCATACTTCCTGCGTTGCGTCCCGGCATTGATTGAAGAAGTCGTCCCCGAATTCGCGGCTTGTCCCGTCCGGCATTTCCTCGACGCCGTACTTGCACGAGCCGGTCGATAGGTCGAGCTGCTTTGCGTGCGGGAGGGAGCCAACGCGACTATCGAATTTGTAGATCAGGCCGGGCGCCCATAGGTGGCGCTCATCGTTAATCTGATTGAGGACCGTATCACCATGCGCGTTGTTCTCGCTCGCGCCCTGGAAGCGCATGGACATGTGCGGGAAGACGACGGAGCGCGTCCGGATCTTGTTGCGGTCGGACGGCAGCAGAGCCATCAGGGACCGGCACACCCGCAAGATTGGCCAGGCCTTATCTTCGGCGAATTTGCGGATTGCTGGGTCTGTCTGTCCGGTCCACGTGGTGAGGCCTGGCCGGCGGAGAACGCACCAAATGAGGAAGATGATTCCGAGGAGGGTTTTGCCAAGCTGCGCGGCTCCGGAGACGAGGACTCGCTTGCAACCGTCTTCGGCGATGGCGTCCAGGATGGGCTTTATCCACGGGGAGTTGTGGACATTGAACGGGCCAGGGTATGGCGTGCCCGGCGGCAATACGAGGTCGTCCGCAAGTGACTCGTAGATCGGCCGGCGATCGATCGGGCGCCAGTTGAGCCGGCGCAAACGTTCGATGAAGCTCATTCGCCGGCGGGCTCCTCGGTTGACGCTGGCTCAAGTTCCGGATCCGGATCGGTGGGAACGGGGAATTTTGCGGCGATCGAGGATTGCCCGCGATGGATCGCCGCCATGATGCGGTCGACTTCGGCGATGCCGAGCGCTTTCAATTCCTCGGCTGTCTTTCCGGCGCCCTTGCGAGGGATGACGACTTCCAGTGCATCCCGAACGAGTCGAATGATTTCGTCGTCCAGGCGTTGGACGTCTGGGGAAATGTCGACGTTGCGCGTCCAGTGCCCTCGCTCCGTGGAGAATTTCCAGCGCGCGCGGTTGTTGCCGATCTCCAATCGCTCGGCCTCGAGCTTGGCCTTGCGCGTTTCGTCGGGAGCCTTGCGGCCGTGGGTTGCAAGGAAGTTCGTCCACTCCTCGACGTCGTAGAGATCGCCTTCCTTTCCCGGGCAGGCCGGATGATCGAGAAGCCGCCGGATTTGTCGGTCACTGTAGCCAACGAGCCGGGCGAGTTCTTGCTGAGTTACGAGGTCGGAGTGGTCGTCCACGTCCGACCGGACATGTCAAAGCCTCCCATGTCCGGTCGGTGGGACAATGTCCGCCGCTTTTACCTCTGCGGACGGACATTCGAAAAAATAAGGTCTCGCGAAATTTGGTCGCAGTGCGGTGGAAACCCGCGCGGCGTGGGGGCGGCCAAAGAGATTCCTTAGTGGGGGGTGCCTATCGGCATATTCTCGCCTATGATGGGTGCCATCCCTTCGGACTCGATGGTTATACGAACCATTTGCCCCAAACGCAAATCTCCGAGTGGAACAACAGCCTCTGTCGGCTCCTCTGTCCATGGGTTTAGTATCCTCACCCACGCTAGTTCGCGGCTCTTAATGATGTACCTTCCGTAGTCGACTCGCGTTTTAACAACTACACCGGTATACACCTCTTTACCCATGGTCCGTCGCGGCCTCCAAAATGGCATCTATGCGGGCCTTTAGTGGCATCAGTTGGGTTACCACCTGCTCCCGCGCATCTGGAGTCATCTCGCGGACGAAGCGCTCGCCGTCATGCTTCGCCCATAGCGAGTCGAAGCGTCCGGCATGCTGGACCAGCAACGAGAAGAAATTGCCCTCCCGCCTGGACTGGCTGCCGTGGCCTTGTGCACTGAGCGCGCCCGTCGCAATGAGCACATCCTTCAGGCATCGCAGTGCCTCCGGTAGCTCTTTGACCGGATCCGGCATCGCGTCCGCAAGGCGGATGTAGGTGCGTGCCGTCTGGACGCTGAAATCAAACACGAACTCCTCTTCGCCATCGCCGACCCGAAACATCTCCGTCCACTGCACGGCCTTCGTCCGATCGTCGCCAAAGAAAGCACGCTGGCGTTTCATGTGCTCGCGCAGTTCGCGCAAGTAGAAGCCAGTGGCACGCGCGGCGTTAACCTTCTTGATTAACGCCTCCCGCAACTCCGCGCCGGCCGCAACGACCTCCCGGTGTGTGTCACGTATCTGCTGAATCAACGTTTGAGCGAGCTCATTCATTCGGTTGTCACCTCCTCCAATTGCGAAAGCCGTTCGTCGCGAAAGGCCTGCTGTGCCGCCTGGCTCTTCATGTAGGTCGACGGCGGAACGCCGAGAATGCGGCACAGCTCAGTTGCCCCGCGGCTGATCGCCGCGCGCACGACTCCGATTTCCGCCGCCACACTCGTCATTGTGCGCCCTTCGCAATGAATGGTCCCGAGCGCAAACTGTACTTGCCACCAAGCAACCTCCGGATTCTTCGGCGCGCGAAGCCACTCCATCACGCGGTTCATCCTGGTGAGGAATTTCAGCGCCACGCTGCGGTAAGTAATCCGATCAACGCCCAAGATGATTTCCCCGAGACTTCCAGGCTCGTCGCTCTCCATCGCCTGAGCAAAGACGCCAGTCATGGCGGTATGGAAATCTGTCGTATTGCGGAAATGGATCTGAAACGGCTGCCCGTCATCAGGAAATGCCTTTTCCAACGTTTCTACGAAAGCGTCGATAACCCTTTCCCTCCCTTCTCGCGCCTCCGTGGGGTCATAGCTTTCTGCCGAATCTGCTGGGTCATGGAATTTTGCGTGCATGACCTCAGAAAGTGCTCCTTATCGAGCGTTTTCGTCTCGGGAATAAATCTTATCTCGGGAAATCGAAATATCTTGACATCGAAACAGCTTTTCCACTGAAGACAAAAGCCAGTCAGCTTTGGCGCGTTTTACGATCCTGAGCACGTCGTGCGGGTCCACTTCGTGCGGCCACGCGCATTCGTCGGCGATATGCGCGCGATCTTGCAGCCAATTCATTCCGGTGCGCAGATCGAAGCCCCTTGCGGCAAACAACGCGCAAAGTGGGTGCTGCCAGTGTTTGCCATACAGTTCCTTTGGGTAACTCAACACCGGATCGCCCGTCACAGTATGGCCAATAACTTCCACTGGCATAACTCACACAGTTATAACTCGGCAAAACTCCCCCAGCCTTCTCGTGATCGGCTCGCCGCGGTCCTCGCCGAACCGCTTCGCCAGCCACGCACCCGAGCCATTCGACGTCCAGAGCATCGGCAATCCGTTCGACGTTCGAACCTCCACTAACTCCTCGCACTCCGCATCCGCGCGCTCCGTGCTTGGCGCTTTGCCTAAGTCATCGAAAAGAAGCACGTCCACCCGCGCGAGCTTGCGCAACAGCGCTTTCCCCCTTGCGCGTTCGTCTCCATCCCCGGCAAAAGCGTCCGCCACGACGCGAGAGAAACGGTTGTGACTGATCGCCGCGCAGCTTCTGCCCGCGTCGTGCGCGCGCTGCAATACCCAAAATAGCGAGCGTGTCTTGCCGAGTCCCGTAACTCCAATGAACGCGAGCCCTCGCACGGACTCAGGATTCCACGCCTTGGCGGCACGCCGGCAAATGTCAGAAATGCCGGAGTGCTCAATATCCGTCCCTTGATAGCTCGCTGGACAAATCCGTGTCCACTCGGCGGCTCTTTCGCTCAAGACCGACCGCGTCTTGCTCGCTTTCTCGCGTTCCTCAGACTTCGTCATGCACGTAGCGCAGTAGCGTTGCCGGAACATAATGACTCCCTCGAATCCGACCGCCTTTGAAGCGAACTCCGCGCCGCAGTCCGCGCATGTTGCTTTTTCAGAATCCATGATTTCCTTGTTTTTTATGAAGTGAATCTCTCGGGGTTGATGGCGTGCCGAATCCTTTCGATCGCGCCTGTTGCTCATGCTGCCGGTGGAGGGAATTGCGCCAGGCGGAGCTCAGCGCATGTTTCCACTTCCCGACGGGGCGTTGATGCCGGTCGATCCAGCCGGCGGATTCCATTTCCTCCCACCATGCGCGGCAAAAATCTTCGGCCACGGGCGGCATAAGCGTCTTCCCATGCGCAATCGCCGCTTCGGCGCTCTCGCACCTTCCTGGCACCGCTGCCACATCCTCGCGCCCGCTCTCGCTCTCTTTCTTATCTTCTATTCTTATCTTATCTGGTGACGCTTTTGTAACGCTAGCAGCGTTACCGACCTGCGACCTTAGGCGTTCCTGACGGTTGTTTCCCTGTGCTCGTGACTTTGCGGACTGGCCGTTGTGTCGGTCAAATCGGGGGAAGGAAAGCAGGCCTTCGCGGCCTTCCAACCAGCCGACCTGACGGAGCGCCTGGGCGAATCCGGGGCAGAGGGAAAGACGATCAAGAAACGCGGAAGTAACGGTCATAGCGTTACCGTCGATAGAGTTTGAATCAGCCCATGCCCACACGCGCACGAGCTTTCCGACAACGGCATCTTGGTCGATACCGAGTATCGCAGAGATCTGAACCACCTCCGGCTTGTCCGGAAGCGTCGTTTCGATTTTCAGCCAGGGGATTGCCATCTACCTCCGTTTGTTCGGCTCGAGGTAGTCGAGTCCGACAAATTCAAAGACGTCCTTCTCTTCGCGAACGGTGAAGACCCGACCGGCGTCGGGGCCGAACATACGCGTAAACCCTTCGCCGTACGGATTCCATTTCCATCCGATGCTTTTCGCCGCACTGGCAATGGCGGTGTTTGTCTGCTCTCCGCCAGTACGGCAAACCAGATAGTTCGCCCAAGCCTGCGCGTCGGTTTCGAACAAGTCCACCGGCATTCCGGAGCCGCAATGAACGGCGAGCTTGTTTTCCGGTCCCCATGTCGGCGAACCGTTCTCTTTCAGCCGGCGCTTGATAACTCCAAGCTTCAGCATCAGCGAAAGCGCGTGATCCATCACGTTTGTGCGGATGACGCGCCCCAGCATGTCTTCAGGGTCCGGCCAGTCGAGGTAGCGGGAAATGTAGACGATTTCCACGTCTCCCACCTCAGCCTTGCCGCGCCGAAGGCTGCCCGCGATCACCACCCGCTCACAGAGCGGGCGGATATATCTCAGCAGATCGCGCGCAACGTCGAGCGCCAGACCTCGAGGATACTTTACCTTTGCCTTCTCGCTCATTTCGAACCCTCCGGCGGCAAGAGATAGATCTGGCCAAACTCATCAAACCATCGCCGCGCCTGGCGCACCTCGGCGGCAAACTTACCGCGGCGTTTGGCGACTTCGTCGAACCACCCGTAATCATGATCGTGGTTTTTCAGCTTAAGCTGGATGCGGCCCGTGTCGTCGCGCACCCATTGATTGTCGGCGTCTTTCCAGGGCGCGAGGTGGCAGAGCTCGTGATCTAGCAGCGCCATGCGCTCAGGGTCCCCATTGTCCGTCCACCAATCCTGATCGATCTGGATTTCAGCGTCTCCGAGCCCACGGGCTCGGAAATTCTGGGGAACCACTCGGATGATAGCGAGCGCCGCCACGCCGTGAAGCTTCAGGGCAGGCCCTTTCGGGTTACCTTCCTTGTCGCGGGCACCGAGCACCATCGTGTAATCGATCACGAGAGGAGGCAGACGCTTTGACTTCCGGCTGCTCAGCTCGAGAAGATTTGGATAGCACTCGGCGATAACCTGCATGCCGAGCGCTAATACTTCCGGGCCGGCGGGTGTGTAGATCTTGCCCATATTGCTGGTTCCTACTTCCAGCGAACATGAGCCTTCTTCCCGCCGCTGAATCCGCCCGGGACAAGGCACAGCTCGACAAGATCGCGCGCCTTTGCCGGAGTCAGAAACGCTTCGGACAGCGCCTTAAATCCCTCCTTCGGCGTGAAGATAACTTCGCGGTTGAAGAGATTCAGGAAGGTTTCCCGGTCCGTAACGATCTCGCGCGCTTTGCTCTCATCAGGGAGAGCGAAGGTGTCCGGTTCCTTAGTCTTCGCTACTTCCGCGACGACCGAAACACAGTTCCGGTTTTCGTCCGAATACCGACCGGCTCCGAGAGCGATCAACTTGCCTTCTGCCGCAAGGAATTCCTCATTTTTCGCTGCAATATCCTTCACGATATCTGCAATGAGGCTGTCGCGCCGATTTAGCAGCGCCGAAAGCTCAGCCCGGAGCCGGAGCGCTTCGGATACGAGCGGGTGAATGACGGGTTTGGGTGTCGTTTTCATTGTCTATCTGTCTTCTGGTTTGGGGACTTTGCGCATGCCGACGCGGCACGCTTCTTCTATGGAGTTACCGCTGATTTCCCCGTGTTCCGCGGTAGCTATGAAAATTAGGTTCTCGCAACTTCTGACTTTCCCGCCGCGCTTGACTATCCAGTCCAGCCAATCAAGCCACTCCTGGTACTCCCACGAGTGCGGCATTACTTCGGAGGGATACCGCGTGGACGTGCACGCGCCGCACGGATCGATTGCAGAGTTTCCTGGGACAGCTTCAAGACCGCCTCTTGAAACGGATGGCTATCTACCGAAAATCTTACCTTTAGCGGCTTCGCCTGCCGCGGTCTCGTCGCACGCTCTTCCGCCAGCCGGATAAGATAGCCAATGAGCGCGAAAATCAGCGCGAGGAAGAAACAGAAGGCGAAAGACGGAATGTCAGAGGCTTCCGGCATAGTCGTACTCGTGTTCCTTTTTCCGATTCTCCAGGCCCGTGATGATCTGGATATTCCCCGGCACGTAGCCTAGGCGGATCTCGATCCGATCGATTTGCAAATCATCGTTGCCACGGCCACGGCCTTCCAGGTAGCCCGTGCCGGCAAGGAAGTCGGCCATGTATTCCGGAGTCAGCCCGAACGGCACCCGCTTCTTGTTCGCACGGCGCCGGAGCCGTTGGAGAATGTAAGTGATGGGGTTATTGAGCCGAAACAAGCGTGTGCGACACTTATTGCAAAAGGGGCGAGTTTTGATTCCGTCGAGGTCGGTCCGCACGGTCTTGTGCCCGCGGCAATTGACCACCTGGCAAAGCTTGCTGGTTCCGCGTTTGAGAACGGCAACCCAAAGCCCTTCTCGATGCACAAACTGAGTCATGCCGCACCTCCCGCCGCTTTTGACGCAATCTCCGCGCTCTCTTCGTCCTCCATCTCTTGCGCTTCGTCCCAGAGTCCAGCAATCGCCCTGTCGACCGCGGGTTTCCATGGTTTAGGATTCAAGTGCCGGTCGAGTTCTTCCACCCTCGCGCGGAGCGCTTTGTTTTCTTCGCGGAGGGAGTTACCTTGCAAGCTATCCACTTGCTTTCGCAGATGGGATTCCACCATCTCGCGCAGCTCCTCGAGCGCCTTCTGTGCGGATGCATCGACGGCCCAGAGATACAGCCCGAGGTCTCCCGGAATCTCAGCCAGCATTTGCCCGCTGTGCGCGATCTTGAGAACCCTTGCGTGAAACATCATCGTTTCCGCTGTGGCTTCCACCCAACCCTCGTCAGTCGGTTTAAGTACGGGTGACTTCCTGCCACCATTTATATTTTTGGGCATAGTTCGCCTGTGATTTGTGAGTTTTGGTTTTGGTTAGATGCCGGCCGGCTGCGCGAAATCCTCGAGCGCGATCTCTTCGGCCAGGGCGCGTTCCTCTGGACACAGCGGAGTGCTACTACTCAGAAACTCCGTTTCCGTTGGCTCGTCGGGATCAACCCGAAGGCCGTACTTATCCCGGCTGGATGGTTCGCCAGGCGTCACGAGCACTACGAACGTTACGATCACATCCACGCCGTCGCGCTCCACTTCCATCTCCCCGTGGTATTCGTAGGATTGCCGGCGCATGTTATGCGAAGCGTTGACGACGCTTCCCCGCTGGAATGTCGTCCGTATCCTTTCGCGTCCTCTTCCCTGACTCTTCGCTGGCGCTATTACCCTTCTGGATCCGCTCCACTTCCGAGCGGGCAATCATGATGCGGCGGCCGATCTCGATGGTTTTAACCGTGCCATCATAGATGCGCCGATAACCCCACGTTTCCTTGCGGCCGAAGAGTGCCGCGAATTCCGCCGGAGTATACGCGGCCCGTTCGCTCATTGGCACTTCGATAACCTTCCTGGCGGTTTCTTCCGGCATGACTTAGTGCACCTCCAGCATTTCCGACCCGCGCCGCATGATGAACGTTCCGCGATTCTTCGTCCGGACGATAATGAACTTCACGGCTCCATTTTCGGGCCAGGAAAGGCCGGTGAGATCCGCGACAAAGTTCCGGAGCATCCATTCCTCTGTCGTTTCGATCCCGCCGGCTAGCACCCGCCAGCCCACACGCTCCGCTTCCTCGAGAGAAATGCGATGCGTGTGTTTTGTTACGAGTTCATCCAGCTTGCTGCGATAGCTTTCAGGATCAGGCTTCCGAATCGCCCTCATTCGTTCCAGCGCTTCCGCGAGCGCCGCCGGTGGTTTGATAACTGATAAGTTGCTCATTTGTGTGAGCGAGTTATCGCACTGGTTTTTTGGCACTTTGTTGGATCGTGCTAAAGTCTGCTAAATCGTGCTGAAGCCTGCTAAATGCGGCTATTTAGTGCAGAATAGTGCTTGTCATCTTTCCTCTGAAGGCTTCCAGCCTGGATGACTTGCGAGCCATTCAGCCACTCGCTCAGGGCGGGATGCGCCGCCAGCGAAAGGAGACGCGTCCGCCTTCTTGATCATCGATACGGTGTTTAAGCTCAATCCCATCATGGCCGCTATCTCGTCAGCCGTGAACTGCCACCATGGGTTTGCGTGTGCGACGTCAATAAGAGCGGTCACCTGCGCCGAAATTCCTGCATGCGATCCCTTACTCGCCATCGCACGCCTCCATTGCGTCCGAAACGCCTCTACAGGTTGTTGTGTACATCCGCACACCTGTGCGGTACGTTCCTTGTCCGGAAATCTGACCGATCTCCGAGGCCTTTTCCTGAGAAAAAAAGGCATAGGGGGTTGACAGTTGGTGAAATCCCGATAGAGATTTCGCCAACGCTTCGAGTTGATACCTCATTTGCGTTGTGATTTCCGAGCCGTCGCCCTGCCAGGGGTGACGGCTCAGTTTTTTAGGTGGTTAGATCATGAAAATACGAGAGTGCGCGATGGATGTGGGGAAATGCATCGGGGTGTACGTGGCCCGTTTATGTACCTAACCGGTACATGTCGTCAAGGTTGCGTTTTTCAGGGGAATTACGCAGCAATTTCGGATGCCAGAAGACGGAGGCCAGAAGTTAGACATTATCGTGAAGTTCTACGCCACAGAGGAAATCCGCGATAAAATCAAGGCTGACACCAAGCCAGGAAGAAGCATGTCTGACGTGATTCGCGAGGCTCTAGAGTTCTATTTTGCGCACCGCGGCAAGTCTACTGGCCGGCGCCCTTCTGACGTCTCCCCGGAATGAACCGCGAGCCGAAATCCTTATCTCCCCGCTCGGCGGCTTTCTGCGTTTGCTCGCGCAGCCACCTCAGCCATTCCAATTCCTTTCTTTCGGCATATTCCGGACTCATCCAATCGTCCACTTCGATGCAATTCGCGTTCATGTGTTCCATTGAACACTGAAACTCGGAATTTGGCCTTCCCACTTTTTCCCGAGGCTGTGAATAACTCAGAATCCGCCCCTAAACCACGCAAGAAGCGCATGCGGCAAACTCCTCGCGCCGAAGCATTAGTGAAGGCGAAAGCGATCGAATCCGGAGCGAACGAAAAACATTCATTTTCTTCCCATCCGACGCTCTGGAAGTGGCTCGTGGAGCGCGCAAATCTGGACTACGGCGGCAACGTTTCGGCGGCAATTGCCGGACTGATCCTCTACGACCGCGGCGTGACAAACGCGAAAAAAATGAAAGGCCAGCCGCACCGCCACTACCGCACCCCTGGTATCGTCAGCCGTCGCGATATGCTCGATGCCGCTATCCGTGAAATCGAGAGCAGCGACAGCGGCTTCAACGCTGCCACCTGGCTTGAGCTTCAATTTCGCGAACAAAGGCGCGAGGAGAGCGCCGAATAGAAGATGACCCAATGAGAAAGTTCATTTTGGCACTCTTGGTTTCCGCCAACGCCATCGCCCAAACGGCTCCGACACCCCCAGTTTTCCCTCCCGGAGCGACGCTTGAGCAAAAGAAAGAGATAATCCGAAGGCGGATGGAAGAAGCTGCAAAACAAAGATATTTGGCAGACAAAAAGGCGCTCGACGACGCCCATAAGCAAAAGGATCAGCAGGAAAAAGAAGCTGCTGACGCGAATGAAAAGGCAAAACAGGACGCCCTCCCCGCGATCAAGCAATGGATCAAGGTCTATCTCGATTCAGACAACTTCGAAGTCGTGAAAATATTCGATCCCGACAGACATATAGAAGGCATGGTCGGGTTTAACGTTGAGTTTCAGTACCGAGGAAACGCATGGGAGATACGAGAATTTTTCATTCGAGATGGGAAAGTTGTGAACACGATGCTCACTTCAAAATAACAATTAGCTCCCTGGGGCCGTAACGGAGCAACCTATATAATGAAGATCTTTGCATCTGTGTTTTTCGCCATCCTTGCCGCATGCGCCGTCGTGTGGTTTGTCGGCCGACCATTCTATCTTTACAGCGAAGCGAAGTCCGAAGCCCACGCGATGTATCACCGAGCGTACGCCTTTGGGATGCAGAAAACCGGAGATCCTTTCGCCGATCTCCGTACCATCAACCAGGCCACGGACAGCATGAACTACGCGAACGAACGGTTGATATTGGTATTAAAGCGCAAGCCGTTCGGCCTGCCGTTAAGCCCGTCAGAGAAAAGGGAGCTCGAGGAATGCGAGAAGTCCGTCTCCGAGCATCAGTCGCATTTGCCCTAATTACGCAACTGCGTTACTCATTCGCACCTCGTCACCTTGGGCTCGCGTCGGAGCATCGCGCACAGCCGTGCCTCGTTCCGCGGAATTGAGAAAATGAAATGTCCGCTCGACTAGTTCCAGCAGAACGGTTTAGATCGTACTTGCATGAGAACAAAGAGATGCGTGAGAGCTTGGGCCAAAAACGCATCTGTTTTCCCGGAAATTTGGGAATCGAGCATGAAATTAGCTCTTGACTCATGGTATCAATTGATACCAATTTCCAACCGTGAATACGCTCCTTTCAGCTCGCTGCTCTGATGCCACTCCAAACGATCCCCCCCGATTGGATTCAAGCTGTGTGCGCGGTTTTGAGAACGGAGGACACGAGAAAAATCGAATGGACACTGGGTTGTCGCCAGCGATATGAAGCGGACTTTTCATATCTAGAGGCTTGGCCGTCAGATGTTTACGCTCCATTAATCAAGGCTCTCTCTCAGCCAAATGCGACCGGATGTCCAAAAAACATGGCGAAACCGGCCGGCACGACTTGGGAATTCTACTTCACTTTTAAGTCGACGCTCGCTTACGGCAAAATCCTTCTCCGTCCCGACAGGCGGTCAATTGTTCTCTTTAGTGCCCACAAACCCCTCGGTCCCACCCTTTCTTGCGAATAAACGTTATGAGCACACCCGCAAAACTCACCCACAGGCCATTTGAGGTTCTTATTCCGAATGCTGAAGGCGATGGAATCGCCGAAAGAATCACTATTGAGATCCCGGTAGTGTGGGATGAAGACTTGGAAGAGTTCCTGCTCACGCCGGAAGCCCATGAACTGATTGAGGCTACGAAAGCTCGCCACCTTGGCTTGCTGTCGCCCAATGAAATTAAGGATCTCCGCCTTCGGCTTAATCTGACCCAACGCCAGATGTCTGAGCTTATTCAAGCTGGAGAAAAGAGCTATACCCGGTGGGAATCCGGACAAGCCCGCCCATCTCGGGTGATAAACCTTTTGCTACGAGCGATTGCTGACGGAAAGATACCTGTTCAGTGGCTAAAGTCGCAGAATTTACCTGAGTTTACTTGGAGTCGGGTGCGGAGTGCGCATTTTATACACTACCGCGAACAAACGAAGGTTGTAATGTTTACCGCTTCTTCGACCAATAGCCAACCGCCCGATCCTGCCGAATGCACCGATGAAGCTGTCTCCATTGCAGCTTGAGTACTATTTTGTGGCAGATAGCCACGTCACGGCGAACAAGGCATTCTCTCAAGAAGAGCCGTTGGGAGTTAGCGCTGAAGATATAATCGCCGAACCTGATATCAAAGCGCAAAATGACCAAGGGCAATGGGAGGTAGTGCTTCGTGTGCAATACAATCCAGGGCCGGGCACAAATACGCCCTATTCATTCAGCGTCGAGTTGGTCGCCTTCTTTCGAATGGACCCAAACTATATGCTGAGCGACCCTGAGCGACGGGAACGCTTGGTAAGAACAAACGGTCCCACGATTCTCTTCGGCATTGCGCGAGGGATCGTTCGCGATCTAACGGGCCGCGGACCGTATTCGCCAATGATCCTACCGACGGCTTCATTTGTCGTCGAGCGAAAGCCAGCCCAAGTAGAGCCTGTCGAAGAATCCGAGCCAGCATCTCCGTCTGTTTCAGAGCCGATTGAATCGCCTGCGCCGCCGTCGTCGGATTGAACACATACTCCGGAATGTCTTGTTAACGAGAACGTTACCAAATTGTAGGTTCGGAACGGCTTAGGAAAATAGCGCTACTTTTTAGCCGATCAAAAAAACGAGCGGCGGGAGCTTATCATGCTCCCGCCGCCGTCAATTCTACAGAGTAGCTGCTAACGCTTTTTCCGCTTGGCCTGCGAAAGGTCAGATCCTGCAACGCTCTTCACTGGAGTGGGCGTCTTAGGGCTGCGGAGTAGGCGCGAGGCAATTTTGGCATCTTTTTTTGAGGTGCTCATAAACGGTCTGCTACACACATAGGGGAACCAGTCACAAGACGCCGACCTCTTCTTTGGTTGGTCCCCGCCGGCGCAAGACCGGCAGGGGTACCAAGTGGCCGCTACTTCTTCGCTCGAATCGGAAATACGTGACCTGGTGGGGCGACAATCATCTTTTTGGCTTTTTTGTGCCAAAAGCGTTTCGTCCAGCCGATGATCGGACGCGGGTCCGGTTTCGAGTGTTGAAATAACGGAAGAGGCTCGTATTTCATGAGCTGATCCTCCGTTGAGGCGCGCCCTCCAAGCTCAAAGCTTGACACCTACCGGTACAACTGCAAAGCTGCTGATGCCACTCAAGCTTCTTTGCTCCGGCTAGCGCTCCACGTCCGGGGCGCCCGGCGTGAAAAGTTTTAGGTCGCCGTCAACGTTAACGCGTTGGCGGCGATTTTTTTGGATATAAGTTTTTTGAAAGAGCTTCGACAAAAAAGCCGGCCGGGTTGAAGAAGCGTCTTCTCACCACGGTCGGCCTGATGCCGATTGATACTTTAAGCCTGTCAAAATCTCCGAAGAAAAGCAAGACAATTTTAACGCCCCTAGCTACCCCATCTGTTGTGACAAATGCCGAGAATGGACCCAAGAGTCAACAATATATTGTGAACAAGCTGAAATTCGGGCCGAGTTATTCACATGATGTTCACGGGAACAGTCATCGAGAACTTAGCAAGCTGAAAGTTACGCGTTCTCGCAATTAAAACTGCACCTTCGCCGCTTGGCTTTTCGAATGTTCGTCCCGCAAATGGCCGTACGTTTTCATGGCAAGCGCTCCACCATCCTGATGCCCGAGCCATCGCGACACGGTGGGAATGTCCGTTCCAGCTTCGATACAGACCGTGGCAAAGAGGTGGCGCAGATCGTGGTGGGTAATCCGATTCATGCCCACGATTCCGGCCGCACGGTCCATGCTCTTCTGGCACTCGCGAACCAGGAACACTTTTGCCGTCTCCGGCTCTGACTTTCGCGTTTTGCGCATCGTCTTAAAAAGCGCTTCGGCGGCTGGAATCAGCGGCACTGGGCGAATCAGTCCATTTTTCGTGGCAATTTCCGGATCCGGATGGCCGTGGACAATGAGTTGCTGGCGGGGAATATTGATGTGGCCCCAGCAGATTTCGCGCGCCTCGCCGATCCGGCAGCCGGTATAGGCCAGTCCCTCGACCAGATCAGCGCAATTCCTTGAGTCGCGCCCGCCCCCGTTTCGGATCTCCGCCACGAACGCCGCGAACTGCTTCCGGGTCGGCAGCTTCAGCGCCTTCCCCTTCACCGATCGCCGCTTCAGGCCCACCGCCGGGTTGTGGTACATCACACCGGCTTCCACGGCGAGCTGCAGAGTGTTGCGCACCAGCCCAATGGCCGCATTGTATCGCGTGGCACTGATGCTCTTTCCGCCACGCCCAGGCGAACCCGCATAACGCATGGCCCACTCCATGCAATCCGCCGGCAGCAACCGCCTCACCTCGCGCTCGGCCAGCTCCGGCCAACTCTTCAGGACCGCCTTGGCAACCTCTGCGTCATGTTTCCGGGTCGATTCCTTCACCTCAGTGTCTGCCGCCCGCCTCTCCGCATACAGCGCAAGAGCCCCGCCGAACGTCATCTTGGCACTCCCCGCGTCCACCGCATTGCGCGCTGCCTTCTTGTGGTCTTTGTGCAGCTCATTCAGCCGCGCTTCAGCGACCGAAAAGTGCGTCGTTTTGAGAGCCTTCCAAATTTCTTTGCCGCCCGAGAAGAAACGCGCATAGTACCCGCCAGTTCTTTGATGCCTGACCAAGTTTTGCAACCGCGTCTTTTCCCACCTTTGCGCCGTCTTACTGTTTTTCACGAGACGGACCGTAGAACAGGACCGTAGAACGGACAATTCGAAACTCGGAAAAACATCAAAAACCCCTGTAAAAGCGCCCGTAGCTCAGTGGATAGAGCAACGGTCTTCTAAACCGTGGGTCGGCAGTTCGATCCTGCCCGGGCGCGCACCTGATAAACACAAGGGTTTCTCACATTTTTAGGTATCGGAATAAAAAAGGCGGTTCGCAAAAAGTTCACAAGTGGCCGGGAAGAAGTGAACGTGTCTAGAGGCTTCACAAGGCGCTCTCCTCCATTTGTGAACCGAAAGAGTGTGGCAAATTCCCCGGATACGTGTTCACGCAAACACTGCCATGAAACCCAACGAACCGCTGCCTTTTTCCGCCGATGGCATGAAGCGGAAACTCGTGGAAATCATCAATGCCACAGGTGCCGCTTTGAAGCTTCTGCCGGACGTACCAGAGCCGCCGATTCGGTGTCGGAAATGGCAGTGCGTGAAGTGCCACCACTTGAAGCGATGCAGTTTTCTTATTCGCCTGCTCTTCCGGAACGACAACGAAATCCTGAATCGGCTTCACGTCGATTTGATGCTTTGGAGGAGCAATAAGCTTCACTGCATCAGCGCTGTATTTCTTTGCAAGGTCAAAGCGCCCTACTTCGATTGCCCGATTTTCCGCATACACAGCTTTGCTAAGTGCCGCCTGCTGTCTTGTCTGCAATGAACCACAACCCGCAAGCGCCAGAAACGAAATAGGAAATATACCTTTTGCCTTCACACCACTGGCAGCCCTGTCAATTACGGCATCCCACTAACCTCTTGGGTTAAGGCTCGAAATGACACGCTATAATATGAAATTTTTCCATAAGGAAATCAAACTCTTTGCCGACAAGGTTCCCATACCATTCAAAATTCTCGCCGAGCATTGCGGCGGGACGAAGTAGCACCTCACAAGGCCGGGAATTCTTCCTCGAAATGAATTGGCCGTGATACCAAGCGAACAACGGAATGTAAACGATAACAGGAAAAGCTAAGTAAACCACGAGGCAAACAGCCAAGATTGAAGCCGTTATGGCTCCAGCGTGTGATTTGCTTTTCGATTCGATTTGGGTCGCGGGAAAATTCCTCAAGATTACCTATCGCCCCCTATATTGGCGCACCCCAATATAAGATATATACTCCCGACCAAGAAAGGTTCCATAGCGAGGAAATATCCTTCCAAGCGTGTACGCCGGGGTCATAACGACGGCTTCGTATTTCATCGCCCACGGCGGGTATCTTCCACCACATATCAAGCGAATGGGGTAAAGCGTCGCAAACGGGAAGCTGAAATACATTGCAACCAAAGCGGCCACGGCCCCCACGGTAATTGTCCCCGTGTGGGATTTGTCCTTTCCTTCGTTCTGGTTCCCGTTCACAGCCCAACACTAGACCGAACCGTGAAGATGGCAACACGAATTGGACCTTTTGCTCTGTCAATTGAGCGCCGTAATGGTCCCGTCGTTTCGAATGTAGTAGTCCACTTATCAGCACCAACAGTGTGAGGCTTGGTCAATGCCAAATCGGGTTCTCCCACCGCTGTCCCCTTTCACATTTTCCGTAACAACGAAATTCAAATCGCCATAGTGCCCTTTGGCGAACACACATTCATGTGGAAAAATGAAGCCTCTCGTAAAATCCTCGCAAGTCATGCCGCTGGCCGCCTGTCAAATCCCCTCTTGCCTTTCCTAACCGGAATGTTCCCCTCTGCGTATGCGCCGAATTCTCGTAATATTCGCAGGCGGAGTTTTTGGTGTCTTTTGCATCAAGTTCGTCTTTCATGATGCAACTTGGCTCCAAGCTATCGTTGTCTCCGCAGTGCTCACAACAGTCTCGGCAATCTTTCAACGCAGACCCTGACTCACAGGATTTCTTTAACTACGAATCGATACCCGCCGTCAGTGGATGACTTCTACAGAATGATATGGGCGCATGAATCCGGGTAAATCCGGAAACGAGACAGTACGCTCAGGCCAGGAAATCGAAACTCGCGAGCAATGGACCCAAGTCGATGACTCCATTGGCCGATGTCTTAAGTCCGGCGCCCAACGTGTGAGCTATCGAAGCAACTTCAACACGAATTCCACGACGCCGGAGCCGCAGAGCAAGCTCGGCGAAGTCGGCATCTCCGGTAACCAGAGTCACTACGTCTGGTTGCATCTGCGTTGAAAGTTCCACACCATCAATGGCCATAAGGACATCAACGTTGGCCTTGTAATGTAACTCATCGGTCGGCGAGCCATCTTTTGACACGACCAAAAAACCGTTTGAGCGAAGCCAAAATACGAACTTGTTCTTCTTGTCCCGTTCAGTCTGCCATTCGGACATCGCCGGTGGCAAACCAACATAGACGACCATCTCCATGAGTTCACGCCCGTTAACCAAGTGATCGCGCAGCTTAAGCCAATCCAATTTACGGTTGGCGACCTTCGAAGCGCTGGTAACGTTGGATTCATCGACAAGAATTAGGACTCGGCGATTTCCCATCGAGTCGGGAACGGGGTGTTTCATGTTGCGCTCATACTGGAGTTGGTTCCGGCGCTCAAGAGCAATATTCTCAGATTTGAGACAAGCCAGGCAATTCCGTACTTGCCGTCCCCAATACCGGAATTCTATCCCTTTGCGGCATGCGCAGCCCTCAGGGCGCTCTACTGTCGATTGACAATAGAACGGTGAACGGGTGAACTGGCGCCGCACTCACTCAGGTGTTCTCGTCGAAATCATCCTAACTTCCCCTAGCCACCCAATGAGCATTTCGGACTATACGCCAGGATATATTTCCCTTTTCGGATCCTGCATCGTCAACCCGGCCAAACTGAAAGCAGTCGATGCAATCATTGCGAAGATCATGGAAGGCAAACCTCGATACGAGGCGGTGGAAGCCAAGAGCAGCGTTCCGTGGTTCGTCATCGGTTTGATTCACAATCTCGAATGCAGCCTGCGCTTCGATCAGCACTTGCACAATGGCGATAGCCTGAAATATCCCACCCGCAATGATCCCGCCGGCCGCCCGCCGGGCTGGGATGGCACGGGGACGTGGGAAGAGAGCGCCCTGGATGCGCTCAAATATGATCGACTTACTACGGTAAAGATCTGGAACCTGCCTCGCATCCTTTTCTCGTTTGAGACATTCAACGGCTTCGGCTATCGCCGTTATGCAATCAATAGCCCATACCTTTGGGGCGGCTCCAACCACTACACGAAGGGTAAGTATGTCAGGGATCACGTTTTCGATCCTGAGGCCAGGACGGACCAGATCGGGACCGGGGTATTGCTCTTCAGGATGGTGACGGGCGGGCTGGTCGCCTTGAAGGCCGAGGCGGCTGAAACATAACACCGCTGCGTTTAAAACAGTGCGTGAAGAGCATTACGTATCGCTTCGCCGAAGACACCACATTTCGTTTGTTTGTGGGAGTCACTGTGCAGATAGTTTCCGTGTGCAAAACAGCATCGCGCTTTTTGAGGCGGTCATACGTTCAACCCGCGCTTTCGATCGGCTCGCGGCGACGCGCTCCTTTTGATCCGCATGCTGAAAGAGATTCTAACTATTCGCCAGAATGAAGGCGAACCGTTCCGCCGGCTTTTCTCCGATCGCTCAACCTTCTCACTCTATGTGTGGTTTTCTTCACCGGACCACATCTGCATGTTCCAGCTTTGCTACGATCAGGATCGAAAAGAAAAGGTGCTAACCTGGAAGGAAAACCGCGGGTTTACGCATAGTATGGTCGACTCGGGAGAATCCCATCCGCTGGAATACAAGAAAGCTCCGGCCCTTACGGGTGGTGGTCGATTCGAAAAAGAACGTGTGCTCAAGGAACTGGCCGCGAAAACGGAGGAAATCGATGCAGCCGTGCGCGTGTTTCTGCTCGAGAAGCTGGCGGAGTTTGAAGCGGAAACAGCCACGCTCGCGGCCAAGCCAGGCTCTGGCATCTGATCGCCGGCGGCTCTCCCGATCCGGGCTAACCGCCTTTTGCGAGCTTCGCTACCATTACACCCGCGATCAGGCCACAGACGTGACCTTCCCATGAAACGCCGCGTTGCGTCGGCAGGAGTCCCCACACAATTCCGCCGTAAAAGAAGATCACCAGAAAAGCAATGAGCGCCAAGCGCAGATCGCGGCTTTGCCACGCCGCCACCACCAGGAACGCCGCCAGACCGTAGATCAACCCGCTGGCGCCAATCTGCACCGATCCGGGACGACCCAGCAGCCACGTGCCGAGTCCGCTCAATACCCAGATCATGCCAGTCGTCATCCAGAACGATTGGCGGCTGCCAAAAGCCAGCAATCCGAGCAGCACGGCAAGTGGCGCGGCATTCGCCATGAGATGTCCCCACCCCACATGCAGCAGCGGCGCAAACACGATGCCGCGCAATCCGATCGTGGTCCGCGGAATGATGCCAAAGCGCAGCAGCCACATCCCGGTGAGCGAATTCACGATCTGAATCGCGAAGAGCGAGACCATGAAGATGGCAATCTGGAAGAACGGATCGGGCTTGGTTTTCACAAATCGGTAGCGGGCGGCCCATGCACTACCCGGAACGGTGCATCAAAGCCAGTCCATCCGATCCACCAGTTTTCGCCGTCCATTCACCACCTGAACCGATACTTATATAGCCCCCCTAGTAACGCACCTAGGCAGGAATGAGCAGCCGCACATCTTGGCGGTTCTCGCGGACCACGGCACTCTCGGTGTCCTATGGGAAACAAAACTGTCATGCTTCAAAAGCGCGTGGGGAAAAAATCGGTGCTCGTTCTTCTTGGAACCATCGGTTGCGCGTGGCTCACCCCGACACAAATCCTTCCGGCCCAGGATGCAGCGGCGCCGGCCAAACCGTCCGCCTACGCTCCGGCGCACCCTTATCCGCCGCTCTCTCCGCGGCTTCCCTACGACGTGAACGTCGAGGAAGTACGCCAGCTCGTGAATGAAGGCGAGATTCCCCAGGCGCAGCGGCTTTTCGACGTCCTGGCCTGGCAAGCCTTCGTCGCGCTGAACTGGCCCGCAAACGATGACGGACGCCCGGATTGGACGAAGAACATGAGCGACAATACAACCTGGCGGGTATGGAACTACTGGCGGTCGTCCGGCAGCATTTTTCTCCCGTTTGGCGCCGCGCCCGAGCCGTGGGATGGCAAGCTTCATCACACCGTCAAATTCCAGACCAAAGCGAACGCCCCCTCGCATACCGGCATTCGCGATAATTTCGAAGCGTTCACCGGACCGCTCGTCGATCAAAACGGGAACTGGGCCCGGTTCGAGATCCGCGTGAACAAGGAGGAGTTCGACTATATCCTCGATAACGAGCTGTACAGCCAGGACGGGCAGGCTGCCTTCAGCCATCGCGAGACAAATAATGAAGTCAATCTGCCGCTGAACGGCAATGGCAAACACGGCGCAATCGAGGTCAAGCTCGCCTGGAAACAACTCGCCGGCAGCGATGATCCGAGCCGTTTTTATACGACCGACATCGAGGTCACGCCTTCGGAACCGCAAGGTTATCAGCCGAATCCAAAGAAGATTCACGTCGGCCTCGTGGGCATGCACATCGCCATGCGCACGCAATCGTCCCCCGAATGGATCTGGTCCACGTTTGAACAGATCGACAATGTCCGCGTAAACAAAGGGCCGGACGGCAAGTCGATCCAGCCGAATTTCGTGAACCCGAACTCCACCGGCCCATTCAATGTCCTGCCGCCAAAGAATGCGGTAACGGGTCCGAATGGTTTCCCGGTCGCTTCTTCCACGAACCCCACAACGTGGATCGAAAGCCTCACGACCACTCCCACGCAGGTTCAGCGGGTCGACGTCCCCACGCAGCCGCAGCTCAACCCGCTCGATAAAAGCCTGGGCATCATTGCCAGGGAAGTCACAGCGGAAGTGCAGGCCATGTTGAAGAAACAGAACTCTGTCTTTCAGTATTACGAACTGATCGACACTCAGTGGCCGCTCCATCCAAACTCGCCCGCCTATGCCGGCGGTTCCGGCAGCGCCCCGGAGAGCGTCCGCTTCAAGACGCCGGGCGAAATGGTCCCGGTCTTCCTCGTCAATACGACCATGGAAACTTACTTCCAACTTGGAGAGCAGCCTGCGGGCAATCTCGAGCAGGACGATCGTCTCGCCCAGGGCAACAGCATCGTGGACAGCACGATCATTAACGCCACCGAAAGCTGCGTAGGATGCCACTATTCCTCGGGAATCACCGTCGGTTTCAAAAAGAACGACGACGGCTCGGAAGTGCTGGTCAACGGGCTTCCAGTGCCCATTTTCGGCGAGAACAATCACTTCGGCAAGACGGGCAACGCCAACTTTAGCTGGATGTTGCAACAGGAACCGCAAGCCAAGCCCCGCCGCGCCAAAGCAGCAGCCGCAGCCGCGGTCGATCCGAAGGCCAAGGATCAGGCGGATGTCGCCGCTCTTCAGAAGTTCCTCGACCAGGGTTCTCCGAAGACCAGCCAGAACTAAGTCGCAACGGAAACACGCATTTGATGAGGGAATATCATGAGCAATAACCCGTTCGACTCCGCAAATTCATCCTATCAGTTCGTCACCGTCGACCAGTTCACACCGAATAGCGGCGTGGGCTGGACTTCGTTCGGCAATGTCTCCGGCGCCACTTACGATTCGGCGGAAAACTCGTTCACCATTACTGGTTTTGCTTCTGGCGGAAGCCCTGCGCCGTCGCTGAAGATCTACATTCTCGGCCCAAGCGCCTTCCGCGTGCGGTTTAATCGAAGCGGCAATTACTCGATCGATGGATCGTTTGCCGTCGTGAACCGCAATCTCGGCAAACCCACCGTCACGATCATTCAGAACGGCAACGGCAAACTGTCCGTCGATCTCGGCAATATTACGCTGATCGTCGTATTCGAGCCCTTCACCGTGCAGGTGTATCAAGGCGGCGTGCTGATCAGCACAGATGCCGCGCAAGGCCTCGAGTACATCGCGGGCAGTGATCCCACGAAGGCGGCGGTGGCCAATTTCAAGGCCATCCCGGCTGGAGCCCGCTATTACGGCTTCGGTGAAAAGGGCGGTGACCAGATCAATATGTTGAATTCGTCGATGACGTTCTTCAACTATGATAACTTCAAGTATTCCGGCTCCAATACGAGCACTTCGCAGTTTGGCGCGGTCGTCCCCAGCTTCAGCACGCCTGGACCGTTGAACTACGCCGAGCCGCTCTATAACTCGATCCCCTTCCTCATTGAGGACAATCCGACGCCGAGTTCCGGCCAGCCCTACTGTTACGGGCTGTTTTTCGACAACGAATCGCAGAGTTACTTCAATATCGGCCAGACCTCTTCGTACGCGGGGAATATGTACGGGAAGTACTACTTCGGCGCACTCTATGGCGAGATCGACTATTACTTCATGGCCGGTGAAAACCTGCCCCAGGTGCTGAATCAATACACCACACTCACCGGCCGTCCGGCACTGGTCCCGATGTATGTGCTGGGTTATCATCAGGGCTGCTATGGTTATTTCAGCGAAGCGAAAGTGATTGGCGCCGCCCAATCTTATCGTGCCGCGGGTATTCCGCTCGACGGAATTCACATCGACGTCGATTTCCAGAATAACTATCGCACTTTTACCGCGAGTCCGGAGAAATTCCCCGGAGGCGGCAAGCCGACGTTCGACACGCTCCACGATTTGGGGGTCAAGGCCAGCACAAATATCACCGGCATCGTCACCATCGTTGCGGAAGACGAAACCGGCCAGGTAAAACCTTATTCGGTGCTGCAATCGGGCCTGGCCAAGAATGTCTTCATCAAAGACGTGCGCGCCGAACAGCAGCCGCCGCCTTCGAATCCTGGAATCTTTGTCGTAAACGAATCGTACGGCACAGACACCGGCATTAATCCGTATCAGCCAACCGGCTCCCAGCTGGGCACCTACGGATACTATGCAGACCTCGGCGCGGAAGCGAATCGCGAATGGTGGGGCACGCTGTACGAACCGCTCCTCAATGCGGGTCTCGACATGGTGTGGCAGGACATGACCGATCCGGCGACGCAGCCGAGCATCTCCGACTCCATGCGCTGGAAGACACTGGCGCTGAATCTCATGGTCTGGGACGAGACGACACAATCGATGGTCCCGCATGCCCAGGTGCACAATGTGTACGCATTGAATCTGGTAAAAGCGACTTACGACGGGCTCGCCAGGCTTCAGCCGCAAAAGCGGCCGTTCATCATCGCTCGGGGCGGATACGCCGGCATCCAGCGATATGCGGCGACGTGGACCGGCGACTCGGCTTCGGACTGGAACTTCCTCTCCATCCTCATTCCGGAAGTCCTGAACTTCGGTCTTTCCGGTCAGCCGCTGGCCGGCGCGGATGTCGGAGGATTCGCCACATCGGGAGCCGGTGGGACGCAAAACGGCACGGGCGCTTACGGCGTTACAACGCCCGAGTTGCTCACGCGCTGGACCACGCTCAGCGCCTTCCTCGGCTGGTTCCGAAATCACTATGATGGGTATAACAAGGCGTTCCAGGAACCATACGCCTATGGCCAGGACGTTTCTTCCGCCTGCCAGAAATACATTCAGATTCGCTACAAGCTGCTCCAGTATTTCTACGACACGCTGTACGAAGCGAATACGACCGGCATGCCGATCTGCCGCCCGCTCTTCCTGACAGACCGTTCGGACCTGAATACCTACGGCATCACCGATCAGTTCATGGTCGGAAACGATATCCTCATCGCTCCGGTCATTACGCCGGGATCGACGTCACGGAACGTCTATCTTCCGACTGGCAGCAATTGGCTCGCTTACCAGGACGACACCGCGCCGCTGCTTCCGCTCAACACGGGTGGCAGCACGATCAACTGGTATGCACCGCTGAATATTGTTCCCATCTACGTCCGGGCCGGTGCGGTCATTCCACGACGCGAACTGGAGCAGTATGTCGGCGAACTGAACGATCAGGGACTTCCCTGCCCGATCACATTCGACATCTATCCTGGGCCGACCAGCACCCATACGATGTATCTCGACGATAAGATCAGCACCAACGCGCAGACGAACGGCATATATCGTCTCACCGAGATCACGCAATCCGCGCCGAATTCCAATGTGCAGAATGTCCAGGTCAAGCGCGTCTACGACAAGTACACGCCGATGGAGACGTACTACTTCGTCGCTCTGTTGCGGACACAGCAACCAACCGGAGTCACGGTGGATGGCAACGCCCTTCCATTCATCAACGTCGGCAGCGACAACGGCTCAGCCCAGGCGCTCGCGCAGTCGACGGTCAACGCGTATTACTACAACCAAAGCCTGCAGGCGGCGTTCGTGAAAGTCTTCGACGTCAGCGCGGACACGACTATCTCGGCGGCGTATAGCTGAGTTCCCGATACTCCCCACCTTCTCACGGAGCCCGTCATTTGTTTGGCCGGCTCCGTGTGGAAGGCGGGTGGGTTATAGGTCGCGACTTGGAAAATTCTGGCGCTGTCTTGCCTGAGAGAAGCGGAACTTTGAGTTAGGATATTTGTAAGCTGGGCGACCTTGGACTGCGGGGTTAAGCCTCGGGCGCAACACCGCCTTGGATGGGGTAGGTCTGCGGGCGGAATGGTGGTGCTGACGTGACGTTCACGAAAGAGCGTCTATTTGTCGCTGAAGCCGTTTCCCTAAGGGTTAACCGCGCCTCTCCCTACCTAATAACCCTACCCCATATCTCTTCCTTTCGGCACGAAACTTCCTGCTCAATCCCCACGCTGGCAGGCGCGCGAAATGCGTACAGAAAATTCATTCTTTAAGGGAACAATTCCGTCATGCGCGAATGCATGGCATTCGCGTGGGAAATGCACGTCATCACATCTCGATTGCTACTCATTTTCGGTGCATGACGGATGTCACCGGATCTTTCTGTGTCCGCGAGCGAGTTCCAAATTGACTTTTTTTGGCGCATGAGACATTGACGACACAATTCCTTGTGGTAGAGGCGTGTAAAAGAGCGCGATCCCCACAACAAAATGTATTGCTCAAAATGCGGCAGCCTTGAGGATAAAGTGGTTGATTCCCGGTTGTCGAAAGACGGCCGGAGCATCCGTCGTCGCCGCGAATGCGTTCAGTGTACTCACCGTTTTACGACCTACGAGGAAATCGAACGCGCGGAAATCCGGGTCCTCAAGCGCAATGGTTCGAGCGAACCTTTTGATCGGCGGAAGCTGCTTGGCGGAATGTCAAAGGCCTGTGAGAAGCGGCCGGTGAGCATGGTGATGCTTGAGCGGGTGGCGGAGGAAATCGTCCAGGAACTCGAGGCCAGTTTTGAGCGGGAGATTCCCTCCCACATGATCGGCGCCAAGGCCATGGAGCACCTCCATGCCCTCGATGAAATCGCTTACGTGCGATACGCTTCCGTTTACCGGCATTTTCAGGACATCGGCGAATTCATCGAGGAAATCCAATCGCTGGAACATCGCCCGAAGCGGAGCATTCTCCAACAGGAGCTATTCAAATGACTTTCCGCGACTTACCTTGCTTGACGAATGGGAAGGCCACCATGCCATCCCGAACCACGCCCACGCCATGATAGCGCTTCGCGACGAACTTCCACTCATCCAACTGGCCGACGGACAGGCTGTGGCTTTCGAGCGCCTGTGGTTGATCGAATCGTTGAACCGAGCCGCCCGCAAGGCTGGTTATACGCAGTGGTGGCTTGCGGAACACGTGGCGGAAAGTGTCGCGCAGTATCTTCAGGGTCAGAGCGAATCCAATGTCATTCCAGTGGAACGGCTTGGGCGGGCGGTGCAATCCGCTGTCGAAGTCATTGGTTACGGCGACGTCGCACGGCATTTTGAACCCGGCCGCCCCCGAGTGCGGATTTCCCTGGTGGAACTGGCCCGCGAAGCCGGGAATTGCTACGAGCTTTCCTTCTTTGAAAAGCTGGGCCGCCGCATCTGGGAGGTGGCGCATGAACAGCACTCCGATTTCGAACTTCACGACCTGGAAGCGTGCGTGAAGCTGCTCCGTGGAAAAAAGGTCTGGAGCCGCGATTGCGACATTCTCCAGGGGGAGATTGTGTTTTTCGCCCGTCAGCAAACGGCACTTGCTGCGGCGGAAAACGATGTAACTTTCGCACTATCGTAGCAGGCAGCGTCCGCCGAGCGTTCGTTCACGCCTCGATTTACTGCCCCACTGGCTGGAATTGGAGCGCGGAGGCCGCGCATTGTTACTTTTTTTGGCAGGTTTCGGATCCGAGTCAGGAACGTGGCCGGTCAAAAGAGGCGGTTATTACTGCACACCCACAAAACGACCATCTTAACATGACTATTTTCGAAAAAATCGCGGCAAGACAGATTCCGGCCCAAATTGTGCATGAGACGGAAGACTTCATGGCTATTCGCGATGTCAACCCACAAGCTCCGGTCCACATACTCATTGTGCCCAAGCGCGTGATTCCGCGCCTCGCCGAAGCGGTGGAAAGCGATGCTCAGCTCCTTGGGGAGATGTTGCTCGCCTCGCGAGAGATCGCCCAAAAGCTGGGGGTCCATGAAAGCGGTTACAGGATCGTCATCAACAATGGGCGGGACGCCGGGGAATCCGTGCCGCATCTTCACATCCATCTTCTTGCCGGACGGCCTCTCCAGTGGCCGCCGGGCTAACCCTGCATGTCATTATATTCTTCCACATCGCGCGAGCCGGCCCTCCGCCGGGTGGTTATCACGGGCATGGGCATCATCGCGCCGAATGGGAAGGATCTGAACACTTTCTGGAATGCCGTCCGCGACGGCAGAAGCGCGGCTGGGCCGCTCACGCGGTTCGACCCAGGCGTCAGCCCGTGCCGCATCGCCGCGGAGATCCATGAATTCGATCCCACCCTGTACATAGACGCGAAGACGGCCAAGCGGCTGGAGCGTTCGCTACAGTTTGGCGTAGCCGCCGCAAAGCTCGCAGCAGCAGACGCAGGCATCGATTTCAACCAGATCGATCCCGACCGCACCGGCGTGGTGGAAGCGACGTCACTCAGTAACGTTGATGCCGCCTACAAAGGGCGCCGCGCCTTCGATGAGCGCGGTGTGCGGGCGATCAATCCGTCACTCATGATCAGCGGCTATGTCGGGAGCGGCAGCGCGGAGATCGCCAACCAGATTGGGTGCCAGGGACATGCCATCACCTGCAGTTCCAGCAGCGCCTCGGGCAACGATGTGATGGGCTATGCCCTCAGCATGATCCGGCATGAAGACGTGGATATCATGGTGGCAGGCGGCGCGGAAACGCCCATCATCGACACGGTCTTTTCCGGATTTGCCCAGGCTCGAGCCATGACTCGCTGGACTGGCGATCCGAAAGAAGCGATGAAGCCGTTCGATCAGCGCGGCGACGGGTTCGTGATGGGAGAAGGCGGCGCCTATGTGGTGTTGGAGGAACTGAGCCACGCTCTTTCGCGCGGCGCGCGGATCTATGCGGAAGTTCTCGCTCAAGGCCGGAGTTGCGAGGCTTACCATCCCATGGCCCCCCATCCTGATGGCAAAGGAGTGGTGCGAGCCATGGAGAAAGCCTTGCGTATCGCGGCCATCCAGCCGTCTTCGATCGACTATATCAATGTCCATGGCACCGCGAATGCACCGAATGACATTGCCGAGACCCGCGCTATCAAGCGGGTCTTTGGGACGAACGCCCGGCGCGTCGCAGTCGGATCCACGAAACCCATTACGGGACACCCACTGGCGGCAGCGGGTGCGATTGAAACGGTGATCTGCGCGCTCGCGTTGCAGCATCAAGTCATTCCCCCGACATTGAACCTCCAGCAACCGCACCCGGATTGCGACCTGGATTATGTGCCGCACGTGGCGCGGCCATATCCTATTCGCGCGGCCATGAACCTGAACAGCGGGTTTGGAGGCAAGGTTTCCTGCCTGATCCTATCGCATTACCCGACATGAGCCTGGCAGTGTACATCCCACTGGTCGGGTGCCTGTGCAATGTCTTCTTCGCGCTCTTCGTCTTCCTTCAGGCGCCGAAGGCCAAGGCTAACCGAATCTATCTCCTGCTCGGGCTGTCCATTGCTGCCTGGAATCTGGGAAGCTTCCGGTTATTCGTGGTTACCGATCGAGCGCAAGCGCTCTTCTGGGGGCGTGAAGTATTTATCGGCGTCCTCTTTGCGCTTGCGGCTTATAACCACCTGTCATTACTCATCGCCGAATATCGCGTACGATGGATCCCGTGGCTTTACGTATTCCTCGGGGTTCTCGCCTTGGTGGATTGCACTCCGTATTTCATTCGCGACGTCGTTTATCTCGGCCCCTCGGGATGGTACTCGCAGGCCGGCCCCACCTTTCATCTCATTAATATCCCGTACGCGCTCAGCTTCTTCTCAGTCACCATCCTGTGGAAGCGCCGGAAGACTCTTCCCCATTTACAGAGGCGGCGGCTCACCTCCCTCATCCTCGCACAGATCATCCTCTTTATCCTTGGGTTGAATGATTTGCTGCCGATCATGGGCATCTATCACTACCCATTCACCAATGCCGTGATCTATCCGTATGGCAGCCTCGCGGCTGTTTTTTACGGGATTATTATTTCCTACAGCGTCCTCCAGCATCAACTGCTCGATGTTCATGTCACGCTGAGCCGTTACGCTGCGCATGCCATCCGCTTTGCCTTTCTCTTCTTTGCCGCAACCGCGCTGCTGCTCCTCATGGCGCTGGCGACAAATGCTTTTGATACCCGTTCTCTTGGGCTTGCGCTGCTGGTCTTCCTGGCCACGTCGATTCTGACGTCGATTTTCTTTCCACGACTCTTCGGCAGCACCGGTTTTGAAAAGTGGGAACGAAGGATTCTCGGCGATCGTTTCGAGTATCAGGATCAGGTGCGCAATTTCATCGCGAACATGACGTGGTATTCCGAGTTGTCGCACCTCCTCGATGATCTTCACGGACTTCTCACCCAGACTTTCCATTTCTCCAGTTATCAGATCATCCTCCGGGATGAAACGACCCGCGCCTTCACTCTTTTCCGCACCCATCCGGAAGAACCGCACCGCATCCTGCCGGAACTGAATTACCAGTCGCCCGTCTTTCAGTACTTCGAACTCGACAAAGGCGAATATCTCACCCTACGCCCATCCAGTTTCCGGACCGGTACGTCACAGTTGCAGCGCCAGGCGCGTGAGCAACTGGTGGAATTTGAAGGCGAACTTTGCTTCGCCCTTTCCTCCCAAAGCGAGATCTTCGGGCTTCTGCTAGTCGGGAATAAGTCGACCGGCGATCCTTTCACCGCCAACGACATCAATCTCCTGGTCACGCTCGTGAAAACGATGGGCCTGATGATCAATCAGATCCGGCTTAAGAACCAGATTCTAAATGCACAAGAATTGGATTTGCTCGGGCGCATGTCTCGCGGCATGGCTCATGACTTGAACAATCTTCTCACCCCTATCTCCACCCTGCTCCAGCTCCAGGAAGAAACCGGCATCCTCGATGACGAACTACTGCCCGTCGCGGCCCGCAATGTAGGTATGATGCGCGCCTACATCCGTGAGGCACTCTTCTTTTCCGAGCACCTGCGGCCCGACATGCAAATCGGCCGACTCGACGTGCTCGTGCTCCATGCCATCGAAGTGGCCGGAAACTCACGGCAAAAGCCCGTGGAACTTATCCCAGTCATTCCAGGAGAGATCGTTGCGGAGATCGATAGCGTTCTCATTCAGCGCCTCATCGCCAATCTTATTACCAACGCCATCGATGCCTCGCCCGCGGGCGGCCAGGTGCGCGTGGAACTCGAGCAACTCGCAAAGACGGACGAACATCGTGACTGGCTGCGCGTTCGAGTCATCGACCAAGGCGAAGGCATCTCCCGGGAGAACTTAAATCGTGTCCTGACCCCTTACTTCACCACCAAGAATCGCGGAGACGAAAATCGCGGCTTCGGCCTCGGCCTGGCCATCTGTCGGAAGATTGCCACCCTCCATGGCGGTAGTTTGACCATAGAGAGCCAGCTTCGAAAAGGCACCACCGTGCAACTCGATTTGCCCAGCCGCCAGATTCAAGCCTCCACTCCGCACTTGGTTTCTCCCCAAGCAGCCTGATGCGTACTCTGCTCGTAGTTACCAAACAATCGCCGATGGCCTCGGCCATCGAATCCGTGCTGGAAACGGGAAAATTCCAGATTATTGCCAAGGAGGACGTCGCTGACGCGGAATTCCTTCTCGCCCGCGGAGCAATCGATGCCACGATCATTGATGCGGATCTGACCGATGCCCGCGCCATTCAAGCGATCGATCAAGTCAAATCGTTCGCTCCCAACTGTCCCATCCTCATTTATACCAATCCCAATACTCAGTGGGAATGGGAGGAAGACGCCTATCTCCACGGCGTGCAGCACGTCCTGACCAAGCCGGTTCGAGGACGGCTGTTGAATAACTTCCTCCAGCGCATCTTTCCAGCTCACGATCCCAAAGCGCTGGCCGCGCATTCCGAACCACAGCCAGATCTTTCGAGAATGCGCCCCGTGCATGAGCCGCTCAGGGCCCTCGAGGCGTTGCGCCGCTTCTCCGGCGTGCTCACGCATAGCCTTGACCCCACCTCGCTTCTCAAGCAATTCCTCCTGCTCCTCCGGGAAGTTATCGGCGTCAATCGCGCCATCATTTTTCTCCGCAAGCCGAATGGCCTGCTAAGTGACAGCCCACTCTCAGCCGAGGATCGCTGGCTGCGCTCGGCCTGCGCGATCGGTTTGGATCAAGGTGTTCTCCAGCACTTCGCGCTTTCGCTGGGCGCCGGCATCGGAGGTTATCTCCACCGGCAGGGCCGCATCCTGCGGGCAGCCAGTCCGGAAGCGCAATCCACCCGGGAGATCGCGAAGGAATTCCAGCTTCTCGGCGCGCAAGTCGCCATCCCCATCCTCGACCGCCAGTCGCTGCTGGGCGTTGCCGTGTTTGATGAACGGCTGACGGGCGAGCCTTTTGCCAACGAGGAACTCGCCCTCATTTTCCACATGCTGGAGGAGGTTGGGATGGCCGTCCGCAACTCCTGGATCCATGGCCAGCTCCAGGCAAACCATGCGATGATCTCCGATATCCTCGGACATCTCGGCACGGGATGTATCGTCGTCGGCAACAATCTGACTATCTTCCATTCCAATGCCGCCGCGGCGAAGATCCTCGTGGAAGATCGGCACCGAAAGGCACAACTCGAGTTTGCCGATCTCCCGCAGCAAATCGGCAGCCTTGTTTTCACCGTAATCAAAAGCGGCGTACCCGTGGCACCTTTCAAGCAGCAGTTCTCGCATCTGCCTGATCGCTGGTATCGCATCGCGATCATGCCGTTCATCACGCAAAATGCGACGCACGCCAATGCTGCGCTGCTGATTCTGGAAGATATTACCGACCACGAACGCGCTCAGCGGCTCGAACTGGAGGCGTCCAATCTTCGCCTGGTTAAGTCCATGGCGGAACATCTTGCGCACGAAATCGGCAATGCGCTGGTGCCGGTATCCACCCATCAGCAGTTGATGAAAGATTCGATCAATGACACCGAGTTCCAGGAATCGCTTTCCAACGCCTTGGGCAATGGCGTAAAGCGGATCAGCCGGCTGGCCAATCAAATGAATTTCCTCGCCCGCGATTGGACGGGCAATTTCGAGGAAACGGTCCAGGTTTCCGACCTCATCGTGGAAGCATTCCACGAAGCGCATACCTATCATCCTGGCAAAAAGGTTGCACAGTTATCTTTCAACAAGAACGTTGCTCCGTGGCGCGTGGCCGGAGATCCCAAGGCCCTGCGCCACGCTTTTTCCGAAATTATTCTCAATGCGCTGCAGGCTAACCCGGAAGCGCCGACCGTCGCCGTAAACCTGCAGAAACGCGGCGATGGCGAGCAGGAGTTGCAAGTCGAGGTTCGCGATGCCGGCACCGGCTTCAGCCTCGAGACGGCGCGCCGCGCCGCTGAACCGTTCTTTTCGACGCGAAATGTTGGATTGGGAATCGGCCTCACCGTCTCGCGCAAGATCATCGAAAGCCACCACGGAAGGCTGGAAATCCCGGCTTCGGAACAGGGAAAACCCGGAGTGGTCGTTATCTCGCTTCCCATTCCCAACTGAATAAGTCATTGTTAGTGGACGACTTTCCCGCACACCCCAAATTGAATATGAGAACAGTCCCCCTGGTCCCGTTAGTCCCATTACTCGTCCTGGCCACCACGCATGCGGCCTTCGGCCTTGGCTTCCGCCTTACTGATAAAGACGCGGAAGCGACGGCGCGCGGAAATGCATTTACCGCCACTGCGGATAATCCCTCGGCCATTTATTATAATCCGGCCGGCATCACCCAGCTCGATGGCCTGAATGTCCGCACCGGTTATTACGGTGTTACTTTCGACGAACAGGTCCACTCCGGCGGAGAACGGTTTGACAGCCGCTACAATCCACAGGGCGTTCCCAATTCTTACGTCACGTGGAAGCCAAACCACGACTCCCCGATCAGCCTTGGTCTGGGCATTTTCGTCCCCTTCGGCTTGAACCTGAAGTATAACGACGACGCACCCTTCCGGACGGCTGGCGTCGAAGGCAGCCTGCTTTTCGTCTCGGCGACGCCCGTTATCGCGTGGCAGATCACGAAAACACTTTCCATCGCCGCCGGGCCCGCGCTGAACTACGGCGACGTCACACTCCAGCAGGGCATTATCAAGAAAGGCGACCGCTTCCGCTTCAGCGGCACGGATACTTCGGCTGGCGGCGAATGCGGCATTCTCTGGGCGCCTACCCCGCAACATTCGTTCGGCTTCTCCTATCACACCGCGACGGGTATGGATTTCCGCGGCCTGGCGGAGACAAAATTTGATGATGTGGTCGTGCCCGTCCAGGTCGCCCCGGGCGTGACCGTGCCTTTCCGCGCTGTGAAGGGAGTGCACACGACCCAGCAGGCGGATGCGCGGTTCCATTTCCCGCAGTATATGATGTTCGGTTACTCGTTCCGCCCGACTCCGGAGTGGAATTTCGAAGTCGACATCGACTATACAGATTGGGACAGCCTGAATTCCGTGACCCTTCACCAGAAGAGCGGGAACACGGTCATTCCATTTAACTATCGCTCCAGTTTCATGTATGACTTCGGGGTGACACGCACTTTCGGCACCTGGCACCTGAGCGCTGGTTATATGTACAGCCAAAACTCCGTGCCCAACGAATCGTTTAATCCCCTCGTCCCCGACTCAAACCGGCACGTGGTTTCGGTCGGCGTCGGGCGCAAGATCGAGCACTGGAGCTGGGATCTTGCCTATCAATTTGCCTATGGACCCAGCCGGACGATTAGTCAGGGAACTGTGGCCGACGGACGTTACCGGTTCAACAGCAATGCCATCTCTCTTTCCATCGGATACGCCTTCTAGCACCGGCTCGGCCCAGGTTCCGGGCGACAAGTTGACTCTTCTCATCGTCGATGATGAAGAAGGACCGCGGCAATCGCTGCGGATCGTCTTCAAGCACGATTACGACGTCCTGGTCGCGTGCAATGGCCATGAGGCGATGGATCTCGCGCGGCGGCAGCCTGTGCATGTCGCCGTGCTCGACATTCTCATGGAAGGGATGTCGGGCGTGGAGCTATTGCGTGAACTCAAGGAGATCACGCCCTCAATCCAGGTCGTGATGCTCACGGCGTATGAGACTCTCGAGACCGCACGGCAGGCCCTGCGCTATGGGGCCAGCGATTATCTCAACAAGCCATTCGACATTCCCACCATGCGAGCCGCGGTGTCGAAAGCGGCGGAGAAATATAAGGCTGCATATATCGTTCAACGTAATGATGAACGGCTCCATCTTCTCCAGCGCGAGATCGATCAGCAACGCGTGAACGAAGAAATGGCACGGACTCAGGGAGAAATCTATGCCAGCGTTCTCCACGACCTGAATAATCCACTCACCGTCATCTCCGCATTCATCGAGGTGATCAACCACTCGATGCATAGCGCGGCCATCGTGGAAGGCGACCAGCTTGCGGGCATCCGGGAAGATTTGCGCAATCTAACCGGACAGGTAGAGCGCTGCTTTCAGATCTCGCGGCGCTATTTGTCCTTCCTCAAAACCAGGGACGCCGGCCAACCTTCAGACACCGGGGTTCGCCAGACGCTTGCCGATCTGCGCGATCTCCTTTCCCGGCATCCTTCGGCACAAGGACATCAGTTGATAGTTCACGACATGGAGCAGGATGCAGCGGTGGATATCAATGGCACCGATCTCCTGCAGATCCTCCTGAATCTCACGACGAATGCCCTGCAATCCACGGAGATGCCGCATACCGTGGACGTGCAGGCCATATTGCTGACCCATTCCGTCGACCTGCATTCTATCGTGGAAAGCAACAGCGAGCGCTTCATCAATCGCGAAGAGTTTCGCAATGTGCCGCCGCTGGTCGCGATCTCGGTGAGTGACACCGGACCAGGCATTCCCGCCGAGATCCTGCGAAAAATGTTCGAGGAGCAGTTCACGACCAAGCCGCCGGAATGCGGCACCGGTCTCGGGCTCTCGATCGTGAAGCGGTTGCTCAAGGAAGCCCGCGCAGGCATCCAGATTCAGACTGCGGTCGGAAAAGGCGCCGAGTTTACCATGTATCTGAAGGCAATCTGAGGGCTTCTACCAAAGCTCGTCGCGGGTGAAGGGCCGGCTCCAGAGCGTGATCTGCAGCAGGACGCTTTTTGTCCACGCAGCCTGCATTCTTTCGATTTCCGCGGAATCTCCCCCACCCTTCAAGAGGAAGTCTTTCGCCCCGAGGATTACCTGTCCTGTGAACGCGAATAGATAGCGCAACGGCATGACGTTTGGCGTGTGCGCCCCATCCGTCTTATTCTTTTTCGCCGGCGTATGGCGCAGGCCGATTTCCTCCTGATAATCGAGCCAAGCCTGGTCGTGCGGTCGCGTACAAGTGTCGCTCACCCATTGTACAAAGCGCTTTTTGACCGCCGCTTTGTACGTGTCGTCGGGCTTTCCGTCCGGCCCGAAGAACCACTTCGCGAGATAGGGTTGCGCACCGATCTTTGCCCGCCAGCTGTCCACCATGGCCTCTGCTTGATCACATAGGATTTCGCCGGCTCTTTTCAAGGCTTCCGCATCCTCGTTCGTCCAACCGATCGTTTGCTCCAGTTGTCGCAGCTCCTCCATGCTCACCGGCGAAGTCGCAACCTGCGGTGTCCCATAGTCATAGCCTGAAATTTTGGTCGTCGTCATGGCTGATCCCGGTCGAGAGGATCGAAGCCGGCACCGCGTTCGGGCGTACTCAGTCGTGGCATTTCCAATGCTTCATAACGTGTGTTAGTCTCACCGCCACACCACGCATTTGATGCACCCCAAGTTTCGCCATACCTTCCTTCCCGTTGTTTTCGGACTTCTGGGTTTTTCCGTCTTCCCGGCGCGATTTGCGGCCCAGGGACAGACAACGACTGGAAGTAGTACGCTCGCCTACTACGAAAATGATGGCGGCGCATCTTCGGCTTCGTTAAAGGCCAGATTCGCGCAATTCAATCAGTTGGCCTCCGATACCTATGCAGTTGGTCCGCGTGGAGGAGTTTCAGGCCGGACTTTTTCGACCGATCTCAAGTTCGCCCGGTCCAACGGAATCGAGACTTTCGCCACTGTTTCGAATTTCGCAAAGAACGATTTCAGTCCAGCCATCGCGCACTCCATCGTGAAGTCCGCAGTCAATACGCGGAACTTCATCGCATCGATCCGCCAGAAATTGGTCCTCGGACATTATCGCGGCGTCAATATTGATTTCGAAGGCGTTCCTGCCGCTGATCGGAACGCCTTCACAGCCTTTGTGAAAACCGTGAGCACGAAGCTGCATGCCGGCGGTTATCTCGTCGTGCTGTCAGCACCAGCCAAGTCCGTGGATGATCCCGCGGATTCCTGGACAGGCGCATTCGATTTCGCCGGACTCGCTCCGTACATCGATGTCCTGCAACTCATGACTTATGACGAGAACGGCACATGGGGCGATCCCGGCCCGGTTGCAGGGCTCGATTGGGTCCAGGCCGCCGTGCAATACGCCGTTTCCGTGGTACCAGCCGGGAAGGTCAGTCTGGGAATCGCCGCTTATGGTTACGATTGGGATCTCAACAACAGCTCCGCAAATTCCCAGATCGCGTGGACTGAAATCGCCCCGCTGATTACCGAGACAAACGCCTCCGCGCAATGGGATGCGAATTCATCATCGCCGTACTTCACTTACACGAAAAACAGTCACAGCCATATCGTGTGGTATGAAAACGCGACGAGCCTCGGCGAGAAAGTGGCTCTGGTGAATCAATACCATCTCGCCGGCATTTCCGTCTTCGCGCTCGGAATGGAGGACGACAGCTTCTGGCAGGCGATGCACTCGGGAGGGCATTGAGCCTCTGGAGCACGGACAGTCAGGGAGCTGTCGCCTCTATCTCACAGATCACGACGGCGCACTATCCGCCCGTGATCGAAGTATGCGCGGCCTTCCAGTCGTCGAGATCATTCAGGGCCACTGCGCCAGGATTGATCGAACCGTCGTCGGGCAAGCCGCAGCATCCCAGGACTTCCGAGCGTGCGGCGTCAGAGTGCACATAGCCCGCAATCGCGGCGTTGCTCTTGAAGATCGTCGCATTGTCCAGTTTCACACCGGGATATTTCTTCACCCACTCTTCAAACTGCTGGTAAGTCGGCTTCTTCTCGTGAATGAACGCGCGCGCATCCTCCGGCTTGATTCCAAGGGCTTGAAGCACCATGTGATCGTAACCCAGACCGACATCCTTATAGCCATCGGCCAATTGCCCAGTGGCGCCGAGAAGCGCTTTCAACCAAAGGCGCGGAAGATGAAGGATACCGAGAGGACCTGCGGTGCCGGATGAAATCAGAGGGACGATTTTGCTCATGGGATCTTAAGGGTTTGAGCCCTCGCTTTTCGCATTTCGGGCGCTCCGTGTCGATACAGGAGCGCGCGGCCATCTCGTCTATTGCCAGCAATCCACGAGAAACTTGGAGAAACCCGTCGTAACACCAATGCCGTAAAGCACATCTCCCCAAAACATGGTGATGAAAGCGCCAAAATAGATGAGAAGAATGAACGGCATCACCAGCGCTTCGATAAGCCACGAAGCCCGGTTATTCCGTATATTATCAAGCAGCGCCCGCGCATCGCCCGTACTCGGAAAGGCATACATGGATACGGAAATTCCGAGCCAGATGAGAATCAGATCAAGCGCATCCAGCTGAAAAAAGGTAAACGCCCGAATCATGGCCGAGGCTGCGATTACGGCACCGAGCACCGAGTTCACAATGAACGGCGCCATTGCGATGACAAACTGCCGGAGCGGTGTCCGGGGACGCTCATGTCGCACGTATCCGGCCGGGTTTCCGAAGCGGTAGTAACACACCTCGAATACTGCCGTACCGGTAAGGCGACAGGAAAGCTGGTGTGCGAATTCGTGAACGATCACTCCGGGAAACGTGGCCAGCGAAATGATCGATCGAGGGATAATGACAAGGGGCATGGAAGTCTACTTGTCCTGGTTCGCTGCCGGTTCATCGGCAGCCTCCTTCAGCTTGGTGGAGAGCATGAGGACGTCGTGCGCCACATCCTCGCGCATTTCGTCCCCGGAAAGGGAATCGAGGGCTTGTCGGGCGGTGGCAAACTCACCGAGACGATAAGCAACGGTGGCAAGCCGCACCCGGACTTCGATGGCATGCGGGAGGAAAGCTGAAGCCAGGGCGTACTCTTCTTTGGCTTCGCGGTATTCCAAACGCAGTTCGTGGTCTCGCCCTGCCCTGAAATGGACGGCAGCCCGAATGGCATTGGGAAGCCGGAGCGCGGATAATAGGATCAGGATCGCAATCACGGCTCCCGCTACTTTGATCAACGGCGGCACCTGTAAGGCTAGCCGGCGAACGAAACACGGCTCGCACAGCAGCAGCCGGGTCCGCTTACTCAGGCTCGCTGCGCCGCATTTCCGGCACACCCCTGAGGGCCGGACAGGCTTGCTGTCGGGCATGGGTTCATTGGGTGAAAGGATTTCGGACATCTGGAGCCGGGCGAACCGGAATTTATCACCGCTCTCGATTACTGCGTCAACCGCCTGCGCTAAGGAAGCCTTTAAGGCGCCATATTCCGATGGGAATCCGTTCTTCCGCGAGGTAAAAATCGAAGTCAGTGTGTCATGCCACGCTTCTCCAGGCAATTCTTGCTTGCAAAGCGCCTTTCGCTCGCCGGGAATGAACAGCTGTTATGAGAGCGTTCATCATTTCCCTCCTCGCTTCCGCCACGCTTGTCCTGCATGCCGAAGACGTGGAAACGACGACAAAGATGCGGATCAAGGAGGTTCCGGAAAAGCAGTTCTTCTGCGCCAAGAAACAAATCAAAATTGCCGAGGTCGGGCAATTCGCCGGCGAAACCATTCCTGCCCTCGCGAAGAAGGCGCTTGAGCTCAAGCTCGCGCAATCCGGCCCGATTGTCCTTTCTTACATCGGATTCAAAGGGGATCCGGAGGAGCCATTCACGATCGTTGCACGCTTTCCTGTCCCAGCCGCGGACGACGACTACCGTGGAGATTTCTTTTTCGAGAAGACTCCAAAATTCAAATGCGCTTCACTGATCTATCAGGGGCCGGTCAAAGGGATCGGCGAAGCTTGGGGCAAGCTCGTGAGTGAAGCCATGGCTGCGGGGCATCAACCCACGGGAGAAAGCCGGGAAGTGCTCCTTGGTTGGGAAAGCGCAGACTCTCCCAATAACATAGTGGAATTGCAGTTTGGCGTTCAGTAGCGGACGCCGGGACACGCGGCAGGTTTCACTCAGGCGTCCGCCTGAGTGAGTCATCAGGCACCCGTCTTGGAAGCGGCATTCGCACGATGCCGCTAATACAACCGCGTGAAAATCTTCACGCGAAAATCAAACACAAACCGCTATGAAGAAATCAATCCTGACTATCGCCTGTGCCGCCATCGTATCCGTCGCCTCCGTCGCCATTGCTGACGAAGTTGTCACAACAACGACAACCAAGCCAGTTATCAGTGAAGGCACCATCACGGAATATGAGCCCGGCACATCCTTTGTGGTGAAGGAGAAGTCCGGCCCCATGCACTATCGCTATGGCAAGCATGTCACTTATGTGACCCATGAGGGAAAGACCCTGACCGACGAGGAAGTAAAGACCCGCGTGCGCGTCGGAGCTCCGGTTCATGTTCACTATTCGACCGAAGGAAGCGAGCGCATCATCAGCCGGGTCGAGCTCGATCGGTAACAAAACTGTTATCTAGCGTGACTTGGTTTCGGCCAAGTCCCCCGCTCTTGCGAGCGGCTTCCACCAATCCGCAGCAGCGGTTGAAGGAAGCCGCTCTCTTTGTTTTATAGTGGGACTACAAGTGAGTCCCGGAAAATGGTACAAATGAGACTCACGGGACTTATGAGTTTATAAGTCCCTACTCTCTTCCGCTTTCCACGGTCGGCGCTGTCCCGACCAAAAACCAAACCTTTCCGTTTTGTAATCTTCGCCTATGGTATGTCCGTTTCGCGCCCCGCCACCACCGCTAAATAGCCTCGATTACCCCAGTGATGTCACCCGCGAATCGCCGCTCTCTCGCCTTTCTCGCCCCGCTAATTCTTGCGGGTTGCGCTGCTTATCATGCGCAACCAATTGTTCCGCGGCAGGAAGCGGCGCGGTTTGAGGCGCGCAGCCTCACCGATCCATCAGTAAGAAGCGCTGTCGCAAAGGCATTGGGCCACACTCCTTCCAGTTGGAATTGCGAAGCACTCGTTCAAGCTGCATTGATCCTTCATCCCGATGTGGAAGTGGCCCGCGCACAATTGAGGACCGCACAAGGCGCGATCCGCACCGCGGGCGCGCACCCGAATCCCACACTTGGCTTCGACGGACAACTTACCGGAAACATGCTGGGCGGAATGAAACCGTGGTCGCTGGGATTCAATCTCGATATCCCGATCGAAACCGCCGGCAAGCGCAGGTTCCGCGTCGAACAATCCTCCGCGCTCACGCGGGCCGCGGCGCTACAGGTGGCCGTGACGGAGTGGCAGGTCCGCAGCCGGGTACGCAAGAGCATGCTCGATCTGTATGCAGCAACTCAGCGCGCCGAGCTTCTGGCCAAGCAGGACCAGACAGAGGATCAAACGCTGCACGCGCTCGATGAGCGAGTCGCCGCAGGCGAAATCTCGCGTCCGGAACTCATCCAGCAGCGCTTGCTCTTCAATCAAAGCCAGCTTCTCCTCCGTGACGCAGAGCGGCTCAAGGGTGAGTCACGCGCGGGACTTGCCGACGCCATCGGTCTGCCTGCCTCCGCACTGGAAGGAGTGAATCTCGATCTCTCCGAGTTCTCGCATTCACCGCAAACCGAAGCCGCCGGGCACCTCCGCTCGCGCGCCATGCTTCGCCGCCCCGACGTCCTGTCTGCCCTCGCCGACTACGCCGCAAGCGAAGCAGCCCTGCGACTTGAGATCGCCAAGCAGTATCCGGATTTTCATATCAATCCCGGCTATCTATGGGATCAGGGCCAGGACAAGTGGTTCGTCACTCCGACTGTGGAATTGCCAGTCTTCAATCAGAACCAGGGCCCCATCGCCGAAGCGAAAGGCAAGCGCGCCGAAGCCGCCGCGAAGTTTCGCGCACAGCAAGCCAAGGCCGCCGGCGAACTGGACAAGGCATTGGCGACTTACCACGGCGCCTTGAAAAAGCTGCAAACGGCTGACTCCCTCCTCGCTTCGCAGGAGAAGCAATTACAGTCGGCGGAAAGCCTTTTCAAGGCCGGGGAATCGGACCGCCTCGCCCTGCTCAGCGCGCAAGTGGAGCATGACTCCACCGCGGTCTCGCGCCTCGATGCACTCGTCGAATCTCAGCAAGCCCTTGGCCAGTTGGAAGACGCGGCCCAGATGACGCTCAAATGAAAAAGCTCGCCCTCCTGCTTCTGCTCGTGGCCATCGGCGGAACCGCAGCGGTATTGGTGCCTTTCTTGCGGCATCAGACCGGATCCAAAGAACACGCGGGTGGCTCCGACGAAAAGGACAAGAAGGGGGCCGAAACGCCAGGCAAGGACGAAAAAGACAAAGAGGAGAAGAAGGAAGAGGCCGTGGTGAAACTGGACAAGGAAGGACAGGAGCGCATCGGCCTCGCCGTCCAACCGCTGCAGTCAGTCAAGATGCGGCCGCGTGTAGTGGCATACGGCCGCGCGATGGATCCCGCGCCACTCGCCGCGCTGGATAGCGATCTCGTTTCCGCCATCGCTGCTCTCGATGCTTCACGCGCCGCCTCGGACCGAGCGAAGACGCTTTTCGAGTCGCGCGAAAACGTCGCCCGCAAAGCCGTGGAAACAGCGGAGTCACAATTTCGCACGGACCAGAGCCGATATCGCGCGCTGCAACGGCGCCTTTCGCTCGAGTGGGGGCGCGACATTGCCGCGCTGGATGACAAAGCGCGCGGCGATCTGCTGGATGATTTGATTCAGGAAAAATCCGCGCTGGTTCGCGTGGATGTCCCGGGCGGGGAATCCGTGAAAGATGAACCTTCCGCGGCAAAGATCGCTGTCCTCGGACGCGAAGATCAACCCGTCCCGGCAAGCTCTGTCGCACCAGCCTCTGGCATCGATCCAAAAGCCCAGGCGCAAGGCTTCCTTTTACAGATCGCAAATCCCCCCTTTCCTGTTCGTGCCGGTGTCGCGGTCACAGCCTATCTGGAGCTTCCGGGTGATGAGTCCGATGGCGTCATCATTCCGCGCGATGCGATCGTACGATATGCCGGAGAAACATGGGCTTATGTACAAAGCGAGGCCGAAGAGTTCGAACGCCGCCAGGTGCCTCCAGGACAGATCACGGAAACAGGATGGTTCGTGACTGAAGGATTCAAAGCTGGGGACAAGATCGTCACCATGGGAGCACAAACCCTTCTCTCGAGTGAGATGACAGCGCAAGGCGGCGACGCCGGTGATTGAACCATGCTCAACTGGATCGTTCAGCATTCCCTCCGCTTCCGTGGATTAGTCGCCGCGATTGCTTTTATGGTTATCGCATACGGCGCTTCCATCGCCATGCATACGAAGCTCGACGTGCTGCCGGATTTCGTTCCCCCGCAGGTCGAAATTCAGACGGAAGCCCCGGGGCTCGCGCCGGAGCAGGTCGAAACGCTCGTCACGCGAGTCATCGAAGAAACGATCAATGGTGGGGGTGATATCGAGACCGTGCGGTCAGAATCGATCGCTGGTCTCTCGGCAGTAACAGCGGTCTTTCGTGATGGAACGAATATCTTCACTGCCCGGCAGATGCTCGCGGAAAAGCTCTCCGAAATCGCCGGTCGGCTGCCCGATGGAGTGAAAGCGCCGACGCTCTCACCACTTACATCGTCGACGATGGATCTGCTCAAGATCGGCCTGGTTTCCGACACGCGCACGCCGATGGAGATGCGCACGATCGCGGACTGGACGCTGCGCCCGCGCCTGCTTTCTGTCCCCGGCGTCGCCCACATTAATATCTTCGGCGGCGAAACCCGTCAGTTACAGATCCAGATCCGGCCGGATCGTCTGATCGCGTACAACCTTTCAATCGACGACGTCACGAAAGCAGCCAAGACGGCCACGGGCGTTCGTGGCGCTGGATTCATCGAGACAGCCACGCAACGCGTCATGCTCCTCACGGAAGGCGCGTCGATTTCCGCCGAGGATCTGGGAAATGTCGTCGTCTCGGCGCAGGATGGCGCCAACATCCGCCTGCGCGATGTCGCCGATGTCCGGATCGGTGCGGAACCGAAATTCGGCGACGCGCTCATTCAAGGAAAGCCGGGCATCCTGCTCACCACGGCAAGCCAGTACGGCGCAAATACGATGGAAGTGACGAAGGCGGTCGAGCAGGCCGTGGAAGAAATGAAGCCGATGCTCGAGGCGGAAAAGATCACCTTCTACGAGCGGATCCATCGCCCTGCCACGTTCATCGAAAACGCGCTGGGTAATGTGAAGCAGTCACTTGCGCTTGGGGGCATTCTCGTCGCGATCGTCCTCCTGCTCTTCCTGCTCGATCTTCGCACGACTTTTATCTCGTTCATCTCCATCCCGCTCTCGCTTCTCTCCGCCGTCATCATCCTCGACTGGCGCGGAGTGACGATCAATACGATGACCCTCGGCGGTTTTGCCGTGGCCATCGGAGTGGTGGTGGACGACGCCATCATCGACGTGGAAAATATCCTGCGCCGCATTCGTGAAAATCGGCAACTTGGATCCCCTCGCTCGCTTTTCCGGGTGGTGCTCGACGCTTCCCTCGAAGTGCGGAGTGCGGTCGTTTACGCCACGATCGTCGTTGCGCTGGTCTTTATCCCCGTACTCACGATGAGCGGTCTGCAGGGACGCTTCTTTGCCCCGCTGGGTGAGGCTTTCATCCTCGCCACCGTGGCCTCTCTTGCCGTGGCCCTCACGGTCACTCCCGCTCTTTGCATGCTCCTGCTCTCCCGCACCGAGCCACACTCCGAACCGCGCTATCTCACCGCGCTAAAGCGCCTTCATCGCGGTCTTCTTATTTCGATAAGTGAGCATTCACGCATCGTCACGATCGCAGCACTGCTTATCTTTGCCGCAGCGGCAGCGGCGGTTCCTTTTTTCGGCGGCGAGTTTCTTCCCGATTTTCGTGAAGGTCATTTCGTCATCCAGGTAACTGCTGCGCCAGGCACGTCGCTCCGCGAAATGATCCGCCTCGGCGGACGCATTTCCGAAGCCGTTCTGAAAAACGAACACGTCGCCACGATCTCCCAACAAGCTGGACGCGCCGAGTCAGGGGAAGATACGTGGGGCCCGAATCGCTGTGAGTTTCACGTCGAGTTGAAGCCGGATAAGTCCGTGAATGAAGAAGAGGTGCAAAACGATCTCCGCAAGACGCTGAAAAGCTTCCCGGGCATTCAGTCCGAAGTGCTCACATTTCTCGGTGATCGCATCAGTGAAACGATTTCCGGTGAAACCGCCCAGGTGGTCATCAATGTCTTCGGCGACAATCTCGATGTCATCGATGCCAAAGCCCGCGAGGTCGCAACCGTGCTGAAAACCGTGCCCGGTGCGCAGGACGTGCAGGCCAGGTCCTCCTCCGGCGCCCCAATCATTTCCATCCGTCTGCGTCCCGAACGGCTTACACAGTTCGGCTTTCAGCCGCTGGACGTGCTGGAAGTAATCCAGACCGCCTATCAAGGCGCTGATGTGGCGCAGATCTACGAGGGCAATCACGTCATGCAGATGACGTGCATCCTCGAAGAAAAAAGCCGGCGCGAACCGGCGGATGTGGGCTCCCTGCTCCTCTCCACCGCAAACGGGGTGCGCCTCCCCTTGCGGGATCTCGCCGACATCGCACTGGTCACCGGACGCTACGCGATCGAACACGAAGGCGCACGGCGGAGACAGACGGTGACTTGCAATCCCGAGGGTCGCGACGTTGCATCATTTGTCGCCGACGCCCGAAAGCAGATCGCAGCGAAGGTGCAGTTGCCTTCCGGTGTCTATCTCGATTTTAGCGGCGCGGCAGAGCAACAAACCCAGGCCCGACGCCAACTGTTCTGGCATTGGTTGCTGGCCCTGGCCGGAATCATCCTGGTGCTTTCCATCGTTTTTCGGAGTTCGCGCAATCTGCTCCTCGTGTTGGTCAATATCCCCTTCGCGCTTGTCGGCGGAATTCTCGCCGTCTGCCTCACCGGCGGAAATCTTTCTCTCGGATCACTCGTCGGCTTCGTAACGCTCTTCGGCATCACGATGCGAAATTCGATCATGATGATCTCGCACTTCGAACATCTCACAGAGGAAGAAAGCGCGGAGTGGAATCTCGAAACAGCACTACGCGGCGCCGGCGAACGGCTCATTCCAATTCTCATGACGGCACTGGTCACCGCCCTCGGACTCCTTCCGTTGGCCTTGCACATGAAAGCAGCCGGACATGAAATCGAAGGCCCGATGGCCGTGGTGATCCTCGGTGGCCTGGTTACATCGACCATCCTCAATCTGCTCGTCCTCCCCTCGCTCGCTCTACATTTCGGGAGGTTTACAAAAATGCAGGGAAATCTTGACGAAGCAGAGAACATGTAAGGTGTCTCGCTCTTCTCCACAGACGCTATTCGTCCCGTGAGAGATACTCTCTCCCTGCCTACACGTAACCGTCGAATTTCCCCATCTTTTCATTTCTCATCAACCAGCAGCAGGATGTTGCTGTTAGGTTTGCTTTCTGGCAACAGGAGCCCGAGAACGCCCAACTCCCAACGCTAAACAATCAACATTCAATGTCACGCAGTGGTTAGCTCAGCGCCTATCGGTTTCTGCAATCTGCGAGTATCTACGAGAGAGCGTCGAACTCGATACCGTTGAATGTTGGGTGTTTAGCGTTCTCGGAGATGAGTGGAAATTCTGCGCGGCATCTACCATTCACACATTTCAAGCTGCGGGACGCCGCTTCTACTACGACTCTCCCTCCCGATCCCCTGATTCGCGCCGCCTACCACGGCCGCGAATCGGAAATCGGTATCCCTCTCTATCTCCCACGAACTAACTTACTTACTCACTCGCAGTTGCCAGGGTAAGTACCTGTCCGCGGCCAAGCTGCACTTTCCCATAGCCCTCGGACACACGCGCCGGAACCACCACCGGTTCGGCATTGGAAATAAAGGTGCGGCCACCCGCGTATACCGCGATGGTCGTCGCCCGATCCGAAGGACGGTAGACGAATGTCGGCTGGCTTCTCGGGTGATCGATCCGGACGAGTTCCGTGTCTCCAAGGACTGTTCCAGCGGAAATCGAAGCCGCAGCCGTCGCGGCCAGAGTGATTTTGGTTATGATTTTCATACAAGGACACTGGCGTTGTTTTTCCCAGTGTTTCCTTACGGAATCGGGTATCGCTGCGGTTTCAGGCGTAAATTATTCTCGATAGACCCGCAGCCAATCGCACCGGCTCCAGCCCATTTCTCCCGGCGTACTAAAGTCTTCCGCCTTGCCACTATTGGACATTTTCCCAACCCGAACGATCGAGGGAGCGCCCGGGAATTCACTCCGCGGAAAACGGCCGAGTTCCTTGTCCTGTTCAAAAGCACCTTCGCCGGAAGCCACTACGCGAACCACGTCTTTGTCCAGATAGATGCCCAGAACCACCGGCGCTTCGATATCTCCCTGTCCCGCGAGATGTTCCACACCATTCTCACTTATTCCGAACCGTCCATCCCGGCGACGGTTTACTTTGAGAATATGCCCCTCGGGCCACGCCACCGCGAGCCCTGGCCCCCATTGTTGTCCGTCATCTGAGGCGTCCTGCCGGATTTGCGCGACAATCGCCGTCACACCATTCGGTAAAGCGCGCTCCACCCATACGTGGCAATTTGCCCGGGCGAGGAAAACAAGTCCCTCCTTCTCAGGCTTTAAGCTGGCTCCCTTTTGCGAATCCACGACTTTCCATTCCGCACCCAAAGCCGGCGCAAAACGTTCTTCGAAAGCGAGTTTTTCCGACGAAAGCACTGCTTCGCGCGCCGTTCCTTTCGGTGACGTCCGAGGTGTTTCGTCCAGGACGAAGGCAAATCCACGCTTCGGGGCAATCGCGATTTCCGCGTTCGGTTCGAATTGCATTTCAGGCTGAAAGCCCGGCATCTCCGGGCCGTGGAGCGATGCTTTCTCCGCATGCAGTCCGAGCGCCTTCCAATCGATGGAAAGGCGCACGTGCACCGGCTTTTCTCCAAAGTTCCCGAGCGCGATCAAAGTGCGTCCCGCTTTCTTCCAAACCGTCGCCCGCACCTCGGCCACATCGGTTTTCACGGGCGACTCCGGATCCCACCAGCCGATGAATTCGCTGCCGGACACGCCGAAATCGTCCCACAGCTTCCAGACGGGTTTTGGATTGCCACCCCAACCTTGCCGGCCAGTCATCCCGAAAGTAAGTCCCAGCCACGGATTGCCACCTCCTTGCAACATCTCCCCCATGAGGCCAAATGGCACACCGCTCGTTCCCACGAGAGTCTGTTCTGCCGGGCCATCATACGGATGTCCCTCCCCGAACCACATCCGGTCGACATAAGGCAGCGAATCCATGAAAATCAGCGCGCATGAGGCGTGTCCCGCCCGGCCATCGTGGATTTCGTTCCACGAATGCAAATCGATAAGCCCACCACGCGGATCATATTGATCGAGGATCTTTCGCGCCCGCTTCATCACCGTGCGATCGTAACTGATATCGTCCAAATAAAGCCCGTCACAGCCGGTGTTCTCCGCGAGCCACCTTAGCCCTTCGAGATACACATTGTGCCATCGTGACATCGTCGCCGTCAGCACGCTGGCATCATTCACCCCCGGCTCATACCAGGCGCCCCAGTAGTTGCCTCCGAGATGCTCTTCGCACCAGGCGTGTCCACCACCTTTGCCCGGAGCCAGCAATTCTGAGCCAAAACTCCGCATGGCAAAGAGTTCCGGAGTCCAGTTCGTCAGTTCCCGCACGGTGTAATAATATTTCACCCGCAGGCCGAGCGCATGCGCCGACTCCGTGTAGTCGCGCAACTTATCCGCGGTGAGAAACGGGTAGTTAATATAGGGGTTAAGCGCATTCCCTTGGTGAACGTTCACGATATTCGCTCCGGCCTCGCGCACCTTCTCGAGTGAGGCCACTCCGGACGTCTGATAGTAACGCTCCCGCCATTGAGCTTCGGTATTTAGTAACTTGAAAGGCGTGATCGAGAGATCGCAGTCGAAATGCAATGTCTGCCCAGGTCCCACGGTGCGCTCGCCGGAATAGGCTTTGAGCAGGAGCGGCTCACTCGAGACGGGAGCCGCAAACGCAATCCCGCCCTTCCCGCTGTTATCCCATGATGGCGGATCACTCAGCGGCTGGTGAATGTAGTGAATATTCACCATGGGACGCACATAGTTCTCGGCGCGAAGCTGAATCCGCAAACCGGCATTCACGTCGCCCATCCAGATGGCATCCTGGTCCTTCTTTGCCACATCCCATTTCCAATCCAGCTTCTCCGGACGCAAGCCGCCGTACTGGCCGAGACCCATGGAGTATTTCGTCGTATCCACCGTGCGCGGCACCTCCAGCCGAAAGTCCCGGAAACTCACGGGGCGAGTTGCGGTCAAGGCGCAACGCAGTTCCACCTGCCCGTCAAATTCCATTCGACCCGCGATGTTCACGGAAAAATCGTCCGCTACCAGCTTGCTCGTCCACTCCACCACACCGGCATCTGTTTTCCCAAATCGAAAACCCTCTGCCCGCATCGGAATCACCACGCCACCAGCCGCTTCGGCAATGAAACGCATCGGCGCGGCGAGCGTTTCGCGCCCATGCTCCGAAAGCTTTGTCACACCGCCGGCAAAGTAACTCGTGATGCGCGCCGGCAATCCATCATCTCCCAGTGTCAACGCCCGGCCAAGGCAGCAGATGGTCCGGCCTTCCACCTTCAAAGGAGTGAACGGCTTGGTCGGCTCATCATCTTCCGCGATTTTGGAATCCAGCCAACGCAGCTTGGTGTGTTTCGCCGGATCACTATCACCACGGTCCGGTAATGGCACGCCGCCGATCGAGATCTTCAGCGGCACACGTACTGACGGCGTTCCCTCGGCCTGAATCTCGACGAAGCCCGCATACTCTCCCGGAGCCGCTTCCAGAGGCACATCCAATCCGCACCAGAGTGGCAGCACGTTTCCCTTTGAAACGTCAATCCGTGCGGTAAAAGCGTTCCCGTTGCTATCCACACCGCCCGCCTGGAAACAACGCAACACGCTCGCTGGAATCCGCGCCGTGCCAGTCGCCGCCGCGAGATCACTGAAGTGAAGTGAGACGTTTGCCAACTCTTTGTGCGCAGCCCAGATACCGAGTTGGAAGACATAGTATTCATTTGGGCGTGCCGAAAATTCCGGCGCCTGCCTGCGGCTCAGCCAGATCTCGGGAACATGATCAAACATCCTTACGGGGTGTTCCCTCGTCTCCGGAAAAACATGGAAAGGCGCCGCGCCATTCTTACTCAACCAGCCTTCGCATTCCCCGGCGGTGGCGATGATCTCCATCTCCGTGAACCGATCATGCTCAGTCCGGGCCTCCCATCGCTCAACCGGCGCCACGGGCAATGACTTCCATGCTTCACTGGCAATTCCTGCCGCACTCTTCCACTCCGGCGACGCAGTATCCTCCGGCGGCAGATATTTCGCGGACGGAAACGAGCCGTGCCCCGGATCTCCCGGCAAAAAATAGATTGCGTATTCCCCTGCCGTTTCCGGACGAAAAATGACGTCGCCTGATTCCGCATCCATTTTTACCAACGCGACGTCCTTGATCCGCAGGCCTTTCGCCAGCTCAGTCACGATGATTCCATGCCGCTCCGGGTGTGCATCACGCCTGCGCCATCCGAGATGCGCCTGCACCGCAACCGCCGGCTGCGCGACTTTCACGACGACGCGATGCGTCCCGAGGTTCGCTTCCCACGGCGCTTTTGGCACGGTGTACACAATGCTTTGCGCCATTCCCACGACCGGCACGAAAAACAGCAGCCGCACGACCGCACGAGCGATGATTTTCAAAAAAGGCGCGTGGCAAACGAACGATAACATGGCGAAACGATGAGCCGCGCCAGGTGGAAAGTCTTTGCCCGCAGCAACCGCAACCGTGTCATAAAGGCACGCTATGAAGGAACAGCTTGATGGGTTGACATGGGAAGGACGGTGGGTTTCAGGATTGTACGTTGCAAAACGGCGTCAATCCCCTGGCCACGATCCGCCCCGCAACATTTCATGAGTCCCCTCTCCAAGTATTTTCTCTCGTTCCTCGCCGCGGTTCCATTCCTTGCCGGTTTCCCTGTGGAAGCAGGCGAATCACCGATGCGCGTTGCCTGTCTCGGCGATAGCATCACATCCGGCGCCAAAGTGAATGCAGCCGCCGAGTCCTATCCGGTCAAGCTCCAGGCACTTTTGGGCGCGGATTTTGAGGTGAAGAATTTCGGACGTGCCGGCGCCACGATGATGCGCATCGGCAAACCGAACGCGTTTCAGGAACTCCCGCCGACAGCGGCTTTCGCTCCACAAATCGTCATCGTGGACTTTGGCATCAACGACACCCGAGGCGGCGACGTGAACTATTGGGGGCACGTCGACGAATTCGACACGGATACGAAAGCGCTCCTCACGCAACTTCTCGATCTTCCCACAAAGCCGGCCGTGCTTCTCTGTCTGCCCACCGCCAATCAAGCTGACCTCCCCGGAATGCCCGATGAACGCAAACAAAGCGTTGCGGAACGTTTACCGCGACTCGTGGAAGTCCGGCAGAGACTACAGAAGTTGGCGAAAGACCTCGCCAATAGCCGGCTGAGTGTCATCGACCTGGATGCGGTGACGGCGAACCGGCCCGAACTCTTCAATGTCGATGGGGTTCACCTGAAAGCCGAGGGCTACAACCTCCTTGCTGAAACCCTGGCTCCCCATGTCCGCGATGCGGCGGCAACCGCGCCGAAATAACTTGTCCGATATAACCTATTTCCAGTTCCTTACATACTGTCCAAACCGGGTGATCTAACTAACCTTGGCCATTTAGTTCAATGCCACGCCCGCCAATGCATCGGCGGGCATGCTATCACGACGACGTGTTTCTTCGATGAGCCAGTAATTCACTTCGCGGCCTTTTTCATCGAGGATGAATTGCGCATACTCTTCCGGCGTTACCTGATGCCACTCGGCATAAATAACGATCGGTTTCGGGATGGTCAGAAGGATTCTCATTGAATTTGCATGCTGCCGAGATTGTGGCGATGGCCGGGAATGAAGCGGGACGAGAAATCCCGATTACCTGTCTGTGCGGCTCGTCGCACTTGTTCCGCCAGCCATTCGAGCCAGCGGCGCTGTTCGGCATCCGCACGCTCCAGCGACCAGAAATCATCTTCGATCTGGGTGCCTCCTTGATTCGTGTTCATGTGAACATAATTCCGCAGAAAGAGGCAGTCGCCAACGGCAAAGCCATACTTCCCGCGTAAGGGGTTGATTGGCAATGGCTAATCCGTCACCCTGCGAGCCACGGACCCCAGTTATTCACAACCATGGCCAAAGAATACATTCCGCGCCGGTCACAGCATGTGCGGCAGAAGCACACCATCTCGTTTGACGATCGTCTCTGGAAGCGGCTGCAGGAAGTGGCCAATCAGCACTACGAGGGGGACAAATCGCGCGCACTCGAGGGGTTGCTGCTCTACGACTGGATGGTCGAAATCACGAAGCGCAAGAGCGGCAAACGCCATGAACACTGGATCAGCGCTCCGCTCGTTCTTCGCACGGGCGAACTCGAACCGCTGCTCGAACGCCTCGAGGCCGGCGATTCCGATTTCGTGGGCGCGTTCATCGACGTGCGCCTCGACGAACGCGCACGCGATCTTCAGCCTGCACCCGAGCCTCCACCGCAACTACCGGGATTCTGAGAGGAACGCCGAATTTACAGTTTTCGGTTGGAGCGGTTTAGAAATGATGTATCCACCTCAACTCACCCAGCCCGGCAGGGAGAATGGCGCTCAAATAAGGATCTTCCACTCGATACAGGCCCGGAGGGCCGCCGGACAGTAGCTCCGGGCGAATAGCCCGGAGAACCGAAGACCAGCGGGCAGCCCCGGATGGGGCGTCGGATCCCTGCGTTCGTAACGACAAAAGCCTCTTCTTTACAAAACATCGCCCGTGCGTTTTTGCCGCCTCTAGCGCTCCGACGCCCTCCAGGGCTGGCCCGTACCCGTACCATCTCCGGGCTGTCGCCCGGAGCTACTGTCCAACGGCCCTCCGGGCCTGAAATCAGCCAAAGCAATCGCTTATTTAAGCGCCATTCGCCCTACCGGACGCATGGCAAACTCGTGAATTCGGCCACGGTATTCTTTGCATTACACTAGCCCCTCCCTCTTCTTTGCGTGCTTTCGCGGTCTTTGCGTTAAAACAAAACCGCTTCGGCTTTAGATGTCGTCCGGAGCAAGATACCGGATCCGCTTATTCACGTCCGTATTGATGGAGTGATAAGGCTGCGCGAGGTTGGCCGGAGCGAACAGGCTGCAGCGCGCATGCTCCATGTCGTCTGTTCCGATGGCATCGGTGAAAATAGGAAGCAGATACTCGATGCCGAGCCGTGATGGTTTCATGTGCCTCGGATCGTACAGATCCGGGTGGAGCCGGCGTGCGTGAATGTGGCCCCACCGGTCGCGGAAGCGATTGGCATCATAGCCGTCCACGTGGAACCCTCTATCGGCGTCGTGCTGAAGAATGGAGACCGCATTGTTTTGCCCTTCCACGAGTAATTCCACGGCTTTCGCCCCAAGCTGCGCCGCGTGGAATCGATCGAAAAGAATCGGCCGGCCACCACGCTGAGTATGCCCAACCTTTCGCGTAAAGATCGCTTCGCGCGCCGTCTCACTGCGACGGTAAAGCTGGAAATAGCGGTCGCCGATGAGATGAATGAGTTTCGCCCGCAGAGCTTCCGCGGCGCCGCTCAAAACGATATTTCCTGCCGGATCGGTGGATTTTGATTCCGCCCCGAGTTCCCGGCCCTGTTCGTCGACGATGCCTTCACCGCACACGATCACGACATTCTTTTGCAGGTCGTAGATATGTTTCACCCGCTCGACGAGATGCTCCAGGTCGAGCGGCGACTCCGGGACGAGAATGATGTCTGGACGTCCGTACGCGGTTCCCAAGGCGATGTAACCCGAATGCCGGCCCATTACTTCGATGATGGCAATCCTGCGATGGCTTTCCGCCGTCGTGCGCAGGCGCTCCACACCGCTCGCAGATACGTACACCGCCGTGGCATATCCGGGAGTCACGTAGTTGACGATCTGATCCAGGGCAAATGATGTCCGTGAATCGTTCCGTTTGTAGTGGAAGCCTCTTCCCTGCGGATCGGCGGAGCGGATCATCTCATCGGGTTCGCTCGGGTAGTTGAGACCCAGATCGTTATCGATCGTCTTCGGCGCCAAAACCGTCGGCAAACGTTCGGCCAGCGGCTGCAAACCATTCAAAGTCCCATCGCCACCCACACAAATGAGCCCCTCGATGCCGAGCTTTTCCAGACGCCGGGCGATGAGATCGAGCTCGTCTTTCTTCTCCGGGTCGACGAAGTCACGCGAAGAGCCGATGAGCGTTCCGCCCTTGGTTGGATCGAGTTCCGGAATTTCGTGAAAGAGCGGATTCAGGTGAACGTGCGGAACCCGGGGGTTGAAGAGGCTGTTGAAACCCTTGATCAAGCCGATGATCTCCACCCTGAGTTGATTGGCGCGCACCACGGCACCATGGATCGTGGCGTTGAGTGCGGGTGTGTCACCGCCAGCAGTGAGAATGCCGATTCGTTTCATGTCGCGAGATAATCGGACATTAGCAAGGCCATGGCGGGCGGCGTCGAGAAATGTCTTCGTTTGGCGCCGTTACAATTCGGAGAGGAAGCAATTGGGGAAACTCCGCAAGCGCGATTCCGGAAGATGGCTCGATAACTCTTCCAAAGAAAGAGGATCGCCCAAAAATGGTTCATTTCACTTGCAAGTGCGGTAATGCACTTTTCTTCGAAAACTCCGTCTGCCTCCAGTGCGGGCAACAGGTCGGCTATGATGTTCGCTCGAATCGCATGGTTCCGCTGAGCGAAGCCAGCGGTCTCGTGCGTTGCGGCAACGGGAAAGAGCATGGCGTCTGCAATTGGGTCGTTCAGGATGGAGACAACCAGACACTTTGCGAATCATGCCAACTGAACCGGACGATTCCCGATCTCAGCATACCGGCAAATCTCGGGGCCTGGCAGCGCATGGAATCCGCGAAACGGCGCGTTCTCTATACGCTCCATCGGCTCGGGCTGCGTCCCGTGAGCAAACACGATGATCCGAGCGGCGTAGCTTTCAACATTCTCAGTCCCACGGCTTCGCAGAACGTCATGACCGGCCATCTGGATGGCGTCATTACCCTGAACCTTCTCGAGGCAAACGATTCGTTTCGTGAAAGCGTGCGGGCAACTTTCGGCGAGCCCTATCGTACGCTGGTCGGGCACATCCAGCACGAGCTTGGACACTATTACTGGGACCGATTCTTCAGGGGCCGGCCTGTGGAAGATCCATTACTAGTCACCTTCCGTGAGCTCTTTGGCGACGAGTGCTCTGACTATCAAACCGCACTGCTAGCCTATCATACGCAAGGCCCGCCCACCACATGGTCGGAGACACATATTACGTCCTATGCCGCCTCTCATCCCTGGGAAGATTGGGCCGAAACGTGGGCGCAATATCTGCACATCCTGGACGGCATCGAAACGGCGGAACACTTCGGATGGACAAGCGATCGCGTGCCGATCCCGTTTACGCCATTTCCCAAGGCCGAAGTCACCATTCCGCATGCCGAGAACGACCCCGCTTTCGTTGAGACGGTCAATCGCTGGGCCAAGATAGCGCCTGCATTAAATGAAATCGCGGCGAGCCTGGGCCATCCAAACCTCTATCCGTTCGTGCTCTCTCCGTGCTCAGTGCGAAAGATTCACTTCGTGCACTTTGCGATTGGCAAAGCCAAAACGCCGGCGAAAACGGCTGCGAAGCCGCCATCGCCGGCGTTGGCTGCATGAGTGATATTAGACCTTACTTCGCGAGCTCTGCGGTAATGGCTGCCGTGGTTGCCGCAGGACCATTGTCCGCACTTTCGAGGATCAATTTTTCGACGGCCCCGGGATGCTGCACCGGAATAGCGAACCAGCGGAGCTGTCCTTGCGTGACGACGCCTTCGGCGAACTTGGAGCCCGGCAGATCGATCGGCTTCACATAGTCCGCGAACTCCACGCCATTGTGCAGATTCACGCTCTCCGTGTCGCCACCGGCATGTTGGATCGTCACTTTCACGATCATCCGGCCATCGGGATCCGCTTTGCCCGCACCCCAGCCCGCCACGCCACCGAGGAAGTAAAACTTGCTCACCGGCAGGCCGACTTTCACTTCCACGCGCTTCGGCAGTGTGTGGGCAAACGATTCACGTGAACCACCGCGCAGGACGATCACGTTTCCGCCCAGCGAGGTGCTCTCCGGATTCGCGATATTGAAGGGAACGCCTTCGACATTCACGATGCCGAACTTCTTGAAGTATAACGTGTCGTGCGTGGCTTCCTGCGACTGATACAGCCCGCGCCGCGTATCCGCGGTATAGGCGGAGCTCAGGTCGAGGACACGATATTGCGATGAGCCTCCGCAGAGGAAGGCCAGCACGTCGCGCAAGGTTTCACCACCGAGCCCTTCAAAGCCTTCCGGCATCAGCGAGCGGTGCGTATTCGTGCGGGACTTGATCTGCGCCGTGGGAATCTCCACGTCACCCGCCGGCGAACGCAGCACGATGCGAGCATCGTTTTCCTGGGCAAGAATACCGCTCTGGATCTGGCCATCCTTCGTCTCCACGTTGAACAGCTCGTAGCCAGCATCGATCTGGCGGCTGGGATCGACGATATCGATCAGCAACGCTTCGGGCCCGTGGGCGCCGATGCCATCAAGCACCGGGCCAACTTCCTTGCCGATGTCGCCCAGCTTGTGACAAATCGCACAGGTCTGGGTAAACACCTCCTTGCCATGTGCAGCATTGCCCGGCTGCGTCACGACCGGCTGCAATTGGGCAATGATCGCGTCTTTGTTGGAATCCGGCTTGCGCATCTTATCGAGCATCGTGCTCGCGCGATTTGCCACGGCTTGCACCGGATGTGTCCGCAGCCGGAAGATATTCGCCGGACCGAGATCCTGCAGGCGGATCTTCTGCGCATCGATCGCATCGAGAAATGCGTTCGTCCATTCGGCACGGGTCGTGATCAGATTGAAGGCCGCGGTTTGGGCGCCCGCGGACATCTCTCCGAAAGTTCCGACGAGAACGGTTCCCGCCGCTGGATTGCTGGATGCACCGAGAGCAGCGACCGCTTGTTTCTTCAGCTCTTCGTTCGCCGTTTTTCCAGAGAGCAACTTGCCAATCGTCGGCAGAATTTCCGGGTTGGCCGCTTCCCCGGCGACAAGGCTGTTCAACACGACGCCTGCGCGATCGTGGTTGAACTTTGCCTCCGCCAGTTCCGCGAGAAGCTCGGTGACTACTTTGTCTATGTCCGCTTTCAATGCCCCGGCAGGAGCGGCAGCCACGGCCACCGGCAAAGCGGCGGCGCGCAGACCCGCATCCTTTGAAGCGAGCAGTTCCTGCAACGCTTTCGCGGGAATCGGAGAATTCGCGACCGGCTTGACCTTTGCCGCGGCTTCCAAAACCAAACGTTTCAAATCATCTGTCACCGCGGGTTTCGAAGCCATCGCTCCGGCCAGTGTTGCGAAAGAAGCCGCATCCTGTTGCTCCACAAGACGCGCGGCAATGTTGCCAACCAAAGTAGAGAGAGGCTCCGGACGGGTGCTGTCGAAGGCTGCTTCGATCACGCTCACCGGATTCCGCGTACCGCAAGCGACTGCGGCGGATTTCGACCAGTCATCCGGCAATTCCGGAAAGACCGCCACCAATGCCGCTGCCGAAGCCGGACTTACCGGCGTGGCGGAAAGACCGCGCAGCATATCAATCCGGACACGCGCATCGTTGTCCTTCAATCCCTGCGCAAGATCCGCTTCCACGGCATCCGCATGCCCGCTGGCTTCGGCAATCAATGCGGCGGTCTTGCGAATCGAAGGATCCGCATCATGCAGCGCGGCCTTCAGCGAATCGGACTTCAATGCGTTCAGCCGCTCGAGCCCCCAGAGTGCCAGGATCCGCGCCGGAGCGAATTTTTCCTGATCCGCCAGCGGGGCCAGAGCCGCGGCGACTTCATTTCCTCCCCGCTCCATCAGGAGCCGATGTGCGTTGTAACGCACGGTGCGATTCGGATGACGCAACGCGGCGACCAGGCCGGCAACATCCGCCTTCGCCAGATCCGGTACTTGCAGGGGCTTGGCCTGATCATTCTGCACGCGATAGATGCGGCCGAAATAGTGTTCCCGATCCGGACGGACAGAAGCGCCGGAGTGGCTGTGCAACGGTCCCCGGCTGTCGCTATGCGCGATGACGGGATTGTAGAAATCGAGGATATAGATTGCTCCATCCGGTCCAGGCGCGACATCCACCGGGCGAAACCAGTAATCCGGCGAATAGATAAACTCCGCATCCGGCCGCACCATATTACCCGTGTAAGTGGCGCCGTTCGGCTCGAGGGCCTCGCGATGGATGATATTCAGAATCGGCTCAGTACAGAAGACTGAGCGATCCCACTGCGCAGGCCAGGCCCCTCCTTCATAGATAAGTGACGCGCAAGCCGCGCTATAGCCGCCGACCACGTCGATCTGCATGAGCGGAATGCGGTCGGGCAAATGCTCACGCACGACCTTTCTTCCGCGGATAACATTCTCCGCACCACCGATCGTTCCAACCTTGCCCAGCGCCAGCGTCTTTTCCGGCACCACGATGTGTTGCACCGGATTGCCGCTCGTGGCCTGTCCGAAGAATAACTCTCCGTCGCTCGTGACATCCGCACCAAAGCCATTGCCACCCTTCGACGAAACCTGCTCGATGGCTGAGCCATCGGGTTTGAAGCGGAACATGCCCGACGAAATGCGCGCAATGATCTCCTTGCCATCCGGCTTTCGGACATCGGCGCCGCCACCCATCGACGCATAGATCCAGCCATCGGGTGCCACGATGAGGTGATTCGCCACAAAGTGTGTGTCTCCCGGCGTGAACCCCGTGTAGAGCCGTTCGACTTTATCCGCCTTGCCGTCGCCGTCCGTGTCGCGGATCCAGAGGATATCCGGTTCATGCAGGGCAATCACACCATCGCGATAGAGGCAAAAGCCGGTGACCAGTTCCAGGCCTTCATAGAAGACCGTCTTCTTCGTGAATCGCCCATTGGCATCGGGTTCGCTTAAGACGCTGATGCGATCCTGCGCTGGACGATCCGTGACCCCAGGCACAAGGCTGTCTGTCTCTTTCCATGGCTCCGCGACCATCGTGCGGCGGCCATTTGGATACTCAGGCGTTTCCGCTACCCACAGTCGCCCGCTCGCGTCCCATTGCGCGGCGATGGGCTTGTTAATCAACGGCTCCGCCGCGACCACGGAGGCTTTGAAGCCCGGCTCGATGCGCATCTGCTTTACCGTGTCTTCCGGCGTTTCCGGACCGCCAGCGGGATAGCGCAGCGACGCAATGTCGGAGGGAGCGCAAAACTCATCGAGATTATCCCGGCCTGCTGACCACGCGATCCCACGCAGAAGAAATGTCCGAAAGCTGGCGTGATCAAGCGTCGCTTGCGCTCCCTGAAGTGCGACAAATGCGCGGTGCGGTTTTCCGCCTTCGGCCGCGGGAGCCTCGTAAGCCCAGATCTGCGGCTGGAGATCAAATACCGAGGCACGGCTGGCATTGCTGCCTGGACGATCGTCGCGCTCTGCACGCGGTCCTGTAATCTTCGGCGTGAATGCTGAGGCCAGGACATGCACGTCCTTCTCCAAATCGAGATCATAAAGCGTCTCGTCATCCACGTCGAAGGCAGAAGCACCGTGCACGATCGGATGCTGATCGGTCGCCACATAAAGCATCATGCGGCTGCTGAATTTCCGGCTCCCCGGCGTCCATGCACCGCCAATCAGCGGCTTCCACCAGCTGGCATCTCCCCCAGCCGCGGCGCCGTGAACGACCACCAAACCACCTCCCCGCTTGGCAAAAGCCTCCAGTGCCTCGCGATCTCCGGCGGGAAGCGCCTTCAAATCCGCTTCGTAGAGAACGACGACATCCGCCTTATCGAGCGCGAGCGGTGCGGAGACCGAGACAGACTCAGCCTTCGCTCCATGCTGGGCGAGAAGGGCGGCGAGATCGTGGCTGAACTTGTCCGAGGCCGGCGAAGAATCACCGGCCACGATAACGTGGAGAGGTTCCGCAGCCAGGGTGGAGAGGGATAGGGCGGCAAAGCCAAAGAGGCAGGTAGGGAGACGTAACATGGGCTTGTGGAGGGGAAAACCGGAGAGGGCTCACGAGATTAGCACGCGCCGCCTGACGCGAATCCACATTCACCTCTGCTGATTCCACATCACCCATCGGATTCCTGCTGCTTAGCTAGGCAATCCCCGCCTCATGGAGCAGGACGACGCCGGGCGCAGAGAGATTCACCCGATGCTTCTCCAGATCCACCAGCGGCTGCCCGTCCCCTCCGAATCGCTCCTCATTGGTCGAGAAAATGATGCGCCATTCCATTTGCGCACCATTCCGGCAAATCCACTCCCCTTCGAAACTCCCTTCGTGTCCTCCCGCGAGGTCGAAAAGCAGCAACCAGTCACCGGTCTTCTCTTTTAGCCGTAGCGCGGCAGCTCCCATGGCTAGTTTTTCGATCTGCATCGCATCGCGCTTGTGCACATGAAATGCCGGCGCAGAACGGCGAATCAGAAGGCAGGCCTTATATAACGCCAAAACCTGCTTTTGCTCCGGCTTCTGCAATTCCGCCCAGTCGATCCTGGAACTCGCAAAAGTACCCGGCTCCTGTGGATTGGGAATCGCTTCGAGTGCTTTGGGATCACTAAACGCCGCGAAATCTTTGAATTCCATCCGGCGCCCTTCCACCACTAGTTTACCGAGTTCGGCGTTATGATTAGTAAAGAACAGGAATGGCGTCCGGGCATTCCACTCTTGTCCCATAAAAATCAACGGGACATAGGGAGAGAGACAGAGCAGAGCCGACGAAGCAAGATAAGCCTTGCGGGAGATCACGGCGCCAAGACGGTCGCCCATGGCCCGATTGCCAATCTGGTCGTGATTCGAAATGCAGTGCACGAACTTATCCGGCGCCAGGTGCCGGCATTCTGTCCCACGCCGGGAACCGCGCCGCGGGGAAATCTGTCCACAGTAATACCAGCCATGCCGCAGTGTCTCCGTGAGTTCCTCGATCGAACCATCGAAATCACCCAGGTAAGACTCGTTCTCCCTCGTGTTGGCCACGCGCGCCGTGTGATGAAAATCATCGGCCCAGACTGCGTCAAATCCAAGCCCGCCTTCGGCTTCGGGGAGAAGGACGCGTGTTTCATTGCGGGAATCCTCGGCAATGGCAAATCCACCGGCCGCGTGAATCGATGCGGTCAACTCCGCCAGGATATGCCGTGATGATTCATCGAGAATCGCGTGCGTGGCATCGAGCCGGAACCCGTCGATATGAAATTCCCGCATCCAATAGCCGGGATTCGCGACGACAAACTTCCGCAGATTCACAAACGCTGGATCACCGTAACGAATCGCACCGCCCCATGGGGTCTTCTTATGCTCATCGAGATAGTCTCCAATATAGGCGCCCAGATAGTTACCGTCCGGACCGAAATGGTTATACACCACGTCGAGTATCACTGTAAGTCCGGCGGCATGCGCTGCATCGACCAATGCGCGCAAGTCATCCGGATGTCCATACGCATGCGCCGGTGCATAGAGGCAGACGCCATCGTATCCCCAGTTACGTTCGCCCGGAAAATCCGCAATGGGCATGATCTCGATCGCCGTCACGCCTAACTCGGACAGATACGGCAGCCGCTCAATTGCCCCGCGATATGTCCCCGCGGGCGTAAAGGCTCCGATGTGGAGTTCGTAAATCACCAGGTCACGCACTTTGGCAGGGACCCAACCGCGATCTTTCCATTGATAAGTGGAAGGATCGACGACCATCGATGGCCCGTGGACGCCATTCGGCTGCCAGCGTGACGCGGGATCCGGGAAATGATGGATGCCATCCAGCCGGTACTTATAGAGATCCCCCGCTCTTCCTTTCTCATCGTGGACTTCGAAGAAGCCATCCGCATTCCGAGTCATTGGCGCCGTCCTGACACTCGAGCAACCGCCGGCTCCGTAAATCTCCAGATCTATCCTTTTGCGCGTCGGCGCCCAGATCCGATAAAGCACACCGGATGGACCTGGTTCGGCGCCTTGGGGAAGCAATTCTCGATTCATTTCGGTGTCGCGGTGGCTGGTTGGTGCAAGGTTTCGCAGGGATATTCGCACGCGCACGTCGGTACGCGTCTTGAAAATCAACACAGGGAGACCCTCAGTCGCGAGCATGCCAGACGGCGGAGGCGCGACCGGCTCTCGTCCCGGTCGCAAAGCATCCCTGCATGAGATAACCGCCGGTAGGCGCTTCCCAATCGATCATCTCTCCCGCCACAAAAATTCCCGGTGCTCGTTTCAGCATGAGGTTTTCGTCCAGGTCGCCCCAGCGGACTCCGCCGGCTGAAGAGATCGCTTCAGCCAGCGGTCTCGGCCCTTTCAACGAGATCGAGCAACCCTTACACGCCTCGGCGATTTCCAGCGCCGACGCGGCCGGTCGAACGCTCTGGCAGAAATCCAGGATGGCCGCAGCAGCATCGCTCAACCGCCACCGTTGCCGGGCCTCCGCGACAAAATTCCGTTTCACCGGTCCGAGTTTGGCCACGAGCTGGTTCACGCTGTGAGACGGCTTCAGATCGAGGGAAATCACCGGGTCCACGAGTTCGCGTAACACGGCTCCGAGTTGATAGATGATTCCACCTTCGAGGCCGTAGCGCGTTACCATCAGTTCTCCCGCTGCTTCTTGTTCACCAGCCCGGGCACGGATATTCTTTAAAGGCTGGCCCTCAGCTACGCGCAGAAAATTCTCTGGCCACGCGGCTTCCCAACCGCAATTCGCCGGGCGCAGATCGGACACCGCGATTTCCATCTCCCTCAAAGCTGCCACCCAGCCGCCATCCGATCCCGTTTCGGGCCAGGATCCGCCGCCGAGTGCGAGAACGGCAGCATCAGCTTCCACCGTGCGAGTCTCGCCATCGACCGCGAAGGAAAAGCGCCAGGAGGCACCGGTCCGGGCCATTCCCTGCCAGCGATGCCGCATGGCAAATTCCACCCCACGATCCCGGAGTCTCTGGATCCACCGGCGAAGGAGTGGAGCCGCTTTCATTTCCTTTGGATAAACCCGTTTCGAGGTCGCAACGAATGTCTCGACGCCCAACCCGTAGGCCCACGCCCGGAGCGCCTCCTGATCAAATTCAGCAAGCAACGACTGCCAAACACCCGTTGGCAACTCATGTCCGGAATATTGCGCCACAAAGCGCTCGAGCGGTTCGTCTTTCGTCAGATTTAAGCCACCGCGCCCCGCGACGAGAAACTTTCGCCCCACCGAAGGCTTGGCATCAAAGACGGTAACTGAAGCTCCCTGCTCCACGGCGATCTCCGCTGCACGCAAACCAGCCGGACCGCCACCGATCACGGCAATCTTCATAGATCGGCCGGAGTTCGTCGGGATTTTTGATTTCGCGGTTCGGCGCTCTGTAGCATCGGGAAATCAGAGGCGAACCGCGCGCGTGCGTAAAGCCTTGAGGAGAGAAATGGGACGGATGGGACCGATAGGACGAATGGGACTTATGTATCCATCCCCCTACCGCGCCTCAAAAATTCCTGGCGCCCTTAGTTCTCTCCACTTGCGCCTTCCGTCTCATGCGGCTCTTCTGCCTGAATCTTTGCATAAAGCGCCTCCAGCCTGTCGCGCATTTCACTCTCCAGCCGCTTGGAAAACAGGATCCGGCGTTCCACTTCCAGGATCCGCGCCTTTCCCCCACCTCTTTTCAGAGAAAGGATGACCGGCGCATCCCGCCAAGTCTGATAGATCTGAAGATGGACATCGTGGTCCGCCGGCGCCAAATCGTTCAGGACGCGCTCCAGCACCTGCGCTTGTTCATCCGTCGCCAATTCCCTTGGCTCGATCACGACTCGGCTGCGGTTCGGCATGGGTGCGATTCTGACATTTTGCCATTACATTGTCATGTCGAAACAGGAGGATATTCGTGCTACGGGATCAAAAAAGGCGCTAAGAGATCCAATATCGCGGTTCTCCCCGATTCCGTGCTAATCTCGCCGTTTCGCGTATCTGACAGCACAAACGCATTGACGCAGTCCGTCATCCTTCATCTATTCGCGCTCCTCTAATGGCAAATTCGAATTCTCTTCAAGAAATCAGCAAGCTGCAGCAGCAGATCGAGCAGCTCAAGGACGCCGCCATCAACGAACTGAAAGCCCGCCGCGCCGAATTGGAAGCGGAATTGAAGTCCGTGGATGCCGAGCTCCTCAATCTTACGGGCAAGCCGGCAGTCACGCGCCGTGGCCGCACTCCCGGCGTCGCCGCCGCTCCTGCGGGCGCTCCTGCATCTGAAGGCAAAAAGCCGGACCTCCAGGAACTGAAGGCGCTCCTCTCCGCAGCTCCCAACAAAACCATCTCGCTCCGTAAAGAGGGCTACGATGTTCGCAACGTAAAAATCATGGCCATGGCCAATCCGCACCTGCTTCGCATGGGCGGCAAAGGCGCGTGGCCGGAAGTCACGCTGTTGAAGTAATCCCATTCTCTTTCATTATGCCCCGCCACGGATAAATGGCGGGGCAAATTTTTCACGCATCGCGGGAAAGCCTCTACAGACGGCCAAGGAGAGTCCGAGGCGGCGTTGGTATAAATTCTCCGTAAGTTTCTCCCCATGGTAGCCGCGAGAGGCCGAGGTAAGTCAGGCAGGGTTGTATTCATGAATACAACCATGGTATTACTAGTTTACTTTGGCTCGATGAGCGCGGCGATCGCCACCGCCAATCGTTGGTATTCCGAAGTTGCAGGTTTGCATCGAGGTTTGGGCTGCAACTATGCAGCAAAGCACCACCACGCAGAGACGCTGTACTGCTATCCGTCAGATTCAGCGGAAGTATTAATAATCTTTGCGAGCCTTCGCGCTCTTTGCGGTCTTTGCGTTAAACAACACCGCATCTCTTTCACGATCGAGCCTGCCGAGCAATAAGTGAAGGTCTGGTAAAGGCCGCCCACAAACGGACACGGCGTGCACGAATGGAATCGTGCACGCCGGTTTCCCTCGCAAAGATCGTTGCCGCTGCGGCTATTGTTGCGGCTCTTTATCGCCTTGCTCAGCCGGCCCTTTGGACTTCGAAGCCGACTGCACGCTGATCTCATTCGAATGCATTTTGATCTGATCGAGCTTCTTGCGGACTGGCTCCGGGATGGACTGCCGCTGTTCCTCCGTATCGACCGGACCGGAAAAGACTTCCTTCCCATCACGGTTCCGCGCTTTGAGCGTGCGGTGGCCGTTCTCCTCGGTGACTTCGATTTCGCCATCGTTATCCTGAAGCATCAGATGAGCTTTGGATCCGTCGAGCACCGTGACGCCGCTATCGGTGAAGCGTTTGATCTGGGCGCCGCCATCGGGCTTGGCCTGGCGGAAGATATCTGCCGGCGGGATCTTCGCTCGATCGAGTTGTTCACGGATCCGGCTCTGAACCGCCTCCGCCTCCTTCTGGGCACGCAGGGCCTGTTCCTGCGCTTTCATCTGCAAATCCTTGGTTTGCACCTCGATATCCATCAGCTTTTTCTTCTCATCACGAAGCGCTTGCTCATCCCAGTACAGCACATCGCCAGATTTGCCGCGGATCTTCGGCTGCGGAGCTCCATCGGCACTCACGGCCTTGTTGTAGTCCAGAAATAGAGAGGCCTTGTGGGAGGGCATCGGCCGTTCGCTCACCTTTGCCGTGAGGTGCTGCTCCTGACCCTTGCGCAGCAGGGTCAGGGAAACCTCCTTGTCTTTGCCGGTAGCGCGGACAAGGGTCGCAAGCTGGTCGGGATTGATGAGCTGCTGATCATTGAAGCTCTTCAAAATATCGTACTTCTGCACACCGGCCGTTGCTGCCGGGCTGTCGGGAAGAACCTCTTCCACGAGCAGGCCGAAACCCTCGGGCAAGCCGAGTTGCGCGGAAAGCGCGGGCTGGACATCCGACGTAACAAGCCCGAGGAAAGGCTGCGGTTGCTGATCTTTTTCCCCGGAATATAAAAACACGCGTTTGTTACCCTGCGCATCCTGTGGAGGAGCCATGCCGGGCTTGGGCGGAACGGGCGGAATGGGCGGCACTGGTTGAAACTGCTGGCCAAAGGCCACCGTGGAAAGCGTCGCCGCGACGACGGCAAGAAGCTGTGATTTGGTTTTCATGATGAGGCGTTGGTTTGGTGCTACTGAAAGGAAACTGGGATCACGACGACATCCTCCCTCGGCACCTCCACCTCCACGCGCGCGCCGGTGGCGGGGTTCTTCCAGATATGACGCTCGACCGAGGAGTAACGCAGCACTTCTTCCGGCTGATGATCCGTGTTGTAGTACAGGCCTCGGTCTTCAGCCCGGATAAGTTCCCGCGAAGATGCCGTTCGCTGAAATACATTGTCCGGAACCGATACCGTGGAGGCAATTGGCGCTTTGGTTTCCGAACTGCGAAGATCCGGTCCGAACATGAAGACGAGCAGCGCCACCGCAGCTCCACCCGCCGCCCAGCAAAAACCGGTGAGAATCCGGCTGGCCAGGCTCTCCCTGGGCTTCGAGATGACGCCGGCCCGTTCCGCAGGGAGCGGCGCCGATTTCAATTCCCGGCTGATGGCCGCTGCTGTTTCGGGGGACGGTTGGATCGGGCGCAAGGCCCGCAATTCGTCTTCAAACTCCGACTCGTTCATGTTCGTTTGGTTTCAGAATGCGGCGTAGCGCCTGGAGCGCATAACGATGGCGCGCCGCAACGGTATTGATGGATTCGCCTAGTGTTTCTGCGATCTGCGCGAAAGTGAGTTCACCCCAGATCCGCAAGACCAGCGTCTCGCGCTGCTCCGCGGACAGATGCTGCAAAGCGGCCTGAATGCGATCCGCCTCCTCCCGCCGATCGAGCGAGGTCTCGAAATAAGCAGGCTCTGCGTGCGTGGAATGAAAGCTCTCCTCGCGCAGGGTCCGCCGATCGTTGCTCCGGATCAGATCGATCGCCGCATTACGAACCGCCGCATAGAGCAACGGATAATGCTCAGCCTGCGCCGTGGGATACTTCTGCCAGAAGCGCACAAAGGCCGTCTGCACGACATCCTCCGCATCCGCGGCCGAAAGCCACTGGCGGGCAAAGAGCAGAAGCCGGGGAGCCACCTGCGAGTAGCAGGCTTTCCAGGGTTCATGGGAGGCTTCGGCGGACGGCATCGGCGGCGTGGGGCGTTGGTACAAAGGAAACGTCGCACCGCCGAAGTTTTGTGCAGGAAATTACCTCTTCCTCTTCATCATCATCTTAATCTTCATCCCCTGTTCAGCTCCGATAGATAAATTCACCGAGCCCATCTTTTCCTACGAAGGCACGACCGCATTCGCCCCCATGATAATCAGGATCGCCACCACGGCGATCCCCGTCTCCACCACAGTCCACGTCTTCAAGGTCTGCGGGATATCCATCCCAAAGTACTCCTTCACGAACCAGAACCCGCTGTCATTGACATGCGAGAGAATGAGCGAGCCGGCGCCCATGGAAAGAACGAGCAGTTCTTTGTTGATGTGCGGGTCCGCCTTCACGAAAGGCAGCATGATCCCCGCGGCGGTGGTCACGGCGACCGTCGCCGAACCGACCGAAACACGCAGCATCCCGGCCACAATCCAGGCCAGGAGCAGCGGATGGACATGCAGATCTTTACCCACAGTCGCCAGCGCGTCGGCCACACCGGAAGCGTTCAGCACCTTGCTAAAACCACCGCCTGCCGCAATGACGAGCAGCACGCTGGCTGTAGGCGCGAGCGATTCATCGGCAAATTTCTGAATACGCGTGGCGGTGAGCCCGCAATTCCGCCCGAAGGTCCAGAAGGAAACCAGCACCGCGATGAGCATCGCCACGGTAGGATTGCCAAAGAAATCCGCCCAATGACGCAGGTCCGACTGCATCGTGCCGGCGGCGAAATCTTTTTCGGGCCACTGAACGTCGGCAAGCGTGGCGACGAGCATCAGCAGGACTGGCAGCAGCATGGTAAACATGCTGATGAAAAAGCCAGGGCGCGTGGTCGAACTTGGTTCGGAGCAGGCCTTTTCTCCCAGGCCGCCGAACGGAACCGGAACGTACGGTGTGACAAGGCGGGCGAGAAGCGGGCCCGTTGCCAGCGCCACCGGTGGTCCGACCACGAGCAGTGACCAGGCGATCGTCTTTCCGATATCCGCCCCGAGCAGATTGATCGCGGCCAGCGGCCCCGGATGAGGCGGAATGAGCCCGTGCGCGGTCGACATTCCCGCAGCCAGCGGTAGTCCCAGGCGAAGAATGGGCGTCTTCGTTTCACGCGCCAAGGCGAAGGCGATCGGCCCGAGCAGCACAATTCCCACTTGAAAAAAGACGGAGACACCGATGATGAAGGCCGCCACCATCATCGCGTAATCGACCCGATTTCGGCCAAAAACAGCCGCGAAACGCTCGGCTATCACCAACGCCGCGCCAGACTCAGCGAGCAGTTTTCCCAGGATGGTACCAAGGCCGATGATCATCGCGAGGGATCCCAGCGTACTCGCCACGCCATCTCGAAAACTGTCCGCAACCTTTACCGGATCCATCCGGGCACAAAGCCCCAGCAACATCGAGGCAAGGGCCAGCGCCACCACCCCGTTGCACTTGAACTTCGCGATGAGCACGATGAGTCCGATGATCGAAGCGAGCGCGACGAGAAGGAGGAGGTTCGGAGGTAGTGCGGCTGGTGCGGCCGGTGCGGTGGCTTCAATGATGGAGAGGAGCATTTGAGGAGCGTGTCGGGGATCTCGGGAGGAGTGACGCTTATTCTACCCGCGTCGCGCACCTGCCCAAGGCACGGATTAAGCGGAAGTTACAGATTCAGATCAAGTTTGAGCCGCATTCCCGCGCAAAAGCTTCCCAACATGCTCGCGTGCGGGGAGGAACGCCATAAGGTGAAGATATGTTTCAAGTCGCCAGTTGGATTCGTGAACACGACGAACCGCTTTTCGAAGCACTCGCCGCCCGCCATCCCGAAATCCGGCTTTGCAATGCGCGGACCGGAGATACGGATGTCGATCACGCCGCGGGTCTGCTGCTCACGGGTGGACCGGACATCTCCGCGCCGTTCCATCACGAGTGGATTGCAGATACGGCCCTGATCCAGGATGCTGAACCCGTGCGCGATGCCTGGGAATTCGCTGCGCTGCGGCGAGCCCTGGACCGCGGAATTCCCATTCTTTGTATCTGCAAGGGATTCCAGGTGCTGAATGTCGCCCTGGGTGGAACCCTGCATCTCGACATTCGCGGACATGATTTGCCGGAGCTGAAATCGGCAAATCTCCAAGCCGTCCGTTACGATGCGAATGCGCAACTCCGCTTCGATCGGGTCAACAGCTCACACCATCAAGCACTGAAGCAGGTCGCGGGTTCGCTGTCCGTCGAAGGATGGTGCACGGCTGACGATATCATCGAGCAAGTGCGGATTCGCGACTATCCTTGGGGAATCGGAGTGCAGTATCACCCGGAGCGCGATGCAACCTACTACGGCCCTCTCTTCGATGCGTTTTACACCACGATAAAAACATAGACCACGCATGGAGCCGATTTTCCCATATCCAAAGCCAAAACTCGATCTCACACTCCGTTGTGGTCTCGAGCTCGTGTATGACGCCCCGCTTCCAGCGCCGGCCCTGATGTTGCTGAAACCGCAATCCGGTCCGCAGCAGATCGTGGAAGAAGAACGCCTGTGCTTCGAACCACAAGTGCCGACGATGGAGTGCCCGGATGGCCTCGGCAATATCATCCATCGCATCACCCTGCCGCCGGGAAAAACCCGCATCCGCTTTGATTCCTTGATCGCTGTACCGAGCGTTCGCGAGGATGCCTTCGCGGTGGATGAAGCAACGCCCGTTCAGGACCTTCCCTCGGATGTGCTGCGCTACATTCTTCCCAGCCGCTATTGCGATTCGGACAAGCTTCTCGATTTCTCCTTTAGGGAATTCGGCCACATCCCGCAAGGCCTTCAGCGAGTGCAGGCGATTTGCAATTGGGTACACGCAAATGTCGAGTACCGCTACGGCGCCGGGAATCCGCAGTATTCTGCTTCGGACGTCATTCAGCAGCGCTTCGGAGTGTGCCGTGATTTTGCTCATGCAGTCATCGCGCTGTGCCGCTGCTTCAATATCCCGGCGCGCTATGTGACGGGCTATGTTCCCGATGTTGCATTTCAAGACCCCGGCACGCCGATGGATTTTCACGCTTACTGCCAGGTCTATGTCGGACATCGCTGGCAGACCTTCGACGCGCGGTTCAATGTTCCGCGAGTCGGTCGGGTCCATATCGCCTATGGGCTGGATGCGGTAGATGCCGCGTTCTCCACGATCTACGGCGCGGCTAACCTCACTTACTTCAACGTCTGGGCGTACCAGATCGATCCGAATGAGGTGGATCTGGATAGTCCGGTCGATCTCTCGAAGCGGCTCGATGGTACGCCGGAATTGCGGATCCCTTCAGCGGCAAGGGCGCATGCTGCGGCGTAGCCTTCGCGGAGCCGGTCAAATCGGAATTTCATTGCCAGACCTGCCGCTCAATCGGAGGATGCGCGACGATGAATTGCCAGGTTGCTCGTCAGTCCGCCAATTCCCACTCCTCAAAACACCCAGCCCCTTTTCTGCCACTGCTTCTCCGCGAGGTCCTCGATGAATCCGGATTGGCCGATGTCGAGACATGGTGGGCGGATCTCGATACCTCAGCGCAACTCGGCATTCTCGATCTCTGGAGCGACTGCGCCAGCTGCGGTGGCAAAGTTCGTTTGCAGGTCGAGATTCATCCCGTTGAAACGGGAAATGAGTACGCTGACCAGTTTTGGAACGCGGACTTCTACGAATTCCTTGTCAATCACGAGGCTTACCTCGAGCGGGAGAAAAAGTTTCACATTTGCACAAGGCACGCAGCCGCAAGGGCGGCCGTGCAATCCGGAGCGATCTTACCGGACTTTTCCTGTCCTTTGGAAAATCGTGACTGCCCGATGCGGCGCGTGCTCTCCGTTTGTTCAGGCAAACAAGTACGTCTCAGTCTTGCTTTTCGGCCGCTAAACGAAAAGTAAGTCGAAAGCCAGTTGGCGAACTTGCTGAGGCAGTCTATTGATCCGCCACGCGTTCCAATGGACTCCGCATCTTATCAAGTCATTACCGATTTCTCCGAATCCCAGATCGAGCAACTCCATTCTCTGTACCAGGGCGAATGGTGGAGCACCGGGCGAACTATCGAAGACGTCCGCCTTATGTTACAACACACCGATTTCGTCTTCGGGGTTTGCCTGCCCGGCTCCCCAAAGCTCCTCGCCTTCGCCCGCGTCATTAGTGATCGGATCTACAAGGCCTTCATCTTCGATGTCATCGTTCATCCCGAACACCGCTCGGCCGGCATCGGTGTTTTCCTGATGACGCATCTTGTGAATCATCCCGATTTGTCACGAGTCCGGCATCTCGAACTCTACTGTATGCCTGAGCGGATGAACTTTTACCGGAGGCTCGGCTTCACCACGGAGTTATCGGAACTCCGGCTGCTTCGCCAGTCAAATGAGCCGCAGGGATCCGCCTGAAATGCGCTTTGAAACTCACACGGAACCCGGAGGAAAACCGCGGAACGAAGACTATCTGCTCGCGCGAGCCCATCCTTCCATCCCGGCACTTTCGCTCTTTTTCCTCGCTGACGGACAGGGCGGACAATCAAACGGCGCTCTGGCTGCACAGACCGCATGTGATACGGCCTATCGCTTGATGGCGGCGGAATCGCGGGATCGCCTCTTCAGGGCTTCCACCCTGACTTCCCTCCTTGAAGAAACCGATCGGGAAGTGGAGCAAACCGGCGGATTCACCACGCTTCTGGCCCTCGTTCTCGATCTCTCGGCGTTTCAGATTACGGGAGCTTCGGTGGGCGATTCCAGAATCTATGCAAATCCGGGATCGGGCGAGATCGACGAACTGACCGGAAACCAGCGCAAAAATCCGCCAGTCGGAAGCGGGTCAGCCATTTTCGAATCATTCGAACGCTGCTTCTCCAGCGGTTCGCGCATCCTTATGGTGTCAGATGGAGTCTGGAAATACGCCGGACTCCCCGTCATTCAGTCCGGCTTTGCCCTACCCGAGTTCGCCTCCGTGTCGGGTCACCTGAAGAGCGCGGTACTTCGCGGTTGCAGTGCCTTGCCGGATGATTTCTCCATCATCTCCATTTCCATCCCGTAAGGTAGGATGAAATACGAAGCGTTGCGTCTCCCTTCGATTGTGCAACCCTTTGGTCAACTGCCCTACCCTTTCCCATGCGCGTCCTGTTAGCCGAAGACGAAAAGAAACTCTCCAATTTCATCCGCAAAGCGTTGCGTGAAGCAGGATACGCCGTGGATGAAGTGCATGACGGCGAAGCCGCGCTGGAACAGGTGACGCAGCAACCTTACGACGCCATGGTGCTTGATATTATGATGCCGAAGCGGGATGGCTTGAGCGTTCTCAAGCTGGCTCGTGAACGCCAGATTTCGACGCCCATCCTCATTCTCACCGCGCGCGGCGAGGTGTCCGAACGGATCGAAGGACTGGAGTTGGGCGCCGATGATTATATGGCGAAGCCCTTTGCCATGCGCGAACTCCTTGCCCGGGTGAACTCGATGACCCGGCGGGCTTCCCCGGAAAAGTCAACGCTTCTCAAGGTCGGCGATCTCACCATGAATGTGCTGACCCGCGAGGTGACCCGGAACGGGCAGAAGATCCATCTCGCCCTGCGGGAATTTGCCCTTCTCGAATTCCTCATGCGGTCGCCGGGCCGGGTCCATTCGCGTACCAGCCTTTGCGAACATGTGTGGGATCATCACTTCGATACCGGCACAAATGTCGTGGATGTCTATATCCAACGGCTTCGCCGCAAGGTGGATGACGGGCACCAGGTCAAACTGCTGCACACGATGCGCGGCGTCGGTTACATGCTGCAGAAGAGCCCGTGAAACACTGGTCGTTACGGGCCAAACTGACTGTCTGGTCCGCAGTGGTTGCGGGTGTGGCAGTGCTCATTTGCGGAGTGGGAACGGCGCTGTTTCTGCATCACGAGCAGATCGAGGATCTGGATCAGATGATCGCGCACGAAGCCCGCCTCTTCTTCCGTGAATACCATGCGCACGCAGAACACATGGATTGGAAGCATTCCGATGGAATCGCAAGCTTCTTTCCGCTCGCCGATGAAACGCGCTATATCGAGATCGTCGACCAGGGTCGGCACTCTCTCTTTCGGTCCTCCAATTTAAAAACCGATTCGCTGGCCCGCTTCCCACGAGGGAACCAAACAATAGTGGTGGAGAACGATCCGGTCCGTCTTGGGATTTTTAAGGACGGTCCACTCACTTTGTATCTCGCCGCAGATCTCGATGAGATCGACGCCGATACGACTGAAGTCGTTACTGCTTTGGCCATCGGACTTCCCTCTCTCCTTGCCCTTGTCGCGCTGGGTGGCTGGTGGCTCGCGCGCACAGCTCTCGCCCCGGTGCAGGAAATCACTGCCGCCGCGGAAAAGATCACTGCCGACCGGTTGGACCGGCGATTGCCCATCCCGGTGACCCACGGGGAAATCGGGCGCCTCGCGGTTGTACTGAATGAGACGTTCGATCGCCTCGAACACAGCTTTCAGCAAGCCATGCGTTTCAGCGCCGACGCTTCGCATGAATTGAAGACACCTCTGGCCGTTCTCCGCGCCAGCATTGAAGATCTCATGGAGTCCTCATCGCTGTCCGAGCATGATCGCAACGCCATCAGCGAACTGCTCGAACAAACGCGGCGGCTCTCTTCCATCACGCAGGGCCTGCTGCTTCTCTCCCGGGCCGATGCCGGTCAACTGCGCCTCGACCCGGCTAATACGGACATCTCTTCACTCATCACCAGTTGTGTGGACGATGCCCACATCATGGCCGAAAGTCGGCAAATCACGGTGGAAGCGGAAATCCCCGCGCCGTGGCAGGCAAATGTGGATGCCGCCCGCCTGGAGCAGATCCTTCTCAATCTGCTGGATAACGCGCTGAAGTATAACCGCGACAGCGGAACCGTTCGCCTCCACGCGGACTCCGTCGGTGATCAAATCCGGATTCGCGTGGAAAACACCGGTCCGGGCGTTCCGCCCGATCATTCGCCGCACTTGTTCAAACGGTTCTATCGCGGCGATGAAAAGAGCGATGCGCCCGGCTGCGGGCTTGGCTTGAGTCTCTCCCGCGAGCTGGCCCGTGCCCACGGGGGCGACGTCACGTTCGTGAAATCCGACGAAGCGTGGACGGTGTTCGAGCTGCGCATTCGCAGTTCGGCGGAATCTGCCGTCGCCGCACCGGCAAACTCCGCCGTCTGACAAAGACGCACCGCCCGCTCGGCTGGCCGTTTACTTCATTTCCAGCTTCAGCACGTAGCTCTTGTTCGTGCCCCGATCCGCATAGGCGACCCACACCGCGTGAGTTTTGGGATTCACCGTGACGGTGTGCGCTCCGGCTGCGGTCTTCACATCGCCGAGCGACTCGACTCCATTCTCGGTCTCGTGGAGGACAGTCATCGTCCCAGCCCCTGCTGCGCAATAGATCCGCTTGGTCTCCGGCTCGAATACGATCTGATCCACGCCCTTCGCGATATCCACATCAGCGGTCACCTTGCCCGTGCCGGCATCGATCACCACCAGCTTTCCATTTCCTCCGGCGACAAAGAGCCGATGCGTCTTCTCATCGAGGGCAAGACCATGCGGGCTTTGTGCCGGGGCGACTTTCCACGTCTCTTTGACCTTGTTCGTCGCCGGATCGATGACCACGAGCGTATTGTTCGGCTTGATGTTCTGAAATACCTGATCTGAGACCGGATCGTAGACGATGCACTCCGGCCCTTCCTCGATGGAAACCGTGCTGACGAGTTTTCCGGTCTTTGAATCAATCACCCACACGTCTTTTCCGTCGTCGTGGTCCACATAGAGAAAATGATTTTTCGGATCGAGAACCATGTCATCAGCCGGCCCACCGATCGGATACTCGCCGACCTTCTCCAGTGTTTTGATATCGACCACGGCGACGATCTTCTCGCGGCTCACGCCGGCGAAGTATTTTCCAGCTTCGGCATCGATCGCCACGCTCTGCGCCGCACCCGTGGCCACATGCTTGATCAGCTTACCGGTGTCGCCATCGATCACGTCGAGCGTGCCATTTCCGGGATGATCCGCGAGAAGCCGGTTGTTCGCGGCGTCGAACTCGAGAAAGTCGAAGCCACCTTTGGAATCCGGGACGAGAATCGGTTGCCCAGCCACCAGCGGCGCGTCAGCCGCCTGGGCGGAAATAAAGCTCGAGGCCACGAGAACCGCAGCCGGCAGGGAGAAACGAAATGCGCGGGTAATGATCGATGAATGCGACATATGGGAGAAGGCCAAAAAGGCTTCAAAGCGTGCCCACATCTGTCTTTTCGAGAAAAGGGCGAGGCGGAATTGTTAATTACAAATTGGACAGGTGGCTCATTTCCTTCTGCCTGATCGTGGCCAGATGACGGTGACGACAATGGCAACGATGGCGAACCAGAAGAGAAAGCCACCCACCTTCTGAAATGGGTTCTCGGAAGGATCCGATTCAGCAGTCGCAATACTGACGAGTTGGAAGAGGTCGATGGAGTTGATGATGGTTTTGATCATTGCGTCGGTTTGATGATGGTTTTCATGTGGAGCCGCAAACGACGGTCAACCCGGGCGCAGAGACCACGCTGAAACGGCTGCAGCGCGCCCTGCAGGAGCCCCAGACCAAACACCAAGCAGTTCACACGCCACTTGTTAGGTCAGCTGCGGATCAGAGCTCTTTTGACAACGGTCCACGAGTGACAATTGTCGAGATTGAACGCTTCCGCGCGCTTCAAGATTTCTACTGCCGAGGAAGCAGCTTCGGGCGGAATTGAGGTTTGCTCGGATGCCTCGAGCAAACGGTCCAACAAACCTATGGCGGCACGAAAGCGTCCGTAAGTCTGTTGTCGCGTCGCAATTTCGGAGGCAGGCATGAGTAACTCAAATGCCGCCTCGGCTCCGAGGTTGCGAACCGCGGAAAACAATTCGTTGTCGCCCCGCCGACGCGTCCACGACTGATAAGCCTCGTAACGGGTGGCGGACTCCTCAAAGTAGTTCTCCAGAAGCAACGGGTGCGCGTGCTCCCGCAGAATCTTGAATTCGTCACTTCGATCCCGAGCGCCCGTTGGCAGTTCGCCCTCGTCGTCAAGGTAACGCTGCCACAGCTGGGCAATGTATGCCGAAAAGGAATCCGCCTGTTTTTCCATGTCGACACACTCAGACGGGTCAGCGGCAGCAAAAGAAACCTCGTGATCGGCAAGCCACACCGCACCGCCTTCAGTATTTGCATCGAAGAAGAGAACATTTCCCCCGGGGTCCTGGCCAATCGCCAGGAATGAATCTGGCCAACCGGGTGAGCCGCTCCAACCTTTCTTGCGCAAGTCCAGGTTGAAGGCAATGACGCACGAGGGATTCGTAAAAACGTCGGAATAAATCTCTGGCATCCTCTCCGGGTGTCCTAAAATTGCTCGATAAGACGCCGGCATGGAAAAGCGCGATGCCGAAAAGAAGCGCTCAAGGACCGCGATCTTCGAAGCGAGAATTATTGAATCAAGCATACGAAAATACGCCTGACAGGCGCCTCATTCTGCGGTCGTGGCGAGGTTCGAGACACGACACAGAAGCGCCGCCCCCACGCTCGTAATAAGACCCGTGATTGGAATACTGAGACAAGGAAGATCATGCGGCGCAGGCCCCGGAAGAACGAGCCCGCAGAAACGAATAGCGTCCCGGGCGGCAACGATCCGCCAATGCCAAAACACGGCTGCGATGATGCTGCCGGCGATGCCGATCAGTAAGTAGCCGAACACGGCGCAACGGCCAGAACTGCGTGCGATTCGAGGCGTCCAAACCTGCGCATCGAACAGGCAGGCAGCACCAAATGTAAAGCGGAGATAAACAGGAAACCAGGAACCCGGGTCAGGCACACGAAAAAGTCCGTCGAGCGCGGCGACGAACCACGCGAACAATGGCGGGGCGGTGAACCAGCCGGGCAGGAACCCGGCTGCCGCCATCAGGATCGCTCTTGTTGCCAGCTTTCTCATTCGGAGTTATCTAAAGCATGTATCGGAAGTCGTTTTGCGCTGAATTAATCTTCACGGCGTCTTTTCGACTATATCAATGCGCTGGCCGCAGGAAAGGTGCGTTCCTCCGCCCCACCGATTTCGATCCGATAGCGAAAACACGCGAGCGCAAAATGGGCATCGGAGATATCGGTCCGTCCCTACCGCGACACGGCGAGCGGGAGCGTCGCGGGCCGGCCAGGCCAACTCGCGCGCGAGCCAGGCCAAAGACGCCTCCGCAGATCCGATGGCCAGTTTCGAACAGTCGAAAAGCGACACATGAGAACTGTCCTTTTCCCAAGCCGTACCGTCACCTGTGAATACACGATGCTCCGCTTGGAATGAAAACATTCCGTCGCCTCTCCGGTAGACCAGAACTCTATGACTACCATCTCTGCTTACTCGGGTGTCCACGATTTGCATTTTTATCGTAGGTTCGTTTAACGCCTGAAAATTCAGCCGCTTGGTTAGACAATCGTGTTGTGTGAGAGGACTACATTGAGCTTCTCCAGCCACAAATCGTAATCCACGATGAGATAAGCGAGGTAGCCGTGGGAGTAGAAATCCATGTACTCCCACGGGCGGGCTGCACGCGTCCAGTCCGTTTGACCCAATCCTGAGGGCCGAGCTACCCAATGACTATTCGCCCATTCCGCGAGAATATACCCCCAGTGCCGCCACGATGGAGTATGGTCCAGCCCATCGATACCAAAGAGCGAACATCCGGTCGCCTGCAAGTCACCGCCCGATAACACGAAGTGTGTTTCCGACAAAAACGGCCACAAATGCTCCTGATACCACACATCGCTATCGGACTCCTTCAAAACCTCCCAGGACTTCGACCATGCAAGACCAAAGCGCTGTTCGGCGTTCCTGAAAATCGCTGCAGCTTCCGCTATGGAACCCGTCATAGTCGCGCGGACAAAGGAATTACTGTGATCGAGATGAATCATTGGAATCCTGCGTCTGATATCGAGAAACTCAGCCGAGGATGCGTTCAGTTGCCTGACGACGCAAGTTCGGTGCTGTCCGGCGAGCGAAGATTCATCGCTGCGTACAGTTCGGCGACGTCGTCGAAGTCATCAATCGCTATTTGGCCACGTAAGAATACCCTGCGTCGCTTCAAAACCCTCCAACAGTCCGGTTGAGGCTGGATCGAAAAGCGTCACATGCACCCACGCTTCGTGGGAATCCGTCAATCGATTCCGATCGACCTTGATACCTGAATGCCCCGGGAACCGCGCCAAGGTCGCGTCAATGAAGTCAGCGGTTTCCTCGTCTATGCAACGGTCGCAGCCGCCGGCCCACTTCCTTCCGTTGAAAAAGAATTCGTGCAGCGCCTCGTAGTGATCAATCGGCTCATCATCAAGCGGCACGAAAACACCCTCGACCTCATCTTGCAGGCAAGAATAGCCGCCAGTTTGATTCTGATACATGACGCCACTGGAAGTGGGAATGATGAGGCCCGCGCCACGTAGGCCGTAGAGCGATATTTTCGGTTTGGCATTCATGAATTATCTCGACTGCCTGACTGCCCAATGCGGAAGCGACTCGTCGCAGTACCCAGTCAGACCAGGTTATCAATCCCACCCAAACTTGAGCAATGGCCGGCCACACTTCGGGCACGGCGTGTGCAGCCGTGCGAGTTGCGTGTTCGCGATATGGCAAATCGGACAATAAACCCCGTCACTCGGAGTTGGGAATGACTCCCGAATCCGGGATAGCCTCACCCCGGCCGCATAAACCTCGTCGTCGCTGGCGTCAGCAGGAGGTAATCCGCTCGCCTGAGCATTCGGAGTCATCTTGTTGATTGGCACCGTCTCAATCCAGTCTTCGGGCTTCAGCCGCTCGTTGTCACCGAAGCTTTCGGTGATGTCCAATTGGCTATAGGAGATCTCGTGGGGATCCATCATCCGGATCTCGGGCTGTGGCTTTTCGTTCGATGTCGACATGGCACTAGTTTAATCGAGCCTGGAATAATTCACGCGATGACGAGAGGCGCGGAGTCCTCCATGCAATATCGGGCAGCGTAGTAAAGATCGAGCCAAAGTACGCGTTCGTCCTCCAGGAAACCGGCTGGCTCATCTTCCGCCAGACCCAATCCATTCGCTAACTGCTCAGCCGTTGTCTCGCCCAGAGAACCATCCGCGAAGGGAATCCGGAGAACCGGAGCCAACGCAATAAGCTCTTCATAAACGGTTCTCACACTCGTGAAAACCTGCACCCGAGGGAAAAGGAAAAGGATCCGGCCCAACCTCACTGAAAAGGTCCCGGTGAACTCCAGAGGTAAGGCAATCCGTGGCTCACTACGAAAACGGCCAAGCGTCCATGAAAGCCCGGCTTCCTCGGCAAGCTTGTGCAATTGGCCAAAGGTGGTAGCACCAGCGTGATCACCCGGCAGTCGGCGCAAGACGCGCTCGTCAGGATCCGGGTCATGGTACTCCGGCAAGCCCCTGGCCTTCAGTTCCGCATTGAGCCGCAAAATCATCTTGTCCGCCTCGCGACGGTATTGCGGCACGTAAGAGCCGCGAATGCTCCTGAAGATTCCCAGCGACATTTAGTCAGGCTGCGGAGTGAGCCGATGAATCGCCACGAATGATGGATCACATCCGGCTTCATCCGGATAATATCCAGAGTGGTCGGCCCACACTCCCTGGATCACCGGAAAACGGTGATCGTGCGTCGCGGGTTCCCGTAAGAAAAGAGACAAGTAAAAGGGGCAGTTTCGCCCCAGGTGATCTTCCGCGCTCATTCTCTAGGTGCGTTTAACCTATGGAAATCAACTCGACTTTCGGGTTGGGGACACCAAATGGGATTGAAATCGCGTAGATACCGACACGAGGTGAACGAAGCGTAATCATCTCTGGCTGGAAATCCTTAATGGCAGCAATGCGCTCTTTCGGAATAGCCGTCTCGCGACCGCCTTCGCGAACGATAAGCTGCTCAAGCGGGCCATATGGGGTATTAAATGGAGGAACCGGAGCAGCCCAGGCAAGGTGCAGCAAGATAAGAGCGGCATTGCGCCGACGCCGAAACGAAATGTCCAGCGTACGATGGTTCGCGGCAACCGATATGCGATTGCATAACGGGCCATCCGATTTGCGAACTCTGTTGTCATTGGCAATCAACGCAGCGCACTCTTCGACAGAGGGAATGGTGCGTTCTTCGATGATCTTATGAAAGGCCCCACAATTGAAATCAGGGCATCCACAGGAGAAAACTCCCACTGGATGGTTTGTCATGCCGTTGCGCTTGCGACGAGCGTTCATCCGCTGTCCGCTTTTGACGGTGTCGATAATCGCATCCCGTCTTAGAAATTTGCCTGCCATAATAAATCACCCAATGACTTTTTCCCGAAGGACAAGAGTCACGAATGTGAAAATAGTCGCCCTCATCTTGCCTACGATATAACGGGCGAAGTCGTTATTCAAAGCGAAACGGGACCATTTCGCCCATTCCGACTCAGACCAAAAGCGATGGGTGAAAACGCGAAATGAAAGGGTCTGCCAAGAATCTCACTTGCACGATGAAGCATCGTGGATTGCTCTGCCTGCGTGTACTTGAATCTCCGACTCTCCGCTCTCGCAGCCATGCTTTGGCTGTGCTGCGTGGTGCAGTCCTTCGGAACCGTCACACTTCCCTTCCATCCTCGCGGTTCCACGAAGTGGGCGGCGGCGAAACTGAACGCCGCCCTGGCCACAGTCTTCCTGCCCACAGAGCCCATCGACATCGTCGTGGCCGCAGAGCGCGATCGCAGCCTTCCTCCGGAATCGTTCACCATTCAACCAGACGCAGACCGGCTCACCATCCGCTCCGCCGATCCCAACGGCGAGCTTTACGGCTTACTGGAGCTCACCGAGCGCATCGAGAGCCAGCCCGCAAAACAAAGCTGGCACAACTTCGCCAGCCAGTTTGCGCCCATCCGCCAGACTCCCTTCGTCTCCTTTCGCGCTGACAATTCCTTCCTCCATATCGATCGCAAAGGCATCTCATATCTGGCCCAGAAAGCACATCTCATCGGGCCGCCGCTCCTCTTCGAAGACGTCGGGATGTGGAAGCAATACATCGATCAGCTTGCCGAAAACCGGTTCAACGTGCTCGACCTCCACGGGGTCTATAACGTCTCGGCGACAACTTTTCACAATCTCCTCCCCTTTCTCGTCACCGTCCCCGAATATCCCGGCGTCGGAAACAAGGCCAATCAGGCCCGCAATCTCCGCAGCCTGCGCAAGATCGTTTCGTACGCAAACAAGCGCGGCATTCAGCTCGGGCTGATGAATTACTCGGCCCGTGTGGATGGCCTGTCTGAAACGGCCTGGCGCGACTACACGGAGAAGGCCGTCGCCAAACTGCTGGTGGAGGTGCCCAAATTGAAGCTCTTCGGATTTCGGGTCGGGGAGAGCGGTGAAGCGGCGCAATTCTACGCCGATGCCTATTTAAAAGGCGTTCGGGATTCCGGTCGTACCAATGTCCAGCTCTACACGCGGAGTTGGAAAACCACCGCGAAAGAGCTCGATGCGATGGCGGAATCCATGAAGGGCACCTTCGACGTGGAAGTGAAATACAACGGCGAGCAATTGGGGCTGCCCTACCAGGCCCTGCTCGGTCCGGCGAATCTCCATTACAGCTACGCCGACTCTCTCCAACCTGGCCGCCACTACGCTGCGATCTGGCAGGTTCGCGCCAATGGCACGCACCGCTTTTGGACATGGGCCAATACGGAGTTCATCCGCCGCACCATCCGTACGCTTCCCTTCGGCGAGGCCAAAGGATTTTCACTCGAGCCGGAAAGCGCCTATTTTAATTTCTACGCCGCGCCGTGGTATCGCCAAAAGGCGGACGGAGCCATTCATCGCTATATCTGGGAGAAGAATTGGCCATGGTATCTGGCTTGGGGGCGGCTGGCTTTCGATCCCGATCTGCCCGAACAGACTCTGGCCCGGGTGTATCGCCAGCACTTCGGTGCGGCCGGCGACAAAGTCTATGAAGCCCTGCAGGCAAGCGGCCAAATCGTGCCGCTGGCGATGGCTTATCGCTTCACCGGTCCCGATCAGCGCAATATGTCGCCCGAGACGCAGAGCGCCGCATTTGACACCGTGAAGCACGCCGCGATCACTCCCCTTTCCTTCGCGGAAAACTCGCCGATGGATTCACGCGCCTTCGTCGGGATCGATGACTTCGTGACCGACAAAGTCGCCGGCAAAATCGACGCCCGCATTTCCCCTGTCCGTGTGGCGGCGATTTTCGAAAAGGCGTCCACAGAGACACAAACGCTGGTCGCTTCTCTCGATTCGGTATTAGCCGGAAACAAGGAATGGCGGATTCTGCGGACCGATCTGGCCGGCGCCGGATCGCTCGGCGCTTACTACGCGGCACGCATCACCGGGACGATGCATCTGGACTACGCGCTCAAGACGGGCAGCCAGCCGGACTATGATCAAGCCATGGAAGCCCTCGCGAAATCCCGGGCAGCCTGGAAGCAACTCGCTGATACCGCGGATGCCATCTATACGCCGATTCAAAATCCCTTGATCGGGCAAAAGGATTTCACCTGGGCCAGTGAAACAAAGCGCCTGGAGAAACTGGATGCCACCATTCCGGCCATGTGGGCGCGAGTGGCTCGCAAGGATTCCGCGAAGTCACTCATCTTTGCCGCATCCGAGCGCCGCGAACGGCTTTCTTTCTCAGTGAAGGAAATCTCGCACAAGATGATCACGCCCGGCTCGGCACAGATCTCCTTTCTTCCCGAACCCGCCGCAAATGCAGCCACGGCGACTTTGTGGTTCAAGGATTTCCCGAGCGATGCCCCATGGAAGTCGCTACCCATGACGACGGGCGCGGACGGGAAATTCACCGCAACCGTGCCGGTCCACGCCGGAGGATTACTCTACTCGGTTGAGGCCCGCGATGCACAAGGTGGCGCCGCGCAATTTCCCAACGCACTCACCGAAACTCCCTATCGCGTCCTTTCAGAAAACGAGCGAACAGCGAACGTGGAAAAGCTGAGTGTGACTGCGCCAAAAGCGGCATTTTTTCTATTTCCCGAAGGCCGGTGAGCAGGAAGTATCTCGCCGCTTGAAAGACATCGCCAAAATCCTGCTCTACTTTCTCGGCACCGTCCTGCTCGGCGCGATCCTCGCGCCATTGCTCTTTTGGGCAGGGCAATTTGTCGCCGATCACGGCGTGGCGACCTTTCTCAAGACCGCCGATTTCCACCGTTTTTTTGATCGCGGCATCCTCATTGCCGCGATCGTTCTCCTCTGGCCACTGTCGCGGTCCTTGAACATCCGGAAGATCTCGGACTTCGGCTTGAAGCCAAATGCCCAATGGAAGCGCGACCTGCTCATCGGCCTTGCCGTGGCCATTGTGTCGAGCCTGGTGCTCACCGCCTGTGCCGCATTGCTTCATGCGTGGCGCATGCCGCCGCATTCCCGCTGGATCCGCTTGCTGGCCATCCTTCCCACCGCTGCCGTGGTGGCGACGCTGGAGGAAATGCTCTTTCGCGGAGCCATCCAGGGAATCGTCCAGCGCTCCACGTCCAGGACAGTCACGGTGATCTTTGTCGCTGCGCTCTTCGCCATCGTTCACTTTCTCAAACCGCCTCAGCAGGACATTCCGGCTGAAACCATCGGATGGCTTTCGGGCTTCGCACTGATCCCGCAAACCCTCTGGCAGTTCGAGAATCCGGTCACATTGCTCGGCGGATTTACCACCCTCTTCGTTGTCGCCTTGATCCTTGGCTTCGCCCGCCTGAAGACGCTTTCGCTCTGGCTGCCCGCCGGGCTTCACGCCGGCTGGATCATCGGCAAAACCATCGGCACAACTGGCTGGACCAAATCCGGGCGCCATGGTTCGGCTCATCTTCCCTGGTTTGGTGCGGATTTGCTCACCGGGTTGTGCCCGGTGCTCATCCTCCTGGCCACCGGCGCGCTGCTGGTCTGGTGGCTCGAAAGGCGCGCTCCGGCAACGAAATTGTCGGCCTGAGCCGTCTCCTCCCGCACCGCGTCCGGTGCTGGCGTTTCCGGCTCCGCCAGCGGCGCGGCCATGGCCAGTGGCGCGCCTGCCGGTTCGGGTCGATTGCGTTTCGTCTGCACATGAGCCGTGGTTCAGCCGGACACGGGTTTGGCAAGCAGGTTTTGCAAAAATCTGCGCCGCCAGCGAGGCGAGCCCAGAGCTCCCGGACCTCCGCCGGCAGCTTTCGCCGAAAGGGCCCGGCAATTGTTTTGGGAGGCTTTCCGTTTTTTCTCTTCCTACGTTTTCCCATGGCTGCCAGTAGGAAATCCCTTCCTACGTTACGGCCCCTACTACGTAGAGGGGCCTAAACGTAGGAAGGTTTTCCTACGTTTCCTATGCCCGCTTCCTACGATTTTGCGCGCCGTAGGAACCCGGAAATCCCGGCGGTTTTCCCGGCGGAAATGGCGGTGCCGGAAGGCCCGGCGGAGGCCCGCTGGAGGTCGCTGGTTCGTCAGTGCCGGACGGCGCAGGCAGGCGCCTCAAGCCACCAACTCGCCCACGGAATCAGCCTTCCGCTGATCACACCCGATGCCCCGCGCCTCGAGCACCTTGCAGGCCGCATCGAAGACGTGGTCGACCGTAATCATCTGCATGCACATGTTGTTCGTGCACGGCGACTGCCGGTTATTGTAGGCATTCACACACGGGCTGCACGCAATGCCAGCCCAGAGCGGGACGTTGCGCGGTGAACGTGCGGCGAAAAGTGAAGGCGTTTCCGGCCCGAAAAGCGTGATCACGGAAATCGAGGTCATCGATGCGAAGTGCGCGGGACCGCTGTCATTGGTGACGAGCAATTCGCAAAGCGTATAGAGCACGAGGAGCTGGCGAAGGGTGGTCTTCCCCGCGAGCGAAAAGCAGCGCGGGCTGCCGATAGTGCGCGCCACTTGCTCGATCGGTCCGGCTTCATCCGGCGCGCCGGTCAGCCCGATGTGGGCATCCGGAAATTGTTCCAGCAAACGCCTGGCCAGCTCGACATATCGTTCGGTCGGCCATTTCCGCAACGGCAGCAAATCACTGGCATTGGGATTGAGCAGCAGCACTCGCGTGGGCTCGGTCCGGACTCCGGCCGCCGCCGTGGCCTCGCGCACCAGGATCGCCCGCACTTCGTCCTGCTCACCCGAATTCGTCGTGAAATCAGCCAGCCACTTTTCGATGCGCGGCGGCGTCACCGCATAGGTCGGGAGCGCCGCGGGCGATTGTTCCAGCGCCTCGATCATGAGCTGGAAGATCTGGCTCGTGTGCAGATACGGATTGTAAAGGAGCCGATGCGTCATGAGATCGCCACGATAGGGTCCCTCCCCGAAAAACGTGCGAAAGCCTGCACGCATCCGCGCTCCGCTGAGGTAAGTCAGCGCGGCCGATGACCGCGAAAAGAATTCCAGATCGACGGCGGCATCGATCTCCAGGCTGTGAATCTCCCAGAGAGCGCGCAATGCCTGCATCGCCATGTCCACCATCCCATCGTGCCGGATGGTGATGACATTCTCCCGCGGAATCACGTCCATGACGTCGAGAATGAATCGATTCTCCACGAAAACCACGAAGTACACATTCTCGCGTCCGACCATGCGGATCGCCTGGGCAATGGCCGGATAGGCCAGCACTGTCGAACCTTGTTCGGCAAATTTTACGAAAAGGATTTTGCGCGGTTTCGACGCTTCGGTCTGGGCCGGACGAAGAGCATCGAGCAATCGCCGCACGATCGTGAGAATACCGCAAACGGGAATGCCGATCCAGCGATCGACCTTTTGCAAGACCTGTGTATTGAGGGGTAAACCCATGGAAAGAGCGAAATAAGGATGTTTCCGTTCTTCAAGTCAATTTCCGGGCTCTCCACCCTCGGCGAGACCGTCCTCCTCCGCCCAGAAGCGATCGTTCCATACCCAGGCAAAAGCGAAGCAGGCAAAGAACACGGCGCCGAGCGGCTGTACCGACATGACCACGGGTGTTTTCGGCAGACGGAGAAAGCTGTTAATGGCCGTGCCAAGCAGCAGAAACGAATAGGAAGCGATCGCCAGGCCTTTGATTCCTCCCGGCAACCCTTTGCCAAAACTCACCACCAGCGCGCAGGCGACGGCGGGAGCGAGCATGACATAGGTTGCAGACTCGGTCGCCGGACCGCAGAGGAGCATCCAGGCATCCACGAGAAAGAAAATCGCGATGAGCAGGCGGTCTTCGCGCCAGCGAAACCTGAAACGGCCCAGCAAAGCGAGCAGCGCGATGGCACCACCGGTCAGGGCCTGGCAGGCCTGATGCGCCCGCTCACTGAGGTTCACATTCAGCGCCTTCAGGATCATGAATCCATCGCGAACGATTCCCGCCTCATGCCGCTGATCAGCCGTACGCGTGGCGAACCAAAGCTGATACTGGCTGAGCACATAGGGCGGGCGCTGGAGCACAAAGGACAAGGCTCCGAGCAGCACCAGGGCGAAGAGAAACCGCCAGGCGAATTCCTTCGGATACGCCACCATCAGCACAAGCCCCAGGGCAATGGGATAGATTTTGAAATAGACGGCCAGCGCGATACAAAACGCGGACACCCACATCCACCGCCGCTGAATGGCCACCACCCCGGCGAGAAGAAGGCCGATCACGAGCGGATTGACCTGGCCGTTATTGAAATTCCCAACCGAGAGCGGCAGCAGGAGAAGAAACACGAAGGCCTGCTGTTCTCCGGACAAGCGAATCAGGCGCTCCCGTAAACTCCAGACCAGTGCCCCGAGAAACCCCGCAATGCTGATCGCCAGCCACAACGGCTGGCTCACCACTCCCTTCAAAAAGGTAAAAGGCGCGAAGAACGCCGCCACCAACGGGCTGTAGACAAATCCGGCGCTGCCTTCGTAGAGATCTTTCCCCGCCAACCAGTTCCGCCCCGCGCCGAAGTAAGTGTTAAAGACCGTATGATGGCGCGAAGCCAGCGCCGCGCGTACGAGGACCACCACCACCACGATGCCCCAAACGATCAGCGCGGTCAGACGGAGTCCCGCCTTCGGTTGCGCGACAGGTCTTGGAACGGCGGTTTCGATGGCAGACATGGGTTCAGGCATTTCTTTGGAGCGAGAGGCGAAAACGGGCCGAATTCATAGGCGGTATGCGGCGGCTGTCCAATAGTTCCGCGTGGCCGATTGCCAGGAGGACCCCTCGGCACACCGAAGAAGATGACAGCAATGTCACGGTTCCCTGCCCGCTTCTGTTTAGTTGGTGCGGCAACATGCCCGCATGATTGCTCAAAAGCTCTCCGGACTGCGCACTCCAGGCAGGCGCACACTGCCGGAATCACGAGCTGTCGTGCTAAGGCTCGTTTTCGAACAGGTCATCCCCGTTCACAAACTGCCGCCCGTCGACTCCCTGCTGCCGTGTGTGATGGGCGGCGGTGATATCGATCTCTTGTGCGGCTCCTGCCGTTTTCCGGTAGCGGTCGGCGTGTCGCCCAAGCATCTCCAGGGAGAAAGATTCGCCTGCCCTCGCTGCGGCTGCCGGAATGAAGTGGAAGTTCCGGAGCCAGCCGGCCGACGGTAAGGTGTTCGCGAGCTGCGCCCCATGGAGTGCGGCGTCGCGCTCGCTGTCGCTCTTTTGCCGCCGCACTCCATGAGGCGCAGCTCGCGGACCGCCCTCGATTCCAAAATCCGTTTTCAGGTTGGACAAAGATGATGAGGAAGAGGAAGAGGTTCCCGCCAAGAAGCCTTCATGAAAACCAAGCTGCTCGCCGCCATCTTCCCGGTTGCCGCATTCGCAACCGCGTCCGCTGCGCCGAGGGATCTCGCCCAGCTTGAAGTTTATCCAAAGAACCTCGCCCGGCATCATCTCGGCGCGAATCTCTTTCACTACACGCCCACGGGCCGGGCTTACCTTCCGACAGAAGCTGCGGCAGCGTGGCTGGATGATGATATCTCCACCGGCTGGCCGTTGTTACCCGGAAAGCAATATTACCTCCTTTCCCTTCCCAGACCGGAACTGCTGACCAACTTCTGCCTCTCCAGCAGGGCCGCAACCGGCACGATCAGCCTATACGCAGGCGCTCTGCCCGCGGCGCCTGGTGCCAGCTCATGGATTCCGATGGCGCACGCGGTTCCTTTTGAGTCGATCAACGAAAAGAAACTCGGGCACGGCTTCCACCGCGAAGCGAAGTACGTGCTCCTGGAAACCGACGTTGCCGATCCAGGCCCGATTTACAGCCTCTATCTCTACGGCGAAAAACCGGCGGTCGCCTTCGATATCGTGACGCGAGATCGCCCCATTGATTCCCACGCCGTTTTTGGTCCATTCATCAATGAGCAAACGAGCTTCAATCTCGCCGGCCTGTACGCCCGGACCTATGTCGCTCATGCGGATGGCAATTCGTTTGTCCAGTGGCAGAGGATCATCGATGACAATCCGGAATCGGCATTCACCATCGGCCCATCCGCCGAAAAGCCGGCGGTAGTGGTACGGTTTGCGTCCGTCCAGCCGGTCTCCCGCATTTCATTCCTCACCACGCCCGGGGCCGACGGGAAATTGGAGTTCTATCTGGTAAATCGGGAGATCGCGGCCAACACGGCTCCCCGGTCGGGCGAGGAAGGAAACCAATATATCAAGATAAGTGCCGATGCGCAGCCGACGGCTGAATCCGTCCCGGGTCCCGTCTCCGAAGCCACACCCACGGTCTCGATCGTGCTCGATGGCACCAATCCTCGGAAGAGCATCGATTTCCCAGCCACTCAGGCGAACGAAATGCTCATTCGATGGACACCCGCCAACTCGACCGATTCGATCGTACTCCGCGAATTGGACACCTTTGGCGCACCGACTCTGGCTACGCATATTGTCGCGTTAAAGCCGGAGGCCGTTGGCCCGCATAGCAGCAAATCAAAGCGTTAGACGGAGCGAAAAATCTCTCTTCAAAGCCCAGCCCTCCTTCTCCCTCTCTCGTTAAGGCGCAAAGGCTCGCAAAGCTATTTTTCTCCACCACGCGGGAGTTTCTTGACTCGCGCGTCCTTTTTTTCGCGCACTGCGCCACCGACGTAAACTGCCATGCCCTTTGACTTACTCGCCCACGAATGGTCTCTGGATGCCGCCACCTCTTCAAAAGGCGCATCCTTCTTACGGAGCGGACCGTCGTGTTAATCTGGTCAGTCTTCGTCCAGGTCCTTCTGCCCATCCTGGTGATGATGGGTGTCGGCTGGCTGCTGGAGCGCCGCTGCGGCTTGGATCTCGCGACGCTTGTTCGCCTCAATATCTACCTCTTCGTCCCCGCGTTCATTTTCCATCAGGTCGTTTCCTCGACACTTTCCGGCAGTGTCGCCATCCGCGTCACCCTATTCACGGCGTGCGTCATTGCCGCCATGGGCGCGTCAAGCTGGGTCGTCGCTCGTCTGATGCGGTATCCGCGCGAAGAAACGAGTGCCCTGCAGTTGGCGACGATGTTCTACAATTCGGGCAACTACGGCGTGCCGTTAATGTCTCTGGCCTATCCGGGAGCCGGGCCGTTGCTCCAGGTCTTCGTGGTGCTCACGCAGAATATCTGCACCTTTTCCGTCGGACTCTTCCTCGCCGCTTCCACACATCATCGCGGCTGGCGTGTCACCCTGCCGATGCTGCGGCAGGTATCGCTCTGGGCCGTGGTCTTCGCTCTGCTCGTGCGCTACTTTCACGTGCCCGTGCAAAGCTGGACGTGGTTTTGGACACCGGTCCAGTATTTCCACGATGCCCTCGTCGGCTTTGCGCTCGTCACCCTGGGAGCACAGCTTGCCAAGTCCCAAGCCGTGGAAGGCTTTTCCCGCCTCGGCTGGGCGCTCGGTCTGCGCCTCGCTGGCGGCCCGCTGATTGCCCTCGCCCTTGTCCCTCTCTTTGGATTTCACGGCGAAACCGCGAAGATCATGGTGCTGAGCTCCGGCTTTCCCACCGCGGTCAATACCGCCCTCATCGCGCATGAATTCAAGGCGGATGAACACTTTGCGGCGGCGGCGGTCTTCTATTCCACCCTGCTGAGCATGCTCACCGTCACGCTCCTCATCACTCTTCAGCGAATTTACTGACCGCATCCGGTTGCCACTGGACACGGAAATCCCGGTTCACGAAACTTCGCCCTCTTTTCCTCATGGATCTTCTCGACGAATTGCAAAACCGAATCGTGCCAGGCGATGGCGCGATGGGGACTTATCTCATGGAACTGGGTGTGCCGCTGGAACGCTGTTTCGAGGAGCTTTGCGTGAAACAGCCGGACTTGGTGCGCCGGATTCACGACGACTATATCGCCGCCGGCGCGCGTGTCATTGAAACGAATTCCTTCGGAGCGAATGCCGTGCGTCTGGCACGCCATGGACTGGAGAATCACGTCAATGAGTTCAACTGGGCCGCGGCGCAATTGGCCCGGGAGAGTGCGAAGGGCAAAGGCGTGTATGTGGCCGGCAGCGTTGGCCCACTCGGCATCTCCGCCGAACAAGCCACGGAGCGCAGCATCAATCGTGAGCAGGTTTTCACGGAGCAAATCGGCGCCTTGCTCGATGGCGGTGCCAATCTCATCTTTCTCGAGACGTTTCTCGACCTCGAGGAGATCCGTCTCGCCTTGTATGTGAAGCAGTCGCTGCATCACTGCCCGGTCATCTGTTCACTCGCTGTCACCGCCGATGGCCGGCTTTCCGACGGCACGCCCTTGCTCGATGCCTTTGCCAAGCTTCGCGAAGACGGCGCGGATATCGTGGGAGTGAATTGCGCCAATGGCCCGCAGGCGATGCTGCGTCTCTTCGAGCAGTTACCGGCGGGAGAACCGCTCTCCGCTTACCCCAATGCGGGCTATCCGAAGTATCACGAAGGACGCTTCCTCTATTTCACCACGCCCGATTATTTCGCGAGATCCGCGGTGCAACTCGCCCAGCAGGGAGCGAATCTCATCGGAGGCTGTTGCGGAACGGGCCCACAGCACATCGCCGCAATGGTGGAGGCGCTGAAAGAAATCGCGCCGGTTACTTCGAAGCCATTTGCCGCCAACCGACCTGCCCCGGAATCTTTGGCAGGTAAAGACGTCCATGTCACGGAGCACATACGCCCCTCCGGTCCGGAGGCTACCGCGCCGGCCCGCGAAACGTCGATTGTAGATATGATCGCCAGTGGTCGAACCGTGATCGTCACGGAACTGGATCCGCCCAAGACGCTCGACCTGGAGAAATTCTACGAAGGCGCCAAAGCGCTGACAGCGGCGGGAAGCGATGCCATCACGCTGGCCGACAATTCACTCGCCATCTTGCGCGTGAGCAATTTCGCGGTCGGCGCCGAGTTGAAGCATCGTCACGGCATCATGCCATTGCTCCACCTGAGCTGCCGTGATCGCAATGTCATCGGACTGCAAAGCGAACTAATGGGCATGGCAGCGATGGGCATCCGCCACGTCCTGCCGCTCACTGGCGATCCGGCAAAGGTCGGCGATCATCCTGGCGCCACCTCGGTGTATGATGTCACTTCGATCGAGTTGATCCGCATCATCACCCAGCTCAATGCGGGCCTGAATGCCAACGGCAAGGAGATCAAGCGCAGCACTGACCTGGTCATCGGCTGCACCTTCAATCCCAATGCCCGGAATCTCGACGCCCAGCTTTCCCGGCTCGAGCGGAAGCTGAGCGCGGGTGCGCAGTACGTGATGACTCAGCCGGTATTCGATACGGCGCTCGTCGCGGAAATGGCAAAGCGCACCTCGCAGTTTCGCGTGCCGATTCTGACTGGTGTCTGGCCGCTGTTAAATGGGCGCCAGGCGGAGTTTCTTCACAATGAAGTACCCGGCATTTCCATTCCGGACGCGGTGCGCGAATCCATGCGCGGGCTGGAGGGTGTGGAAGGGCGGGAGAAAGGAATCGCCATCGCCCGGGACGTCTGCAAAGCAGTGCTAGACCATTTCCCGGGTGTGTACCTGATCACCCCGTTTCTTCATTACCAGACCACCGTCGAACTCGCCCAATTCGTCAGGCAACAGTAGCGGTCCGCGATTTCAAAACCAGCGACCTGCTATATTGCCCTCGCCCATGTCCAATCTCCGCCGAGCATTTATCCTGCAGATCCTGGGAATCGGGATCGCCATCATCGGCGGGGTCTGGTGTGCGCGCCACTTTCCGGTGGATCAATATATCGCGCAGGTTCAGCACAAGATTGAGGAGCTCGAGATCTGGAGCGGCGTGCTCTACCCGCTGCTCTACGCCGCCTGCAACGTTCTCCTGCTCCCCGGCGGCATGATTGCTATCGGTAGCGGCCTGTTTTTCGGGCTGTGGTGGGGCTTCGCTTTGAACCTCGTGGGAAATGTGACCGGCGCCGCCGTCTCTTTTTTCATCAGCCGCAAGCTCGGACGGAACTGGGTGGAAAAGCAGTTCCTCCGCCGGAGCCGCTGGGCCGCGCTGGACGAAGCCATCGGCCGCGAAGGCTGGAAGATCATCTTTCTCAGTCAGGTGCATCCGCTCTTTCCCTCGAGCCTTTTGAACTACCTCTACGGCGTGACCCGCATTCGCTTCGGTTCATGCATGCTCTGGATCGCGATCGGCCAGGCGCCTGGTCTGTTTCTCTACGCCTATCTCGGAACCCTCGCACAACTCGGGCTGCGCCTCGCCCGAGGGCAGACTCATCCGAAAGGGATCGAGTATGTGACCTGGTTCGGCGGATTGGCTCTGACCATCGTCGTGACGGTCCTGCTCGGCAGGATCGCGTTGCGGCTTCTCGCAGAGGCGCAGGCGAAGGGCATTGCACAGCAAACGGCAGAGGCACGGGTAGAGAAAGAGAACAAGAAAGAGCCGGCAGCGCTTGAAGAAGCGCGGGGGTAGAGTGAATGGAAGGTGACACCCGTAGCACCCGGTGTTTCCATACGAGATTTTGCCCGCCTCATTGAACCTGAAACCGGATTTTAAGGGTCGATCGCACGGAAGACACTCCTTTGAATCGGGATATTCGCGAGCTGAACGACCTTGGACTGCGGGGTTAAGCCTCGGGCGCAACACCGCCTTCGGATTGCGGCAGGTCTGCGGGAAGGGGTGGTGGTGTCAACGTGACATTCACGAACAGTTTTCTTTTTGTTCTCGAAGACGCACTTCGCAAAATCCAACGCATTAACGCCATCAGCCAACCATTCACTCCCAACAGACCTTCCCCATCCGAAGGCGGTGTTGCGCTTGAGGCTTAACCCCGCAGTCCAAGGTCGCGCCATCTGCACACGACCCGATGCGATGCCACACGCTTGTGGTCTGATCACCATTTGTTGCAAACCAAAATCCGTTTTCAGGTTCAACGTTGAAAGTCGAACGTTGAACGTTTCCCTTTCCCAATCACAAAATTCCCCTCTAACGTAGACAGATGCGCAGCATGACCGGCTACGGCCGCGGCCAATCCATCCAAAACGGCAACAAATTCAGTGTCGAGCTCAACTCGGTGAATCGCAAACAAAGCGATGTCGTGGTCACGCTGCCCCGGGAATTGAGCGAGATGGAGCCTCGGGTCCGGGACGTCATCAATTCGGAAGTCACCCGCGGACGGCTTACCGTCGTGATCGCGGCTCACTACAACCCCACATCCGTGCAAAGAATCGCTCTCGATACTGCGCTGGCGCGGACTTACCACGAAGCCATGGTCGCGCTGCAAAAGGAATTGGGCGCGCCTGGCGAAGTCAGCATCGAGACCGTGCTGCGTGCCCCGGGTGTCGTGCGTGTGGTGGAGAATGAGGTTCCGGTGGAGGAAGCCTGGCCGCAGATCGAATCCGCCCTCCGCGAGGCGCTCTCCGATCTCGTCGCCATGCGGGAACGCGAGGGAAAACATCTCGCCAAGGATCTCATCAAGCGGCTGAAGATGGTCCGCGAGGCCGTGCGCAAGATCCGGCAGCTTTCGCCCAACGTAATGAAGAAGTATCGGCAATCGCTGCACGAGCGCATTCAGCGGGCAGGCATCGAGATGTCGCTTGATGACGAACGCCTGACCAAGGAAGTGATCTTCTTCGCCGAGAAATCGGACGTCACCGAGGAACTTACCCGCCTGGAAAGTCATTTCGCCCAGTTTGCGCATCAACTCCGGCGGAACGAACCGGTCGGCCGAACCCTGGAATTCATCAGCCAGGAGATCGCACGGGAATTCAATACCCTCGGAGCCAAGGCGAATGACGTGGAGATTTCGCAGCTCGTCGTGCTGTGCAAATCGGAAATGGAAAAGATCCGCGAGCAGATTCAAAATATCGAGTAAGGCCAGATGAACGAACAAATCGCCGCCCTTCTTTCATCCGCGCGCCCGATCCGTTTTCGCCACAGTGGGATTCTCTTCATCGTCTCCGCACCGTCGGGTGCGGGCAAGAGTACACTGCTCAATGCCCTTCGGCCTGGCGCCGACTTCGTTTACTCTGTCTCGTGCACCACTCGGCAACCGCGCTCCGGCGAGATCGATGGCGAAGACTACCACTTTCTCGGGCGCGCCGAGTTCGAGCGCCGCATCGCCGCCAATGACTTTCTCGAATACGCGGAAGTCCATGGCCAATATTACGGAACGCTTCGCGAGACAGTACTGAAGAATCTCGATGCCGGCGTGGATGTGCTGATGGATATCGATGTACAAGGCGCCCGGGCCATCCGCAGTAATCCCGCCAACGGCGAGGTCATTCGCGACTTGCTCGCTGATGTCTTCATCATGCCGCCCAGCCTGGAGGAGCTGTACCATCGTCTCCTCAAGCGCGGCACGGAATCACATGATCAGATCGCGATCCGTCTTCGCAACGCCTCCGCGGAGATGGAGTGCTGGCGCGAATATCGCTACACGATCATCACAGGATCCGTGGAAGAAGATCTGCAAAAGTTTCGGGCCATCATGCGGGCTGAGCGCTATCTCAGCCGGCGGATGATTCTCGAATAACATTCTCTTCGCCCATGGATCCCGAAACACCTCCTGTTGTTATCCTGGGCATCACCGGCTCCATCGCCGCCTACAAAGCCGCCGACCTTGCGAGCCAGATGGTGAAACGCTCATGGGAGGTGCATGCCGTCATGACTCACGGCGCACAGCAATTCATCACTCCGCTGACACTGCAGACGCTGTCGAGAAACCCTGTCGTGACCAGCGTTTTCGAGAATTCGCACGATTGGAAACCGGGGCACATCGACCTCGCGGATCGCGCGAATCTGCTGCTCATCGCGCCCGCTACCGCGAACATCCTCGCCGAGCTTGCGCATGGACTGGCGAGCAATCCCATCACCGAGATCGCGCTCGCCACTCTCGCTCCCGTGCTCATCGCACCGGCGATGAATGGCAAGATGTGGGCGCACGCGGCCACGCAATATAACGTCGAGCTGCTGCGCTCGCGCGGAGTCCATTTCATCGGGCCGGAAGATAGTGGAATGCTTGCGTGCGGCTATGAGGGCGCGGGCCGCATGTGTTCCGTGGAAAAAATTTTGCAGCGCGCCGCGGAATTGATCTCCGCGCGAAAATAGCGCGCACCAATCGCGCACGAGAAAACTATCATCGCCCGCAAACCCTGATGAATCCTTGCTTTCAGAGCATCGCCATCCCTTCGCCCGCACCGCGCAACGAGCGGCGCGCCGCGAAATTTGCGCGCGCGACTTCCGAAAGACGGAGAAAATTTGCGCGATCAAGAACAAAAATCGTTGACGTATTACACGAACTTCATTACTCCCTCAGACACAGAGTAATGACGTGCTCTAACAATTTCTCCGACCCGCAACTGCGGACCGAAAGGGGGTGTCTCTAAATTATGGCAATTGCCAAAAAGCCTGCTGCTAAGCCTGCCGCCAAAGCCGCTGCGAAGCCCGCCGCCAAGAAAGCTCCTGCAAAGAAGCTTGCCGCGAAAAAGCCCGCCGCCGCCAAGAAAGCTGCTCCTGCTAAGAAGGCCGCTCCTGCAAAGAAAGCTCCTGCTAAGAAGAAGTAGTCTCAGTCGGCTCGGCGCTATTAGCGCCGGTTAAAGCGCGACTAGCTTCGCGTAAAAGCTGATTCCAGCGGGAGGAGAATTTAAATTCTCCTCCCGCTTTTCTTTTTGCGCGGAATCCTCATTCCGTCATGCTGCATCTTTCCATGAATTCACCTCTCGATATCGCAGTCTCCGCCGCCCGCGCCGCCGGCGAACTCTTGCGCACCAACTTCGGTACCGATCTTCAGGTCAATGCCTTCGAAGCACATGACATTAAACTCGATCTCGACGTTCGTTCGCAGGAGCTCATCACGCAGCAAATCCTCGCCGCCTTTCCCGATCACGCCATCTATGGAGAAGAAGGCATCGCCGGCAATCAGGCCAGCGAATGGCAATGGATCGTCGATCCTATCGACGGCACCGTAAATTACTTCTACGGCTTCCCTCACTTCTGCATCTCCATCGCTCTCCGCCGTGGTGAGGAGATGCAGATCGGAGTCATCTATGATCCGATGCGGGATGAACTCTGGCAGGTCAGCCGCGGAGAAGCTCCGCTGCTGAATGGCAAACCGATCCGCGTCAGCCCGCGCACCAAGCTCGGCGATGCGATGGTTTCGGTCGGCATGTCCAAATCGGTCGCCACCATCCAGGCTGGAGTCCCATTACTCGCAGCCTATGCTCAACGTGTCCGCAAATGCCGGCTGATGGGCAGCGCTGCTCTCGATCTCGCCTATGTGGCGTGCGGCCGGCTCGATGCCTATATCGAACAATCCGTCAGTCTCTGGGACGTCGCCGCCGGAATGCTTCTTGTCGAAGCAGCGGGTGGCAAATTCCAAATGACGCCGCGCGAAGACAACCCCAACAAAATCTCCGTTGTCGCCTATAACGGACTCATCGATCTTACCATTCAATGAACTTCGTCGGCATAGGTTACGACGTCCACCGTTTCGTGGAAGGCCGCCCGCTCATTCTCGGCGGAGTGGAGATCCCTCACTCCCATGGCCTCGATGGGCACTCCGATGCGGATGTGCTCTCACACGCGGTCGCGGACGCGCTTCTTGGCGCGGTCGGCGAACGCGACATCGGTCAGCATTTTCCAAATTCCGATGAATCCATCCGAGGCATCTCGAGCCTGGAGATTCTGCGGAAAGTCGCCGCGCTGCTCAAGAGCCGCAAGGCGCGTTTGATCAATATCGACGCCACGCTCATCGCCGAAGCGCCGAAGATCAATCCCCACGTCGCGCAGATGCGGACTCGCATCGCTGAAGCGCTGCAGATCCCACCCGCACGGGTGGGAGTCAAAGCCACGACCAATGAAGGCATGGGCTTTCTCGGCCGCGGCGAAGGCATCTCGGCCATGGCCGTCGCGAGTGTGGATGTGCCGGAGTAACTGACTCGGCCCACCGGGCTATCTTGATGAATCGCTATGATGCCGCCCTTCTGACGCTGCGAGGCTTCGCGCTATATGCGTGGTTCGGAGCCTTGCAGATGCTCTCAATGGGTGGCTCTATTCTCGCGCTTGCCAAGCGAACCCACGATGAGGATCTCGCGATCGCCACTTTTGCCGTTCCCATCCTTCTCTATATCGTCCTCGGTGTTTTTCTTTTCGTCCGCAGCCGTGAACTCGCGCACTGGCTCTTGCCGCTGAGTAGCACGGAAGAGGAATCCCCCGCCCCCATCCATCCGCTCTCCGCAGCCAGCGTTGCATTTGGGGCGGTCGGATTGGCGGCCGTGATGAACGCTATACCACGTATCGCGGACCACATGCTCACGATGGCCAGCATGAAGGATCAGCAATCCGCCAACCAATATCTGGCGAAGCAAAGCTGGCATCTGGCAGCAGTGGCGATTCAGATCATCATCGGCTTCCTGCTCTTTCTCAAAGCACGGGGGTTGGCCACCGCCTGGTGGCGCAAACAAGCGCCGGTGTCCCGTGAGGAAGCATAGGCTGTATCGCTGAGGCGTCGATAGGCGTGTCCGTGAGCGGCGCGATTTTGGAGTGCGCGCGTTAAGCCTCGGGCGCACTCCAAAATCGCGCCGCTCGCGGACACCCCGGCTCGAAATACCCCGCCGGATCGAAGTATCACGGTCTATTCCTTTATCTCACGATCCGTTTTTCAGGTTAAAACGATATCGCTCCTTTCACGATGAACGTTTCCCACGTCCCATGAAACCTGCAATCCCCGCCATGACTCTCCGGTTCCTGCTTCCGCTGCTGCTCGCATGCGCGACCGCGCTTTACGCTCAACAAGAACCTGCGCCAACCAACAAACCGGCGCCCCCACCAAAGGATCCAGCCCTCGCGGAAATCACGGATGTCCCCGGACTGCCACGCGTTTTACTCATCGGCGATTCCATCTCCATGGGCTATACGCTTCCCGTTCGCGCGAAATTACAAGGTCGCGCCAACGTGCATCATCCACCGGAGAATTGTGGGCCAACCGAACGCGGACTTACCCGGCTGGATGCCTGGCTGGGCGACGGCCGCTGGGACGTCATTCATTTCAATTTCGGCCTTCACGATTTGAAGTACCTCGATGCCGCCGGGAAATATGTCACTCCCGACAAAGGAAAGCAGGTGGCCTCACTGGAAGTCTATGAGAAGAACCTCCGGCAGATCGTAGAGCGTCTGAAAAAGACCGGAGCAAAGCTGATCTTTGCCACGACGACGCCAGTGCCCGCAGCTTCGCAAGGCCGCGTGGAGGGCGATGATCGCCGTTACAACGAAGTCGCCCTCAAGGTGATGAAGGAGGAATCTGTGGCCGTCGACAACCTTGGCAGCTATGTGCACCAGTTCCAGGCCGGGCTCGTGGTGAACCCGTCATTCGATCCGGTTTCACCCAACGTCAAAGCTCCAGCGCGGAAAGGCGATATCCAGTTGCCACACAACGTCCATTTCACAGCGGAGGGTTACGACAAACTAGCCGAGCAGGTCGTGGTTGCCATCGCGAAGGAACTGCCCGTGCCGCAAAAATAGCGGCAGTACGGCATCGACCCCGCCTTTCCGTTTGCTCCGGGCGATCCCTTTACGGTTCACGGTCCGGCATTGGGGCGCGACCTCGTACTTCTGCAAGCCGGTGTGACCCTCCAGGTCAACCCGCGCGTTTCGTTCTACGCCAGTTACGACGGAGTACTTGCCCGGCAGAATTACAGTGCGCACACCGTGGAAGGCGGTGCCCGCATCTCTTTTTGATGGCGCCTGTTCGGGGGCGTCGCCAATTCCTCTTCTTCATCATCTTCATCTTTGTCTTCATCCCTCCCATCGGTCTCATCGCCTTCGGGATGAAGATGATGAGGAAGAGGTGGAAAACTCTCCGCTGGCAAAATCCCGCGCCGCAGTTAAGAGTAAACCAACGTCTCACGAATTCGGAGAACACTCCCCCGTTCCCCAATTGTTCCACACGCGGCTGAATTTCCGCGTCTTCCGTTGACGAAGACGCAAGCCGCCTCCATATTCGGCGCCCTTTTGAACCCGGCCTATCCAGAGCTAGACATGGAACATATTCGTAACATCGCAATTATTGCACACGTTGACCACGGCAAAACCACGCTCGTGGACCAATTGCTCAAGCAGTCGGGAACCTTCCGCGCCAACCAGGCCGTCTTCACCGAAGAACGGATCATGGACTCGATGGATCTCGAACGCGAGAAGGGCATTACCATCCGCGCCAAGAACGCCGCCTTCAAATACAAGGACTACCACGTCAATATCGTCGACACTCCCGGCCACGCCGATTTCGGCGGCGAAGTGGAGCGCATCATGAAGATGATCGACGGCGTGCTCCTGGTCGTGGATGCCCACGACGGCCCGCAGGCTCAGACCAAGTTCGTCTTGAAGAAGGCGCTCGAAAACGGCGCGAAGCCGATCGTCGTCATCAATAAGATCGACCGCGAAAACGCCCGCCCGCACAAGGTGCTCGACATGATTTTCGATCTCTTCGTCGAACTGAACGCCACGGACGAGCAGCTCGATTTCCCGGTCATCTACGCTTCTGCGCGCGATGGCTACGCGATGCGCGAAGTGCATGAAAAGAGTGACACGATGGAGCCGCTCTTTGACGCGGTCATCAAGCACATCCCGCCGCCGAAGGAGTCCGGCGTCCACCATTTCCAGTTCCTCGTTTCGAACCTCGACTACTCCGATTACCTCGGTCGAATCGCCTACGGGCGCATCGTTTCCGGCCGCGTCGGCGTCAGCGATACCGTCGTCTGCATCCATGCGGATGGACGCCGCGAACGCGCTGCCGTGACGGCTCTCTTTGGCCATCAAGGATTGCAGAAAGTCGAAATCAAACACGCCAGCGCCGGCGATATCGTCGGTCTCTGCGGCTTTGAGGACGTCTTCATCGGTGAAACGATCACGGATCGCGAAGATCGTCTTCCCCTGCCCTTCATCGACATCGATCCGCCGACGATCACGATGAAGATCTGCATCAACGACGGACCGCTCGCCGGACGCGAAGGCAAACTGCTCACCGCCCGTCAGGTCCGCGAACGTCTCATTCGCGAAACCCGGACCAACGTTGCCCTCCAGGTCGCCGACACCGACGTGGCCGGCCACTTCGAAATCAAGGCCCGCGGCGAAATGCAGATCGCGATTCTCGTCGAACAGATGCGGCGTGAAGGCTTCGAAGTGCTCGTTTCCCGTCCCGAGGTCATCTTCCGTCGTGACGAAGACGGCAATCTCCTGGAGCCGATGGAATCACTCTACGTCGATGTGCCGAATGAAAATCTCGGCGACATTCTCCAATCGCTGGCCGGCCGTAAGGCGGACATCGTGAACATGGAGCACCAGACGCATTCCGTGACGGTGAATGCTGTCGTCCCGACTCGCGGTTTGATCGGTTTCGAAACCGATCTCGTGAACTGCACGAAGGGCCACGGCATCATGTCCCACCTCTTCAAGGAATACGCCCCACACAAGGGTGAAATCCCCACCCGCAACAACGGGGTGCTCGTTTCCATGGAAGGCGGCATCTCCACGAGCTACGCGCTGGAATCGATCCAGGAACGCGGTCGCCTCTTCATTGGGCCACAGGCCGACATCTACGAGGGCATGATCATCGGTGAAAACGCCCGTCCGGACGATATGCCGGTGAATCCCTGCAAGGCCAAGAAGCTCACCAACATGCGCTCCCAGGGTTACGGCAAGGGCATCGCCCTCGCTCCGCCGGTCGTGATGAGCCTCGAGCGTGCGCTCGAATACATCGCCCCGGACGAGTACGTGGAGGCAACGCCGAAGAGCCTGCGTCTGCGCAAGAAGATCCTCGACGCCAACGCCCGCAAGCGTTCCGCGCAGAAGGTCGGATAAGGCATCCGTTTCGTTTTCAAAAACCCAAGGCTGTCCGGTCACGGAACGCCTTGGGGTTTTTTGCGTAAGAACGGAAAACGGTCCGTCGAAAGGCGTACGGAAGGGCAAAATTCAGCGCTCGCCTTCCATGCCACTCCGAGCAAGCATCGCTCCCGCATGAAAAAACTCTTCATCCTAACGCCTCTTTTGCTCGCCGCGGCTTTTGCCCAGGCAGACGTCACGATCGAGCAAAAGATCGAGTCGCCTGTCATCAACGGAACCACGACGACTAAAGTCAAAGGAGACCTGATGCGTGTCGATACCCCGATGCCCGGAGGGGCGGGCACCGTGACCATGATCATTGATCTGGCCAAAGGGAAATCAACGACTCTCATGGCGGCTCAAAAGATGGCCATGACGGCTGATCTGACTGCGGTCAAGGAAGCCGCCCAGGCCCTTGCCGGCGATGCTTCCAAGACGGAACCGCCGAAGCCAACCGGCAAATCCGAGAAAGTCGGAGCCTGGAATGCGGATATCTACGAGTTCACCGCCGCGGGCTCGACCTTCAAGCTCTGGGTCGCCAAGGACTTTCCAAATGGTGCCGCGATCAAGGCACAGATGGACAAGCTTTCCAAAGCCACCGTGGGAGCCGGCGTGGATCTCTCGAAATTCAATCTGCCCGGAATGACTGTGAAAACGGAAATGAATGGCCCGCAGATGAAGATGACCTCGACGGTCGTGAGTGTGAAAGAAGGCCCGGTCGCCGATAGCGAATTCACCGTCCCGAGTGACTATCAGGTCATGCAGTTGCCCACCGGCGCCGGTGCAGGCAGCTAACCGCGATTCTTTTTAGCGTTTCTTCGAAGGCCGGTCCGAAGTTCGGGCCGGCCTTTTCTTTTGCAGCCACCCATAAGTTCCCCATCTGACCAAAGACCGCTGCGCTACATCACCGCGCTCTGCACCGTCCGCAATTGTACGTCTCCCACCTGCAACCCCAACGCCTCTTCCGCCACCCGCAGGAAACCATCAGAAGCATCAGTCAACGCGACCTGCAGCCGTCCCAGATGCGTCTTCGGCGCAGCCATCTTTTCCTTCTTCAAGAGGGTCTGAACGGCGAGCGCGCAATTGCGCGCGGAATCGACCAGCTTGATCTCCGGGCCGGCAAACTTTTTGATCGCCTCACCCAAAAGCGGATAGTGTGTGCACCCAAGCACCAGCGTATCGATGTCCTCCCGAGTGAGCTTCTCGAGATACCGGCGAATGACCTGATCCGTAATCGGATCGTCCAGCCAGCCTTCTTCGATCAGCGGCACGAGCAGCGGGCAATGCTGCGAAATCACGCGCACGTGCGGTTTGATCTCATGGATCGCCCGTTCATACGCCTTGCTGTAGACGGTCGCACGTGTCCCGATAACGCCGATCCGGCCGTTGTGCGTCGCCTCCACCGCTGCGTGGGCACCCGGCTGAATCACACCCACGACCGGCACTTTCAGGATCTCCTGCAAACGCGGCACGGCGAGCGCCGAGGCCGTATTGCAAGCCACGACGATCATCTTCGCCTGCTCCGCCAGCAGCAGGCCAGAAATCTCGATGCTGTAACGCTCGATCGTGCTCTGCGTTTTGCCCCCGTAAGGCACGCGCGCCGTGTCCCCGATGTAAAAAATGTTCTCCGCCGGTAACAGCTCGCGCAACGCCGCAGCGACAGTCAGCCCGCCAATTCCCGAATCGAAAACCCCGATCGGCCGGACAGGTTTGCGGGCTGCGGAGCTTCCGCTGCCATTCGATGACGATGATTTTGCCGCCCGGGCCGGCTTCGACGGACTTGGAGACTTCACTTAGTTCGCGGCGGGATCTGGAGTCGGCGCCGGTGGGTCCGCAGGCGCGGTGGTTTCGCCATCGGTCCTCAGTCCAGTGCCACTCCGGGCCAGTTGCGTAGTCGACGGACCGACCGCCCGGCGATAGGTCTGCACCGCCTGGAAAATGCTCGCCGCCATCCCCGCTCGATATTCCGGCGTCGCGATCAGGCGGGCATCGTAGCTGTTGGAAAGAAATCCACCTTCCACGAGCACGCCGGGAATCGTGATGTCGCGAATCACCACGAACCGCGCCCTCTTGATTCCTCGATCGTACATCCCCCGATCAAACGCTTTGAGATGCACCTCCAGGGAAGCGTGAGTGGCCGTGGCCAGTGCCATGTTTTCCGCATCACGGGAATTGCCTGGGCACTCCTGCAAGTCGGAGATCCGTGGTCCGTCGGCCATCATCGACGGCACGCCTCGCGGCGCCAGCGTATATGTTTCCAGTCCTGTTCCCGCACCGCCGGAGTTGAAATGGATCGAAATGAAAAGCGCGTTGGGGAAGCGATTGGCAAAGCGTACGCGATCTTCGAGCGGAATGAACTCGTCCGAGTTGCGGGTCATGTAGACCTTGTACCCCTGTTGCAGGAAAAGCATCCGTGCCCGGTTCGCCACATCGAGACTGAAGGTCTTTTCGTTGCCAAACGGGCTCATCGCGCCGTTGTCATGCCCTCCGTGCCCGGGATCGAGGATGATCGTATCGACCAGTTCCGCATCCTTGATCTTGCCCGGCCGCAGCACTGGTTCGATCACCTTGACCAGATCCATGCGGGAGACACAGAGGCGCCCGCCCTGATCGACGATCGGATAGCTCAAGTTGAACTTGAGATTATTGATGTAAAACTCGACCGATCCTGCCTGCCCCCGCAGGCTCCGGCTGCCGATTGCGATGGCAAATCCGTTGCCGCCTGTGCGCTGCACCCCACCGAGACCGTAAAACTGGGCGACGTTATCGAAGGTGACGTAGTCGCGCCCATCGTGCTTGATCAGCGTCCAATCGGCGGCAAAGGCCCGCACACACACGAAGAGCGCAACGATTGTGAGGAATTCCCTGCGCATGAAGCGCGAAAGGTACCTTGAGGAACCTTCATGGCAAGCTGCATTTGCCGTGCCTTCGCTTCTCGATTCTCGAATTTGACGAAATCGCATCACACAAATGGGTGGTATTGGGTCCCTTTCTTTTGCCGGGGCGGCGGATTAACTGTTTCAACGCACCGAATTCTCTCCCAGACCATGCTTCGGCTTCTTTTTCGCATTCTTCCGTTTGTGTGCCTGAGCGTCACGCTGTGCGCAAAGGATGTGGATTTCGGACGCGAGGTGCTGCCGGTCCTTTCCGATGCCTGTTTTCATTGCCACGGTCCCGACGAGAACGCGCGAAAAGCCAAACTGCGGCTCGATACCAGGGAAGGCGTCTTCCGAACGAAGGATGGGGTGACCGTCGTCAAACCGGGGAATCTCGAAGACAGCGAACTCGTCACGCGAATCACGAGCACCGATCCCGATGAGCAAATGCCTCCGCCGAAAGCCAATCGGAAGCTGAAGCCGGAAGAAGTCGACGTGCTGAAACGCTGGGTTTCCGAAGGCGCAAAATGGGGACAGCATTGGGCCTTCGAACCGGTGCGACCGGTCACGATCCCGGCGGTGAAAGAGGCGAACTGGCCGAAGAACCAGATCGATTCCTTTGTCCTTGCCCGGCTCGATCAGGAAGGCGTCGCCCCTTCGCCGGAAGCGGATCGCTGCCGCCTGCTTCGTCGCGTTACGCTGGATTTGACCGGACTGCCACCGACACCTGCGGAAACGGCGGGGTTCCTCGCGGACCCTTCGCCAGACGCTTACGAAAAGGTCGTTGACCGTCTGCTCGCCTCTCCGCAATACGGCGAACGCATAGCCACCGATTGGCTCGATCTGGCACGTTATGCGGATACGCATGGCTACCAGATGGATCGCACGCGAGCCATGTGGCCGTGGCGTGATTGGGTCATCAACTCTTTCAATGCAAACATGCCATATGACCAATTCGTCACCTGGCAAATCGCCGGCGATCTGCTCCCCAACGCCACGAAGGAACAGCGTCTCGCCACCGCTTTCAATCGGCTTCATAACCAGAATGAAGAAGGCGGAATCGTCGAGGAAGAATACCGAGTGGCCTATGTCGTGGATCGCGTCAATACGTTCGCCACCGCTTTTCTCGGGCTTACTTTCGAGTGTTCGCGCTGCCACGATCATAAGTTCGATCCGATCACCCAGCGCGACTATTACTCGTTGTTCTCGTTCTTTCAGAACATCGATGAAGCTGGGCAGATTACTTACGAGGGTTTCTCGAATATCATGCCGGTCCCGACGCTCCTGCTCACGAACGATGAACAGGACCGCAAGCTGAACGATCTGCGCCGGAAAACAACCGAAGCCGAAAACGAGCTCTCTCATCGTCGCGATGCAGCCAAAATGGCTTTCGCAGAATGGTTGCTGAGCAAAGGCTCCATTCCGAAAAGACCGCCCGACCTGATCGCCGAATTCTCCTTCGACTCGATCGCCAATGGTAAAGTGGAGAATTCCGTCGATCCCACAAAACCGGGTCACACACAGGATAATCCGAAGCTCGTCGCCGGAAAACATGGCCAGGCAGTGGAACTCGACGGAGAAAATGGCTTCCACTTTCCCGGTCTCGGCCATTTCAAACGCACCGACGCTTTCACCATCGGTTTATGGTTGGAAACGGCCTCCCAGGCTCCGCGCCTCACCGTACTCCATCACTCCAAGGCGCCGGCCGATGCCGGCAGCCGTGGATACGAATTACTGCTCGAGGACGGGCACGTTGCCTTTGGCCTGCACTATGCATGGCCGGGCGCTTCGCTCAAAGTACGGACGAAACAGGCCATACCCGTAAATGAATGGACGCACGTCACCGCCACTTATGATGGCTCCAGTTGTGCAAAAGGCATCCATATCTATCTCAATGGAGAAGCCTCTGATTTGGAGGTCATTCGGGACGGACTTTATCGCGACATCACTTACTCTGGAGGAGAGCCGGATCTCACGATTGGCCATCGTTTCCGTGACAACGGATTCAAAGGCGGGAAAGTCGATGACTTTCAGATCTTCGATCGGGCTCTGACTTCATTGGAAGCGGCACAAATCGCCGGACGCGACGACTTCGATAAAGCCTTCAACTCGCCGCCGGATCAATTGACTGCTTCGCAACGCGACGCCCTCTTCGCCTATTTCACGGCCACAGTCGATGCCGGCTGCAAGGAAGCAGCGAAGCAGCTCCAGGTGGTGCGTGAAGAGCAGAACCATCTGACTCACTCAGTCCCTGACATCATGGTGATGCAGGAGCTTCCCCTGCCCAAACCTGCCTTCATTCTCAAGCGCGGCGCATATGATATGCACGGGGACGAAGTGCACGCGGATACACCCAAAGTGCTGCCTCCATTTCCGCCGAATGCCCCGCACAATCGCCTCGGTCTTGCCCAATGGCTCCTGGATTCCGGCAATCCCCTTCCCGCGCGAGTCACCGTAAATCGCTTTTGGCAGATGATGTTTGGCCGCGGCCTGGTCGAAACTAGTGACAACTTTGGCACCCAGGGCACACCGCCGACTCATCCCGAATTGCTCGATTGGCTGGCGCACGACTTCGTCACCAGCGGCTGGAACGTGAAAGCTTTGATCCGCAAAATCGCGCTCTCCGCGACTTATCGCCAATCCAGCAAAACATCCCCCGAACTTCTGGCTCGCGATCCGCAGAATCTGCTCCTCGCCCACGGTCCCGCGCGCCGCCTTTCCGCGGAGATGCTGCGCGATCAAGCGCTCGCGGACAGCGGATTGCTCGTGGAGAAAATCGGCGGGCCGAGCGTGAAACCGTATCAACCGCCGGGGCTGTGGGAGGAAATCGCCATGGGGCATCCGCACTACGATCAAGGCCACGATGCCGATCTCCATCGACGCAGCATTTACACCTTTTGGAAACGCACTGTTCCCCCGCCCGCCATGATGACCTTTGACGCCGCGGAACGGAATACCTGCATCGTCCGCCGCCAAAGCACCAGCACCCCGCTGCAGGCTCTGGAACTGCTCAACGACGTCCAAATCGTCGAAGCCGCCCGGCTCATCGGACAACGCATGATCAAAGAGGGCGGAGCGGATCTCGATGGGCAGATCGCCTGGGTTTTCCGCCTGGTCACTGATCGCCAGCCCTCTGCAAAAGAGTGCGGGGTCCTGCACAGGCTCTATGCTGAGCAGCACACGCTCTTCGAAAACGATCCCAACTCAGCAAAAAAGCTGATCGCATTCGGCGAAGCGAAGAGTGACCCGGCGCTCCCCCCCGCAGATCTTGCCGCCAGCACCGTACTAGCTAAGACCCTGCTCAACTTCGATGAGGCGATCATGCGGAGATAAGACATGAAGGCCGCTACATTGAATGTTGGTAGTTTGGAGTTGGGAGTTATCCGGGGATTCGCGTGCTTTCGAACGGCAGGAAACTACCAACTCCCAACTCTAAACTCCCAACATTCAAATAGATGGACTCATCGCCTATCCCATTGATCGCGTCTTTCGCGGCCCCATCTCAAGTCTTCCCCACTTAGGATAACTCCCCAACCTGCCAAGCCCATGTTCTGCCAGCACGTCAATTTCGCAATGAACCGCCGGGACTTCTTTGGCCGCTTCGCCATGGGTTTAGGTGGCGTCGCGCTGGGAAGTCTTCTCCAAGGAACCGCTCGCGCCACCGATCCGCGCAACCCCTTCGCCGGGATCCTGGATCGACCGCATTTCGCACCAAAAGCCAGGCGGATCATCTATCTCTTCATGGCCGGCGGCCCGTCGCAACACGATCTTTTCGACTACAAGCCTCTGCTCAACAAGATGAACGGCGAAGACCTGCCGGCCAGCGTCCGGATGGGGCAGCGGCTCACCGGCATGTCGGCCAATCAAGCGCGACTGCCGCTCGCGGGATCGATCTTTAAATTTGCCCAGTACGGCCAGAGCGGCGCGTGGGTCAGCGAGCTCATGCCCGAAACGGCCAAAATCGCGGACGAACTCTGTTTCGTGCGCTCGATGCACACGGAACATATCAATCACGATCCGGCCATCACCTTCTTCCAGACCGGCCACCAATTGCCCGGACGCCCCTCCATGGGGTCATGGCTTTCCTATGGTTTAGGCAGTGCGAATCAGAACCTTCCTGCTTTCGTCGTCCTCATTTCAAAGGACCGCATCGACCAGCCACTCTATTCACGACTTTGGGGAAATGGCTTTCTGCCCAGCATTCATCAAGGCGTGCAATTCCGCTCCGGTGGCGATCCCGTTCTTTATCTCGATAATCCGGACGGCGTCTCCGCAGAAGGCCGACGCAAGATGCTCGACCGGCTCGCCGAGTTGAACGCACTCCAGTTCGAAGATCTTGGCGATCCCGAGATCAATGCCCGCGTCGCGCAGTACGAGATGGCTTACCGTATGCAAACCAGCGTCCCGGACGTCATGGATTTGTCCAAGGAACCCGCGGAAACCTTTGCACTCTACGGAGCTGACGCCAAAAACCCGGGAACCTTCGCCGCCAATTGCCTGCTCGCCCGCCGCCTCGCCGAGCGCGATGTTCGATTCATCCAACTCTATCATCCCGGCTGGGACCAGCACGGGAATCTGCCCTCGGCCATCCGGCGTCAAAGCAAGGACGTCGATCGCGCGTGTTACGGACTCATCACCGATCTCAAACAACGCGGCCTGCTCGACGACACGCTCGTCGTCTGGGGCGGTGAGTTCGGCCGGACCAACTATAGTCAGGGCAAACTAACTCCGACCGACTACGGACGGGACCATCACCCCCGCTGCTTTACGATCTGGATGGCAGGCGGCGGCGTAAAGCCGGGCCTCGTCTACGGCGCCACGGATGACTTCGGCTATAACGTCGTGGAAAATCCCGTGGGTGTTCACGACCTTCAAGCCACCATCCTCCGGCAGCTCGGCATCGATCACGAACGGCTCACTTTCAAGCATCAAGGGCGTTACTACCGGCTGACCGATGTGGAGGGTAAACCAGTAACAGCCCTCCTCACATAATCCCTCTTCCTCATCATCTTCATCTTCGTCTTCATCCAACACAAGAATCGATTCCTTTATTAGAGTTTGACATTTAACGTCCCACAAGCGACACGCTGCGCACGCTCTCACCGATCCCGTGCCGCCCACTCGTTCCCCCATTCGGCCGATTCCCGTCGCCGCCCCTGCAGGACTCCGTTGCGAAGGCTTGGAGAATCCCACGGGCATCGACGAGCTTCGTCCCCACTTTCAATGGAAACAAACGGGAACGCGGCGTGGCACGTCACAGTCGGCATATCACATACAAGTCACCTCTGCCGAGGCCGGTTTCGACCGCCCGGCGTTCTGGGACACGGAGTATGTCGAATCACGGGATTCATTCGATGTGAAATATGCAGGGCGCCAGTTGCCTCGCACCCAGCGATGCCTCTGGCGGGTGCGGATCTGGGATGAAAACGGCGCACCATCGCCGTGGAGCGCGGTGGCTTCATTCGAAACCGGAATACACGAAGCAAAATGGGCGGCATCATGGATCGGAGTACATCGAAAGACACCAGCCGACGCTCCGCCCGCCGTCTATCTTCGGAAACAATTTGAAGTTCCGGACACGGTCGAATCCGCGCGCCTGTACATCACCGCGCGCGGACTCTTCACGGCCAGAATCAATGGCCAGAATGTGGGGCGAGATGTTCTCGTTCCCGGTTGGACCGACTACCGCTTTCGAATCGATTACCTCGTCTACGACGTTACGTTCCTTCTCCAACCCGGCCCGAATGTCATCGAGGTCGTGCTCGGCGACGGATGGTGGAGCGGGATCTTGAGTGAACCGCAATTCGGCCTGCGTTATGGCGTCGATCCCGCATTGCTGGCGCAGTTGGTCATCCACCGGGACGACGGTACCGAGGCCATGGTTGCAAGTGACGAGACATGGCTGGCTCGTCTCGATGGCCCGATCTCCGCCAATTCTCTCTACCACGGCGAGACCTACGATGCGCGCCGGGAATTGGCGCTGACCGGCAGCACAAACAAACCGCATCGCGGATGGAAACCGGCAGAGGTCTTCCCTCTCCCCGAGCTGGAATTGAAGGCCAAGCACTGCCCCCCTGTCCGCCGGATGCAGGAGCAAACGCCAATCGCCGTCACCGAGCCGCAACCCGGTGTCTATATCTTCGATATGGGCGAAAACATCGCCGGCTGGGCGCGGCTTCGCGTCACGGCACCGGAAGGTACAGAAATCCGGCTGCGCTTCGGCGAAATGCTCGAAGCGGATGGAACACTCTACATCGCCAACCTCCGCAGCGCACGGGCGACAGATCGTTATACCTGTCGCAGCGGATCCGAAGAGACATGGGAGCCGTCCTTTACTTACCACGGCTTTCGTTATGTCGAAGTCACCGGGCTTCCTTCCGTGCCTGATCAGCAAACGATTACCGGCATCGTTTTATATTCCACGCTGGCCGATGTCGGTACGTTCGAGTGCTCCGATCCGCTGATCAATCGGCTCCAGCAGTGCATCGTCCGCGGGCAAAAAGGAAATTTTATCGACCTGCCCTCCGATTGCCCTCAACGGGATGAGCGGCTCGGCTGGAGTGGGGATGCACAAGTCTTTGCCCCCACGGCTTGCTACAACATGGAGAGCGCGCCTCTCTTCCGCTCCTGGATGCGTGCGATGCGCGATGGCCAGCGCGCCGATGGCGCCTTTCCCGATCTCGCTCCGCACGTCATTCTCGAGCACGGAAATGCCGGCTGGGGCGATGCCGGGATCATCGTACCCTGGACCGTCTGGCGTTTTACCGGAGATACAGGCATACTCGAGGAGAACTACGAAGCCATGGCGCGGCACGTTGAATTCCAGCATCGATCGAGTCGAAAACTGATTCGTCCGGACACGCTCTTTGGAGATTGGCTGTCACCCGATGCGGCTCGCCCGGAAAATAGCCCCACGCCCAAGGATTTGATCGGTACGGCCTATTTTGTACATACCACCAGGCTCCTCGGCGAAATCGCCGCGGCGCTCGGCAAGAAGCGCGACGCGCAACGCTACGGCAAACTAGCCGGTCAAATCCGTGCGGCCTTCCAACGCGAATTCGTCACGCCCGGCGGCCGCGTCTTGGGCGACACACAGACGAGTTATCTGCTCGCGCTCGGCTTCGACTTACTCGACGCCTCCTTCCGCCCGGCTGCGATCGAGCGGCTGGTCGAACTGATTCGCGCTCGCGACTGGCATCTCGCCACCGGCTTCCTCGGCACACCCTTGCTTTGCCCGGTGCTCTCGGCCTGCGGGCATCCGGACGTCGCATACCGCCTGTTGAAGCAGGAGACTTATCCGAGCTGGCTCTATCCGGTTTTGAATGGCGCCACCACGATGTGGGAGCGCTGGAATTCCTGGACCAAAGAGCGCGGCTTTGGCGACGTCGGGATGAATTCGTTCAATCACTATGCTTACGGTGCGGTCGGAGAATGGCTCTATAGCACCGTCGCCGGAATCGCGCCGCAGGAACCTGGGTTCAAGCGAATCCGGATCGCCCCGATTCCGGGCGGTCGGCTAACGAACGCCTCCGCTGAGTTGGACACACCGCTGGGCAAGGCGTGCAGCGCCTGGAAACTCCACGGAAAATTCTTCCAACTCGACGTCACCATTCCTCCCAATGCAGAAGCCGAGGTTCACCTTCCTCACGCTTCGCGCCAGGCTGTGACGGAGAGTGGCAAGCCGCTCAAAACCGGAAATGGCCTCATCTCGATCTCCACTCAGACCGGGAATTTGGTCTTGGTCGTCGCCAGCGGCGCCTATCGGTTCCACTGCCCAGCTCCTTCCTTCCCCTCATGAGCCAGCCATCCCCCGACCTGCAGGAAACAGAAAAAGCGGTCATTTCGCCGTCGGCTGCAACCGACCGCGTACCGCTCCGGGCAAAACTGGCCTGGGCACTCGGCTCCCTCGGTGATAACTACGCTTCGCAGACGCTGACTCAGCTCATCACCCCAGTCTACAACGTAGCACTGGGCGTACCGGCGGAAACCATTGCCAAGGCGCTTTCGTTACCGCGCTACCTTGATTCCTTTGCCGACCCGACCATCGGCTATCTCTCGGACAATGCCCAAACCCGCTGGGGCCGCCGCCGGCCATTCATTCTGGCCGGAGCGATTCCGCTCGCCATCCTTGCTTACTGTCTGTGGCTGCCTGGACAAGGATGGAGCAAGAGTTCACTCGCCTGGTTCATCAGCGGCGCCACGTTGCTTTATTACATAGCTTACGCCCTCTTTATCGTCCCCTACCGGGCGCTCGGTTTCGAACTGACCAGTGACTATAACGAGCGGACCAGCGTCCAGGGCTGGGGAATGATTTTCGGGCTCGTCGGAGGACTCGGCATACCGTGGCTATACAAGCTTTCTCTGGTCTTCGGCGGAGCCGATCCAAGTGCCACACAGATTCCTCCCGACGTAATGTTGAACGGCGTGAGAAAGGTCGGGCTCGGCGTCGCCGCGATCATCTTTGTCACCTGTGCAGCGCCGGCCTTTCTCTGCCGCGAACGTCTCCATGGTACGGCTCAGGAGAAGATCTCCATTCTCAACGCGCTCCAGGAAACGCTGAAAAACCGGCCCTTTTTCAACATGCTCTTCGCCCGGAGCTTCGCCCTCATTTCGACGTTTGCCGTCACGGCAATCGCCACACCCCTGATGATCCACTATCTGTACGGCGGCAATCAATCCCAGGCCTCCACGCTGCAGGGCTTCGCGGGAAATCTCCTTTTCGCCGGTGCTGCCATCGGCATTCCGTTCAATACCTCGATGTCAGCCAGGTTGGGCAAGCGCCACGCTTTTATCGTCTGCCTCGCCACGGCAAGCGCGGGCTGCCTGTCTCAATTTGTTACCTATCAACCGGAGCACCCTTACTGGATTTTGCTTTCCAATTTCATTCTGGGATTTGGTCTGCAAGGCGTCTGGCTCATGTGCCAGTCGATGGTCGCGGACGTGTGTGACGAGGACGAAGTCCGCACCGGCCGGCGGCGCGAGGGTATTTATGGAGCAACCTATGCGCTACTCGAAAAGCTCGCAGTGACGACGGGCTTTTACCTTGCCGGAACCATCGCCACGGTCTGCGGCTACAGCGCCGGCGTCCCCTCGCCCGACGTACTCCACAAGATGTGGCTCGCTTCCATTCTCGTACCTGTTGCGGGCATGATTCTGGCCGCGTTGCTCATCTGGTTCTATCCCCTTACCCATCAGCGCATGCTCGAGATCCGGCACCGGCTCGATGAGCGCAAGGCCACGCCATCAGTCCCCTGACGCCTCCTTTCCGCATGATATCCGCAGCAAAGCTTTTCCATCCCTTTCTCGCCATCCTGGCTCTCTCGGCGATCTCCTTCGCCGATGAGACAGGCAATTCACCGGCCCTCAAAGTCGCGGTAACACCGGCAAACATTGTCCTGACCTGGAATGACTCGGCTCATCCCGATAGTTATGTCGAGTTACCGCTGCACACGCAGGCCGATCCAAAAAAGGACGCCCATCCTGTTGCGATACCGCCCTTTGCTCATTCCATCGAAATTCCTCGATTTGATGGAACCCGCGATCGATTCTACGCCAAGTATCAGCTGTTCTCATCGAACACCGGTGAGAAAGCACTCGGAGCACCCCAGTATGTCACTGACTTCAACGCCCTGCCCGTTCGCGACCATTCGCTGAAGCGTCCCTCCGGGAAAAAAGGGCTCGGTTGCATCGTCGATATCGCCGACTGCAAACCTCTCGGCGTCGAACACGCCAAGGAGGATATCGACATCAACAACCTGCTCGATTGGTCCAGCGAGCATCCGGATCTCGCCTTCGAATTCGAAGGCCGGACGGTCGGACTGCACAAGCGGGCCGTGGAGGCCATGGATGCACGCATCAAAGCAATGAGCGACAGCGGCATCGACGTTATCGGCTGTCTGCTTAATTACGTCTCGCGCCATGCCGATCGGAAGTCGCCGCTCATCCATCCGCGCACCAACCCGGCGCAAGTTCCGATGGGGCCGGCCGCCTTCAATACCGCAACGCCCGAAGGGCTCTTTCTTTACCGGGCGATCGTTCACTGGCTGGCGGACCGCTACACGCAGGCCGATGAAAAGCACGGCCGGATGACCGGCCTCATCGTTGGCAACGAACTGCAAAGCCACTGGACCTGGTACAACATGGGCGAAGCCCGGCAGGACGAAGTGATCCGCGAATACACCACGGCGCTCCGCGTTGCGTATCTCGCCACGCGCTGTGTTCACCGGGATTTCCACATCTACATCTCCATGGAACATCACTGGAGCCTGCGCGGCGACAGCGAGGATCCGCTTCGCGAGATCTCCGGGATGGATCTCATTCACGGCATCGCGGAGACAGGCCGGCGTGGTGGCGATTTCCCATGGCTTGTGGCGTTTCATCCATACCCGGAGAATCTTTTCGAGCCGCGCTTCTGGAACGATACCACCGCTCCCTTCCGTCTCGATGCGCCTCGTATCACCTTCAAGAATCTCGAGGTCCTCGCGGCCTTTCTGCACCAGCCGGACTATCTTTACGAAGGACACCCGCGCCTCATCGCATTGACCGAGCAAGGCTTCCATTGCCCGGACAAACCCGGCGGCGAAGAGGCACAAGCCGCCGCGTATGCCTATGCATTCAAGCGGATCGAAGCGATTCCTGAAATCGAGCTCTTCATCTATCACCGTCACGTCGATCATCCGGGCGAGGGCGGGCTCAAGCTGGGACTTCGGGCCTACGATGCTCACGCGTCAAACGGAATGGGCCGCACTCGCCAGATCTGGAATGTTTTCCAAAAGGCCGGCACCCCCGAAGAAGATGCCGCGTTCGCCTTTGCCCTTCCTATCGTGGGCCGTACCGACTGGCAGAACCTCCTCGCGAAAGACATCGCGCCGAGTTCTCCGGACAGCACTCCACCATCGTCGGACATCGTCTTCGACTTCGTCGCCGAGCGCCACTCTGCGGTCGTGACCAACACGCTCGCCCTGGAACTCAAGCGCGTGACCAAATCCGCGGGTTGGCTGGCCAAAGCGCTCCAACAACATCCGAACCCCTCCGGTACAAGCCGCGCTGAGTGGCATGTCACTCTCCTCCCAGCCGCAAATGGCAAACAACTTCATCTCACCACAACCGCTCTTCTGAACAATGCGCAGAGCCATGGTGTCTCCTTCGCCATTCTCGCGAATGGCAGAAAGCTCTGGAGCAAAGACCTCAAGGGAGCGGAATCGCAATCGGTCGACCTGGATCTCTCCGATGCCGCAGGAAAGGAAATCACGCTCGATTTCGAAGTCACGGCGATCCACGGGAGCGACAATGCGTGGGCGACATGGGTCGAGCCGCGGATCGTTTCGAAGGCGACTGGGCCGTAAACGCCGTAGCAAATGGAACTCGCCCTCGCTTTGCTCCGCCGCACTGAAACCGACGCGTTCCAAACGGCGGAACGCCGCTTCCACGATGGATTTTTCGCCTCTGTGATTTTTCTGAAAAAAGATCTTGTGCCTCCTGCGAAGCTGCCTAAAGTTCGCGGCCCGCTACGAAAGAGCGGATCGGTCCGAAAGAAGATGCGAGAGGATGACTTCACGTCACAACTCTGGTAGATTCTCGAGTCACCGAAAATTTGGGCGACTAGCTCAACTGGTTAGAGCATGCGACTCTTAATCGCCAGGTTCTGGGTTCGAGTCCCAGGTCGCCCACTTTCTCTCGCAGGGCATGATCGGTGGCAAAGTTGTTGGAAACGCTTTGCAACTGCTGGAACGGAGCACTCAACAGAGGCATCCGAATCTACATCTGGTAGTCTCGCAGATTGACGAATCTACAGATTTTGCGCTTGTCACTCCCTCAACGCTCTTGAGCATCTTTCGATGATCCTCGTTTCTCAGACCGCAGCGAAGGCATACAAATCGAAGATTGAGGAGATTTCCCAACAGTTACGCGACGATCCAGATAACACCCTGCTGATTCGAGAACGGGCACACCTTTACCTGGCGCGAGGGCAAACTCGATTGGCGCGCGTGGATTTTGATCATTTGGAAGCACTGTCCTCTGCGGTGCATCAAATTCGACGGGGAAAACTTGCGTCAGACCTCGAGTTAAATGAAATCGGAGTTACCTATTGGATTGAAGGGCACTTGCCACTCGCCGCAACTTATTGGCGATATACGACCGAATCGCTCACCGCAAATCGCGTTGCCTACGCAGAGATGGGCGGAGGCATCACAACCGGTCAACTGCTCTGGTTCAGCGCAGTTCATCTTCGCCGAGAGGACGACATTGAGCGGACAAGGCAACTTTATGATGCTCGCCTTCGGAGCACGCATTGGGCGCATAAACTGACCGGCCTGACAGGCGGGCTCGTCCAATATTTCTTGCGGCAGATCGGCGGCGAGGAGCTTCTTGCGTTAGCGGACTACCCAGGCGCCCATTGCAAAGCCGAGTTCGCTCTCGCTATTCGCGCAAAAGAAGAGGCCCGCCATGCTGCTTATCGGAAACATATGAGGAACGCAGCCACAGTAACGGATGACATGATGGACTGCTATAATGTACCTCAGTACTTCCTGGCCTTGTTTGAAAAACAACCGCTAAAAACGCGATAGGAAATCCGTCGAACTGGACTGTCAACGAAGAGACAATCTATCTCCTTCAATATTACATCGTGACGTCCTCGAAGACTCGAATCCCTTCAACATCAGATATCGATCGCAAAGTGCCACTTCACACCCTCGCGCGAGGCTTCGCTCAGAATGCGCTCGCATTCGCGTAGATCCATAAGAACTCCTTCGGCTCGCGGCGCGGATTCCGGATTCGCCGTCAGGTGCGCCAAGAGCGCCTGAACGGTTTTCAGGCCTCCGTCTGATGAAAACTGTTTCAGCGGAGGCAGCTTCACGCTCTCCGCATCCACCTCATCCAGAAATTCTGCCGCCATTTCGGGATCGATGCTAATGAACTCCGAAAGCGTCGTGATGCCCAGACTACCCGCAACTGTATCCAACTCATCCCAGGCCTTCGCCAGGGATTTGCCATCCATCATAGTATCCAAGCCTTCGATGTCTCTTTCGAGAACGATATAATAAGCGACTCCCATGGCGGGCTTATAGCAAATCACCTGGTAGGTTCAAGCCAGCCCATCAGCATCACCACGCTTTGAGTTTGAAATAGCGCAAACGTTCGCCGGTTGCTCTCTGGAACAAGCCTGGCTTCAACTCCCGGAATTGCAGGTTGCTACGTGCTCCCGATCCCGCGGGTGTCCCACGGAGAACCAGCTCCTTCAAATCGCGGATGAATCGAGGATCTTCATAGGAGTGACCGAAGGAAGCAGCCAGACCTGAGCTCACGTCGATCATATCGATGCGCTTCCCGGGCGAACCCGCGGGGAAATATCCGAGTTCCCGGTGACTATCTGGAGTCAAGCCGGTCAAGCTGGTCAATTTCAGGGCAGCAAGCAGACTGGATTCGACGAAGCCCAGGCGGTAATGCCCGCCGTGGAGCAAGCTCGAGATCGAGAGGGCCTGATCCTTGGCCGAGACGTAGACCGTGAGATGACCAATCAACGGGAGAATACGCTCCAGATATTGGTCAAAGATCCCCTTCCCGATATCCGGCGCGAGCAACACGACTTGATCCGCCAGCCGGCCTCCATGCTGGCCCTCGCAGGAATTCGCGATCTCCGCAAGCGACCGCACCAGCAATCTCGCCCCCATGCTGTGAGCGACGATTTCCAGTCGCGCGTGCTCTTCACGGCAGACGCGAGCCAATGCGCGGAGGAATGGCTCGAGACGTTGTTGCGTCCATTCGACGCTCTCTTCATCGGCCAGATATCCGAGCAATTGCCCCTCGGCGGGCCACGAATAGGCAATCGCCAAACCTCTTCGCTCTCCCGAGCAAGTCACCAGATCAAGATCACCCGCGAACTGCGCCGTCTTTCGCACCGCTTCATCGAAGCTGTTATTGAATCCGTGAATGAAAAGAAGGACCTGACGACCACCGTTCGCTGAGGAAACGGGAAGCGCGCGAAGCGCCGGACGCAGTATCGTCTCGGCAAAGCGTTCGATCTGCACATCCGTCCGATGCAGCGACACGCCACCTGGCTCCACAGATGTCTCGCCACTCACCGAAGCGGGACCAGATGCAATGGCCCCGTCAAGCATCCCCACCCTATGATGCAAACCGATGGTCACATCTTCCCACCCCATGTGTAATTGCGGCGGCTCGCTCCGTTGACCTCCATATTGCAAATGGTCAACCACGCTCGCCTTGCGATCGGTGCCGAAGTAAACCCTGGCCAACCGAGGACCCCTTCCGTCCGGACACGCCAGCGGCGAACGCGAGACACACCCAGCCAACAACAGGGTCACCAGAATGAGAATGGCGGAAAACGTTCGCATCGCGCAAAGGAGGCCGGGAAAACAGGCGTCATTCAATCCGAAAGGCGTTTCCATTTTGCAGCTTTGTCTACGCCTCACAAGCTACCGCAAAGCGCGGAATCCAAACGCTTTGAAAGTTGAACGTCGAAAGTTGGACGTTGAACGTTTCCCAAGTTCACAGAGCCGCCACCCACCGAACTCCAGCACCCGTTTTCCTGTCAAACCCGCCCCGCCCCCCACCTTCGGAGTTGCCATCCGCCTCTACCCCGGAGACATTCCCCACCCTTTCTATGTCCGAGATTCCGAAGACCTATGAACCGCAGGCGATTGAGGAGAAGTGGTACGACTTCTGGCTCAAGGAGCGCAGCTTTGTTGCTGACGAACGCTCCGCGAAGCCAGCGTATTCCATTGTCATTCCTCCGCCCAACGTCACCGGCATCCTCACGCTCGGACACGTCCTCAACAATACCATCCAGGATATTCTCGCCCGCCGCGCCCGTATGCTGGGGAAGGAAGTGCTCTGGCTGCCTGGCACCGACCACGCCGGCATTGCCACGCAAAACGTGGTGGAAAAGACGCTCCGCAAGGCAGGCGCCATGCGGCATCGCGACGACCTCGGACGCGAGGCGCTGGTCGAGAAGATCTGGGAGTGGAAGGACAAATATGGTGGCATCATCATCGAGCAGTTGAAGAAGCTGGGCGCCTCCTGCGACTGGACGCGCGAGCGCTTCACGATGGATCCCGCCTACTCGCGCTGCGTGCAGCAGATCTTTGTGGACCTGTACAAAAAGGGCCTGATTTACCGCGGCAAACGCATGGTGAACTGGTGCCCGGTTTCGCTGACCGCATTGAGCGATGAGGAAGTGGAAATGAAGCCACAGAAAGGCACGCTCTACTATTTCAAGGTGGAGGTAGACGGCGCGCCCGGCACGTGGCTCACCATTGCCACGACACGACCGGAGACAATCCCCGGCGATACTGCCATCGCCGTGAATCCGAAGGATGCGCGCTACGCCCATCTCATCGGCAAAAACGCCGTGCGCCCGCTGCCCGCGCTCATGCCGCGCGAGCAACGGCTCATCCCGATTATTGGCGACGAGCATGTGGATTTCGAGTTCGGCACCGGCGTGCTGAAAGTGACTCCGGCACACGACAAAGCGGACTTCGAGATCGGCCTGCGCCACAAGCTGCCGGTGATCGACGTCATGAATCCCGACGGAACCATGAATGCCCTCGCCGGCGAATCGCTGGCGGGTCTCGACCGGTTCGAAGCGCGGAAAGTGGCCGTGGAGCGTCTTCGCGAACTCGAAGTCCTCGAGAAGGAAGAGCCGCATGAAAACAACGTGGGCTACAGCGAACGCGCCCAGGTGCCGATCGAACCGCGCCTGAGCGAACAGTGGTTCCTGAAATATCCCAGCAAAGAAGCCGCGCGCGCGGTAGTAGCGGACGGGAAAATGAAATTTTTCCCCGAGCGCTGGGCGAAGGTGTACGACCACTGGATGGGCAATCTTCAGGACTGGTGCATTTCCCGCCAGCTTTGGTGGGGACATCGCATTCCTGTCTGGTACAAGAAGGGAGCGGACGAAATCCACTGCGACATCGAGCCACCAGCCGATGCCGATCAATGGACGCAGGATCCAGACGTGCTCGACACTTGGTTTTCTTCGTGGCTCTGGCCGTTCGCCACCATGGGCTGGCCTGAGAAGAGTCAGACCCTGTCGAAATTCTATCCGACCACCGATCTGGTGACCGGCCCGGACATTATCTTCTTCTGGGTGGCCCGCATGATTATGGCCGGCTTTGAGTGGATGGGAGACCTGCCATTCCGGAATGTCTATTTCACGGGTATCATCCGGGACAAACAGGGCCGGAAAATGTCGAAGAGCCTCGGCAATTCCCCCGACCCGCTCGTTCTCATTGCGCAATACGGCGCCGATGCCTTGCGTTTCGGCGTCATGCGGAGCGCGCCACTAGGACAAGACGTTCTTTTCGACGAGAAGAACGTCGAGCTGGGCCGGAATTTCTGCACAAAGCTCTGGAATGCCTGCCGCTTCCGCCAGATGCAGGGCGGCGAGACCGAAGGCGAGATCAATCGCGCTCTACTGACGAGCGACGACAAATGGATCCTGCTCCGGCTCGACGAAGCCATCGTCGAAGTTTCCAGCGCCCTCGACGAATACCGTTTCTCCGACGCCGCATCGGGTCTCTATCGCTTCTTCTGGAACGAGTTCTGCGACTGGTATCTCGAGGCCAGCAAAGCCTCCTTTACGAGCAGCGACGAGGCGCGAAAGGCAAACAGCCTTGCGGTGATCGACTTCGTGCTCGCCCACGCGCTCCGGCTCTTTCATCCGTTCCTTCCGTTCATCACGGAAGAGCTGTGGCATGGCCTCGGATTCAATGCCGATCTGCCCGATCCGCAGGGAGGCAAGACCATCATGTTCGCCCACTGGCCGAAACCGCTCGGCGATGATTTCAAGGAGCACTACGGCATCGATGAAACGGACGACCAGTTTGCCAAGGCGAAGTACGAGGTGGTCAATTCCGGACGCGGCCTGCGCCGCGATTTCAATATCGCCAGCAACAAGCGAATCCGGTTCGTCCTGCGTCCGAATGCCGCGCTGCCCGAGCCGGAAAAGGAAGTGATGAAGATCCTCCTCAATGCCGAAGCGCTGGAGATCGTGGATGCCTCATGGACCGCTCCGCGCGGCACGCCTGTAGCGCTGACTCCGCTCGGCGAGCTCTTCCTCCCGCTGGAAGGCCTCGTAGACGTGGCGGCGGAACGCGAACGCCTCGCCAAGGAAGTCACGAAGGTGGAGCAGGAACTCGCCAAAGTGCGGGCAAAACTGGCCGATCCCACCTTCACCGGAAAAGTTCCAGCCGCAGTGCTCGAAGACCACCGGCAACGTGAAGCAAACTGGGCCGAGAAACTCGGCCAACTCAAGAAAATGCAAGATGCGCTAGGCGAGATCTGACCGAGCCAGCCTCTTTTGTCATACGATAGGCTTGCTTGAAGGGAGCAGATCTCCTGAATTTCCGACGACAAAATCGCCATCCGAACTCATCATGAATCCGCAGCCACCCTATCACGCTCAGAATGTTCTCGGTACGGAATTGCAGTGCTGCTGCTCAGATCCCCTGACGGGGTTTTACCGCGACGGCTATTGCCGTACCGGCGCAGGCGACTCCGGCGTGCACACGGTCTGCGTGGTCATGACGGAGGAATTTCTGCGCTTTTCCAGCGAGCACGGCAACGATCTCAGCACGCCGCATCCCGAATGGGATTTTCCCGGTCTGAAACCCGGCGATCGCTGGTGCCTTTGCGTTTCCCGCTGGGTGGAAGCATTTGAAGCCGGCGCCGCACCGGCCGTTGTCCTGGAAGCGACCCACGCCTCCGCTTTGGAATGGGTCTCCATGGATGATCTCCAGGCCCATGCTGCCGACGTCTAACTAGCGAAAAATCGGCGACTTACATCCGCCGTTTTGTCACTTACACTTCCTTTAGCAACAAACGAAACCCCCGGAATTCCATGAAAATCGGTTTCGCACAAATCAATCCCACCGTTGGAGATATCGAAGGCAATCGCCGACGGATCGTCGATGCCTATCGCACGCTCGTCCGCAAAGGCGCCGACCTCGTCATCGCGCCGGAACTCGCCATTTCCGGCTACCCTCCGCACGATCTCGTCTTCAAATCCCGCTTTGTGCCGGAGAATCTCCGTGCCCTCGAACAACTGCATTCCGAAGTCGGCGACGTCCCTCTCCTGACCGGCTATATCGAGGTCAATACCGGCGATGGACAGCCTTTTTTCAATGCAGCCGCAGTGCTGCAAAGCGGAAAACCCGTGCAACGGGTCTTTAAGTCGCTCCTGCCGACTTACGATGTATTCGATGAAGATCGCTATTTCGAACCGGCGACCAGCACCGCGCCCGTCGAGATCGGCGGCGTCAAATTCGGCATTACGATCTGCGAAGATATCTGGACGAAGGACTACCTGCCCCGAAAACTCTATGGGCAGGAGCCCATTACCTCGCTCGTCAGCCAGGGTGCGCAGGTCATCCTGAACCTGAGCGCCTCTCCTTTTACTCTCGGTAAGTCGGCCCGGCGCGTGGAAATGCTCTCCGGCCTCGCAGCCCGCCATAAGGTGCCGATCTACTATTGCAACTGTGTCGGCGGAAACGACCAATTGATCTTCGATGGGAATTCGCTCGCCATCGACGCCGAAGGCCGTGTGCAGGCCAAACTCGCCCCTTTCGCCGAGGAACTGGCCGTCGTCGATGCCGCGATCCAGTCCCACAGCGGTCTCGAATTCCAATCGGAGCCGGAGGAGCTCCACGCCGCACTGTGCCTGGGCATCCGCGATTACCTTCGGAAATGCGGATTCAAATCGGCGGTGCTCGGCCTGAGCGGCGGCATCGATTCCGCAGTCGTCGCCTGTCTTGCTACCTCGGCTCTCGGACCGGAACACGTGCTGGGCGTCACCATGCCCACCCGGTATTCGTCTTTGGGCTCCGTGGAAGACTCGCGCATCCTGGCGCGAAATCTCGGGATCCGATTTCTCGAAATCCCTATCCAGCAGAGCTTTGACGCCGTTCACGCCCAGTTCAAAGACATCTTCGCCTCGCTGCCGGAAGACACCACCGAGGAGAATATCCAGCCCCGGCTCCGTGGTCTCACGCTGATGGCCTTATCGAACAAATTCGGCCACCTGGTGCTTTCCACGGGAAACAAAAGCGAACTCGCCGTCGGCTACTGCACGCTCTATGGCGACATGTGCGGCGGTCTCGCGGTCATCTCTGATGTCCCCAAAACCACGGTTTACCGCCTGGCGCAGTGGATCAATCGCGAGCGGGAAATCATCCCATCCGATACCATCACCAAACCGCCCAGTGCGGAATTGAAGCCCGATCAGCGCGATCAGGACACGCTGCCGCCCTACGAAATTCTCGATCCCATCCTCCAGCTTTACGTGGAGGAACAGCTCTCGACGGCCGAAATCGTGGCCCGTGGATTCGATGAAAAAACCGTCCGCTGGGTCGTTCGCCGGGTCGATTTGAACGAATATAAGCGTGCTCAAGCAGTCCCGGGCTTGAAAATTACCTCAAGAGCGTTTGGATTAGGGCGTCGAATGCCAGTTGCCCAGCGCTTCGTCGGTTGAGTCACCCACCCCACAGGATTCCTCACCGATGGCTCTCAGCTTGGAAGAAAAGCGGACCCGCACTTTTTCTCGTGCGATCATCCGTTAATTTTCCACTTTGATCTGGTCTGGTTCACTGCTTGCTTACGCTTCCACCCACCCATGCTGTTTTCACCCCGCCGCCAACTTGAAGTCGTGGTACGCTTCGAGGGCCATATTCTTACTCGAACGCTGCTCCGCCGCGGCCGATATATTATCGGCCAGGAGCGCAAAAATGAAATCGTCGTCGATCAGGACTCCATCTCGAGCCGCCATGCCCGGCTTACAGTGGTATCCGAATCCGAGATTTTGATCGAGGACATGGGGAGTGCCAATGGAACCTATATCAATGGTATCCCGGCCGCCGGTTCAGTCCCGATCACTTTCGAATCGAAGATCGAAATCGGCCAATGCGCGCTGGAATTCCAGCGTTCCGGCCTGCCCGCCGCCATTTTTCCGCACATGCCGCCCGGTTTTCTCCGGGCGCAGCGGTACCAGCTTGGAAATATTGTCGTACAGGGGCGGACGAGCACGATTTACGAGGCACATGACACCGCGCTGAACCGGGATATCGCGCTGAAGATGATGCTTTCGCAGAGCCAGGCCATCGCTTCGCATGTCCTGCGCTTCATCCGGGAGGCGCAGATCACCAGCCAGCTTCAGCACCCAAATATCCCGCCCATCTATGAGTTGAGCGTCAACGAAGACGGGCACCTTTACTATACGACCCGGTTTGTGGAGGGCGAAACCCTCTCCAGCATCCTGGACGCCCTGAAGAACGGGGATGCCGATGCCCAGCAGCATTACAACCTGAATGCCTTGATCGGCATCTTTCAAAAAGTTTGCGACGGCGTTGCATTTGCCCATACCCACGGAGTCGTCCACACTGCGCTCACACCGGAGAACATCACCGTCGGGGCTTATGGAGAAGTTTTTATCATGGGATGGGGATTCTCGGCGCTGTTGCCGGCCCCGCCGAATCTGACCGAGGCAGAAGACCGGATCCGCGTGCACGCTCCGGCCTCCAATGCGGCCCCAGCCATTTCGCCCTTCAGCACTCCGGAGCAGGTCGCCCTCAAGAATTCCGTCCAGGGCCTCGACGAGAAAGTCGATATCTATGCGCTAGGGGGAATCCTCTACAAAATCCTCCTTTTGCAGAACCCGATCATCGCTCCGGACGACTCACAGATCCCCTCGCGAATCCTGGCCGGCCAGATCCCGCAGCCGGCTGCCCTCTCGCGTACGGTACGCGCTCACTGGCCCGAAGGTCGTCTTCCCGAGTACCTGGCTGCCGTGGCCATGAAGGCGCTGAGCCTTGCCCCCGACCAGCGCTCAGTTTCCGTTTTGAGCCTCAAGCAGAAGGTCCAAGCATGGCAGGAAGGCGTGACCCAGGGTGCAGATCCGCAAAAGCTCCTGAAGAGCATGGGTGTCCTGGCCGCGAAGCACTGAGGCATTCCATTTAGGAGTTAGGAATTAGCAGTTAGGATTTGGTCGGCGTCAACGATCGAACGCGCCACCACCACATCTGCGTGCGATAGCAGTTGCTCATTCCCATAAGGCCCATGTGTCCTATTCGTCCCATAGGTCCCATGAAGGGAGGCGAAAAGTTTGCTTACCGCTCTCCGGGAACTTCGGCACGCCACGGCATTCCATCCTGCGCCCCCAGGCGCGTGACCGAGATGGCCGCAGCCTGAACCGCGCGCTCGGCTGCCGCGACTATCGGCATTCCCCCAGCGATGCCCACCGCCAGCCATGCCGTGAAGCAATCTCCCGCGCCGACGGTGTCCAGCGGCTCCACGTGAGGCGCCGCAATTCGCTGATGACCGTTTGTATCGCTCACCCATGCGCCGCGAGCCCCGAGCGTGATGACCACGTTTTCGCAGCCCCAATCGTGGAGTTTGGCTACGGCGTCGGATACTTTCTTGCACCCCGTCAGTTCCTTCGCCTCCCGCTCATTCGGCGTCAGCACATGAACCATTCGTAGCAGCCCACGCGGAAATTTCCGGAAAGGCGCAGGATTCAGGATGAATGGAACCCGGTGATCCTGCGCGGCTTTCGCGGCAGCCATCACCGCATCGGGTGGAATCTCCAACTGGCAAACCACTGCATCAGCTCGGGAAATCAAACCCGAGGCCGCAGCCACGTCCTCCGGTGTGACGAAGTCGTTGGCCGATCTGGCGACGGCGATCATGTTCTCCTTCGAACGGCCACCCAAAAGAATCAGGGCCAAGCCGCTGGAAGCACCCGGGCATTCGCGGAAACGCCGTGCGTCGATCCCCTCCTTTTTCAAGGCACGCTTCGCCTCCCGGCCAAAATCATCGGCGCCATGCGCACCGACAAACGCCACGCGCGCTCCGGCACGAGCCGCGGCTACGGCCTGATTTGCGCCTTTGCCGCCCGCATGACGGGCAAATTCACCGCCACTCAGCGTCTCGCCCGGCTTCGGCAAACGCGCGCATCTGATGACGAGATCGGTATTAGAACTGCCGATCACCACGATGGAGGGAATACGAGGCATATGCGGAAATGGGGCGAGTCTTGCGGCAAATCATGCTCGGGAGCAGGCTAAAATTTCCGCTTTGAACCTCCGCGCGAGACTCCTAAGCTCCGGCGCTCCATGCCCTTGAAAGATTACCTCCGCGAGCGCCAGGCGCTGATCGAAAAAGCCCTCAACGGCTATTTGCCCCGTGCAAGCGCCAAACCCGCGACCATTCACAAGGCCATGCGGTATTCACTTTTCGCCGGCGGAAAGCGGCTCCGGCCCATCCTCACGCTCGCGGCGGCGGAAGCTTGCGGAGGCGATCCGGAAAATGCGCTCCCTGCAGCCTGCGCCGTCGAGTGCATCCATACTTACTCGCTCATCCACGACGATCTGCCGTGCATGGATGATGACGATCTCCGGCGTGGACGGCCGACTTCGCACAAGGTTTACGGCGAAGGCATTGCCGTGCTCTCGGGCGACGCCCTTCTCACGATCGCTTTCGAAATTCTCGCCCAGGCGGAACCAACTTCCCGATATAAAGTCCCTGCCCTGATCACCGAGCTGGCCAGCGCCTCGGGCAGCCGCTGGCTTATTGCCGGGCAAGTTCTCGACCTGGAAAACGAAGGCAAGAAAGTCACCGGCGAGACGCTGAAATTCATCCATCGAGCCAAGACTGCCGCGCTGCTCACCAGCTCGATCCGGCTCGGCGCCATGAGCGCAAATGCCACCGAAGCCAAGCTGCAAAATCTCACGGATTTCGGGCAATCGCTCGGCCTCGCCTTCCAGGTCATCGACGACATCCTCGACGTCACCCAGACAACGGAAAAACTCGGCAAGACCGCGGGCAAAGACGTAGCCGCCACCAAGGCGACTTATCCGGCAATCTTCGGCCTCGAACGTTCCCGACAGGAAGCGCACCGGCTTACCGAGGCTGCGCATGAAGCACTGAAACCTTTCGGTGCAAACGGGGCGATGCTCCGGGAGATCGCCGACTACCTCCTGGCCCGCGAGTACTGACACTTGGATGGCGGAGGTGTGTTTGCAACTGTCAACTCCCAACGCTAAACTATCAACATTCAATGAGGGCCAGCCAACGATAGGCAGGCTTGATGAGACTTATGGGACGGATAGGACCAATGGGACTTATAGGCTACGAAAACACCCCAGCGATGAGTTTCTCAAAGGCCCCTTTTGATGTTGGGAGTTTAGCGTTGGGAGTTGGTAGTTATCCCCTCCTCTCAATCGCCACCAACTCACTGGATCCCCTCACAGCATCCACCCTTCCCCTAACCTCCCTTTTCCTCTCTCCCTCCGCGGCTCCGCGTGAGACCCCATCTACGCCACCAACCGGAGATTCGGATCTATATCCGCCGTCAATGGCGAGTTCTCTCCGTGAGCCAGCTTGAGAGCGGCCACATACCCGATCATCCCCGCATTGTCGGTACATAGCCACGGCTCCGCCACGAGCAGCGTGAGCTTACGGCGTTTGCAGGTCTCCTGAAAACGCTCCCGCAGGCGGGTATTACAACTCACACCGCCACTTACGGCCACCACCGTGCGGCGCGTCGCCTTAGCTGCGGCGAGCGTTTTGGAAACGAGCACATCGACGACTGCTTCCTGAAAAGAAGCGCAGAGATCCGGCAGGTTCAGCTCTTCCAGTTTCGGCAACAGATAGCGAACGGAGGTCTTCAGTCCGCTGAAGGAGAAGTGAAAATCCCCTGAATCGATCATGCTCCGCGGAAATGCATGGCTCGCCGGGTTTCCCTCGCGCGCCAGGCGATTCACGTTCGGGCCGCCCGGATACTGAAGACCAAGCAACTTACCTACCTTGTCGAAGGCTTCGCCGGCGGCATCGTCATGCGTTTGCCCCAGAAGGCGGTAGTGACCGAATCCTTCGATATCCACCAGAAGAGTATGCCCTCCGCTCACAACAAGAGCCACCGCCGGGCGCACACCCTCGGCTGTGCCGAAGAAAGGCGAAAGCAGATGGCCTTCGATATGATTCACCGCGATGAACGGCTTTCCCATTCCCACCGCCAGCCCCTTTGCCGCCGATGCGCCAATCATTAACGACGTCGCCAACCCCGGCCCGCGCGTCGCGGCAAATGCGTCGATATCCTGAATCCGAACCCTCGCCTTCTCCAGCGCCGTATCAATCACCGGACGCAATGTCCGCAGATGGTTCCGCGAAGCCACTTCGGGCACGACGCCGCCGTACGCTTGATGCACCGCGATCTGGGAAGCCACTTCGCTCGATAACAACTCAGTCCCGCGCAGGATGGCGACGGCCGTTTCGTCGCAGGAGCTTTCGATGGCGAGAACGAGGGATTGAGCGGAAGACATTGATGGAAACAACCAACCATGCCACGCGGACCGCACAGAGCAATGCTCCGTCAAATGCGAGTCCTATCTACGTGGACCTTCGACCTTAGTTCGCCGCAGACTTCTTCGGCCCGGTGCGCTCCGCGTAAATCATGATCCCCTTGAGGGCGTCGGCAGCACGTTCGAGTTGTGTATCGCGGAAGTTGGCCACTTCCTTGCGTTCTGCCTCCGTAAGCAGATCCTCCCGGCGCTGAAGCATGAGCATGCGTTCCTGTTCCGGCGTGAAAGTCGCGTGCACGGTTGGCGACACGCCATGCTCGTGAATGACTCGCTTGCTTGGCGTATAGTATTTGGCCGTCGTGAGCCGGACCGCCGATCCGTCCTGCAACTGGATCACACTCTGCACCGATCCTTTGCCGAAGGTCGTCTCGCCCACCAAAATCGCCCGATCGAGATCCTTCAGCGCGCCGGCAACAATCTCCGATCCACTCGCGCTTCCACCGTTGATCAGGATCGCCATTGGATATCTCGGCCGCTGCTTCTGATTCTCCGAGGTTGGATAAATATGGCTCTGCGAAGGCACGCGGCCTTCCGTGGAGACGACCACGGTCTTTGGCGGCAGGAATTGTCCCGCGACATCCACGGCGGAGTTGAGAAGGCCACCCGGATTATAACGAAGATCGAGAACGAATGCCTGCATCCCCTGCTTTTCGAGTTCATCGAGCTTCTTCGACAGCTCAGCAGCCGTCGGCGCATTGAACTGGGTAATGCGGGCGTAGCCGATTTTGAAATCTCCGGCGATCTCCGGCGGCAGAATGCGCGCATCCTTCACACTGGCCACTTTGATGTTCTCCCGGATCATCGGGTAGTCCTTCACCTCTTTCGTCGTCGGCCGGAGAATCGTCAGCGTGATCTTCTCTCCCGGCTCACCGCGCAGTTTGTCGATCGCATCATTCAAATCCATCTTCTCGGTAGATTGCCCATTGATCTTGATGATCTCATCTCCCGGCAGCAGGCCCGCTTTAAATCCCGGCGAATCCTCCATCGGCGAAACGATCACCAGCGTTCCCTCCCGCTGCGTCACCACCACCCCGAGCCCTCCGAAACGGCTGTTCGTGTCTTCCTCCATTCCCTTGAAATCCTTCTGGTCCATGAATTGCGAATGCGGATCCAGGGAGTTGAGCATTCCCCGAAGGGCGGCGTGCGTCAGGTCGTCGTAGCTCACCTTCTTTTCGTCCACGTAATCCTGCCGAATCAGCTCCATGGCCCGCGCCAAAACCGCGATGCTGGCGTACCCGGAGTCGGCCTTATCCTTGTCCTTGTCGGTTACCGCTGAATGAATTCGAACCCCAGCCAGGGCGCTGAAGCCGACGACGAGGAGAACGAACGCTTTGAAAAGCCGCTTCTTCATGACGCGCAAACGTAGCATGCGGCGGTACAATGTAAATCGGCACCGCCAAGCGCCTTTTCACCGGCTGGCAAATCGCGATCAATCGATCCCGTAGCGCTTCAGTTTGTATTGCAGGGTCCGTCGGCTGATCCCCAGCGCCGCGGCAGCCTTTGCGCGATTGCTCGTCACCATCCGCAACGTCTGCGAGATGAGCTCAGCCTCGACCTGTGCCACGGTCATGCCCGCGCGAATGACAAATTCCTGAGACCTGCGCCGGCCCGAAACCAACGCTTCGGGAAGATCCTGAACCTGAATGACCGAAGCCGGAGCCGTCACCACCAGCCGTTCGCAGACATTGCGGAGTTGCCGGATGTTTCCCGGCCAGGGCAGTGTCGCGAAGAGGTCGATCGCCTCCGTGGAATACTTTTTCCGGCGGCGCTGATGTTTGGCGCAGAAATGGGCGAGGAAGGAATCCGCGAGCGCCGGGATGTCCGCCGCACGGTCACGAAGCGGCGGCAGCGGGATCTCCATAATGTTCAACCGATAGTAGAGATCTTCGCGAAAGCGCCCCTGCATGGCATCCGCTTCCAGGTCGCGATTGGTCGCGGCAATGATCCTGACATCCGCCTGCACCGGCTTCGGACTGCCAATCGGACGAAACACCCCATCTTCCAGCACACGGAGGAGATCCGCCTGCCCTTTGGCCGACATATCACCGATCTCATCGAGAAAGAGCGTCCCGCCGTGTGCCATCTGAAATCTCCCCAGCCGATCGGAGACGGCGCCGGTGAATGCGCCACGGACATGGCCGAAGAGTTCGCTCTCGATCAGCGAATCCGGCAGAGCGGCAGAATTCACCGCCACAAACGGACCATCCCGCCGGCGGCTACGCAGATGAATCGCCCGGGCCACAATCTCCTTTCCGGTCCCGCTTTCCCCAGTGATGAGAACGGTCACATCCGCCGGAGCGACATCAGTCACGAGAGCCCGGATCCGCTCGGCAGCAGGGCTGGATCCGACAAAGATATCCGGCTCGGATCGCCGCCGAAGCCGCAGCTTGAGTTCGGGGTCCTCTGCCACCAGCGCCTGATGATCGAGCGCCTTGCGGACCGCTTCGATCACTTCGCGCGGTTCACACGGCTTTTCCAGATACTCAAACGCCCCCTGGCGCAAAGCCTTCACTGCTGTCCGGATCGTGCCCCCACGCCCGATAAAGATGAACTGCGTATCCGGCGTGATCGCCCGCACCCGAGTCATCAAATCAATGGCGTCGATCTTCGCCGCCTCGAAACCCTTGATGAACACATTGAAACGGCGCCGCTGCACCTGGCTGATCGCTTCCGCCTGCGTCGCCGCTTCCACGACCACATAACCCGCGGCGGACAAAGCACTGGAGATTGCGGTACGGGAAACTGCATCTCGGTCGAGAACCAGGACGAGGATTTTGGACGGATCCATGTAGCCAAAAGCTTCTTGCACTAATCCGTCGCATCAAGTGCAAATCTTGCACAAATTGCTCATGCCTTAGTATCCCCAGCGAATGCTCGTCTGAGCAAAATATTTGATAAGCGCCTCGCACGCATCGGGATGGAGCACCCCGCGTCCGAACTGGCACGAAGCTTGTTAACTGCGGCGCATCCACACACCGGTCTGCCTAGTGAAACCAACCATCTTCCGCCCCCGACTTTTCCAGTCCCTTCACAACTATACATGGAACGATCTGGCCGCCGATGCCGTGGCCGGCGTCACAGTCGGCATCATCGCGCTGTCCCTATCCATGGCCCTCGGAATCGCGAGCGAACGCACCCCGGCCGCAGGTATCGTGACGGCGATCGTGGCGGGGTTCCTCGTCTCGGCATTCAGCGGCTCGAAGATCCAGATCGGCGGTCCCACGGCCGCTTTCATTCCCGTGGTAGTCGGCGTCGCCCATAGCTATGGCGTCGCCGGCCTAACGTTGTGCACGATGCTCGCCGGTCTGTTCCTGATTCTTATGGGAATCGCCCGGCTGGGAGTGATGATCAAATATATCCCCGTTCCCGTCATTGCCGGTTTCACCGCGGGAATCGCCATCTATATCTTCAGCACCCAGGTAAAAGACTTCCTTGGTCTTCAAACCACCGAGGTTTCCCCGGCCGCCTTTCCGGAGAAAGTCGCCTACCTCTGGCGTCATTTGAATTCGCTCCACTGGCCCAGCGCCGTTCTCGCCTGCGGTTCGCTCGCCCTGATCGAACTGTGGCCCGGACGCTGGAATCGCCGCATTCCCGGCAGCATCGCTGCAATCATCGTGGCAACAGCCACGGTCGCCATCTTTCATCTGCCGGTCGAAACCATCGGCTCCCGCTTCGGGCCAGATGCCATTCCGCGTACCCTGCCCTGGCCGGTACTGCCGGCTTTTCACTGGCAGGAGATAGGAGCGCTCGTGCGTCCCGCATTCACCATCGCCTTGCTCGCCGCCATCGAGTCACTCCTCTGCGCGGTCGTTGCCGATGGAATGATCGAAGACAAACACGACTCCAATACGGAACTGATCGCGCAGGGCCTGGCCAATCTGGGCAGCGCGCTCTTTGGCGGACTGCCAGCCACCGGCGCGCTCGCTCGCACGGCAGCCAATATCCGAAGCGGCGGACGTACCCCGATCGCGGGAATCATCCACGCCTTCACCATCCTCGTCGTGGTTTTCGCGGCCGCGCCACTGGCCCGATTCATTCCCCTACCCGCACTCAGCGCGGTGCTCGTCGTCGTGGCTCTACGTATGGGAGAATGGCATCACTTCGCACGGCTCGTGAAATGGCCCCGCAGCGACAGCGTTGTCTTCCTGCTCACTTTTATCCTCACTATTTTGACGGACCTGACCGTTGCCGTCGAAGTGGGAATGGTGCTCGCCGCGGTTCTATTCATCCGCCGGATCTCCGAAAGCACACGTCTCACGGGCATCGATGAGCGCGAACTCGATTTCGATGCCGCCGATTCCCTGCGCGGTCGAACCTTACCGAGTGGAGTCGCAGCGTTTCAGTTGATGGGCGCTTTTATGTTTGGGGCGACTGATCGCCTCGAAGCTGCGTTGAAAAGCGCTCATGGCGTCCCGCATGTCATCATTCTCGGCATGAAACGCGTGCTGGCGCTCGACGCCACCGGTCTTCACGCACTCGAAGACTTTCATGCCGAACTCGTCCATACCCATGTCCAGTTGATCATTTCCAGCGCCCATACGCAGCCGCTCATGGCCATGGCAAATGGCGGTCTCGTAAAGCTCATCGGCGAACGGAACTTCTGCGGAGACATGGATGCCGCCATCGCGCGTTCCCGCGAACTACTCGACCGGCCCGAAATCCCGGACAATCGCGAAGCTACCCGAGCAGCCCTTCCCGTTCCGCGTAGTGGGCCAGGTCCAGATTGTTCTGCAAACTAAGCTTCTCCAGAATCCGCGTGCGGTATGTGCTTACCGTCTTCACGCTAAGTGAAAGATCCGCGCCGATGTCTTTCACGGTCCGGCCCGCCGCGAGCATGCGCAGGACCTGAAACTCCCGATCTGAAAGCCGTTCGTGCGCCGGACGCGCGGCGTCCTCGGCCATGAATCCAGCCAGCTTTTCCGCGAGCGAAACGCTGACGTATCGCCGCCCTTGCAAGACGGTCTTCACAGCGCGCAGCAAGTCATCGGGCATGCTGTCTTTGGTGATATACCCCGCGGCACCTGCCTTGAGCACCCGGAGCGCAAACTGATCCTCCGTGTGCATACTTTGCACAAGGATGGCGGCGCCGGGGCTGGCCGCCTTCAAGTCACGCAGCACGTCCAGGCCACTCCGGCCCGGCATGGAGATATCGAGCACCACCAAATCCCACGCGTCCTTCCATGCATACTCGAGCGCTTGCTGCGCCGTGGAGGCTTCGGCAAACGCCGCGTCCGGAAACTCTTCGTGCAGCATCTCCCGCAATCCACGCCGCACCACGGCGTGATCATCCGCAATGAGAAATCGATAGGGGTCCGCGCTCATGAGGGTTTGTTGCCTTTGGGAATCCTCAGTATCACCTTCGTCCCCCCTCCTTCGGAACTCTCGAAGCGCAGCCGCCCTCCGGCTGCGAGCGCCCGTTCTTGCATGCCTACAATGCCAAAGCGGTCCGGACGCGTCAGCGCGTCGGAAGGCAGTCCAATGCCGTTGTCGAGCACCTCGAGCAACAGTTCGCTATCCGTCTCGTTCAAGTCCACCTTCACTTCCGTCGCCCGGGAATGCCGCGCCACATTGGTCAGCACTTCCTGGAAAATACGGAACACCGCGATATCGAGGCGCGAATCACTGGACACACTTTCCGGACGGCTGACGACGCAGGCGATCCCCGTGCGCGTATGAAATTCACTGGCCTGCCACGAAATGGCCGGAGCCAGGCCAAGTTGATCCAGGATCGCCGGCCGCAGGTCGCGGCAAATCTTCCGGACATTCGCAATCGTCGCGTCGATCAGTTCCAGAGCCATCCGGCTGCGCTCGCGCAAGGGGGCACCCTGTTCGGGATCGAGCTTGGCAAGCCTTCGGTCGAGCCAGTTCAAATCCATCTTCAATCCGGTCAATGCTCCGCCCAATTCGTCGTGGAGCCCGCGCGAAATTCTCGTCGCTTCCTGCTCGCGTATCGACTGAAGGTGCGCGGCCAGAGCTCCCAAGTGAGCGCGGGATTGGCGGAGACGCTCCTCGGAGGCCTTCCGCTCGGTAATGTCGTGAAAGAAGACGGAAACGCCTTCCCGGGACGGATGGATCTGGCCTTCCAGCCATCGTCCCCATTGCTCGAAATATTGTTCGTGATGAATCAGCTTTTGCTCCATCAGTGCACGCTGGCACGCGTTATAGAAGGGACGTCCGACCGCCCAGGGAAATTCATCCCAGGCGCGTTTTCCGATCAGGGATTCCGGCGTTCGCCCGAGCAAGCCGGCAGCAAAGCGGTTGATGTACGTGTATCGCCAGTCCGTATCCATGGCCACCACGCCGTCGCTGACCCGGTCGATGACATCCAGTACGGTCTGCTTGGCCCGATCCGCCTCTTCTTTCGTTTTTCCCAACTCGGTCGTCCGCTCCTCCACCGAACGCGCCAGTTCGGCATGCGACCGGCGCAATTCCGCCTCCACGCGGCTTCGCAAGATATCACTCCGCCGGAGTTCAAGCAGCGTCACGACATGTCGGCTGAGAATGGACAAGGCCAGCGTCTGATCCGGCCGAAGCTCCCGGGGGACCACATCCGCCACGCAAAGCGTTCCCAGCGCGTGACCTTCCGGCATGACGAGCGGCGCACCGGCATAAAACCGGATCCGCGGTTCTGACGTGACAAGAGGGTGACTGGCGAAGCGCTCGTCCTTCAGCGTGTCCGGTATGATCATCAAATCGGCGCCGCGGATGGCGTGCTGGCAGAACGAGAGCTCTCGCGAAGTCTCGCTGATCTCAATTCCCACCTTCGCTTTGAACCACTGACGCTCTTCGTCTATGAGCGTAATCAGAGCCATCGGCGCCTCACAAATATGCGCCGCCAGCGCTGCCAGATCGTCAAATGCCCGCTCACACGGTGAATCCAGCACCTCGTAGCTCTTCAGCACTCGGAGGCGTTCCTCCTCTCGCGATTCAATGGGGGCGAAACTTGGGCTCATGGATCCCAAAACCTCACGAGGAAAATACCCACCCAGCCGCTTCGGCTGCGCTTTCCCGCAGCTCAGCGGCACGAATGATGTGGACTTTCTCCACCTTCAAACTCGCTCTCCCGAAAAACATCTTCGCGTGCATGGAATATTAACATGAAACCATTCCACTGCACGCCAAATCGCGAAGGCCTCCCCTCTTCCTCATCATCTTCATCTTCGTCATCATCCCCTTGGAGTTGAGGATGATGAAGATGAAGACAATGAGGAAGATACTCCACCGGCGCTACCTGGCGCCCGCCACCGCCTCATCAATCATCGCGCGGCGCTGCGCCGGCTGTGTCCAGCGCCAGCGATGTTCCTCATCGAGCTCCGCGATCGGATCGAAGTAGAGGAACTTTCTCCCCGCCTTTACCGCCGGACTCGTGAAAACGGCGATCCCCGTCTTACGATTATAGTATTCATACGAATGGGCGTCCCGTTTTCCGCCGCCCCCAGGAGCGTCGACCACGAAAGCTGGAGTATTGAAGCCGGCGGTATGTCCGCGCACGTGCTTCTCGATCTCCAGCCCTGATTGCAACGTCGTGCGCAGGTCTTCCACCCCAGGCACCATGTCGTGAAAATACACGTAATACGGGTGCACATTGATATAAGATAAGCGCCGCACGAGCAGTTGCATCGTGTCGATGTTGTCATTCACCGTCCGCTGGAGAACCGTCTGGCACCGAACAAAAATCCCGCGCTCAACCAGGACATTCAGCGCGTCCTGTGTGACTCCCGTAATTTCGTTGGGATGATTGAAGTGCGTGTGGAGCACGACGTCCTTATGCAGGGAACGCGCCAGCTCGACGACGCGGGTCAGCGCACCGATCCAGGCATGATCCGTGAGGATTTTCTGCGGCAGCACACAAAGTCCTTTTGTCGCGAAACGAATCCGCCGGATGTGCGGAATGCGCAGCAGTCGCTCGCCGATCGACTGGATATGGTCCGCCTTGAGATTGAAGGTGTCGCCACCGGAGACAACGATGTCCTCCAGCGAAGGCGTGCGTTCGATGTAAGTGAAAGCCTGTTCCCACCGAGCCTGGCTCGCGTGAAGATCCAGCTTGTCGCTCACCATTTCCGTGTCGTTGCCGATCGCGTAAGACCTCGTGCAAAAGCGGCAATAGACGGGACAGGAGTTGAGCGGCAAAAAGAGCGCTTTGTCGTGATACCGGTGCGTCAGTCCCGGCACCGGAGAATCCGCCTGCTCGTGAAGCGAATCGAGCTGGGCCATTGGGTGATTGGGCCGCTGCTCGGATCGTAAAGGAATGAATTGCTTGCGAATCGGATCGCGCTCCCAACCTTCCCAATCGATCAGGGAAAGCAGATAGGGAGAGATGCGCAAGGCCATCGGCGCATGGAGAAGACCGGCACCGAGGTCCTGATAGAATGCGTCCGGCACAAGATCCTCGAGGGTTTCGCGCAATTGCCGGACATTGGTAACACTATGTCGCTGTTGGAAGGTGTGTGTCTGGAATTCTTTTTCGCTCACCTCGCGGTAAGCGGGAACGCCGCGCCAGAACTCGTCGCGACGAAGGATGCGATGGTCGGTCGAGATGGAGCCCCGACTCGGAGGCTCCTCCACGGCCGTGCCATTGGAGGAGAGGAAGGGAGGGTCAACGTGTGCAGTATCGATGTACATGAGAACAGTACGGTTGTTGGGTTGTTCGGGAGAAAAGAATCAGTTGGCCTCCGGGAGGGCCCCGGTCTCGACGTCAGCCGGAACCGGCTCGTCAATCACCGTTTCGAGGACATCCGCGAGCGTGCGCCGCGCAAGCGCCTGCTCCAACGCCGCTTGTGCCGAGGAAAAGACTTCCCCAAGCACGAGCTCGATCTTCCGGCCGACCGGACATCGCTGATCCGGCTGATGCGGGTGATGCGAAAAGCTCGGTCCGCATTCCACCGCTCGATAGATCTCATCGAGCGTGATTTCCGCCGGAGGTCGGCTCAGCCGCGCCCCACCTCGGGCGCCTTTGTGCGTCTGCACAAGCCCTGCCCGGCGAAGATCGGAAAGAAGCCGCCGAATCACCACCGCGTTCGTATTCACACTTCCCGCCAGCAAATCCGAAGTCCCCATCTCCCGCTGTTTGTAAGCGAGGACGGTGAGGATGTGGACCGCAAAAGCGAATCGGCAACTCGCAGCCATTTGGTTTCAGTGAATGTAATCGAATCGGTTACATATTGTCAACTGGCCGGGTCTGGACCGCTTTTTCCGCCGAGCAGAAAGAATGTCCTCAAGATTGCGCCGGCGTCAAATCGCCCGTGCCTTTGGGCCGGCGTTTCCGGAAATGGCACGGATGGGACCTATGCGATTCATAGGACTTATGAGCCGCCTGAAGTCCCATGAGTCCCATGAGTCCCATGAGTCCCATTCCGGGGGCCTGCAGACGCTCCGGGATTGTTTTTCGCCGCTCTCCGCGCGTACCGTTCCCCGTGCCAATGACAGAAGCGGTTGCGAAAATGGTCGGGCGTTTTGAGCGCATGGAGCGTTCTGACCAGTATGCGTTTCACCAACACATTTCCGGGCATTTTAAGACCGTCGTGGGCTTCCCCTGCTACACGACTTCCAATTTCGAAGCCATGAAGCGCTTTTTGGAAGACATCGGGATGGAGGTCCGTGAAAGCCGTTCCGATCAGCGCTGTCCGATGTTCAACTCCGGCCGCGGCGCTTTCGTGAAACGTGGAGACGTGAGCTTCAACCTTGAGGAGAGCGCCGATGACCAGGCATCGACGCCCTTCAATCTTTGCTTGTTCGGCTACAGTCCCGGCGAATTCGAACGCCTCGGTCACCTTGGATATGATCGCAAAACGGAGTCGTCGATATTCGGTACTTCTCATCTCTTCACTTCGCCGGATGGCGGACGAGTACTGATCGGATGAAGACGCCATCCACGAACGCGTCACATATGATGGATGACTCCTGGCGACTGGCCGCCACGCGGCTCAAGCACTTGGCAACTCTCGTCAGGAGAAAAGAAAATCAAAGAATTCCGCGCTTCGGGTGCGACGCTCTCGCCCTGGAGCCATTCTTCATGCTTTTCCCCGTCAATCCACCTCCCGATTTGGTAAGATTCTTATGTGAAATCACGCCGGATGAAACGATCCACCTGGGAGTGCATACGTTGTTATCCGTTTCTGACCTATATAGATATCAGATCGACGCGGCTCCGGTAGAGGACAATACCCGGTTCGCACTGATGGCCCTGGGTTATTGGACCGGTGAATCCGATGGCGATGCCTGGATTTACGATCTCCGCGCCGGGACCATCCACTCACTCGATGTCTGCAGTGGCTATGAAGGAAGCCGGGAAGCAACGCTCCAGCAGTGCTACCTCCATTTTGAAACGCTCGGCCAATGGGTTGATTTTCTCGTTGCAGACGTAGTTCGACGGGAATGGCTCGATGAAGCTGATATCCCTTTGTCGTGATTAGACAGGTTCGGACGCTCCAATTACCGCATTCATTGAATGAACCGATCCGCTGACGTCTCGTGAAGCTTCACCTGGTCGATATTTATGGCGCGTTGATTCAGGCATGGCGCACCGCGTTCGCCGAATATCCGGAAGTCGATATCCAGCACGCCGACATTCTGTCCGTCGCACATCACTGTATTGTCTCGCCCGCAAACAGCCGTATCGCGTGGCGGGGGTGAGAGACACTGAGCTGTCCAGCGGCTCTTGCACTGCAAAGCTCGCAAAGAAATGGAAGGTCGAAGGACGGCGAATCGCTGCGCTCCTTGCTCCAGTTTTTCAATCTTTGTGCACCTTTGCGCCCTTTGAGTTCTTTGCGTTAAAATTAAGGGCAATATCTCAACGAAGAGCCTCCTCCTCGCCACTCTTGCGCCAGGCGCCAGGCGTGACTCCGGTTTCGCGGGCGAATGCGCGCGAAAACGAAAACTCCGATTCGTATCCCACCGCTGCCGCGACTTGCGCCAGTGTGTCGGACGATTCCCGCAACCGTTGGCCAGCCAAAATCATTCTCCAGCGAGTCAGATAACTCATGGGTGGCATGCCGACGGTGCTCGTGAATCTTTCCGCAAATGTTGAGCGCGATAAACAAGCTTCCTTCGCCAATTCTTCCGCGGTCCACGCGCTCGCGGGTCGCAGATGCAGCGCGCTGAGTGCCCGCGAAAGGGATGGATCGCGCAACGCGGCAAGCCAGCCGGTCGCGCTCCCGGGAATCGCGTCAAGGTATCCCCGCACGGCTTCGAAGAAGAGCATCTCGGACAAACGCGCGAGAACATCCTGCGAACCTGGCCGGCGCGCGGCGTGTTCGCGGGCGGCGTAACGGAAGGAAGTCGCCGCCCATTCGGCGCACGGCCGTCCGTTGAGGTCAGCCACGAGCAAGGCCGGCAACGCGGCGAGCAGCGGATGGTCGCGTAGCGCGGTCACGAGAAAGCCGCAAACGAAACGGCTCTTGATTTCCTCTCCCGTCCCGAAGTCCAGCCGCGCCACCACGTCTTCCTCCGCCTTGCGCATAAATGGCCGCGCGTCCACTGGCGGCATCGCCACATCACTGCCGAGTAAGTGCGGGTCGTTTCGGCAAAGCAGAATGACACTGCCCGGCCCGGCCTTGCGCGGCCGTTCGCTGCCCATGCGCACTTGCATGCATCCATCCAATACATAATGGAACGCGACCAGGCTGCCGTCGGCTTTGACGCCGGCTCCGCAATCCTGCGGTGTGATCTGAGACTGCACACACCACGGCTCCCGAAAGCTCGATTCCAGAAAGAAACCGCCGGAAAAACGCATTGCACGCAGGAGGTCAGAGAGCGCGTCCATGATTCAAAGAAGCTGTCCCGGCGTTTGGGTTAAAACATTCGGCGTCCCGGCCATTCCACCCGGGCTGCATTGCGTGCACGGTGCATTCCGAACGAATCCTCCGTAAGTAAAACTCCAGTCATAACAGAGATTACTATGTCTAATACCACGACGATTGACACGTTCAAGGCCGGCCTGCGTGGCGAGTTAATCCAGCGCGCTGACCCGAACTACGAAGAAGCCCGCAGGCTCTACAACGCCATGATCGATAAGCGTCCGCTCATGATTGCACGCTGCGCGGATGTGGCCGACGTTATCTCCGCCGTGCGCTTTTCCCGGGAGAACCATCTCCTGACTGCTGTGCGCGGTGGCGGCCACAATGGACCCGGACTCGGAAGCTGCGACGACGGGCTGGTGATTGACCTCTCACCCATGAAGGGGGTGCGCGTTGACGCTCAACATCGCACCGTGCGGGTGGAAGCCGGCTGCACGCAGGGCGACGTGGACCACGCGACGCATGCCTTTGGTTTGGCGGTACCCGCCGGGATCGTCTCGTCAACCGGCATCGCGGGCCTCACCCTCGGCGGCGGCCACGGTTATCTCTCCCGAAAGTTTGGTTTAACGGTGGACAATCTCGTCGAGGCGGATGTCGTGTTGGCTGATGGGAGCCTGGTCGTCGCCAGTGCGACGGAGCACGAAGACCTTTTCTGGGCCTTGCGCGGTGGAGGCGGGAATTTCGGGATCGTGACGAGCTTCCTCTATCGGGCGCATCCCGTGAGCACCGTCTATGGAGGCCCGATCTTCTGGGATCTCAAGGACGCGGTCACGGTGATGAAGTGGTACCGGCAGTTTCTGGCGCAGGCGCCGCTGGATTTGAGTCTGTTCGTGCACCTAGGGACGGTGCCGTCAGCGGAGCCATTTCCGAAAGCGATTTGGGGCAGGAAGACCTGTGCCCTGGTGACCTGCTATACGGGGCCGTTGGATCAAGCGGAGGAAGTGGTCAAACCCATTCGTGGTGAGTTGCCCTCGCCCATCCTCGATTTGATGGGCCCCATCCCCTTCCCTGCCCTGCAAAGCTTGTTCGACCCGTTGCTTCCCAAGGGCATGCAATGGTACTGGAAAGGTGACTTCGTGAGGGAACTGCCCGATGAGTCGATCGAGCTGCACGTGGCGCACATCGCCAAAGCGCCGACCGAGCTTTCCATCGCGCATATCTACCCTATCGACGGCGCGGTCCACCAGGTCGGGCGGCGCGACACCGCGTGGAACTGCCGAGACGCGACCTGGTCTCTGGTCATTTGTGGCATTGATCCCGACCCAGCGCAGGCGCAGGCGCTCACGGCCTGGGCCAAAGAATACTGGAACGCCGTCCATCCGCATAATCTCAAGGGCGGCTACCTCAATTTCATGATGGAAGAAGGAGAGGATCGGATTCGCGCCACTTACGGCGATAACTACGACCGCCTGGTTGCCATCAAAAAGAAATACGACCCGACCAACTTCTTCCGCGTGAATCAGAACATCAAACCGGGTTGAGACGTTAAAGAGGCGTATTCGCGAGCCTGCTCCATGGAGTGCGGTGGCAAGAGAGCGACAGCGAGCGCGACACCGCTTTCGGATCGTTCTGCGGGTGGGTAACACAAGTATTCACAATGGCGGGCACAACTTTTTGGACAAGACCAGTTGCTGTAAGACAAGAGCAATCCAACCGCGACCACCGGCGGAACCAACCCTCTCCGAAGGCGGTACCGCGCTCGCTGTCGCTCTCTTGCTACCGCACTCCATGAGCACCGCGTGCAAACACGATGTCCGATTTCCAAAATCCGTTTTCAGGTTGAAACCAGAAACCATCAGTTCTCAGATACCCACGCTATCCTGAGATGTCATTTCGCTTGCCCGCCCATGAGAGTCAACGGACCGTGAATCCGGATGACCCACTCGATGTCAACGATTCTCATCCTGCTCAGCGGAATGGTTGCCGTCGCCGGCATCGCCTGGTTTTACTTGCGGGGCAGCAGGGCCGACTGCGACGCACCTTGCCCCGCCTGTGGAAAGCAATCGCTCCGCTACAGGCAATGGATACTCGCCACCGTCATCATCAACGGCAAACGCGCTCCCGATAGCTGGTGCTATCTTCTCTGCGAGTCCTGCGGCGCCCGCTACAAACAGCATCGCGGGCGCGATTTCGAGATTCCGTCGGACGAGGAGTGGAATCGCCACTGCTCGGCCGGAGGAAGAAACAATGTAGCAGGATCGTGAAGGGCACGACACAGGGTTCGAACCTGTGACCTTCCGCGTGTGAAGCGGATGCCCTGCCGCCAGGTCAGTCGAGTTATCCTCAACCCCACTTACTCCGGCGTGATCTTGATCACGTGCGTCACGGGCACGAACGCAGTCTTGATCGCTTCCGCGAGCGGCGCACGCTTTTCTTCGGTCGCCTTGACGATCGCTTCGCGGTCGAGATTCCCCTGCGCGTCCTTGAGCGCGAAGAGATCCTTCATTTCCTGGTCCTTGATATCGTCCGCGGAATGATATTTTCCGCCGAGCAATTCGTGGAAGATCGTTTTGATCTGCTTGGTTTCGTAATTTTCTTTCGCCGCCACCGCCGAGTCGACTTTCTTGAAACTCTCGCTGAACGGATTATTCGCGAAATCGGCGGCGAGGTTCACCCCGGCAGTGAGTTGCTCGGCAGTATAGGAATGTGTCTCGCCTCCCCATGTTACCTGATACTTCTGAGCGGTGGGATTCGAGATCTGAAGAACAAACCGGTTCAGATCCTGATTAAACGGGACCCGCGCCATTCCCGAACGAATGTTGTCATCCTTGGACACGTCCCCCGCGGAAGCGCAGAAGGGGTAACGGCTGCTCTTGATCTTGAGCTCCCCGTTCTCGAAGCCGAGGACTTCGTGCCCCTCAGAGGCGGCTGCCTTGCCGGACTTCAGATCGATGGTGAATTTGCCAATATTTCCATCAAGGCCCATCGCTTTCAGGAAAGCGTAAGCCATGACTGTGTGCCCTGCCCAATTCGGATGCACGCCATCCTTGCCTTCGATGGCATAATCCGCGCCGTACTGCTTCCGCGCGTCAAAGCCGGAGGTAAACATCGGCCAAAAGACATCAGCGAAAGCGGTGTGTTCCTTCTCCGCGATATCGATGTCGATATTGCGAAGATGGCACAGGCTCAAATTCAGATCTTCGACCGTACCGGAAGCGGTCTTCACCCAGGTCGGCATTTTTCCGATGCAACCCGCCGAACCCAGCACGACGCGGGCACCGGTTTTCTCAAACGCTTCCACAATCGCCGTCTGCTTCGCGCGATAGTTGTCCCCGATGTGATCTTCGTACGGCTTGTACTGGTGATCGTTCATGCCGTAGCAGGTCGTCGCGATGGTCGGCGAAAAGCGCAGGCAATCGTCCTTCATGCGATTGAAGAATCCGCCCGCCGTCTCTCCGCTCCATCCATACTGGCGCGCCGTCACCTCAAATTGTGGGACGCACACGGTCAGATAGGTTTCCATCATCCGCGAATAGAGCTTCTGCTCGGTAATGGAATCGCCACAAATCGCGAGGCGATCCCCCTTTTTCAGCAGCAGCTCGGAAGGAGCCGGCGCCTGTTCCGGCGCGAATTTGGCAAAAAACGGATCCTCCGGCTTTGGAGCCAGCGGGCGATCGGCGAAGGCCGTGCCAAGAGTGAGACCGGTGACGAGGAGAAAGGAGCGGCAGCGCATGAGGGAGAGGAAGAATTTGGGGATACGCTACTTCCACCGCTGGAAGGAAGAAGGAATAGAAAGAAAAACGTCCGGCCGGATTTTTGCGGTGCAAAATCCGCCGGACGATACCCTTCAGCGCGACCTGCTACTCCGCGGGATTGAAGTCGATGATACGCACCTCCGGCTGTTCCGGAATATGCAGGCGAAGGAATGGCTTTTCAGCCGCCGCGTGGCAGGAATAGCAGCCATCGAGGGCATGCTGATAGGCGGTTGGAAATTCCGCTGCGTCCTTCGTGTCGATCGTCTTTTGCAGGGCGGTAAAAACCGATTGATCCAATCCATCCAACAATGGTTTCAACTCCAGTTCACCGCCTTTCACCTTGCGGACCGGGATGATCCGTACGGCCCATTTCAGATGGGATCGCGTTTCATCGAGGTAGAACTTCGCCAGCGGCCAATTCGCCTTCTGTCCGGCAAACCAGAGGTTGGTGAAATGATAGGCCACATCCTTCATCGCGTGGGATTGATCCGGCACCTTCCCCTTGAGCAACTCGATCTCCTTTTTCAAGGCCGCCAGTTCAGCGTTGGTATCGGTCGCAGCGGAGGAAGGAGGAGCCGCCGGAGTCTGCGCCAAAGCCGGGCGCGGGAGACAAAATGCTCCGGAGACAACTGCGACCACGGCGGTTCCGAAAAGAAGCGCCGGGATTCGTTTAAATGGAGGTATCGTGTTCATGCGGAATGGTTCTCTTTTCACAGGTTCCCCTCTCCTGCTCGGCCAATGAGCGAGCTGACAAGCTCCAGGAAACGGAAGCCCATATCGCCCCGAGCGTTTTTGAGTTCGGGGATTCGATTCACGTTATCGAAGCCGACTAGCTATTCGTGAGGGGTTTTCCTGTCCAGCGCATCCTTGCGAGCCAATACGCCGTACTACACACGGCATGGAAGGATTGGTAAATCTTCCCACCCCCTCCTCCCGGCTTTCTTTTCGTCTTTTAAAGTCAGCGCTTTCGTGGCCTCTCTTTTTGCACGTATGTCTATGATTCCGTGGTTATTCCATAGCTGGCGCCACTTTCTCCCGACGCCGTGGATGGAACTGGCGATCACATTCACCGCCATCGTTGCGGGTGCCATTATCGGGACAGAACGCGAAAAACACGAGAAGCCCGCCGGTCTGCGCACGATCATCCTCGTGAGTCTGGGCGCGGCGATTTACACCATGGTGTCGTACTGCTTTCCCGGCGATGCCGGACGCATCGTCGCACAGATCGTTACCGGCATCGGCTTCCTTGGTGCGGGCGTGATCATGCGCGGTCGCACGACAATCAATGGGACAACCACGGCAGCCGCCATCTGGTCCACGGCCGCCATCGGCATCACCGCGGGGGCCGGCTACTGCTGCGCCGCGATCGGGCTGGCCGTGCTCATGCGGCTCCTGCTCAGCCTTGTCCTGGTCTACGAAACGCACGTCTCCCGGGTGCGAAACCTCATCGATGTGGAGGTCGGTTTTGCGCCCGCCGACGGCAAAACGCGCATCAAAATCGAGTGGATCCTTGCCGACTACCGCGTCTCGGATGTGCATGCCCACTGGGTGGCGGAAGAAGAGGAAATGCATCGTCTGCGCTTGCGTCTCCATCTCGCGCGACTGCACGCCAGCCAGCTCCTCGATGACCTCGCAAGCATCCCCGAAGTCAAATCGATCCGAAAAGAATGCGTAGCGGGCGGCTCCGATAAAGCTCCCCGCTGCCCGGAATGAAGACCCTTAAACAACACTCCAAAGCCGTTCGTCCCTACTGCATTACCGAAGGAGACGATTTTCACCTCAAGGAAATCCATCCAGATGACACGGGCGGCATTCACTCGAAGGACAAGGCTGCGGAATTGTTGGCGGAAGGCGTCAAGAAACTGGCGGCGCACCAGGAAAAGCTCTATGCGCAGGATAGCTGGGCTTTGCTCCTGATCTTCCAGGCAATGGATGCCGCCGGAAAGGACAGCACGATCAAGCATGTCATGTCCGGCGTGAATCCGCAGGGGTGCGAAGTTACTTCCTTCAAGGCGCCGAGTACGCATGAGTTGAACCACGACTTTCTCTGGCGCGCCACGGTTGCCCTGCCCGAGCGCGGGAGAATCGGCATTTTCAATCGCAGCTACTATGAGGAAGCACTCGTCGTGCGGGTGCACCAGACGATGCTTGCTAAACAGAAAATTCCCGCATCGCTTGTCACGAAGCACATCTGGAAAGAGCGCTTCGAAGACATCAATGCGTACGAAAAGCATCTAACCCGAAGCGGCACAGTCATCCGGAAATTCTTTCTCCACGTTTCGAAAGAAGAGCAGAAGAAGCGCTTTCTCGCCCGGCTGGATGAAAACCGGAAGAACTGGAAATTCTCCGCCGCGGACATGCAGGAACGCGAATACTGGTATCAATACCAATCCGCGTACGAAAAGATGATCCGCCACACCGCCACCGAATATGCGCCCTGGTATGTGATTCCGGCCGACAACAAGTGGTACACGCGCTTCATCGTCGCCTCCGTCATTATAGAGACACTGGCCTCCCTTGATCTGCACTTCCCGAAAGTGGATACCGAGATGCAGAAGGAACTCGCCACAGCGCGGGCGACACTCCTCGGGGAAAAATAGCCCTCTTCCTCCTCCTCATTATCTTCGTCTTCCTCCTTGGCGCCTCCATCAATCGGCGCGCCGGTTAGGCTGACTCTTTGAAAGTTGGAAGTTGAACGTCGAACGTTGAACGTTTCCCCCTTCCCCTTCACGCTCCTCCTTCCCGTAGTTGCAAAGCGGATTTTTTCTGGCAGAAGAGTCGCTCCCTGCACCAGCCCATGTCCGTCCTCATCACTTGGCTCACTCATTCGCAACAGTACTTCCAGAACATGGGATGGCTCGGCGTGCTCGCATTCGCCGGCGTTACGCTGGCCGTGCAGCTCTTTCTCGCCCCGACTTCTCCTCTCGCCATTGCCGGCGGATTGTTCTTCGGATTCTCGGGCGGTCTCGTCTCCATCGAGATCGGCACCACTCTGGGCATCGTAGTCAACTTTCTGATCGCCCGCTACGTGGCACGCAACGCCATTGCCCATCGGCTGGAGAAGCACGAAAAATTCCGCCTCATCGACGAAGCGATCGGGCGGGAAGGCGGCAAGATCGTTCTTCTGCTCCGCTTTTGTCCGATTCCGTTCGGGCTTTCGAATTTCTGCTATGGCCTGACTGCCGTTCGCTTCTGGCCTTATTTCTTTGCCAGCATGATCGGCATCATCCCGGGGAATCTCTTCTTCACCTGGCTCGGAACGACGGCGCATGACAGCCTTTCCGCGGTTCTGGGCGGACATCGGGACCGGCACCCCATCGAGTACGTAATGATGTTCGTCGGCGTCGCAGCGGGATTCATCGCCCTTACGTACATCTCGCGCATCGCACGCGCCGCCGTTGCGAACCGTGGCAGCGTACCGGCGGCCCAGGAACAGGCTTGATTTCGGCCCACCCCCGCCCCAGCGCTGACGAAGCAGCGCCCTCCACAGGCCATAGAGGCCCGGTGTCCCTTCACTTCAGCCAAAGATAAACGGGCGTCTCTCCGGCGATAATTCGCGCTCCGGTTGCGCCATCGGCGGTCCATGAAACGGCCTCCGCGGGCTGTTTGGTAACGGGACCGCGCTCCGCTTTCAGAATGCGTCCGGCGGCAGTGGGCAGGCGAATCTCTGCAGGCTCACCTTTCGGCTTCCACACGACCCAGATCCGCTTCCCTGGCTCGCTGCCAGACTGGTATTCGTGAATGAACCCAGCGTCCAGATCCTCCCGCACCACACTCGCGAAACGATAATCTCCAAGCGTTTTCAGCAGATTTGCCACGGCATAGAAGGCCGGCTTCGGCTGAAACTTGCGGGTCAGTCCCGAAGAACCGTGCACATGCGGCTCATCGTCGTCATTGAAGAAATAAAGATAGGCGCGATCCGCTCCTTTCGCTGCCAGCATGAGATATCCACGCACGATCCAATCCGCCTGCTGCTGCTCGGTCGACCCTTCCCATTTCGCAAAGTCACCGCTCGGTGGCGGTGGCTTGGTCGACGCATCATAACCAAATTCCGTGAGCCACACGTCCTTCTGCGGAACATTCTGGTCACGCCATTCGAGCACATGGCCGAGATCGCGCAGGAAATTGATCTTGGGATCTTCCGGGTAACTCCGCCGCCATGTCGGCCAGCCCTCCACCTCCGGGTAGATATGGATATTGATGATATCGTACAAACTCGACAACCCCGAAAGGCAATCGACACTCTTCGAGTACCGTCCGCTCTTGCCCAGATTTGCCGCGCAAGTCGCGATCCGGAGCTTCGGATCCCCTTCCCGCGCTCCACGAGCCATTTGCTCGAAGATCTTGCGGTACGTTTCGTCATCGTACTTACCCGGCTCGTTCCCGATCTCCATCGCTTCGGTAAGATCATGCCCCGAGGGACCGAAATACTTCGCGAACGCCTTCCCATAAGCAAAGGCGTCGCGCGCCGGATCACGCCATGCCTTCTGGTCCAGATCGTCGAACATAACGCAGGCATCGATCCGATAGCCGGCTTTCTTCCAGTTTCCGTACATTCCGCCCCAGTCCACGCGATTACGCGCCTCGGGAAACTTGGTCACGAAATCGGTTTCTTCTCCCACATCCCATTTCATGGGATGGTAATCGCGCACCACGCGAGTGACCGGCGCATAGAGATCCGGCTTGAACTGGACCGTATGCACACAAAGCCCCATGAAATCGCGCATGACGGGACGCGGCTTGGGGGCGGCGGCAAGCGGCATCGAGATGCCCAGGATTGCCGCAAAAGTGAGGGGGAGAAGACGGCACTTCATGCGCACCCGTTTGCGCGAGTCACGCACGTAAGGCGAGCAATTTCGAAGCGGCGGAAGAATTTGTCACTTCCCACGCGGCGACTTATCCCCTTCCTTTGGACTTACCGGCCGCGGTACACGTCCGAGTGTTTCTGGTGCTCCAGCCAGTTCTTACTGTATTCCTCGGCCAGCGTGGGCGTCTTATGGATGATGAGCAGGTTTTCGGCATTGTGATCCTCGGCCTGGCGGGTGAAGTTGAATGAACCGGTGATGACGGTATCTCCATCGATGATCATCACTTTGTTGTGGGCGATGGCGTGTTGCGCATCGATCCAGGTCGGGATGCCGGCGTGAGCCGTAAAGTCCGCCTCGGTGTACTTTTCGCTAAGCTGGCTCTTATCGAGGATCATTTTGACGTCCAATCCCCGTTTCTTCGCATCGACCAACCCTTTCGCGATGTCAGGATTGGTAAAGGAGTAGGCCTGCACCCAGACGCTGCGCTGTGCGTGGCGCAGTTCTCTCACCACGGCATCCGTGCATCCGCCCTTGGGAGAGAAGAAAACCTCCACTTCCTTGGGAACGATCGGCTTGCGAAAATACACGCTGGCCGCGTGGACGCCTGCGGAGATGAGAACGACGATTGCGAGGATGACAGTGAGTGGAGACGTGGAGCGTGAGGAGCGGGCCATTGTGCGGGCGCGGTATATAGGCTTCCCTCCGGCGAATTTCCAGCGCCGGTTCGAGGCCAGGTCATTGGTCAAAAGCCCGTGCCGTGCCACGGAATTCCTCGAGGATCGCGCGTACCAGCGGCCGCTTTTCTCCCGCACAGACGGCTGCGGAAAATTCGATGCAGATCCTGGCCGCGAGCGGCCGGAAAACAGCATGTCGATGCGGCAAATCCTCCACTTCGTCCGGCATGAGACAGATCCCCATACCGCTTCCCACCAAAGCCAGCGCGCTGGAAAGTCCGTCGGCCATCGCCACAAATTTGGGAGAGAATCCTTCCTTCCGGCACAGTACCGCGATGGCGTTGTTGCGATCCGGAAAGCTTTCCTCCGAAAGCCCGATGAACGGTTCTTTGGCCAGTTCCCCAAGACGGATCTTCTTTTGCGAAGCCAGTCGATGAGATTCCGGCAGGACGACACACAACGGAGCTTTTCGAATCTCAAAGAGATCGAACTCCTTCTGCAAGTCGCCACAGCTGTGTCCGATGAGCGCGATATCCAACCGCCCATCCCGCAAGGCCTCGATCTGCCGGGCTGGACTAAGTTCGAAGAGAGTCACCTTCACCTTGGGATGCCGCTGGCCAAAGAGCTGCAGACTTCCGGTGAGAAAGCTGCCGAGAGCCGGTGCGATGTAGCCGATATCGAGACTCTCGTGACGGCATGCGGCAAACTTTCGCATGGAAAGCGCCGCCTCCGCACTGAGTTCCAGGATGCGGCGCGCTTCGGCAAGAAAAGCTTTTCCCGCCGGACTCAAAGCAACACCCGACGTCGTGCGAATGATCAACTCCACGCCCAACTCCTGTTCGAGATCGCGGATCTGCCGGCTCAACGCAGGCTGCGTGACATGCAAGCGCGCGGCGGCGCGGCGGAAATTCAGCTCTTCCGCCACGGCGGTGAAGTAGCGCAGGTGTCGCAGTTCCATGGATCCCTTCACCGATAACCAAAAGGCATCAGCGTGCAAAGAAACAAGCATTGGGCCGCAAGGGGTACACGGCGGTATGCTGCGCCCATGAATAAGACATCCACAACCACCGCTCCACAGGTCCAGGTGCGCCGCAGCGACGAACGCGGCAAGAGCAATATCGGGTGGCTCGACAGCCGCCACAGCTTCTCCTTCTCCGATTACTACGATCCGGATCACATGGCCTTCCGCTCACTGCGCGTGATCAATGAAGACTGGATCCGCGAAGGCATGGGCTTTGGGACGCATCCGCATCGCGACATGGAAATTCTCACTTATGTGGTGTCCGGACAACTCCAGCACCGTGACAGCATGGGCAATGGTCGGATCATCAAGCCTGGTGAACTCCAGGCGATGACCGCCGGCAGCGGAATCACTCACAGCGAGTTCAATCCTTCGCGCACCGAGACAGTCCATCTGCTGCAAATCTGGGTCATGCCTAACCAGCGCGACCTTGAACCGTCCTACGCGGAGTGGAAGCCGGAATCGGGCACCGGACAGCCGCTCACTCTGCTCGCTTCGCCAGATGCCGTAAATGGCAGCGTTCTCATCCATCAGGATGCCCGCCTTTACCTTGGCAAACTCGGCGCGGGCCAGCAGGTCACGCATCGATCGAATCCCGAGCGCGGACTCTGGGTTCAGGTGATCAAGGGCGATTTACAGGTTGCGGGGGCGACCTTGCACGCCGGTGATGCCGTCGCCGTCGAGCAAGTGGAAGATCTCGCAATCGATTCGCAGACCGAGAGCGAATTTCTGCTCTTCGATCTGGCCTGAGGAACTTGTCGGGAGACGCTGGTCGTACCACTGGCGTCTCCCGTTTGGCCGTGTTAGAGACGGCTCATCAATGAGCCGTTTTCGTTTCCTTCGCCACATCGCTGGCGATTATCGCCGAAAGGTCCTCCCCGCTCCTCATCAGCCACATCCGCAGGAATGGTCTCCCGAACAAGTGACGGTCGCCTGGCTGGGACACGCCACGGTGTTGATCAACTTTTACGGCGTCATCATCCTGACCGATCCGGTCTTTTTCAGCCGGATCGGCATGCGGATCGGCCCGCTCACCCTGGGGCCAAAACGATACATCGCCTGCGCGATGGCGCCCGCGGAGCTACCAAAGATCGATGTATTGCTTCTTTCGCATGCGCACATGGATCATCTCGATCTTCGTTCCCTGCGGCAGATCACTCGCGACTGCACCGTCATCATGGCCGCCAATACGTCCGATCTTGTCGCGCGATTTCGTTTTCGCGAAGTCCACGAACTCGCCTGGAACCAGGAACGCCACTTCGAGACATCCGCCGGATCACTCACGATCGCAGCCTTTCAATTGCGCCATTGGGGCGCGCGGATGCAATGGGATGTCCAGCGCAAGTACAATGCCTATGTGATCGAACGGAATGGCCGGCGCCTTTGCTTTTGCGGAGACACCGCGCGCACGGATGGACGGCCCATTGGTTCACGAGGTCCCGTCGACCTGATCATGGCTCCGATCAGTGCGTATAACCCCTGGATCACGAATCATTGCACTCCGGAAGAAGCCATCGAAATGGCCGATGAAGCCGGCGCGCGCTTCATTATGCCGATTCACCACGAGACCTTTAAGCTGAGCTGGGAACCAATGGATGAGCCGATCCGGCGATTTCAGGCGGCGCTGGCAAATCAACGGGAACGGACCGCCCTGACGGAGATCGGGCAGACGTTTGTTTTGCCGGAGAAATAGGACGGCGGTCGGTGGGCAACTGGCAGAGTGAATCAATCGTATAGGTCTGGCTCCCCGGTGATACGGCGTGAAATAACTACCAACTCCCAACGCTAAACTACCAACATTTGACGGTCTAAGTTCAACACCCACTCGCTCTCTCCCTCTCCCTCGTTGCGCCACTCCCGTGGGGTAATGTACTTACGGCGACACTCCTGTGTCGGCGTGGGACGAGCGGACAAGTGTGCACCAAATGGAAGAAAGACGAAAGCGGAGCTCGTTGAATGTTGGTAGTTCGGCGTTGGGAGTTGGGTGTTTGCAGCGACATTCCCGATCGTATCCACGAATCCCCAGGGATTCGTTGCCTTTCTGCCACTTGTCATTCAGAGGGAGAATCCGGAAGGCCGCCGACCTTGTCGAGGTGAAAACGCTGGGTGACGCGATCAGGAAGCACCGCCTGAAACTCGGAATTATGCAGAAGCAAGCCGCACCCCGGATCGGCTGCGACTAGTCACCGGCACGGCCACCACTTAAACCCATTCTCGGTTGACCGCGCCGCAGTTTCATGGTCTCTCACGCCGACAGTTTTTGCATCCCGCTTTACACCCCAATGAAGGCTACGAATTTCCATGGCTTCCGCGCTCGAGTATTTTGCACGTTGCTCGCGGCGGCTCTCAATCTTTTCTGGCCGTCTGCGGGAAAAAGCGCCGAACCGCAGGTTTTAAAAGGTCACATCACGGAGGCATCAACCCACCTCACCCCAATGGGTCGTCTCGACTCAAACAAACGGCTGCGCCTAGCCATCGGCCTTCCGCCGCGCGACCCGGCAAAACTTGACCAACTCGTCAAGGAACTCTACGACCCGGCCAACCCAAACTTCCGAAAGTTTTTAACCCCGGCGCAATTCACGGAGCGATTCGGTTCGACGGCGGCGGATTTCCAAGCCGTGGCGAATTTTGCAAACGCGCATCATCTGAACGTAACGGAGATACATGCCAATCGACTGGTCGTCGATGTCGAAGCCGCGGTCGCCGATATCGAAAGCGCGCTGCACGTACGCTTGCGCACCTATCGACATCCTACCGAGGCCCGTCAATTCTACGCTCCGGATGTCGAGCCGTCGCTCGATCTCGCCGTTCCTGTTTCCCATATCAGCGGTCTGGACGATTACGCGCTTCCTCATCCGAACCTCGCGATCCGACCGGCTGCTCTCGCGGCACAGGCCTCGCCAAATGCCGCCTCCGGCCCCGGCGGAACCTACGGCGGCGGCGATTTTCGGGCGGCTTACCTGCCCGGCGTTCTGGCCACCGGAGCGGGTCAGAGTGTCGGGCTCCTGCAGTTCGACGGCTTTTATCCAAGCGACATCGTCGCTTATCGAAACAAGTTTGGTTTACCGAATATTCCAATTGTAGTGACATCGATCGACGGCGGGGTGACCATTCCCGGGAACGACAACATCGAAGTCAGCCTCGATATTGAAATGGCCATGTCCATGGCCCCGGGCTTGGCGGCGATCTATGTTTACGAAGCGCCGAAAGGCAGCCTTTGGGTCGACTTGCTAAGCCGAATGGCCAACGATAACCTTGCTCAGCAACTAAGCTGCTCCTGGGCCGGGGGCGCTCCCAATTCGACGGCGGAGGTCATTTTCAAGCAAATGGCGGCACAAGGCCAATCGTTCTTCGCGGCATCCGGCGATTCTGATGCCTACACCGGCTTCATCCCCTTCCCCTGTGACAGCCCGGATATCACCATCGTGGGCGGAACGACGCTGTCGACGGGCGGTCCGTCGGGCTCCTACGTTTCCGAGACTGTATGGAACTGGGGCAGCGCCGAGGGAAGCAGCGGTGGAAGCAGCATTACTTACCCCATTCCCACCTGGCAGCAAAGTCTCAATATGACGGCCAATCTGGGTTCGCCAAACTGGCGAAATATTCCCGACGTCGCGTTTACCGCGGACAATGTTTATCTCACCTATAACAACGGCTCCGCTACAACCGTTGGCGGGACGAGTTGCGCCGCGCCTTTGTGGGCGGGTTTCACCGCCTTGGTCAATCAGGCGGCGGCGGCAAACTCGCTGCCCCCCATAGGATTTCTCAATCCTACGCTCTACGGTCAGAGCCAGAATTTTCACGACATCACGACTGGAAATAATTTCAGCCCATCGAGTCCGGCAAAGTTTCCGGCCGTTGCCGGCTACGACCTTTGCACAGGCTTGGGAACACCTGGCAGCGCCTTGCTCTCTTCTCTGGCGCCTCCGTTGCCCGGCGCCGACGCCGCCCCCACGAATTTAACCTATTCCGCCAGTCCGGCGGTTTACGCGATGAGCGCGCCCATTACCCCAAATATCCCAAGTAATCTCGGCGGCATCATCCTTTCCTACTCCGTCTCTCCCGCGCTGCCCGCCGGCCTCGTCTTGAATCCGGCCACCGGTGCCATTTACGGAACGCCCACGGCCACCGCTGCAGCGGCCAATTATACCGTGACTGGGTCCAATAATGCCTCCTCCACGACCGCAACACTGAATCTTGCCGTAAGCGTGGTCGCCCCCTCGGCGCTCGCCTATTCAGCAAATCCGGCAACCTACCAGCAGGGCGTGGTAATCCGGAACAATACTCCGACCTCCGCGGGAAGTCCGGTGGTATCTTATTCGGTCTCGCCGGCTTTGCCCATGGGCTTAAATCTCAATTCAACGACCGGTGTTATCTCCGGCGCGGCGACGACGACCGTCTCGGGGAAGAACTATACGATCACCGCAGCCAATACCGCTGGTTCCTGCACGACCGTCTTGAACCTTGCGGTTCTCGCATCGAGCGCTATTCCGGACCTTTTTGTTGTTACCGTCTACCAAGGCATCGGCTCCGTGAGGGAATACAACTCGCTTACCGGCGCCACGATCAACAGCAGTTTTGCTTCGGGATTGTACTATCCCTACGGCGGCGTAGTCGTAGGCAACAATTTCTTCGTGACGCAGGATAATGGCATCGTTGCCAAATACAACGCCACCAGCGGGGCAGTCATCAATTCCAACTTCATTACAGCATCTGCAGGATCGTTCGGCATTGCCGCGTTCGGGAACAATCTCTTCATCGCAAATAGCTTCGGCACAACGGTCAGCGAGTACAACGGCGTCACTGGCGCAGCGGTTAATACGAGTTTTATTTCCGGACTCAATAAGCCGTCCAATCTCGCGGTTGCTGGTAACAAGCTTTTTATCTCGTGCGACCAGGCCAACACGCTGGGGGTATACGACGCGACCACAGGAGCGACCATCAACGCGAACTTCATTAGCGGCCTAAGCAGCCCGGAAGGCGTGGCGATTTTAAACAACGTTCTCTACGTCGTGAGTTTCTCCAAAAACTCCATAGGAGAATACGACGCCTCCACCGGCGCAGCGATCAACACCAATTTTATCACGGGTCTCGCCGGCCCCTATGGAATTTCCATCACGGGTAATAGTTTATTCGTCTCAAACCGGACGAACGGAACCGTTGGCGAATACGATGCCACTACTGGAGCGGCGATCAATTCGAATTTTGTCAGTAATTTGGGCAACCCCGCGGCGCTGGCCATATTCCTCCCCGTCACAGCGGCGCCGTCCGCTCTGACTTATTCGCCAAATCCTGCCATTTACCCTCTGGGGCTGCCGATCACTGCCAACGTACCTGCGAGCAGCGGCGGGCCTGTCGCGTCCTACTCGATTTCTCCCGCCTTGCCATCCGGCCTTACGCTGAACCCCGACACTGGCATTATTACCGGCACACCGACCACGCCCGCACCTCTCACCACTTACACAGTCACTGCGACCAATTCCGTCGGCTCCACGACAGCCATCCTCAGTCTCGCCGTCAACGTTGTGCGGCCCTCGTCGCTGACTTACTCGGCGCCTTCCGCCGCCTACACCCTGGGTATTCCGATCAGCAATAATATTCCCACGTATGTCGGAAGTCCCGTCCTGTCCTATTCCGTTTCTCCTGCGCTACCTGCCGGCCTATCGCTGAACCCGGCGACTGGTATCATCAGCGGGACTCCCGTGGCGGCCGCTCCCACTGCAACCTACACTGTGACAGCGACAAACACTGCCGGATCGACTGCGACGTCCCTCAATCTTGCCGTGGTCGATGTAGCGCCGTCTTCGATCAGCTACTTGTATACTCCGTACGTTCTGGAGGTGGGCGTTGCGACCTCGAATCCGCCGACTAGCGCCGGCAGCCCGATTCTTTCATATTCCATTACCCCCCCGCTGCCTACCGGCCTGTCCCTGAACTCCTCGACGGGTGTGATCAGCGGGACGCCCACTGCGGTGTACCCCGCGACAGACTATACCATCACGGGAACGAACGATGCGGGATCCTCGAGCACCACCTTGAACATCTCGGTCACCCTCACAGGTGCCGGCCAGCTTTTTGTCGGGCGGGCCTCCGGGATCATCGGCAAGTACGACGCCACGACCGGAAGCGTAATCAACGCGGCGTTCATATCCGGTCTGAGCGGCGCCTCGCCTCTGGCCATCGCCGGCAACATCCTCTACGTCGGAAATGGATCGAATCAAACCGTGGGCGAGTACAGCGCTCTGACGGGCGCAGTGATCAACCCAAATTTTATCACGGGAACGAGTTCGTTGGCTTTGATGATTTCCAATAACCAACTTTTCGTGGACACCGGGAGCGTCATTCGTCAGTATAACGCGGCCACCGGAGCCCTGATCAATGCCAATTTCATCAGCGGGCCAAAAGGACAGATCAATGGCCTCGCTCTCTCGGGCAATGGAATTTATCTCATCGACGGAGATTTCAATCTCGTCGGCAAGTATGACGCTACAACCGGCGCAGCAATCAATGCCAGTTTCGTTACCGGCCTTGATGTTCCATATGGCATCACCGCTTCCGGCAACAATCTCTACGTAGCGAACGCCCTCTCCAATGTCGTTGGCAAATACGATGCCACGACCGGGGCGGCGCTTAATACAAACTTCATTCCTGGGCTAAATTATCCGCGGGCACCCCTGATCTTCAATAATTGCCTGCTGGTGGCGAATTATTACGGCAACTCTATCGGTGAATACTCCGCCGTCACCGGAGCAGCGATAAACTCCAGCTTTATTGCGGGAGTAAGTTCTCCGCTCAGCATTGCCTTTCTGCCCACGGTCACGTCTGCGCCGTCCGATCTCGCCTACGCCACTCCCGCCGTCTATACCTTTGGCCTGCCCATCTCAGCCAATTTCCCGACGAGCAGCGGCGGGGCGGTGGTCACGTACTCGGTTTCTCCTCCGCTGCCGCCAGGCCTCGTTCTCAATTCGACCACAGGCGTGATCAGCGGCGTGCCGACCGCTGTGTCACCTGCCGGTGATTATATCGTCACGGCCACAAATTCCGTGGGCTCGACGACGGCGGCAGTCAACATTTCGGTAAAGGACGCGCCTCCCAACTCCCTCACCTACACGGCGAATCCCGCGACATACGCCTTGGGCACAACGATCTTTAACAACGTGCCCAGCAATGCCGGCGGTCTGGCTCTCTCCTACACCGTATCCCCACCTCTGCCTGCGGGTCTCACGCTTAATGGGGCAACTGGAGTCATTTCTGGCATACCTACAACGATCTCGCCAGCAGCGAACTATATCGTCACCGCGGCCAATGGAGCCGGTTCCACGTCTGTCGCTCTCAACATCGCGATCAATCTCGGCGTAACTGGATCACAACTCTTTGTGGCGCGAGGGTCAAACTTCACCTCCATCAGTTCCTACAATGCCGCCACCGGCGCCCTGATTAATTCCAATCTCATCTCAGGTTTGGCATCCCCCTCTGACCTTGCCATTCTTGGAAATCACCTTTTCGTAGCGAACGGAAACGGCACAAACGTGGGCGAGTACGACGCCATTTCGGGTGCGCCGATTAATGCCAGTTTCATCACTGGACTGAGCAGCCCCGTCGGCGTTGCCGTCTCGGGCAATAACATATTTGTTACGAGCGAGGGCGCATCGAAGGTGGGGGAATTCGATGCGACGACAGGCGCTGCCATCAATCCGAACTTGTTCACAGGCTTGAGCGAACCCGGTTCTCTCGCGATTTCGGGCGACAACTTATTCATTGTAGAACTCGTCAACGGAACAGTTAGCGAGCACAACGTTGTCAGCGGCGCGCTGATCAATTCCAACATCGCCACTGCGTCGGGCCGAGTCTCCTACGAGGCCATCTTGGGCGGCAATCTCTACCTCACGACTTCATCCAGAGCGGTGGGAGAGTATAACGCTTCCACCGGTGCGTTGATCAATGCAAACTTCATTACGAATCTACCCCAGGCCAGCGCCATTGCCGCGCTGGGCAATACTCTCTATGTGATGAACTCCGGCACATCCGTGGGAACTTATAACGCGGCCACCGGCGCCACCATCAATGCCAACTTCATCACCGGATTGTATGCTCCGGACGGCCTCGCGGTGCTTCCTCAACCCGTGGTGCCTTCAGCGCTAACTTATAGCGCGACTTCGGCAGTCTACACACTTGGGTTGGCGATTCCCTCAAACACACCCAGCGTCGCTGGCGGCGCGCCCACTGCCTATTCGATCGCGCCGGCGCTCCCGGCCGGCCTCGTCTTGAACCCGACGACGGGAGTCATCAGCGGCGTGCCGACCGCTCTGGCCGCCGCCGGAAGCTATACGGTCACGGCGGCCAATCCTGCCGGCAATACGACCGCCTCGCTGAATATAACAGTCAACGACGCGGCCCCTTCCGCGCTCGTGTACTCGGCTAATCCAGCGATCTATACCACAGGTATTGCCATCGCCGGCAACACCCCGGCCAGCAACGGAGGAGCGGTGGTTTCGTATTCGGTGAATCCCCCGCTGCCCAACGGCCTCAGCCTGAATGCCACCTCTGGAGCTATCACTGGCACTCCGATGACGCCCGCCGCAATGGCGACTTACGCCGTGACGGGCAGCAACACAGGCGGTTCCACGACGGCGTCTCTGGCGATCACAGTTCTTTCGCCTATGCAGGCTTGGCGGCAACTCTACTTCGGTACAACCCTTGCGACCGGGACCGCCGCCGATACCGCTGATCCCTATCACACGGGCGTGCCCAATCTTTTGGTCTTCGCTTTCTTCGGTCCCAACCAAGATCCGGCGCTCGCCTCGGCCACACAGCTTCCGCAACTGCAGATCTCAGGTAACGATTTCTACTATAGCTTCACCCAACCGGTCGGTGTTTCCGGCCTCGTCTACGGCGCGGAATGGAGCGCCGATTTGGCTGCCGGCTCATGGCATGCGATCACCGACACCGGAAGCGGCAGTGTCCACACTTTCATTGCGCCGATCGGCTCAAATACCCGGATGTACATTCGACTTACGGCGACGGTGCCTGGGCCATAGCAACGTCTCAGCCCTGCGCCATAAGGCATTTCGTATCCAACGGGGTCTAAGTGATGCTCAAGAACGCACGGGGCCAGGGCGTGCTTCTTGACATATTGTCTTTGCGCAACATGACGAGACAGTGACTGCGCCCGTTTTTGCCCGCCCGATACTCGATTTCCGTCACGCTTCCCCCAACCAACACCGGCACCAAATGGAAGAAAGACGAAAGCGGAGCTCGTTGAATGTTGGTAGTTTGGCGTTGGGAGTTGGCTGTTTGCAGGAACGTCGACGACAAGACCCGCGCAAGTCCTGCCTTCATCGCTCTCCAAGTGGCGGGACGCCGCTTCCACTATGTGGCACCATCACTCCACAACCCCACTTACTTCCCCGCCGGTACAATCACCGGACGAAAGCCAACCTCATCAGCCGCAATATACGGAGGATTGCGCAACCGCCTCGCCGCGCGGCACGCCGCCGCGACATAGCCCCAGGCTCCGCCTCTGATCACCCGCACAGTGCCCGTATCGGGCCCTTCGGGATCCGATCCCGAATCACCATCTGGATAGGATGAATACCAGTCCTGACACCATTCCGCGACATTCCCGATCGTATCCACGAATCCCCAGGGATTCGCCTGTTTCAGTCCCACCGCACGCGAACCGGCGAGCGTAAACGCGTACTGCTTTTCGATGAGCTTGCTTCGATCCCAGCCCCTTCCCGAGTAACCGACGCCGCTGTTTCCCCCGTACCAGCCGATCGGATCCAGGGCCGGAGCATTGTTGCGCCCAAGAATCGCGAATGTTTCGCTGCCATAGATGGCGCCCTTTGTGCCGGCCCGGCAGGCGTATTCCCACCGCGCTTCACTTGGCAATCGCACTTCCCATCCTGTGGGAAGCGTTCCCGCCAAATGCTCACGATCGGTCATCGCTTTGCAATACCCCACCGCGTCATCCCATGTCGTCCAATACATCGGCATCCCCGGCTGTTCGATTCCGATTCCTTTCGTTTCTTCGCCAATCGCCCATCCGTGAGATTCCCGGAACAATTGAGTCTTCGTGCCGTAGAGGCGCGGAGTGTTGTCAGCCATTAACTTAGTGAGTTGCTGCCGGAGCGTCGATCCCATCACCGCCTGCCATTGCCCTTGAGTCAATTCGGTTTCAGCCATCCAGAAGCCTTTGGTCAACACGACGCGATGTTGAGTCTCGTCTTTCAAACGCCCCGGTTCATCAGCCGGGCTGCCCATCTGAAATCCTTCCGGACCGGTGGGCGGACACCATCGGAACGAAACTCCGGCGACTACTTTCTTCTCTCCGGCGGCATGTCCGACAAATGGGTCTTCTTTGGCGATCTCCTTCGCTGGCTTACCATTCATTAGCTTCTCGAGGTCCGGCCATTTCCATACGGCCATGCCCACGCCAGCCAGCAAAAACAAGAGAAGGAGCCAGACAAGAACGCCCATCCCGGAACGGCGTGGCTCTGGCTGCCGAGTTGGAAGAGACGGCGGCACTGGAGAGGAAGCTAACGACTGACTCGACTCCTGAGGTGGATTCGTTTTCCGGCCGGCACGAATGGGCACGACCAACGGACTTCCCTCCTGTAGCGAGCTGGCTTTTGGCATCGGTGGCAGTTCGGCCGGCAACATCACCTTCCTGCCGGAGGCCGAGCAGACAAAGACATGCCCGGGCTGCCATTCTTCACGCGATAGCCGTTGCGTTGTTCTGGCCGTCGCAAACGGACTCAGGATCACTCCCGGAGAAATTACTTCCACAACCGCCGCCTGCTGCAGTTTTGGATTCCATGTGACTGCTTCGTTGATACACAGCTCCTTCAACACCGCCCGTGCATTGAACCAGGCGCGGCGTTGGGAAATCAAATCGCGAATCAGGTTATTCGACGCGGGTGAAAGCGTCACCGCCGGCACATAGGCTTCCGGCACTAACTTCACCGCTGTGGCGACCTCCGAACCGTTGAGAATCCGATAAGTCAGCCGGGCAAAAACGGGCACCGGATGCAGATCATCGGCCGACATCTGCAAGGAGCCAAATGTCGTACCTCCGGGGTCCATGGGCATTTCTCCCTCGTTTGCACCTGCCGTCATCGCGAGACGCGGAGCGCTGCACCGCACATGCAGATCCGTCCCTTCCGCCAGCGTTGCCGCTAATGTATCCGGATCTTGCAAAACCGATTCGGATTTCGGTCCGGAAAGGAAAATCTCCTCGCATGAGAGCGAGACCGATTCCTCATTATTCTGGGCGAGATAATCGAAAGCCTCCGCCACCGGTCTCAGGATCGCTACCGCTTCCGAGAAACTGACCGGCCGCTTCATCCTGGTGCGAGCTTTGAGCACTTCAGCGAGCGATACCTGTGGGGGAAGATCTTCGATCGCAACGAGCAGATTTGCCACGCGCACCACCTTCCGCACCGGAGCGAGCGACTCCGGACAGGCCGGAAGCATGGTTAATTCCCCGATGCGGCAAAGGCGCGCAGAAAGCCGGTCGAGTTCCGCGGGTGTCCCTTCATCGCTACCGGATACCGCCGTCACCAGCACGGGCTTTCCACTGGCGATCTCCGCCGCAGTGAAAGTGGTGCAGCCGCCGCGCGAAGCGACTTTGTTGCCAAGTGTGTAGATCGATTCCAGAGCCCCCTCCACATGAGTCACAGCCATCCCGGCAACTGCTTCGGAACGGCTCGATGGCGGAGCAGCGAGATACTGCTGCAAAACCGCGATGAGTTCCGCGACATTGATAAAACGCTCCTCCGGCCGCTTTGCCACCATGCGCGAAAGCACCTTTCGGAACTCCGTCCCTACGCCAGAAAGATCGTGCTCTTGTGGTGAAACCTGGCGCCGGACGATCTCCTGCGAATCACGAATCTCCTCACCCACCGGTCCAACAAGCGGACCGCTTCCGTGGGCCAGATACCAAAGCGTCATGCCTAGCGAATAGATGTCACAGCGCGCATCCATCGGCTGTTCCTGGATCTGCTCTGGGCTGGCGAACATCGGCGAACCGAGGAAACGCTGCGGCGTCTGTGAGGCGTTCAGCAACAGATTCACCATCCCAAAATCCGTGATCCGGCAAAGATTCGGGTTCTGCTCGAAAGCGGAGGCCAGCGTCTGCCGTGTGCAACTCGCCTCGATCTCGTCTATCAGCACCACACTGGAAGGCTTGATATCGCGATGAATCAACCGATGCCTGAGATGCACCTCCTTTAGGCCGGTGGCGATTTGCAGGGCGATCAGCGCCAGCACACGCTCCGGCAACCCTCCGAAACGGCGAGCCAATTGTGCGGAATCACCACCCCGACCTAACTCGGTCAGACAGTAAACCTCTCCGTTCTCCTCACCCGCGTCCAGATACAGCACGACATTTGGGTGGCGGGCCCGCGTCAAGGTAAGCAGGTCCTGAATGAATTGCGCACGCTGGCGTTCATCGCGCAGCAATCCGGAATTCAGCACCTTTAGCGCGGCATGCTTTACCACCTCCTGGCCGCCCACGAGACTGCGGCTTGCGGCGACGAATCGTCTGCCCAGACCGCCCCCGCCGAGAGATTGGAGATTCCCCTCTCTTAAGCCGGCCACTTCATATCCGCCGTATCTGGTAGCGCTGGTTTCAGACATCTGCGGATAGTCGCAAAGAGCAGGCGTTGCGAAGGGCGAACGTGCCGTGTTGGGTTAAGGCCGTCCTTTCACGCGCTGAGGCAAAATGGAGAGAAAGTTATCGTGTCCGACCTTTTGCGCCGTCGCCGGCTTGAGCGCATCGAGGAAGACATAGTACTTCTGCATCTCGTGCGGGTAAGTGTCGAAATGGCCGACTTTATCCGACCCGATCATGAAGCGGTCGGGAAACTCTTCGATGAGCGAAGTCCAGGCCGGATCCGGTTTGCCATCCTTCACCAGATAGTTTTCGAAAACCACCCAGGCGAGATCGATCCAGAGATTGGGATACGTTTTGAGCAGGCGATGCAATTCCACGGTCATCGTCGGCACATCGATCCGCCGGCTGATCCCCGCATGACACCAGACAAAGCGCGTCTTAGGATGATCGCGTACGGCGTTTTCCATTTCCGAGAGATAGATCGGTTCGCGCTTCCACACAGAGCTGATGTCGCTGTGAATGGAAATCGGCAGATCATTCTCCGCCGCCAGATTGTAAATCGGATCCAAGCTCGGCCAATCGGCATGCGGTACCTCGCCGTAGGTCAAAGCCGTGAGATCATCATGGCGGGTCATGATTTCGCCGATTCCCTCCCAGAAGTTTGGATACCACTCGATCATTCGCTTCACGTGCTCGATGGCATTTCGATCCGCCGCATTGAAACCGCAGATGAAGGGATGAAAGCGTTTGCGCTGCGCTTCGGGCAGCGCCTGGACTTCCCGCGCCACCAGAACGTCGGTCGCTGAATACCAGTAACAGCGCGCATCGTCGTCCAGATAGTATTCCGGCTTGCGATGCTCCTCCTGGGCCCACTCCTTCACCAGCGGCATCCCGGAAATCATCGTCTCATCGACTCCAGACGCATCCATCGCCGCGAGGTAGGCCTGCATTCCGTCTGTGTGCTGCAGGAAGTCGACAAAATGCAGATGGCAATCACACAGGTGATAGCGAACGGGGATTACGTCAGTCGGACCGGCGAGCAGAGGCGCGGCAGCAGCGAAAACGAGACCAACGACGGCGAGAAAGGACAAGCGCGGCGGCATGCGGCCAGCAAACAATCAGACCGCACCGCCTTCGGCAACGGCAATCCAGCTTCGCAGATCGGACAGGCCATTTTGCGGACGGTCCAACCGAAAGGTGCACCATCCCGCGGAAGCGGCGGCTTCCCAGTCGCAAACCGGGTCATCACCGACATGCAAGGCCTCCGACGCGGAGATCCCGGCCGAAGCCAGCGCCTTTTCGAAGATCCAGGGCGACGGTTTGTCCGCGCCCACTTCGCTGGAAATGATCCAATCCTGAAAATAGTGCGCGACTCCGAGGTCGGCGAGGACGGGGCGCAATCGCCCGTCAAAATTGGAAAGGACGCCCAGGCGAAAGCGTCCGGCGAGAAACTCGAGCGTTTCCACGACATCCGGATACAGCTCCCAGATGCCAGGCCGAGCGAATTCGTCATAGAGCTCGGCAAAGTAACGGTCCCGATCGAGAGGGAGTGGCTCGCCACTGCACTCATCGAGTACGTCATCGACGAGCGCCCGCCACCAGGACCTGTCGTCATCCGGACGAGCGATTCGCGTTTCCACCGGAGGCGTGGAGCGCTTCCAGGCGTTGCGAAAGGCGCGGTTCAGGTCCTGTTCGGAAAGAACCGCCCCGTGGCGCGCAGCTACGTCGCCGTAGTGCCAGCCAACTCCCTTCGGAAGATGGAAAAGCGTCCCGGCGGCATCGAAGAACACCGTCTTGATTGATGGGAAAATTGGTTGCGGTTCATTCATACCTCAATCTGCTGTTCAAAAGCGCACAAACATCACGCAGGCGCCCCCTTGATGTTCCGCAAGCGAGGCGTAGCTTTGATTAACTGATTAACAAAAGCCAAGTGGGCCTCAACAGCCCACTTTTTTGTGTCCGTCCATAAAACGATCAACCATGAACGAACGCGAAGAGTTCCTCGAAACTATCGATAAGGCGGTCCTTGCCGCCGCTCATAAAGCGGTTGGGCCTGCTCGTGGATTGCGCGTCGTGGAAATAGACCGGAAGTCGGGCGGAGTTCGAGTCCTCGCCAAACTTCAGGTGGTCGAAAAGGTCCAGAACGAGCATGCCGAGATACCTCTGCCGGCTGCGCAAAGCATCAAGCCGGACGCACAGCTCGGCGAAGAACTCGAAGTCGACGCAACTCCCAAGGATTTTCCACAAATCGCCGCGCAGGCGGCCAAGGAAGCCATCATGCAGCGCATCCTCGAAAAGGAAAAAGAATGATGTAGGGGCACGATGAAGGTCTTCCGCGGTGCCGAAGAACGTCACCTCGATTAACGGAGAAAACAGTTACGGGTCATCCATAGCTCAAGCTGCTAGCGAAAAAGCGCACAAACGCCACGGAGACGAAGGTTTCTCCCCTTGACGCTCTCTGGGGCAAGGCGTAGGTTTCGCCCTCCGACCAACAAAAGCCCAGTGGGTCTCAACAACCCACTTTTTTTGTCTCTGGCCATAAACGATCAACCATGAACAGTGAAATTCTAGCAGGCTTGGATTTCTTCGAGCGCGACCGCGGAATCAAACGCGAAGTGCTCCTCGAAGCCATCAATAATGCCGTCCTTTCAGCCGCTCGCAAAGCGGTGGGGCCTGCTCGCGAATTGCGTGTGGAAACGGACCCAAAAACGGGTGAAATGCGAGCCATCGCCAAGCTTCAGGTGGTCGAGAAGGTCGAAAACAAGCACGACGAGATATCTCTAACGACTGCGCAAAAAATCAAGCCCGGGGCGCAACTCGGTGAAGAACTTGACGTACTCGTCACGCCGAAAGATTTCGGACGGATCGCCGCGCAGACGGCCAAGCAGGCCATCATGCAGCGCATTCGCCAGGCGGAAAAGGAGATGATTTACGACGAATTCAAAGATCGTGCGGGCGAGATCGTCTCCGGGACGGTCCGCCGTTTCGAGCGCTCGGATGTCGTCATCGATCTCGGTAAATTTGAAGCGGTGATGCCCTCCCGCGAACGCGTGCAGACGGAAGACTACAATGTCGGGGATCGCATCCGCGCCTACGTCGTTGCCGTGGAAAACGGCCCGCGCGGACCGGAGATCATCCTGTCCCGCAGCCATCCGAATTTCGTTCGCCGGCTCTTCGAAACGGAAGTCAGCGAAATCGCCGATCGCACGGTTGAAATCAAGGGCATTGCCCGCGAAGCCGGCTACCGCACCAAGATCGCAGTTTGGAGCCCGAACGAGAAGGTCGACCCGGTCGGCGCATGCGTCGGCATGCGTGGCGCGCGGGTGAAAAATATCGTCCGTGAGCTGAATAACGAGAAGGTCGACATCATTCGCTGGACCTCCGACGTCAAGGAGTTCGTGCTCGAGGCGCTCAAGCCGGCCAAGGTGAAAAGCGTCACCCTTCAAGAGGGCAAGAAGACCGTTCACATCAAGGTCGACGAAGATCAGCTTTCTCTGGCCATCGGCAAGCGGGGCCAGAATGCCCGCCTCACCCATCGGTTGACCGGCTGGGAGATCAACATTGAGAAGGATGAGTCGGCCAAGAAAACTTTCGAAGACAGTGTCAAACGCGTCGCACTTAATCTGGCGGGCGCCCTGCAGATTTCTGAAGATCTCGCGAGCCATCTCATTAAAGAAGGCATGAATTCCGCGGAGGTCATTGCCACGGGCACACAACCGCAGGATATTGCCGACGTTCTCGGCGTCGACCTGACGAAGGCGGCCGAGATTCATGCCGCCGCAACGCGGGAATTTTCCAAGCACTCGGGTTCCAGCCGCTAGGGCCAACCCATGAAAACAGCAGTAATTTTTAATGGCCACCAAGATCCCGAATCGAAACAACAAGAAGGCCGACGACCAAAAAACGGCGCCGAAGGGTGCCGCTCATTCCAAAGCCCACGGCGTTAAGCAGAAGGAGAAAGAAAAAGAGGCTCCTGCTGCGCCCCCTGTTGTAAAGGCGGCTCCCAAGGAAGCCGTCTCTCTCATTGACGACAAACCGAAGGCGCCTCGCCGGCGACCGCCGAACGAGCTTGAGAACCGGCCATTTTCGGTACTTCCGCCCATTTCGCGTATCAATGCGCCGCCGGAACCTCCGCGTCCGGTTGCTCCGCCGCCAGCTCCTGAACCGGAGCCCGTTGCGGTTGTGGAACAGCCCGCTGAGCCGGTCGCCGCTGCCCCTGCTCCCGCGCCCGCACCTGTCGAAGAACCGAAAGACGACAAGGTCATCCACCTGAAGCCGCCAATCATCGTTCGCGATCTCGCGACTGCGATGAATCTGAAGCCGTTTCAGGTCATTGGCGACCTGATGAAGATGAATATCTTCGTCAACCTGAACCAGCCGATCGAACCCGACGTGGCGGTGAAGGTGTGCACCCTGCACGGATTCGTTTTCGAAAAGGAAAAGCGTGAAAAAGGCGCAGGTGTCCACAAGCCGGTCGAAAAACCGGTGGAACCGCCACCGCCACCACCGCCACCGAAGGAAGACGAACTCAAGGTTCGCGCTCCGATCGTCACGTTCATGGGTCATGTCGACCATGGTAAGACGACGCTGATGGATACGATCCGCAAGGCGCGTGTTGCCGCAGGCGAAGCTGGCGGCATCACCCAGCATATTGGTGCCTATTCGGTCACGCACAACGGCCAGAAAATCACGTTCCTCGATACTCCCGGCCACGCTGCCTTCACGGCGATGCGGGCGCGTGGAGCGAACGTCACCGACATCGTCGTTCTCGTCGTCGCCGCGGATGACGGCATCATGCCGCAAACCATGGAGGCGTTGAATCACGCTCGCGCGGCCAAGGTGCAGATTATCGTGGCCATCACGAAGATGGATCTCCCGAGTGCGAACGTCGATAAGGTTAAAGGCCAGCTTCAGGAAAAGGGCTTGGCTCCGGAAGATTGGGGTGGCGACACGATCGTTGTCCCGGTTTCGGCCGCGAAGAATCAGAATGTCGACAAGCTGCTCGAGAACATCCTGCTTGTTGCAGAAATCGCGGAACTCAAAACCAGCGACCGCAGCGCCGCGCGCGCAAACGTGATCGAAGCCCAGATCGAACAGGGCCGCGGTCCCACCGCCACCGTGATCGTGCGCACTGGAACGCTGAAAGTTGGCGATCCTTTCATCTGCGGCAACTACAGCGGCAAGGTGAAGTCGCTCATCGACGATCTCGGCAAACCGCTGAAGAGCGCCGGACCGAGCACACCGTGCAAAGTGATTGGCTTTAGCGGCCTCCCCAATGCCGGCGACGAACTGCTGGTCATGGAAAATGAGCGTGCCGCAACGCAGCTCAGCCAGGAACGGCTCGACGAGCAGCGCATGAACAAGCTCGCCGCTCCGGCCCGGCCGACGCTGGAAAACCTCTTCGACAGTCTCGCCGAAGGACAGCGCAAGGTTCTCAACATTGTACTGAAGTGCGACGTACAGGGCTCGACCGAAGCAATCGTCAATTCGCTCAATCAAATCGCCAGCAAGAAGATCGATCTCGAGATCGTTCACGCGGCTGTCGGCCCGATCAGCGAGAACGACGTCCTTCTCTCCGCGGCGTCCAACGCCATCATCGTCGGTTTCAACGTCAAGACGGAATCCACTGCCGCCGCCGCCGCGAAGCGCGAAGGCGTGCAGATCAAGCTCTACTCCATCATCTACGAATTGATCGATCAGGTGAAGGAAGCGATGGCCGGTCTTCTCGATCCCGAGACGCGCGAAAGCGTTATCGGTCACGCCGAGGTCAAGAAGGTGTTCGAACTCACCAAGGGTCTCGTCGCCGGCTGCCTCGTCACCGACGGACGCATCGCCCGCAATGGCCGTGCTCGCGTTCTCCGCGGACGTCAGCCGATTTACGACGGTGGCCTCGCCACGCTGCGCCGCTTCCAGGACGACGTCAAAGAGGTCAGGAATGGCCTCGAGTGCGGTATCAAACTCGGTGATTTCAACGAGTACGAAGTGGGTGACGTTATCGAGTGTTACACACTCGAGAAGATTCCGCAGAAACTCTAGCGACACCACTGGCACATTCGGAGTCGAATCGAAATTGGATGGGCCGCCCAGGTGCGGCCCATCAGCGTCTTTCCGACCCGAAACGCCAGTGAACTCATTCAGCCCACTGTCCGTATGAAACACCGTCTGGAACGAGTCAACGAGGTCATCAAACGCGAGTTGAGTGAGCTCGTCCGCCGCGAACTCACCTTCGACGCCAAGCTGGTCACCGTGCAGCAGGTCGACATTACTCCCGACCTCAAGCAGGCCCACGTCTATATCGGGGTGATCGGCACGGAAGAGCAACGGCATTCCGCCATGGCGCTCCTTCACGACAAACGGAAGGTTCTCCAAAGCGCGCTTTCCCGCCGTGTCATCCTCAAGTACACGCCACAACTCCATTTCGCGCTCGACAATACCATGGAACGCGGCGGCCGCGTTTTGAGCATTCTTGAAGATCTGCATCTTCCTCCTCCGGAAGATGAAAGCGACGAGGAAGACGAAGACGGCGGCGAGCACCGCCAGTAACTTCCACTCCGTTCGTTTCGGAGCACGCGCCTGCATTTCAATTTACCCAAATGAAAGCCAATTGCCGTCTTGAGGAGATTGCCGACGTGATCCGCAGTCACCAGCGTTTTGTGGTCATGAGCCATATGCGACCCGATGGCGATGCACTTGGCTGCGCGATCGCCATGGGGCTCTGCCTGAAGCAATTGGGCAAAGATGTCACCGTGTGGAATGAGGACGGCGTACCGGAAAAATTCCGCTACCTACCCGGGAACGAGCTTGTCGCGAAACCGCCCGTGGACCCGCTGGAATTTGAGGTAGCCATTGTCATCGACACTGCGGTGCAGAACCGTGCCGGGACCTGTCTGCCTGCCGTAAAACACGCGGGGGTGTGGATCAATATCGATCACCATATCTCGAACGATCACTACGGCGATCTGGCCTATATCGACGCACAGGCCCCAGCCGCCGGCCAAATCCTGTTCGAGTTTTTCCAGAGCCAGGGGTTTCCAGTTACCTCTGAAATGGCGGACAATCTCTTCGCCGCCATTTCCACCGACACGGGTTCTTTTCAATATCCCAACACCACTGCTCGCACTTACGAGATCGCCGCGGAACTGATCAAAGCCGGCGTCAATGTCGGACAGCTTTCGCAGAAAATGTATGAGAGTTATCCGCGCCGTCGCCTGGAGCTGCTGCGCGCTTTGCTCAACGTGCTGCGCTTCAGCAGCGGCGACCGTGCCGCGAGCTTCTCGCTTTCCATGGCCACAGCCCATGCGCTGGAAGTCCAGCCGGAAGACAACGAAGGCCTCATCGATACCATTCGCGCCGTCGAAGGGGTCATCGTGGCCGCTTTCTTCGAAGAGCTGACCGATAGCAAAGTCCGCGTGAGCCTTCGCTCGAAAAATCCGAAGGCCGACGTCTGCAAGATTTGCGCTCAATTTGGCGGAGGAGGACATACCCTCGCCGCCGGCGCACGCATCCGCGGTTCGCTAACCGAAGTGGAAACGCTGGTTCTCGACGCCATCGATCGCGAACTCGCCTGCCTTTAACCGATGATCGACACTACGCACACAATCCCGACCAGCCGCCAGTCCAGTTTCCGACCCATGCATTTCACCGAACTCAACGGTGTCCTCCTCATCGATAAAGCTCGCGGCATGACGTCGCATGATCTGGTCGCACTCGTACGGCGCCGTCTGGGAATCAAGAAGGTGGGCCACTGCGGCACGCTGGATCCATTGGCGACCGGGCTGCTTCTTGTGGTCATCGGCAAAGGCACGAAGATCCAGGATTTGCTCATGGCCGAAGACAAGGAGTACACGGGCACGATGGAACTCGGCACGATGACGGACAGCCAGGATGCCGACGGGCAGGTCGTCGAAACGCGCCCCGTCCCCGAGTATCCGCGCGAGCAAATCGATACCGCTTTCGCGAAATTCAAAGGCGATTTCTATCAGATGCCGCCGATGGTTTCGGCCATCAAAAAGGAGGGCGTGCCGCTCTATAAGCTTGCCCGCCAGGGTAAGGTCGTCGAACGCGAACCACGTTTCGTTCACGTTTTCGGCTACGACATCTTCGACGTGCGCCCGAATGAAATCGATTTCAGGGTTTCCTGCAGCAAGGGTTTCTACGTCCGGACTTATGCTTTTGATATCGGCAATGAGTTGGGCTGCGGAGCTCATCTGAAGCAGCTTCGCCGGACGAAATCCGGTCGGTTTACTTTGGAGCCCGCGATCACCGTGGAGCAGCTTCAAACCCTTGAGCCGACGGCCATTGCTTCCAGGGTGCTGGATCTGCCCACCGTTTCGCGCATGCGGGGAGCCTAAAGGCATGGGATTGGCGAGAGCGTCACGCAACCACACGGTTTCGGAGCCGGCGACGAATTTGTGAACGTCCTGCACTCCATCGCTGAATTGAACCGCGTCCCAGGACCGCTTTTCCTGGCGATCGGTGTCTTCGATGGCGTGCATCTCGGGCATGAAGCGGTGATCCGCCGGGCTCTGAATGATGCGCAGATCGGCCACGGCACCGCCGTTGTCGTCACATTCGATCCCCATCCGGCTCGTGTCCTTCGACCGCAACAGGCCCCTCGCCTGCTGACTTCGACCGTGCACAAGGTCCGGCTCATCAAAGCCCTCGGCATCGAATACCTGCTCACAGTTCCATTCGATGCCACCTTTGCTGAGACACCGGCTACTCGGTTCATCCGGCAATTGGTCGCTGCCGCCCATCCATTGCGGGAAATCTGCGTGGGCTACGAGTGGTGCTTCGGACGAGGCCGCGAGGGCAACCTCGAGCTGCTGCGCACGCTCGGTGACGAAATGGGATTCGATGAAGTCGGCGTACAAGCCGTGCAGGTGGACGGAACAATCGTCAGCAGCACATTAATCCGGGCTGCGGTAGAGGTAGGAGATCTTTCCGGCGCTGCCCGCCTTCTCGGCCGGCCCTACTCGATTCTCGGCACGGTGGTGAAGGGCGATCAACTCGGCCGCAAACTCGGATTCCCGACCGCAAACCTCAGCGCTCACAGCGAGCAATTTCCTCCAAACGGGGTCTACGCCGTCGAAGCGGAGTGGCGCGATGAACGTTTGAAAGGTGTCGTGAATATCGGCGTTCGTCCAACCATCGAAAACGCCGGCGGCCAGCGCGTGCTCGAATTGCATCTCTTCGATTTCGATCGCGATGTCTACGGCGAGGATATCGAAGTCACGTTCCGCAGCTTTATCCGTGGCGAGAAAAAGTTCGCGGGTCTGGACGAACTGAAGGCGCAAATCGCGCGTGATGCGAAAGCGGCTCAGGTGATGTTGGAGGGGTAGCGGAAGCAGGAATTCTGCTGCTGCCGGTTTTAGGCATTCCTCTCCAAAAACCCTCGTGCCCCCACTCTGTGGGGTACGCACTATCGGCTGACACTCCCGTGTCAGGTGGTGGGGCAATGTGCTTGGATTGGATAGAGGACGCTGAGCTTCGGTCGAGCTCCATCGAGATGCAGAATGATAACGCAAGTGATCATCCGTACGGTTCTCCCCCGCCCGACACAGGAGTGTCGCCGAAAGGCATTACCCCACGGGAGTGGGGTAACGAGAAGGTTGGAGTCACGAAACTGTACTCCTGAAGGTAAGGACTCTGTGCAGCCCTTACAACGTCTGCAAAAACTTCTTCAGATCATCCAGGCGCGGGCTCTTGGCTTGCCGGACGTAAAAGCCTGACGTCGAAACTCCGATCTGCAAGCTCGACTCAAGATCGAGCCCGAGGATGCGGCCGATGCAGAAGCCCGCATTGAAATGATCGCCGGCGCCAGTCGTGATTTTCGGCTTGGCCGTGAATGGACCGACCACGTGCGTCGCTCCCGTGGCGTCCGCTGCCGCCGCAAACTGCGTGGGATGAACCACCACGGTATCGATCTGGAGCGTTTCCTGGAGCATGGCTGCATGCTTGGTCACGGCATCATACGTTTCCTCAGGAGCCTTGATTCCGAGCACTTCGCCCACTTGGCGGGCTTCCTGTAGATTCAGGCCGAGGACGACCCGGAAGTATTTCTGAAATTTCGTGATTTGCTTCAGGGCGGACGCAATGTCCTCCTTCTCGCGCTTTGCCGGATCGGCAAGATCGATGAACAACCAGCGCGGCTCTCCTCCGAGTTTCGGTGCGATGCGCGACTGGATCTTCTGCCAGATCGCCGTCATGTGGCTGAGCATCGTCCAGTTTACGAGCGCGATGAGGGTCGCATCCTCGAAAATCTTCAGCAGATCCTCTTCGGGTACGTGCTTGGTGAGATTCGCCCAATTGACCTCTTTGAGGCTCTCGTGCTTTCCAAACATCAGCTTCCCGTCATCAAATTCGATGGCGTCCGTATAGCCCGGTTCCGCGATCGAATGAACCGCCGCACGCTTGGCAAAGTCGTTAAAGACCGGATGAATGCTCGGTGAGCCGAGATTTCCGATGTAGGTAACCGCAGTGCCGTACGCGCCGAGCGCATTGGCCATGATAGGGCCATTTCCGCCGAGCTTCACCATCTGGCTCACCATTTCCATGTTGGCGCTCAATCCCGCCGCAGCCGAGATGCGACCGCCGAAATCTTCCATCCGCTCGAGGCGGCTGTATTTCGTGGCGGACTCCCGGGTTTTCACCACGTGGAGGATCGTATCGACAAAGCCGTCCAACCCCACGAGGACTTTAGTCCGTGCCAGGCGATTGCGGGCACCTTGGATCTGTTCGTGGACGCGGAGGGGCAGGCGGCGGTTCGTAGGCATGATGGAAGGAGCGGGACAGTGAAAAGTCGATTTTCAGCGCGCTGGCGAGCGCAATCTACGGATCAACAAGGTTTATGCGTGAAAAGCACCAACCCGCAAGCGGCGACTCGCCGGAATCACGAAGAACTTCCCGAAACCCGCGAGCCTCATCGGCGTTCACCAACTCCGTCAATTCCGCCCTGGATCACGAAACATTCAGCTTCGCCGACGGCCCACCCACTTCGATGACATCCATCACGTCCACCTCGTGGTCGTGATCTTCCTCCGCACTGTACGGAAGCGCGGCGACATTCACGCCCACATGGGTCTTCAATTCGATCTTGCCATCGAAATCTTCGAGGAGCACCGAGCAGCTCTCCACCCAGTCGCCGCTATTGTAGTAAGTGACACCTTCGATATCGCGGATCACCGGCGAATGAATGTGCCCGCACACCACTCCCTGAACCTTGTCTTCCCGGGCGTAACGCACGATCGCCTGCTCAAATTCCCCGATAAAATTCACCGCGTTCTTCACACTCATTTTCACGTAGGCACTGAGTGACCAATACCCGAAACCGAAGCGCCTCCGCAACCAGTTGACCGGAGGATTGAGCATCAGCAGGAGCTGATACCCGATGTCGCCCACATGCGCGAGCCACTTGATATTCTGCACCACGGTGTCGAGTTCATGGCCATGGATGACGAGCAGCCGCCGCCCGTCCGCTGTCGTGTGAATGGCGCGCGGCGCTACCGTAATCGCGCCAAAATTTCCCAGAAACGAAGACACGAACTCGTCGTGATTTCCCGGGATATAGTAAACCTTCGTCCCCTTTCGACCGGCGCGAAGGAGCTTCTGGATCACGTCGTTATGCGACTGCGGCCAATACCGGCTGCGCCGCAGTGACCAAATATCGATGAAATCCCCCACCACGTAGAGTGTTTCGAACTCATACGTGCGCAGAAACTGAAGGAGCGCTTCAGCCTGACTCCCGCGAGTGCCGAGGTGGACGTCGGAAATCCAACCGGTGCGATATCGGTTCATAACCCCAAAAGACCATCGCCACCCTCGAAGTCAAAGGTGCCGTTCACCCGAACACCAGAATTAACCCCTGCGTAACCGGTCTGTCACACCATTGTCACATTGAAGACCAGCTATTCGACGGCGCGGCGGCGATTGCTAAACTCCGGGTCGCCAGTCACTTCCTGATCAAACCAGGACGGAGGCACGAACCCGTGCGCCGCGATTGTCGTTGGAAATTCCACCTCTGCCACGACAAGCCCGTCGTTCAGGCCAAGAAAGATATCGAGTTCAATGATGTATTCGCCGTGCGGGATGTCGAACCGCAGCTTCTTGAGGCGACGCCCCGCGGTAAGGGGCCAAAGTTCGCTCCACTGCTCTTCCGTCAGCGGGATGTTGTGTTCCTCCCGCTCCAGCCCATGCTTGCTCTTTACGGTAAGAGAATGCTGTTCGTTACTTCTGCGAAGTCGCACCTCAACACCATTTTCGCCGAAAACGAGGTATCCCTGGTTGATCACATGCCGGGGATACGGCTGGAGGGTCGACGGCAGTTTTCTGATCAGAAATTTACGTTCGATCTCGCGCACCCCGAAAAAGGTGCATATCGGGCGACGGGAATCAAGGCTTTGCGTCAGGGAACGAGGGACCTGTCGTCGAGGCGAATGAGGGAAAACTCCCAACTCCCAACGCTAAACTCCCAACATCTAACGAGTTGCAGCGGAGCACCCTTTGAAAATGCCTTCGATAGACGTGCGTTTCGGAGAGGAAAGCCGCGAACTCGGAGCCCTTTGGGCGTTGGCAGTTTAGCGTTGGGAGTTGGGAGTTTTCCCAACCCATTTTGAAACCAACAGAGGGTAAAAACATCACCAAAAACCGCAGTCCGCCCCCCACAGTTCAAGCCGTCTCCACCGTGCCAAAGTATCGGTCGCCCGCATCCCCTAGCCCCGGCACGATATACGCCCGGGAATTCAATTCCGGGTCGATGGCGGCCGTAAAGATCGGCACATCGGGGTGCGCTTCCTGGAGATGCTGGATACCCGGAGGGCAACTGACGAGGCACACATATCGCAACGACCGAGCTCCCCTTTCCTTGAGCTGCGAGATTGCAACCGTTGCACTGCCGCCCGTCGCCAGCATTGGGTCCGCGACGATGACATCCGCTTCCGCGAGATGCCGGGGCGCCTTGAAATAGTAGCTTTCGGGCAAATGAGTTTCCTCATTTCGGTAAAGCCCGATATGCGCAACGCTGGCTTCGGAGAGGATTTTCAGCATGCCCTCAAGCATCCCTAGCCCCGCCCGCAAAATGGGCGCGAGCACGAGCGGCCTCGCCAGGATCGCGCCTTCGTGGTCGGCTAGAGGTGTGCGAATGGTCCGAGGCGCCGATGGCAGTGTGCGAGTCACTTCAAACGCCATGAGCGTCGCCAGTTCGCACAATCGTGTCCGAAACACCGCAGGCGTCGTATCGGCAGCACGAAGTTCGGTGAGTTTGATCTTCACCAACGGGTGGTCTACGACGGTGACGCCGGATGGAATACTGGAAAGCACACCCTGCTTGTAAGCGACGAAGACAAGGATGTCACGAAGCACCGCTGCGCGGCTACGGCGATTCGGATCTGGGTCTGCTCAGGCCAGGATTCCGCGGATGATCTTCCCTTCGTCGCTCGGTCCGATCAAACGGCTGTCCAAGCCCTGATAGGCAAAGCTGAAGCGATAGGGATCGAGGCCGAGCACTTGCTGGATCGTGGCCTGCAGGTCACGGATCCCGACCGGATTCTCCACCGGGTAATAGCCGAACTCATCTGTCTGACCAAACGCCAGGCCCGCTTTGATGCCCCCACCCGCCAGCCACATCGTAAACGCATGCGGATGATGATCGCGGCCAATGAAACCTTTCACCAATTCCGTACGAACGTTATTCTGCATCATAGGCGTGCGGCCAAACTCGCCACCCCAAACCACGAGTGTCTCATCGAGCAGCCCGCGCTGCTCCAAATCCATCAGTAATCCGGCAATTGCCCGGTCGGTCTGCTGACACTTGATCGGCAGCGTTTCATCGATGCTCTCACCCGGAGACGAGCCGTGATGATCCCAGCCCCAATCGTAAAGCTGAACAAAGCGCACCCCTGCTTCGATAAGTCGTCGAACGAGCAGACAATTGTTCGCAAAGGTCGGATCACTGCCTTTGTAAAGCGTTCGCGGATCATCCGCGCTCTCCGCTGCGGAAACAAAGCCTGGCTTTGCTCCATAGAGATCGAGCACATGTTGCGGCTCCTTCGAAATATCCATCGCTTCCGGGACAGACATCTGCATGCGAAAGGCGAGTTCATACTGCGCGATGCGCGTCACGGTTTCCGGATCTCCACTGCGCTTGTGTTTTGCCTGGTTCATCTCGGCGACGGTATCGAGCATGCGGGGGCGCAAGGTACGATCGACGCCCGCCGGATCGCTCAGATAGAGCACGGGATCGCCGGTGTTGCGGCATTGCACTCCCTGGTAAACGGACGGCAGAAAGCCCGAACCCCAAAGCGACTTACCTGCGTCTGGGGTCTTGCCGCCGGAAAGGAGCACGACAAAGCCGGGAAGATTCTGGTTCTCACTGCCAAGCCCATAAGTCACCCACGAACCCATCGAGGGATTTCCCAATCGCGGCGAACCAGTGTGAACGAAAAGCTGGGCTGGTGCGTGATTGAACTGGTCCGTGTGGACCGTTCGAATGACACCACTAAAGAGCTCGCTGAATTGGCGGGCCTTTCCGCAAGCCAGTTCGAACGGACTTTCCAAAAGACTTTTGGGTCAACACCTCGGCAATATCACATGCGCGTGCGCGTGGAGGCCGCCTGCCGGCAACTGACTCAGAGCGATGAAACCGTCGCGGCAATTGCCCAGCAATGCGGCTTTTACGACCACGCTCATTTCACGCGCTGCTTCCAACGCATCATGGGTATTTCGCCTTCTGCTTACCGGCGCGAAAGAAGCAACGGATAAACAGTCCCGCCAAGTCAGGCAGCTTTGACTCTGAGCCTTTGCGACGATAGCTTTCCGCCTCGATGAGCACCACGTTGCAGAAGGCAGACTACTACACGACGCCCGAGGAATATCTCGCGGCGGAACGGGTCAGTGACGCCAAACATGAATATGTGGCAGGGAGAGTTTATGCGATGGCGGGAGCCTCGATTGGACACGAGCGGATCTGTGCGAACATCGTTCGTGCATTGGGAAACCAATTAAGCGGAAAGCGATGCGAAGTTTTTGCATCGAATATTCGGGTGCACATCCGGCTGCCTGGAATCAGTGAATTCTATTACTATCCGGATGCGATGGTGGAGTGCTCCGGTTTACCCAACGGAGCGAACTACGCGGAGCATCCGGTGGTCATTTTCGAGGTGCTCTCGCCGGAAACAGAACGCGTGGATATGGGAGAAAAACTGGCGCACTACCGGTCCATTCCTTCCTTGCGCGTTTACGTCATTGTGAATCAATACAATCCGGCGGTGACGATCTATCGCCGGCACGATGACCAGTGGGAAATGGAATTTCTCGGACGGTTCGACGCTATGCTCGACCTCCCGGAAATCGACTGCCAGCTGCCGCTGTCTGCAATCTACGACCGGACCGGATATTCCTGATTGGCGGGAAGGCTTCCGAAGGTACGCTCTGGCAATTCGTTCAAACGGGCAGTAAATCGCCCTTCCGCACATGCTTCAGTTTTTCAACACCTACAGCCGTCAGCTTGAGCCATTCACTCCGATCGACCCGGAAGGACGCCGGGTGAAGCTCTACACCTGCGGTCCGACGGTCTACAATTACGCCCACATCGGAAACTTCCGCGCCTACATCTTCGAGGATCTGCTTCAGCGCCATCTCGAAGGACGCGGATACCAGGTCGAGCGCGTGATGAATCTCACCGACGTGGACGACAAGACTATCCGGGGCGCGCGCACGATGGGAATGCGGCTCGCCGAGTTTACCCAGAAGTTCAAAGACGCTTTTTTCGAGGATTGCAAAGCGCTGCGCGTGAAACGGGCGGATCATTATCCAGCCGCTACCGAACCGCAGTATATCGAGCGCATGATCGGGATGATCCAGGAACTCCAGGCCAAGGATATCGCCTACCAGGCGGAGGACAAATCGGTCTATTTCCGGCTCAACAAATTTCCCGAGTACGGCCGCCTCGCTCACCTGAATCTCGAAGACCTGCGTCCCACTGGCCGCATTCAGAATGATGAATACGAGAAGGAATCGGTCGGCGATTTCGCGCTCTGGAAAGCCTGGGACGAAGTAGACGGCGACGTGTGGTGGGAAAGCCCGTGGGGACGCGGACGCCCAGGCTGGCACATCGAGTGCAGCGCGATGGCCACGGCGCTGCTCGGACCGGAGCTCGATATCCATTGCGGCGGCGTCGACAACATCTTCCCGCATCACGAAGCGGAAATCGCCCAGAGCGAATGCTGCACGGGAAAGAAATACGTGCGCTACTGGCTGCACTGCGCCCATCTCATGGTGGAGCGCGAAAAGATGGCCAAATCGGCGGGCAACTTTTTCACGCTCCGGGATCTGCTCGCCAAGGGCTACAGCGGTCGCGAGGTCCGTTTCACTCTACTCACCGCCGCCAATTACCGTCTTCCGCTCAACTTCACGTTCGCCGGTCTCGACGGAGCGCGCACCGCGCTCAACCGTCTCGATGAGTGGAGCGAACGCCTCACCGAATTCGCTGCCGCCGTTGCGCCGGAACCGACGCCGCTTTCCGATTACCGGGAGAAATTCTTCGCCGCGCTCGATGACGACCTGAATATCGCCGGCGCGATGGGGCATCTCTTCGACCTCGTTCGCGACAGCAACCGCGCCCTCGACCACTCGGAACTAACGCAGGCGCAAGCCGCGCAACTCGTGGCCGACTGGCAGAAGATCAACAGCGTCCTCGCCGTGGAGAGGGATTCCAGCGTGATCTCCTCAGAAGTTCAGTCCCTTCTCGATCAACGCCAGCAAGCGCGTGCGTCGAAAAACTGGGCGCAGAGCGATCAGTTGCGAGATCAGATCGCCGCCCTCGGCTGGGTCGTGAAAGACACTAAGGAAGGACAGAAGCTGACGCCGATATAGCCGTGTAGCCAAATAGAACAGGCATCCGGCAGAAGGCGGAAAACGTTCAACGCTCAACGCTCAACGCTCAACTTTCAAAGATTCGGCAGAAACGCTGAGTGAAAACCAAAGCGCGTCACCTTCGTTGAAAGTTGAACGTCGAACGTTGAACGTTTCCCCTTCCTTTCAGCCCTCCTCTCCCGCCAGAGCCCCGTCCCTCCGTCCCTCCGTCCCTCCGTTCTTCCCCTTCCCTTCATTCCCCGCTACAAACTCGGCGACCGGCCATGTCCGAACCATTTTCTCCGTCCAATTTCCTCGACCTGAACCACACCGAGCACCGCATGCTCTTCGAAAACGCGGCACACGTGTGGGATGCTCTGAAACAGATCACGAGCTACCTGCAATTCCGCCTCAAGCCGTCCATTCAGGGGCGCACCATCGGCAAGCCATTCATCAGCGGCGCCGTGTTCATCGGCAAAGGCACGGTCATCGAGCAGGGAGCGATGATCAAAGGGCCGGCTTGGATCGGAGAAGGCTGCGAGATCCGCAATGGCTGTTACATCCGGGAAAACGTCATCGTCGGCTCCGGCTGCGTTCTTGGGAATTCCTGCGAGTTCAAGAACTCGATCATCTTCGATGAAGCGCAGATTCCCCATTTCAACTATGTGGGCGATTCCATCATCGGCTATCGCGGACATCTGGGCGCGGGCGTCATCCTCTCGAATGTGAAGCTCGATCGCACCGAGATCATCGTCCAGACCCCGCAGGGCATGATTCCGACCGGCCTGAAGAAATTCGGCGCTGTCATCGGCGATCGCGCGGAGATCGGCTGCAACTCGGTCATCAATCCCGGCTCGATCATCGGCCGGAATTCGATCATCTATCCTGGCACGCAATGGAGAGGCATTGTCCCGGAAGACAGCATCGTGAAGACCAAGCAGACGCACGAGATTCTCCAGCGGAGATCCTGAAATCGATCAAGCTTACGACGAGCGGAATCGTTAAATCGTCGGCTCCCTGCACATCGCGGGCGGCCAAAGAATCGTCTCCGTCCGATTTGCGGGTTGCGTGTTTTTCGTCTCCTGTAAACTCGATGATCCAAATCCGAATCGCTGATTTTCCACGTGCTTCGATGAAATCAGTGCGTCATCCCTGACCTTGCTGCCCCATGTGGATCGTAAGACTGGCGCTTAACCGCCCCTACACCTTCATCGTCCTCGCGCTGCTGATCTTCATCCTCAGCCCGGTGATGATCCTGCGGACGCCGACCGACATTTTCCCAAGCATCGACATCCCCGTCGTTTCGGTGGCCTGGCAATACTCGGGCCTCAATGCCGAGGAACTCGAAGGCCGGCTCACAACCGCCTATGAAAAGGCGTTGACCGCCTTGGTGGACAACATCGAGCACATCGAATCGACCACTTACAACGGCGTCGTTGTCGTCAAAATCTTCCTGCAACCGGCAGCAAGTCTGGACACGGCGAATGCGCAGGTCGGAGCAGCCTCGGAGTTCATGCTCAAGTCCCTTCCACCCGGGACGCTGCCGCCGGAAATCATCAATTTCAGCGCGTCGAGTGTGCCCGTTCTGCAGTTGGGCCTTTCCGGAGAAGGGCTCTCCGAGCAGCAACTCAACGATGCGTCGCAGAACTACGTGAGACCACAGCTCATCACGGTGCCGGGAGCGGTGGTTCCGAATCCTTACGGAGGGAAGCAGCGGCAGGTCATGATCAACATGGATCAGGGGCTGCTGCAGGAAAAAGGTCTCACTGCCACGGACGTCCTGAATGCGGTCAATTCGCAAAACATCGTGGTACCGTCGGGCACGGTCAAAATCGGCAACAAAGAGTACGACGTGCGCACGAATGCCGCCGCGCGAACGCTCGTCGAGCTTGCCAGCATTCCGATTAAACAAATCGGCAACGTGACAATCTGCGTGCGGGACGTGGCCACGGTAAGCGATGGCTTTGCGGTGCAGACGAATATCGTCCGTCAGGACGGACGGCGCAGCGTGCTCGTGAGCATCCTGAAAAGCGGTCGAGCATCCACGCTGGACGTCGTCGCCGGAGTTCGGAGCCTTCTGCCTAGAATTGCGGCCATTGTGCCGCCCAATCTGAAAATGACGCTCCTGGCCGATCAGTCCATCTTCGTGCGGGGAGCGATCCGCTCGGTCATCCGGGAAGCCGTCATCGCCGCTGCGCTAACGGGACTCATGATCCTGCTCTTTCTGGGTAGTTGGCGAAGCACCCTCATCATCGCCACTTCCATCCCCCTCTCCATTCTCAGTTCGATTATCGTTCTCAGCCTGCTCCACGAGACGATCAATATCATGACGCTGGGCGGCCTTGCCCTGGCCGTCGGCATTCTGGTTGATGACGCGACGGTCGAGGTAGAAAACATCCATCGCAATCTCGCCATGGGGAAAGATCTGCGAACGGCGATTCTCGATGGGGCGCAGCAAATCGCCGTTCCGGCGTTTGTTGCCACCCTCTGCATTTGCATCGTGTTTCTACCGATGTTCATGCTAGGCGGCGTCGCTCGCTATCTCTTCGTTCCGCTGGCCGAGGCCGTGGTCTTCGCCATGCTCGCTTCGTACATTCTCTCGCGAACGCTTGTCCCGACGCTTGCAATGTATCTGCTGAAGGCGCACGAGCACGAAGAACCCGGCACCGGTTTCTTCGGCCGGCTTCAACTAGCCTTCGAGAACGCTTTTGAAAAACTGCGGAGTCTTTATAGCGAACTGCTCCAGCGTCTGGTTGACGCGCGGAAGATTTTTGTGCCGGTCTTTCTTTGTCTCTGCGCACTTGCGGCCCTGCTCGTTCCCTGGCTGGGCGAGGATTTCTTTCCCAGTGCCGACAGTGGCGCTTTCCTTCTTCATGTCCGCGGCAGCACCGGGCTGCGCATCGAAGAAACAGCGCGGCTCTGCGACATGGTGGAAACCACCATCCGGCAGGTCATCCCACCGGAAGAGATGAATAACATCCTCGATAACATCGGACTCCCTTACAGCCCGATGAATACGATGCACATGACGTCAGGCGCCATTGGCACGAATGACGCCGACATTCTCGTTTCGCTCAAGGAAGAGCATCGTCCCACGGCCGATTACGTTCGGATTCTGCGGAAGAAGTTACCCCAGGAATATCCCGGCACGATCTTCTACATGCTGCCGGCGGACATCGTGACGCAGATCCTGAATTTCGGCATTCCCGCCCCGATGGATATCCAGATCGAAGGCAGCGATGTCGTGGCGAGCCATGAGATCGCGACAAAGATGCTCGATAAGTTGCGGCTGGTGTCAGGATTGACGGATCTGCGGGTGCAACAGCCGCTCGACTACCCGACGTTTGATATCGATATCAACCGCATCAAGGCACTCCAGGCGGGATTTACGCAACGTGATATCTCGAGCGTCGTATTGAATACTTTGAGCGGCAGCATGCAGGTCACACCGATGTTCTTTCTGAACCAAAAGAACGGCGTGAATTACAATCTCGTGGCGCAGGTCCCGCCGTACAGAATGCAGACCCTCGGTGACCTGCAGAACATTCCCATTCTGCCGACGAATGGGCAACCGCCGGAAATCCTCGGCGACCTCGCCACGATTCATCGCTCGCACGAAATGGAGGTCATCTCGCAGCAAAACATCCGGCGAGTGGTGGACATCTGCGGTTCTGTACAGGACCGCGATCTCGGAGCGGTCAGCCGTGATGTCCAGCGCATCGTCGACGAAGTGCGAAAGACACTGCCACGCGGCACTTTCATTACGCTTCGTGGGCAGGTGCAGACGATGCATGATTCCTACTTCGGGCTGCTCCTGGGTTTGGCTTTTGCCATCCTGCTTCTCTACATGCTGATCGTGATCAACTTTCAGTCCTGGCTGGATCCGTTCATCATCATCACCGCGCTACCGGCGGCGCTTTCCGGAATCGTCCTCATGCTCCTTTTCACGCACACCACCATCAGTGTGCCGGCGCTCATGGGGGCCATTATGTGCATGGGTGTCGCGACCGCGAACAGCATCCTCGTGATCTCATTCGCCAAAGAACGTTTCGCCGAGCATGGCAACCCGGTGGCTGCGGCCATTGAAGCGGGTGTTACCCGTTTTCGCCCCGTGGTGATGACCGCACTGGCCATGATGATCGGCATGATCCCCATGGCTTTGGGGCTCGGCGAGGGCGGCGAACAAAACGCGCCCCTGGGTCGCGCAGTCATTGGCGGTCTCCTCTGTGCCACGGTGGCCACACTGGTCTTTGTTCCCGCCGTCTTCAGCATCCTTTACCGCCGCACCCCCGCGCGCGAATAATTCGTTATGGCTCATCCACCTGAAAACAGCCACCCGCCGGAGCCCGGAAATCCTCCTCCGGAGATGCGCCCCGAATCCGGAACAGCGCAAAACGGCGGTCTCCGCAAAAGCCTCATTGTCGCCAGCCTGATCGTCCTGATCCTGATCGTGCTCGCCATTGCCGCGGCTCTGCGCTTCCGCATTCACGCGGAAAACAATCTCAAACAAGACTCTCGCGAATCCGCAGTCCTCCCAGTCAGCGTTGTGCATCCAACGCCTCTTGCTACCACCGAGGAGATTACTCTACCCGGCAACGCACAAGCTTTCCGGGATACTCCGATCTACGCCCGAACCAGCGGCTATCTGAAGGCCTGGAAAGTTGATATCGGTACGCGCGTCAAACAAGGCCAGGTACTCGCGGAAATCGAAACGCCGGAGGTCGATCAACAACTTGGACAGGCGCAAGCCGATCTCAAGAATGCCGAGGCGAATCTGGACCTTGCGCAAATCACGGCGACACGAGCGGAAGGCTTGTTCAAAAAGACTACTATCTCGGCGCAGGAACGGGATCAGGCCCAGAGCGATCTCGCCGCAAAACGGGCTCTCGTGGATTCAGGCAAAGCCAACGTCGGCCGCCTGGAGCAACTCAAAGCCTTCGAGCAAGTCGTGGCTCCTTTCGACGGCGTCATCACCGCGCGCAATACCGACATCGGCTCGCTGATTCAAGCCGGCGAGAATACCACCACCAAGGAGCTATTCCATCTCGCGGATAACCACATCCTGAGAGTCTATTTCTCCGTGCCTGAGATCTATGCATCGATCGTCAAAGCGGGCGAAAAGACGCCGGTCACTTTCGATTCTTTTCCGGGGGAAAAGTTTGAAGGAGACATCGTTCGCGATGCGGCAGCGCTCGATCCGCGGTCTCACACATTGATGGTGGAGGCGGATGTCGAAAACCCCGACGGCCGCCTGTTCCCCGGAGCGTACGCCACTGTTCATCTGAAACTTCCGCCGGCATCGGGGACCGTCACGATTCCCGCGAATACCCTTCTCTTCCGTGCGGAGGGAACGAGAGTCGCCATCGCCCGGGACAACCATGTCTCACTCGTCGCCGTCAACATCGTTCGCGACCATGGCAATTCCGTTGAGGTCCTGGGCGGTATCACGCCGCAGGACTCCGTTATCCTGGATCCGTCCGATTCACTCGCGGATGGCGCCGCCGTGCGGATTGTCACCGCGCCGGAGTCCAAGCCGGCAGCGAAATAAGTGGCGGCTCAGCGCCCGAACGAATCGTAGTGATCGGCGCCGTACTTTTCGTAGCGCTTGATCAGTTCCTGATTCTTCTGTTCGAGCGTCGTCAGCTTTGAAGTCACGTCGGTTGAAATCGGCATGTACCAATCCTGACTGTCGAAATAAGAACGCATGTCCCTCAGGCGAAACGAGTATCCGTGCCGTGCATAGATTTCGTTGCGCATGATGCGCAAATCTTCGGGGCGAATATTTTCGACGTCCTTTGCCTTGAGCAGGCGGGTCGAGGATTGTGGATACAATCCAATTTTGGCGTCATATCGATACTCGCGACGCCCAAGATCGAACTCTTTTTTCGCGAGCTTCTTCGCATTATTCGGCGTCCAGGTTCCCGTCAGATGCGACGATGGGCCGGGCTGATAGTGGAACACGAAGATCCCGTCTTCAGGATCATCACCCGGCTCTTTGGCGAGGATTTCAAATGCACCATCCTTCTCTGTGAGCGAACCGCTGAAAGCCCGTTCATTGCCCGCGACCACGCTGTAGCCACTGACCGATTGTCCCACCACCTTCTCCAGGCAAACGGTAATCTTGTTCGACCCGAAGGCGCCAACATAAGACCCGAGCATTTCATGCGCTGCCGCATTGGGAGCACTCACGTCGGGGTTCGTGGCATCCGGCGAAACGGGCGGCTTTGCATCCACGGGAACGGAGAGAAGCAACGACATACCCATCACAGAAGCAACAAAGGCAACGGGAAAACGGCGGATATTTTTCATGGGACTTTCCGAGCAAACTAGCAAATCGTTCGGTCGCACGCATGAACTCTTTTCCGTCCCAGGCACGCCGTATTCGAGGGGTTTTGGCGTTTGCCGCCTACATCGCGCTTGCCTGGTTCGGCTGGCTCATGTGGCGGATCACGGCACAATACTGGCCCATCCGCTATGACGCCGCATTCCTGCAGATCAAGCAGGACTACATCGACATCACCCACTGGCGGATTTCCTTTTTCGTCCACGTTTTCACCAGCCTCCTTGCACTCGCGGCAGGCTTCACACAATTCGCGCCATCCCTGCTCCGCCGCTGGCCTCCCGTACATCGCTGGATGGGCCGACTGTATGTGCTCGATGTGTGCCTCGTCACCGGCCCCGCCAGCCTCATCATGGCGTTTTATGCCAATGGCGGGATCACCTCGCGGCTTGCCTTCAGCATTCTCGCCACCCTTTGGATCACGACTACTGCCCTCGCCTATCGCACCGCACTCCGGCGCCAGTGGTCAGAGCATCGTGCATGGATGATCCGCAGTTATGCGCTGACTCTTTCGGCAATTACCCTGCGCGCCTGGAAAGTACTGATCATCGCTGCCGTCCACCCGGCACCGATGGATGCCTATCGAATCGTCGCCTGGCTCGGGTTCGTTCCCAACCTGCTCATCGCGGAATGGTGGGTCAGGCGGCGCAGTGTGAGGTCGGAAAATCTCACGCGGAGCCGCGGAGTTTGCGGAGAAGGAGAGGAGTTAGGAGTTACCTCTCTCTCGCTGAACACTGGTTCCCTCCTCCCATTGCAGCCCCCAATCCCGCATCGCCGCAAGCACGGTGCGTAGTGACTCCCCCTTGGCGGTCAGTTGATACGCCAGACGCTTCGAGCCGTCCGACGCCGGCACTTGCTCGGCAATCCCCTCCCGCACCAGTTTCTCCAAGCGATCGGAGAGAATATTCGTTGGGATCCGTTCCGGAGCGGTCGCCAGATCCTTGAACCGGGACCAGCCCAGAAAGAGATCCCGGACGACAAGCAACGTCCACCGGTCGCCAACGACATCCAGGCAGCACGCCACCGGACAAGGCGAACGCCGGTTGTCAGGCGATTTCGGTTCGGCAGGTGGACGGCTTTTTCCCATTCGACACAGAATCGCTGATCACTCACTTGCAATCCACAAGTATTTTACTTGCGCTTTGCAAGTAACACTCGCAGCTTCGTCCTTATGACGACCGCCACGAATGCTGAACCGAAACTGGCGTCGCCCGGTGCGGGCTTGCCGAAGATCGAACTTTTCATCGCCAGATTGCGCTTCTGGTGGATGCAACGCCGCGGGTGCCGTGAAGAGTTCACTGCGCGTTTTGAACGCGAGCGCGATGCAATCCTGTCGCTGGCAAGCGCCCAGGATGAAGAACGAGCTTCCCAGCGAGTATTGATCGACCGGTTACGCGGACTCGAAGACAGCAGCCGATATTGGTCGGTTTGGATGACTCTCGACCATCTCCGGATCGTGAACCATGGCACCGCCGGCGTGATTCGCGCACTGATCAATGGCAAACCACCGGAGCGAGTAGCGAGCACCGCCACAGTGAAACCCAGTTCGGAGGTCGATGCCAGTGTCATCCAGGCATTCGAAACATCCTGCTCCGATTTTCTCGGCAGCTTTGCCGACACGCCGGATCTCCATACTCGCGCGCGGTATGCCCATCCGTGGTTCGGCTCGTTCGACGCGGCGGGTTGGCAATTTCTGGGCGGTCTTCATATGGGGCTGCATCGACGGCAGATCGAGTGCATCCTTGCCGGTCTATGACTGTTGAGCTGGACAAACGTCCGCAAAAAGAAGCGGCTCGCACGACGCAAACCGCGAGCGAAAGCCTGTCACTCACGCGTGATCCGATTCCCTATCTCACGCGCAAGATCGCCATTCCGGCGAGCGTCGGCTTCTTCTTCAATACGATGTTCAACCTCGTGGACACGTATTGCGCCGGGCTGATCAATACTGATGCGCTGGCAGCGCTCTCGTTATCCTTCCCAGTCTTCTTCATTCTGCTGGCTGCGGGAAGCGGTTTGAGCCAGGGGGCGACCGCGCTCGTGGCAAACGCCATCGGGAAGGAAGACCGCGACACGGCCCGGCATGTTTTCGTTCAGGCGATGCTCCTTGCTGTCATTCTCGGTCTCGGTTTGATGGTTGCCGGATGGTTTGGCTCCCCTTGGCTGTTTCGCCTGCTCGGCGCGGAAGGCGACTATCTCCGCGCGGCCCTCGCGTACATGAACGTCATTCTCGGGGGCGCCGTTTTCTTCATCGTCCAGATGACGTGCAACTCGGCGCTGACGGCGGAGGGCAATACACGCCTGTACCGGAACTTTCTCATTTACGGATGCATCGCGAACTGCGCCCTCAATCCGGTTCTCATGTGGGGCTGGTTTGGGCTTCCACGCATGGGGGTGGCCGGAATTGGCCTCGCGACCGTCATTGTTCAGATCTGCGGTTGCGTGCTGCTCTGGCGGGGCTTGCGCGCACACGAACTTTTCCGCGATCTGCCTTCCGCACTTTTCCGTCCGCAACCGGCGCTTCTGTTGCGCATCACCAGTCAGGCGGTTCCGGCCGCGCTGAACATGCTCACCATCGCGCTGGGCATTTTTGTGATCAGCTGGTTCGTGAAACACTTTGGTAAAGAAGCAATGGCCGCTTCCGGGATCGCCACCCGCATCGAACAGTTCGTGCTCATGCCCGCCATCGGCCTCAATACCGCTGTGCTCAGCCTGGTCGGCCAGAATAACGGTGCCGGGCTGCATCATCGCGTGCGGGAAACCTGGCTGGCGAATATCAAGTACGGGGTCGGCCTCGCGCTGGCCGGCGGCGTTCTCCTCTTCACACTTCGCATTCCCGCCATCAAACAGTTTACCCACGATGAGCAGGTCATCTCGCGGGCGTTCGATTATCTCGGTGTCGCGGCGCTGACGCTTCCCACCTACCCGATCTTATTTACCACGGTCTTTCTTTTGCAGGGATTGAAGCGGCCGAGTTACGGCCTGTGGATGGGATTATATCGCCAGTTCCTCGCGCCGCTCCTTGTCTTCAACATCCTCGCCTTCACCCTGGGCTGGGGTCTGAACGGCGTATGGTGGGGAATCGGAATCGTGAACTGGAGCGCAGCACTGTTCGCACTTTGGTGGGGCTGGCGTGCCGTCCGCCCAAGTGCTTCCGAACTTCAGGCGGAACGGTAATGCGGCGCATCATTGTTTAACACGGCGATTTCGCTTTCTTCTTTGCCTCAGGATGTAGACGAAGAATTCGGGGATTCCCCCACTTCCATACCGTATTTCAATTTACGCTTTGCCTCTTGTCAGCATGCCTACCCTTTGCCAGTTTTACCGCCCCTATGCCCGATCCTGCAGACTCAACGACAACGCACACACAAGAAGCCGAATTCGATCCACTCGAATTCTGGATTCGTTATAAGAGCAAGATCCAGCTCTATGGCGGATTGCTCGTCGTGGCGCTGGTCGCATTCGGCGCCTACGAATGGATGCAACAGCGCACGAAGGCCGCGTCGGAAGCGGCATATGCTTCCGCGCAAACAGCGGATGATTTCCGCAAGGTCGTGAGCGAATACCCGCGAAGCGTCTCCGCGGCCAATGCGCAACTGATGCTGGCGGAACAACTGCGCAAGGATGGAAAGATCGATGATGCGATCTCCGCACTCCGGACTTTCATCTCGCAGCATCCGGATCATCAGTTGATTCCCGGAGCTTACTTGAGCCTGGGATCACTCCTGGAAAACCAAGGCAAGGCGGACGATGCCCTGGCTGCTTATCAGAAGGTCACCACAAGCTACCTGAGCAGCTATGCAGCTCCCTTGGCGTGGATTAGCCAGGCCAAGGTCCTGCAGAGCAAAGGAAAGACCGAAGAAGCGCGCCGGGCTTACGAGACCGTCATCAACAAATTCCAAGGTTCCTCGTTCGCCAGGGAGGCGACCGTAGAGGAAAAGAAATTGTCAAAGTAGCCTTCGCTACTTTGACGCCACCCGGCGGGTCTTCGGTTTGAACCCGCCGGTCGGCCGCTGCAGCCGCTGGCCAGGTTTGGCAGGTTCCTGCGGCTCGAGACCGGGCAGGTGCTCGGTTGGAGTAGCAGCCGCCGCTGGAATTGACGGTGCTGCCGGTGCAGGAGCCTCTTGTTGTTGAGGCTGCAACTGCGGCACAGGTTCTCCGCCTAACTGCTGCGTAATGGGCTCTTCCGGAACGATCACTTCGGGCTGGGCTTCCACAGGCAACTCCCCAATGTGCAACTCGCCATAGAAACTCCCCCCCTTCTCGATGACAATCGAGCGGGCATAGATGTTTCCGATGATGTAACCGTGCTTGTTGATCGTCACCTTGCCCTCGATGAAGAAATCGCCGGTCACTTTCCCATTCACCTCGATGCTTCGCGCTTTGGTCGGCCTCGTCAATTCCGCATCGCACTTCTTCTCGACCACGACCTTATCGGCTTCGATCGCACCCATGATTTTGCACTGGGCTTTCAATGAAACCGTATCGGTGCACAAAAGGTGCCCCCGCATCTTCCCCTCGATCCATGCGCGCCCACAGAGAATGCGCTGACTGGTCGCATCTCCTTTGTCCGTGATGATCACCTCCCCCTGCGTCTGAATCGACCGGCCAAAAGGTCCGGTGATTTTGAAATCGCGGAGATCGATGTACGACCCGCATTTCGGACACAGGCTGGATTCTGCGGCGGAGCTGACCTGTTGTGTGTGATGACAGCTAAAGCAACTGACCTCGCGGATTGTTTCCCGCGAGATCAGTTTACCAATTTTGTCGAAGAACGACGGCGGCTTTAGGCTCGATACTTCCTTGGCGAGCAGCTTCTCAATCGAGAAAGGCTGGCTGCAACGCCGACAGATCGTCGACTTTGCATAAGCCGATTCGAGCTGGGAAAAGCCGCAGTGCGGGCAATCCGCACTAATCTTTTCAGGCTGCTGCTTGCGCTGGTTGGACAAGAGCCAGGATTAGCGGCCGGCCACTTTGGCTTCTGTCCGGACGATTTCCGGCTGTTTCATCGCCACACGGTTCGGCGTCACTTCGCTCTTGCCGACGAATGTAGCTCCGTCCTCGATCACGAGGCGGCTGGCCTTCAGGTCGCCCTGAAGAACGGCACGCGCCTTGAGCTCGCAGCGCTCTTCCACGGTGATATTGCCATGCACTTTGCCGTGAACGGTCACCGACTTGGTCTTGATCTCACCGCGGATTTCAGCGTTTTCACCAACCGTAAGGTTTCCTGGCGAAGCGATTTCGCCTTCCACCTTACCATCGATGGTCAGGTCATTCTGGAATTTAATGGAACCTTTGATCTCCACGTCCGCGGAAAGAAGGTTCTTCGAGGTTGCGCCTTCGCGGGCGACGGGAGCAGTAAAATCGGCCATGATGAAATACGGGTTAGTAGGTGCTTATGGAAGCGGTTGAGGATTTTGTTTTGGAGAGCCGCCACAGCAGCCTGAAGGCATCGCAGCGGAAGATTGGGTCTCGACTATCAAGCGCGCCGAATGACGTGTCAACGCAGACCTTGAAGGGAAAGTGAGAAGAAAGTTTGAACGTTTCAAAACGGCCGTTCTTCGCACTTCAAAACGCGGATTCGCAGGTTGCGCGACATGCGGAAACAGCAAGCAATCATGCCTCCGCCAGCGCTTCAGCGGGGTATGTCCAAATCTCGCTGAGGGTCGGGTGATAGTGGGGTATTTTGGCGAGCTGCGCAGCCGTTGCGCCGAATGACATCGCCACAACAATTTCGTGGATGATCTCGGCGACTTCCGGTCCGACCGCAGCCGCGCCGATGATCTGCTTCGTATCGCGCCGCGCAATGAGTTTGACGAAGCCCTCCGTCTCTCCGCGCACCATCGATTTTCCATGATCATCGAACGGATAACAGGCCTCGATCACTTCGATGCCGTCATCGATCGCTTCACGCAAGGAGAGCCCCGCCATGGCCAATTGCGGATGCGTAAACACGGCAAAGAGTTTCAGCGCATAGTCGATCTTTTCCAGCGGCTCGATGCTTTCACGGACCAACCGCACGGCATTTCTGGCCGCGAGTTCCGCTTGTTGAATGGCGATATGAACGACCTCGTAAGGACCGGAGACATCACCCGCCGCAAAGATGTGTTTGGCGGTAGTCTGTTGATGGCTGTTGATCACCACCGCTCCATTTTTGCCAACTTCCACAGCCGCGCGCTCGAGCCCGAGTCCATCTGTATTGGGCTTGCGCCCCAGAGCGTAGATGATCTCGTCCGCTTCAACCACGCGTTCCTGGCGCAGATGCTGAAAACGGACTCGCCTGGTATCGCCGTCCCGCTCGAGAGCGATGAGTTTGGTATCCAGAAACACCTGTAGGCCCCGCTTGCCGAGCGCCGCGGAAAGCGCATGCGCCACATCCGGATCGGTCTCTTTAATCAATCGCGAACCGCGCTGAATGACGGTGACGTGCGCTCCAATTCCCGCGTAGTAACTGGCGAATTCCAATCCTGTGGGTCCTCCCCCGAGCACGATAACCGAGCGCGGGGTTTTGGCCGATTCCAGGACATCGTCGCTCGTCATCACGCCTGCCTCACGAAGTCCGGGGATATCGATCCAATTGATCTTTGAGCCCGTTGCGATGAGGAACGTCGTGCCTTCGACGCGCTCGACGCCGCCATCCATCAGGCGCACTTCCACGGTATGCGAGTCGATAAAGCCGGCGTGCCCACGGATGAAGGCAAACTTGCCGGACTCCAATTGCTGCCGGCGGTAGCCGGCGAAGTCCGCGATAAGGCGGTGCTTCCGCTCAAGGACACTTTTGCCATCGACGCCGTGGAATTCTGCCTGGAGACCGAATTCCGAGGCCCGCTGGATATTCAGCGCCCGATGTCCCGATTCCAGGAAAGTCTTGCTCGGCATACATCCGCGCAGGATGCACAGCCCTCCAACCTCCTCGCCTCCTTCAATGACGGCGGTCTTGAGTCCGAGGCGGGCTGCGGTACCAGCAGCATTGTATCCGGCGCTGCCGCCTCCGATGACAACGAAATCGTAACGATGTGCATTCATGGATGAAGTTTCGCCTGATCGACGGCGAAGACTTTGAAGTAGTCATTCGCGAAGGTCTGAATCAAGTACGGCGGAAGGGAACGAGATGGACCGGAAAGCGTTTGCGCGGGAAAGGAAGCTTCGTTCGATGGCAGGACGCCCAGAATTGCTGAGGAGGTACGGATGAGTCTCGCCGGGTCGTCCGCCACAACCCGCGCCACGTCGCGTTTTTTCAGCACCGCCATCGCCTCTTCCGGCTCTTGCGCGAGATAGAATTTCGCGGTGTCGACCGTCCCGCTGATCGCTTCATGAGAACTGCCCGCCACTCCCGGCTGCTCCGACCAGTAGGCAAGTGCGGGTGATGTCCACCAGGGAGCGAGGAAACAAGCTTTACCCGGGCCGCGAAGTGCTTCGGCGACCTCGCGCAGGTAACGCTTTTCAAGGTTGGCCGTGGAGACCTTTCCCGGATCTTGAGTCAAATCGGCACGCCATTCCCCAAAAGTCGGCAGAAGTGAGAAACAAAGGAGCGAGCCTACGATGGCGGTCCGCTCCATCCGCAGCCAAGTGCGGCGGCGCAGCCAGGGAATTACGCCGGCCGCAACCGCGAGCGCCACCAGAAGACTCCAAAGCGGCCCTGGAGCGAGCCGAAACACGTACCAGGCAGAATATACGGCAATGGCGGCGAATACGGCCCAGCGCAGCATGGCAATGACTGCCCTCCTGCGTCCACCAGGATTCCAGGGCAACAGAAGAAGAAACACGACCACCAACAGATACCCGACACGCATTTCAAGAGATAGAGATTCGACCCGCAAAGTTGGCCACAAAGCCACCACGGTAACAATCGCCGTCACCCACCAGCGGCGTAGCGCTACGAACTGCCATGGGAGCGTGAGCGCGAAGACGAGCGCCATGAAGTAACCCCAGCGCGCCTGCCAACAGGTCAGCGCCAGCGTCACCAGAAAGAGCACGAGCGCGGGAATGGCTCGACGGTCGCGGCGGCAGGCCAGAAGCAGGAGAATCGGCGACACCACGCAAGCGCCGCCGATCCAGCCGTACAAGGTGGGTCCGGCAAGATTCAGGTGATACAGCTCCCCAATGGTCCCTCCCCAATTGGCGAGATAGACGCTCATCGCCCGATCCGGCAGTTCCACCGGCCAACCCTCAATCAGCAGAGCAAGTCCAAGGATCGCGGCAAAGACAATCCAGCCCGGCCGGCGCTCCGGCGCGATCAAAGCCCGCGGTTTCATGCATCCCCAAAGAATCACCACAGCCGCGAAAAGAACCGCTGGCTCATAAAGTGAAACCCAGAGCGCCAGTGCCCAGCTCACGCCACTCACCACCGCCCAGACACGCGTCAGATGCCGGGCGAGATGGCATTCCGCCATAAGCGCCACCGCCAGCAAGGCCATCTGTAGCGACTGATGGTCCGGCCGGCCAAGGATGGTCCCCCACACAATGATGGGGCTGATCGCCCACAAAAGCGGCACCGTCCATCGAGCACCCCATCCCACACCCAATCCGCGCACAGCCAACGCCAGGAACCCGCAGACCACCGCGCCCAGTAGAGGGGACACCAGAGCGCCAGCAACGTCGAGAGTTTGCGACTCCAGAATGCTGGAGTGATCGGGATCAAACACCCTCAGAGTTCCGGCAACCACCCATTTCGTGACCACGATCAAATAGTCCATCGGCGCCGTCGCATGGGTATCCGTCCCCTTCGGATAATTCTCAAACTCCTGGTGGCGAACCACCGTACCGAAATGCTGGTCCACCATGCGGGCGCGGGTCATTCGGGAATAACAGTCCCCATCGGCGAAGTAGATCTTTCCGTCCACCAGCACGCTGCGCACGTTATGGCAACGCGCGACGAAAGCGAAGAGCGCCCAGACGCTAAAGATCAGGGCCGAAAGGAGGACCGATTTCACCCGGCGCAGGCTAAGAACTTTCGGCGGTGAGGCAAGCGGGCAATGCCGCAAAATGGCGGATTGCATCGCGATCAGAGAGCTTTGAATGCCTGCGGGGCAAAAATCTTTCGCACCCACAATATGTAGGGCTCAAAACTACATGACAACGCAATCGCTTGCGTAAAGCTCGGCTGCGGTCGAAAATAAAAGATTGTGATGGTCAATACCCCCACCTACATTTGACCAATCCCTTTTTCCTGATCTTTTTCCGATCTCCATATGTCCACAACGGAAGACGCCAATCCCGAAGTCCAAGCCGAAAAATACGATGCCTCCAAGATTGATAAGCTGGAGGGTCTGGCCGGGGTCCGGCAACGTCCCGGGATGTACATCGGGCCTACCGATGAACGCGGTCTGCACCATTGCGTCTTTGAAGTATTGGATAATTCAATCGATGAACACCTCGCCGGCCATTGCAGTCGCATCGATGTAACGCTCCATGTCGACGGTTCGTGCTCGATCCGTGATAACGGGCGTGGCATTCCGGTGGATATCCATCCCAAGTTCAACATCCCGGCGATTGAGCTTGTACTCACGAATCTCCACGCAGGAGGCAAATTTGGACAGGGAGCCTACAAGTTCTCGGGTGGTCTGCATGGAGTGGGAGCGAAGTGCGTCAATGCCCTTTCCGATTGGTTCAAGGCTGAAGTCTCGCGGGATGGCAAGGTTTACCACATGGCTTTTGAACGCGGCATTACGACGCAAAAGCTGACAGTGGTGGGCGATCTAAAGAACAAGAAGCATACGGGGACGCTCATCACGTTCCTTCCGGATCCGACGATCTTCAACATCACCACCGAGTTTCAGTTCGCCAAACTCGCCGCACGCCTTCGCGAACTGGCCTTTCTCAATCCGGGCCTGGAGATCAATCTCGTCGATGAACGGGTCGAGCCGGTAAAGAAGGAACAATACATCTATAAACTCGGTATTGAAGAGTTCGTAAGGCAATTAGGAGAAAACAAGCAGCTCATCCATCCGAAGCCGATTGTTCTTGGAGGCAAGCGGACGGTAAAATTCCGGAATAAGGATCAACAAGAAGTCGAGGACGACATGTTTGTCGATCTCGTCCTTCAGTATAACGATAGCTACAACGATCAGATCCTTTGCTTTACGAATGCGATTCCAAATCCGGATGGCGGCACGCATTTAACAGGTTTCCGTACCGCGCTCACCCGGGCCATCAATCAGTACGCCAAGCAGAATAATCTCGTTAAGGAAAAGGATCCGTCGCTTTCTGGCGATGACGTCCGGGAAGGATTGATCGCAGTGGTTTCGATCAAGCATCCCTGGCCAGGCTTCGAATCACAGACCAAAGTCAAGCTCGTGACTCCCGAAGTCGAGGGCATCGTCAGTTCGATCACTTACGAAGGGCTGATGACTTTCTTCGATCAGAATCCGCCAGTCGCGAAGAAATGCGTCGAAAAAGGCCTGACTGCGGCCCGCGCGCGCGAAGCTGCACGTCGGGCTCGTGAAACGGTGCGGAAAGGCGCACTTACCGGCGGCGGACTCCCTGGCAAGCTGGCCGACTGTTCGGAGCGCGATCCATCTTTGACCGAACTCTACATCGTCGAGGGTGATTCGGCAGGCGGCTCCGCCAAGCAGGGACGCGATCGCCGCTATCAGGCGATTCTTCCGATCCGCGGAAAACTGATCAACGTGGAAAAAGCCCGTCTCGACAAGGTGCTGCAGAACACGGAAATCCAGACGATGATCACGGCCATCGGAACCGGAATCGGCGCTGGCGATCAGGAAGGTTCCTTCAACTTGGCCAAGCTTCGCTATGGTCGCATCATCATCATGACCGACGCGGACGTGGACGGCTCGCATATCCGCACCCTGCTGCTGACTTTCTTCTACCGGCAAATGACGGAACTCGTCCGCAAGGGCAAAATTTACATTGCCTGCCCTCCGCTCTATCTTATCAAGCGGAAGAAGCGCGAGGAGTACGTGGACGACGACGCCCAACTCAATCGCATCCTCATCAATCTCGGTGCCGGCGAAGTAAAGCTGAAGAATCTGGCAGACGGCAAAATCTTCACTGCGGCCCAACTTGAAGAAATTTTGAAATTGCTCGAGCGCCTTTCGAAGTTCAGTGACTCGATCCGCCGTCACGGTGGTGATTTCGAGGCCTATTTGAGCAAGCGGGATCCCAACACAGGCAATTTCCCGACTTATCTGGTCGTGGTCCGCGAAGGGAACCAGGAAACGGTAACCTATTTCTCAGACGAAACGGGTGTCCGCAATTTTCACGAGGAAAATCGCGACCTCAATTTGTTCGACGATCAAGCGGCCGAAAGCGCTCCAAGTGCGGAAGGCGAGACCGCTCCTGCAGCATCTGCGAAACCCACCGGGAAGAAGGAAGACGTCGTGCGGCGCCGTGCCCGCCTGGTCGAGCTTCACGAATCCGCCGCGGTGCAGAACCTCATTGCGGAAATCGCGCGCAAGGGACTCAAGGTTGAGCATTTCGCGGATGGTGATCACCCGATTTTCGAATTGAGCGAAGGCGAAGGTGAAAAAGCCCAGGTGCATTCACTCTTCTCCGTTCCGGAAATCCTCGCGAAGGTGCTCGATATCGGCAAGAAGGGTATGCAGATCCAGCGATTCAAAGGATTGGGTGAAATGAACCCGAAGCAGCTCTTCGAGACGACGATGAACCCTGAGAAGCGCAAGTTGATGAAGGTCGATCTCAATGAAGACAACGCCGTCGAAGCCGACCGCATGTTCACGATCCTCATGGGCGACGTGGTCGAACCACGCCGGCAATTCATCGAAGATAACGCGTTGAATGCACGCCTGGATGTCTAGTCAGTCAGGACGTGATGGTTGCGGCCAACGCGGCGCAACTTCGCAATCATGCCTGCGCTCTATATCATCGCCGGACCGAATGGCGCCGGGAAGACCACGTTCATCAAGCGGTTCGCCCCGCGCGAATTGGCACTTCTCGATTTCATCAACGCCGACGAAATCGCGCGTGGTCTCTCTCCTCTCGCGCCAGAGCGGGCTCAGATTGAAGCGGGCCGATTGGTGCTCGATCGACTCCGGCAATTTATCGATGAAGGCCGGGACTTTTGTCTCGAAACAACTCTCAGCGGTCGGACCTATCGAAAGTATTTCGAACTTGCACGACGCAGCGGATACCATGTCCGACTCGATTTCCTATTGCTGCCAACGCTCGAAGACTCGATTCAGCGCGTCGCCGATCGTGTTGAACAGGGAGGGCATAACGTTCCTCTCGCAGACCTTCAGCGGAGATTCGCGGTCAGCCTACAAAACCTCTTTTCGATTTACCGGCCTGTGATCGACAACTGGTCTTTATACGATAATGGACAGCGGCCACCGCTGCTGCTCGCCCACGGCGACGCTAGGGAGATCGTGGTTGTTGAGAAGCTGGCTTTTGAAAAGATCATAGCCGATTTCAAGCTATCCGTATGAAAGATGAATTTCCGCTAGCGCCCGGTGTTCCGATGCACTTACTGACGGAACGCGGTTTAAATGAGGCTTTTCTCGAAGTCGTGGAACGGCATCGTCGAGAGGGACTCCCCGTCGTCGTCCGGAGAGAAGGGCGTGTTTCCAGGGTCTCTGTTGAGGATCTTGGTCCAGAAATCACCAAAACACAAAATCGCATTGCCGAACTCACCAAGGAAATCGCGAAATACAGGACATCGCCGTTTTCGCTCAACGAAACACCTTAGCGATCGGTAATCGCTGCGATCAGTCTTTTCCCGAAGCAACCAGTTCCACGCATTAGCCACTCTCCCAACCCAGCAACTCGAGAAACACCTAGCGTTTACCGAACCCGACCGGGATCTCGCATCAAGCGAGTCACAAAACGTTCTTCCCTATTTCTGTAATGCCGCATCCCAACGAGAAAGTAGAAAAAGTCAATGTAGCCGAGGAGATGTCCAAGTCGTTCCTCGACTACTCGATGTCCGTCATTATCAGTCGCGCCCTTCCAGATGCGCGTGACGGGCTGAAACCTTCGCAACGCCGCATCCTGTTTGCGATGCACGAGCTAAGTCTCTACCCACCGCGCAAGCACATGAAGTGCGCGAAGATCTGCGGCGATACTTCGGGTAACTATCACCCGCACGGCGAAGCGGTCATCTACCCCACCCTGGTCCACATGGCTCAGCCCTGGGCCATGCGGGAGACGATCATCGATCCACAAGGGAATTTCGGATCGGTGGAAGGCGACCCGCCTGCGGCCATGCGTTATACGGAAGCGCGTTTCACGACGTTGGGCGGGCATCTGCTCGATGACCTGGAAAAGGACACGGTCGATTTCGTCCCAAACTATGACGAACGTCTGACCGAGCCGACGGTTTTCCCTGCTGCCTTCCCGAATCTGCTCGTCAACGGTGGCACGGGCATCGCGGTCGGTATGGCGACGAATATGCCGCCGCACAATCTCTCCGAGGTGATCGATGGCATCTGTGCCCAGATCGACGATCCGGATATCTCGATCGAAGGATTGATGGAGCACATCAAGGGGCCTGATTTTCCGACGGGATGCGTCATCCAGGGTTCACACGGCATTAAGTCCTACTTCCACACCGGCAAGGGTGCGGTCCGCGTGCGCGGCCGGGCCGGGGTCGAGGAACTTAAGGGAAATCGTGAGCAGATCGTCATCACGGAAATCCCCTACAACGTAAACCGGGCGGAACTGGTAAAGCGGATTGCAGAGTTGGTGAACGAAAAGGTGCTCGCCGGTATTTCCGATGTCCGCGACGAAAGCGCTGAAGACACGCGAGTGGTGATCGAACTCAAGCGGGATGCCAATCCCAAGGTGCTGCTGAATAACATCTACAAGCACACCGCCCTCGAGTCTTCGTTCTCCACGGCGATGCTGGCGATCGATCGCGGCAAGCCAAAGCTGCTTTCGCTAAAGGACGCGATCAGTTGCTATATCGAGCACCGGCGCGACGTCGTTCTTCGGCGCACCCGGTTCCTGTTGCGGGAGGCGGAAGACAAAGCGGAGCGGCTGGAAGCGCTGCTCATCGCTCTGGCGAATCTCGACGATTTCATCAAAATCATCCGCGATTCCCGGGATCGCGATCATGCGAAGGAACGTCTCCTTGAGCTTTCCTGGGCTCGCACGGCAGTCGAGCAGATTGGCATTCTGATTCGCGACGAAGCGAGGCTGGTCAACGGCCAATACCGCTTCAGCGAACGCCAGGCGAATGCCATCCTCGATCTCCGCCTGTACCAGCTCACGGGTCTCGAGCGCGATAGCGTTAAGAACGAATACGATGAACTGATCAAGTTCATCAAGGACCTGCTCGACATTCTCGAGAAGGAACACCGCGTGTTGACGATCATCAAAGACGAACTGCGCGAGATCCAAAAGAAGTACGGCAATCCACGCCGCACGCAGATCGCCGCCGAGGAAGGCGAGATCAATATCGAAGATCTCATCGCCAACGAAGGCACGATCATCACGATCACGCACAATGGATTCATCAAGCGCACTGCTGTCTCCGCTTATCGGGCGCAACGGCGCGGCGGCAAAGGCGTGATCGGCATGCAAACGCGGGAAGGACAGACGGAAGATGACGGCGATTTCGTCGAACATCTCTTCACCGCAACCACTCACGACTATCTCCTGTTCTTTACCGTGGAAGGCCGCTGCTATGTGGAGCGGGTCTTTGAGATTCCAGAGATGAGCCGTGCTTCGAAGGGCCGTTCCATCGCCAACTTCCTGGAGCTCAAACCGGGAGAAAAAATCGCGGCGACCATTCGGATTCAGGGCAAGAAAACCGATGAGGAAACCTGGGACGAGAAAAAGAACATCATCTTCACCGCGATGAGCGGTATCGTGAAGAAGTCGAATCTCTCCCGGTTCAAGAACATCCGAAAAGGCGGTCTTATCGCCGTGCAGATCGAGGAAGGCGACAAGCTCATCGATGCCAAGCTGACCGAAGGCGGCGACGAAATCATCCTTATCACCCACGAAGGCATGTCCATCCGTTTCCACGAGGACGAGTTGCGTGACCAGGGCCGCGATACCGTCGGCGTGTGGGGTATTCGCCCAGAACCAGGAGACTACGTCGTTGCCACTGCGCTTGTTTTGAAAGATGCAACGCTGCTCGTCGCCGGTGAAAACGGGGTCGGCAAGCGCACGGTCTTCGACGAGTACCGTAAACAATCCCGTGGCGGCAAGGGAGTCATTACGATGAAGACCGCGGATAAGACCGGCTACGTTGTCGGCGGCCTGACTGTTCACGAAAGTGATGAACTGATGCTCATCACGAACAAAGGGCAGATGATTCGTACCCGCGTTCGGGAAATCCGCGAAACCAGCCGGAATACGATGGGTGTAAAGCTTATCGATTTGAAGACTGGTGAGAAGCTCAGTGCGATCGCACCGGTCGTGAGCCAGGACGAGGAAGAACAGGAACCGGGACAGGATCAAGAGTCGGGTGAAACTCCTCCGCCGGCGCCAGCACCAGCACCGGACCCCGAACCGGAAAGTTGATTCCGCGTTCAGGAAAGCGCATAGTTAATCCATGATCTCGACGCTGTCCGCCGCTTATCGGCTGACAGCGTCGGACTTTAGTGCCCTACCGGACGGGCCGCCTTTTGGCTAATTGCGATTCTTGATCTTGGCAGGAAACGCAAAGTCTATTAAGAGAAGCAGAGTCGTTCTGGATATTAGTTCAGAGCCAACGTTATGCGAATCGCTTCCGCATTTAGTATCGCCGTAGTCTCGATATCACTCAATCTTCAAGTAATTGCAGTTGATGAATCGAAAGCGCCTTCAAGCGCTTCAAAATTTGATCTATCGGCTTCCGAGATTCAGAGTTATTCGAAAAGCGCTTTCGGCGGGACAGATCCGAAAGCTGGTTTTAGGCTGTTTCAATACTTTGCAATCACCAGGAATAGCCGGGAGGAGGCTCTGAAGTGGCTCCGCCTGTCGGCGACGCAAGGATACATTGATGCTGAATATAGTCTTGGCGTGATACTAGTTGATTCGGAAGAGACGAAGAAAGAGGGTATGGAGTGGCTTAAAAGGGCTTCTGATAAAGGAGATGCCCGTGCCAAAAATTTGCTGAAATTAGAACGCGCTTCAGACAAGCATTAGCCATCAATCCGTTTTCGGCGCTCAAAAGAGGAGTGGAAATCTTTCGCTTCAGAGAGGATCCGCCGAAATCGGTTTCGGCACTCCGAGGGAATGCAGTGATTGAAACGCCTATTCTGCCGGGCTTTGCCCTTCTCGTGGCAGATATCTTCCGCACTCACTAACGCGATCCACGCTAGTCGGCTCCGCCTGTTATTACAATAGCTCGTGCGAAAGCACGCTGAGACAGTAAATCGCGGCGGTCTCCGTTCGTAGAATAATCGGACCAAGCGTGATCGGACGGCAACCATTGCTCTTGGCGAGCGAGATCTCCGCCGGTGTGAAATCTCCTTCCGGGCCGACGAGAATCAGGACGCTTTTCGGCAACTGCGCACCGAACTCCGCAAGCACGGCCTTGAGCCGTTTGGCATCGTCCTGAAGCGAGGCGATGAGCATCAGATCGAACCGGTGCGACGCATTGAAAAAGTCTTTTGGCGTCTGCGGTATGTGCACGACCGGCAGCCAGTTCTGACCGCACTGCTTGCACGCCTCCACCGCTACACGCTGCCACTTATGCTTCTTTTTCAGCGCTTCGTCCCGATCGCATTGCACCACGGTACGCTCTGAGAGAAGTGGAGCGATTGCAGCGGCGCCAAGCTCCGTCGCCTTCTCGATGATCAGCTCCATGTTCTTCCCCTTCGGCACGGCTTGCGCGAGTGTGATCGCACAACTCAACGGAGCCGTCTTTCCCGCCTGGATCTGGCGCAACTCCACCTGATCGCGGCCCGCTTTGGCGATCTCGGCAGTTGCCTCGGCGCCTTCCCCGTTGAACACAGTCACCCGGTCACCAGCCTTCAGACGCAGGACTTCCACAGCGTGATGTGACTCACCCGAATCCAGCGCGAGACGACCAGACTTCCAGACGTGTGGTGGGATATAGAAACGATGTGACGACATGCGGTCCTGACAGCGGCGGGAAAATTCCGCGACTTATAACGCGACTGAGTTAGCCGAAGAACTCCTTCGCTTTCTCGAAGAAGCTCTTGTGAATGGGCGTATTATCTTCGCCCATGAGCGCGGCGAACTCCTCGAGCTTATGCCGCTGCTCGGCATTCAGCTTCGTCGGCACTTCCACGAGTACCCGCACAATCAGATCGCCGCGGCTTGTCGAATTCAGTACCGGCATCCCCTTTCCGCGCAGCTTGAAAGCTGCCGCTCCCTGCGTACCTGCAGGAATCTTCAGTTGGGCTTGGCCTTCAAGCGTGGGCACATTTACTTCACCGCCAAGGGCCGCCGTGGTGAAAGAGACCGGGACTTCGCAGAAGAGATGCTCCGCTTCCCGTTCGAAAATTCCATGCTCCTTCACGTGGATCACCACGTAGAGATCTCCGTGCGGACCTCCACGGATGCCCGCTTCGCCGTTGCGAACCGAGCGCAGCCGTGAACCATCTTCGATTCCCGGCGGAATCTTCAGCTTGATCCGCGTCGGAGCTTCCTTACGGCCTTCGCCACCACAATTCCGGCAGGGACGCTCGATCACCTGGCCGGTACCCCGGCACCGTGGACACGTCTGTGAAACCTGGAAAAATCCGCGCGAAGAAATGACCTGTCCCCGGCCACCGCAATCCCGGCACGTGACTGCACGCGAGCCCGCCTCTGCGCCGGTTCCTGTACATACCGAACAGACTTCGAGCTTTTCCACCTCGATCTCCTTGTCTGCGCCAAAGGCCGCTTCCTCCAGCGTGATCTGCATGTCGTAACGCAGATCCGCACCTCGTGCGCGCCCTTCCCGATCCGGACGTCCGGCAGCATTGCCGCCACCACCAAAAAATTGCTCGAAAATTCCGCCTGCTCCACCGCCAGCGCCGAAGACCTCGCGGAAGATATCGAAAGGATCGTGAAATCCGCCAGCACCACCACCACGGGCTCCAGCCGTTCCCTGGGCAAAAGCCGCATGTCCGTAGCGATCGTACGCGGCCCGCTTATCGGCATCCATTAGCACGTCGTACGCTTCTCCCAGTTCCTTGAACTTCTCCTCCGCCGAAGGATCCTCCGGGTTCTTATCCGGATGGAATTTGACCGCCAGTTTGCGGTAGGAGCGTTTGATCTCCTCCGCCGTAGCGGTGCGGGTAACAATCAAGACTTCGTAGTAATCGCGTTTGGTGGCCATTCGGTTTCGGAAGAGCGGCCCGGTGAACCGGCCGTTCAGGACTGAGAAGCGAGCCGCATGCCCTACTATCGCCGCTGGGGAAAATCAAATCATTCGCGTAAGAATCGCGCAAATCCTACCAGAACTCGTCTCAGCTCAGATTTCCAAGCGGTCCATTCGCCATGCCACAGTGCGCCCAAGTGACGCATCTCCACCACGGCGCAATGCGTCACTTTGTCCCCACCTGCTCTATGCGAGCTTAGTTATAGTAAACCGCCTCGTTCGCCATGAGAAGAGCATGCGCGTACTTCTCCCACGGGGTCAGGGCCTTTCTCTCCACTTTTTCCCCCTCATTCTGGAGCATAAAGCCACTCCCCTTTCTTACATCTTCCTGCTTTTGCTTTCGCTGTGCGATGAGGGCCTGCTTGCTCATTTTCCCAGGCGGCAGATTCGGCGATGCGGAAGCTTGAACCGCCGGCGGTGCCTCGTTCGAGCTGTAGGTTTCGACTTCCTTGAGGAAGCCGAGCCCAAGCTCGATCTCTTCCGGCTTCGGCGGACGCTGATAGATCATCCAGTAGAGCGCGTGAATCTTCTGCGCATCTGTCTTGGCTGCATCCATCTCCGACCGCGCGAGCAGGCAGCGCGAAACTTCAATCATCAGCGGGCTGTTCATCATGAACAGCGCCTGTTGCGGCACAGTGGTCTCGTGCCGTTTGCCGAGCGGCATTCCAGGATTGGCAAAGTCGAAGTGGTTCATCATCTCCGGCAGATTCGCCCGATCGATGAAGCCGTAGACGGAACGCCGGTTCGAATAAGGCTCGGACAAGATATTCACCGGGTGGCCGCCAACGGTCAGATCCAGCTTGCCGGCGATATAAAGCAATGAATCCCTCAATGCCTCGAAATCCAGCCGGCGAACGTTATATCGCCAGAGCAGCCGGTCATTCGGATCCAGATTGACAAACGCCGTATTCGTTTCAGTCTTCTCCTGATACACAGCAGACATCATAATCAGCCGATGCATGGCTTTGATCGACCATCCGCTTTGCATGAAACGGGCTGCGAGATAGTCGAGCAATTCCGGATGGCTGGGAGGTGCGGATTGTGTACCGAAGTCGTCCGGGGTCGTGACGAATCCATCGCCAAAGTGATGTTCCCAGATGCGATTGACCATCACTCGTGCCGTGAGTGGATTGGATCGCGCCGCAATCGCTTGAGCCAACTCCAATCGGCCGCTGCCATTCTTGAACTCCGGACGAGTCGGTCCGGAGAGAATCTCGAGAAAACGCCGTGGCACAATCTCACCCTTGCTCGCCGCCTCACCGCGAATGAAGACCGGCGAATTCGCCGGCTTTGGTGAATCTTCCACCACCATCGCCCGTTTTGGAGCACCGGCATCGGTGAGTTCCACCTTCGCCACTGCATTCAGCTTTTGCTGGAATTGGGCCGCTACACGCTGCGGCAGGCGCTGCACAACATCCTTCTCGTTGAAATCCTTCTCCGGATCGAACTTGAAGGGAGCTTGCTCCAATTCTTCGAGGTTGGGATCGACCGGTGCTGTAACCTTGGCCGTGACCGCACTCGGAAGACTGGCCGGAGTGGAGGCGGCGGCAGCGGATTTTGTTTCGCTCAGCTTATCCACGGACTGGAAAAGCTCCTGATAGCGGGCCGCCACTTCTTCCAGGTTCTGCGGCGCCGGTTTATCCTTGAACATCGCCAGGACGGCCGGATTCGCCGGGAAACGTTTGTCCGAACCAAGGTCCGTGATAACCCCGGCAGACTTCGCGGAAAAGCCGTCCGCAGGAAGCTCCGCAAACCTCGCCCAGGCGCCGAAAACGGGATCGCGACGTGCGACGCCCAGCTTTCGCCCCAAGACCTGCGCCAACTCTTGCGCGACCTTTGGCTGCATCCCGACCTCCTTGAGCGCCTTGGCGCGCTCGGGTCCGGCTGGAGCACGCGAGGCCAGCAAGAGCGCCGACGCGTGTTCACGGAAACCGTGCCGAATCTGTTCGATTTCGGCGATCGCAAATTGCTTTGCATCATTCAGCGCCGCATCACGGTCCTTCAAATACTGCTGATACTGCTTGGCATCACCTACCGCCGCGATGATCGGGTTTTCCTTCGGCTCGAGAGTCGAAGAGAAGATGCCGTGCAAGGAATAGTAATCCTTCTGCGGGACGGGATCAAACTTATGATCGTGGCAGCGCGCACAGGTCACGGTCAATCCGAGGAACCCTTTCGTGACGACATCGATCTGATCATTGATCATGTCGTTGCGGTTGCCATTGAACCGATCGCCCACGGTGAGGAGACCAAGTCCGGCCAGTGGACGTTTGTCCTGCCCAAGGTTCAACTTATCAGCGGCGAGTTGTTCGAGAATAAATCGGTCATAGGGTTTATCCTGGTTAAAGGAATCAACTACATAGTCGCGATAACCCCACGCATCCACATACACAGGCGTGTCCTTTTTGCCCGGATCACCTTTCGTATCGGAATACCGGGCCACATCGAGCCAGTAACGGCCCCACCGTTCACCGTAGTGCGGCGAAGCGAGCAAGCGATCAATCACCTTCTCCCAGGCATTCGGCGACTTATCGTCGACGAACGCCTGAACCTCCCAAGGCATTGGAGGAAGACCGATAAGATCGAAGTAAGCCCGGCGGATCAGGGTTTCCCGATCGGCGGCTTCCTGTGGTCCCATCCGATTTGCTTCGAGTTTGGCCTCGATGAAATTGTCGATCGGCGTCTTGCACCATGCCGCGTTGTGGACAGCTGGAATGGGTTGTGGGCGCAGCGGCTGCCAAGCCCAGTGGGCTTTGGTGGTCGGGCTATAGTAACCCGGCTGAGCGCCGCCCGGAGTCGAAGTCCGGGGATCGGGAGCACCCATCTTGATCCACGTGCTCAGGTCCGCGATTTCCTGCGCTGAGAGCGATGCATCCTTGGGCGGCATCTTTTCGTCGGCATCCTTCGACGTCACACGCTGAATGAGCATGCTATCCGCCGGATGCCCCGGAATGATGACCTTGCCGTCGTCCCCTCCCTTGAGGAGTCCTTCGCGTGAATCAAGTGCCAGACCGCCCTTCACTTTCTCCGAAGGGCTGTGGCACTTATAGCAGCTTTGGGAGAAGATCGGCGCGATCTTCTGCTCGAAGAACTCCTTTTGTTCTTTCGTGGGCTCCATCGCCTGGAGCGCGCCGGCCGCGATCATCGCCGCACCGGCAAGGATCCAACCGGATAGCACAAACCGCGGGCGGCGGATTTGGGGAGGGACGTCTTTCATCGCGTTCCCTCGCTTAAGCAATGATATCCCGCACCACGTGGCCCGAGACATCAGTCAGCCGGAAATCCCGGCCATTGACACGGTAAGTCAGCTTCGTGTGATCAAAGCCGAGCAACGCCAGAATGGTCGCATGCAAGTCGTGCACATGGACTTTGTCCTCCACCGCCTTGGAGCCGAATTCGTCCGTCGATCCATAGGCTGTACCGCCCTTTACCCCACCACCCGCCATCCAGGTGCAGAATGCCTTGTTGTTATGATCGCGCCCCGGCTTTTCATTTCCGTTGCGATCATAAGTAACGGTGCGGCCAAATTCGCCGCCCCAAATAATCAGGGTCGAATCCAGCAACCCGCGCTGCTTCAGGTCGGTGAGTAATGCAGCTACCGGACCATCGATATCTCCCGCCCGCTTGGGTATGTTGCCCTCAATATCCGCGTGGTGATCCCATCCTCCCGCCCATACCTGAACAAACCGGACGCCGCGTTCCACGAGCCGCCGGGCGATAAGCAACTGGTTGCCTTGCGCCGTCGAACCATATAGCTCGCGGGTTGCGGCCGTTTCCTTGGCAATATCGAAGGCATCACTCGCCTCGGTCTGCATCTTGAAAGCCATTTCAAATGCCTCCAACCGTGCCTCAAGCTGGGCATCCTTCTGAAGTTTCGCCGCGTGCACTTCGTTCAGCTTCCGCACGAAATCGAGCTGCTGCCGCTGATCCGCGAGCCCCATGAACTGGTTGTGAATGTTCTCCAGAATCTCGTCAGGCCGAATCTTCGCCGTGCTCACCATGGTCCCCTGAAACACACCGGGGAGGAACGCCGACTGACACGAAGCGGTGATCGAAGGCCGGGATCCACCACTGCGCAGAACCACGAAGCCGGGCATGTTCTGATTTTCCGATCCCAACCCATATGTGACCCACGAACCAAGGCTTGGACGCGGCAGGCGCAACGAGCCCGTGTTCATGAAGATCTGCGCCACCTCGTGAGCCGGGATGTCCGTGTACATCGACCGGATGACTGCCATCTCATCCGCATGCTTGCTCAGCTCAGGGAACACTTCACTAATCTCCAATCCGGAGTTTCCGCATTTGTTGAACTTGAAAGGCGACGGGAACGCCATGCCACGCAGCCCCGGCAGCTCTTTGCCCGCCCATTTCGTCAATTCGGGCTTGGGATCGAAGGTGTCCACGTGCGACGGGGCGCCGTCGGCAAAGATCTGAATCACGTGCTTCGCTTTCGCCGGAAGGGGCGGCGTCTTCGGAGCAAGTGGATTCGTGCTTTCCATGGCGCCGTAAGCGGATGGCACCAGAAGCTCTGGGCCAAGGAGTGTGGCGAGACTGAGGGCGCCAACTCCCAAACCCATGCGTTGCAAAAAGTCCCGGCGAGTGACAATGGGATCGTCCAGACGTGGCATGTGTTCAGCAGGATTCATGATGGGGAGATAGGAATCGTTAAGAAGTATTAACGCCAAAGTTCGCTAAATGTTGCAGAAAGTGTCGGAATAAACATTTGCGCGCCCGACCTCCCCGGTTTCTGCTCTTCTCCCCCGCAGTGAATGCTATACTTCCTCTTCCACGGGCTTCGCCGGAATGCGCTTGAACTGGAGCTGAATCACCCGCCGGTTGTCCGCTTTGGTCACGGTCACGGCGTAATCCTCGATTTCCAGGTTTTCGCCCGCTTTAGGCAAATGGCCCAGCAAATGGGTGACATAGCCGCCGATCGTGCTGACGTCTTCACTCTCCAGTTCCAGCCCCGCGAAATCCTTGAGCTCATAAAGCCCGAGCGTTCCTTCCACGACAAATTCCTCCGAGTTCAGCCGTTTGAATTCCGGAGCTTCCGTATCGAATTCGTCGTGAATTTCTCCCACCAATTCCTCCAGAACGTTATCTAGTGTCACGATTCCGACCGTCCCACCGAATTCATCGACCACAAGAGCCAGATGCGCATGGCGGGTGAGGAAAAAGTTGAGAAGCCGCTCCAGCGGCATCATCTCCGGCACCGGATACATCTCCCGCTTGATCGCCTGCAGATTGGGCTGCGGATCGCGGAGCAATTTCAGCAGGTCCTTAATATGAACGAGGCCGATCGTGTTATCGAGGTGCCCCTCGCACAGGGGAAAGCGCGTATGGCGTGATGTCTCCGCGCGCTGGAGATTCTCTTCAAAGCTGTCCTCGGTATTGAGAAACACGACGTTCTTCCGCGGCGTCGTAATATCGCGCACCACCCGCCTCCGAAGATCGAGGGCGTTGATCAGGATCTCCTTCCCAATGGAAGTCACCTCTTGCGACTTCGCGCTTTCAGCCAGGATCACGCGCAATTCTTCCTCACTGTGGGCGAGCTCATGGGCGCCCACCGGACTCACCTTCAACCATCGCTTGAGAATCAGGTTTGCCGCGACATTCAGCGACCAGATCGCCGGCTTGAAAATGTTATAAAACAGTCCCAACGGCCGCACCACCATCAGCGCCATCGGCAGTGGATCGCGAATCGAAAGATACTTCGGAGCCAGTTCCCCGAAGATGATGTGCAAAAACGTGATCGCCACAAAGCCGAGCCCCACGGAAAGGCCGGAAATCACATGCGGCGCCTGAATGCCGATCATGAAAAAGAGCGGCTGAAGCAGGTGGGAAAAATAGGGCTCGCCGATCCAGCCAAGCGCCAGGCTGGCCAGGGTCACGCCGAATTGGGTGGCCGAGAGATAAGAATCGAGGTGAGACAGGATATACCGCGCCTGCTTCGCCCGTGCATTCCCGTCCTCGATCAGTGGATCGAGCTGGCTGCCCCGCATCTTTACCAGCGAAAACTCTGCCGCGACAAAAAAGCCATTAAGGGCGACTAGAAGAAGGATCGCGATCAGATTGATCGTGATCACTCCCGAGTCGTCCCATTTTTTCGCAACCTCCTCCGCTACCGCGAGTAGGAAAGGGAAATTCATTGCCTCCCCGCCAGAAAAAGCAAACGAGTCGCGGACACCCGGCCCGCGACTCGCATGAAATTTTTTTAAAGGGAGCGGTTTACCAGCTCGACTTTGTGACGCCGGGGATCATCCCGTTCGACGCCAATTCGCGGAAAGCGATACGGGAGAGCTTGAAGCGGCCAATGAAAGCGCGCTTGCGGCCGCTCTGGAGGCAGCGCCGGGACATGCGCGTCGGGCTCGCATTGCGGGGGAGGAGCGACAGGCCGACATAATCGCCCTTCTGCTTCATCTCAGCACGCAGCGCGGCATACTTGGCCACAGTCGCGGCCTTGCGCTTTTCACGTTCGATCCAACAAGTTTTTGCCATAAAATTTGAGGGGCGGAAAATAATGACACCCCCGCGGAATGCAACGCTTTTTTTTTGATTTTTCTCGTTCTGACCCCTCACTGGACAACCGGATTCCACGTTTGCACGGAACTCCAGCTAGCGAATCGCCCCGGCATGATCGGTCGGCCAATAGCAGTACACGACACGCCCCAGGATCGACTCACCGGGCACGCATCCGAAATCCCGGCTGTCCGCACTGTGAGCCGAATTATCACCCATCACAAAATATTGACCGGGAGGAACCTCGAAATCTCCGTCCTCAGGACTGGGTGATGACGTCCTTGTTTTCAGGAAATGAATCTCTCCCGCACGATTGAAAACAGGGGTTCGCACGCCGTTTATGAACAAATCACCTTCCTGAAACTTCAGATGTTCTCCCGGTAACCCTACCAGGCGCTTCACGTAAACCTGATCGCGGCCAATTTTTGAAAGAAGATTCGTGCGGAAGACAATCACCTCGCCGCGTTGCGGCTTCCGGCCTCTGGCGGACAAGCCTTCCGTCACGATATTGTCGCCCGATTGCAGGGTCGGAGTCATTGATGCCGTTGGCATTCGGTAACATTTCACATGGCCAAAGCCGATGGTGGCACCGATCGCCACAACAAATACACCCCATCCGATCGCCATAATGACCAGCCATTTGCTTCCAAAACGCCGGCGGCTTTTGGGCAATGGGGGCGGAACAGACTCACTCATATCCAGATTTCAGAAGGGTTCGCTGTATGAGACGCATCCACCCCAAAGTCAACCTTCTCTCCTGTTTAAGGCACTCAAGGCACCCAAGTGGAAAAGATGCCTTGTGTGTGATCGGCGAAGGTCGCCCGGTACACAAAACCTCCATTGTCCGAATAGCCTTGTCCCTGGCTCGGAGTGGTGGGCAGTGCACTGAAAATAGTGAAGCTTTGCGGTGTTCGCGTCACACCGCTCGCGCTCACCGCTGTCCCGGACCGGACGAGCAGCCGGAGAACGCCATGAGAATCGACAGCCCACAGGCCAGTGTTCGACTGTATAGTCACACCACCCACACTCCTGGTCAGCGTTCCGATAAAAGCGGGGCCACGCGCGCCGATGACGATCGAAGAAAACCCGGCAAAAGTGCCGTCGGTAACGCCGGGAGCCGGATCGCCCGCTTTCACGAGTAGTGACGGCGCAGTCCCGGCGTTTGGGGCAGTCCACAAGCCCGGCGCGAATGGCGTCACTGGCTTTGTGGCCGGATGGATCGTGCCGAGAAACGCGATGGCACCGGCACGGTTGGCAACAGGGTCCTGAAGCGTCTGGTACGTGGCGCCGGTGATTCCCGGAATGGAACCTCCAGTTCGAGCAATCGTATTGAATCCGCCACCGGCAGGACCGGAAACAATCGCGCGGTTATTCGCCGCCGCCACACCGCCGCCCACCAAGGTCGCAAGAAAACAGGCAGACGCATCGTCCGCCACACATCCGAGGTCGAAATGGGAGAGTTTTGCCGCCCCTACGCCGTTGACCGTCATAGCAGGCGACGCATCAGCGACCAGCTTCGGGGACGAATTCGGGTTACCGAGGAGCAAGGCCTGCGTTCCATCCGAGAAGCCAGCCTTTATCAAAAGATCGCCAGCCGAATCGTATCCCCGACGCTGTCCAGGCGATCCGGCAAGCGAGGCAAAAAGCGCGAGCGTCGAAATCTTCCGGTTGCGTCCATCCACCAGCACGCTGTCTCCGGTCTGTGCCACAAGCTTGGGGGTTCCGCCTTGAGGCTGCAGCCAGATCCCCGACCCCGCGGCAGCGCCCGCCCCGTTAAGCAATGTCGCGCTGAATGCAACGGCTCCCGATTCCGGCATCGCCAAGGTCAGGAAATTGCCAAACACGCGCCCCGTGGTACCAGGCGCTGCGATCCCCTGCCCGGCGACGAGCGCGAGCGAACCGCTCACATTTGACCAGATCCCCGCACGGCTTGTCTTGCCCGTCTTGGCCGTGGCGATAAATGCAACGTCCCCCTGTGGATTCAAGACAGGATCCTTGAAGGTCGTGAATTGCCATCCCGACCCCGCAAGACCCGGAGCAGTCGCACCCGTCACAGCAATCGCGGCGGGAGGCGCCCCAGCGAAAACTCCGCTCTTCGTGACCCCCGCCAGGGTACGTTCTGTTCCCTGAAAAGCGACCAACCCCGCATCATTGATGGAAGGCGCGCCAAAGGATGCGTATATCGTACCGGACGCTTCCCCAAGGACTTGCGAGCCTTGCAAGGCAACACACACAGTGGCGGGGTTTGTCACATTGATGGTTACCGTCGCCGTGGAGGTCAGGTTAAAGGAATCCTGAATGAGATAGGTGAAAGAATCGGTCCCCGTAAAATCCGACCCTGGAGTGTAAGTCACAACGGCTCCGTCCGTCGATACATCGCCATGAGATGGCGCGGTCGGAAATGATTTGATCGTAAGCGGATCATCAAACGGACCGGTGTCATTGGCGAGGACATCGATCGTATAACTAAGCCCTCCATTTCGGACTTCGAGGACATCATCCACCGCGGCTGGCGGCGATAAGGTAAAGACCGAGTCCGCTCCATAACTCAAGATGCCGCTCTCCTCTGTCACGATGCGGAAATGATAGACCGCGTGAGGATTCAACCCGGTGAGGACTGCTAAAATGCCGACGGGATCCGTACCATTCAGCGTCTGCGCCGCCGTGGCCTGATTGTAAACGCCGGCCGATGGCCCGTAAACAAACCACGCCGTTGTGGCGGTACCCGAGGGCGTCACCGTGCCGGAAAGTGTCTCGGTGCCTCCACCATTGATCGTTCCACTCCCGGTAACCGCACTCGCGTACGGCAGCAATGCGCAGTTAATCAGCGCATATCGGCTGACAGCCGTGCTTCCGCTTCCCGAGGTAGACAAAGCGAGAAACACCGCGCCTCCATCGGGAGTCAATCCCAGCGGATCAACGAATTGCAGTGAATCGGTGGAATCTCCGAACTGTTGTTCGAAAACCGGAGTGCCATCCGCGCTCGAATATCGCGCGAAGTATATATTGCCGCCCGATGAAGGAGAGGAGTACTGGCCAAGCACCGCCACATTGCCCGAAGCATCAAAGCGCACGTCATACCCTGTTCCCACCTGGGTGGTTTTATGCTCCCACTTCACTGATCCATCCGCCGCCGCCAGCAGCGCTGTATCGATCGTGCTGCTTGTCGAAACGCCGGAGATCGCCACGTTTCCACCGGTATCCAGGGCCAGAGCATTCGCGGAAAGGCCAGTGGTTGCATGCCAGATGGGCGTGCCATCAGGCTGGAATTTCGCGGTGTAAGCGACGTCATTGGACGTTCCCGTAACGATAACGTTCGCGTTTCCATCGGTAGCGATGGCATTCGCCTCGCCGATCAGAAAAGTGTATCTCCAATCCGGCATGCCATCACTCCGATACTTCGCAACGTAGTAGCTGGTGTAAGTCGTGTCCGAATTCTTCGTCCCCACCATCCCGCCAACCGCAATATCATCGTTCGAGTCGACGGCAATGGCCCGGCCTTCCGAATTTCCACCGCCGGCGCTCAAAAAATACTGTGACCATACCAGGCTGCCGTCCGTGCCGCTGCATTTCATCACGAGGAACTGCTGTGTAGCATTTCCATCGGATGGGCTCGACCCGTGCGACGCGAAGCCCGTCAGCACAATGTCGCCATGCGAATCCAAGGCTGCAGCTTGCGCGAAGATGGAGTGCTCATTTCCATCTTCATCGAAGATATTGACGTCATTGGCCCAGATCTTGGTGCCATCCTCCGCCGCGTATTTGACCACGTAAACGTCAACGTAGGGTTTCAACGGATCACCAGTCGCGGTGGTTCCGGCGACAATGACATTTCCGTCCGCATCAAGCATCAAGACACCGGGAACAGAACCGGCGCCCGGACCATCGTAGCGTGATTCCCAAATCGGCACCCCGGTAGCCCCGTCGTATTTAATGGTGTCGAATCCTGGCCGGTTGGTGGTCGGCGAAATCGTCTCGAAGGTCACCACCACGTTTTGATCAGCATCCACCGCCATGGCAGCCGATCCACCGGACGTTCCGCTTGGAACTGACTGGCTCAGATTCCACACTTGGGCAAACTTCGATGCGCCGTGCGCACCGGCAATCATGAAACCGGCTGCGGCAAGAACTCCGAAAAACCGCGCAGCGAAAAGGGAGCGAAAACGGATCATGGAAAAAAAGAAACTGGATCCCGGTTCACGGGCAGACACACCGCACACAAGGGAAGACCGCCACTCTGCTCAGCGCCTGATCAAAATGGTCCGTAGGTGATGTCATAGTACAGGTGAAGCGCCAAAAATAATAATTTTAGCCAAGATCTCTATTCGCCATCCCGGAGGAAGCGTCAAGTCACGTTTTTTTGGTTCGTCGGGAAGCGCTTATCTTTGCACCCTCCCACCGTGCCCGCCGGCGGCCAGCGCTTCCACTTCGGCGAGGGACACCCGATTGTAATCGCCCCAGACTGTGTGCTTAAGGCAGCTCGCTGCGACGGCGAAGTCGACTGCCTTTTGCGGCTCATCCCCCCGGCGCAAAGCGAAAATCAGCGCGCCAGTAAAGCTGTCCCCTGCGCCGAGACGGTCGACGATCGTCACGTCATGCCGCCGCGAGAAGCAAAAGTTCCCCCCGTGGTATAACAGCGCGGCCCACCGTGTATCCCCGGCATTCGACGCCTCTCGCATCGTAAGCGCCACGGATTTTAGATTGAATCGCTCGCTCAAACGCTTCGCCGCGATGGTCTCCCGCTCCATCGCTTCGCCCGAAACCTCCAGGCCGAAAACGGTCCGGATCTCTTCCACGCTCGTGACGCACAGATCGACATGCTCCATCAAGGGCGCCAGCACCGCGCCGGCACGCTCACGACTCCAGAGCTTGGCGCGGTAGTTCAGATCGAAGCTTACGGTCAATCCCATTCGACGGGCGACGGAACAAGCCTGGGCGGCAATCCTCGTTGCGGAGTCGGACAAGGCGGGAGTGATCCCCGACCAGTGAAACCAATTCGCGCCGGCAAAACAGGCCTCCCAATCAAAATCCTCCAGCGCCGCTTCCGCGATGGCGCTGTGCGCCCGGTCATAGATCACCTTGCCCGGCCGCTGCCCGGCACCTTGTTCGAGAAAATAAACGCCGATGCGATCGCCTCCACGGACAACGCCAGTCACATTGACTCCCAGCGCTCGCAGTTCCACGAGTGCCCTTTCGGCGATTTCGTTGGCCGGCAATTTCGTCACAAATCCCGCACTGCCGCCAAGTTGCGCAATCGCAACCGCGACGTTGGCTTCTGCTCCGCCGAACGTGACTTCGAGCTGCTGCGCTTGAGAAAACCGCTGAAAACCGGGGGCGGTCAACCGCAGCATAATTTCACCGAATGTGACGACGTCTGGCATGATGCCGCGATGCATTAACAGCCCGCTCGAAAAGCGGCAACTACAAGGAAGGCCCATTGGGAAGCGCTGGATCCACACGTCCATCCTCCCAAAAACGCATCCTTGACAATACTTAGGCCCCTAACTATTCGTCACCTAATAGTAGGCGTCATTTATTTTATATGCCCTTATTAATGCTGAGAGATCTTCCGCAGTACGACTGCCTCCTCAAGGCTGCGGAGCGATATCCGAGTCTTGAACCGAGCGCTTGCGACGCATTTCTCAACCTCCTGCGAACGGGCGACCTGGTCTCTGAGTCTGAATCGGAATATCTCGCCGCATGTGGGGTCAGCCATGGCCGGTTCACCGTGCTGATGCTTCTCAATGATGCCTGCGATCACCCGGTTTCCACTCCTGCGGAACTGGCCGATGAAGCCGGGGTGACTCGTGCGACCATGACTGGTTTGATCGACACCCTGGAAAAAGACGACCTGGTCGTCCGGGAATCCGATCCCAGCGATCGCCGAACGGTGCTCGTGCGGCTCACCGCCAAGGGCCAGGCATTTCTCGATCAGATTCTGCCTGATTACTTTCGGCGCGTCTCGGCGATCATGCAGCCGCTCGATGACGAGGAGCGCCGACAATTCGTCACCCTTCTCCAAAAGATTCAGCGCGGCCTCACGCCGGAACGCAGCGCTGACGAACCGGTCGCCACCGGCGCCCAAGCCTGATTACTCTTATGGTCAAACGCTTCATCCTCATGTTGCTCTGCGTCGTGGTCTTTATCGGGATCCTCGGCGCTCTCAAGTTCATGCAGATCCAAAAGGGCATCGCCATGGGCAAGGCTTTCGCGCCAAAGCCAGCGGCAGTGACCACGATCGTTGTGGAACCACAGAAATGGCAACCGGTCATCAATTCGTCCGGATGGATCAAGGCCGTCAACGGCGTCACGGTCAGCACGGACCTCGCCGGGATCGTTTCCGAGATCGCCTTCAAGTCAGGCGCTGAAGTGAAGAAAGGTGCGCTGCTCGTAAAACTCGACACGCAGCAGGAAGAAGCCGAACTCCAATCGGCTGAGGCGAAACGCGACTACACCAAAACCGATATCGCGCGCAAACGCGACTTGCTCGCAAAGAAGGCCATCGCCACCGCCGAACTGGATACCGCCGAAAGTGACTTCCGTCAGGCGGAAGCCGCCGTTTCCGAAGCAAAGGCAATCATCGCGCGGAAGCGGATCGTCGCGCCATTCGACGGGTATCTTGGCATTCGCCAAATCGATCTTGGGCAATATGTCAATCCGGGCGCCAACCTCGTGCCACTGCAGTCACTGGATCCGATCTACGTGGATTTCATGATCCCGCAGCATAACATCGAATCGATCGCGATCGGGAAAAAGCTCCATCTGCGCGCCGGCGGTGTCACTGGACAGGAATTTGATGGTGAAATCACGGCGATCGACTCCCAAGTGGACGACGCCACACGCAACATCACCGTACAAGGGACAGTCGCAAACCCGGAGCACAAACTGCGGCCCGGGATGTTCGTAAACGTCGAAGTGTTGCTGCCCGAAGTCACGGGCGTGCTGGCGATCCCCTCGTCCGCCGTCAGCTTCGCACCCTACGGAGATTCGGTTTTCGTAGTGAAAGATTCGAAAAATGAGGAAGGACAGCCGGCGAAAGTCGTCGAGCAACAGTTTGTCAAACTAGGGACCACTCGCGGGGACCAGGTCTCGATTGAATCCGGCCTTCACTCCGGAGATGAAGTAGTCACATCCGGAGTCTTCAAGCTCCAGCCGAAAGCACCGGTGCAGGTAAATAATAGCGTTCATCCCTCGAACGAACTGCAACCCAAGCCCGCCGATACCTAACCGAACGTCACGGTTTTTCGCATCCGCGTATGAATTTCACCGATCTCTTCATCCGCCGTCCGGTCGTGGCGATGGTGGTCAGCCTCATTATCCTGCTGGCTGGCGGGAAAGCTTACTTCTCGCTTACGACGCGGCAATATCCGCGCAGTGACATTGCAGTCGTCACGGTTAAAACGGTCTATGTGGGCGCGAATCCGGATCTGGTCCGCGGCTTTGTCACCGCGCCGATCGAACGGGTCATCGCGAGCGCCGACGGCATCGATTATATCGAATCCCAGAGCGCACAGGGACTGAGTATCATCACTGTTCATCTCAAGCTGAACTATGATAGCAATGCCGCGCTGACCCAAATCCAGGCGAAGCTCGCGCAGGTCAAAAACGACCTTCCTCCGGAGGCGGAAGCCCCGACGATCGAACTGACCACAAGCGACAATCAGTTTGCGTCGATGTATATCTCGTTCTACTCGGACGACCTCGATCGCAACCAGATCACGGATTATCTGCGCCGTGTTGTGCAGCCAAAGCTCACGGCTGTCAGTGGCGTGCAGAAGGCAGATATTCTCGGCGCCCGCGTATTTGCCATGCGCATCTGGTTGAAGCCCGATCGAATGGCGGCGCTTCATTTGTCGCCTTCCGATGTAAACCGGGCGCTTTCGGCAAATAACTATCTTTCCGCGCTCGGTACAACCAAAGGCTCCATGACGATCATGAATCTCGTGGCCAATACGGATATGCGGTCGGCTGACGAGTTTAAGAAGATGGTCATTCGCCAGCAAAACAACGCGATCGTGCGACTGGAAGACATCGCCGATGTACAACTGGGCGCCGAGGATTACGATCAGGATGTCCGTTTCTCCGGCCAGGCAGCGACGTTCATGGGCATCTGGGTATTGCCCACGGCCAACTCACTCGATGTCATCAAAGCGGTGCGGGCGGAGATGCCACAGATTGAAAAGCAATTGCCGACCGGCATGCATGTCGGAATTCCTTACGACTCGACGAAATACATCCAGGACGCCCTGCACGAAGTCTTTCACACGCTCGTCGAGACCCTGATCATTGTCGTCTGCGTTATCTTCCTCTTTCTCGGGTCGGTTCGCTCGATCCTCATACCGCTCGTTGCCATTCCCATCTCGCTCATTGGGGCGCTGTTTCTCATGCTGGTCTTCGGCTTCACGCTGAACCTGCTTACCCTGCTGGCTATCGTGCTTTCCGTCGGGCTGGTCGTGGACGACGCGATCGTTGTTGTGGAAAACGTAGAACGTCATTTGCAGGAGGGGCTGAGTCCACTCAATGCGGCGATCAAGGGCGCACGAGAACTCTTTGGGCCGATCGTCGCCATGACGGTCACACTCGCCGCGGTGTACGCTCCCATCGGCATCCAAGGTGGGCTGACCGGCGCGCTCTTCCGCGAGTTTGCCTTCACGCTAGCCGGAGCGGTCGTGGTGTCAGGCGTCGTCGCACTGACGTTGTCTCCGATGATGTCTTCCCAGCTTTTGCGGGCGGGCGATTCTCACCACGGTTTTGCCGGATGGATCAATCGCCGTTTCGACTCCCTGCGCAATCGCTACGTCCGCATGCTGACGAGCACTCTGCGCTGGCGGCCAGTCACACTGACACTCGCCGTGATCTTCATTCTGCTGGCGTTTCCCTTCTACATGATGACCCCGCAGGAACTGGCGCCCAAGGAAGACCAGGGAGTCATTCTGGGCATCATCCAGGCGGCGCCGAATTCAACGATCGACCAGACTTCGATCTATACGAACAAGGTAAATGATCTTTATATGTCGATCCCGGAAACGGCGACGACCTTCCAACTGACTCAACCTTTCCAAGGCTTCTCCGGCCTGGTCACGAAACCGTGGAGCGAACGAAAGCGGTCCACGGAGCAGATCCTCGGCGAAGTCTATGGCCGAGCCGGCGCCATTCCCGGTGTTCGCGTTATTGCTACGACTCCCTCTCCGTTGCCGGGTGGCGGAAACTTCCCGGTCGAGTTTGTCATCTCGTCCACAGCGGAGCCACGGGAACTGCTGGACATGGCGAACAGCCTCGTCGGCACTGCAATGAAGAGCGGGGTATTCATGTTCGCGGATACGGACCTGAAATACGACCAGCCTCAATCGGAAGTCGTCTTCGACCGCGACAAAGTCGCAATGCTTGGATTGAATCTCAGCCAGGTTGGCTCCGATCTCAGCACAATGCTGGGCGGCAATTTTATCAACCGCTTCTCCTTCCAGGGCTTGAGTTACAAAGTCATTCCGCAAGTCAAACGTTCGGAGCGACTGAACCCGGAGCAACTCAAGGATTTTTATGTGAGTGGTCCAAGCGGAAAGCTGGTTCAACTCTCGACCTTTGCCACGCTGAAACAGTCCACTCAGCCGCGGACTTTAAATCGCTTCCAGCAACTCAATTCCGCCACCATCCAGGGTGCGTTTCCACCCCACATGACATTGGACAAAGCGTTGAAGGTGCTCGAAGCCGAGGCAGCGCACTTTCCGAAAGGGATCAACATCGATTACGGCGGCGAAGCACGCCAACTTCGTGTGGAAGGGAACCGGCTCGTCTGGACCATGCTCTTCTCCTTCGCTCTCATTTTCCTGGTCCTGGCCGCCCAGTTCGAAAGTTTCCGTGATCCGTTCATCATCCTGATCGGCTCCGCTCCGTTGGCGCTCTCGGGCGCCCTCATGTTCGGTTTCCTCGGCCTGACGACGAACAATGTTTATAGCCAGGTCGGACTCATTACCCTGGTCGGCCTCGTCTCGAAAAACGGCATCCTCATCGTGGAGTTTGCTAACAAGCTGCAGGAAACAGGCATGAGTAAATTGCAAGCCGTCATCGAGGCGGCGGGCACGCGCTTGCGGCCGATTTTGATGACTTCGGTGGCAACGGTCGTCGGGCATTTTCCGCTGGTCATTGCCACGGGCCCTGGCGCCGGTGCGCGCAATAGCATCGGCATTGTGCTCGTGACAGGCATGATCATCGGCACGACCTTCACGCTGTTTGTAGTTCCGGCCTTCTACGTTCTGATCGCTCGTGACCATAGCGCCGCTCGCCCGGCCAACGAAGATGAAGCCTTGATCGATTCATTGGAATTGGAACCGGCGGAGGTGTGAGGCAGCGTTAAAAATTGGAAGTTTAGAGTTGGGTTTTGGGTATTGACCACGCCGGAGGGCAAAATTCGCGGTGATCCTGTAACAACCCACTTCAAGCGGCAGGACGCCGCTTCCGCTATGGGCGCTCGCAACTTCAAAGTCATTTCTGGCCTTAACGGTTGATTTTGAAAGCGGGTATTGAAAAGGGTTTTGTTGTTAGCGCCCATATATCGCCACGCCGTGCATCAACTGTCCGGCGACATCCTACACTGCGCGACGGTTGGAAACCGGTTTGAGAAGCAAGGCGAAACGATGAAATCCAAAGGAAAGGATGGCGCCGCTTCGTTGGCTATTCGCTCGGGCAGGCAAATTGCAAATTAATGCATTTACTGCCATGCTCATTCGTCATAAATGTGCAACAGACGGTTCCCCTCAACCGTTGCCCCTCAGTTTCTCCCCAAAATGTCCCCTCACCGTTTTCCCCACGGCTCCTCCACTCATGAAGGTTTTTCCCTCATGGAAGTGGTCATTTCCCTGGGCGTCGTCGCGTTTGCTTTCGTCGGATTGCTTGGCTTGATCCCGGTCGGTTTGACGAATCTCGACACGGCAATCGATGCCACCGTCGAGTCACAGATCCTCCAGCACGTCGGTACCATGGCACGGCAGGCCAGCTTTACCGCACTAAAGAGCGATCAACTTGATCTGAATCCGGGACAGGACACACGGTTCTCGAACCGTCCCATGGCAGATTACTATTTCAATGAGCAGGGCGAAATGCTGACCGGAGATCTCGCAGCCCAGCAGAAAAACTACGTCTACTCCGCGGCAGTTTATTCTGCCGCGGGACTTCCCCTGCCGGGAGGTACCGGTTACCTGAATCAACAAGTTGCAACGGTTCGCGTGCTCATCACGAGACGATCCGCCCCTGGAATTCTCCGCGCCTACTCTCTCTACGTAGCAAATAACGGACTGAGCCAATGAGCTTTCAACGTACGATTCCGCGCCGCCCGTTCGGGCAGCGTGGCTTCACCCTGCTGGAGCTGCTCGTTGCCACGGCAGTGGTCGTCCTCATCCTCTTGATGACGGTGGAAATGACCAACAACGTCTCGGCGCTTTCGAACCGGACGCGTGCGAGAGTCGAAACCTTTCAGGAATCCCGAGCGGCATTTGAATCGATGACGCGGAACATCAGTCAGGCGATGCTGAATACCTATTGGGATTACGATTACCCAAGCGGAAATACAACGAAGCCTCCCAGCGATTATGCACGCCAATCGCAACTGCATTTCATCAGCGGTCCGGCAAAAAACGGGGACGCATCCGGCCAGCTCTTGAAGAGTGTCGGAACCCTCCAAACGACGACGCACGCGCTCTTTTTCCAGGCGCCTGAGGGGTATAGCGCTCCGTTGCCCGGCAGCAATCAACCGAAAATCGCCGCCAATCTTTCCAATCTGCTCAATGCTTGCGGATACTTCATCGACTATTCATCCGACAAGAACGACCGGCCGAATTTCCTGAAGCAGTCAGCTGGCCAAAATACGCCGCCGGAGCGCTGGCGCTTCCGCTTGCTCGAACTCGAAGAGCCAACCGAAAGTCTCCAGATCTATGCAGATGGGACGCCCTCCAAAGCTGCGCCTAAAGACCTGCGAAAGTGGTTTCTCGATCCCGTCACGTTTTCATCGACACAACCACTCCCCGCAAACACGCCGCTTTCCACGCGCCTGATGGCCGAGAACGTCTTCGCGCTGGTGCTGCTTCCCCACCGTTCTCCGAACGAAAAGCTGCCCGTCAAAATGGACGCACCGCAGCAGTTGGCGCCAACCTATGTCTATGATTCGAGGGCCTATCTAAATGCTCCTGCCGATCCGGAAGCAAAGCTCTGGCGCAATCAACTACCACCGCTGATTCAAGTCACGATGGTCGCGTTGGACGAAAAGTCGGCAGCGAGATTTCAAGCCTCCCTTTCTTCACCGCAAACGATGCCGGAATCCACGCTCGGGCTCGACAAGCTGTTTACCCAGCCCTCGTCGGATCTGAATGTCAGCATCACTTCGAGTGCTCTCAACGACCAATACAACTCCGACCTCGCCGCGCTCGAGAGGACCTTGGTCAAGCTAAAGCTGACCTATCGCATCTTCACCAGCGACGTCAGTATTTTACAGGCCAAATGGAGCGACAACTAGCCATGCATCCCGCCGACTCATCCCACGCCCGCCAATCGGGCGTCGCGCTGATCATCACTCTGGCGATGCTCGTCCTTTTGTCGGCCATCGTTCTCGCTTTCTTCAATACCGTAAAGGTCGACGTCTCCGCCTCGAAAACTTACGAGGATGGCGTGCATGCCCGCATGCTGGCCGACTCCGCACTCAATCTTGTCATCGGTGAGATCCGCGACGCCTCCACTCAGCCAAATCAGGCCTGGATTTCCCAGCCCGGATTGCTTCGCACTTACGATGCAACCGGCGCTCCACTTAAAGCCTATAAGCTTTACTCTTCGGATAAGCTGGTCGTTGACTCGACGGGTTTCGATCCGGCAAACAACTCCGGTGACGTTCCTACAAATGGTGATTGGCGAACCCAAACAGCGCTCTGGACGGATCTCAACTCACCAGCCACAGACCCTACCCGGAAGGATGCAAGCGGAAAGCCGCTGATGACCTATCCGATTCTCGATGGCAACCACCTTTACGCTTCGCAGGATCCTTCCACCGGCCATCGCGTCGGCACATTGGGACTCGGTGAAACCGGGACCCCGGACATCCAGGGATTTGAGATTACCAACTTTGATCAAGCGCATCCCGCGGAAATGCCCGTCCGATGGCTCTACATTCTGAAAGATGGGACCGTGGTCTCCGCCAGCGCGGGCAGCGCAAGCAATGGAGTGAAACTCGCCATTCCCGACGGAAAAACGAAGACGCCGGAAGGTGATCTCAATGAACCCGTTGCCCGCATCGCGTACTGGACCGATGACGAAACGGCGAAGGTCAATCTGAATACGGCTTCCGAAGGCACCTTTTGGGATACACCAATCTGCAACTCGGAAAGGACGGTATTGCTGCCCAAGCCACCGCTCCCCGGGACGGTCGATCCGAATACCATGTATGAAATGGATCTCGCGGAATACATCCCCGACCAGCACGAGTACCAGCGATATCCCGGACATCCGGCCACGACCTGCCTGTCGCCGATTTTCGGCCAGCAGTTGACGAAGTTATTTCCATACCGGCCCGACATGATCGAAGCCATTTACGAGATGGCACCGCGGATCACGGGATATAACTACACCTCTCCGACCACCGCATACTCGAAGAATAGCGACTATAGCTCCGATGGCGGCACCAAACGCGGGGGTAAAGGCCTCGTTTTGGCGGGAGATGACACGGTCTATCCCATCACGCTGGATAACGATCGCCTCTACGCGAGCATGGACGAATTGCTCTTCACACCGCTCCTCGGCAGTTCCACGAAGCAGCGGGTACGGCAGTCGCTCGCCTCACAGGCCGGCGGGCAGACGACCGACAATTCCCGTGAGATGTTGGAAATGGCAAAGTTTTTCCTGACCTGCGAGAGCCGCGCCCCGGAGCAAAACCTTTTCAATAAACCACGCGTCGCTATCTGGCCTGAGGACGCATCGACGGGAAATCGGTCTACTTTCGACAATACTATCGCGTTCTGTTCCACGGTTGCCTCCAGCCCCTCCGGTCCACTGCCTTTCTACTTCACCCGAAGCGATCCCACCAGTCCAACCGCTGACTACGCGGGATCGGCTCGGAACCAGGCAATCTATGGTTATCTCCATAACTTGATGGGGACTCAGTTTCCGGGATTTGCCCTCCCCTCCAGTCCGAACAAAGCCTTCTCGCGGAAATATGGCACCGATTCGGATCAAATCCTGACGGAAATCTTCGACTATATCCGCTGCACCAATCTGATCGATATGTCGCTGCCGCAGTCCGAAACGTACACGAACAAGAGCGGCGAGGACACCGGCACTCAATTGACCAAACGCGGGCAGGTAGTGCCGATCACCATTAACGGAACCCGGGGAATCGGAAGAGTCGTCACGATTTCGGAACTGGCGCTCGTGTTTGTCGGACTATCAAACACCGCGGTGCCGGGCAATGCCAACCAGTCGACTATCAAGATCGAGGCGGCGCTGCTTCCACAACTCTTCTGTCCGATGGCCGGTTACTCGGCACTTGCGAATGATATCCGGATTCATTTTTCGAACTACAATATCACGGTCATCGATCCATCCGGCAATGTACTCCACCCGTTTGGGGGAAAGGAAAAACAAGAGCCAGATATCTATGACAGGGGCCGGATCACGGATATCGAGGACGGCGAATCAAAAATCGGCGGATATATTGGCGCGCGATCACTTCTGGAGGATGGCTCCGGAGGAAGGTATCCGCTGAACGTCGGCTCTCCATCAGACTCAGTACCCCCTACGGACGAATTTACCATCACCGCAGCAAAGGGGTCGACGATGACGTTGTACGGAACAGTCACCGCCCAGATCTTTGCTCCGAATACAGGCTCCTCACCCATCCAAACCATCACTTTTGAATTCGGAAAATTGCCCGGAGTCAAAATACCGATTCCGCCGACCGCCGTGGGCACCACGGGTACTCCATTCGCAACCGGTCCCGCTTCCCACTCAAAGGCGAACACCCGGTGCTCCGGACAGTTCAATGCCATGATCAATACCAGCACCGATACCGTGCGTTCCTCCTGCCCGGTGGGCGGGGGCGCGAGCAACGGCGGGATTTTCCGCGGTGACATGCGATTGGTTTCGGCGATGGGAACGGTCAACGACGTGCCAAACTCAAACAACCCCATTTTCATTATTCCGCAAAAGCAGGCATCGCAAACGACCGTCGCCGCCATCCATTCGCTGCGCCCTTGCTATTCGGCGCAAGGCGGCATGTATCCGGGCTTTCAGGCCGGCTCACTCGTCTCATCGCTGCCGAGTGCGAGTTACCAGGGAGGCTGGGATCTGCGTCCGGCCATCCCCGTCGACGTACCGTTTGTCCAGAACGCAAATGGGGGCACGGGTGACTGGGATAACGGCCCGCATTTCGTCCTCGACGGTGCCTATTGCAACAAGGCGGACGAAGGTGCGCGCCGTCACGAGCATGGCCGGAGCCAGGCGAGCGGACAATACGATGAAGATGCCGCTCCTTACATCGGATGGCCGTGGAACCCGCAGGATTCAGTTACAGAACAGTCCACCTTCTTTTCTCCAAACCGGCAGATTGCTTCCCCCATCACCTTCGGCTCGCTACCCACGGGTGTACTTCGCGCTCTGCCCTGGCAGACACTGCTCTTTCGTCCCGCGAAAAGCTATTTTCCAGGGGGTATCAATCATCCCGGAAGCGCTTTCTTCGGGCCGCCTGACCATTTGTTACTCGACCTCTTCTGGATGCCTGTGGTCGAACCCTACCCGATCAGTGAGCCGTTTTCGACAGCCGGCAAGATCAATCTGAACGCACAGGTCGTTCCCTTTACGAACATCGTGCGGACCACTGGCCTGCGGGCGGTTCTCCAGTCCGTGAAAGTCGCAGCGCTCAATCCGAATCAAAAGGACACGAGCGGAAAACCGTTCGTCCAAAACTACAAGGTATGTGGCTCTCCGGGAGCCGGCGGCGGATCGGGTGGAGGCTATGGTGTAGTGGTCCGCCGGAATATTGATATCAACAGTACCGTCCGGGAAATTCAGGACCGGCTCGACAAGAACAAGCCATTTATCTCGGCCTCGGAAATCTGCGACATCCCGCTCATTCCGGCCGATCTCCCGGGGTCTGTAAATACAGGAATCAAAGACAGCACCCCTGTCGGTTCATTTGATAACCTGCTCTCGAACTTCTGGAGAAACCAAAGCCTTACGGGGGACAACACGCTCGAACGCCCATATAGTTATATCTATCCGCGACTGACGACACGATCGAATACCTACACAGTGCACGTTCACGTCCAGACGCTGAAGCAGACGAAACACAGCGCCGGCATGGATGACTTCGTCGACGGCCGGGATCAGGTCACGGGAGATTTCCGCGGTTCATTCGTCGTGGAACGGTATCTGGACCCGAATTCCGCGGGATTCTACCGGACGGACGGGACCCAGTCGGATGAGAAGGATTCACAGGCAACCCTCGGCCCGTATCGTTTCCGGGTCGTGAGCAGCAAGCAGTTCGCCCCGTGAACCAACAGCAACATCCATCCAATGGGCGAAAAGCCGTGAACATGGCGCGATCCACCTCTTTTCGAGGCTTCACACTTCTGGAGTTACTCGCCGTTATCGCGATCATGGCGATCTTTGCCATGCTGGCCTTGCCGGCCTTCACGCATCTCAACAAGGCGGCTGCATTGACAAACAGCGCATCGTTAATCTCGGACCAACTTACGGCAGCCCGCCAAAGTGCTCTTTCGCGAAGTCGCGTCGTGGAGGTGCGCTTTTACAAGCTGCCAGGAGAACTCAAGGGTTCCGCCAAGGCCTACCGCGCTTTCCGGGTTTTTCTCTACGACGAAAAAGTACAGAACGCTTTCGCTCTCACCAATTTGGTAAAGTTATTGCCCGGCGTGATGATGCCAGACGACCAGAACTTTTCCACGATTCTCAACACGAGTTCCAACAATCGGATCCTTACTCCCGCAACCGAGACCCTTCCGGGGGTCACGGATCCCGTCACTTACCAGGCATTTCGTTTTCGCAGCAACGGTGCCACGGATCTCGATCCCAGCGGAGCCCCCGCGGGCGATAAGTGGTTTCTGACATTGAAAGCGGAAACGGACCCCGTGGCCGGTACTCAGCCAGCCCATAACTTTGTCACGCTGATGATCGATCCAGTATCGGGCCGAGTCAGGACGTTCCGCCCGTAACATCGGCGGTTTTTAAGGCTCACGCGGAGCCGCGGGGTTCGCGGAGAAAGAGAGGAGATTGGGAAGAGGGTATCGGTGGAAATTTGAGGCCAACCTCCTTGATCTGAAGTCGGCGCCTTCCGTCGGCGGGACTCCGCTTCCACGATTTGTGCGCAACACTTGACTTTCCCGCCGTCTGCTCGTACAAAGCGAACCATGGTTACTCGGTCCTCCATCTATAACGCCTGCGACGCGACTCGTGCGAAGAGTCGGTCGGCGCGTTTTGCCTGATTCAGGCAGGAGCCACGTTAGGTAGTGGCTCTTTCAAGCGCGGCTGACTGACTGCGCTTTCTTACGCCTCGGGGCTCCGCTTCCGCCAGGCTGCATATCTCCGCCATTCGCGCGGAGTGCCGAACTCTGCCGATGCACGGTCGTCGCCGCTTCGCGTCGCCAGACTTCGCCACTCACTTTACGTGGCGCTTTACCTATGCAAACCAGCGTCGACCGTTTCGAACGGCGTTCTCGTCAGCGCCAGAAACCCACCTATTCCCAGCGTCCCGAAGATTTTCTCCGAAAGATCGAGTGGCTGTCCTGGCCCCTCCTCTATTGGAGCGGTCCAGCCATGCCTAAAACGGAAGCGGAACCATCCGGGATTCGCTCCTTGCTTGATCTGATCACCGAACAACTCCGCACCTCACCAAGCGGACTCTATGCGCTCCAGCCCCCGGAGCTTTCTGAAGACATCCATCTCGTTGCCGTGACCCGCGAGCGGCTCACAGCCGCTTCACATGCGCTGGCCCTGACAGGATCCACGCAAATAAAGTCTTCTCACAGCGCCGCTGAGTTAGCGCAACGGCGACACGAGGCAGAAATCGCGATCATTCGAGTTAGCCGCGCTCTTGAATCTTTTGAGAAGCGCGTCGGCAACAAGTTTCCACGGCATTTTCGAGACACCTGTTGGAGGGTCGATCCATCAGGCATCGTTCCGCCAAATTCCATCTATCAATTGTTGATCAGCTACCCGGAAGCATTTCATCGGCCGGCCTGCCTTGCTGTTGCTGAATATGTCCTTCGCTCCGATTCGCCACGCCCCTCTCAATTCATTCAATCTCTCCGGTTCTTGTTTGCCGAAGTTGAAGCAATGCGGGACGAACCAGTTCGTCGCAACCACATTCTGCTATCCCTCATAAAGCGCGCGGAAACCAACCATTTTCCCTACTGGACTGAGCAATCGGCGTCTCGGAGCCGCACCATCATTGAATGGCAAATCTATCCCGAGTTTCTGATGGCCGTTATCGAGCTCTTCTTTCGGGACATCCTTCCGCAGGATTTCACCCGGCATATACACGGCGGAGCCCGGAACCGCTTCCGTTTCGCGCAGTTGGCCGAGTGGTTCGGCACGCCCCAACTGGACCTCGAAATGCCCAGCCTGTCAGCAGAATCGCACCCGGCTGCGGGATTCGCGGAACTGCTTGCGAAGCAAATGGAACCGCTTCCAAAACAAGTCTTGGATGCTTATCAAACAAGGTTGGCTAATCTCACCGGCCAATTCGCCGCAATCCTGAAAGACCCTGACTGTCCGGCATCGATCGTCTCGTGGCTCTCCGCCTGTCGCCATATCAGTTACATGACAAAAACTGGCGACGGCATCTGGCATCGGGCGGTTAGTGTCCTTGAACAATGGTTCATTGCATCGGAATCCGATTCCAGGAACCTCCGTCGATTATTCGAAATCCTGCCAGAACGAAGCTTTGCGCTTTTGAGCCGGAACTGGGTCGAAAATTGCGGCCCGCATTTCCCGGGGCTCGCCAGACTGGGCAAAGCGACAAAAGAAGAGGCCTTGCACATTGTCGATTTCGAACTCGTCGCAGATTCAAACCGACTCCTTCGGAATAGAAACGAACGGCTCGTTGCTCTGGCATCCGTGATTAAAGAAAACAAGGAGGCGTGGGACCGCATGGCCCGCCAGCCGAGACAACAATTGACCAACTTATTCGCAGAGATCGAGTATCTACCATTGCTTCCGCAATTGATTCGGTGGATCGAACGTCTGCGCGTCGAAAGGTCGATCGATTTTTATGATATCACATCCTCACTATGGAGCATCGACTGCTTTGCCAAGGCCGAAAAATCCGCGGAATCCCGAACCAGGCGAGAGCAATTTCTCTCGAGCCACCTTTGGATTCTGGATAAGGTGGAAGACGAAATCGCCTTCTGCTTACAGAGACTTCCGGAGGACCAGTTTGAGGAATGGCATGATAGAGATTACATTTGGGGTCCTCGATTTGGCATCGTGGAGATCCTCTATCAATGGACCGTGGCAGGTTTCTCCGGCGTAAACACACTTACAAATCTTCTCTTCGCGTGGTGCCGCAAAAACGATGACTGGGCAATAGCCAGAAAGTTCGACTATCCACCGGTTCATTTCGATCGTATCTCAAAAAATGAGAGACTCGTCGTCGAGTTATCGCAAGGTTGCCCGCGACATTTCACGGCGCTCGTCGATTGGGGAACGTCGAACTGGCAGGCCCGGGAAAATCCACTGATGGGTTGGCACTTTCTTGTAAACTACCCGTCGGTTCGGGAATCTCTCGGACAGCTTTGCCGGGACCCCCGGCGCCTCCGGTGGGCGATCCAAATACTTGGACGGCTGGCTCTGGCTTTGCGGCTTCAGCGCCATGAGTATCTCCACACGCGTTTCCAGGAATGGAACGCGGCAACCACATTGACGGAGCCCATCTCAATTCTCGATACACTTGGAAAGCTGGCCGGTTTCGACGAACCGTTTCCGCCCGTCGCGGAACGCGCTATCGAACGGGAAAGTGCGCTGAGACAGGAGCGCGACACGCTATCGGAAATGCAAGCCAAAGGGCGCCTCTCCGCTTCCGCCGCCATTCGGCTTGCAAAACTGAGCAGGCTTCTTGAGACGCCTTCGGAAATTACCAAGTGGGTCGAAAATGATGCCCGGCGCGAACTCGCCAAGATCTTGCCAAAAGCCAAAATCAGCGCCCTCGACGTAATTACGCGGGAGGCCATTCGCAGTCATTGGAGGCAAATGTTTCGAGTTCAGCCGGAAAAGGAGAGCCGGGATTGGGACAACGCGCTGCGCTTTTATTACACCGCCGACAAAAACAAGGGCCTGCTGCGACGGCTCCTGGAGCATACCGCGAAAGGCGGACCCGAATGGAACAGGCAATATCCACCGAACGCAAAGTTCCTGGCTGACTTGGAGAGTCAGGGTTTACAGGCAGATCGATGGCTGGAGCCATTCCAAAAAACCGCGGAAGTGCATGGCGAAACCTGGACTCTTCATCGGGAACAAAACCCATTGCGAATTCTTCAGATGGGTAATCTGTTCGGCACGTGCCTGAGCGTGGACGACTTCAACGCATTCGCCGCTATTGCCAATGCAGCCGAAGTCAACAAACAGGTCCTATACCTCCGTGACAGTCGCTGGGCCACAGTGGGCCGTAAACTTGTCGGCCTCGACGCCCACGGCCGTCTGTTCGGATTTCGTTCCTACGGCGCAACCTGTTTGAGGAATCTCGGCAAGTCCGAAAAACCTCACGTCTGGATCAAGATTCTCTTCGATCTCGCCTGCCTGGAATTGGCCCATCGCATCGGAGGCCGGCTCGAACACGCTCCCGATCCGAAAAACGCCGCTGATCAATTGCAACTCACCGCCGAATGGTACAATGACGGTCCGGAGCCATTTGATTGGTGGGTGGGGCATCCGGATCTCACAGACTCTATTCTCCTGAGCGATAAACAGGCCGTCGCACTGGCGGTCCTGGCATATATCTCAAAACACAACATCGACTTTCACCAAACTCACTCCGAGACGATGGCCACTCTACGCGCGCTCCTCTGGCTCGGTGATGAAGCACTGATTGTCATCGATTCCCTCGGCCTCGACGCTTTCGATCCGGCAGGCATACGCTTCCTGCGCAGCCAATCCGCCAGCCTGAAATTGAAAGCTTCCTTGGAGTCAAGCAGAAGTATCCCGGCTAAAATTCCGAGTTGAATCACGTACGCTCCACCACCGCGCACGGTTCTCAACATGATTCCGAACAGATCGAAAGGCCGCAATGAACTCACTTCTCTATTTAAAATAACATGAAAGATCTCGAACTCCCATTTAGCTTCCAAGAAACGAACGAGCAACTGGCCCCATTGAATGATGTAAATAAACAGGATGAATCCTATTCGGGCTCGATCGTGGATATTCTTTTAGGAAAAGGCTACAACGGCTTGATCTTGGGGGGATGTCCTGGTGGCGATTACCACTGTTTTGTGAATATGGATGTGGTCTTACTCCTGGAAGATTATATCTATTTAGAATTCCTTCTGGCGCGGGATGAGCTTTCCTTCCATGGTGGGATCGTAAATGACTGCGACGTGAACTATGCCGCAAATTTCCACAACGGGCGAGCACATCTAAAGTTCGAGAGAAACTGCAGAAAGCCCACCGGTCCTCGCGTCACGTTGGAAAAGGAATCGTTCGAACTTGAAATATCACAAGCCGCTTACGTGTACACCTGGAGAAAGCTGGCAAAATGCTGCATCGATATAAGTGAAGGATAAATTCCGCCGCGCCGGCACGGAATCCCATTCCTTTTTTAGCGTTGGATACTTCGCGTTATTTTGCTACGGATTCGGGCAATCCCTTACCTCGCTTATCGTCAGGATGAAAAAGTTTCTTTCATTCCTTTTCGTAATCATCTGCATCGCCCGACTAGCGAGTGGGGCTGAACCAGTTCGCATCGCCATTCACGCAGACAAGCCGAAACAGGAATTTCAAGGGCTCGGGTGTGGGGCGATCTTTTTCGAGGGGCACATCACCAGTCTTGCGGCTCGCGGGAAGGATGCCCGCCAACAGGAACTCTACGATGACATGTTTGCAAAGGTACCCACCCGGTATCTGCAACTCATGATCCGGCCTGATCACGAGCCCCGCAACGACAACGAAGATCCCTGGACTCCAACGTTCGATCCGGCAAATTTTAAATATTGCGAACATACACTCGCGATTGCCAAGGCCGCCAAGGCGAGACGCCCGGATATTGAACTCTTCGCCACGCTCTACACGCCGCCAGCGTGGATGAAGACGAACAATTCCGAAAGCGGCGGCGGCCAGGCAAAGGGCACACTCAAGCCCGGGCTTGACCTGGAGCTTGCGGAATTCATCTGGGCGTTCCTTGACCACATGGCCAGTAACGGCACACCCATCCAGTGGCTCTCCATCGCCAATGAACCGGACTGGCCACACGAGCAGCCCGGTTACTTTCTCACAGCGGATCGGGACGCACAGCTTTTCAAGACGGTCAGCGACTATCTGGATAAGATGTCACTTACTCATCGCATGCCGAAGCCCAAGCTTGTTGGCCCGAATACCTTGAGCGCTCCCGCAGCGGCCGAAAGCTACGTGCCCGCGCTATTGCGGAAAGCCGGGCCGCTACTCGCAGCGATCGCTTCGCACGATTACGACATGCGTGGAAACCGCTGGAGCGCCTTGCAAAGGCTCGCAGGAAACCGACCCCTCTGGATGAGCGAATGGTGTTCGCGCGGCGAAGATCCTTCGCCGGGCCAAATCAATGCCGCCACTGGTTATGGAATGGCAATGCACGAAGCCTTTACCGGTGGTGCGAACGTCTGGATGGCTTACGATTGGGTCTATCCAAATCGCAACGCCGGCGAGTCGCTCATCCATGTGGACTGGGGCAACGATTACGCATTGAAGAAACCGTATTGGCTCTTCCGTCAGTGGGCCGAGCCGCTCGTGCCCGGGATGCGCGTCGTCGAGTCTGCCGTCAGCGGGTCAGCCGGCACAACCGTGCAACCCACTTCTTTTCTCTCCGTCGATGGGCGCACACTCGTCGTTCATATTGTGAATGGGCAAGACAGCGATGCCGCCGTCGTCCTCACATTCATTGGGAGATTTGTCACGGCATCAGCGGCGGCGCGCCGTCGCACCAGTTCGACAGAAGACGACGCCGAGTTACCTTCGCTCACACGCGGCCCCGACGGCTTTCACGATACCTTGCCCGCGCGCTCGATGGTGACATATCGCATCGGCCTGTAAGGGCGCCGAGAGCGGTATCAAGACCCTGCCCCGAACAACAAACCATGCTAGGGGTGGCAAATCCTACAACTCTGCTTTTAAGTGGAGCATGACTTCCCTTTTCGCGCGTTTCGGTGAGATGAAGCAGCAGGGCGAAAAAATCGCCGTGCTGACCGCGTACGATTACCCGACGGCCCGGCTGCTCGATGAATCCGGCGTCGACCTGCTCCTGGTCGGAGATTCGCTTGGAATGGTCGTCCTTGGCTATCCCGACACCACTCTGGTGACAATCGAGGAAATCCTGCATCACACACGTGCGGTTGCACGGGCTGCGAAGCGTGCCCCGATCGTGGCCGATCTGCCCTTCGGCACCTACAGCACGCCTGAAGAAACGGTGAAAAATGCACGCAGACTCATCGAAGCTGGGGCGCATGCGGTGAAGCTCGAAGGCGGTGTTTCGCATCGCGCCCAGATTTTCGCGCTGGCCGCCGAAGGGATACCACTCATGGGCCATATCGGGATGCTGCCGCAAAGTGTCCGGCTCGAAGGTGGCTACAAAATCAAGGGCCGCACACAGGATGAGGCGGAGCACCTGCTCGCGGATGCCAAAGTACTGGATGAAGCCGGTGCCTTCGCCATCGTTCTGGAACTCGTCCAAAAAGACACGGCCCACAAAATTTCTCGGTCCATCGCAGCACCCACCATCGGTATTGGCTCAGGTAGCGAATGCGATGGTCAGGTGCTGGTGAGCCACGATCTCATCGGACTTTTTCCGTGGTTCACCCCCAAGTTTGTCTCGCCGAAAGCGGCGGTTGCGCAGGCCATTCGTGAAGCGGCGACGGACTTCATCCGCGACACGAAACGCTCGCCGGAGCCGTTGCCTTAGGCCGCGTCGCTGGCGAACTCTCCGATCCGGCGGAACTTTTCATACCGCTGGTGCAACAATTCCTCCATCGGGATTTTTCCGAGTTCCTCGAGATGATGGAGAATCGCGGCCTTCACGGCTTCGATGGCCGCGCCCTGATTCTGGTGCGCGCCTCCGAGCGGCTCCTGGATCACATCGTCGATGAGGTGAAGCTCGCGCAAGTCGCGCGCGGTCAATTTGAGCGCCGCAGCCGCTTCCGGCGCATGTTTGCGGTGCTTCCAGAGAATCGCCGCGCACCCTTCGGGTGAAATCACCGAGTAGTACGCATTCTCCAGCATGAGCACGCGATCGGCCACGCCGATTCCCAGCGCCCCACCGGATCCGCCTTCGCCGATGACAATGGAAATCACCGGCGTCCGCAGCATCATCATTTCCCGCAGATTGACCGCTATCGCCTCCGAGATATGCCGCTCCTCCGCACCGACTCCCGGATATGCTCCCGGGGTGTCGATAAGCGCGACGAAAGGAAGCTGAAATTTTTCCGCCAACCGCATCAGGCGAAGCGCCTTGCGGTAACCCTCGGGATGAGCGCTCCCGAAGTTGCGCTTCACATTTTCCTTCGTGTCGCGGCCCTTCTGATGGCCGATCACCGCGCAACGGTGCGCACCGATGGTCGCAAAGCCGCCAGGCATGGCCGCATCATCTCCAAAGAGCCGATCACCGTGCAGTTCCATGAAACCACGGAAGGAAAGCTGGATGTAGTCCAACGCATAGGGGCGGGCCGGATGCCGTGCGATCTGCACCCGTTCCCAGGCGGTCAGGTTCGAATAAATCTGACGCTTTGTGGCCGCGATCTTCTCCTCCATGCGCCGCACCTCCGGATCGAGATTGATGTCGTTGGCATTGGAGCGCTTCTTCAAATCGGCAAGCGCTTCCTCCAGTTCGACGATCGGTTTTTCGAATTCCAGAGGCTGAATTTTCACGGGCAGTTTCACTCGATGGTTACGGGCGTATTCTTGTTGAGCATAGCGGCCAGCTCCTGCATGGCCTCAGGTTCGAGGCCGTAGCCTCCGCCGGGTGGTTTGGTGGCGGGCGGAGCGTCCGACCCATGATCCGTATACAGACTATGGCCGGATGGCGAGATGACAATCCAATGATCAGCCTCGGCGTAGGCCTCCCCTTTGTCCTTGTCGAAGGGAGTCACGCGCTGCCCTTTGTTCCAGGCAATCTCCTCAGTCACCCGGCCGCCGATTTTTGGCTGCCGCGGAGTCGGTGCCGCCGTCTTTCCAGGAGCAGGCGTTGCCGGTTGTCCCCCCTTCATTCCTGCACCGTCCATGATGGGATATTGCTTGAAGAACTTGCCGAAATTCATGAGCACCACCTTGTGGTTCCGGCGATCGATGGTTACGGAAAACTCCGCCGGCGACACCGTAAGCCGCTCGCCAATCCGAAGCATGAAACCGTGCAGATCATTCGCTTTGAGGATCAATTCCGGGGTCGTGTGCATCTTCACGGCGACCCGGTTAATGACGTCATTCTTCTGCACCGTATAGCTGATCTTTTCCGGGGCGGAATACGTGGAAAGGAAGATATAGCTATTGATTCCCCCCACCCGGTTTTTGGCTTCCTCAGTTTTGCTCGATTGCGGATAGCGCTCGATGAAATCCATAAAAGCCGCGCGCGCCTCCACGAGCTTTGCGCTCTGCTGCAGCTCCACACACTTCGCAAACTCCGGCAGCGTCGGATCCGGCGGCGGCGCCGGCGGCCCCATCTGCTTCTCGTCCTTGAGCTTCTGCTGCGGCTCGACGAAAAGCTTCCACGTAAAATAGCCACCCGTCCCGAAGACGATGCCGGCGAGTAGGAGTACAACGAGAAATTTCACAGGAACGAACGGAAACTCTTGAAGCGAAGCGGTGAAGATTCAATCGCGAATCGAAGATTCGCTTACAACAGTCCGCGACGGCGAAAATCTCCAAAATTGCTGCCGGCGGATTCCTGGATCATATCGGTGGCAAATTTCAGAAGGCAAACCTCCCATCCTTCGTCGACGCCGTGGATGATCGCACTGAGTGGATCTTCAGAGTGATCGACCACCCCGCGAAGGCGATCGATCACCTCCTCGATCGAATTGTGCACCACATTCTCCGTCACATCGGTTTTGCGGAACTGAAAGCCATATTTGAGTACCGCAAGGTCCTGGGTGTGTTCCTGCATCCATTCGATAAATGCCTCAGCCCGTTCGCCAAACCCCTCCAAAAGGGTGCGATGCAGATGCCCCGGCGTAATGATCTGCGGACGCTCCGCATGCAATCGCCCGTCGCGAATACGGATCTGGTCCGGCTTATCCATGAATTCGCTGACGAGAAAGAAACGGAAGCTCGTACTGCCAAAAGTATCGATCCGGCGCTGGGGGGCATGGATGACCTGGGTGTTTTCGATGGCAAACTGGAACGTATCCTCGTTGAGCATGGATGGTGGGGACCATAGGGGCGACTTGGCCTTCGTGCAATGCCTACACTCACCCCGTTGTATTTACAGCTAACCTCCGAGCGCTTGCCGGATCTTGGTGCGGAAGGTCTCAAAGCGGAAGGGCTTTTCAATGAAGCCCGCAGGCTCCACTCCATCGAATTTCGAAAGCGCCTCCTCCTCGTCGTAACCGCTCATCATCAAAACAGGCACGCCCGGATGGAGCCGCATCACTTCGGCAAAAGTTTCGCGGCCGTCCATGCGCGGCATCATCAGATCCAGCAGGACGAGCACGACTCCACCGTCCGATGCCGCCGTGGAAAGTGCCTTCACCGCGGCGTCTCCATCGCTGGCCTGCAAGACTTGGAAACCAAGATATTCCAACATCATCGCCGCTGTCATCCGGACCGCTTCTTCATCGTCGGCAACGAGTACCCGGCCCTTGCCCGTCCACTCCGCCGCTTCCACTGGCACTTCCGCGGGTGTTTCCGAGATGCCTTCGACTGCGGGGAAAAGCACCTGAAAGGAGGTGCCCTGGCCCGCTTCGCTCTGGACACGCAACGCTCCTTTGTGGCCGCGCACGATTCCCAGAACTGCGGCCAGCCCAAGTCCACGCCCGGTAAACTTGGTCGTGAAGAAAGGATCAAAAATCCGGGATCGCACCTCCGGCGTCATGCCGCAGCCAGTATCCCGCACCTCCATCGTCACGTAAGGCCCTTCCGGGAGCCCGCCAGAAGAAGAGCTTTCGTCGAGAATCTCGCGAGTCGCATCGACCACCCCGGTGCTCACGGTGATCTCTCCGGTCTGATCACCGAGGGCTTCGGAGGCGTTGATGACGAGATTCATAACAATTTGGCGCATCTGCGTGGTATCAGCCATCACGGGTGGAAGCTGCGGTGCAAGAACGAAACGCAGTTGCGCCTTTTTACTGATGGAAAGCCGGAGGAGATCCGTGGTCTCCTGGACGACCGAATTGAGATCCGCGCGCTGGATGAGGAATCGGCCCCGCCCTGAATAAGCCAGCAGCTGTTTGCAAAGATCCGCGGCACGCACCGCCGCGACTTCGATCTGCTCGATATGCCGCCGCAACGTCGGACCTTCCGGCAGCTCCATAGCCGCCAGGCTGGCGCTGCCCAGCACGCCAGTGAGCAGATTGTTGAAATCGTGTGCGATGCCGCCGGCCAGCACTCCAAGACTTTCGAGCTTTTGCGACTCCTGCAGGCGGCGTTCGATCTCGTTTCGCTCCGCTTCCGCCCGCCGGCGTGCACTGATGTCCCGGCAAAACGCCACGATTTTCACCTTGTCTCCGCCGCCGCTCTTGCGCGTTTTCCCATTGATTTCCACCGGCACGATCTGCCCTTCGGGCGTCACGTAATCGATCTCCAGATTCTTCATCCCTCCCCCCGTGATACAGTTCTCCACGGCAGAGGCGAGGCGCTCGACATCATGCGGCGCCGTCCATTCCGTGACCTTGCGCCCCACGATCTTCTCAACCGACGCATGCCCGGTCAGCGCGATGTATTCCTCATTCGCGTGAATCACCTGCCCTTGCCGGTCCAGAATCACGTAACCGGTATTCGTGGCATCGATGATCGTGTGGTAGAGCCGCTCGTATTCGCGGATCCTCTCCTGCGCCAGCACATGTTCGGTCACGTCCTGAACGAAGGAGAGCATGGAGACGACGTTTCCATCGCTGTCGTGAAGTGCCGAATTGTACCAGAAACACTGCACAATCGCTCCTGATTTGGTCACGTTACGATTCAGGATGACGTTCTGCTTCTCTTTCCCTTCCTTCAGGCGCGTGGCGCCTTCCACCACGCGCGCCACGTCCTCGGGATGGACGAATTTCAGCTCATGGAAACGTTTCCCGATGACTTCGCGAGCGCTCCAGCCAAAGATGGCTTCCGCCTGCCCCAACCAGCATTGGCAGCGGAAATCGGGCTGCCACTCGATCACGGCGAGGGGCGTGTTTTTCATGTGATCGGAGATCCGGTGCCGCGCCTTTTCCAGGTCGATCGCCGCCTGTTTCAGCTGGGTGATATCGCGGGCGATTCCAACCAGCCCGATGATCTCGCCATCGGCGCCGCGGAGCGGAAACTTGGAAGTGAGAAACCATCCCTTCCGGCCGCCCTCGAGCGTGTGCAATTCCTCGCGATTGATCATCGGCTCACCCGTCGTGAGTACGGCCCGGTCATCTTCCTCAAAGCGCGCGGCGTGCTCTCTCAAAGCCGGGATATCCCAAACGGTGCACCCCGTCAGCGGGAGATCCTCCCAATTGAAGAGATACATGAAGGCTTCGTTCTGCATGACCAGACGCCCGTCACGGTCCTTCAAAAAGATGGGATCGCGCACCGCATCGATCACGGTACGAAGCATGCGGCGCTCGTCCGCCAGTTTGCGTAAGGCCTCCGCCCGTTCCGTAACATCGCGGGAAATGCTGATCAATCCATTGACGGCTCCTTTGCCGTCATGAATGGGAAACTTTGAAGTCAGGTATCGCCGCGGTTCCTGGCCCGGCGGCTGGATAGACTCCTCCCGGTTGATGACCGGCAAGCCACCTTCCATCACCTTGCGATCATCATCCGCAAACCGCTCCGCTTCCTCACGGTCGATCGGCATCTCGAAGACCGTCTTCCCGAGATAGTTTAAATCATCCAGATTTAGCAAACGGCGGCAGGCCTCGTTATAAAGAAGATAGTGTCCGGCGGTATCCTTGAAGAGAACCGGATCAGGCAGCGCATCGAAGACCAGACGCAGATTCTGCCGCTCCAACTCCAACTCGGACTCCACAACCTTCCGGACGCTGATATCGCGGAAAATCACCATCGCTCCGAGATTCTCGTCAGCGTCGTCGCGCATCGGCGCGGTGGACAAATCGGCTACACCTGTTCTTCCGTCTTTGCACCGGTAGTCGATCTCTCCCCGCCACCGGCTTTTCCGATAGGCGTACACAAGGGCATTTGTCAGCTTCGGCTCGTGCCCCGGAGGAGTCAGGCGAGTCACTGAAGTGCCGACGATTTCCCCGCGCCTCCAGCCAAAAAATGCAATTGCAGCACCGTTCAGGTCGATAATCTGCCCGTCTGGCGACACGAGCACGACAGCCTCGTCGAGGCAATCGAACACGAGGGTGCGAATCGCCGAATTAGCGCCTTCAGTTCCTGGATCTGGGAGGGTGGAATCCACGGACGCGGGACGCTAGCAGAAGTACCCCGGAGCCGCTAATGGAAAAGTGTCATACAGCAAACAAAGTTATCACCAGACGATGTTTAAGGATGAACTGGCACCTGCACCCGTTATACGCCAACCACTTTCGACAGGCTACTCTCTCACCTGTCCTGTTCCACGCAGCAGGTATTTATAGGTTGTCAGCTCTTCCAAAGCCATCGGTCCACGCGCATGCAATTTGTCAGTCGAGATTCCGATTTCCGCTCCGAATCCAAACTCCCCACCGTCGGTGAAACGCGTGGAGGCGTTCCAGTAGACGGTCGCGGAATCCACTTCGGCGAGGAATTGCTCCGCCGCCTGTTCGTTCGCCGTCACGATTCCGTCGCTATGATGCGATCCGTTGGTCTCGATATGAGTGATGGCGGCTTCGATATTATCCACGACACGGGTCGCGAGGATCAGATCGAGAAACTCCGTCTGGTAATCGGTTTCCGTGGCGAGCTTCGCGCGGCCCTCCAGCAACCGGATCACCAACTCGTCTCCGCGAATCTCCACGCCCTTTTCGAGCAGAGTGCTCCCGACCGTGGCAAAAAACTTTTCCGCCACATCCCGGTGAACTAGCACCGTCTCGATGGCATTGCAGACACCAGGCCGCTGGCACTTGCCGTTGATCACGATAGCTTCCGCCATTTGCAGATCGGCATCCTTGTCTACATAGATGGCGCAGATCCCGTCGTAGTGTTTGATCACCGGCATGCGGGCATGGGAAACGACCGTCTCGATGAGCCCTTTGCCGCCACGCGGCACGATGACGTCGAGATACTTGTCCATCGCGCAGAGGTACCGCACCGCATCGCGATCTGTGACCGGAATCAAGAGGATCGCATCCTCAGGCAGTCCGGCGCGAGCGCCTCCGCGGCTGAGCGCGGCAGCGATGGCAATGTTTGAGTGAATCGATTCCGATCCACCGCGCAGAATCGTCGCGTTGCCTGTTTTGGTGCAGAGGACCGCCGCGTCACTCGTCACATTCGGCCGGGATTCATAAATGATGCCCACAACGCCGATCGGGACGCGGACTTTTGTAATCCGCAGTCCATTGGGGCGTGTCCAATCGCGAATCGACTCGCCGACCGGATCGGGCAGATCCGCGACCTGGCGGATCCCATCGGCCATGGCCAGGAGCCGCTTGTTGGAGAGGGTCAGACGATCGATCATCGCGCTCGAAAGGCCAGCCGCCTTTGCACCTTCCAAGTCTTTCGCATTAGCGGCGAGAATTTCTTCGGCAGACGCGACGATCTCGTCGGCCATGGCCAGGAGCCCGCGATTCTTTTGTTCGCTGCTCATGCGCGCGAGCAACCGCGACGCGGCGCGGGCTCGGCGCCCGTACTGGAGAATCTGTTCTTGGAGCTCGATCATGACTTCTTCCTAGTAAGGAAGCGCGTTCCGGTAGATTTGCCATGGGCAATCGCGGTGATCTGCCCTTCCTTGCGGCCGCTCGCAATCCAGGTCGGAATTCCAGCATCGGTCGCAATCTTGACCGCCTGGAGTTTGGAATTCATCCCTCCAACGGAAAGCCGTCCCTTCTCCTGGCGGACCAAGCCGGAGACAGCATCGATGTCGTCCACCTGCGGCACGGTATTTCCGGATTCATCCAGCAAGCCATCGACGCTCGTGAGCAGGATGAGCAAATCCGCCTCAGCCAGCATGGCAACCTCCGCGGAGAGGCGATCATTGTCGCCGAAACGCAGTTCTTCGACGGCGACGGAGTCATTTTCATTGATAATCGGCACCACCTTCCGGCGGTCGAAGAGGCATTCCAGCGTATTCCGCGCGTTTTCGTAGCGCGTCCGGCTATCGAGATCGCCATGAGTAAGGAGGAGTTGGGCTACCGTCAGGCCATGCCGCTCAAACATGCCGGAATACATCTGCATGAGCTTCGACTGGCCCACCGCGGCACACGCCTGTCTCGCGGAAAGCTCTTCCGGACGCTCCTGCAATCCGAGCGCACCCAAGCCAGCCGCCACCGCTCCACTGGAAACGATGAGGCAGGCGTGCCCTTCGCCAACGAGTTCCGCCACTTCCGCCGCGAACCGGCGAAACTGGGCGTCGTCGAGCGTATTGCCTTCCGGATTGGCGAGAATACCGGAGCCGAACTTGAGTACGATGCGCATGAGAAAAGGGAAAAGCTCAACACGTACGGCGGAATGGCCGTCCCTGTCGAGCGCACACCCGCTCCCCGCCCATGTGGCCGATCCGTTATAAAATCCGGCTGAACATGGAATTCGCGGTTTCTCTCTTTTGCAGTTAAAAGAATATTGGCGGGCGCTTCGGCGCTGACTTTCGCTTTTGCCAAAGCTTAGCGAATCCCCTCCCCTGAATGCACTTTCCCCTGTTTCCCCGGCGTTTCCTCCCCCTCCTTTGGGCAGGCTGCGTCGTTTTGTTTCTGGAGGTCTGGTTCGGGATGGGCATTGCGCGCGCGGCGAATCTCTCGAAGCGGTTTCTCATTCGCTCCTGGGTTTCGGAAGATGGCCTCCCCGGCGACGTGGTTCGCTCGATCGTACAAACAGCGGATGGCTGGCTTTGGGTCGCCACGGCGGAGGGCCTGGTACGTTTCGATGGGATCCAGTTTTCCACACTGGAAGACGAATCAGACCGGACGCTCGCCCGCACGCCGCCGCGAACGCTTTTTGCGCCGGGCGACGGGTCCGTCTGGGTGGCAACCGCCCAGGGCGGACTGCTGCTTTGGAGAGATCATCATCTGTCGCGGGTCTTTGCCGATTTGACTCCGCTCATCGGGACAAGCCCGGCGGCCCACGTCACGCAAGTGGTACAAGCTGCCGCGGGCACTGTCTATATCGTCCGGGGAAACGATACCTGGGAAGTCCTTCACGGCAGACCGCCAAACCCAATTCTGCGGAACCCGCAGATCGACGCGATCCTCGCCGCGGATATTGAAAACCGCGATCAGACGGGACATCCGAAGTCGGGATCATCCGTGCTGCAGTTAAAAGACCGCCACGGCAGGACATGGACAGCGACGCCCGGAGAGGGCATCCGCGTCACGGACGAATCCGGAGATTCGGAAGTTCTGTCCATTCCCTCGATTGCCCCGGCGAATCGCATTTCGGAGCTATTCGAAGACCGCGAAGGAACCATCTGGGTAGCCACGGGAGAAAGCGGCCTGATTCAGATTCGGGAAGCCCGTGTGGAAATGCTGACGACGAGCGACGGCCTGAGTGATCGCTCGAGCAGAGCGCTTCTCGTCGATGCCAAAGGCCTTTGGGTCGCTCCCAAGCAGGGCGGCCTCGATCGTTTGGAAAACGGAAAGACCACTCACTATGATGCCGGAGATCACACGGTGAACCGCACCGTTTCCGCGCTCTTTCAGGATCGGTCCGGCGTCCTGTGGGCTGCCACCCGAGTCGGAAGCGTTTTCCGGTTCCAGGGCGGCAAACTGATCGCCTTCACTCCCGAGGGCCGGATTCCCAGCAAAGTGCTGGCCATCGCCGAGGATTCCGCCGGCCGCCTCTGGCTCGGTGGCGAACAAGGCCTCGCTTCGTGGGATGGTAATAAACTAACCTGGGCCGGCACGGAACAAGGTTTTACCGGTGAACACATCAGTGCCCTCGCGGCAGGCGGAGACGATTTGTGGGTCGGCACAGCCGAAGGACGGATCTTCCGAATGCACGGCGACCAATTCGTATCCGTCGGCAAGGAGGAGGAGTTACCAAAAGAAATCATCTCCGGACTTTGCCCGGAAGCAAATCGCGGCGCCGGGAATGGTTCCGTGTGGATTACGACTTTGGGAGCCGGGCTCTTTCATTTCAAAAACGGACATTTGACTCATTTCGGAGCAGAAGAAGGGCTGCCCGATCCCCGGCTGACATGCGTTGCGGATGATACTTACGGAAACTTATGGCTTGGATCACTGGCCGGAATTTTCTGCGTACCAAAAGCCGAGCTATCCGACATCGAGCTCAATCGGCGTGCGTCTGCAAACTGGATCGTCCTCGACCGGGCCGATGGAATGCTCTCGCGCGAGTGCTCCGGATACGCCCAACCTGTCGCGCGCCGCGAAGACGACGGTGGAATGCTGCTCATGTTTCCCACGGTGGACGGCATCGCGCAGATTCGTCCCCATCGGCTGGAGTGGAACCGGGTGCCGCCGCCTGTGCTCGTCGAGAACTTTGGCGCAAAAAACGGATCCATTGAGTTACAAAAAGGTCCGCCGCACTTCGGCCCGGGCCGGACGCGAATTGAAATCCACTATACAGCCCTGAGTTACTCCGCTCCGGAGAAAGTCAGATTCCAGATCCGCCTGGATACGCTCGAAAGCGAATGGCGTGATGTCGGTACGCAACGCTACGTCACTTACGAAGCAGTACCACCCGGGCACTATCGCTTTCACGTGCGTGCGGCGAATAACGACGGGATCTGGAGTAGCGCGGGTGCGGAGATCGCTTTTGAAGTGACTCCGCACTTCTGGGAGCGAACCTGGTTCCAGATCTGCTCCGCATTGGTGGCAGCGGGAATCGTCGCCGGTGTAAGCTGGCTGGTGAGCCGCGTCCGCATGCGCGAGCGGCTGCTCCGCATGGAAGCGCAGAGTGCGCGCGAAGCGGAACGCGCCCGCATCGCCCAGGATCTGCACGACGATCTTGGAGCCAGCCTCACGGAGATCTCCCTTCTCGCTCAACTCGCGGCCGAGGATCCGGACACGGGCACAGCCCAAGAACCCCTGCCAGGCATTGCCGAGAAGGCACAAGCTGTCGTCCTGACGCTCGATGAAATCGTCTGGGCCATCAATCCGCGCCAGGACACCGTGGCGGCACTCGTCGACTATCTTGCCGCGTTTGCCGCCGAATTCCTGCAAAGCGCGGGAATCGCTCTAAGACTCGAGATTCCTCGCGAACTCCCCGACATCACGCTGGAGCCGGAATGCCGTCACGCACTTTTCCTCAGCGCCCGAGAAGCCTTGAACAATGCAGTGAAACATTCCGGGGCCAAAGAAGTCTTTCTGGGACTTCGTCTCGATAACGATGGACTTGAAATCATCGTTGCGGACAATGGGTGCGGATTCCGAGCCGAACAATGCTCGCAGGGAGAAGGCTTGCGAAATCTGCGTGAACGTCTCGCCCGAGCCGGCGGCAAATGCCGGCTCGACACGGCCGATAGCGGCGGGGCAAGTATTCACTTATATCTGCCCCTCGCCGGAAAACTAACTAACATTTCACCATGACTACCGTCGCGATTGTCGAAGACACAGCCGGACTCGCCGCCGCGCTGCGGCGCATCGTCGAAAGCATGCCCACGACTCAATGTGTCGGCGTGTGGCGCAGCGGAGAGGAAGCGCTGATCAAAGCGCCCGCATTCCAGCCCGAAGTGATTCTCATGGACATCCATCTGCCGGGCATCTCCGGGATCGAGACGACCGCCCGGCTCAAACAGGAAATGCCCGCGCTGCAGGTCATCATGGTCACGGTCTATCGCGACCATGACAAAATCTTCGATGCCCTCAAGGCGGGTGCCTGCGGCTATCTGCTCAAGCGTGCCTCGCCCGAAGAGGTCCGGCGCGCGATCGTCGACGTCCGGGCCGGCGGAGCTCCCATGACGGCGGAAATCGCCCGCCGGGTCGTCGAGGCATTTCACCGGCCCGCGGCTGATCAGGAGGAAACCGCCCAGCTTTCCAGCCGCGAAACCGAAATCCTCGAATGGCTGACCAAGGGGCTGGGAAACAAAGAAATCGCCGACCGGCTCGGACTTAGCACGGAAACCATCCGGGTCCACCTGCGGCGCATCTATAACAAGCTGCACGTTCACTCCCGGACGGAAGCAGCACTGAAGTATCGCGCTTCCAGCAGCAATCTGCCGCGATAACGAGAGTTGAGGCGCGGGCAGTTGAGGGGATTTGCGTCTCACGTCGGGATGCACTTTGCTGCACGGAAACCCGCGTTCGTTTCCGCTTAAAAACGGCCTGCTTTTTCCTGATCAGTTTGATTGTTAAGAGCGCGTTAACCCTTTCGGGTTAATAGACACTCAGGGGGCTGAAATCTAGGGTCAGAACACTCGTCCCCTCTATGTCCCCCCATTTTCTGCGAGCCGTTTTCCGGTCACGTCCTCAGCCCGCGCCCGTGCGCTCAAAGATCATGCATTCAAGCGAACTTGCGCAGCCGTTTCCCGCCCAAAAGCCAGGCCGTCCGCAACCGATCTGCTCGTCCCGCATTTCAGAGTTCCTGAAACCAAAGGGCTGTGCCGGCCTTGCCGTTTGTGCAGTCTTTTCATTGGCCGTAATCGCGGCTGCCGCGGATACACAATCCACCTTCTTTCAGGGCACGGACCTCACCGTCGCCTCTGGCTACGATTCCTTCACTCTGCCGTCGAATACGGTCGATGTTATTTTTGGTCCGCTTTATCCAACCAGCACGACGATACTGACCTTCACCCAAAGTCCGAGTTTAACCGCTGGCACACTGAATTTTCTCGGAACGGCTCCGATCATCATTGCGGATACGGCAACGGACTCCACCAATGATAGTCTTACCCTCGGCGGAACGGGAACTGACGCCGCATCCGGTTCCGCTTCGGCGGATTTGATCTATCTTGGCGGGACCGCAACGTCGGTGAGCATTCAAGGGAGTAACGTCGGCGGTGGGACAGGAACACTCTCGATCAGCCTCGCGCGGACGGGCAATTTGGACGTGGCGTTTGGCGATACTCTGACCATCAGCGCGCCGATTTTCGGTGCCGGATTTGGATTGGCAAAAACGGGGCTGGGAGCGGTGACACTCAGTGGGCAAAACACTTACACAGGAGCGACAGCGGTCAATTCGGGAACCCTCACGCTGGACTTCACTGCTCCTGGAGCGCCTCTTTCGAATATCATCAGCAGCACTTCGGCCCTGCAGTTGGGCGGCGGCGCCCTCACGGTCCAGGGCGGTGCATCACTCGCCAACAGTCAGGCCTTTGCGTCTACGGCAGTCAGGGCTGGCCTTTCGACGGTCACTGCGACCGCAGGCACCGGCGGCTCCACAACGCTCGCCCTCGGCGCCATCACTTATAGTGTGGGCGGATCGATTGTTTTCAACGGACCCGCGTCCAACAATGCGCCAACGACCGCCGCAGGACAGGACGGAATCGGTCTGCAGGCAGCAACTGGTACGATCACCACCACATCGGGAACCGCTAATGCGATCCTGATCAGCAATGCCACCGGCACGGGAGCAAGTGCGGCATATGCGACGGTCGGTTTGTATGACTTTGCCGGCGTATCCGGAACATCCCCTTTTACGATCACCGGGCTTTCACAACTTACCGGTGGCACCGCCGGAGACGGTGCATATACGATTCAGAACGGTGGCAATTTCCCGACCGGGGGTGGTGCATTCGATGTCATTGGCACAGGCAACGCCCATAACACGACAAACCTCAGCGCCCTTCGTTTCAATGCCCCAGGCGCCGGAGGAATCACCAATACCAGCGCTCCATTCAGCTTTGGCGGTTTGCTCGTTACGCCCAATGTCGGCGCCAACAACATCACGATCTCGGGCACACAGGGGATACAGCCTGGCCTGCGTAGCAGCGCAAACGCGGGCTCCATGGTCCTTTGGCAAAATAACACGGCGGGTTTCCTTAATATCACGACGACGATCGGAGACGGTAAGGTCGCAGGCGGTTCTCTCGTTCAGTCGGGTATCGGCACGGTTGTTTATTCCGCGACCGGCAATACATTTACCGGTCAGACTTATCTAAATGGCGGGTTTTCACAAATCAGCGTCAACGGAGATCTGGGAGCACCAGCAACGGGTGCGGCAACAAATCTGAACGGCGGAACCATCCTGGCTTCGGCGAGCTTCACCATGGATAATGCCGGCGCCAATAAACGTCCGGTCAACCTGGGTAATAATGGCGGCGCGCTGGCCGCCGTGGCCGGAAGTACGTTGACTGTTGATGGCTTGGTCGAAACCTCCGCAGGCATCGCCGGCCCCGGACCGTTGATCATCGGTATTCCGGCATCGCCGGCCAACGGGAATACCGTCGCCGCCGTTCCGGGCACGGGCCCAGGCACGGCAAATGCCACGCCAGTCTTCGCCACGGGAACGGTGGTGCTGACTGCGCCAAATGGCTATTTCGGCGGCACCGTCATCGACTCGGGCACACTCAATATCAATGGGATCAACGCCTTGGGAGGAGCCAACTACGGCGGTGTGACACTGAACGGCGGCACGCTGCAATATGCCACTGCATTCAACGGAAATGGCGCGGGAGATCTCTCAGTGACTGGTGGCGCCGGGAACTCGTATGGGCTCACTGTCACGACAAATGGCGGCGGCATCGACGTCAACGGCAACGCGGTCATTTATGCCAATCCCATACGATCCACCGGCCCGGGTAACCTCACGGTTGCGAGCAGCGACGCCAGCCATGCCGGAACCCTGACACTAAGTGGAAATAATACATTCAACGGTTCGCTGACCCTCGTCTCCGGCGCTCTCGTACTTTCAGGCACCAATAGTTATACCGGGGCCACATCCGTCAACGGCGGAGCATTTATCCTGACCCCAGGTTCGTCGCTGAGCGATACCGCGATTTCCGTGAACACTGGTGCCATTTTTGCACCCCAGTCGGGAGCCGGCAACATCACTGCCGGCACAACGGGAGCCAGCCTTAATCTGGGCGCGGGCGCGATATTCTCGCTCGCGGACGGAGCTGTCGGCTCTTTCACGCTGAATGCGCCGGGAGCAGGCGGCGGCGTGGTCCTCAGTCTCGGAGGCACGACGAGTGCGCCGACTAACTTGAACTTCGATCTCGGCGGCACCGGGGCCGATGAATGGATCGCCAACAATGGAACGGTGTCCTTCGCGGGAGTGGGCTCCAAAAACAACATCACGCTCAATATTCTGGGAAATAGCGCCCCGGCGACGCTCACCGGAATTCCGCTCCTTTCCGTGCCCAATGGTTTGTTGATCCTCGGTGACTTTTCCCTGCAAACCACCGCGGTCACATTCGGAACGCAAAGTTATACAGCAACCTTGAGCCTGAACGCGGCAGGTAATCTTCTTCAATTAAATTTGGCCGCCGCCTCCCTGGACTACTATTGGAAAGGCGGAACGAACGCGTCCTGGAGTAACGGCGCGAACTTCGCAACCGATCACACCGGAGTTTCCGCTCACTCCACTGTTCCCGGTTCCTCAAACAATGTTTTCCTTACGGCGGACGCGGCCAGTCGTCTGACACAGACGCTCGATGGCAGCTATACCATCAACAGCTTGAGCTTTACCGGCACTGGAACGGCGGCAGCCAGTTCCAAAGTGACACTTGGTTCCGGTACTGCAGGGACACTGACCCTGAACGCCGCCAACGGCTTTGCCGATGCGAGTGCCCATTCTTACCCCGCCGGAATCGGTCTCGTGGTCCAGGCGGGATCAACAGCCCACAATCTCGCGGCGAACGTTGCTCTCGGAGCAAGTCAGACATGGGAAATCGACAATGCTCCCGCAAATGGCCTGACGGTAAGCGGCGCAATCAGCGACGGCGGTTCAAATTTCGGCCTGACCAAGACAGGCAACGGCACCCTGATTTTATCCGGATCGAACAGCTATGGCGGCCTGACCACAGTATCGGGAGGAACTCTTATCGTTGCGGCAGACAGTGCACTGGGAGCGGCATCCTCATCCGTGGCAGGGCTGGCCATGAATCCTGCAGGCACGGCAACAGTCAATTTTACCTCCCAGAACCCGGCGATTGCCTCCATGGCAAGCACCGGCGCCGGCACAAGCAACGTGATACTAGGTGACGCAACCCTGGGCGCTGCCACGACGCTATTCGTCGGAAGCAATAACGCGTCAACCACCTTTTCGGGCACGATTAATGACGGAACCGCCACCAATGCCGCGGCCGTTGGCAACCTGATCAAAGTTGGCACAGGGTCTCTAACTCTCAATGGTACCAACACCTTCACCGGATCTGCGACCGTCCTCAGCGGCACACTCACGGCAAGCAGCAACGGGGCACTCGGCCTGCCAACGGGAGGCGGTTTGGTTTTGAGTCCCAACCCAGGCGATACGGCGACCGTCAGTTTCACATCGGCGACTCCCTCGATTGGATCTCTGGCCAGTTTCATCGGGGGCGCAAGCAACGTGGTGCTGGGCAATCCAACGGGAGCAGGCAGCGCCACGATCTTGACCGTCGGCGGCAATAACTCCAGCCAGACATTCACAGGCACGATCAGCGATGGAACCGGGACGATTGGCACGGCCGTCGGCAGCCTGACACTCACCGGCAGCGGCACATTAACGCTCAGCGGGGCAAACACCTTTACCGGCACAACGACAATCGGCGGCACAAGCATGCTCGTCATTGCCAGTCCCCTCGCTCTGCAGAAAAGCACCCTCAGCTACGACAACCAGGGAGGCACGCTGCAATTCGACAGTTCTGTAACCGCGGCTACATTGGGCGGTCTTACCGGCAATCAGACACTCGCGCTCTCCAATTTTCTCGGTTCGGCAGTCACACTAACGGTGGGGAATAATAACTCCGCCCAGACCTATTCCGGCTCAATGACGGGCATTGGCTCGCTGATCAAAACCGGCACGGGCGCATTCACTTTGAGCGGCACTAACAGCTATACGGGAAATACGACGGTCAGCGGTGGCTTGTTTACTTTGCCTGCCGGGGCTTCGATCAGTGGCGCCGCTGTCACCATCGGAGCCGGCAATGCCGCGCAACTCACCATCAACGGCGGTTCACTAACCGGCACAACGATGACGATCGCCTCTGCGAACAATGGGTTTCTTCTTTCGTCCGGAAGCGCAAGCTTCACCGGCAATGTAGCCTTCTCGGACAATGGGAACAATGCCACCGAGCTGCAAATTACCGGTGGTACGCTGACGGCAAATAGCATGACCTCCGGTCGTACGGCCTTGAGTTTCACCGCTCAACCAACCGCCGGCCAGACGACGACAAACGGCATCTATATTGCCGGAGGCACGCTGAATATTAACACCACATTGGGTGTCGGCGGAACGTCCGCGGCAGCCAACTCCAGCACGTCCATGCGTCTCGACTCCGGTTCGGTCACCGTCGGCGGAACCACCACGATCACGATTAACAATGCGGGACGCTGGAGCGTGCTCGACATCAATGGAGGAACCTTTACGAGCAATGACACGATCGGTTCCGGCATTAAAATCGGCGGCGTGTTTGGTGGAGCCGATGCCGAACTCCTCGTTCGAGCGGGAACGTTGAACGCAAACCAGATCACGCTCGGTGACGCCGTGCAGACTTCAGGGACGGATGTATTCAATGTCACCGGCGGCACCGTTTATCTCGGCTCCGGCGGCATCGTTTCCGGAAATGCCGCTCCATTGTATGGCGAAAACGTCACGTTCGGAACCGCGACGATCGGCGCATCGGCAAGCTGGTCTTCTTCCCTCGCCGTAAACCTCACGGGAACGACCACCTTCCAGGCGGCGAGCGCTTCGAATGTAGCGCAATCGATTTCCCTCAGCGGTATCCTCTCCGGCGCTGGTTCCCTGACCAAGACAGGCAACGGAACGCTCGCCCTGAGCGGCGCGAACACATACGGCGGCGGCACCACGATCAATGCCGGCATGATCCAGATCAGCGACACGTCGAGCCTTGGAACCATCACCTCAACCGCGACGATCAACAGCGGCACTTTGGAAGCGACCGCAAATATCACCACCACGCGAACCTTCCAGATCGGCAGCGCAACCAGCGGCATTACGGTGGACGCCGGAATGACTTATGAAATCGACGGAGCGATCAATGATGTCCCGGGAAGTCCCGGCACACTCAACGTCTCCGGACCGGGTGTCCTGAAGCTCGGCGGCACCAGCAACTACACCGGCCCAACCACCGTGCAGTCCGGCACATTGATTGTCAGCGGCTCCCTCTCCGGCACCTCCGCGACAACCGTGAAAGCCGGAGCCTCGCTCGTTGTTGATGGGGTCATTACCAACCCCGTTGCCACCCAAGGCACGGTGAGCGGAGCCGGACTCATCGTCGGATCTCTCACCTCCACCGGCGGTACCATTGTACCTCAAAGCAGTTCATTGGCTCCCTCCCTTCTGTCCGTGGCGGGAAACTTCAATCTCGATTCCACCTCCATCCTAAGCATCGCCCTGGGCGGCGCTGCCAATGGACAATTCGGCCAGATCAGCGCCAGTGGGATCAATCTGGCGTCGGACAGCGGAAGCGGCGCCATGCTCCAGCTCTCTCTGGTTAACGGATACACACCAGTTCCCGGCGACCTGCTTATCATTGCACTAAATGGCGGCGCCATAGCCGGGCAGTTTTCCAATACCGTTCCAGATCTCTCAACCGGTCGCCCTTCGATTTCCATCAATGGCTACCAGTTCGACATCAGTTACACCGCGACATCGAATAGCTTTACCAGCGCCACCGGAACCGGCATCGCCCTTCTCGCCGTTCCGGAGCCGAATACCGCCACGGCGCTGATCGTCGGCCTCGGCTCCCTCATTGGCCTGCAGCGTTTTCGGCGGCGGACGAAGTAGGATAGAATGGCCACCGGTCAAGTGTAGGTGGCCGCAGCGTTTCCTGTTCGAAATCACCTTTATTTCCCGCTTCGAGCATCGCCAGCAACTCGGGCCATTCGTCGCGCATGACCTCGGCATTTTTTGAGAACAGGAGATTCTCCGTCATCTTCCTTTCAATGTCCGACAAAGGCACTCCATCCGGCTGCGGACGGTAATGCATAAGATACCACCTCCGCAAGCGTATCGAACAATCGCGACCGCACTTTCATGTCACTTATTCATCGATGCCAAGCAAGCGGCGCGCATCCGGCGAGTCCTTGTGCAAACTCACCGGCACATTGCGGATGACTACCTTCTTCCCCACCCGCTTTTCCTCCTTTGCGACCACGACGAGGCTGTCGCAATGCTCGAACGCGTAAGGAATGTTGCCCGTGCTCATGGAAAAAACACCCTGCAGATCGAGGGATTCCAGCGCTTTGATACAATCCTTGATGCGCTCGCCACTGAGCTTCGAAAACGCCTCATCGATCGGCACGAGCGCCAGAGACGGAAGTTTGCTCCGGGTATCGTGCCGCTTATAAGCGCGCAGATAACTTGCCAGGATCGCAATGAAGTAAGGCGATTGATTCTCACCACCACTGAACTTTCCACTCTGGCGATCGACACGTGAAGTGGCCTTCACCTCGCCGTCTTCACCGAGGTCATCGACCTCCATGTCGTAGTCGTAGTAATGGCGGTAATCGAGGAGCTTCGCCGCCTCCGCGCTGTCCGGTTGCTCGACGAGGATGCGAAGGAACTGCGCGATGGCTTCGCGCAATTCGGCATCCGATGAGGCAAAGAAAAGCTCATCTTCACGGGCGAGGGCACTGGCATCGAGCAGCTTGTGATAGAGCCGGAAATCCGGATTCTCCCACTTCATCACGCGATAGCGATTGTTGCCGATCGGACGCTTGAGATAGCTGTTGAGCAGCATGCGCGTGTTCTCCACTTCGAAGAGCGCGTTACGCAGTTTCTCAAGGATCTGTGTGCGGAAGAGCTTCTCCCACGTCTTGCGTTCGCGTTCGGCTTTGGCGTGGTAGTCGGGAATTTCGCTCTCTTCGAGTTTGGTAAGCTGCCTCTCGTAAGCCGTGTTTTCCGGCGAATCCGTCGGCAGGTCATCAAACTTCGCATGCACCATGGCCAGCTCATGCCGCGCGGCGACCAGCTGTTGCCAGTGCTCCACGGAAGCTTTGTCCTTCTCGTGGTAGAGTTCGGCAAAGCGGTTAGCCGCGGCATCGGGCCGCGGATAACGGCCCAGCATCTCTGTGCGCAGTTCCTCCATGCGTCGAAGCCAGCGCGAGACGTCATTTTCGTTTTGCACACGGTTGAAGCGCACCCGGGCTTCCTGCTCCGCCTCACGCCGGTCCTCGATACCGCGTTCGAGTTCGCGAAACTTCGCACGCTTCTCGCTGCGATCGAGGCGGCGTTGTTCCTCCCGCAGGATCGCGAGTTCTCCTTCGAGATCAGATTGCCGCTGGCTGAGATCATCGAAAAGCGCGCGGTCGATTTGATTCAAGCGCACCAGGTTTTCATCGAGTTCGGTCTGCAACCTCGGCAGTTCCGCGGCACGCGCCAGGTCTTCGTATAGCGAAGGTGGCGCTTCGAAAAGATCGCGCGTGCGCACCTGTACTTGATCGACATCTTCGGCCAGCGGCCGGAGCTGGCGTTCCTCAGCCATGAGTGTATCACGCTGCTGCTCTTTCCAGGCGAGTTGCTGGCGGAGCCCGCGTTGTCCCACGAAAGGCAGATTATCGTAATGTCGCGGGCGCTCGATAAACGCGCCGCGCGTCATGAAGCCGTCAGGCGTAATCGCCGCGTCATGCTCGCGAAGCTGCTCACGCGTATCGACACAGATCAGTTCGCCGAAAAGATGGCTGATCAATGCTTCCGCCACCGGATGCTTCGTCACGAGTTTCTCAGCCAGCGAACCGGGCTTGACCGGTTTCCGCAGCTTGAGTGCCTTGGCGGGATTCACGAGCGATTCGCCCCGCGCCTCTTCGCGGAGCTGATGATAGATCTCCTCCGCCGCATCGTAGTGCTCAGCAGAGACCGCCACCGCGAACTTCCGCGTGAAGGCAACTTCGATCGCTGGGCGCCACCGTTCTTCACCGTCTTTCAGTTCGCAAAGTTCGCGGAGATGCCGGGCCGGCAAATCCACACCGGCCGTCAGCAGCGAGCGATTCAAGGCATCGAGCAAGCGTGTCGGGAACGGCAGCTTGCCGACGCTTAGGGCGGCGATCTGTTCGCGTAACTCTCCGAGCTGATGCCGGATCTCCGACAAACGCCGCTGGGTCGGCTGAGCCACGCGAGCCGCTTCCGCGGATGCTCTCTGCGCAATTTCGCCAAGCGAACGAAACGTCTTTCCGAACTGAGCCACACCACCGGATTCCATCGCGGCAATGGCGCGATCCAGCGACTCCAGCGTATGTACATCGAGATCGAGCGGGAGTTGCGCAAGCTGCTTTGCCCATTCGCGGGCTCCGCGCACGCGTGCCGCCAGAGCAGATTCGAGCGATCGTCCCGTTTCCTTGAGACGCTCAATTTCCGTGACCAGACGCTGATTGCGATTCTTGATCTCGAGATAAAGAGCGCCGCCCGGTGTTTCGCGAATCGCATTCTTCAGCGCGTCCAATTCAGCGCTGCGTTCGGGAATGAGCTTCTCCAATTCAGCAAGCCGCGATTCTTCTTCGGCCCATGCCGATTTCAGCCCCGCGAGCTTTTCCTCGTCGTCGCGAAGCAGATTCGCCGTGTGCTGATGGCGCAATTCCGATTCGAGATAACGCGCCAGCACGGCATCGCGTCGCGCTTCGCTATGTTGCAGGAAAAGATCCGCAATCGCGCGGAGACGCGTGAACTGATCATTCAGTTCCGTCAGATCCTTTTCATAACGAAGGAAGGTCCGATAACTATCGCTCACGTCCTTCACATCGAGCCGGTCCGCGGAAAGAATGAACTGGCGGCAGAACTCGTTGAAGCTGCGCAGAAAGGTGAAAGACATCGCTGTCGGCAACAGCCCACGGAGAACCGAGCGATCGAAGTTCAGATGCGCCGGCTGCGCCATATGCGTGAGGTATTCGCTCAACTCCGCATAGAGACGGCCCCGCGTGCCATCTTGGTCGGAATGCGATTCCACCATCGCCTTGAACGCCGTGTAATCGAGCGGACGCTTTTTCCCATCGAGACCTACTTCGAGAAAATCACTTCGTTCCAGCGCCGCCGGCACAAAGAAAGGAGTTACGCGACCCTGTGTCTCCGCGGCACCGCTGAATTCAATCCGAAATCCCCAGGTCTCATGCCGCTTGCGATTCGGCCAGGTAAACTCCATCGCGACGTAAGTAATCGCGCTATCCCGCATATACTGCGTCACACCACCCTCCTCCTGTTTCGTATCGCCGAGGCAGTAACCTTTCAGTGAACGGTCGGAATGCGCACCCGTGGCGGATTGGTTGAACTTTACCAGCCGCAGATCGCCCACGATCACGAACTGAACCAGATCCATCAGGATCGACTTACCCGAGCCAGTCACACCGGCCAGGAGCAGATTGCCGCCCACGGCGATGGAATCGCTGTAGCCGTACCAGTTCAGCGCGTGAAGGCGCGTCAGACGAATGGCGCGACTCATGGCGTTTCCTCCCCTTCCGCCTCGACGGCGGTTTCTGTATCGGTCGCCAGGGCGGCGGCCAGATGCCGTTCCGCGTTCTTATTCCATTCCGCGATGTCCTGGAAAGGAATCACCCGTTTCAAGGTGGACAGAACCTCAATGATGGCTTCCGACGGTTCCTCCGCCGGTTGAAAGCGCAGCAGATTCTTGCGCTGCGCAAGGCTGAGGATTTCACGCAGGCGCGTCGGACTCGGAAGATGCCGGCGCAACGGCTCGAACTTGGTTTTTAGCGAATCATTGAGCTGACCGGCGGTGAGGTGGATCGGCGGAGCCTGCCCGCGGTCGCGCACCGCCGTATCGAATTCGTACCAAAGCGTCAGCAACACGAGCGTGGCATCGAGCTTGAGCCGGAGGGTGAAGGCGCCGCTCAGCGGCACCGCTTGCACGAGGCGAATCTCGTGATCCCAAAACAGTTTCAAATCGAGGAGCGCAGCGATTTCCTCCACCCATTCCCGATTGTGATGGCACCAATGATAGAGCTCCGTCTGACCGGGCTCGGTACCAAGAATGGAGCCATTGGCAAGCAAACGGCGCAATCCTTCGCCGAGACGTTCGCGGTCATTTTCGGAAAGCCGGCCAAGAAGCCCCTGGGCGGCGGGGACGGGAGCGGAAAAACTCATTTACGGGAGAGGGTAAAGCGCTCGATGCGATAGCTGAGCTTGGGGTCGTAGTCAGGCCGGTCGGTTTCAGCATGCCTGCGCGGCAAATCGAGCCGATAACGCGCATCGCTCGCACTGGCATGTAACAGGCAGGCAATCAGATCGGCAAGATCCTCCTCGCACCGGATCGGGATCTCTTCGGAGGCAATGCTCGTCTTTTCGTTGAGCACCTGATCCGCAAAACGATTCGCCCGCGCCACGGTCATGGAATCGCGCATCGCACTGTGCAGCCGGCGCAATGCGTCATCCTGTTGGTCGTCCGTAGCCTCGTCGTCAAGCGGCGCGATCTCGCCCGCCGCCCTGCGCAAGCGCGGTGTGTAAAGCGACTCGATTCCGGCCAGGAGCCGCGTTTCGTGAATCCGCAGCGAAGGAAATTCAATCTCTTCCTCATCAAGATCAGCCACCCGCCGCCCCGCGAAATGCTGATTGAGCGTTTCGAAGAAGTCCTGGATCCGGCCGCGATTCTCGCTCGTCGTTTCCTGCAAATAGCGAAAGCGGGCCAGCGAACGGCGCGTGAATTCGGCAGTGCGCCGGTCGACTGAATCGGCCACGGGCACGACGCTCTCGAGTAAGTCGGAGAGTTCCTCAATCCGCAGGCGCACTCGCGATATCGCCGTCTCGGGAGCCAGCGACGGCTCACGGCGCAGCAGTTCCGCCTGCATCTTACCCAAAAGATCCGCATCGAATTCCATCAGCTCCACGCGCCGTCTCGCTTCCGAAAGACGCAATGGCAGCCGGGCATGAACCAGTTCCGCATAACAGGCGCGCCCGATGCGCTCGGCAAACTGATCAAAGAGCACCGCAAGATTTTCCCTCAAACTGGCGGCAGCGAGTTGCCGTCGCGTATGCCGCTCGATGGCGGATTGCATGGTGCGCAATTCGTTGATGCCGTCGCGGAGATTGGCCGCACAGCTTTCCACATGTTGCCACGGCTCTTCGAGGAGCGGATCATTCACCGGATCGCGCTGGGTAAGCGTCGTGCAGACGCTTACGAGTTTATCGGAAAAGACCGCCGCCTCGGGAAATGCCAGTTTGCGCAGCGTCTGCACCATCGCGGAAGCCTCCGGTGTAAAATGCACAAGCTTCTTCCAATCCGCCCGCTCTTCTTCTTCCACCCAACCAGCACGCACAAAAACCATCAGAACCGCCCGCGCCTTTTCCCGTGTTGTCGATCCCACCGGAACAGTTTCATCCAACACCACATCTGCGTGCGCCTCCACGGCTTCCTCGATGAGTCCGATCGCACCATCCCGATCCATTCCCTGCACGTGCTCCATCGCGACGCGCTCCAGTGAATCCAGCGCGTCCATATACAATCGCGCAGCCGGACCGGCCAGCACCCGGAAAAACTCGGGGCGAACCTCACGAAAAAGCGCACGGGAAAGAGTCATCGTCATGGCAGGCCAAACGGAAACGGCTCAACGCCCACGCAAACGGCATCCGCCCCGGCCGTAAAACGGCAGGCATCGAATGGAAATGAGGACTCTCCCTGTGCAGTACATCCAAGTTCCTTAGCGCCTGCCGTACCACGCGGCAAGAGCGGTCCGAGAGTTAAAAACTCTGCCCCAGCGTAAGACGATGCCTATCTTTGACTTTCTACCAGCTTGGAAAGCGTTTGCAGCGTCTTGTGAATCTCGTGCTGCCATGCAGGCTCGGGCTCACCGTCACCGAGGTTCCAACGATCTGGCGCCGCAAATATCGCGTCGATGTCACGCTTCCACTTTGCCACGGAGTCCTCGCCGACATATTGAGATCCACCACAATAACGGACGACACCGGCCAGCAAGCGAAAGTACGCATGCACAGCGAAGAGATCTGAAGCCTCTGAACTCTTGTTCAGATTGCTTTCGAATTGTTTTACCAAGTGCTCGATCTCATCGGCGCGAGCATCGAGTGCGAGATCACTGTCAAATGGTCCGTGTCCCCAGGCTCCCATGATTGTTTAGTTCGTTGATATTAGTTGGTGGCGCTTTCCGGACATTTTCCAGCAACAATTGCCAAAGGAGGGTCCACAAAGAAATCCCAAATCCATAAAACCGTCACCCTGAATTCCGTTGCTCCTTTGCCAAGGCGCGCTACCCTGCCGCTCTCTATGATCGACCTCGAATCGCTCCCGGACCAGTACGGCCATTTCGGCCCGTATGGCGGGATGTTTGTGCCGGAAACTTTGATGACCGCGCTGAATGATCTCACGGCCGAGTATCTGAAGGTGCGCCATGATCCGGCGTTTCAGGCCGAATTGACCGATTCTCTGCGCAATTACGCGGGTCGCCCGACTGCCCTTTATTTTGCCGAACGGCTCACCCGCGAACTCGGCGGGGCGAAGATTTACCTCAAGCGGGAGGACCTCCTCCACACCGGCGCTCATAAGATCAATAATGCCCTCGGCCAGATCATTCTCGCCAAGCGTATGGGCAAAACCCGGATCATCGCCGAAACCGGCGCCGGGCAGCATGGCGTGGCCACCGCCACCGTGGCGGCACGCGCCGGGTTGGAATGCGTCATCTACATGGGAGCGGTCGACGCCCAGCGCCAGGCGCTCAACGTCACGCGCATGAAAATGCTCGGGGCAAAGGTGGTGGAAGTGACCGCAGGCCAGCAGACGCTCAAGGAAGCGATCAACGAGGCGATGCGCGATTGGGTGACAAATGTTCGCACGACTCATTACATTCTCGGCACGGCTTACGGGGCGCATCCTTACCCGATGATGGTCCGCGACTTTCATCTGGTCATCGGAAACGAAGCGAAACGCCAGATCATGGAGCGCGAAAAGCGCTTGCCCGATCTGCTCATCGCCTGCGTCGGCGGCGGAAGCAATGCCATCGGACTTTTCTGGCCCTTCCTGAAAGACGAATCCGTTCGCATGGTCGGAATCGAAGCGGGTGGCCGGGGCATTCGCGATGGAGACCATGCCGCGAGATTTCAGGGCGGAAAGCTCGGGGTCCTGCAGGGAGCGAAATCGTGGCTTTTGGCGGATGAAGACGGTCAGATCCAGTTGACCCACTCGGTCTCGGCCGGCCTCGATTATGCGGCGGTTGGTCCGGAACACTGCTATCTCCGCGACATCGGCCGGGTGGATTACGACTATGCCACGGATGACGAAGCGCTCGCGGCTTTCCTGCGACTCGCCCGCACCGAAGGCATCATCCCGGCGTTGGAGTCCTCCCACGCTGTCGCCCATGCCTTGAAAGTGGCGCCTGGAATGGCGCGCGATCAAGTCATCATCGTCAACCTCTCCGGCCGTGGCGACAAGGACGTCGCGCATGCCGCTGAACATCTCGCCGGAAAGCTGTAGGTCGGTAGAAATCAGGGTTCGGCGACCACCTCCGTACGAATTCTCATGTCCCTGCTCGACGCAGTCCCACTCCCAGCTCCGCCGCTCGCGCCGGAGTTTTCCATCACTGATCTTGTCCCGCCTTCCATTCGGGAACGGGTCCAGGTTGGCCCGTCTCCTGACTGGGTGACGGTGCGCGACGTCGACGAGGAATTCCATTCCGGGAATGAAGGAAGCGTCACGCTTCTTCTCGTCGACCACCAATGTCGCGCTGCGGAACACGCTTTCTATTACCGGAACGTCCGCCGGCTCGAGACGATGGGAGCGGTTCAGACGGAGGGGCAGTGGCGTTTCAATTCCTTTGATCCGGCAACCCAGGAGCTGGTCCTGCACTCCATCGTAATTCGGAGGGAAGGCAGAAGCATGGACCAGCTGCATCTGGAGAGAATGCGCTTTCTTCAGCGGGAGGCTGGGCTGGATTGGTCCTTTTCCATAGATGGCTCGATCACACTCGTCCTCCTGCTGGATGACGTCCGCGTCGGCGACATCATCGACGCGAGCTTCACCATCAAATCCGTCTCCCGGCTGCTACCACATCGTTTCTGGTGGACGGCCTTTGCACCCCTGCAGACTCCCGTGGGTGCGTTCCACGTTTCGGTGCGATTTCCAGCCGGCCGGGAAATGCGGTCACGAAATTCCGCGGACTTCGGAATGCGCAATGTCCGGGATTTAGGTGAAGAGACGGAGTGGAGTTGGAAGCGGGACAAAATCGTCCCACGCGAACTCGAACCGGGACTCCCTGTCTGGTATCCGAACGCTTGCGCGGTCGCCGTGTCCGACTGTGCTTCATGGGCGGAAGTCGCCAGGGGAGCAACTGAAGCCTGGCGGGAATGTCTCGACGATGAAGAGGTGCTAAAATGCGCGCGGCAATTCGCGAGCCAATCCGCTTCCCTCCCGGAGCAGGCGAACTTTGCAATCACTTTCGTCCAGGACGAGATCCGGTACCTGAGTGTCAATACCGAGTATGGAGGACAAATCCCGGCGGCGCCCGGCCAAGTCCTTCGCCGGCGTTTCGGTGACTGCAAAGACAAATCATTCCTGCTCACCCATCTGCTTCGCCTCCTCGGCATTGCCGCCCGTCCGGTGCTCGTGAACTCGACGATCGGCCGAAGTGTGGCCAACCTGCTGCCGTCTCCAGATGCTTTCGATCACGCCATCGTGGAGTACGAGTTGGAAGGCCGCCGTTATTGGGTCGATCCCACTTTGATTTTTCAGGGCGGCGACGCACGGTCACGTCATGTCGGCGACTTTCGCATGGGGCTCCCGCTCGGCCGTGACGTTGCGGATCTCGAGCCGATCGGAGCATCGCCTTCCGTCGACTCGTTTGAGCTGGGTGAAACTTTCCGGCTCGACACGACGGGGCGGTCTTCGCTGCTCATCGTGACAAAGCGCGCTACGGGATGGCATGCGGATGAACTCCGCCAGCAAATCGGCATGCACGGCGCGGAAGCCATTTACCGGATCCGCGAGCAATACTACCGGAAACTCTTCCCGGAAGCGCGCCGGAGGCAGAAGCTCGAGTGGCAGGACCAGCGGCAAACCAATGAATTTCGCACCGTCGAGACGTACGAGTTGCCGCACGCTCTCATCGAGACGTCCTCCGGCTCGGCATACGGCTTCCGATACGGCAGCACGCTCCTGCACGCGCAGTTGGCGCTCCCGGAATCCGGCAAGCGCCGCTATCCCTTTGCCCTCCCTCAGGCGAAAAATGTCAGCCATCGGATCGAATTGGAATCGCCGACGCTTCCTCGAGGGGAATCCGGAGTGATCCAGAAGCGCGACGATGCGTTTCGGTTCTTTTGTGAGAGCAAGAAGCTTTTCGGCAAGTGGTCGTTCTATTTCAGCCTGCGTTTCACGGAGGAGGAAATTCCGGCGTCCAAGTTTGAGGCCTACCGGGAACGCGTAAAAGAACTCCTCCCGTCCACCTTCATCGCCATTACTTTGGCCTCCGGGACAAATAATGCCCTGCAAGGTTCGCGGCGCGGGCGGACGCTTGCGGGAATTCCCTCCATGCAGGCAAAAGCCAAGGCGAAGCCTCGGCCATTCGAAGCCACGCCCAACAAAGCGGTTGTTTCCGGAAATGCGAACGCAGTTCGCCTTCCCGTTCCAGCCCCCATCCTGCATTCCCTCCCGCAAACTGGAAAAGTTGCCCCACTGGCGCCACTGGCACCCCGGGCTGCCTTCCATCAGGACGGTCCGATTCCAGTAGAAATTCCCGCCAGATCGCACACCAGCGGGGTAAAAAAGACCCGGGAGGCCGATCTGGAAACAGATGGTTTCGACGAGCTTTCGGTCGCTTCGTCACCCGCCACCACTCCGGCAAACGAATCTCTGTCCAGCCGCCGCCGGAAGCGGCGACGGCAAAATCAGAACTGGATCGTTCCCATTCTTTTAATGCTCTTCGCCATCGCCACCGGAATCGTTTGCGTGAAAGCCGTGTGGAAGCTCGAAAAGAAACCCCTTGCCAAGGATTCGCAAGCAGCCTCCGCTGCGGCCGGAAAAGCTCAGAAGCCGCATCGCCCCGACCCCAGTGCGTCGAATGCTGACTTTCTGCTTCCAGATCAGTAAAACTGCCGCCTTTGACAGGCGAAGAGGGCGTGCTAGGTTGCCCAAGTTTCCGGTGTATGATGGACAGCGAATCATTTCCGTCCCCTTCTTGCAGAATCTCGTCGCTCTACCTCGATTACGGGGCTGATGCTCAGACCTGCGATGATCACGATGCCGTGGAGGTTTCTGACCGCGGGATGCGGCTTTGCTCCCGATGGCGGTTTGAAATCGGGACGCAACTCGCCATTTCATTCGTCTGCGAGCACGAACGCCTCGGCACAGCCCGACTGACGGCCGAAGGTATCGTCGTCTGGTGCGAGACGTGCCACGGAAAACCGGGCGTCTTTGAAAGCACCCTTCTTTTCCTCGAACTCCCGGATGAGCTGAGACAAAGCCTCCGGGAGTTATCGTTTCAGCTCGCAGCGGGCAGAGAGTAAAGCCGGGCGGCTGCGGGGCTTCCCATCCGATACGATAGGTCGATAGGTCCCACGTGTCCTATTGATCCCATCCGTCCGATCCCAAAACAAAAAGCGCGCGAAGGTCATTCGCGCGCATGCTCACTGAGAAAACTGGAGTTTTCCTTCGAAACGGAAAACAGCCCAAAACAGCCCTTAGGCGACTGCAGCCAGCGCTTTTGCCGCGCGGCTCTTCAGGCGGTTCGCCTTGTTTCGGTGAATGCGACCGGTCTTGGCCGCCTTATCCACCGTGCCGGAAAGCTTTTGCACGGCGCTGCGGGCCGCATCTTTTCCACCACTCTTGATGGCCTGACGAGTCAGCTTGAGTTGGGTCTTGACTCCGGTATTGACGCGCTTGTTCTGAAGCGTGCGGCGGGCAGTCTGGCGGGCGCGTTTAGCGGCGGAAGCGGTATTGGCCATAAATCAGTCGAATGGAAAAGGGTGGGGAAATTAGCGGGTGCTTGCACCTTGTCAACGCTGCTTTTGTTTTTCCTACGAAACCAACTTTGCACTTTGAACCGATGTCCGAAAACCTAGAGTCGAAAAGATATTACTATGAGCGATCTTCGCCAACGCATCCAGGAGGCCGTCCAGGCCGGAAATCTTCTCGAAAGCAGCGCCAAAAATCTCAGCCAACTGCTCGATCGCAGTTCATCGCCGCTCTACGAGCAAAGCATCGCCGCGCTGGTGGAGGAAAATCAGTGGGATGAGCTCAATGACCGCTTCTTCAAGACGCTCGCCTTCGGCACGGGCGGATTACGTGGACGGACGATCGGCAAGATCGTAACCCCGGTGGAGCAAGGTGAACCACAGGCCCTCGGGCGTCCACAGCACGCCTGTATTGGGACGAATTCGATGAACGCCTACAACATCTCCCGCGCGACGCAGGGGCTGGTGGCGTACCTCAAGGAATGGTTCCAGACGAATGGCCTCGCCGGAAAACCCAAGATCGCCGTCGCTCATGACACACGACATTTTTCACGCGACTTCGCGGAGCTCACCGCCAGGGTCGGCACGGAACTCGGCTGCGACGTGTGCCTTTTCTCCGCACCGCGTTCGACTCCGCAGCTTTCATTTGCCGTGCGGCAGCAGAATGCGAATGCAGGCATCGTCATCACAGCCAGCCACAATCCGCCTCACGACAACGGGTATAAGGTTTATTTCGGGGACGGCGCCCAGGTGGTGGAGCCGCATGCCACCGGCATCATCCGCAAGGTTAACGCCATCGAGAGCGACGTGTACCCGCCCCTGCCCGAAGCGGAACGTGGACAGATCATTGTGCTCGGTGAGGAGATCGACAAGGCGTATATGGAACGCCTCGAAAGCCTGATCCTCGATCGGGAACTGGTGAAGCGCGCTGGCGATCTGCGGCTGGTCTACACCTCGATCCACGGTACGGGCGGTGAGATCATTAAACCCATGCTCGATCGCCTCGGTTTCCATTACACGACCGTGGCCGATCAGGATGTCGCCGACGGCCGTTTTCCCACGGTCAAATCGCCAAACCCGGAAAACGCCGAAGCGTTGTCGATGGCGATCGCCCAAGCCACCACCGAAGGCGCCGAACTGGTGATTGCCACGGATCCGGACTGCGACCGAATGGGAGTTGCCGTCCGCAATCGCTCTGGTCAGATGGAGCTTCTGTCGGGCAACCAGATCGGATCGCTCATGGCGTATTACCGCGTCAAAAAGCTTCGCGAACAAGGAGTCATTACCGCGGAGAACGCCGCGAAATGCGTGATCATCAAAACCTTCGTCACCACCGACCTGCAAAAGGCCATCGCAGAAGGCAACGGCATGCGGTGCGTCGAAACCCTCACCGGTTTCAAGTACATCGGCGAAAAGCTCGGCAAATACGAAGCCGCCCTTCCCGCGGACATCCGCTCCCACTATCGCGGCTTATCAGAAACGGAAACACGCGATGCGCGTCTGAAGCACTCCAGTTACTATGTATGCGGCGGTGAAGAGAGTTATGGTTACAGCGCGGCGGACTTCGTGCGCGACAAGGATGGCAATGGCGCCACGGTCGTTTTCGCGGAAGTCGCCGCTTACGCGAAGAGCCGCAACCTGACGCTCCCCGAACTGCTCGACGAAGTGTACGCAGAGTACGGTTTCTATCAGGAAAAGAACGGTTCGCTGACCTTTGAAGGAGCCGAAGGCGCCATGAAGATTTCGCGCCTCGTTGCTTCTTATGCGAAGGAGCCGCCTGTCGATGTGCAGGGCGTGGGAGTAAAAGAAACGCGAAACTTTGCCACCGATACTTTCCACGATGTGGAGGGCGATCAGATTCCGAAAGAGAACATGATTATGATCGATCTCGCCGACGGTTGCCGCGTCGCTGTACGGCCCTCCGGTACGGAGCCTAAGATCAAGTTCTACATGTTTGCCCGGAGAATTCCTTCCGGTGGACGCCAGCTCACACCTGAAGAACTGAAAAAAATCAAGGTTGAGGTGAAATCCACTCTCGATTCGCTATGGAACTGGGTACAACGTGACGTGGAGCAACGTCTTGCCAGTTAAAAACCTCTATCCCCCCTTTCATCCCCATGGGCCGACCTGAAATCAATCTCGACGGAGCTGAAGTCTCCATTCTCAAAGCATTGGGATTTGGATCAAGCGACGTTAGCGGCAGCGATCTGGCGGACCGCGTTGCGGATCTGGAAGAGGCGGAATTGATCGACGCCGTCAAGGGCCTCATCACCATGGGCTACATCGTGACAGACCGGCAGTCCTTCTACGATAAGGAAAGCATGGCAAGCGCGAGTTTCCATATCAATTCGGGCTACTCACGCGAGCTCAAGGAAGCCATAGATCCACGCGCCGGCAATGAGAAGCCGAAGAGTAAGCGCGTTCGCCGCGAATGACCGGGACCGTCGCGGTGCCTCCGCGCCATCCGCAACCCACCATCCCTGAAGCGCCGTCTCCCGTGCGACGGCTCTGGCCTTGGCTGGCTGCCGTCGCCAGCGGCGTGCTGCTTGCCTTGTGCTTTCCGCCTTACGATCAGGGCTGGCTGGTTTGGGTGGCGCTTACGCCGCTGATTTGCGCACTGTGGTTTTCCGGAGATCAAAAACACTCGATCCGGCGGCCCCTGCTGCTTGGTTACACGACGGGGACCATCTTTTTCACGATGGTCTTTTCGTGGCTGAGCAATCTCGGAACGCTTTTTCAATCCCCACTTCTCCACGGGCTGCCCTTGCTCCTGTCGCTGGTCCTCGGACTTTATATCGCAATCTGGGCCTGGTTTGTCGCCAAACTGCGATCAAAGGAACCGAACGCTTTTCGCTCTTCCCGCCAGAATCTCGCTATCGGCTTTCTGGCCGCTTGCGCCTGGGTCATACAGGAGTGGGTTCGAGGCTGGCTTTTCAGCGGCTTCGGATGGAACGGACTGGGCGTCGCCTTGTATCGCAATCTGCCGATGATCCAGATCGCGGATCTCGCCGGTGTCCTCGGAATCTCCTGGCTCGTGGCTTACTGCAACGTGATGGCGGTCGTCATCATCCGGCGGATCATTGGGGACCTCGGGTTGACGTTTCTGAAGAAAATCCGCTGGGAGTTCAGCATCTCAATGGCGCTCGTCGCGATCGTCTTCATTTACGGGATTCATGCGCTGTTCCGCCCTCCTGCGGCGAATCATGTCCCGCTGAAAGTCGCCTTGCTGCAGCCGAACATCCCGCAGGATGAAAAGTGGAGCCGCGAATCGGAAGACGCGATCCTCGAAAACCTGAAGAAGCTGACTGCCCGCGTCGCGAATCATCCGTCGGAAATCGACGAAGAAAAACTAAAGGCGATTCTCGATCCTGTTCGGTCCGGGGAACGGAAGCAGGTTTCGATTCCGATGGCTTCTCTTAAAGCCGTTCGCCCGGACCTTGTCGTTTGGCCGGAGTCCGCCACGCCGCGCGGAATGTTTGCCGATGAGTTCAGCTTTCGCTTTGTCGTCGACCAGGTGCGTGATGGCGACTTTTCGCTGCTTCTCGGAACCATTCTCACGGATGAAGCGGAAGAGGCGGATTTTAACGCTGCCGCACTCGTGACGGAAAAAGGGCAGAGCATCCAATTGTACCGCAAGATCCATCTCGTTCCGTTCGGCGAATATCTTCCCATGCGGCCAATTCTTCGCCCGATCGCCGGCAAACTCGTTCCGGGCGACTTCACCCCGGGCAAAGAGCCCAAAGTGATGCGTCTCTCGAGCCCAAATGTGCAAATCGGCGCGGTGATTTGTTTCGAAGATACATTGGGCGATCTCTGCCGCCGCTTTGTCGGCAACGGCGCCCAAGTGCTGATCAACGTGACAAACGACGGCTGGTTCCTGCATTCCGCAGCCGCGGAGCAGCATTTTCACAATGCGCTCTTCCGGGCTGTGGAAAACAGGCGTCCCCTGCTCCGCTGTGCAAATACCGGCATCACCGGTGCGGTCGATCCAGCCGGTCGCCTCGATCGCTGGGCGGAACCCTTCACCAGCGCCGCTATCGCGAAAGAAGTTTCCATTCCCAGCGGGAATCTGCCCTTCACTCTCTACACGCGTTACGGTGATTGGCTCGCTTACCTGTCATGCGCCGTCATTCTCCTCTGGCTCGCGGTGCGAATCAATCGGCCCGGCTTTCACCCCGGTGGACCGAGTGACAAATCTGCAGCGGCCCATTCCTGACCCACCCGCTTCTACGCATGGAACCCTCCTCCGCTCCCGTGCCTGCCCCTGCGGCGAAGCTGAAGCTTTCCCAGCCTCTCTCCCTGAATCGCCCGACGCTGGTCGTTTCGATCCACGACGTCTCGCCCCACACCTGGGCGGAATGTGACCGGATCATTCAGGAGTTCACGGAGCTTGGCCTGAAACGCAGTTCCCTGCTCGTCGTTCCCGATCATCACCGGCGCGGTCATTCGCTGCTGAATCAGGACTTCTGCGGCTGGCTCGCCCGCCAGGTGCATGCCGGACATGAGATCGTCATTCATGGGTACACGCACCTTCGAGCGGACCAGAACGGTGACTCTCTCTACAAAAAACTCACGACGCGCTTTTACACAGCGGGAGAAGGCGAATTTTTCGATCTCGATACACGAACGGCCGCTGACTTGGTCACCCGCGCCAGGGAGGAATTCCGCGAGGCCGGTTTTGAAACCGAAGGATTCATTGCGCCGGCCTGGCTGCTCAGCGACGGAGCGGAAACCGCTCTCAAAGAGGTGGGTTTCCAATACACGACCCGGCTCGGTTCCGTGGTCGATCTCCAGACAGGCCGGACTTACTATTCTCAATCCCTCGTCTGGAGCGTGCGCAGCGCGTGGCGCCGCTTCACCAGCCTTGCGTGGAATGGAATGCTCTTTCGCGCGATCCGCGGAAATACACTCATGCGCATCTCGGTCCATCCTGCGGATGTCCATCACTCAGCGATCTGGCGGCAGATCCGGCGCTGCGTGGCACGCGCATTGGAACAGAGAGCCGCCTACACTTACGAACGCTGGATCAACCGGCAGCGAGCCATCGAATTGACCACGAACCGGTAACTCGGGTACGCATCATCCGCCCGGCAGCGAATCCTCACAATCCGCCTCCCGTGAAAGCCGATCTCCATCTTCACTCCCGCTTCAGTGACCGTGCCCCGGAATGGCTCTTTCGCCGTGCCGGTTTGCCCGACAGTTATTCCAAACCGGCCGAGCTTTACGACGAATTGCACGGGCGCGGGATGAATTTCTTCACGCTCACGGATCACAACCGGATCGAAGGCTGCCTCGAAATTGCCGACCGGCCTGGAGTGTTTCTCAGTGAGCAGGTCAGCTCCGCTTTTCCGGAAGACCGCTGCCCGGTGCACATCCTTGTCTGGGGCGTCTCTGAAGCACAGCATGCCGAGATCCAGGTGCTGCGGGATAATATCTACGATCTCCAGCGGTACTTGTCGGAAAACAATCTCGCCCATTCCGTTGCGCATCCGCTGCATCGGCTGGACGACCGCTTTGGAATCAGCCACTTCGAAAAGCTGCTGCTCCTATTCCGGCACTTTGAGGGAGTCAATGGCCTCCGCGACCGGCTGGTCAGTGACGTCGCAACCTTTGTGCTGCGAAATCTTTCGCCGGCGACGATTACAGATCTTGCCAATCGGCACAATCTCGCCCCCACGCATGAGGAACCCTGGCGGAAAGTGCTAACTGGCGGCTCGGACGATCACGGTGGCCTCTTCGCGGGTTGTGCCTGGACGGAAACGCCCGCGGCGGCTGACGCCGGACAATTTCTCGAGCACATCCGCAATGGCCGCTGCGAACCCGCTGGCGCTGCCGGAACCCCGCTTATCCTTTCTCACGGCCTCTATAACAATCTTCGCCAGTTCATCTCGCAAAAATTCGCCGGCGCGGAAAGTTCCAGCCTGATCGGGAAAGCTTTCTCCCGCTTCATGGAGGGCAACGATCCCACGGAATTTTCCTGGGCGGAAAAGGTCGGCTTCGTGGCCCAGGGCATCGCCACCGGCCAGATTTTCGAGCTCGCCAAACCCGCGAATGCTTCGCTCTGGAAACAGTTCTCCGCAACGTTCGCCAAATCCGATTTCAAGGCGATGCTCGCCGAGGAAACAGCGGGCATCACTGAACCGGAGCGCCGCGCTTTTGCTTTCGCAAACTTCTTCGCCAATCAGCTCGCGTTTCGCTTCTTCACGAGCTTCGTCAAAGAGATTTCCTCGGGCAACATTATCGAAGCGATTCGCGAACTGAGCACGCTGCTCCCCGTTCTCGCCACGCTCGGTCCTTATCTCTACGCGTTCCGCACCCACTCGCCGGATCGCCGCTGGCTCTCCACGCTTTCGCAAAATCTGACCGGCACTCTTGCTCCCCGCCTGCAAAACCGGAAACGTGCCTGGTTCACCGATACCCTGGAAGACGTCAACGGTGTCGCTAATACCATTCGCAAACTGACTTCGGCCTGTGTCCGCGAAGGAAACGATCTCACCGTGATCACTTCACGGTCGGAGCTGAATATCACAGATATCCCGATCAAGAACTTCCGCCCGATCGGCGAGTTCGAGCTGCCCGAGTACGAACTGCAGAAGCTTTCGTTCCCGCCGATCCTGCCGATGCTCGACTATATCCAGCGCGAAGGATTTACCGAGTTGATCATCTCCACACCGGGCCCGATCGGCCTCACCGCCCTTCTCGCTGCAAAGATCCTCGGCCTGCGCTCGAGTGGAATTTACCACACGGATTTTCCGCAATATGTCCGGATTCTCTCGGATGACGCTTCGCTCGAAACGCTGACGTGGAATTACATGCGGTGGTTCTACGATCAGCTCGACTTGATCTATGTGAACTCCGAGGGATACCGGAAAGCGTGGATCGATCGCGGAATTGTCCCGGAAAAATTGCGCATCCTTCCGCGAGGTCTCGACACCACTCTTTTCCATCCGTCACGGCGGGATCCCACGTTCTGGAATCGTTACGGAATCGACGGCAAGAAAACGGTCCTTCTCTATGTCGGGCGGGTCTCCAAGGAAAAGGATCTCGACGTGATTGCCTCCGCGTGGACCAAGCTGCGCGGGAACGGCTCGGCGCTGGCCTTTGTCGGAGATGGTCCCTATCTGAAAGAATTGCGCGAACGTCTGCCGGACGCGGCCTTTACGGGATACCTCGCCGGACTCGACCTTGCCCGCGCTTTCGCTTCTTCGGATGTTTTCCTCTTTCCCAGCACCACCGATACCTTCGGCAATGTCGTGCTGGAAGCCATGGCCAGCGGACTGCCCAACGTTGTCTCCGATCAAGGCGGACCCAAGGATTTGGTTCAACACGGAGTCAATGGCTTCATCACCAAGGCGCTCGACTCCGAAGATTTCCGCCGTTACGTCGAGCAACTGACGACCGACGCTGAACTCCGCCGCTCCATGAGCGCCGCCGCCTATGCCGCCGTGCAGGATCGCGACTGGGCGGAAGCCGCACGGCAGTTCTGGGAGATCTCGGCGAATTGATGGGATGCCATTACCAAGGCTCCGGCTTGAGGAAATAACAGGCACCACAGGTCGCGTGCTCATCGGTGTCTAATTTGTCACGATTTCGTTGCTTGTTCGCCGCACATCCATTCGCACGATGACGGACCGATGATACGGTCCTTCACCCGCTTCGTTTTCTTCTGCCTCACCGCCATTCTGCAAATGGCTTTGCCGGCGTGGAGCGCCAATACGTCGGAGGCCGGACCGATTGCCACCTACGAGGTTCACGGAGTCCTGAAGAGCTTCGATGCGGAACGGCATCAGGCACTCATCTCGCACGATGCCATCCCGGGCTACATGCCGGCGATGACGATGACGTTTGACGTTCCCCCGAATGAGGAAATGGGCGGTTTCCGTGCGGGCGATTCGATCACGTTCCGCCTCTGTGTTCAGGGCAACGAAGCGTGGATCGAGCATCTCCAAAAAGTATCCGATGCTCCCTCATCACCATTCAGCCCGGCGGCGCCGACCGTTTCTCGGGAACTGCACGAAGGGGACTTTCTGCCCGATATAGAGTTAGTCGATCAGGCAGGTCACTCCACAAGGCTCAGCGCTTTTCGTGGCAAGACACTGGCCCTTACCTTCACTTATACGCGTTGTCCCCTGCCTACCTACTGTCCGCTCATCAGTCGCAATTTCGAGTCTGCTCGTCCTCTTCTGGCAAAGCTGGGAGCATCACAGAATGCGTGTTTCGTCTCCGTCAGTCTCGACCCGCTTCACGACACGCCAGAGTCCCTTGCGGCATACGCAAAGCGTTATCACGCGGAAGGCGATGACTGGATTTTCGCGACAACTACGGACCATGCATTGCACACGATCGGCGATGCAGTTGGCCTTGAATCACGGGTCACGGAGGGCCGGATCGATCACAATCTCCGCACCATCGTCATCGACCCCACGGGCCGCTTGCGCCACATCTTTCGTGGCAATTCCTGGACCCCGCAGGAACTCGTGGCGGAGATGCGTACAGCCGGCCGCGCTCATCCTTGATCGGGGACTCAGCGACGCAGACCGCCGATTGACCGTGCCCTCTTGCTTTATCTCGTCTGGCTGTCCAGCTTCGGGAGACCGATGATCAAAAGCCCAGTGTTCCCGGCAGCCATCTGCAGTCTCTGCGCCGTCCTCCCTCCTTTGCTGGAATACATTGGCGGCCGCGCAGGCCATCCGCTTCATATTTTCCTGATCCCGCTGGCGATTTTTCCCTTTCTTGGTTGGGCAATATTCGGAATCTGGGCTCTCGGCTGGATGGCATTCCTGATTTTTCGCCGCAGGCGATATGTCCATATTCTTCTTTCCGCCACCTTCATTGCTACCTCCGTAGTAATGCCCCGTTTTCTTTCCCGCTTGCTGCCAACTTCACCATTTCTGAAAGGCTTCTATTCGCGAATATCCTCCCAGGTAACTCCGGACCAATTGCGGGCGATAGCCGCACAGGCCACGAAAATAATGGGGGCCGAGCGCACCTCGTTGGCCAGCCCGACGAAATTTTCGCTTTGGGACGAAAAGGCAGATCGTCCGCTCTGGACGAAACTAGCCGCCACGCCAGGTGTGGACCGATTGGATCAAGGTCTCCTCATCCAATCGATCAATGGCTGGATCGAGCTCGAATGGGGTGGAGCACTCATGGGCCATTGGGGAATCCGAATTCAATCCCCTGAGGTTAGCGAAATAGACGACTATGCCTACTGGGCGCCGTTGCCGGATATCGCCGTCTTTATGCACGACTGAAAACATCCCCAAGAAAGGGGATGTCCATCCCCTCCCTGTTCACTCCCACTTTCCCCTAAAACGGAACGTCGTCTTCCTCGATCGTATCCAAATCCGGATCCACTGGCGGCTTTGCGGGTGCCGAAGGCTTGAACGCCTGCTTCGGCGCCGGCCTAGGCGGCGGGGCGGAAGTATAACCGCCTTCACTCTCTCCACCACCGACCATATCACCCCCTGGTCCGCCTTCACGGGAACCCAGGAACTGAAGGTTCTCGCCTACCACCCGCATCTTCGACCGCTTCTGTCCGGTCTGTTTATCATCCCAAGTGTCCAACTTGAGCCGGCCTTCGACATAAACCGGCCGGCCCTTTTTCAAATACTGGCCCGCAAGCTCAGCCTGCCGCCCCCACAACTCCACGTCGACGAACGTGGTTTCCTCCCGGCGCTCCCCCTGGTCAGTCGTATAGGTACGATTGACCGCCAGACCGATGTCCGCCACCGCCGTTCCCTTCGGCGTATATTTGATTTCGGGGTCTCGGGTGAGATTCCCCATCAGCATCACCTTGTTGAGGTTTGGCATGGCGTTGGTTTGTTGAGAGATTCCGGGAGGGTCGGGACTACTTCCTCCTGACAGGCGACTTCGGCAACTTCAGATACTGCTGGCGATAGACATCCCCATCCAGCTTGAACTTGGCCCGCAGGCGCTCAAGGATGGTGGGTTCGCCCTGGAAAATGAAATTCACGTAGTAGCCGCTATCGAGCGGGCCGGCCACGTAGGTAAAATTGCGGCGTTCGATCTTTTGGACCTGTTCGACCTGGGCGCCTTCTTTTTTGAATTCGCCTTCGATACGTTCGATCATTTCCTTGGCAGTCTCTTCGCTGCCTTTGACATTGAGGACGAGGAGTCCTTCGTAGCGGTTCTTCATGGATGTTTACTTGGTTTTTAAGTCTGAAATTCGGCGGTGCCTGGTGCGAGCTTAATCTGTCTTAATTGTATCCGTTCATGGCGCTTTGCATGCCCTTTTCCCGCAGACAGCGGATGGCCTCCACTGCACGGGAAAGCGTCTGGTCCAGCATCTCACGTTCTTCGGGTGCAAAACGCCCAAGAACATGCCCGATGGCCGCGCCGGGTTCGGCGGCGCCAATTCCCACGCGGAGACGGGGAATTTCCTGGGTGCCCAGATGTTCGATGATCGACTTCAATCCGTTGTGTCCGCCCGCCGAGCCGCTCGCGCGGAGGCGCAGTTTGCCCAAGGGCAGAGCCATATCATCGAAAACGACGAGCATTTCATCCGGGCCAATTTTGTAGAATTGGCCCAGAGCCTGGACGGATTCGCCGCTCAGATTCATATAGGTGAGAGGCTTGCAGAGCAGCAGATCGCCCGTACGGGCCACTTCGGCCCGCCAGCTTTTCTCGTTGCGGAATTCGACACGTGCTTCGCTGGCGAGACGATCGACGATCATGAACCCAATGTTGTGACGCGTCGCAGCATACTCGCGCCCCGGATTGCCAAGGCCGACGATGAGACGGAACTGATGAGCAGGCATGGCCTTCGTGAAATCGCCCAACGCCAGCGTCGATTCTCAAGGCTCACATTACAAAGTGAGCCACGGAACACCGACGATCCACGAGGCCGGACGCCGCGCATCGGATTACTTCTTGTCGCCTTCCTCCGTCTTCTTTTCCTTGATGACTTCGGGCGCGGCAGCCGTGGCAGCAGGAGCTTCTTCCTGAACAGTCGGAGCCGAAACACGAACAACGGTCAGATCCGCATCCACGTGGGCCGTCACACCGGCCGGCAGCTTGATGTCGCGAACGTGCAACGCTTCGCCCACATTCAGAGCGGTCACGTCGATAGTGATCAAGTCAGGCAGATCCTTGGGCAGGCACTCGACTTCGAGAGAGTGCATCGGCACTTCGAGCAGACCGCCAAAATTGCGAACGCCGTTCGGCTCGCCAACCGTCTGAATCGGGATTTCAGCGTGGATCTTTTCGTCCGCGGACACCGCATGGAAATCGACATGGAGCACATCGCCGCGAAGCGGGTGGTGCTGCACTTCCTGGATGAGCGCGAGGCTGTTCACAGCCTTTCCGCCGTCGGCAATCTCCAGCTCCACAAGAAGGTGCTCGCCGGTCGCGTGGCTGAGCACGTCCTTGATATCGCGCGCGGCGATCTGAACATGCTGCGGCTGCTGCTTGGCGCCGTACACAACACCGGGAACGAAGCCCTGCTGCTTGATTTTCTTGACCGCCGAACGGCCCACGTGTGGGCGCGCCTGCGCTGCGAGTTTGATTTGTTTGGCCATAACTGGAGTTTAGAGTTTTTGATTCTTGCCGATCTCGAAAAGGGAGGAGACGGATTCGTTGTCGTGGATGCGCTTGATGCCTTCGCCGAGAAGCTCCGCAATACAAAGAGTAGTAATAGGCACCCCTTCGGCCTGCCGCACCGGCACGCTGTTGGAAGTGACAAGCTCCTCAATGGGCGATTGCCGCAAACGATCGATCCCCATATCGGAAAGCACCGCATGGGAAACACCGACAATGATCTGGGTGGCGCCGCGTTCCTTCAAGAGCCGCGCGGCACTCGTCAGGGTGCCTGCCGTCTCGGTCAGGTCGTCGACGATCACCACCACACGGCCTTCAACGTCGCCAATCACATTGACCGCCTCGATTTCCGTCGGGCTCTTGCGGCGCTTGGCCACGATGGCAAGCGATGCTCCCAAAGCCTGGGCGTAGGCATCAGCCATCTTCACACCGCCGACGTCGGGAGCCACCACCACCGGATCCTTGAGTTTTTTCCCGCGCAGATAACGAATAAGGACGGGAGCCGCATAAAGATGATCGACCGGGATATCGAAGAAACCAGCGACCTGCTGAGCATGCAGATCCACGCAAAGAACACGATTGACCCCAGCCGCGGTAAGAAGATTGGCGATCAGCTTGGCCGTGATCGGCACCCGGGGCTGATCCTTCCGATCCTGCCTTGCGTATCCAAAGAAAGGAATCACCGCCGTAATGCGATGCGCACTGGCGCGCCGCGCCGCATCCACCATGATGAGCAACTCCATCAGGTTCTGGTTCGTCGGCGGACAGGTCGGTTGAACAATGAAAATATCGCGACCGCGAATATTTTCATTGATCTTCACATAAGTCTCCCCGTCCGGGAACGAACTCACCGTCGCGTCCCCAAGAGGGACGCCCACAAAGTCACATATCCGCTGCGCGAGTTCGCGGTGAGCGGAACCTGTGAAAATCTTCATTTCGCTGGAAGGGCGAGACATTTTGAGAAAAAGGGAGTGGCGACTGTAGGTGTCCTCCGTTGAAACACAAACGGAAAATGCAATAGAAATAAGGCCCGCAAAAACACACGGCAGCAAGCGGATAGCACCGGAGCAGAACCGCACGCGGATGGGCTGCGGAGGGCGTCAATACGGCCAAATCAGGGCGTCCGTTCGAAGTAAGGGGTTTTCTGACGTGTGTTAAGGGGCTCAATCTGAGCCCGTTGAGCCGAAAAAAAACCTTTACACGACCCTTGGTTTTCCCCTACCTCTCGCGGTCAGCAAGTTTCCAAGCTTGCTACAACCAAACCAAACCAAGGAATATAAATGAAAAAACTAGCGTTCAGCTTGCTCGCCATTGCTGCTCTGGCTGCGACTTCGTTCGCCGGCCAGGAAATCGTGTCGGGCAAGGACAAGAAGGTCGTGACCCCACTGACCACTTGCTTCAACGATCGTGAACTGCAGCTCGACGTTTTCGGCGTGTATGCAGACGGCCATGCAGAATCGCATGCCGGTCCAATGCGTGATCACGGTTGGGGTGGCGGTATCGGTGTGAACTACTTCTTCACCCGGAATATTGGTATCGGTGCTGATGCATTCTGGCTCTCCGGCCATCACAATGCAGCGGCTCCTGGCCATCCTGATGAAGAAACGGTGTTCCACAACATCGACGGCAGCCTCATCTTCCGTCTGCCCATCGATCGCCTCTGCCTCGCTCCGTATGCATTCATCGGCGGCGGTGCAGAACTCGACGGCGCATCCTGGGGCTACGGCTTCGTTGGCGTCGGTCTCGAATACCGTATCGTTCCGGCCAAGATCGGCATCTTTGCCGACAGCCGTTGGAACTACTACGGCGACCGTTACGGCAACGGCGACCAGAACAACTTCGCGTTCCGCGCTGGCGTTCGCTTCGTGTTCTAAATCCTGAACGGAACTCGTTTCCGGCTTACCTCAAACGCCGGGATCTTCGGATCCCGGCGTTTTCTTTTTTTCAGAAGAGATCGTTGATCTGCCCTCCCCACCCGCCGCAGCGCTGGGGCCGCTGCAGTGGAGCTCGGCGGCTAGCGTCAGATCGTCTGGCTCAAAAAGCCGCCATCCACCCGCAGATCGGTCCCGGTCACGAAGCTGCTCGCCTGTTCGCTGGCGAGAAAGATGCATGCGCCGATGAGTTCACGCGCTTCACCAAACCGGCCCATCGCCGTGTGTCCCCAGATCGATTGCGTACGCGGAGTCGGTGTGCCGTCATCGTGGAAGAGGAGCTTGCGATTCTGCTCCGCGGGAAAGAAGCCCGGTGTGATGGAATTGACCCGCACACCTTTAGGCGCCCATTCGCGGGCGAGGAATTGCGTGAGGTTCAGCACCGCCGCTTTTGCCGAGGAATAGGCCACGACGCGGGAAAGCGGGAGGTGGGCGGAAACACTGGCGATATTGATGATGCTGCCACGGCCCGCAGCGCACATGGCAGGCCCAAACTCCTGGCAGGGAAGCAGCGCACCTCCCACCAGATTCAGATCGAAAGCAGCACGCCAATCGTCGGCCAGGATGGTCTCAAATGCGCGTTCAGCCGTCACGGTGACGCGCGGATCATTTCCGCCTGCGGCATTGATCAGGATCGTGGCGGTGCCGAATTCCGCTTCCACGGCTTTCCGCGCTGCAGCGAGACTCTCGCGATCCGATGCGTCGGCGGAAATAAAGACGGCCTTGCCACCGGCATCCTTGATCGCCTTGGCGCGGGCTTCTCCGCGCTCTGCATTGCGGCCGAGAACCGCCACCTTTGCTCCAGCTTGCGCGAGCCCTTCGGCCAGCGCTCCACCGAGCACACCCGTGGCGCCGATCACCACCGCCACTTCATTGGAAAGATCGAAAAGGTTTGTCATAGGGAAACCCGCAGAACAGCGCAGGAACGCAGCCTTGGCAAGCGCGACTCACCTTTCCCCATCGGTCTTAGCTACTTCGCCGTTCCAAAAACCTTTTCTCCGCCAACGTAGGTCGCAGCAGCCTGCAGCTCATGCGTCAGCACCACGAGATCGGCATCGGCCCCAACTTCGAGAACCCCCTTCCGCTCAGAGAGCCCAAGCGCGCGAGCGGGATTCAGCGTCGCCATGCGCACGGCTTCGTGCAACGGCACACCCACGATCTGTACCATGTTCCGCACCAGCCGATCCATCGTTGCCGTGCTCGAGCAAAGTGCCTTTTCGTCAGCGGTAAGCGCCACCTCGTCACGCACGATCCCTTCGATATCGCCCAACTTGAAACGCTCGCCCTCGGCCAGCCCGGCACCGGCGGCCGCATCGGTCACGAGAGCGATCCCGTCCGGCCCCTTGGCCTGGTAGAGCATCCGCATGAGGGTCGGCGAAACGTGTTTCGCGTCGGCGATCAGCTCACAGAGAATCTCCGGTTCACCCAGTGCAAATTCCAGCAATCCGGCGACGCGGAATGCGCCCCGGCGGCGGGCTGAAGACATACAGTTGAAGGTATGCGTCACCTGGCGCATGCCATGTGCAAAAGCGGCGGCGGCATCTTCATCCCAGGCATCGCTGTGACCACCCGAAACGCGCACCCCCGCTTCGTTCAGGGCTTCGATGAGCTCCAACGCGCCCGGCAGTTCGGGCGCCAGGGTCATTTGCGTAATGCATCCCGCGTGCAGCAGCCATTCATCGTATTCGGCCCGCTTCGGATGCCGGATCAGATCGATGCGATGCGCTCCCGGCTTTTCCGGCGAAAAATACGGCCCTTCGACGTGAACCCCAAGCACACGCGATCCAACAACCGGCTCCGTGCGGAACCGGCTCACGGACGTCAGCACGCGCACAATCTGCTCGCTGGTCGCACAAACCGTAGTGAGGGCCAGTGCCGTCGTACCACCCGTAGCATGGTGGCGGCAAATCGCGCGAAAAGCGTCCGCATCCGCTTCCATCGTGTCCCGGTGCACGGCGCCATGGATGTGCAAATCAATGAACCCAGGCGCGAGAAAGTATCCGGAAAGATCGACGCTCTCCTCACCAGGCTCCGGCGCCAGATCGTACTCGACGAGCGTGGCGATGCGGCCATCCACAACTCGCACACTTCCACGTGGAGCAATGCGATCGGAAAAGATGAGGTGAGCGTTACGGAAAAGCATGGGCTGATTTAAGGTCAGATTGGTGCGCGTGAAAAGAGACATAGTGGAAGTGGCGTCCCGCCGCTTGGAAACAGTGGAGTGCAAGTTTGGCTCCGATCCTGCGAGCGACGTATTCCTGCAGGCGTCGATATTTGGGCGGCTGGCAAAGGAGAGCGAGCGTGCAGCCCGCAGTGGCCTGAATCGCACTGGACGTGCGGAGCCCCAACTGTTGCAGTCGCCAATCACTGCGGGCTCCAAGCCCGCTCTCCTTTCCTTCAGTGATTCTTCGGACGCGAATTCTTATGTTCAGAGAAGTGGATGTTGATCACGCGGAACACGAGTCCCACGCCATCTTTGCAATCATCGCCCTCAACCGGCGGGACGTTGCTTCCGCTATGGGTTCGCGACCCATTCACTTCGCATTAAACTGCACCCAATCGAGATTCATCAGCCCGCTTTTACCCGGGTTGGTGAACACGACGCAGACGTCGCTTCTCGATGCACCCGCCGCAACGATCGGTGCGGTCAGCTCGACCCACTTTTCCCATCCTCCCGTCTGCGAAACATCTACGCTCGCAAGCAAATCGCCCGATGGCGTACTGCGGCGCAATTCCACCTTTCCACCCTGCCCTTCGGAAGCGACGCGGAAGGTCACACTGCGGACCTTTTCGAGATTCAAATCAGCGAATCTTGCATATTGCTTATCGTCGATCGCGCCGAGCATCTTTCCTCCTCCGGCGCTGCCCGCGTTGAGCGTTCTCGGGCCGTGGATTTCATCCGCCAGCTCCGCTTCGATCCGCCGGGGGCGAATCGTCACTTCCGCGGTACCGCTCAGTGAACCCGCCGGCGGACGTCCCAAGTCCGCATAAGTTGCGCTGAGTACGCCAGTCGTCGTCTTGTTATCTTTCGGCGCCACGATCTGTCCGGTGAGTCCACGCACGATGCCCGGTCCGCCCTTGCCTGGCTCAAGGCTGTAGATCCACCGCACCATGATGTGCAGTTCATCCTCCGTATGCTGCGGATGCGGCAGCATACCCACTTGCCCCCACACACCGGTCGATCCTTTCGAGACCCGCTGAACGCTGGCGTCCTCCGCGCCAGGCTGGCCGCGATATTTCTCCGCGATTTTCAAGAGCGGCGGACCGACGATTTGCTGATCGACTGCGTGGCAGTTGAAGCAATCGCTTTGCTTCATCAAAGCAAAGCCAGGCTCCGCCTGGGTGCCTTTCCCATCCAGTGTCTTCCACGAAGCACTCACCAGCGTACGCGCGGCAAAGACGTCGGGCGCGGATGCCGAATCCCCATCCTCGGCATCGTGAACCGAGAGCTTGAAATCAACCGCTTCGCCGGGCGTAAAGAAGTCGCCATTCTGCGGCGATTCGAATTTCACCACGGGGGCGGTGTTGCCAACGAGGATCGACACAGACGCCGTGGAAGAGGCGCCTTTGTCGTCTGTCACCCGCACTTCCGCACGATAGTTCCCAGGCTGGGCAATCGTCACTTTAGCGGTCGCGGTCGAAGCGATGACCTTGCCTTCCGGTTCCAGCTTCCAGACATAGCTCATCGGATTGCCTTCCAGCGATTTCGAGTTTTCCGCGGAAAGCTCCACGGTGAGCGGTTCCCGGCCATTGGCATTCTTCGCTTCCGCGGCAGCGACCGGCGCGAGGTGTCCGGATTGGAAAGAAATACGCCGCAAAGCGGAATCCTTGTTCGCCCCCCACGTCTCGCCATACTCCAGCAGCCAGAGCGCACCATCCGGGCCGATGACCATATCCACGGGGCGCTCATACTTGAGCACCTTGCTGAAGTCCTCGAAGGCGACACGGTTTTCGTTCGCATCCAGCCGCACCCATTTGATGAAGGGCCGCTGCCAATCATAGATCAGGAGACAGTTATCAAAAGACTTCGGCAAGCCTCCCGTCTTCTCATAAGCAGGCTGCCAGCGGAACACCGGCCCCGCACACGCGCAACGGCCGCCTTTGCCGAGTTCCGGGAATTCCTTGGAATCGCCATAGGGATAGTAAATCCAGGCGGGCTGAGCCGGCGGCAGATCATGGCGGCCCGTGTTATTCGGGCTGTTATTCACCGGATGAGCCGGGTCGAACTTCGCCCCCGCCTTCTTCGTGTCGAAGTTATACGCGGCATAGGCGTAGTTATTTCCGCGGAAATATGGCCAGCCGAAATTGGCGGAATGCCGTACCTGATTGACCAGATCGTATCCGCGCGGTCCGCGTTCGGAGCTGTCGTTGCCGGCATCGTTTCCGACGTCGCCGTAGTAAAGGATACTGGTCTTCGGATCGAAGTTGAAGCGCCACGGATTGCGGCAGCCCATCACGTAGATTTCCGGACGCGTTCCCGGAGTTCCCGGCGGAAAGAGATTGCCGGGCGGAATGGTGTATTTGCCATCCGCTGTCGGTTTGATGCGGTTGATCTTTCCGCGCAGATCATTCGGATTGGCCGCGGATTTCTGTGCGTCCCAGGGAGAGCGGTCCGGACGTTCATCGATCGGAGCGAAGCCGTCGCTGGCAAAGGGATTGGTATTGTCGCCCGCGGAGAAATAGAGGCAGCCATCCGGCCCAAAACGCAATGCCCCGGCGTGATGACAGCATTCCTTCCGCTGTTCCTGATAGCTGAGCACGATCTTCTCGCTGGAAGTATCGAGCGTATCGCCACGCATCGTGAACCGGCTCAGACGCTGTCCGTCAAAATCGGTCGGCGAATGCAAAATATAGATAAACCCGTTTCGCGCGAAATCCGGATCGAGCGCCATGCCCAAAAGCCCATTCTCCAGACCGGTGAAGACCTTGAGTTCCCCCGCCTGCACAACCTGCTTCGTATCCGGGTGATAGATTTTGATCTTTCCGGCGATCTCGATGAAAAAGATCCGGCCATCCGGCGCGAATTGCAGCTGCATCGGCTGCGGGATCCCCTCCAGCAGCGTCTCCACCTTGTAGCGGTAATCGGGCGGCGAAGGCTCAAGGGAAAACGCGGTGGCAACTGTGGCCAGCAGAACAAGCAGGGGGAGACGGAGCGGCAGCATGATGTTGAACAATTCCCGCGCAGGGGAAAACTTGGCTCCATCGGAGCCATATTTGTGCGTACAATCCGCTCGTACACGGACAGCGCTCGCGGGCGCGATTCATTTTTTATGAAGCCTACATCCCTGCTCCGCTCTTTTTCCTGCGTTCTCTTCATGATCGCCGCAGTCTTTGCCGCGGATATCCAGGATCCGGCGGAATTTCTATCGCGCCTGATTCGTGCGGCCAGTCTCGGGCAACAGGCGGATCTTCCGCCCGCATCAGTGCCTCCCAAGGTCCGGACCTGGATGGAAAAATACGGGGAGAGCCTGGAAAAAACGGGACCGGCGAATCTCGGGCCGGCTCCGGCGTGGGGCTTCATCACTGAACGGGCAGATTCCACCGACAACCTTCGCCATCTCTACCTTCATGTCTTCCAGGCGCCGGCCGACGACGTCGTCTACCTCCCCGTAACTTCGGACAAGGTGAAAGCCTGCCGCGCCATGACCGAAGCCTGCGCTCCGATCACTTTTCACGGTGATGGCGCCGGTCAGATCGTCATCCCTCTGCCCAAGACGCGAGACCCGCTCGATACGGTGATTTCGGTGGACATCGAAAAGTAATGCAATTTTCAGCAACCAATTTTGCTTCGCTGTGTTAAGAATCGGCAAAATTTTGTCATATATCCCCTGAGATGTCGGAATCAGACCTTCCCCCAGAAGATCCACGTGATTTGGTAAATGCACTTTTCGTGCAGTTTTCGCCTGAGGTGCGCGGTTTCATCCTTGCCCTCATGCCGGACCTCAGCAAGGCCGACGATATTTTTCAGGAAACCTTTCTTACCATCACCCGCAAAGCCAAGGACTTCCGGCCAGGCAGCAACTTCCTCGCCTGGGCGTGTACCATCGCGCGGCTGAAGGTGCTGGAAGCGGGCCGTCGCCGGCAAGGCACCCCACACCCGTTCTCGGAGGAAGTCATCGAATCGCTCTGCGCGGCCATGCCGGAGCCGGAGAGTGAAGACGAAAAATTGCGCGCGCTCGACGAATGCCTTGAGGAATTGCATCCGCACACCCGGCGCGCCATGGAATTGCGGTACGAACAGGGCCACAAGCCAGGGGAAATCGCCCAGCGGCTCGGCTGGACCGCTGAGTCAGTCTACGTCGTGCTGTCGCGCGCCCGGGCTGCCCTTCGTGAGTGTGTGAGCCGTAAACTTGGAATCGAAGGAGCCGGAGCATGAATGCGGATCGTGTAGAAACTTTGCTGGACCGGTATTTCGATCAGGCCCTCTCCACCGGAGAACACGCGGAGCTCGAATCGCTCCTGCTCGCCTGGCCCCAAGCGAGGACGCTTTTTTGGAAACGCTCGCGCTTCAATGCGCTCCTCCGCCGGCGCGGACGGGAGAACTGGGGAAAACGCCTCGCTCTCGAGCAGACCGCGACCACCGGCACCGCTCCGTGGTGGATCTGGCCGTGGCGTTGGTGGCATCCCTCCATTGCACCCAAGTGGACGTGGGCAGCGGCCGGCGCATTTTCCGCGTGGATGCTCACGGCACTCGTCTGGTCATTTTTCCGAACCCCGCCCGCAAAACTTACCGAAGCGGTTGCGGTTGCACCTGCAGCCGCGTCGGAGCGGTATGCACAAGGCATCGCTACCATTTTGCGGCAAGCGGGCGTGGAATGGACCGACGGGAGACGGCATACGTCCAATATCCTCGGCCCGGGCAAGCTCAAGTTCAGCCGGGGCCTGATCGAACTGGAGTTCCACCGCGGCGCCCGCATGGTCGTCGAAGGTCCGGCCGAGTTTGAACTTCTTTCGGATATGAAGGCCCGTTGCATTGCGGGAAAGGTGCGCGCCGAGATCCCCTCTCCGTCCCTCGGTTTCGAATTGTTGACCCCGGTCATTCGCGTAGTCGACCACGGGACTTCTTTCGGAGTGCTGGTGGAGCGCAACGGTCCTTGCGAGGTACACGTTTTCAATGGTGACGTGAATCTCGTCCCGGAACGGCGCGACAGCGGTTCCGAAAGCGAGGTGCACGAAGGACATGCCGTCCGCATCGATCCCAGCGGCGTGCAGACGGAAATCGCCAACGGACGTCAAAAGTTTGCCACCGCGGAAACGGTGGAACAGCGTGCTGATATCGAAATGGCCGCCCGCTATGCCGCCTGGCGCGCCGAATCCAATCGGCTCGATCTGGATCCGTCTGTGCTCATCCATTACACGTTCGAAAACAGTTCTCCATCGGATCGCGTGTTGCACAATCGCGCGCCCTCGGCTGCACCGGAGAGCGACGGAACGATCATCGGCTGCCACTGGACCTCTGGACGATGGGCGGCAAAGCAAGCCTTGGATTTCAAGCAGGTGGGAGACCGCGTGCGCCTGGCGCTTCCGGAGGAACACGAGGAGATGACCTGTATCGCTTCCGTCCGGCTCGATGGGATCGATCATCCCTATACCGCGCTGCTCATGTCCGGCGATGCATTCGTCGGAGAGCTGCAATGGCAACTGAAAAACCAGGGAGCGCTCAGCGTGGGCAAACGCACCCAGCCAGGCTGGGGCTGGACTCACGTTGATTGCCATGACACGACCCAGGTCATCCGCCCTGCCCTCTACGGGAATTGGATGCAGGTGGCATTCGTCTACGACGGAAAAGCCGGCACGATCACCCAGTATCTCGACGGACGCCGGCTCATCTCCAACACTATGTGGATCGGCAAGCCGCTAAAGACCGGTGCCCTCGAAATCGGCAACTGGACTCCCGCTGGCGGCAATCCCGTGGAACCAATCCGGAACTTCAACGGCCGCATGGATGAGTTCCTCGTCTTCTCCCGCGCCCTAAACGATCAGGAGATCCAGCAGGTCTGGGATTCGGGTCGTGCCTTGTAAGTCCCCCTTTGGCTATGCTGACTTACACGCCTTTGGCACGTTGCCAGGCGGGTTTGTTATCGTAGACCCATCGGTAGTAATCCGTGCGCTGGAGTTCTGTGGCGGCCGGCTCGTCGATGATCAACGTACAGCGCGGATGCATCTGTAACGCGGTCGCCGGGCAGATCGCACTGATCGCTCCTTCCACCATCGTCGCCACGGCTTTGGCTTTGCCGGCCCCCGTCGCCATGACCAGACAGTGACGCGCTTCCATGATCGTGCCCACTCCCATAGTGATGACGTGGCGTGGTACTTCGGCTTCGCTGCCGAAGAAGCGGGCATTATCAGCAATCGTCCGTGCGGTGAGTGTCTTGAGGCGCGTGCGCGAGGCGAGCGAGGAAGTTGGCTCATTGAACCCGATATGCCCGTCCGCGCCGATGCCAAGCAATTGGAGGTCGATTCCACCCGCACGGCGGATCGATGCTTCGTACTCGTCGCAATGCTTCGGAATGTCCTTCGCCATTCCGTTCGGGAGATGGGTGCTGACCGCCGGGATCTTCACGTACTGGAAAAGGTTTTCCCGCATGAAATGGGCGTAGCTCTGCGGATGGCTCGGCGACAGCCCGACGTATTCGTCGAGGTTGAACGTGGTCACCAATGAGAAATCGAGCAGGTTGGCCGCCACGAGCGCCGCCAGTTCGCGATAGAGCCCGAGCGGCGTGGATCCGGTCGCCAAACCCAGCACGCTGTTGGGCTTGCGTTCGATCTGGCTTTCGAAAATGCGCGCGGCTTCCTTGCTGACGGCATGCGGATCGGGTTGAATAATGACTTCCATTTCGCTGGCCACTCTTAGGGGGAGAGAAAAAGGTGGCCAGTGAAAAACGTACGCCAATTTGGCTTATGTCGCGATACTGGGCCACTTTTCCGTGGGCGCGTTCCGGAAAATATCGATCCGCGGCACTGCAAAGCTGAAACCAAATTGGCGCCTTTTGAGAGAGAACGGGTTCGCTTTAACGCAAAGACGCGAAGAGCGCAAAGGCTCGCAAAGATATTGAAACGCTTCTGTCGAACTCCTCGCAAAGATGCCTGGATTTGATGGATAGGCGGAGCGAACAGCCACATGCACGCTCGTCAGACGAGCGCTTGTCGCATAGGCTGAGCGGATGTCCTCAGTTTCCGATTCCCAAGCCGCTAGGGCCGCGCGACTCGCCCGGCTCGGCTTGCACGCGTCCGATTTCGACGAGAAGTTTGCCCGTTCGTCGGGGCCGGGAGGACAGCATGTCAACAAGGTCTCGACGGCGGTCACGCTGCGGCATCAGCCGACGGGCATTGCCGTGACCGTGCAGGATTCGCGGTCGCAATCGATGAACCGGCAACTGGCCTGGACTCGGTTGCTCGATGCAATCGAGCGCGCCCGCCATGATGAACACGCCGCACGACGAGCGGAAAAGGAAAAAGAGCGCCGCCGCAAAGCGCCCCGTCCGTGGGGGCTCAAGCAAAAGATCCTCAAGGAAAAGCGGCACCGGGCGGAGACGAAGAAAATGCGGGCGAAGGACTGGTGAGGCCCATAGTGGAAGTGGCGTCCCGCCGCTTGAAGGGCGTTGGTTACAGGATATCGGGGATCTTGATTTCCACCTGATAACACCCAACTCCCAACGCCAAACTATCAACATTTAATGGTTTCGGATTCGACGTCGGCTTGAATTATAAGGTCAGAAAAGGGGCGTAATCCTGTCGTGCAAGGAGCTATCTTGTGGCACTTAAATGTTGATAGTTTGGCGTTGGGAGTTGGGCGTTCCTTCACTCTAACTAGCTAAGCGCGTCTCTTGTCATAGGTCTTCAGGTACTCACCCCGCCTACTCAGCGCTGACGAAACAGCGCCCTCCACGTGCCTTTCCGCCCATGGGTTTAGAAATCCAGCGCGTGCCTTATGTCCTGCGCCTTCCAAGCGGCGGGACGCCGCTTCCACTATACTGCCCCCAAAATCCCTTTCCAGGTTGAACGTTTCTCCTGTTCACTGCTCTCAAGACCAACGCATGTCTTCCAGCCCTCCTCCACTTCCCCGGCATCGGCATCTTCCCCTGTGGGCGTGGATTGTCGCGATTCTCTGTTTTCCTTCCGGTCCTTTTATCGCGTGCGGGGCGGCGCGCTTGCTTTCGTGGGGCTGGGCCATTGCGCTCACCATTCTCTCTTTCATTACCGTACAGGCGCCAATGGTCGGTCTGGAGATGCCGCAAATCACCGGGCAGGACATGCAGGAGATCACGGGACTCATGGACTGGGTCAGGACCAACTCGCTCCAGATCATCGAACGAATGACGGCGGAAGTCCTGATCCTGGCCATCTGGGGAATTGTCCTTTACCAGATCGGCCGGCGCGCTTCTTACTGGTCCTCATGGGCTCGCCGGGCTTTCTTCGGCAGCGCCTGGCTGGCCGGTATTCTCCTCTGCCTGCTGGTCGCGGCTTTCACGCTGCAGCTTCTGTCCGCCCGGCTCGAAGCCAATATGTAGCTCCTTTTCAGGCAGAACACCGAGGTCCGGTTAAAAAATCCACAATCCGCAATCCGCAATCTCATTTCCCCATGCCCGGTCCCACACCAAAACCCATCGCTCCTGAGGAACTCGTGCCGCTTTCACAGGAGGTGATGAAACGCGCCAAGTTTCCCATGCTCGCCACCGTGGACGGCCCGCAAGCCCGCGTTCGCCCGGTTTCGCCGGTGCGGGTGGATGGCTTCACCGTTTACGTCGCCAATCTTCGTTCCTATCACAAGACCGGGGAAATCGCCGCCAGCCCGCAAGTCGAGCTTTGTTATCTGGACGAAAATCACGATCAGGTGCGGATCACGGGCATTGCCGAGGTTTTGAGCGATCGCCCGTTGCTGGAGGAGATCTGGAATGGGAATCCCCTCCTCCGCCGCTATCTTGGTTCGCTGGATAACCCGGAGTTGATTATCTATCGGATCCGTCCATCACGGGTTCGCTTCATGCGCGAGTGGGCGCTGGAGTATCACGAGGTGCCGCTAGGAGTTGAAGTTGAATCCGCAAACGGATTTTGAGCCATTTGCCTTTAGCGCCGACGGCGCGATCTCATACCGACCTGGCATCGGCCTCTCCCATATCAGTGCGTAATCATCCAGTTTTGCCCTGTGACACACTCGACTCGTTGGCTAGTGAGTTGGATCATTGGAGTCTCGATTTGCGCTCTGCCTTTCGTGCTATACGGGCTCTTCACGTTTGTCCCCGGAGCAATGGAAGCTCGTCGGATTAAATCCGAACTGAAAACAAATCATCTTCTGGTCAGTCGGGAGATCTCGAACTTGATCGAAGCCTATCGGCCTGGCGAAGAGACCGGGCTCAGCTTTGAAAAGGACGACAAACGTCTGCCTGATTTCCTACGCAGGCTCGGAGCGCAAGTCTGGCTTACCGACTCGGGAGCGAGCCTCAGGTTTCCGAGCGTGCCATATAGATGTTACGCCCGGGTCGTGCTCAAAAAAGAGGCCCAGCCGCACGACGATCGAGCACAGATTGCGCCAGAAATATGGTGGTCTCAGGAGTAGAGCAGGCCGTGCTACGCCATTTTGCGAAAAGCAAAATGGGGTGAGTCATTGCCTATTGCACACCGCGAAGCGTGCAACAGTGCGGGTAAAGGTCACCTTTAAGTCGCCCCATTCCCACTAATCCGCGCCAGCGCCTTCTTGGCCGCATCGCGAACTGGCTGGGCATCGCCTTCTGCTTTCTGTTCGAGTGCCGGGATCGCGTCCTTGGCTTCGGTGCCGAGATCGCCCAGTAACTCGCAGGCAAATGCGCGGACCTTCGCATCCTTGTGATTCAGAGCGGTCAGGAGTGGCGGCAATTCACGCACATGGATAGCGCGCAGGGTGTCCACCGCGATCTGACGATCGGTATCCTTGTCGAGCATGGCCATGAGCGCCGGCACTGCTTCCTGGGCTCTCTCGCCGTAGTTATAGCTTCTGAGGCCTTGCGCCGCGACCCGGCGAACGCGGCCGGAGTCTTCCTGCAAACCCTTGATCAACACGGGAAACAGCTTCTCGCGGTCCGGCTCGATCTTGGTCAAAGCCTGGAGCGCGGAGAGCCGGATCTCCCGATCATCATTCTTCACGGAGTCGTAAAGAAACGGCAGCAAACCATCGATCGGCTTGCCGACGCCCGCGAGCGCTTGCAACGCGGTGATGCTGATTTCGCGATCGTGGCCTCGCGCCATTTCCAGCAGTTGCGGACCAGCAGGCTCCGAAGCCGCTCCAATCTTGCCGAGCGCCTCCGCAGCCGATGCCTGCAACGTGGAATTTCCGAGGCCATCCTTCAACGCGCCCACTGCTTCGCCAGCCTTTGGTCCCATTTCTCCCAAGGCGCGCGCCGCAGCTACCTGCGTCGCGGCATCGCTATCGTGCAAAAGATCGACCAGGCCCGGGACGGTGATTTTGTCCACCGCACCCATCGAGGCGAGGCCAGCCGCCGCCGCTTTGCGCACCTGTGCGTCTCCATCCTGCAATGCCGCTTCCAGCTTGGGAATCATCGCGTCCCGTTCGGTCCGAACCGTGGCCAAAGAACGCAATGCCGCAGCTCGCACCGAGGGCTCGGGATCGCCAGTAAGGGCTGCAAGCGTCTTGGTGACCTGAGGTGATTGCACGGGCAAATCGCCCAGCGCACGTGCCGCCGCCGCTCGAACCGGTGCATTCGGAGACTGCAATCCCTGAACGAGTGCCGGCATGGCTGCGGCTCCCATGTCCCGGAGCGCGCGGAAAACCCAGTTTTGCTGCGCATTCTGACCCGGCGCAGAGAGTTCCTGGAGCAGAAACGGCAACGCCGATTCGCCAATCTGAGACAGCGCATCGGTAAACGCCTGTTCATCCGGAGCCGCTTTGGCACAGGCAACGAGCGCCGCAGTGGCTGGAGCCGCCTTCGAACCCAGGCGGCTGAGCGCATGAGCAGCCCGCTGCCGAACAGCCGCGTCCTGATCCGGCAAAAGTGTTTGCAAGGCAGCGACCGCCGGTTGCGCCGGGCGGAGCGAGGCAAAGCCATTCACCGCCGCGTGACGCACCCCGTCATCGCTCGAACGCACCCCTTGGATGAGCAGCGGAATACAACGATCCGGCTCCACACCGACCCGACTCAAGGCGCCAAGCGCGGCGGCCTTCGCAGTTACGTCGCTTTCAGATCCGGCGAGTTCCACGAGCTTTGGACCGGCGTCCCTGGCCGCTTTTCCAATGCCGCCCAGAGCACGGGCACAGCCTTCACGCATGCGAGCATCTTGCGATGCGAGGCCCTCGATCAGCGGCCGAATGCCGTCATTTCCCATTTCGACCAGCGCTTCGATGGCGCTCTGGTGCACTTCCCCATCGGGATGAGTCAGGTTCGCGATCAAAGCCGGCACGGCCTCGTGCGCGGCCGGTCCCATTCCACCCAACGCCTTCGCCGCCCCCTGCCGGAGCATCGCATCGTCGCCATTCAATGCCGTAAGCAAAGGAGGAATGGCTTCAGTGCCAATCCGGCTCAGCGCAAAGGCCGCACGCATGGCGGATTGCTGCCGCCCCTGCCCTCGTCCTCCGCGCACTTTGCGGCTGTCCATGGCATCGATGAGCGCAGGGATCGCCTCCTTTGCTTCCGGACCGAGATCCGCCAACGCTTCGAGTGCATTGGAAGTCACCTGCCGGTCCTGATCGTCGATCGCCTTGATCAGCGCCGGGACGCCGTCCTTCGCCGCCGCGCCCAGCGTACCAAGCTTCTCAGCCGCATCGCGGCGCACCTGGCGGTCTCCATTCGTGAGCTCTCGCACCAGATTTTGCACCTGGTTGGAGTCATCCGCGAAAAGCGGCAACGACGTCACGGCGAGCCCAACGAGAAGCGGGACCCAGCCTGAAACCACGATTTGCCGGAACGGTGTGGCCTTAAGCATCCAGGCCACGCAATGCTCCGGTGCTATCGCCAAAACGCGTGACCGGCGCGCCGACGCGCTCCAGCATGGATACGAGTAGATTGCACATCGGCGTCTCGCGGGAATACGTCAAGTGACGCCCAGGCGTAACCGTACCGCCGCCGCTGCCCGCCATGAGCAGAGGCAGATTGAAATGCTCGTGGGCATTGCCGTCCGCCAAACCACCGCCGTACACGAGCATGCAATTGTCGAGCAAGGTACCTTCGCCTTCCTTGATCGACTTCATGCGGTCAAGCACATAGGCGTACTGCTGCATGTGAAAGCGATTGATCTCGCGGATCTTGAGCTGCTTCGCGTGATCACCCTGGTGGTGCGAAAGGTTGTGATGCCCATCGGAAACTCCGACGTTCCGGTAGCTCCGGTTGGATCCTTCATTGGCGAGCATAAACGTGCAAACGCGGGTCACATCTCCCTGGAAGGCGAGGACCATCATGTCGCACATCAGCTTCGCGTGATGCTCATAGCTCTCCGGCACACCTTCCGGGATCTCGTAGCCTGCCGCAACGTTGGTATTCGCTGAAGCCACCATCCGCTCGGCATTTTCCACGCGCTGCTCGATCTCACGGATCGCCGTCAAATACTGGTCGATCTTTTCCCGATCATGCCCGCCCACGCGTCCGCTCAGGGACTTGGCGTCTTCCAGCACGAAATCGAGGATGCTCTTCTTATAAATCTTCCGGCGTGCCACGCCTTCGCTCTGATCCTTGGGCAGTTCGCTGGCAAAGAGCCGCTCGAAAACGAGGCGCGGATTCATTTCACGCGCCAGCGGCGTGGTTTCATCGCTCCACGAAAGATTGTTCGAATAGGCGCAGGAATAACCGGTATCGCACTTGCCACCCTGCCGGCCGGGTTCGAGGCCCAATTCCAATGACGGAAACCGCGTCTCACGTCCGATGATCTTCGCCGCGTGCTGATCTGCGGAAAGGCCAAGCCGGATCTGTGATCCTTCGCTCTTCAGCGGTTGCATGCCGGTGAGCCAGGTCGACGCCGAGCGGGCGTGATCTCCGCCACCATCGTCATTCGCTCGGCCGCGGTCGTGCGTGAGCCCGCTGAGAATGAGCAGATCTTCACGATGCGCGGTCAGCGGCTGCAGGATCCAGGGCATCTCGTAATCCGCTCCATTCGCGGTGGGAGTCCAGTCCGGCATGTGCGCGCCATTCGGGACGAACATGAAAGCCATTCGCACCGGGGTTTTGCCCGAGGCAGCGGCAGCAAAAGTACGCGTCGGCATCATCGCATCCAGCAGGGGAAGTGCGATCCCCACGCCAAGACCACGCAGGAAAGTGCGCCGGGGAAGAAGGAGCGGGCTGTTCATAGATTTTCAGTAGTTCTCGCTGCAAATCAGTCCATCCAGGGTAGGACCGTTTCTTAGTGCTTTAAACAGGAAGGGTTTGCGGTCGGTTGCGGTCAATTTCCGGCCAAAGTTTCGGGTTCTTTTCGTTTGAGGAAAGGTTCGCTGGTCACGATGCCGGTCACGAGAGCGGAAAACTTGTCCCCATTCTCCGTCATTTTCGCCACCACGGCATCGACCGCGCAACGATCGTAGGATTCGACTCCACGACCGAGAGCGTAGGTCATCATCTTCTCGGCCAGGGTCACTTTGAAATTGCGTCCGGAGCGAAGCACTTCCCGAAGGGTTTGCGGGCCGTTGAATTCCTTCCCATTGGGAAGCTTGCCGGAAGCATCTACGGGGAATTTGCCATCCTTATCCCGCCACGCGCCGGTGGCGTCGAAGTTTTCCAAGGCAAAGCCCAGCGGATCCATGCGCTTATGGCAGGCGGCGCATTCCACCTTCGACATGTGCTGCTGGAGTCGCTGGCGTAGCGAGGCGGATTGATTTACTGCATTCTGCTCAGCGAGTGGTGGCACATTGGGCGGCGGAGCCGGCGGCGGCGTGCCGAGGATCTGCTCCAAGATCCATTTTCCGCGAATGACCGGTGAGGTGCGGTTCGGCGTGGAGGTCGCGAGCAATACGCCGCCGAGGGTGAGGACGCCTCCGCGCGGAGAATTCGCGGGCAATTCCACACGGCGGAAATCATTCCCCTCCACTCCGTCGATCCCATAAAACCGGGCCAGCTTTTCGTTCAAAAAAGTGAACCGGGCATCGAGGAGATCGAGCACGCTGCGGTCATCTTTCATGATCGCCTCGAAGAAGCGCTCGGCTTCCTCTTTCATGAGGCCCTTAAGTTCGTCGTTCCAGTTGGGAAAGGCCGCCGGATCCGGCGCCACTTCCCAAATGTTGCGAATCTGCAGCCATTGATCGGCAAAGTTGTTCACGAACTCCCGCGCCCGCCAGTCGCGCATCATGCGCAGCGTCTGCTTCTCCAGGTTGCCGTCCTGGCAAAGCTCGCCCTTGTCCGCAAGCGCAAAGAGTTCCTCGTCGGGCATGGAACTCCAGAGGAAATAGGAAAGCCGCGAGGCCACCTGGTAATCGGTCAGGGTGCGCAGTTCGCCCGGCTTCACTTCCCGGGTATCCAGCTCCCAGCGGAAGAGAAATTCCGGCGAGCAAAGCACAGCCTGCACCGCCACCTGCATGCCTTCGAGGAAGGTGCCTTTTTGCTCGATGGCCAGATCGACGAACCGCACGACGCGCTCGACCTCGGTATCCGACACCGGCCGGCGATACGCCCGCTTCAGGAAGGGCTGCAAAATCTCCCGCGCCACCGCGTGCTCTTCGCCGGGCTGCGGCATTTTTGTGATGAGACGCTTGTGACTCTCGGGCAGTTTCGAGGCGTCCGCCGTGCCCGTCAGTTCCACGTACTTCACGAAGACATTGCGATCGCCGCGCAACTTCGGATCGGGATTGTTCTCGTCCTTGTAGTTATTGAGATAGGCCAGCGAGACGCGATGCCCACCCTTCTCCGCGTGGAGCTTGACGTCGTATGATTGCGGCGAGTCCGGGAAGGCCGGAACGCTGATGACCTGTAATTCCTGGCCATCGATCCGCACGGAAAGCTTCGGCGCTTCAGGACCGGCCTGGTCTCCATAGGCGCGAATGCGGAGGACGTAGTCGCCCGAGCCCGGGAAATCGATGTCCCGCGAAGCCTCGCCTTCCCGGTAAAATCCCTGCGTATCATCTCCAAGCGGCCGGACCAGGTCTTCATTCTTGCAAATGAAGCTGTCGCCCTTGAAACGCCGCACGTGCGGCTTGGCATCAACGATGATCGCTTTCTTCGACACCTCTTCGGCGGCGGCGATGAACTTCTCCATGAGGAGCGGCGAAAGCGAAAGCACGTCGCCGATGTTGTCGAATCCGTAGCCGACTTCGTCGTTCGGGAAATCCTCGGGCCAATAGTCGACGTACAGGAGGTCGCGAATGCTGTTCCGGTATTCCGAGCGGTTCAGCCGGCGGATGGTAACGTGGCCCGGATTCCGGTTCGTCTTGCAGTCCCCGGCAAATTGATTGTCGAGAAAGCTCAGGATGATCCGGCGCTGATCCTCGGTGAGCTGCGGTTTCTTCTCCGGCGGCATGTCGCCATTTTCCACGGCGTCCGCCACCTTTTCCCAGACCGCCCGATGCGAAAGCGGCTTCGGATCGGCGGTCACGTCCTCCAGGTTGATATCGCCCTTCTTCTTGTCCGGATTATGACAGTCAAAGCAGTACTCTTCGAGCAGCGGACGGACGTCTTTTTCGAGGGTCGGCGGCACGTTCCCCGTTTCATCGGCGCGCGCTGAGAGCACGAGCAAACCTCCCGCTGAAAAGCAGGTCAAAAGAAGCTTCAAATGGTGAACTGTGCCGGACATGGAAAGGCGCCAAGGGTTGATTCAATCCGAGAACCCATAAAACCCGCGGCCATTAGGAGGTTTCCCGGAAACCCTTACGTGTACGGAATATCGTCAGGAAACGTTCCCTGTCCAGAGGGGAATCGGTCATAAAACGGGCATGTTGCTGGCGGGAGGGAGGTTATGTGGCTACGGTTGTGAAACGGGCCGTAAAAAGCCGCGATTAAATGGATGATTTGCCGCGAATATCAGCCCACGAGATCATGCGTCTGCGCCGTGCCACCGGTCTGAAAGTGCTGGAGGCACGGAAATTCCTGCAGACCGAGCCCCCGTTGCTTTGTCAGCGCATCGTCCAAGCCCACGAGTTCCGTCTCGCGAAGGCACCCTTACGCAGATCACTGCGCGATCCGATCGAAGATGATCCGGCCACAGCGCCAATCGTAGCACAGGCGTACCTCAAAGCGGAGGCATTCGTGGACGAGCGATTTGGGAAAGATTACCGCAGATATCGGGACCGCAGTGTTTGGCGGGAAGTCGAGCGTATCCTGCGAGATGAACACCAGATCGTTTGGTTCAGCCCAGGCAGAATGAACCCTGGCTCGACCATCTGAGAAGCCAGTGAAATACGGAGTCACAATCACCCTCACAGGCGTCGCGCTGATAACGATCTGCAAGAATGCCAATCCTCTGTTATGCGCGCTCGGAATCTGGCTGGGCGGCAATTTCATCCTGCTCGGCGTGGCGCACTTTGGGCGGAATCACCGAATCTTCGGGAAGCGCGCCGACGGAAGACTTCGCGCGTGGAGCTTTGTGCTCTTCTTCCCTCTCGTCATTGTCAACACGACGATCTGGCACCACGCCCGCTTCCTTGGTTCCGAACCATCACTGAACAAAGTCACTGACGATCTGTTTGTCGGACGAAGGCTGCTTTCAGCGGAGGTTCCACAAGAGTTCGCGAACTACGTGGATCTGACCGCCGAATTTCAGGAGCCACAGAAACCGCGACTGACTGCTGGATATGTCGCCTTCCCCATCCTTGATGGGGCGGCTCCGACACTGGATGAGTTGGATGCAGTAATCTCCCGGCTCCGGCCAGGAAGCACATTCATTCATTGTGCCCAAGGCCATGGCCGAACTGGACTCGTGGCTCTCGCAATCCTCCTCTCTCGCGGCGCGGTAGATCGCGTCGATGATGGACTCGCGCTTCTCCGCAAAGCTCGGCCAGGCATCCGGTTGAATGGCGATCAACTCCGTTGCATTGAAGCGTATGCGGATCGACTCAGAGCATCTTTACCCCAAAGGCGTTGAACTTGATGGCCTGAAGTGAGAGTGATCTTTAGCGGTGAAGGCTGGTAAAGGAGAGCGGGCTTGTCGCCTGAAGTGATAGCGACAGCACCAAATGGAGCCGCGTATAAATTGAACCAAACCCGGCGCGCTCCAGGCCACTGCGGGCTGCAAGCCCACTCTCCTTTCCGTCGGCAAAATTCACGCGGAGCTTGCAATCGGCGCACTCAAGCGGCGGGACGCCGCTTCCACTATAGCCTCACGGCCCGACCTGCACGCGATAGAACTGCGACGTGCCGCCGGCTCCCGTCACCGTAAAGGTCAGCAAACCACTCCCGTTCGTCTGCGACGAGACATTGGTCGTCACCGCATTCCACGTGACATCAGAGAGAGCCGCCTTGCTCTGCAATTGATAGGTGTGCCCAGGGTAGGTCTGCACGGAAAGCGTGATCGTTCCACCCGCTTTCGAAAAGCTGCTGAAACGAACCAGGCTCGAGTCGAGGACGGTCCCGTTGTTCACAAAGTTCGCCGGCAAGGCGGAGGCGGAGCTTGTCAACAGATCGAGTACGCCATTGTTGACGAATGATGTGGCACCAGCGGCGTAGAGCGCGGATCCGCTAGCCACGGTCAGCGCGCCGTTATTGGTAAAATTGCCCTTGGGCATCAGGGTCGAGCCGTTCGAGATACTCATCGTGCCGCTGTTTTGAAAATCGCCGTTCACGACGGTTGCGCCTCCGCAGTTGAAGGCGACTGTGCCATTGTTGGAGACCGTTGAATTGATCGTTCCGCACCCCGTTAAAGCTCCTCCGATATCTACCGTGAGGCTGTCGGCCGTCACTGTCCCGCCACTAAGATTGAAGCTCGCGCCATCCTGAATTTCGATCGCGTCCCCACTGGTCAGGGAACCACTCAGGGCGAGCGTACCTTGCTGGACATTGACCCGGCCGTTGATGCTGTTGTTTGTCCCGGTCAACGTCCAGATCCCCTGCCCTGTTTTGAAGAGCGAAGTAAGTGTCGTTCCCGAAGCCTGCTCCAGAATGCTTCCGGCAAAGACGACGTTGCGGTTGGAATCATTGTTCCGGGCCCCGATGACCCAAGCAAATTCGCGTCCGCCCGACGACGACGGACCACCCATCAGCGTCGCGGAAGTGGTCCCGCTCAACTCACCGATCGGGACCGTCGTGCCATCACCCTGGCTGAGAATCCCGGCGAAGAGCATCGTGACATTGTTCCCCAGATTCACCGCGGCGAGCGGCATGCCCGCGTTATAATAGTTAGTGGAAAGATAGAAATTCCCACCCGCGCCGGGAGTCGTCACATTGATGGTACCGGTAAATGCCGACCAGTCACCGGCAATCCCGCCCCGCACGTAGTTGACTCCCAGGTTTAATGTTCCGCCACCCGTGAGCGTCCCGAATACCGCACCATAAGGTGCGCCATTGCCGCTCCGCTGGGTCACATTCAGGGTCCCGGTTGCGCCCGCGGGAACGACGATATTGTTATAAAGCGTTCCGAAACTGCTGCTCGCGCTGCCGGTGTATCCCGCCATGGTCAAAGCGCCGCCATTGAGCGTGACCGGACCCGCGCCAAGATCCGTCACCATGAGCCCATTGTAGTTTCCCAGAAAGACGGCGCCGCCGGAGACCGTCGTCCCACCCGTAAAGGTGTTGCCGTTGTAATATGCCAAACTCACGGTGGCCGAAGCAGTCGCCGCCTGGGATAGCGTGATCGTTCCGCTGCCTATGGCGGAAATCGTTGTCCAAAGTGGAATCCCCGAACCGACGACTGTCTCACCGACCGTCAATCCCGCTGTGGCAACAGTTACTGTCGTGCTGCCACTGACGGTCGTGGAACTAAGATTCGCGACTGCCGGAGCGGTAAAACTCAGCGCGCCGTTGCCCGATTTGTTCAGGCTGCCTGGGCCGGCAATATTGCCCGTTCCTCCAAATGCATAGTTCGTCGTTGTATTCGCCACACTAAGAATAGCCGGTTGAACCGTGCCAGTCAGCGTGACCGAGCCATTCCCGGAACTGTCTCCGAAGTTCACGATATCCAGGTTGAAGAATTTGTCGGTGGCCGCTCCGGCAGACGGTGCGATCGCCCAGTTTGCCGTGGTGTTGAGATCCCATAAACCGCCCTGCGCCCCTACCCAATTGAGATTGGCCGCCGAACCGCTGACGACGAGTTGCAGGCTCCCGCCGGCAATGCTGGTGCTGATCGATTGCCGAGTAGTTGGCGGCAAGAGCAGCTTGATCGTGGGCGAACCCGTGGTGGAAGTGCCGCCGGTAATGAGATTGTAAGTACCAGCGCCAAGCGCGCCGTTGACGAGGTTTGGGACAATGGTAATGGTCCCGCTTAGGTTGAGAGCTCCCCCGGTGAGTTTGATCTGATCATTGCCCGTACTGGCGGAACTCGATAAATCGAAAGCCAGCGTCTGGCCGGTCAAAGTCAGCCCGTTGGCAATGGTCAACGTGGACACTGCGCCGGAATTTAATGCCAGCAAACCGCCGGCAGCCACATTGACCGAACCGCCGATCGTTCCCGAGCCTACCAGTGCTGCGCCGGAGGCCACTGTGACGGCCGTATTGCCCAATACACCATTAACCGCGAGCGTCCCGGCACTCACGTTCGTCGCGCCTGTATAGTTGCTCGTGCCGGTGAGGGTCAGCATTCCGCCGCCTACTTTGGTCACCGACACCGTGCCCCCGCTGTTATTGATCTGACCGGAGAAAGTGGAATCCACGTTGGTGCCACCGATCGAGTAAGTCACCGGATTCGCATCAGAACTCGCGCCAAGCAAGGTCGTACTCGCACCGCCGCTCAGGGAACCAAGCGGAATCGTCACATTGCCATTCCGTGGGAAGAGACTTCCCGAGCCGGTGCCCAGATCAAAGTCAGCGCCCGCACTGCCCAGCGCTCCGTAGAGGCGCAATGCGGCGGCGCTGTTTCCCAGGCTGAGCAAGCCCGTAAACGTCGATATATCGCCGTGCAAGTCGAAGCGCGTATTCGCGGAAAAGACCAGCGTTCCATCGCCAGTGATCGGCCCGAGATTACTTCCGCTGACGCCAGTTACTGTGCTTGTCCCGTTCACGGTCAACGTATTGGAACCGATGACAAACGCAGACGCGACGTTCAGTGTCGTGCCGTCGCCGAGCGTGATCCCGCTGCTTCCCACGGACTGATTGACGACCAGCGTCCCCGCATTCAGCGCCACACCACCGGTAAAGCTATTCGCCGCGGAATTGCTGATCGTCAGCGTACCGCTTCCGTCTTTCGACAATGCTCCGGTTCCGCCAAGCAAACCGGTTCCACCCAGTGTGTAACTGCCGTTCGTATTCACCTCGATTGAGCCCGGAGAAACAGTGCCGGAAAGATTGACCGAGTGATACGCCGACGTGTCGTCCAGGGTCGCGTTGTCCCCATTGACGAAGTAAGTCCGGCCGCCGGTCCAATCGGTATTACCGGCGTCGTTGACGTCCCAGATATTCGTCCCGCTATTGCCCAGCCACGAAACATTCGTGGGCGGCGGCGGTGGAGGCGGAATGGCGACGGAGGAAACGCAAACACTCACGGTGAACGTGGCGGTCGCGCCGTCCGGATAAGGCAGGGAGAACTGAAAGCTTCCGATCCCGAGAAAATTATTCGTCGGGGTAAATTGTGCCGTATGCCCATCGGCGGCCAGTGCGACAGTTCCGCCGGATGGATTTAACAGCGTAAAGACCGGGCTGCTAAAGCCAGCGGTGAATGTGGTCAAGTCCACGGCAACCATCGTGTTCTTCACCGTAATGGCATGCGGCGCCGCCATGAAATGCAGGTAATCCTCAATATTCAGATAACCGGAGGCCGCCGTGCCTGTGGGGCTCAGGCTTGTCGTCGAAGCGCCATTCGTCTCCGCCGCTTCCCAGAAATCCGGCAGGCCGTCGCTGTCGTTATCGGGATAAGCAGTGCCGCTAGCGATCGTACCAAAGCCTCCATTGGCCAACCCGGTCTGCGTCTGGCTGGTCCACATTCGCCCCTTCGTTCCGAGTGAAGTGACTTCGCCGATGACCTGCGCATCCACCTGATCACGATTCCACGGAAGCGCTCCGGCGGTGGAGACAACGTAAGCGTAAGAATCGACCGCGCTGAGCATTGGCAGGCTGTTCGTCACCGCCGGATTCCACGGCGAACTCAGCGGCAGACTCGTCGGAACACTAATCGCGCTCGCGTTCAGCGCGCCGTCCTTGTTCGAGTCAAAGTAATTGCCGCTCCCGTAAATGCTGACGCTGCCGCCGATCTGGAAGAATGGCGTTCCGGGACTACCCGACGGTCCGGCGATGAAATAGTTTTTCACGATATCCATCGAAAAGGTACCGCTCGTGTGCGCGGTGAAACCGGCCTGGAAGTTATAGAGCACGTTATTGACGTACTCGATATTCCCTTTGGCCAGCGGATTGCGGTTATGGGCGCTTGACCAGAGATTGCTATACCAGGTGGCGTCACTGTCCGCGTGCGCGTTGAATTGCTGCCCGATCGGATCGGCATCGATGATGTTTTGAAACGTCAGGTTCGTTCCGCTGTTCGCATCGATGTTATCCCACTGGCCGAACTCCACCGAAACGTGGTCCATGATGATATTCGTCGCGCTGTCCATGCCGACGGCGCTCTTGCCGGTATTTGGATCGAGCGTGCTCTGGCGGAAGCGGAGATGCCGGCAGATCACATTGTTGCAGTTACTGAAAGAAACCTCGGCCCCATTGATGGCGATGCCACCGCCCGGCGCCGTTTCCCCGGCGATCGTGATGTTGCTGGCGCAGCTGACAGCGGACTTCAGCGTAATATAGCCAGCGACATCAAAGACCACGATGCGGTAGCCGGCACTTACCGCATCGCGGAATGAGCCCGCGCCCGAATCGTTCAAATTCGTCACGTGATAGACCGTGGGTGTATGGCCGGAAACCCGAGCCCCGCCGGTGGCATTCGCGCCGACGCCCTGCGCACCGGGGAAGGCCACCAGGGCTTCGGACCGGCAGGGAATGAGCGCGAGTACGGCGATAGTCAGAGTAAAAAGCTCCGCGAAAATGCGGCGGGATCGGAGGGATGACATGAGTAACAGGGGCGAACGAAACGACGCTCACAAACCGGGACGGCCGGTCTGATAGATTTTCAAGATATCGGCGGCGGGAAGTGCCGTGCGCAGCGCGGCAAATTCATCAACCCGCCCGTGAAAATTGCGGACCAAATCCCGCGCGGGCAACTTAAGGCGGGACCATTTCGGGTCATCAGGCCGCGCGCCCCAGTTACCGATTTCGCATGTCCCGAGCCGCATCGGCACTTGAACCGGCAGGGTTTCCGACTGGACGGGCAAGCCGTTGTAATAGTGCGTCACGGTCCCGGTGGACTGATCAAAAGTCACCGCGACAAAGACCCATGTCCCGAATAACTCCCGGCGCAACACGGGTTCCGTGCGGGCCATGCTCCATCCGTTCTCGCCGGACGCGAGAGTATTCACTCCGAAAATCAGACTACCATCTCCATAGAGGTACCAGTGAACCTCACCCGGCTGCGCTTCATCGCTCATCAGGAGGGAGCTCTTCCCTTGCAAATCATCCACGCGAACCCACGCAAGCAAAGTCAGCGCGGTGAAACTGCCGGGAACGGAAAGCCGGAGCCGATCATCCGGCCGGACAAACCCGAGTGCCCCCTTCCCCGGCCAGCGGCCTTCCACCGCATCGCAACCCACGATGCTCGCCGCCCCACCCGGCAAGGAGATGGGCAGCGAGCGGTTTCCATTGGCCACCTGCTCGAAATCGAAATGAAACAGCGCCGAGGGATGCGCATCGAGCGCCTTGCTCGCGACACGCCAGGCCGCGAGGCGGTCGCCCGCTTCTGCACGCATGCGCTCCACGAGATCGCTTTCGCTCAGAAAGAGTTCCGGACGAAATGGCGTCGCGCGGACCGCTGCGCCATCGAGTTGAACCGCTTGTTTCGCTTCCAGCACCTGATCCTGAGATGCTGCTCCGGCTTTCACACGAACCTCACCCAGATAAACGTGGACCTCGGCAACGCCCGTTTCCGGAACGCTGCAGCCGAACTCCGTGCCCAGATCCACGGCAGAGAAACCGGGACCCGTGAGAGCAAAGCCATGCGCGGGCGGTGGAACTTCCGCGCGCAATTTGCCGTGACGCAGATAACCCGCGTTATCCGAGGCGATCTCGAATTCGGCGGGACCTTCCAGAACCACCCTGGCTCCGCGCGTAAACTCCACCTCCACGGCGCCCGATTTCAATTCAAGACGCCCCCCCGGCAGGGCTTCCCCGATCGCGTGCGATCCGCTTTGCCAAATCGCCGCGGAGGCGCGCGTCAGCACAGCCACCGAGCGTCGAGACGGCATTTCGGCTGGCCGCGTTGCCAAATACTTAAATCCAAAGATCGCCGCCGCAACGAGACACGCCGCCAGCGCCAACGCATTTACCCAATTCGTCCCGGGCTGAACTACCCTGGGCCGGCGCACAACCCTTGAGGCTGGCTGCGCCACCTTGGCCACGACCCCGGCGACAAACGATGCGCCTTCCACAGAATCCGCGCGAAGCCGGTGAATCAATTCCCTCTCAAAAACATCGCCCGCTTCGATACCGGACTGCAGCAGCCAGCGGATTTCGCGTTCGAACCGGACGTGTTCGACAAACTCGGCCCGCGCTTCCGCGTTTTCCCGGCACCAGGCGAGCAGCGTTTCGGCTTCATCGTTTGTCAGTTCGCCGGCGAAATAGCGTGCGAGACGATCGTGTAATTCGGCGTCGCTCATATTGCCGCCTCCCCGGTTCGCTGTTCGACACACTCTCGCAGCGCCTGCCGAAGGCGATGCAGAGCCATGGTGAGTGCCGAGTGTTTGCGCTGAAAACGCTGCGCGAGATCCGCCAGGCCGAGGCTATCGCGATAGCGCAGTTCGATGAGTTCGCGCGCTGGTCCATCGAGTTTTTCCAGGCAGCCTTGCAGCGCGGTTAGCCGTTCCTCTTCTTGCGCTGATGTTACTTCGACAGCAAGCGCGTCATCAGCCAGATCACCCAGCGCCTCAATCGCCGTCATCGGATGCCGGGCCTTCTTACGGCGATGATTCATCAGGAGATGATGCGCGACCGTTCGCAGCCACGGGCCGAGCGATTGCGAGGCGTCGAGTTCCCCGATCCGCCGATGAGCGATGAGAAAGACCTCCTGCGCCAGATCATCGGCATCGTGCGCCGACTCCAGCCGCACGGCCAAAAATGCGCGCACCCCCTTCTGGTGCATCGCCACAAGCCGAGCAAAAGCCGGCAGGCTGCCGGCACGGGCCGCCGCGATCAGTTGGGCTTCTTCTGGGAACATCGGAGGGGAAACGGAATGACAGGATTCACCGTATCCTGTCTGTCCTCCGATTCTGACACATGGAAAATGCGAAAAAGCTTCGGGTTTAACCTGAAAACGGATTTTGGAAATCGGACAGCGTGTTTGCGCGCGGTGCCCATGGAGTGCGGTAGCAAGAGAGCGACAGCGAGCGCGGTACCGCCTTTGGATAGGATTGGTTTCGCCGGTGGTCGCGGTTGGATAGCTCTTGTCTTACAGCAA